>Ga0208059_1000002_pt1 | contig 446228 bp, 439 predicted proteins | sample DeeseametaMP0959_FD_184199 | JGI IMG/M metagenome (GOLD analysis project Ga0208059, IMG submission 184199) | Marine microbial communities from the Deep Indian Ocean - MP0959 (SPAdes) | ecosystem: Environmental > Aquatic > Marine > Oceanic | place: East of Madagascar, South Indian Ocean...
GGTCCATCAGGCGGGTGTTGCCGCCGGTCCAGGCCGGGTGCGCGCTGGGATCGATGTCCAGCGTCATGGTGTCGCCTTCCTTGCCCCAGGTGGTGCGCATTTGGACGACGGTGCCATCGGTCATCTTGACGTCGATGACGTGGTAATCGGGATGGGTGTCTTTTTTCATCTCGCCACTCCTTACGCTTCGGCGCCCGAAGACTTGGGCTTGTAGTTTGCGTCCTCGGCGATGCGGGCCGATTTGCCGCGGCGCGAGCGCAGGTAGTACAGCTTGGCACGGCGGACACGGCCACGGCGCACCACGGTGATGCTGTCGATGTTGGTCGAATAGAGCGGGAACACACGTTCCACGCCTTCGCCGAAGGAAATCTTGCGGACGGTGAACGATCCGGCAATGCCTTCGCCGTTCTTGCGGCTGATGCAGACGCCTTCGTAGTTCTGCACCCGGGTGCGGGTGCCTTCGGTCACCTTGTAGCCGACGCGCACGGTGTCGCCGGCCTTGAAATCGGGAATCTCCTTCCCGAGCGAGGCGATCTGTTCCGCCTCGAGTTCTGCGATCAGATCCATCTGATCCTCTCCTATGTCGCTCACGGTTTTGCCCGTGAAGGTGGTCGGCCTCAGAGCTCTCGGTCTTCTCTCGGGTCCGCATGTCGCGCCCGCCAGAGATCAGGTCGGCTTTGCTGTCGTCGGTCACACGCCTTGCCAGGGTGGCATTTGCAAGCCCCGCCAGAAGCAGACGGGAATCGACAAAAACCGGCATGGCGCGGGATGCGCGCGGTAAACCAGAGAACCGGGCAGTTTTCAAGCGAAAAGCGGCCCGACCCGGCAATCCTCCGCAGGCAAGGCCTCCGATGGCGCACGGATGGCTGCAAGGGCGGCCTCGGGGTCTCGACTCCTTGGCGCGCCATCGGCAGTCCCACCGGCACTTCGCCGGAATATCCGCGCGATCGGTCAGGAGCGCAAGGCCAGGCTGCTTCTTCTGGCCAAAAATATCCCGGGGGTCTGGGGGCAGAGCCCCCAGCCGGTCGGCGTGCGCAGGCACGGCGAAAACAAAGGCGCGCAGATCGGGCCGGGCGCCGGCCGCCGGTGTTGTCACCCTTGCTGCGCCAGCCAGGCCTCCCAGAGGTCGGGCCGGCGCGCCCGGGTGATCGCTTCCGACTGCGCCTGACGCCATTTGGCGATCTCGCCGTGATGGCCCGAGAGCAGCACGTCGGGGATCTTGTGGCCGTGCCAATCCGCCGGTTTGGTATAATGCGGATGTTCCAGCAGGCCGTTGGAAAAGCTTTCCTCTTCGGCGCTGGCTTCATTGCCCAAAACGCCCGGAAGCAGCCGCACCGTGGCGTCGATCACCGCCTGTGCCGCCAGCTCGCCGCCGGTCATGACAAAATCGCCAAGGCTGACTTCGGTGATGCCGTAATGCTCGATCACCCGCTGGTCGAGCCCCTCGAAGCGGCCGCAGATGAAGATCGCGCCGGGGGTGGTGGCCAGGCTCCGGGCCATCGCCTGATCAAAGCGCCGGCCGCGTGGGCTGAGATAGATCAGCGGGCCGGGCCCCTTGCGCAAGGCATGTTCGATGGCGCGGCCCATGATGTCGGCGCGCAGCACCATGCCGGCGCCGCCGCCGGCGGGGGTGTCGTCGACATTGCGGTGCCGACCCTCACCGAAATCGCGCAGATGCACGGTGTCGAGCTGCCATTTGCCGTCCTTCAGCGCCCGCCCGGTGAGCGATCCGCCCAGAACGCCGGGAAACATCTCGGGAAACAGCGTGATCACGCTGGCCCGCCAGACGTCGTGCAGGTCCGGCGTGTCGGTCATCAGCGGCTGCGGAGTCAGGGTCGGGCGCACGGCCTTGCGGCCATGGGACTTGCTCGGAGGGGACTTTGGCTGTGTCATGCGCGCTCCTTAGCCTGCCAATCTGCGCCTGCAAAGACCCCCTGGCTTGCGCACCCGGCCAAATGCCGCATCAATGCCGCCATGATCCTTGCCGACCTGCCCCTGCGCGCCTGGGCCGCGCTGCGCCCCGAGACCCGTCCCGCCGATGTCGAGCTCCTGGGTCCCGATGTCTGGCGGGTTGGGGATGTGGTGCTCAAGCTGTTTCCGCAGGCCGATCTGCCCCGGTTTCGCCGCATCGTCCGGGCGCATCGCCAGGCCGGGCGGATCTTTCGCCGGCACCCGGGGCTGGCGGCGCAGCGGTTGCTGGGGTTCGACGAAGCCCGCCGGGCCCTGTTGCTGGAGTTCGTGCCGGGGCGGTCCGGGCGCATGGCGCTGCTGGCCGGCGTGGCGCCGGAAGAGATCCTCGCCCGGGCCGCCGCCTGGCTCGACCGGCTGCATGCCGCGCGCGAGGTCAGCGCCGGCCGTTTCGATCCCCGGGGCGCGGTCGACCGGCTGCCGCCGGCGCCCGATTGCGCCGAACCCGCCGGCTACGCGGCGGCGTTGGAGCAGCTTCGCAGCCTGGCCGACGGCTTGCGGGGCCGCGCGGTCCGGCGCGCCTGCCTGCACGGCGATCTGACCCTGGCCAACCTGCTCTTTGACGAAGGCAGGGTCACCGGCATCGATTTCGAGAACCTACGCCAGCATCCCGCCGACCGCGACATCGGCGAGCTCTGGGCCGATCTGCTGTTGCATGTCCGGCGTCTGCCGCCCGAGCTGCGGCTCATGCCGGAGCCCTGGGAACGGGCCTTTGCGGCGGAATATCCGGCGCTCTCGCCGGAGATTGCGCGATTCTACACCCGGCATCGCCTGCTCAGGGCCTGGGCGGCGATCCCGGCAGAGGCGCATCACCGCGGCCCCGGGCGCGAGCGGCAGCTGATCAACATCCGCGCCTTGATGGTGCGGGGGGCCTTTGCCTAGCCCTTGTCGGGAAAGAGCCCTTCGGGCGGGTCGGCGACGATCCGACCGGCGGCCAGATCGACGGTCGGCACCGCGGCCAGCGTAAAGGGCAGAAGCACCGTGGCCTTGAGCCCCGGGCCGTGGATTTCCAGCAGATCGTCGGCGCCGTGGTTGTGCACCGCCTTGACCCGGCCCAGCGGCGCGCCGCCGGTGTCAAAGACCTCCACCCCGATCAGATCGGCGTGGTAATATTCATCATCCGGCAAGTCCGGCAGCCGGTCGCGCGGCGCAAAGAGCTGCACGCCGCGCAGGTCGTCGGCCTGTTCCTTGGTCATCACGCCCGACAGCCGCGCGGCAAAGCCGCCCTTGACCGGGCGGCCGAGATCGAGATCGAAGCTCCGCGCGCCGTCCTCGGTGGTCAGCGGCGCGTATTCGGCAATCGCGGTGGGATCGGCGGTAAAGCTCTTGAGGCGCACCTCGCCGCGCACGCCGAAGGCGCCCGCAATCGCGCCGACACAAACCAGATCGCTCATCGGGACATCTCTCCGCAATATCCGGCGCGCAGCCATTGCCCGCCGGCGGTTTCACAGGCCTCGCGCTGCTCCAGCCGTTCGAACAACACGCCCGAGACGAAAGCAACCATCACAAAAAGGATCAACCGGAGCAGGCGCATGGGCACGGAAGGCAAAGAGGCCCGGGCGCGACGCCCGGGCCCCGGCGACCGATTACTCCTCGGCCGGAGCTTCTGCCGCTTCGGCCGCCTTGGCGGCTTTCTCTTCGGCGCGTTCCTGGGCTTTCTTGCCCGGCTCGGCCTTCTTCATGTTGGCGCGCTCTTTCTTCTCGACGACGCCGGCCGCCTCGAGGAAACGCGACACGCGGTCGGTGGTCTGGGCGCCCTGGTCGAGCCAGTATTGCACGCGCTCCATGTCCATCTTCACGCGGTCTTCGCTGTCTTTCGGCAGCAGCGGGTTATAGGTGCCCAGCTTTTCGATATAGCGGCCGTCGCGCGGCATGCGGCTGTCGGCGGCGACGATGCGGTAGAAAGGGCGTTTCTTGGAACCGCCACGTGCAAGACGAAGTTTGATGGCCATTGGTGTATCTCCTTTGAATGGCGTGTCGTGACCGGCGCAGCGCCGGTCAGGATTGGTGCTGCTTGTGATGCTGAATGACTTCAGCAATGATGAAGTTGAGGAATTTCTTGGCAAATTCCGGGTCGAGATCGGCCTGGACCGCCAGGTCCTCGAGCCGCGCGATCTGGTTTGCCTCGCGGTCCGGGTCCGAGGCGGGCAGGTCGTGTTCTGCCTTGAGCTTGCCCACCGCCTGGGTGTGCTTGAACCGCTCGCCCAGGGTATAGACGAGGATCGCATCAAGCCGGTCGATGCTTTCGCGGTGGCCTTTGAGCAGCGCGGCAGCGCGGGTGACGGCGTCAGTCAAGGGCATATCCTTTCGGCTGTAACAGCGGGTCGACGTCGTGGCTGATTTCCATGTCGATGCCCCGGGCCGTCTGGGGGCCGTCGCGCCCGGCGGACGCGGGCTGGCGGTAGACCAGGCAAGGGGTGTCGGGCTTGGGCTGCGCGGCGGCGATGTCCAGCACCGCGCCCAACCGTTCGGCCAGCGCGATCGACCGGGTGTTCTCCGGTGCGATGTAATGCACGATCTCGGTCCAGCCCAGCCGCGCGCGGGCATCGGCAATGGCCGCCCGCGCGGCCTCGGCCGCGATGCCACGGCCTTCGGCCGCTTCGAACAGGCACCAGCCGATTTCGGTCTCGGGGCGGCCATCGGGGCAGTACGGCCCCACCATGCCAAGGCCCGTGTCATCCGCCTTTTCGGTCACCATCCAGAGGCCGTAGCCGCGGATCTGCCAATGGCCCAGGATCGCCGCCGCATGGCCCCAGGCCCTGGCGCGCGACACGAAGCCGCCGGCATATTGCGACCGTTCCGAGACATAGAACTCGGTCATCGCCGGCACGTCGCGCGGCGCGGGCGGGCGCAGGATCAGCCTTTGGGTTTCGAGCCGCAGGCTCATGGCCGGGCCTCCTGCGCGCCGGCATCGGCCAGCGGATAAGAAAACACCAATGCCCCGTCGAGCCTGCCGGTCTCGCTGCCGCCGAGCCGCGCCACCAGCGCCCGGCTCGCCCGGTTGTCGGGCGCCACGTAGCTCACGATCCGATCCGGGCCGAGCGATCGCAGGTGCGCCAGCGCCGCCGTCGCCGCCTCGTAGGCAAAGCCCTGCCGCTGCGCTTCGGGAGCGATGAAAAAGCCCAGCTCGATCGCCTCGTCGCCCGGTTCGACCCCGGCAAAGACAAAGCCCACCGGTGCGCTTTCGTGGCAGACGGTGAACATGCCGTCGCCGCGCAACAGCCAGCCCGCCACGTAATTGGTGAACTGCGCCCAGATCGCGTCATCGCCCGGAACCGAGTCCATGAACTTGGCCGACGGTGCCGAGAACAGCCGTCTGAACAGGGCGAAATCCGTCACCTCCGGGGCGCGCAGCAACAGCCGCTCTGTCGCGAGCACCGGCAGGGTGGTACGCGCGGCGGCAGCGATATCGGCGCCGGGGCAGGGGAGGGTGACGGGCGAGAGCATCGGTTACTTCTTCTTGCCGAACCCGCTGAGACCGGAGGGCAGGCCGCCGCCGCCAAGGCCGGGCAGACCGCCCCCCTTTCCGGCGCCCATCTGCTTGGCCGCGGCTTCCAGCGCCTTGGGGTCCATGCCCTGCGCCATTTCCGGGGGGAGCCCCCCCTTGCCGCCGAACATGCCGCGCATCGCCTGTTTCAGCATGCCGCCTTTGCCCATCTTGCCCATCTTCTTCATCATGTCGCCCATCTGGCGCTGCATCTTCATGAGCTTGTTGAGGTCGGAAACTTCCATGCCGGCGCCCTTGGCGATCCGCTTCTTGCGGCTGGCCTGAAGCAGTTTGGGATTGGCGCGCTCCTTCTTGGTCATCGAGTTGATCAGCGCGATCTGCTGGCGGATCACCTTGTCGTCGAATCCCGAATCCTCGACCTGTTTGGCCATCTTGCCCATGCCGGGCATCATCGACATCATGCCCTCCATGCCGCCCATCTTGAGCATCTGCTCCATCTGCATCTTGAGGTCGTTGAAGTTGAACTGGCCTTTCTGGAAGCGCTTCATCATGCGCTCGGCCTGTTCGATCTCCAGCGTTTCCTGCGCCTTCTCGACCAGCGCGACGATGTCGCCCATGCCAAGGATACGGCCGGCGATCCGCTCCGGCTCGAAGGTTTCGAGCGCGTCCATCTTCTCGCCGAGGCCGACGAACTTGATCGGCTTGCCGGTCACCGCGCGCATGCTCAGCGCCGCGCCGCCACGGCCGTCGCCGTCCATCCGCGTCAGCACCACGCCGGAGATGCCGATCTTGCCGTCGAATTCCTCGGCCACCTCGACGGCGACCTGACCGGTCAGCCCGTCGACCACCAGGAGCGTCTCGCGCGGGCTGACGACATCGCGGACGTCCTCGACCTCTTTCATCAGGACGTCGTCGATCTGAAGGCGGCCGGCGGTGTCGAGCATATAGACGTCATAGCCGCCCAGCATGGCCTGCTGCTTGGCGCGCTTGGCGATCTGCACCGCGTTTTCGCCCTTGACGATGGGCAGCGTGTCGACGCCGACCTGTTGGCCGAGCACCGCCAGCTGATCCATTGCCGCCGGACGATAGATGTCGAGCGACGCCATCAGCACCTTCTTGCCTTCGCGGTCCTTGAGCCGCTTGGCCAGCTTGCCGGTGGTGGTGGTCTTGCCCGAGCCTTGCAGGCCGACCATCAGGATCGGCGCCGGGGCATTGTCGATCTTCAGCGTGCCGGGCTCGCCTTCGCCTTTCAGCACCTCGATCAATTCGTCATGCACGATCTTGACGACTTGCTGGCCCGGTGTGACCGATTTGGTGACAGCGGCACCTGTGGCCTTTTCCTCGACCGCCTTGATGAAGCTCCGCGCCACCGGCAACGAGACGTCGGCCTCGAGCAGCGCCACGCGCACCTCGCGCAGGGCGGTCTTGACGTCATCGGCGCTCAGCGCGCCCTGTTTGGTCAGGCGGTCGAAGACGCCGGAGAGGCGGTCTGACAGGTTCTCGAACATGCGGCTCTCAAGCCTCCCGATCTGGTTTCCTCGTCAACTCACATAAGAGCCGACCGCACAAAGCACAAACGCCCCCACGGGCGCAACGCGCTGGTGGGAGGCGATCCCGGGCAAAGCCCAAGGGACCGGAAGGTGCAAGTCTTCCGGGTATCGCCGCGGGGAATAGGCAAAAGGCGGCGGCGAGTCAAGCACCGCCGCCGCGGCCCTGCGCGATCTGGTCTGCTTCTGTTCGAAAACACCGTGGGGGAGGCCGCAGGCCGGGAGGCAGAGCCCCCCAGCGCCGCCGGATCAGGCCGCGAACTGCGCGGCGTCGGCCTGTTCGGTAATGATGCTCACATCGGTCAATCCGACAAAGCCCAGCACGTGGCGCAGATAGGTCGAGGCGAAATCGTAATCCGAGCCCAGTTGCACGCCGCCGGAGGCGAAGGCCACGATCACCTTCTTGCCGGTCAACAGCCCTTCGGGGCCCTCGGCGGTGTAGCGGAAGGTCACGCCGGCGCGGGCGATGAGGTCGATCCAGGCCTTGAGCGCGGCCGGTACGCCGAAGTTGTAGACCGGCAGGCCGATCACGATGGTATCGGCCGCCTGCAATTCCGCCACCAGCGCGTCGGATTGCGCCAGGCGCGCGTTCTGGGCCTCGCTGCGGTCGGCGGCGGGGGTGAAATTGGCAGCGACCCAGGTCTCGTCGATCTGCGGCAGCGGTGTCTCGGCCAGGTCGCGGGTGATCACCCGCTCGGGCGCCAGGGTCTCGGTCAGGCTCTCGGTCAGAACGCGGGTGGCCGAGCCGGCCTTGCGGGCGGATGCGTCGATGCGCAAAAGGGTGGTGGTGGTCATTGTCATGTCTCCGGGTTTGATCTGCACCTAGAGTTGGCTCTTGCATTCATGAACTCAATTGCCGCATATCAACAGGACTTGTTGATTTTTGCACATAAGTATTCGGTGGAGGTATCTGATGGACAATTGGGGAGAGGTGCGCACCGCGTTTCAGGTGGCCCTGCACGGCACGGTCAGCGGCGCGGCCGAGGCGCTGGGGGTGCATCATGCCACGGTGATCCGCCATATCGACGCGCTCGAGGCGCAGCTCGGCGCCAAGTTGTTCCAGCGCCATGCCCGCGGCTATACCCCGACCGAGGCCGGCGAGGATCTGCTGCGGGTGGCGCAGGCCACCGAGGATCAATTCAACCAGTTGCAGGGCCGGATCAAGGGCCGGGGCGAGGGCGTCTCGGGCGAGCTGGTCGTCACCTCGCTGGTCGGCATGGCGGGGATGTTCGCCCCGGTGCTGGCCGAGTTCCAGCGCGACTATCCCAATGTGGTGCTGCGCTATCTGACCGGCGACCGCCTGTTCCGGCTGGAATACGGCGAAGCGCATGTGGCGATCCGCGCCGGATCGGCGCCGGAACAGCCCGACAACGTGGTCCAGCCCTTCTTTCGCCATCCCTTCGCGCTTTATGCCTCGAACACCTACGTCAAGGCACATGGCAAACCCGAGCGCGACAGCGATCTGGCGCAGCACCGGATTGTCTGTCACGACGATCTCAACAGCCGCGCGCCGATGTACCGCTGGCTGCGCGATCAGGTGCCCGAAAGCGCCTGTGTCTTCCGCAGCACCGACATGCGCGCCAACACCGAAGCCGTGGTCGCCGGCGCGGGCATCGGGTTCGTGCCGGTATTCGAGGCCAGGCGGCATCCCGATCTGGTCGAGATCATGCCGGCGCGCGACGAATGGGCCTCGCAGCTCTGGTTGGTCACTCATGTCGACCTGCACCGCGCGGCCAAGGTCCAGGCCTTTCTGAAATATCTGAAATCCCATGCCAAACAGTGGGAAAAGTGCTGCGCGCTGAATGACTGAGGCGTCCAAGGGCCATCTGGCCATGTTGTGTTTCTCGGCGCTGGTGGCCGGCTCCTTTTCGCTTGGCGGGCTGGTGGCGAACGAGATCGCGCCGACGGCGCTTCAGGCGGCGCGGTTCCTTTTGGCCGCGACCCTGACCGGGGCGGTGGCCATCGCCACCGGTCGGATTCGCCGGGCACATCTGGCGGCGCCCTGGCGCTATTTCGTGCTGGCGGGATTTTTCGCCACCTATTTCGTGCTGATGTTCGAGGGGCTCAAGACGGCGGCTCCGGTGAGCGCAGCGGCGGTCTTTACCCTGACCCCGATCATCGCGGCGGGTTTCGGCTATCTGCTGATGCGCCAGCGCCTGACGCCGCGCATCGCGCTGGGGTTGGCGGTGGGGGCCGGCGGTGCACTCTGGGTGATCTTCCAAGGCAGCTGGTCAGCGCTGGTGCAATTCGAGATCGGACGCGGGGAGGCGATCTATTTTCTCGGCTGCATCTGCCATGCCATCTATCCGCCGCTGATGGCCAGGCTCAACCGTGGCGAGCCGCCGGTCGTCTTCACCACCGGTATCCTGATTGCCGGGGCGCTGCTGGTGGCGGTCTATGGCTGGGGCGATCTGCGGGCCACCGACTGGGCCGCTCTGCCGCCGCTGGTCTGGATCACGTTGGCCTATATCGCGACCTTCGCCACCGTCGCCACCTTCATCCTGCTGCAAGTCGCCTCACTGCGGCTGCCGGCCTCCAAGGTCATGGCCTATACCTATCTCACCCCCTCGTGGGTGCTCTTGTGGGAGCTGGGGCTGGGCCATGGCGCGCCGGTGCCCTTGGTGCTGATCGGGGTGGGGCTGACGGTGCTGGCGCTGGTGCTCCTGATGCGGCCGGAGCCGCAGCGCGAGGTCACACCGGCCTGAGCCGTCACTCTCGCTGTGGCAGCTCCGTCGCCAGAAAACGCTCGAAAGCGTCGAGGTTGACCGGTTCGAACTGGCCAAAGCCCTGCATCCAGACACTGGCGGCGCGCAGGGCGTCAGGCTCCAGCTTGCACCATTTCACCCGGCCGCGCTTTTCCTGGCTGATCAGCCCGGCGCGGGTCAGGATCATCAAGTGCTTGGAGATCGCCGCCAGCGACATGTCGAAGGGATCGGCCACATCGGTCACCGCCATGTCATCCTCGAGCAGCATCGACAGGATCGCGCGGCGTGTGGGATCGGCAAGCGCGGCGAAGACCGCGTCGAGGGAGGCTGTCGGTGTCACAGCCGCGGAGGTAGCCACTGCGCCCGGCCCGGTCAAGTGGCGCAGCGGGCAAGATCAACCGATCAGTTGAATATGGCAAAGCGGCGCAATCGGCCCGCCCGCGGCCTGCGACGGTTTGACAGGCTTGCCGGGGGCTCCCCTAAGGTCGTGCAATATCAATAACTTGACGGCTGGGCCAAAGGCGCTCACCGCTTATTGACTCGCCGCCGCCGCCGCCTTAGCACAGCGGCAGGAATTACCAAGGGGGACAGCTTGCCGGACCTTGAGCATCGCAAGCGGCTGGAAGCGCTCGACGAGCGCATCGCCAAGCTCAAGGGCGGGGAGGCCAAACCCCATCAGGAAGAGCATTATTCGCAGGCCCAGATGGGCTGGCGCATGGTGATCGAACTGGTGGCCGGTCTGGGGATCGGCTTTGGCATCGGATTTGGGCTCGACAGCCTGTTCGGCACGCTGCCGATCTTTCTGGTGCTGTTTACATTGCTGGGCTTTGCCGCCGGGGTGCAGACCATGCTGCGCACGGCCAAGGAGTTCCAGCCCAAGGACCAATCGGCCGACACGGCCGGAGAGCACGAGAGGGACGATAATGGCGGTTGAAGCGCAAGGTGCCGAAGAGGGCGGGCTGGTTTTCCACCCGATGGACCAATTCATCGTCAAGCCGCTGTTTGGCGGCTCCGAGGTGGGCATGTTCACCATCACCAACGTGACGCTCTGGATGTTCCTCGCGGTGCTCGCGGTCGTGGCCCTGATGGTGCTGGGCACCTCGCGCCGTGCGATCATCCCGTCGCGCACCCAGTCGGTCGGCGAGCTCGCCTACGGCTTTGTCTACAAGATGGTCGAAGACGTGGCCGGCAAGGACGCGCTGGCGTTCTTCCCCTATATCATGACGCTGTTCATGTTCATCGTCTTCGCCAACTTCCTCGGCCTGATCCCGATGTCCTTCACCACCACCTCGCATTTCGCTGTGACCGTGGTGCTGGCGCTGCTGGTCTTCGTCACCGTCACCGTGGTGGGCTTTGTCAAGAACGGCTCCAAGTTCCTCGGGCTGTTCTGGGTCGCTTCCGCGCCGCTGGCGCTGCGCCCGGTGCTGGCGGTGATCGAGGTGATTTCCTACTTCGTGCGCCCGGTCAGCCACTCCATTCGTCTGGCGGGCAACCTGATGGCCGGCCACGCCGTGATCAAGGTCTTCGCCGGCTTTGCCGCCATCGCCGTCGTTTCGCCGATCTCGGTCGTGGCGATCACCGCGATGTACGGTCTCGAAATCCTCGTGTCCTTCATCCAGGCCTATGTCTTCACCATCCTGACATGCGTGTACCTCAAGGACGCACTGCACCCGTCGCACTAAGCCTGCGGTGGGTTGAGAGACCCACCCTACGCAATATGGGCGGAGCTTCTCTCTGCCCGGAACACCCCTGAATTCCAACTTCCAATCGTAAGGAGATACACCCATGGAAGGTCAACTCGCACACATCGGCGCAGGTCTCGCAGCTATCGGTTCCGGCGCAGCCGCAATCGGTGTGGGCAACGTCGCAGGCAACTACCTGGCCGGCGCGCTGCGCAACCCCTCCGCAGCTGCTTCGCAGACCGCGACCCTCTTCATCGGCATCGCCTTCGCAGAAGCCCTGGGCATCTTCTCGTTCCTGGTTGCTCTGCTGCTGATGTTCGCCGTCTAAGCCTTACGGAAGACTGATCCTTACGCCTCGGTCGGGCGACCTGTGTCGCCCGACCGCTGGTAACCGGACTTCCCAAGGAGGACGACATGGCAACAGTAACCACAGAGGCCGCTGGCGAATACGGGGCTGACGCCGCCGCATCCGCTCCCGGCATGCCGCAGCTGAACTTCGATCACTGGGGCAACCAGATCTTCTGGCTCCTGATCACGCTGGCCGTGATCTATTTCGTCCTGTCCCGCATCGCGCTGCCGCGCATCGCGGCGGTTCTGGCGGAACGTCAGGGAACCATCACCAACGACCTCGCCAAGGCCGAAGAGCTGAAGCGTCAGGCCGGTGAGGCCGAACAGGCCTATGACAAGGCGCTGGCGGATGCCCGTGCCGAGGCCCAGAACATCATCGCCGAGGCCAAGGCGGAAATCGCAGCCGAACTGAAGGTTGCAACCGACAAAGCCGATGCCGAAATCGCCGCCCGCACGGCGGAATCGGAGAAGGCGATCTCCGAGATTCGCGCCGGTGCGCTCGACAACGTGAAAGAGGTTGCGCGGGACACCGCGGAAGCGCTCGTCACCGCGCTGGGTGGCCGTGCGGACAGCGCCGCACTCGATGCGGCCGTGGCCGAACGGACGAAAGGGTAAGACATGCGCAAACTCATGACAGTGGCGCTGATTGCCTCTGGCTCGATCTCGGCCAGCCCGGCGCTGGCTGCCCCCGGCCCGTTCTTTTCGCTCAGCAACACCGATTTCATCGTGGTGCTGGCCTTCCTGCTGTTCATCGCGATCCTGATCTACTTCAAGGTGCCTGCGCTGCTGGCGGGGATGCTCGACAAGCGGGCCGAAGGCATCCGCAGCGAGCTGGACGAAGCCCGCGCCATCCGCGAGGAAGCGCAGACCCTGCTGGCTTCTTACGAGCGCAAGCAGCAAGAGGTGAAAGCCCAGTCGCAGCGCATCGTCGACCACGCCAAGGAAGAGGCGCGCATCGCCGGTGACGCCGCCAAGAAGGACATCGAAGCCTCGATCGCCCGCCGTCTGGCCGGCGCAGAGGACCAGATCGCTTCGGCCCGTGCCGCCGCGGTCAAGGAGGTGCGTGACCGCGCCGTCGTGGTGGCCGTCGCCGCCGCGCGCGAGGTGATCGCCAAGCAGATGACCGAAGAAGAGGCCAACCGCCTGATCGACGACTCGATCTCGACGGTGGAAGCCAAGCTGCACTGATGCGGCGGGGGCGACCCCATCCGACCGATTGACAAAACGCCCGGAGCCCCGCGCTTCGGGCGTTTTGCCGTTGCAGACGGTTGCCGTGTCAGACCTTGCGGCTCTGTTCGTGCTCGAATCTCTGCCGGGCAATCGCCTCGTTGCGTTCGGCCCGGACATCGTCGCGCAGCGCCGCCTCGACATAATCGAGATGCGCCTCGATCGCCGCCCGCGCCGCGCCGCCGTCGCGCGCCTGGAGGGCGCTGTTGATCCGTTGGTGCTGCTCGAGCAGCATCTCGCGGGTCAGCCGTTGCTTGAACATGATCTGGCGGTTGTAGAACACGCCTTCGCGCAACAGCTGATACATCGAACGCATCATGTGCAGCATGATGACATTGTGGCTGGCTTCGATGATCGACAGGTGGAATTCCGCATCCAGCGCCGCCTCGTCGCTGGGGTCGCGCTTGGCATGGGCGGCGACCATCTTGTCATAGACCGTCTGGATCACCTTGAGATCGGTGTCCGAGCCCAGCCGCGCCGCCCGCTCGGCCGCCAGCCCCTCCATGTCGCGCCGGAACGAGAGATAATCGAACACCGCCTCGGAATGGCTGGCAAAGAGCTGCACCAGTGCCGGCGAAAACGCCGAGCCCAGGACATCGGCGACAAATATTCCGGCACCAGCGCGGGACGACAGCAACCCCTTGGCCTGCAATTCCGCAATCGCCTCGCGCAGCGAGGGGCGCGACACGCCCAGCCGCTCCGAGAGCTCGCGTTCCGAGGGCAGACGCTCGCCGGGACGCAGGATGCCGCGCAGGATCAGCTGTTCGATCTGCCGGGTCACGGCGGTCGAGAGCTTTTCGGGCTGGATGGGCTGGAAGGGCATGGCGGCTCCGGATAATTGGTCAAATTATATGACCGCAGGCGGGGCGGGGCAAGCGACGGGCAAGGTTGCGAAACAATTGCACGAAATCCGCAACAATGTTCTTCCTATGGTAATCTATTGTTAACGCCTTCCGCATTACCTCTGAGGCATGGATCGATTTGCGTTGTTTCCTCTGTTGATCCTGCTTTCAGGCTGTAACGGCCCGGGGCTGCGCCATCTTGGCGTGGCCCCGGTGCCGGTTGCCGAAGGGGGGATGACCTTCGATATCCGCACCCGCGCCGGCATGGCCGAGGCGATCCGCACCAATCCGATGGCCGGCGTGCGAATGGAGGACGTTGCCACAAACGGCGGCCGCGCCATCCTGCGCGTCACCGGCTGCGAGGTGGCCTGGCTCCGGGGCGATCCTGCGGTGCTCCTGGCCGGGCTGAACTGTGGCGCAGGGCACAAGACGCCGCCGCAACCGCGCCGGCGGACGATCTGTACTGGCACCGTCTCGGCGCCGTACCGCACCGGAGAAAGCGACGTGATCTTCACCTGTGGCTGACAAAAGGCTGATTTCAGCCGAAATCCTGTGGATAACCCCGGCCTTATCCCCACATCCTGTGTCAGACCGTTGACAGGCCACAACACCAAGGCTCACACTGGCTGAAAACCGGAATCACCGGGGTGAACCCGGGCAATCGAGAGGCCAGAGCTTTGCGCTTTTCAAAACTGCGTCTGACAGGCTTCAAGAGCTTTGTCGACCCGACCGACCTGTTGATTCAGGACGGGCTGACCGGCGTGGTGGGGCCGAACGGCTGCGGCAAATCCAACCTGCTCGAGGCGCTGCGCTGGGTGATGGGGGAGACCCGTGCCAAGGCAATGCGCGGCGGCGGCATGGAAGACGTGATCTTCGCTGGGGCTTCGTCGCGGCCGGCGCGCAACTTTGCCGAAGTGGCACTGCTTCTCGACAATTCCGACCGGCTGGCGCCGGCCGGTTTCAACGATGCCGATGCGCTGGAGATCACCCGCCGGATCACCCGCGATGTCGGCTCTGCCTACAAGATCAACGCCAAGGATGTGCGCGCCCGCGACGTGCAGATGCTCTTTGCCGATGCCTCGACCGGCGCACATTCGCCGGCGCTGGTGCGTCAGGGCCAGATCAGCGAGCTGATCAATGCCAAGCCCAAGAACCGACGTCGCATCCTCGAGGAGGCGGCCGGTATTTCGGGCCTCTACCAGCGCCGCCACGAAGCCGAGCTCAAGCTCAAGAATACCGAGGCCAACCTGCTGCGCGTCGACGATGTGATCGAACAACTCGCCGCGCAATTGTCGCAACTGGCGCGTCAGGCCAAACAGGCCGCCCGCTACCGCGCCATCGGCGAAGACCTGCGCCATGCCGAAGGGTTGTTGCTCTATCGCCGCTGGCGCGAGGCCGATGAGGCCCGGCTGCGCGCCGAAGAGGTGCTGCGCGGCATGGTCACCACCGCGTCGCAGGCCGAAACCGCCGCCCGTCAGGCCGCCAGCGCGCGCGAAGAGGCCGACACCGCCCTGCCGTCCCTGCGCGAGGAAGAGGCGATTGCCACCGCCGTGCTGCAACGGCTTCAGGTGCAGCGCGACACCCTGACCGATCAGGAGGCCGCCGCCCGCGACAAGATCGCCACGCTGGAAAACCGCATTGCCCAGCTCGGCCATGACATCGACCGCGAGGCCGGGCTGAACCGCGACGCCGGCGAGACGATCGAGCGGCTGGAATGGGAGGCCGAGGAGTTGGCCAAGGCCGGTGAGGGTCAGGACGCCGCACTCGAAGAGGCGACGGAAATGGCGCAGGAGGCCGCCGCCGTGCTGTCCGAGCGCGAGGGCGACCTGACCCGCCAGACCGAAGATGTCGCCCGGCTCGCCGCCCGCCACCAATCGGCGCAGCGTCTGCTGGAGGAGAGCCGCAAACGCCAGGCCCGCAGCGAGGCCGAGGCGCAGAAAGCCCGGGCCGCCGTCGACGAATCGAAGGCCCGGCTGGCCGGGGCCGCCGAGGACGAGGCCGCCGCCCGCGCCGCCGAAGAGGCCGCCAAGCAAATGGCGCAACGCGCCGAGGATGCGCTCACCGCCGCCGACGAGGCCCGCGCCGAGGCGCAATCGCGCGAGGCCGAGGCCCGCGCCGAACGCTCCGAGGCCGAGGGCGAGGCCAATGCCTTGCGGGCCGAGGCGCAGGCCCTGGCCAAGTTGCTGGAACGGGACACTGCCGAAGGCGGTCAGATCATGGACCGGTTGCAGGTGCAGCAGGGCTTCGAAAAGGCGCTTGGTGCCGCGCTGGCCGACGATCTGCGCGCGCCGGAGGTGCAGGCCGACGGCCCCTCCGGCTGGGCCAGCCTGCCGGATTACACCAGCCCGCCGCCGCTGCCCGAGGGGGTGACGCCTCTGTCGCGGCATGTCTCGGTGCCCGAGGTGCTGGCCCGCCGCATGGGCCAGATCGGCCTTGTGGGGGGCGACGACGGCCCCCGTCTGCAACCGCTGTTGCAACCCGGCCAGCGCCTGGTCAGCCCCGAGGGCGATCTCTGGCGCTGGGACGGATATCGCGCCTGGGCCGAGGATGCGCCTTCGGCCGCCGCCCTGCGTCTGGAACAGCTCAACCGGCTGGAAGAGCTCAAGCAGGCGCTGGAACATGCCACCACCCGGATGGACGCCGCCCGCGCCGCGCATGAGGCGCTGACCGGCCGGCTCTCTGACCTGACCCGCGCCGACAAGGAGGCCCGCGAGGCCCGCCGCGAGGCCGACCGCGCCTTCAACGATGCCAGTCGGGCGATGAACCGGGCCGAGGCCGAGAAGAACCTCGCCGAGGGCCGTCTCGAAAGCCTCGGGCTTGCCGTTCAGCGTCACGAGGAAGAGGCCCAATCCGCCGCGCTGCAACTGCGCGAGGCCGAGCGGGGCGCCTCCGACCTGCCCGATCTCGACGATGCCCGGGCGCTGGTCGAGGACGTCAAGATGACGGTCGAGGCGGCGCGGATGACGATGATGGCACGGCGTTCCGGCCTTGACGAACTGCGCCGCGAGGGCGAAGCGCGCACCCGCCGAAGCCAGCAGGTGACCAAGGAGCTCTCGGGCTGGCGCCACCGGCTGGAGACCGCCGAAAAGCGCAGCACCGAGCTGACCGAGCGCAAATCCGCCAGCGAGGCGGATCTCGCCAAGGCCGCGCAGAAACCCGAGGAGATCGCCGAACAACGCGAGGAGCTGGCCGGCAGCATCGAGGCCGCCGAGGCCCGCCGCCGCAGCGCCGCCGATACCCTGGCCACCGCCGAGGCCGCGCTGCGCAGTGCCGAACAGGCCGAACGCGATGCCGAACGCGCCGCCTCCGAGGCGCGCGAATCCCGTGCCGCCGCCCAGGCCCGGGCCGAAGCGGCGCAGGAAACCACCCGCGCCGCCGCCGAGCGGATCGAGGATGAGCTCGAGGTCACGCCGGAGCGGCTGCTGGAGAAACTGGGCACCAATCCCGAGGACATGCCCGCCTCGGAGCGGATCGAAGAGACGGTCAACCGGCTCAAGCGTCAGCGTGACGGGCTGGGCGCGGTCAACCTCCGGGCCGAGGAAGACGCCCGCGAGGTGCAGGAGGAACATGACACGCTGGTCACCGAAAAGACCGATCTGGAAGAGGCGATCCGCACCCTGCGCAACGGCATCGCCAGCCTCAACCGTGAGGGGCGCGAACGTCTGCTGACCGCCTTTGAGCAGGTCAATTCCAATTTCTCGATGCTCTTCACCCATCTCTTCGGCGGCGGCGAGGCCAACCTCGTTCTGGTTGAAAGCGACGATCCGCTCGAGGCGGGCCTCGAGATCATGTGCCAGCCGCCGGGCAAGAAGCTCTCGACGCTCTCGCTGCTCTCGGGCGGCGAACAGACGCTGACCGCGCTGGCGCTGATCTTTGCCGTCTTCCTCGCCAACCCGGCGCCGATCTGCGTGCTCGACGAGGTCGACGCGCCGCTGGACGACGCCAATGTGACCCGCTTTTGCGACCTGCTCGACGAGATGTGCCGCCGCACCGACACGCGGTTCCTGATCATCACCCACCACGCGGTGACGATGGCGCGGATGGACCGGCTGTTCGGCGTGACCATGCAGGAGCAGGGGGTGTCGCAACTGGTGTCTGTCGATCTGAAAAAGGCCGAAAAGCTGGTCGCGTGATCGTGTGCCCCCGGCCTGCGCGGATCGGCTAGGCTGCGGGGGACAAATTTCGGGAGCCTCTTGATGTTGCGTTTGCTGTTTGCCCTCTGCCTTGTCACCACATCGGTGGTGGCCGAACCCGTGATGCGGCGCGACAGCGACCGCGAGATCGGGTTGCAGGCGCTGGACAACCGGCTGCGGGGCCGGAGCATCGCCTTTTATGACGGCGGCGTATCCGAGTTCTACGAGGATGGGCGCTACACCTATACCTATGCCGATGAAGGCGGCACCGGGTACGGCTATTACGAGGTCACCGAGGACAGCACGATCTGCATCGAATTCGTCAATGGCTTTACGCGATGCGATATTTATGTGCTGGACAATCAGGACCGGCTGGTGGTGATCACCGAGAAAGGCGACCGCTTTCCGGTGCGCTCCGAAGGCTGACGCCCGCGCGCGGCCTCAGCGCGGCCGGATCAGCGATCTGTCGCATCGCGCGTCGATCCCGGCCAGATGCAGCATGTGCCAGGCCAATGCGAGGTTGCTCGAGATCACCGGCCGGCCGATCCGCGCCTCGGCCTCGGCCAGCACGTCCAGACAGCGCAGGTTGGTACAGGCGACAAACACCGCGTCGCAGGGTGTCTGCGCCGCCACGGCCTCGACCGCGCGCAGGATCGATGCGCCGGTGATCCGCGCCACCACCCGGTCGTTGCCCTCCTCGAACGAGCCGAAGCCCGCGATTTCGATCCCCGCCAGTTCCAGCTTGAGGCGCATCAGCGACGAGACTTCTGCGACATACGGTGTCACGAACCCCAGCCGCCGCACCTCCAGGGCGCGGCAGGCGGCAATGGTCGCGGCCAGCGGATCGGTGATCCTGGCGCCGGGGCAGGCGCGCTGCACCGCCAGCGCCACCCGGTCCGATCCGATCACCGTCGAGGCCGAAGTGCAGCCGAACCCGATGGCGTCAAAATGCAGCGCCGGGGGCAGCAGCCGGGCCGATGCGGGCAGCGCCGCCTCCATGTGGATCAGCGTCTCGGGGCGGATCTCGGGCACCATGGCGATGCGCGTGTGATAAAGCGCGACCCCGGGCCGAACCACGAGACGGGGAAATTCATGCTCGAGCGTCTCGTCGGTCTCGAGCACGATCACCCCGAGATTGGCTCGCGTGCCGATGCCGCCATCGGTGTCGAAATCGAGCTTCATGCGGCCGCTCCGATCACCGGAAGCTCGGGCGGCGCGCGCTCTGTCAGAAGCGCTGCCCCCTCGGCCCGCACCACGATGTTTTCCTCATGCACCATGATCCGCCCGTCGCCATAGCTCAGCGAGGGCTCCAGCGTCAGCACCATGTTCTCGGAAATCACGGTTTCGTCCCAGGCGGCGAGCGAGGGGCCTTCGGTGAGCTGCATGCCCAGCCCATGCCCCAGCCGCCCGATATCACCGCCGCTGTCGCCGATCACCGCCTGCGTCGCCCGAAACACCTCGTGGCAGCTGGCGCCGGGGCGGGCGGCGGCAATCCCGGCCTCGGTGGCGCGCCAGAGCCGATCATGGGCGCGGCGGGCGGCGTCTCCGGGGGGGCCGATGGCGAAGTTGCGGTCGAAATCGCAGAAATAGCCGTCCCATGTGGCGCCGGTGTCGAGCATCAGGATATCGCCGCGTGCCAGCGGCCGGCGCGTGGGCGGCGAGATCACGTCGCGGTAGCCGCCGGTCTTGGCTCCGCCAACCAGATAAGGCACATCATCGGCTCCCTGCGCCAGCGCCGCGCGGCGAAAGGCGCGGAACAAATCTTCCAGCGGCTGGCCTTCGCGGGCGATATCCGCGACGCTTGCGAAGGTGCGCGATCCGATGGCGCAGATATGCGCGATCTTGGCGATCTCGGCTTCGGATTTCACCATCCGAAGCCCGCGCATGAGCGCGGTGGCATCGGCGATCCGGATCCCCGCCAGGCCGGCCCGCAGCCTTTCGTAATCGCCAAGCGGCATCCGGAGATAGGTCTCGTGGCCTTTCATCAGGCCCAGGGTCTCGCGCCGCGCGGCAAGCGGCGCGAGCAGTTCGGTCAGCAGACTGATGCCATCGTCCCCGGGGGTGGGGGCGGGCCAACTGCGGATGTCGTCGAGCCAGGTGGCGCGCATCAGCGCGGCGCCGATTTCGGGAATGATCGCAACGGGTTTGCCCTCGACCGGCAAAAAGAGAAACCAGGGCCGCGTCGGGCTTTGCCAGAAGGCGGTGTGGAAACCGCTGAAATAGCGCACCTCGGCTTCGGTCGTCAGCAGCAGGCCCGCCAGGCCGGCGCGGGCCATGGCTGCCTGCGCACGGGCGGTGCGGGCGGCGTATTCCGCCGGAGCAAAGCCGCGCGGCGGCGCCGTCATGCGCCCGGCTCCGGTGGCAGCCGGTCGCGCACCAGCTGGACCCAGAGATCCGCGCCGATCGGCAGAAGCGCGTCGTTGAAATCATAGTCCGAGGCATGAAGCGGCTGGCCGTGTCGTCCGCTTTCGCCATTGCCGAGCAACAGGAAGCAACCGGGCCGGGCGGCGGCGAAATGGGCGAAATCCTCGGAAAAGCTCATTGGCTCACGGTCGCGGATCAGCGCAAGCCCCGCCGCCTCGGCGGCGCGATAGACCGCTTGGGCCGGCTCGGCGGCATTGATCGTCTCGACGAATTGCGTGTCAAAGGTGACCTCGGCCCTGATATCATGTGCCGCCGCCACGCCTTCGGCGATCTGCCGCATCAGCGCCTCGACCCTGAGCCGGGTCTCCGGCGACCGGGCGCGAAAATCGCCCTTGAGCCGGGCCCGGCCGGGCAACACGTTGCGTTGCCCGTCGGTCCGGAATTCGGTGACCGAGACCACCGCGCCGCTGCCCGGCGGCAGCTTGCGCGCGACGATGGTTTGCAGGGCGAGCACGATCTCGGCCGCCACGGTCAGCGCATCGACCCCGACCTGCGGCATCGAGGCATGGCCACCCCGGCCGGTGACCGTGATCTCGAACAGGGTTTCGCTTGTGCAGATCACGCCGGCGCGGGTCGAAACCTGGCCCAGCGGGGCGCCGGGCAGGTTGTGGAGGCCATAGACCTCGTCAAAGGCTGCCCGCGCCAGCAACCCCTCATCCAGCATTGCCTGCGCGCCAAGCCCGTGTTCCTCGTTGGGCTGAAACAGGAACACCACCGTGCCGTCAAATCCCTGTTCCCGTGCCAGCCGCTCGGCGGCGCCCAAGAGCATGGCGGTATGGCCATCATGGCCGCAGGCGTGCATCACGCCGGGGGTGGCGGACACAGGGCCATGGGGCGCGGTCTCGGTGATCGGCAGCGCATCCATGTCGGCACGCAGCGCGATGGCCCGGTTGCCACGCCCCGCGCGCAGCAGGCCGACAACGCCCGCGCCTTCCTGCACCTCGAGCCCGAGCGCGCGCAGATGCTCGGCCACCAAGGCCTTGGTGCGGGTCTCGTGAAACCCCAGCTCGGGGTTGCGGTGCAGATCCTGGCGGATCCGGGTCAGTCGGGTTTCGAAATCACTCATGCTGCGGACATCCGGTGGTTTTCCCAGTGATACCGCGCAATTCTGCATCTTTGGCATCGAGTTTCGCCGGGTTTGACAGAAAAACTTGCACCAAGCGGGCCGGTTCAGATGTCTTTCGCCTGCACGACGGAGTTATCGCTCAGTACTTTGGGCTCAGATCGGCAGGCTCAGGCCGATTTTGGTGCGTTCCATCGCCACCGAAGTGCGGAAGCGGCGGACGTTGGAATTCTCGAAAAACAGCCGATGGGTCAGCGCCTCGAAGTCCTGCATGTCCTCGGCGGTGCAGATCAGGATGAAATCGGCCTCGCCGGTTACGTAGTAACATTGTTGGACCTGCGGTTCGGCCTTGGCGCGTTTGCGGAACAGGTCGAGCTGTTGCAGCGACTCGCGGTCCAGCTCGACCATCACGATAAAGGTCATCTTGCAGGCGAATTTCGCCTGATCGAGCACCGCGACCTCCTTGGCGATCAGGCCCGAGGCGCGCAGCCGCTTCAGCCGCCGCTGCACCGAGGGCACCGACAGGTTGCAGGCCTGCGCCAGATGCTCGAGCCCGGCGCGGCCGTCGTTCTGAAGCTCTCTGAGGATTGTCAGGTCTGCCGCATCGAGATCGTCGTTCATGAAGAAACCTCTCGCTTCCTGCCGTCAACGTGAAAGAATTTCTCGAGTTTAGGCGGAAGAACGAAAATTGGAAAGCGGCGCCGCCTGCTAGAAACACCCCATGACCTTGTTTGAAAGTCCCGCGATGCCCGATGCCGACCCGCTCCGCTTCGATCCCGATGTGACCCGCGCGCTGGCGTTTTTTCGGGCGCAGCCGTCTTATGCCGTCTCGCCACTGATCGAAGTGACCGGCCCCGATGGCCTGGCCGTCTTGGTCAAGGACGAGACCGGGCGCATGGGGTTGGGCGCCTTCAAGGCACTGGGCGCGCCTTATGCCGTGGCCTGCCTGCTTGCCGAAGGCTGGAAGGCCGAGACCGGCGAAGTGGTGGCGCCGGCGCGGATGGCTGAGCCGGAGTTCCGCGCGTTCACTGCGCGCCATAGCTTTGTCTGCGCCAGCGCCGGCAATCACGGCATGGGCGTTGCGGCGGGGGCAGGCGCCATGGGCGCACAGGCGCGGATCTATCTGGCCAGGACGGTGCCGGAGAGTTTTGCCGACCGGCTGCGCGGTCTGGGGGCCGAGGTGGTGCGCGCCGGCGCGGTCTATGAGGACAGCGTCGCCGCCGCCAGCGCTGATGCCGCCCGCAGCGGAGCGACCTTGCTGGCCGATGGCACCTGGGAGGGCTACACCGAGATCCCGAAGTGGGTGATGGAGGGGTATTGCGTCATCGCCGAAGAGCTGCGCGCCGCCTTCGAGGCCTCTGGCGAGTGGCCGACGCATGTCTATCTTCAGGCCGGGGTTGGCGGGTTGGCCGCGTCGATGGCGCATATGATCCGGGCGCACTGGGAAAAACAGCCAGAATTGATCGTCGTTGAACCCGAAGCCGCCGCCTGTCTGCGGGCCAGCCATCTGGCGGGGGCGCCCCGGCGGGGCGAGGGGCCCGAGACCAACATGGGCCGGCTGGACTGCAAGGCGCCGTCGATCGTGGCTTGGGCGGCGCTCGAACGTTGTGATGTGCGCTATGCGGTGCTGAGCGATGCCGAAGCGCAGAACGCCAGCACGACTCTCTCCGCGCAGGGGCTGGCCACCACGCCCTCAGGTGCGGCGGGATATGGTGCGCTGTGCAAGCAGCCGCCGCGCATGGCGGCGCGACCGCTGGTCATCGTTTCGGAAGGGCCGGCCTGAGCCGTTGCCGCTGATCAGGTCTCAGGAAAGAGCGCGCCGCGCAGCTTGACGGCGGCGGTCTGAAGGGTCGACTTGCGGGCAATCGCCTGCGCCAGTGAAACCCGCTGGGTCGGCGCGTGAAAGGCCAGCGCCGCGACGAACCGCCCCTGGGGATCGGTGACCGGCACGGCGATCGCCACCATGCCCTCGAGAAATTCCTCGCGGTCGAGCGAATAATCCATCGCCGCGATCTGATCGAGCTCATCCAGCAGCAGGTCGGGCTCGGTCAGCGTCGTCTCGGTCATCCGCGTCAGCGGCAGCGCGGCCACGAATTTGGCCCGTGCGTCCGGCGCCAGGCTGGCCAGAAAGCATTTGCCGCTGGCGGTGCAATGGAACGGCACATTGGTGCCGACCGGAAACTGGATGCGAAAGGCCCAATCGGTCTCGACCCGGTCGAGATAGCGCATTCCGGTGTCCGCGGGCATCACGTAGTTCACCGTCTCACGCACTTCGCGCGAGACCTCGAGCAGGATCTGATGTCGGGCGATGTGATCGCGCGAGCTGTGCATCAGCCCCGACCCCAGTTCGCGCAACCGCCGCGACACCTGATACCGCCGATCCGTGCCCAGACGGGTCAGGAACCCGTTGTTCTCCAAGGTGGCGCAGAGCCGGTGCAGCGTCTGCTTCGGCAGGCCCAGCTCTTCGTTGATTTCCGTCGCGGTCATGGCCCGGTCGCTTTTCCCAAGGATTTCAAGGATCAGCAGCGTCCTCAGATTGGGCGGTATCCGGTCTTGGTCAGCCATCGGGTTTGTCTCGAACAAATTGTTTGTGGATTTGTACGCGAATCATTGTAGCGTGCATACGTGGTAAAAATCGAGACCCTTGGTCCCGATTTTTACGGGGGAGGAATATGGAATTCGATTTCGTCATTGTGGGCGCCGGGTCCGCCGGCTGTGCGCTTGCCAACCGGCTTTCCGAGGACGGGCGCTACAGCGTGGCGCTGCTCGAGGCCGGGCCGCGTGACACCAACCCCTGGATTCATATTCCGGTCGGCTATTTTCGCACCATGGGAAATCCGCGCAGCGACTGGCGCTATCGCACCGAGGCCGATCCCGGCATTGCCGGGCGGGCGATTCCCTGGCCGCGCGGCCGGGTGCTGGGCGGGTCGAGTTCGATCAACGGTCTGCTGTATGTGCGCGGCCAGCCTCAGGACTACGACGGCTGGGCACAGGCCGGTTGCCGGGGCTGGTCCTGGGACGAGGTTCTGCCCTGTTTCAAACGGGCCGAGCACTGGGAGGGCGAGGATCCGGACGGGCTGCGCGGGCGGAACGGCCCGCTTTCGGTCCAGACCTCGCGGCTCACCCGTCGGGTGGTCGACCGCTGGATCGAGGCGGCGCAGCAGGCCGGGTATCCGGCGGCGCGCGATTACAATGGCGCCGATCAGGAAGGCGTGGGCTATTTCCAACTGACCATGAAGGGCGGCCGGCGCTGCTCTTCGGCGGTGGCCTACCTCAAGCCCGCGCGCCGGCGTCACAATCTCACCGTCATCACCGACGCGCAGACCGAAAAGGTGCTGCTGGAGGCGGGCAGGGCGCACGGCGTACGGGTCCGCATCGGCGACACCTTTCACGAGATCCGCGCCCGCTCCGAGGTGATCCTGAGTGCCGGCGCCATTGGTTCGCCGCAGGTCCTCATGCTCTCGGGCATCGGCGACGGCGACGAATTGCAGCGGCTGGGCATCCGCGTGCAGGCCGATCTCAAGGGTGTCGGGCGCAATCTTCAGGATCACCTTCAGGCCCGCCCGGTGTTCAAGACCGATCTGAGCACGATCAACATCGAAACCAGCAACCTGTTCAAACAGACGCGCATCGCCTTGCAATACGCGCTCACCCAGCGTGGGCCGATGACCATGGCCGCCAGCCTGGGCACCGGCTTTCTCAAGACCGAGCCGCACCTGGAAACCCCGGATATCCAGTTCCACATTCAGCCGTTCAGCGCCGACAGCCCGGCCGAAGGTCCGCACCGGTTTTCGGCCTTTACCGCCTCGGTGCTGCAACTGCGGCCCGAAAGCGCCGGTCATTTGCGCCTGCGCTCGGCCGATATGGACGATCACCCGGCGATCCATCCGAATTACCTGGCCACCCCGACCGATCAGAAGACAATCGTCAAAGGTATTCAGATCGCGCGCAAGATTGCCGGTACGGATCCGCTCAAATCGCATATCATGGACGAACATGCGCCCGGCCCGGGCGTGGCCTTTGACGACGAGGCGGCCACGCTCGACTGGGCGCGGCGCACCGCGGTCACGATCTATCACCCGACGGGCACCTGCAAGATGGGGATCGATCCGATGGCGGTTGTGGACCCGAGGTTGCGGGTGCGGGGAATTGACGGGCTGCGTGTCGCTGACGCCTCGATCATGCCGCAAATCGTCAGCGGCAACACCAATGCCCCGGCGATCATGATCGGTGAGCGGGCCAGCGACCTGATACTGGAGGACACCGCAGGCTAGCGACAGGAGACACCAGCCATTCCGGCGGCCTGGCCCGAAAGGGGCGGTCGTCGGGATACGACGACAGAGCAAGACGGGCGGCGCTTTCAGGGAGGAACGCCGCCCGGTGACGACACGGCCGATCCAGCGCCTTCATCTTCGGCCCGGATAATAATAAGCGGAAGGCAAACGCATCATGGGAGGAAAATTGATGTTCAGTCTCAAGACTTTGACCGTAGGGGCCGCGGCCATTGCCATGACGGCCACGGCCGCTTTCGCCGAAACCGTGATCCGGGTGCAATCGGTGATCCCGGCGCAGGCCGACGAAGTGACCATGCTCAATGAATTCGCCGCCGATGTGGCGGCCCTGACCGGCGGATCACTCAAGATCGAGGTCTTGCCTGCCGGCGCCGTCGTCGGCGTGCGCGAAACGCTCGACGCGGTCGACAGCGGGCTGATCGAGGGCGGCTTTGCCTGGACGCACTATTGGTCGGGCAAGCACCCGGCGGCCATGCTCTTCGGCTCGCCCGTGGCGGGCGCCGGTGTCGGCATCGACAATATCGCCTTTGTGTCCTGGTTCCAGTACGGCGGCGGCAAGGAGCTCTATGACCAGCTCTGGGACGAGATGGGCGTCAACGTCAAGGGCTTCATGCTGCAACCGGTGGGGCCGGAGGCGCTCGGCTGGTTCAAGGAGCCGATCGCCAGCATGGACGATTTCCGCAAGTACCGATTCCGCACGCCGCCGGGCATCCCCGGCCAGACCTACAAGGATATCGGCGTCGCCTCGGTCGCCATGGGCGGCGGTGACATTCTGCCGGCGCTCGAAAAAGGCACCATCGACGCCGCCGAATGGTGCTGCCCCAAGCCTGACAGCGTCTTCGGCTTCCAGAAGGTGCTGAAGCATTACTACCTGCAAGGTCTGCACCAGGTGGTGGTGAACGCCGATCTCTACATCAACGGCGATGTCTATGACGGGCTGACCGACCTCGAGAAAAAGGCGCTGGAAGTGGCCGCCAATGCCTCGCTGTCGAAAGCCATGTCGTATCGCATCTACGAAAACGGCAAGGCGCTGAAGGATCTGACCGAGAACCACGGCGTCATCCTGCACGACACCCCCGAGGATTACTTCTCGGAGTACATGACCGCCGCCAAGGCCGCGCTGGAGACCAATGCCGCCGAAAACGAATTCTTTGCGGAAGTCTGGCAGAGCCAGAAGGATTTCGCCGAGATCGCGGTGCCGTTCTGGGCCGGGGCGCAGACCTCGAACGCCAACCTCGGCCGGGCCTATGCCGACAGTCTGAAATAGGCGTTCACCGGCCCCGGACCTCGATCCGGGGCCTCTCGACCACCCGACGCAAAGGCCCCGGGTCGCCCGGGGCGGGCAGCAAAATACGCGTGACAGGCTCGAACGCCCGCCCCGGACCTTGATCCGGGGCGGGCAGCAAGACACGCATGACATTCATGACAAGGGACGTGGCATGGCCGAAGAGGTACTCCCCGAAGAGCTCGACATCACCGACGAGTTGATCGCAGAGCGACGCGCCGAGGAACCGGGGCAGACGCCGGAGGACATGACCCCCTGGCAACGTCCGATCACCGCCACCATCGATGTCATCAACCTCTGGGCGGGGCGGCTGATCTGCGTGCTGATGGTGCCGCTGATCCTTGCCATCGTCTACGAGGTGTTTTCCCGCAATATGTTCGCCGTGCTGACCCAGAACGGCATGAACGAGCAGGCCATCGCCTGGGGTTTCGGCCCGACGCTCTGGGTCTATGACATTTCGCGCATGCTGGGCGGCGTGCTGTTCATGGCGGCCGCCGGCTATGCGCTGATGCGCGGGGTGCACATCCGCGCCGATTTTCTCTATCGCAACTGGTCCGACAGGACACAGGCGACGGTGGACGCGGTGCTTTATCTCGCCTTCTACATCCCGGCGATGCTGTTTTTCACCTGGGTCTCGACCGAATACTGGCTCAAGGCCTTCATCTCCGGCGAACAGGCCAGCGACAGCACCTGGGCGCCGCTGCTCTGGCCGGCGCGCCTGGCCATGCCGGTGGGGGCCTTTCTGCTGCTGCTCCAGGGCTTCCCTGAGCTTTTCCGCGCCTTCCACAAGATGGGCAAGACGCGCGAGGCCAAGTTCCTCCGGGTGCTGCCCTTCTACTTTGTCGCGCTGCTGATCGTCACCGGCGCGGTGTTCTTTCCCGACGTTGTGCCGATTGCCGACTGGTGGACGGCGGCTTTCGGCCGCGAGGGGCTTTTGAGCGTCGACAAGCCGATCATCGGGCTGATCATGCTGGCGGTGATGCTGTTTGCGATCTTCGTGGGCTTTCCGATCTCCTTCACCCTGATCTTCCTGGGTTTCGTCTTCGGCACCTGGGGGGCGAATTTCAAGCTTGCCACCTTCCTGATGACCTTGCAGACCAATTCCGTGATGCTGTCCGACCAGCTGGTCGCGGTGCCGCTCTTTATCTTCATGGGCATCGTGATGGAGCAGGCCGGGCTGATGGAGCGGCTGTTCCAGGCGGTGCAGATGATGATGAGCCGGACCCGGGGGGCGCTGTTCATCGCGGTGCTCTTCGTCTCGACGATCTTTGCCGCCGCGACCGGCATCGTCGGCGCCTCGGTCACCATCCTCGGCATCATGGCGGCGCGGACGATGAACAAATCCGGCTATGACGTGCGGCTGGCGGCGGGCACGATCACCGCCGGCGGCACGCTGGGCATCCTGATCCCGCCGTCGATCATGCTGATCGTCATGGGGCCGGTGCTCGAGGTGCCGGTGACCGATCTGTTCCGCGCGGCGATCATTCCCGGCGTCCTGCTGGCGGGGCTCTATCTGCTCTACGCATTGGGCCGCTGCTGGATCAACCCAAACCTCGGGCCGATCCTGCCGCCCGAAGACCAGCCCGAAACCTCGCGCTTCTACTTGCTCGAGGTCATTCTCGTCATGGCGTCGCTGATCGTGCTGATCTGGCTGATCACGCGCGGCATCACAACCGGGTACGGCTTTTTCTTCGGCGCGCTGATCGTGCCGCTGGCCTGGATCGGCGTGATGTACGCGGTCTACGCCTGGCTGCACAATGCCAAGCCCGGCGGCTTCTATTTCTCTGACCTCTGGTACGAGTTTTTCATGGGGCTGGTGCCGCCGACAGTGCTGATCGCCTTTGCCCTGGGCTCGATCCTCGCCGGCTGGGCGACCCCGGCCGAGGCCTCGGCCTGCGGTGCCTTTGGCGCGGTGCTCTTGTCGATGCTCTATCGCAAGTTCACCATTCCCGGGCTCTACGACGCGCTGATCAAGAGCCTCGAGATCACCGTGCTGATCATGTTCCTGGTCGCGGCGTCGAACTTCTTCGGCGCGGTCTTTTCCAACCTCGGCACGCCGAAGATGCTGACCGAGCTGCTCTTGGCGCTCGACATGCCCCCGGTGCTGATCCTGATGCTGATCATGGCGCTGATCTTCCTGCTGGGCTGGCCGCTGGAATGGGTGCCGATCGTGCTGATCATCGTGCCGATCCTGATTCCCACCGTCACCTCGCTCGACCTCGGCTTCGAGAGCCAGAACGATCTGCTGATCTGGTTTGCCATATTGGTGGCGGTGAACCTGCAAACCGCCTGGCTCAGCCCGCCGGTGGCGCTTTCGGCTTACTTCCTCAAGGGTGTGGTGCCAGAATGGGACCTGCGCGACATCTATCTCGGGATGATGCAGTTCATGGTGATCCAACTCATCGGGCTGATCCTGATCTTTGTCTTTCCGCAGATCGCGCTCTGGCTGCCGAACTACATCTACGGAAACTGACGTGAGGACATCCGATGCCGCGCCACTATCTGAAGAAGGCGGATCGCACGCCAAAGACCGACGCGCGCGAGACCCATGACACCGTCGCGCGCATCCTGGACGAGATCGAAGCCGGCGGCGATGCCAAGGCGCTGGAGTATGCCGCGCGCTTCGACCGCTACGAGGGCAATGTGCTGCTGTCGCCTGACGAGATCGCGGCGGCCTGCGACCAGGTGTCCGACAGGCTCAAGGCTGACATCCGCTTTGCCCATGACAACGTGCGCCGTTTTGCCGAGCTTCAGAAAAGCACGCTGACCGATGTCGAGACCGAGCTGACGCCGGGCTTTGTCACCGGGCAAAAGGCGATCCCGGTGGCGGCGGCGGGCTGCTACGTGCCCGGCGGGCGCTACAGCCACATCGCCAGCGCGATCATGACGGTGACCACCGCCAAAGTCGCCGGCTGCCAGCATATCACCGCCTGTTCGCCGCCCCGGCCGGGTGTCGGCGTGCCGCCCGCGATCATCTATGCCGCCCGGATCTGCGGCGCCGACCGGATCATGGCGATGGGCGGGGTGCAGGGGGTGGCGGCGATGACCTTTGGCCTGTTCGGCCTGCCGCCGGCCAATATCCTTGTCGGTCCCGGCAACCAGTTCGTCGCCGAGGCCAAGCGCATCCTGTTCGGCCGTGTCGGCATCGACATGATCGCCGGGCCGACCGACAGCCTGATCCTTGCCGACGGGCAGGCCGATCCGCATATCGTTGCCACCGATCTGGTGAGCCAGGCCGAGCATGGCTACAACTCGCCGGTCTGGCTGGTCACCGACAGCCGCGCTCTGGCCGAAGACGTGATGGCCCGCGTCCCCGACCTGATCGCCGATCTGCCGGAGGTGAACCGCGAAAACGCCGCTGCCGCCTGGCGCGACTATGCCGAGGTGATCCTCTGCGCCGACCGCGAGGACATGGCCGCCTGTTCCGACGATTATGCCCCCGAACATCTGACCGTTCAGGCCGCCGACCCCGACTGGTGGCTTGACCGGCTGACCTGTTACGGGTCGCTCTTTCTTGGCGAAGAGACCACGGTGTCTTACGGTGACAAGGCGGCGGGCACCAACCATGTACTGCCGACCTCGCGCGCGGCCAGTTACACCGGCGGGCTGTCGGTGCACAAATACATGAAGATCGTCACCTGGCAGCGCGCCACCCGCGACGGGTCCAGGGCGGTGGCCGAAGCGACCGCCCGGATCTCGCGGCTCGAAGGAATGGAGGGCCATGCCCGCGCTGCCGACGTGCGGCTGGCCAAGTACTTTCCCGACGAGGAGTTCGACCTGTCGGCCGATGGATGACCCCGCCGGGGCGGGGCGGTGCGTGACCCTGGCCGCGCCCCGAGCCCCGGTACAGCCGCAGACCCAAGGAGACCGATATGTACAACAAGATACTGGTGGCCATGGCGCTCGATCACGGGATTTCGCCACAGATGCTCGAGATTGCGCAGGCGCTCTGCAATCCCGGGGCCGAGATCGTCGCTCTGCATGTCTTCGAGGCGCCGCCCTCGTCGGTCAGCGCATATCTCGGCGATGACGCGGTGCGCGACGGGTTTGATCGGGCGCGGCAGCTGATGGCGGAAAAGACTGCCCATATCGAAGGCATCACGGCCAGAATCGTGCGCGGCCACACCTATCGCACGCTGATCGATTATTCCTCCGACCACGGGGTCGATTGCATCGTGATCGGCTCGCATCAGCCGGATTTCAGCGATTATCTGTTGGGCTCGACCGCCGCCAGAGTGGTCCGCCACGCGCCCTGCGCCGTGCACGTCTTCCGCAGCAGCTGAGCGTACCGCAGACCCCCGAGTCAGGACCGCCGCCTGCCGGCTCCGCTGCGATTTTTGCATGGTTCTCCGATCCTTGAACCGCACACCCGGTAGCCTTGGGGGTGCGGTGCTTGCCATGTGGGCTGATGCCGTCGGCACATCGGATAAGCGTGAAAGCCCGGCATTTCTCGTCACACGCAGGCTTGGTGGCATCTGAAAAAGGTTGACTCAGCCGGGACGCATCCCGTATGACACCGATGTCATGACACCGGTGTCATAATTGATGACGCACTTCAGGAGGGGGGCAGGGTGGCAACCATTTACGACGTCGCGAAGCTGGCCGGAGTGTCGCCAAAAACCGTTTCGCGTGTTCTGAACGGTGACGCCCCGGTCAATGAAAAGACCCGCACCAAGGTCGCCAGGGCCATTTCCGAACTGGGCTATGTTCCGTCTCAGGCGGCGCGGATGATGCGGTCCAGTCGGTCGGGGCTGATTGGGCTGATCACGGGCGCGATTTCTGCCACGCCCCATGGCACCGAAACCCGCGGCCTGCCCGACATGCTGATCGTTCAGGCGATCCAGCGCGAGATGGCCGAGCGGGGCAAGATCCTGATGATTGCCGACACCGGCGGCTCGCCGTCGACCGTGCCGATGCTTGCCGCGACCTTTGCCCAGCACCGGGTCGAAGGATTGATCTATGTCGCCGACCATCACCGCGCCGTCGATCTGGATCTGAGCGGCGCGAATTGCCCGACGCTGCTGACCAATTGCTACGACGATCGCGGCACCCCCTGCGTCCTGCCCGACGATGCCGCCGGCCAGCAGGCGCTGGTGGCGCGGCTGATCGCGGCCGGACACCGCCGGATCGGCTTTCTGACGCTGGATCAGGCCATGCCCGCCGGTCGGTTGCGTCTCGAGGGCTACAAGGCCGCGCTGGCCGAGGCGGGGCTGCCCTATGATCCGGTGCTGGTCGAGGCCGGCTATGTGATCGGGCGCGAAATGCAGAGCGCGGCGCTGACCGAGGCGCTGGAGCACCTGCTCACACTGGACCAGCCGCCGAGCGTGATCTGCTGCGGCAACGACGAAATGGCGATGCGGGTCTATGGCCTGCTGCGCAGCCGGGGCCTGCGGGTGCCCGAAGATATCTCGGTTGCGGGTTACGACGATCATCGCAGCATCGCCGAGATGCTGCACCCGCATCTGACCACCGTCGAGCTGCCCTACATCGACATGGGTCGGCACACGGCGGCACGGCTTCTTGACATGATCGGGGGCGACGTCCCCGCATCCGACGATCCCCTGCTGGTGCAGGGACCGGTCGTCTGGCGGTCCTCGGTGACCGCTCTCACCGAACTCTGAATGCAGTCTCACGGGAGGAGAACTTTATGCAACGCACGAAACTGACCCTTGGCGCGCTGGTCGCGTCCACCGCCCTGGCCGGAATGGCCAGCGCCCAGACCGAGTTGACGCTGTGGTATCACGGCGCTGGCAACGAGGTGGAAAGCAACATCCTGGGCGGCATTATCGAGGATTTCAACGGCGCGCAGGAGGACTGGCAGGTCACCGTCGAAAGCTTCCCGCAGGAAAGCTACAACGACAGCGTCGTCGCCTCGGCCCTGGCCGGCAATCTGCCCTGCATCCTCGATGTCGACGGGCCGGTGATGCCGAACTGGGCCTGGGCCGGCTATCTTCAGCCGCTGCCGATCAGCCAAGAGGCCATCGACGGCCACCTGGACGCCACCATCGGCCGCTGGGATGGCGAGATCTATTCGGTCGGTCTCTGGGATGCCGCCGTCGCGCTTTATGCCCGCCAGTCCACGCTGGACGAATTGGGCCTGCGCACCCCGTCGCTGGAAGAGCCCTGGACGAAAGAGGAATTCATGGGCGCGCTGGAGGCCGCGAAAGCCTCGGGCAATTATGACTTCGCGCTCGATCTCGGAACCGCCTGGACCGGCGAATGGTATCCCTATGCCTTCTCGCCCTTCCTGCAAAGCTTTGGCGGCGATATCGTCGACCGGGACGGCTATCAGACCGCGGAAGGCGCGCTGAACGGCGAGGCGGCCATGGAGTTCGGCGCATGGTGGCAATCGCTGTTTGCAGAGGGCTACGCCCCCGGCACCAGCCAGGACCCGGCAGACCGCGACAGCGGCTTCATCGAGGGCAAATACGCCTTTTCGTGGAACGGCAACTGGGCCGCGGCCAACACGCTGGCCAGCGTCGAGAACGCGGATGACGTGGTATTCCTGCCGGCGCCCGATTTCGGCAACGGCTCCACCATCGGTGCCGCCTCGTGGCAGTTCGGCGTATCCAGCGCCTGCGAGCATCCCGAAGGTGCGGCGGCCTTTGTCGAACACGCGCTGCAAGACGAATACCTCGCCGCATTCTCGGACGGCATCGGCCTGATCCCGGCCACCAAAGAGGCCGCCCAGATGACCGAGAGCTATGCCGAGGGCGGCCCGTTGGCGGTGTTCTTCGACCTCTCCGCCGAACAGGCGCTGGTGCGTCCGGTCAGCCCCGGCTACGTGGTGGCCGCCAAGGTGTTCGAGAAGGCGCTTTCCGATATCGCCAATGGCGCGGATGTGGCGGACACGCTGGACGCCGCAGTGGACGAGATCGACGACGATATCGAGGCCAACCAGGGCTACGGCCACTAAGCCCGATCGGGGGTCGCCCAGGCGGCCCCCACCCAACCCCGAGGGACTCTCATGTCTAGCAAGCTGACACGGTCGAACCGTGCCGGGTGGCTTTTTGCGCTGCCGGGCTTCTCGCTCCTGTTTCTGTTCATCATCGTGCCGTTTTTCTTTGCCTTCTGGCTTTCGCTGACAAATCAGCGGCTTGTCTCGCCCAACCCGACCGAGTTCGTGGGGCTGAAGAACTATGCCGATCTGCTCAGCGTCTCGGTCCTGACGTTGGAGCCGGAGCGTGACGAAGCGGGAGAGATCCGCCGCGACGATGACGGTGCCATCGCATATCCCCGGGTCCGCAGTATCACCCGTTCGGACGAGTTTCCGCAGTATCGCGGCATGCGCGAATGGTTCCGCTGGCACTGGGGCGACAAGGCCAAGGTGGTGATCGCAAGCGACGTGGTCTTCATGAAGGCGCTGGTCAACACGTTGACCTTCGCGCTGTTCATCGTGCCCTTGCAAGGCGGCGGGGCGCTGCTGCTTGCCCTGCTGATCAATCAGAAGCTGCGCGGCATCAATGCCTTCCGCACGATTTATTTCATGCCGGTTGTGATCTCGATCGTGGTGATCTCGCTGCTCTGGCGCTTTATCTATTCCGGCAACGAAGGGCTGTTGAACAACATCCTCGAAGCGCTGACCTTTGGTGCCTTCACGCCCGTCGACTGGCTGGGCTCGACCGACACGGCGCTGGGATCGATCATCGCCATGTCGGCCTGGCAGGCGGTGGGCTTTCACATGGTGATCTGGCTCGCCGGGCTGCAAACCATCTCGCCCACGCTCTATGAGGCGGCGGCCATCGAAGGCGCCAGCAAGTGGCAGACCTTCCGCTATGTCACCTGGCCGGGGCTGCGGAACACCGCCGTTCTGGTGCTGATCGTCATCACCATGCAGAGCTTCGCGGTCTTTGCGCAGATCGACGTGATGACCAATGGCGGCCCGCTCGATTCCACCCAGACGCTGGTCTTCCAGACCGTTGAACGCGGCTATGGCAAGCAGGACATTTCCGGGGGCGCGACGATCTCGGTCATCCTGTTCCTCATGGTCCTGATGATTTCGGCCGTTCAGGCCTTTCTGACCCGGGAGCGCAACTGATGGCCCTCGTCACCTCCGACAACCGCGGCCTGCGGCTGGCAGCGCGCTACGCGACGCTGATCCTCGTGGCCCTCATCTTCCTGTTCCCGCTGGTCTTCATGGTGGTCTCGAGCCTGAAGCCCGATCAGCAGCTTCTGGCCGACACCTCGAGCATCCGCGCCTTCCTTCCGGTGGGCGACATCAGCCTCGACAATTATTACAAGGCCTTCGACCGCGCGCCTATCGGGCTGTTCATGATGAACTCGGTGGGGATCACCATCGTCACAGTGGTGCTCTCGATCCTGCTCTGTTCGCTGGCGGCGTTTTCCTTCGTCTTTCTCGACTGGAGCGGGCGCGGCGTGCTGCTTTCGGTGATCGTCGCGACCCTGATCATCCCCTTCGAGACCATCGCGGTGCCGCTTTTGCTCTTTGTGTCGAAACTGCCCTGGATCGGCTGGGAGGGGCTGGAGTTCGGCTGGCTCAACACCTACCGCGTGCAGGTGATCCCCTGGATCGTCGATGCGCTGACGATCTTTCTCTTCGTGCAGTTCTTCAAGGATCTGCCGCGCGAACTGATCGAGGCGGCGCGGGTGGAGGGCGCAAGCTGGTTCACCGTCTACCGCCGGATCGTCATGCCGCTCTCCGGCCCGGTGCTGGCCACCGCCGCCATCCTGAAATCTCTTAAGATGTACAACGAGCAATACCTCTGGCCGCTGATCGTGGTGCAGGACGAGGCGCATCGCCCGGTCATGGTGGGCTTGGGCTACTTCTTCCAACTGCAAATCGCCTGGGGCGAGGTGATGGCCTATCTCACCCTGATCTCCGTTCCGGTCATCGCCTTCTATCTTGTCATGCAACGCGCCTTCATCTCGTCGATCGCTTCGACCGGTGTAAAGGGCTGAGGAACTCACTATGACCATCGCACTCGAAAATCACTGGATCTGGGACAGCTGGTACGCCCACGATGGCGCCCGCTGGCACGGATATTTCCTGAAGGCGCCCAAGTCGCTGGGCAACCCCGACCTGCGCCACTTCAACGTGAGCCAGGGCCATGCGGTCAGCGACGATCTGGTGACCTGGGAGCACTTGGGAACCTGCCTGACCCCCTCCGAGGGGCCTGCCTTCGACGATTACACCACCTGGACCGGCTCCGTGGTGCAGGACGGCGATGGCCTCTGGCACCTGTTCTACACCGGCACCGCGCGGGCCGAGGACGGGCTCTATCAGCGCATCGGCCATGCCACCTCGCACGATATGCACAGCTGGGAGCGGGTGGAAGACGGGCTTTGCCTCGATCTCACCGGGCCGAATGCCCGGCACTACGAGGCGGATCACGCCAAGGGCTTCTGGCACGACCGCGCGATGCGCGACCCCTGGGTGATGCACGACCCCGAGGGCGCGGGCTGGCTGATGTATTTCACCGCCCGCGCGCCGGGCATCAAGGAACCCAACGCCGGCGGCGCCGTGGGCTTTGCCACGTCGCCCGACCTCAAGACCTGGACGCTTCAGCCGCCGGTCTTTACCGGCGGCTTCGGCCAGTTGGAGGTGCCGCAGGTGTTTCAGCACCAGGGCCATTGGTTCTGCCTGTTCTGCACCGCTGCCGAGCATTTCAGCAAGGCGCAGGCCGAGGCCACGCCCAGCGGTCCGGTCACCGGCAACCATTACCTGATCGGCGAGGGGCCGCGCGGCCCGTGGAAGATCGCGCCCGGCAATTTCCTTGACGGCGCGCTGCCCTGCTTTCGCTACGCGGCGCGGATCGTGGACACCGGCGAGGGGCTCGTGATCCTCGGGTTCAACGACTACGCGCCGGATGGCGAGTTCGGCGGCTTCGTGCTCGATCCCGCGCCGGTCACCCTCGACGACAACGGGCTGCTCCGCGTCGAGCAGCCGCCGAAAGCTGCGGAGTAAACGGCTATGGCAACTCTGAAACTCACCGACATTCGCAAGAGCTATGGCAACGCCTATGTCATCAAGGGGGTCGATCTGGAGATCGAGGACGGCGAGTTCACCGTTTTCGTCGGCCCGTCGGGCTGTGGCAAGTCGACCCTGTTGCGGATGATTTCGGGGCTCGAGGACATCACCGCCGGCACGCTCGAGATCGACGGTCAGAGGGTCAACGACCTGCCGCCCAAGGAACGCGGCATCGCCATGGTGTTCCAGTCCTACGCGATCTTTCCGCATATGACCGTGCGCGAGAACGTGGCGTTCGGGCTGACCATTGCCGGCGCCTCCAAGGCCGAGAAAGAGGAAAAGGTGGCCGAGGCCGCCCGGGTTCTCCAGATGGAGCATCTGCTCGACCGTCGGCCCAGCCAGCTTTCGGGAGGCCAGCGCCAGCGGGTTGCCATCGGCCGCGCCATCGTGCGCAAGCCCAAGGTTTTCCTGTTCGACGAACCGCTGTCGAACCTCGACGCGGCGCTGCGCATGGACATGCGGATGGAGATCGGCAAGCTGCACAAGCACCTGAACGCGACGATGGTCTATGTCACCCACGATCAGGTCGAGGCGATGACGCTGGCCGACAAGATCGTGGTGTTGAAGGACGGCAAGGTCATGCAGGTCGGCACCCCGATGGAGCTGTTCCACGAGCCCGCCAACCGCTTTGTCGCAGGCTTTCTCGGGGCGCCGTCGATGAACTTTCTCGAGGTGTCGGTCGACGCGCGGGACGGCCGCGAGGCACGCGTCTCGAACGCGGCGCTGGAGCCGCTTGCCGTCGCTCACAAGGGCCGGATCGATGGTCAGCCGCACGCGGTTCTGGGCATCCGGCCGCAACATGTCTCGGCCACCGAGCCGGGGCGCGGCCTGCTGCATGGCACCGTCAACCTGTCGGAGCGGCTGGGCACCGAGACCGTCGTCGACATGACCCTGAAGGATGGCACCAAGTTCATCGCCGCCTTTGACGAGGATCGGATTTTCGAGCCCGGCGAAGCCATCGACCTGGAGTTCGACCCCGCCCGCGCGCATCTTTTTGCCGCCGATGACGATCCGGCGGCGCCGCATTGACCTCTGGCGGTCAGTGCCCGCTGGCGAGATAGCGGTTGCGCTCCGGTGACGGATCGCGCCAGCGCAGATGTTCCGCCGGGGCGGTCGCGCCGACCCAGCTTCGCAGGAGGGCGTTGCGTTGCTTCGCCCTCTCTTGCGCGCGGGCAATGGCGGCGGGATCCCAGCCCTGCATCAGCACGGCGGCGAGTTCGGCGACCAGCTCGGGGCGTTGGGTTGCGAGGTCGGTCAGCTCATCCGGGTCGTCCCGCATGTCAAAGAGCTGTGGCGCATAGCCATCGTACCAGCACAGCTTGAACCGGTCGCGGCGCAGCATCCGGTGGCGTTGCGGGCCGGTGCGGATGTTCATCAGGCCGCCATAATAGCTGGCGGTGACCTGGTTGTGCCAGTCGGCCCGTTGCATCAAATCGCGCCCGATCTGGCCGGGCAGGGGCGCGGCGCCGCTGCGCGCCAGCAGCGTGGCTGACAGGTCGCAGAGGCTGACCACGCGATCATCCACCGCGCCGGCCTCGATCCCGGGGCCGGCCAGGATCATCGGCACCTTGGCGCTTTCGTCATGAAAGGTGCTCTTCCACCACAGGCCGCGCTCGCCAAGCGCCTCGCCGTGATCCGAGACATAGATCACCAGGGTGTCCGCGCGGGCCGCCACCTTGTCGATCGCTCGCCCCGCCAGACGGTCGATCATCCGCACCAGCCCGTAATAGGCCGCCCGGCTGCGCATCACGGCATCCTCGGGCACGGTATCCACCGCGCCGGCTTCGGCCCATTCGGCAAGGGCGGGATGTCGGGTCGCCGGTGCGGCCAGGCGCGGCGGGCCGACCCCGGGCGCAATCGCCCGGTAATCCTCCGGCGTGGCGATATATGGCGGGTGCGGGCAGAACAGGCTGACCAGCGCAAAGAACGGCCGGCCTTCGGCATCGCGCCGGGCGATCACCTCGTCCAGCGTGCGTTCGGCCATTTCGGTGACCGCGTGGTCATAGGCCTGATACGAGGTCTCGCCCATGCCCGACCCCGGCAATTCGGCGCCGCGGTTGCCGCGCGCCCCGGTGAGTGCGCCGATATCCGGCGCCCCGGCGCCGGGCCAGCCGGCGCCGATATCGCCGATCGGGCGGGCGCCAAAACCGTGGTGCTGATCGGGGCCGTAAAAGTGCATCCGCCCGATCAGCCGGGTGTCATACCCGGCGGCACCCATGGCATGGGCAAGGGTTGGGATGTCGGAGGGCAGGAAATCGTCGTTGCTGCGCACACCCGAGACATGCGGCTCGAGCCCGGTGAGAAAAGCCATGCGCGAGGGCACGCAGAGCGGGGCAGGGCAATAGGCATTGCTGAACCTTGTGCCGCGCGCGGCCAGCGCATCGAGGGCCGGCGTCTGTGCCGCCGGGTCCCCCGCCGCGCCAAGCGCCCGGGCCGCATGCTGATCGGTCATCACCAGCAGGATGTTCGGTTTTTCGGTGGTGTCGGATATTGGTCTGGACAATTTGAGGTTTTCCCTATATCGGTTGGTCCAATATGCCATAAATTGGCAAATTTTCAATGTGGGAGGACGGAATATTGCTTAATACACGAAAATTCATTGCGATCTTGGGGCTGGGTGTCGCAGCTTTGGCCCTTCCGGTTGGACCAATTGGCGCCGGCGCGGCCCAGGCGCAGGATTTCCCCGCCAAGCCGCTCGAGGTCATCGTGCCGTTCAAGCCCGGCGGTCGGACCGACGTGGTGGCCCGTCTGATCGGCGACAAGATCCAGGAAAAGGGCCTGCTGAGCCAGCCGATGGCGGTGGTCAATGCCGATGGCGGGGCCGGGGCCAATGCCGTCAACCGGATGCGCCGGGGCGATGACGATGGCCACACCATCGTGCATTGGCACCACCAGGCGCTGATCGCCATGGCGATGGGGCTGGGCGATTTCGGGCTCGAGGATTTCAAGTCGATCGGCTACACCGGCGGCGGCAGCCCGGTCTGGGTGGTCAGCGAGGACAGCGAATTCGACACGCTCGAAGACCTGATCGCGCATCTCAAGGAAAATCCGCGCAGTCTGGTCGAGGCGGTGGGCATCGGCACCATTCCGCATTTCGTTGGTGCCATGCTGGCCAATGAAGCCGGCTTCGAGACCCGCTACGTCACCGCCAATTCCGGGGCCGACCGGCTGCGGCTGGTGCTGGGTGGAAATGCGGATATCGCGCTCTTTGCCGCGTCGGAATATCTCGCCCAGGGCGAGGGGCTGAAAGCGCTGGTCTATTTCGGGCGCGAGCGTCTGCCCGACATGCCCGATGTGCCGACCGCGACCGAGCTGGGCTATGATGTAAGCTGGGCCAACCCGAACTGGTGGCTGGCGCCGGCCTCGACCCCGGATGCCCATGTGGCCGAGCTGGCATCGGCGCTGGAAGCGGCGATCAACGATCCCGAGATCGTCGAGTATTTCCGCAACAACACGCTCGAGCCCTATTGGACGCCCGGAGACGCGGCCATGGCCGATGCCGAAAAGCAGCTCGAGGCGTTGAAGGCCGTGGCGGCCACGATCAACTGATCCCCGCGCCGGCGGGCCGGGCTGTGGCCCGCCGGCGCGATGCCTGAGAGGGGAGGCCGAGCCTTGCGCGACGCGACACGCCAGACCATCGCCGACATCATTCTCGCCGTACTGGTGGCGGCGGGGGCGGCGCTATTGTTCATCGGTGCGGCCGAACTGCCGCCGCCGCGTTTCGAGCCGCTGGGATCGGCGGCGCTGCCGCGCATCCTCGGGACGCTGCTGATCTTTTTCGCGGTGATCCTGGTGATCCGCGCGCTGCTGCGTCTGCGCGCCGGGCAGGCCAGTGCGGCCGCACCCTCCGGCGCCGATCCGCGGCGCGGCGCGCTGGTCTTCGTCGCCCTGGTGCTTTATGTCGCCGCGCTCGATTTCGGCCGTATGCCCTTCGTGCCCGCGACCACCGTCTTCGTGACCGCCACCGGCTTGGTCATCGGCGCGCGTAGCTGGGTGAACCTGGCGATCTTTGCCGCCGTCGGTCTGGTGCTGTCGCTGGCGATCTCGACCATCCTCGAACGCTTTCTCTATATCTCGATCGGCTGACCCATGCTTGACGCCTTCCTCGCCCTCGCTGAGTGGCAAAATCTGCTGTTTCTGGCTATCGGCACCGGTCTCGGCATCGTCGTCGGCGCCATTCCGGGCCTCACCGCCTCGATGCTGATCGCCCTGACCCTGCCGCTCACCTTCCACATGGATCCGGTGAGCGCGGTGACCCTGCTGATCGGCGAATATGTCGGCGGCATTTCGGGCGGGCTGATCACCGCGATCCTGCTGAGGATGCCCGGCACGCCGGCCTCGATCGTCACCACCTTCGACGGCTATCCGATGGCGCAGAACGGTTTTGCCGAACGGGCCCTCGCGCTGGGCATCATGGCCTCGGTGGTGGGGGGCATCATCTCCTGGGGGTTCCTCGCCGGCATGTCTCCGGCGCTCGCGCGCTTTGCCCTGCAATTCGGACCCTGGGAATACTTCACCCTGGTGCTGATGGCGCTGGTGATGCTGGCGGTGCTGTCGCAAGGCTCGATGGTCAAGGGGCTGATGGCCGCCGCGCTGGGCATGGCCTTTGCGCTGCCCGGTATCGACAGTTCGATCGGGCAGGCGCGGCTCACCTTCGGCTCGAGCGCCATGCTGTCGGGCTTCGGGCTCTTGCCGGTGCTGATCGGGGCCTTTGCGATCAGCCAGATCCTGCGCGATGCCGCCACCCCGCAGGAAAGCGGCAGGATGGACATGCCCAAGTCCAAGCTGCCGATCTATCGCAGCGATCTCGGCTATGCACCCAAACTGCTGCGCGGCTCGGTCATCGGCACCTGGATCGGCCTGCTGCCCGGCATCGGCGCAAATATCGCCGCGCTGGTGTCCTATTCCACCGAAAAGCAGCTCTCGAAAGAGCCCGAGAAGTTCGGCACCGGGCACGAGCCCGGCGTTGTGGCCGCCGAAAGCGCCAACAATGCCTCGATCGGCGGCGCGCTCATCCCGCTGATCACCATGGGCATTCCCGGCTCGGTGACCGAGGCGATCCTGATCGGCGCGCTGACCATCCACAATCTGCAACCGGGGCCTTTGCTGTTCCAGAACGCGCCCGAGATCGCCTATGGCATCATCGCCGCCTACCTGGTGGCCAATGTGCTGATGCTGATGCTGATGTGGGGCGCGGTGCGCTACATTGCCCGTATCGTGCAACTGCCGCGCTCGGGGCTGATGGCGGTGATCCTGGTGTTCTGCGTCACCGGATCCTATGCGGTGAACTCCAGCTTCTCGGATGTCTGGGTGATGATCGGCTTTGGTCTTGTCGGGCTGGGGCTGGAATATTGCCGGGTGCCGCTCGGGCCCTTTGTCATCGGCTTCGTGCTCTCGCCCATCGCCGAAGAACAGCTGCGCGCCTCGTTGATGATGTCCGACGGCAACCTGGCAGAGATCCTGACACGGCCCTATGCGCTGCTGTTCCTGGCGCTGGCCTTGATCACGGTGATCTGGCCTTATATCGCGGCGCGCCTGGGCGCCCGGGCGCGGGCCAAGCAAGCGGAGGAACCGTCGTGAATTTCCTGAACCTGCCAACCGGAAGCCGCCGGTATCTCGAGATTGCCCGCCACCTGGCGGGGGAAATCGAAAAGGGCGAATATGCCGCCGGCGAACGCCTGCCGCCGGAACGCGAGCTGGCGCAGACCCTCGACGTGAGCCGCACCACGGTGCGCGAGGCGCTGCTGGCGCTGGAGATCATGCAGATGATCGAGATCCGCGTCGGCGCCGGGGTCTTCGTGCGCGATGCGGCCTCTCGCGGCGCGGCGCCGATCTACGAGCCCGATGCCGCGCCGCCCTCGGCGGTGCTGGCCGCCCGCCGTCTGATCGAGGCCGAGACCGCCGCGCTGGCCGCCGCCCATGCGACGCCCGAGCAGATCGCGCTGATGGCCAGGACCAATGACGAGCTTGCCGCCAACATCGACAATGTCGCCGCCTTCGACGCCGCCGATGCCAAGTTCCACGATCTCATCGCCCAGGCCGCCGGCAATGACGTGCTGGCCGGCTTTGTCGGCCATCTCTGGCGGATGCGCGAGAGCGAGATGTGGGCCTTTTGGTACGACCAGACCCGCCATCCCGACAACCGCCGCCGTTCGGCCGAGGATCACCGGGTGATCCTGCGCGCCATCGAGCGCGGCGCCTCCGACGCCGCCCGCACCGCGATGCAAAGCCATCTCGACGTGCTGGCCGACCGTTTCTACACCCTCAAACTCTGAAAGCCGACCATGACAGCTCCGAAGCCCGACATCGTCTTCATCATCACCGATCAGCAGCGGTATGACACCATCGCCGCGCTGGGCGCCTCCCATATGGACACGCCCAACATCGACCGGCTGGTGACCACCGGCGTCAGCTTCGAACAATGCCATGTCACCGCGCCTTCCTGCGTACCGTGCCGGGCCTCGCTCTTTACCGGCTATTACCCGCACACCAATGGCGTGCTGGCCAATGGCCAGCCCTGGAGCCGCACCTGGGTCAGCGATCTGGCGCGGGCCGGCTATCACTGCGTCAATATCGGCAAGATGCACACCATTCCCTATGACGCCAAGGCCGGCTTCCACGAACGCTACGTGGTCGAGAACAAGGACCGCTACATGGAGGGCCGGTGGTTCTTCGACGAATGGGACAAGGCGCTGGCCTCGCACGGGCTGAAAAAGCAGCAGCGCGAGACCTACCGCAAACGTCCCGATTACAAGGACCGCCTCGGTGCCTTTACCTGGGATCTGCCGGCGGCGCTGCAATCGGACAACTTCATCGGCGAGACCACATGCTGGTGGCTGGAGACCAAGCCGGTGGACAAGCCGCTGTTTCTCACCATCGGGTTCCCCGGGCCGCATCCGCCCTATGACCCGACGCCGGAGATGGCCGAGAAATACATGGCGCGCGACGTGCCGCTGCCCGAGGTTTCGGACGAGGAACTGGCCGCGCTGGCCGCGCCCTGGATCGAGAAACGCCAGCACGACGTCGAGGTCGACCATGACAGCGTGGCGTGGAAACTGAAGCCCACGCAAGAAGAGCTCAAGCGCATGCGGGCCTATTATTATGCCAACATGGAGATGATCGACACCCAGGTCGGCCATATCCTCGATGCGCTCGAGGCTCGCGGCAACATGGACAATACCATCGTCATCTTCACCTCGGACCACGGCGACAATCTGGGCGATCACGGGTTGAGCCAGAAATGGGCGCCTTATGACGCGGTGACCCGGGTGCCGATGATCGTCTCGGCGCCGGGCCGTTTCGAGGGCGGGCGCAGGGTGTCCGAGATGGTGCAGCTCTTCGATCTCGGGCCGACGATCCTGGAATGGGCCGGGGTGACGCCGGATGCCAGTTTCGAGGCCGAAAGCCTGAACCCGGTGCTGGAGGGCAAGCCCTTTGACGGCCGCAGCCATGTTTTCTGCGAACAGGCCGGCGATGTGAACATGACCGGCGCGAGCTATCTCACCATGGTCCGCTCGACCACCCACAAGCTGGTGCATTTCAACGGCTCGGAGGCGGGCCAGCTCTTTGATCTGGTGGCCGATCCCGGCGAGCGTGTGAATCTCTGGGACGATCCGGTGCATGCGGCGGACAAGCAGGCGCTGTTGGGCGAGCTGCTGGATTTTCACGTCGAAAGCACCCTGCGCACCCGCAACGCCCGTCACCTCATCGTCTCGCCTCCGGGCGAGCATGCCTGGCAATAGGCGACCGGCGCCGGGGCGGCGCGCGGTGATTGGCGGCGGCCGGGACCGCCTCAGCCGAGGATGTCCGGCCAGTTGGCCCGTCCCTTGGCGATATTGCCCGGCACATCCTCCAGCCAGAGCTCTCGGGCGCGCAGGTTGGCGTTGAGATAGAGCCGGCCTTCGTAGACCGTCCAGGCTTCGGGGATGGTCGGCGCGAGATAGCCGCGCGAGGCGGCAAAGGCGCAGTAGCCGCCGAATTGCGGCGCGTAGCGTGCCGGCTCGGCGGCAAAGGCGTCGCGGTCCTCGGCGCGCGCGAAGTGCCAGGTCGCGCCGTTCCAGTCGGCGGCAAAGCGACCTTCGGCGAGCACCGGCCCGCCGGTGGTGAAATAGGCCACCGGATCGGCGCCATTGATGGCGACGCCCCCGGTCTGAAAGACCTCGGGCTCGCGAGCCAGCGCAACACGGGGCAAAAGCGGCGCGGCGGCCAGGGCGGTAAAGAGGGTTCGTCTGGTCAGCATGGCGGGTTCTCCGAAAACGGTGCCGGCCAAGCATGCCCGCGCGCCGGCCGTCGCAATAGCCCCCCTCACCAAGTGGTGATGCCGCGCGAGCGACACCAACGCCTCTTGGAGCCGGCGGAGAAATCGCTTACCCCGGCCGCATGCGCGCGCAACCTCGCCCCTTTGCCGGCCTGCTGCTGGCCCTGCTGCTCGGCCTCACCGGCCAGAGCATGGCGGTCGCCCGCGGGGCGCCACCTCCGGTCGGCGTAATGGTGCTCTGCACCGGGGCGGGGCCGCTGAGGGTGCTGGTGGACGAGACCGGCGCGCCGGTTGGCCCGATGCATATCTGCCCCGATTGCGCGCTGTCGCTGTTTGACGCCGCCCCGGCCGCAACGCCCGAGGGGCTGACCCGGGCCTTCACCCGGCAGGGGCGGGCGCGCAGCCCCGGCACGGCCGAGGCCGGGCGCGTGCAGCCGGCGCCTTGCGCCCGGGGGCCGCCGGCCCGGGTGTGACCCATTCGCCAATGACTCACACCCAAATTCCGGAGGTTCAGATGACCCTGACCCGTTTTTCCGCGGCGCTTGCCGCAACCCTTCTGGCCGGCCCGGCGCTGGCAGAGGATATCCTGATCGAAGACGCCTATGCCCGCGCGTCGAACGCCCGCGCCGGGGCGGCCTTCATGGTGATCCACAACCAGGGCAGTGCCGAGGACCGCCTGCTCGACATCCGCTCGGACGCCGCCGCGCGGGTCGAGCTGCACAGCCACAGGGACATGGGCGATGGCGTGATGAAGATGACGCACGTCGAGGCGGGCTTTGCCATCCCGGCGGGTGGCAGCCATGCGCTGGCGCGGGGCGGCGATCACGTCATGTTCATGGGGCTCGCCGCACCGTTCGAGCAGGGCGCCACCGTCACCGTGACGCTGACCTTCGAACGGGCCGGCGAGATCGAAGTGGCAATCCCGGTCGATCTGGAGCGTCAGCCGACGGATCACGGCAAGACGGGGCATTAACCCCTTTCGGGCGTCGGACCGGCCGCCGGGCGCTAGCCCAGCAGGCTCTCGACCCAGCGGGGCACGGTCTCGGTCGCCGGCCCGCTATGGCAATGATCGAACAGATGCGAGACGGCGGTGGGCTCGAGGCTCAGCTCCACCGTCTCGGCACCGGCGGCGCGCGCGTCCTCGACAAAGGCCGCCGCCGGGTAGACCTGCCCCGAGGTGCCGATCGCGGCAAATATCCGGGCCTCGGCCAGCAGCGCCGCGATTTCCTCCATGTAGTGGGGATATTCGCCGAACCAGACCACATCGGGCCGCGCCGCGGCCCGGTGACAGGCCGGGCAGGGGGTTTCCTCGTCCATCTCGGGCGGCGCCTCCCATTGGTGGCCACAGACATCGCAGAGCGCGCCGGCCAGCCGGCCGTGCATCTGCAACACGTGATGCGAGCCGGCCCGGCGGTGCAGGTCGTCGACGTTCTGGGTGACGAGGGTCACCACGTCGCTGCTCTCGGCCTCGAGCCGCGCCAGCGCCGCATGGGCGGCATTGGGCCGGGCGGCGGCGGCCTGGGCGCGCCGGATGTTGTAGAAGCGGTGGACCAGCGCCGGATCGCGGGCAAAGCCCTCCGGGGTGGCGACATCCTCGATCCGGTGCCGCGCCCAGAGCCCGCCTTCGTCGCGAAAGGTGCCCAGCCCGCTTTCGGCCGAAATGCCCGCGCCGGTGAGAATGACGATCCTGCCCATGCCGGCCCCCTGCCGCTGTCGATTGCCCCGCCTGGCGGGGCGCGCTACACCCGGGGCGATACTGGCAAAGGCGCAGGCATATGACCACCCGCATCCTCTTCGTCTGTCTCGGCAATATCTGCCGCTCGCCCGCCGCCGAAGGTGTGGCGCGGGCCCTAGCCGGCGGGCGCGACCTGTGGTTCGACAGCGCCGGCACCGGCGATTGGCATCTGGGCCACCCGCCGCATCCGCCGATGCAGGCGGCGGCCCGGGCCCGGGGGTATGACCTGAGCCGGCTGCGCGCGCGTCAGGTCACGCCGGCGGATTTCGACGAATTCGACCTGATCATCGCGATGGACGCCGACAACCTCGATGCCATCGAGGCGCTGCGCGGCGGGTCGGACACGCCGGTGCGGCTCTTGACCGATTACGCCGAGGGCCCCGAGGATCACGTGCCCGATCCCTATTTCACCGGCGATTTCGGCGGGGCGCTGGCGCTGATCGAGCGCTGCACCCGGGGCCTTTTGCGCGACATTGCGCCATGAGGGCCAAGGCCGGCTTTTCAACGCGCCCGCATCGCGTTATGGCCTGTCGGGCAAAACCCGCAGGAGGCCGGAGCATGTGGAAATTGGTGATTGCCGGGGTGACTTTGATCGCGCTCGCCGGCTGCGAGACGGTCCGGGGCGCCGGACGCGACCTGCAATCGGCAGGCCGCGTCGTGGAACGGTCGATTCCCTAGGCGCCGTCGCGCTCGAGCCGGAAGCCGAGCTTCACGCCCACCTGAAAATGCGCCACCTCGCCATCGGCCACATGGCCGCGGATATCGGTGACCTCGAACCATTCGACATGGCGCAGGCTCTGGCTGGCGGTGCGGATCGCCTGTTTCACGGCATCGTCGATGCTCTCGCTGGACGAGCCGTAGACTTCGGTGACGGGATAGACATGTGACATGTTTGGTTCCTCCGTTTGACCTCTGCCCCGGACTCTAGCGCGCCCCGCGGCCGCGTCCCGAACTTTCTCAGATCCCGAGCAATGCCCGCGCCTCGGCCAGGGCATCGACCGAGGCCTGATGGCTGCCCGACCGGTGCAGCGCCTCGCCATCGGCACGAAGCTGCTTGACGCGCGCGAGGTCGGTGGCGCTGAGGCTGGCGGTCTTCAGCGCGGCGTCTATGGCGGCCATGTCGGCCGGACATTGGAAGGCGGCGGCCGGGCTGGCGAAGAACGCCAGCAGGGCGGCGGTGATGAGGTGTTTCATGGTGTGTCTCCCCCGAGGTTGTGTGGGGGAGGGTAGCATGATTGAGGAGGGATGGGGGGTCACGTTTGGGTGGCAATCAGCAAAGGAGAGCGAAGCTGAGGGCTTGCAATTTATGCGGCAACGGGGAAGGCTGGGTCTCAAAATATTCGAGGAGGTGATTCCAATGAGACGTGTCGAAGGGTTTGACGACGAGACGATTCACAATTTGTTTGGTACGGACACAGCTGAAGACGAAGACCCCGCGAGATTGAAAGAATATTTCTTCCGGAATAAAAGTTATCAGAATATCCGCTCTAGCCTGCCGCTGCGAATCCTGGTTGGTCACAAAGGTATTGGGAAAAGCGCCCTGCTTCGAATGGCTTTTCTTGAGGACCAAGAAGAAGGGGTTCTCTCGTTGTGGGTTCAGCCTAATGACTTGATACTCGAGGGGTCTAAGGAGAAGACCTTTTTAGAGAAAATATCTGGCTACAAAGTTCTTATTAGTAGGGCTATTTACTCGAAGTCAATTGACAGCCTAAAGCTTCCCGGCGAGAAGAGGGTTACTATTACTCTTCAGGACGCAGGTAAGCAGATAATATCGGCCCTCGTGCAAAAAGCAATCTTCGCATCTGGTGCGGATGTTGATGAAGAAACGAAAAAGATACGACATGCGTTCACACGTGATCGTGAAATCAGAATATACATTGATGACATTGATCGTGGTTGGAAAGCTACTGAGGATGATATCAACAACATTTCGGCGCTCGTCAACGCCGCTAGGGATTTGACCAACGAAGATCAGCGGATAAAGATAAGAATCGGGCTCAGAAGTGACGCGTATTATCTATATCGAACTTCGGACGAAAGTACCGATAAAGTAGAAGGCAACGTTGTTAGGCTTTCGTGGAACCGCCACGATGTGATTACCGTTATGGCCCTACGTGTCGCTAGTTATTTCGGAAAATCTTTTGATCCAAAGGTGCTCGAAAGGTTGGGGCAGAAAGAGCTTGCTAGGGAAATCCATCCGGTTATTGAAGATAAGTTCTCGGTTGGCCGTGGGCACTGGGATGGTGCTCCGATTCACATTGTGCTTCTATCGCTTAATCGCAACAGGCCGCGCGACTTGGTTAAATTGCTTACAGCGGCGGCAAGGGAGGCCTACCGGCAGGGCCACGCGAAAATCCTGTCGGCAGACTTGGAAAGTGTGTTCTCCGACTATTCCCATGGTCGGATTACCGATCTTACACTCGAGTTTAAGTCCGAATTGCCTAATATTGAGAGCTTGTTGTATAATATGAAGCCTAGCGGAAAAGCCCAGGCAGAAAAAGATAAGCGCTGGCTCTACACCAACGATGAGCTTATCAATAAAATTCGTTCAATAAAGCAAAGCCACAATTTTTCGTTTAGGAATGGCAGGCCTGCGACGGAAAAAGCACTAGCTGAGTTTCTCTACAAAATTGATTTTCTGATCGCTCGCGATGTCGACGAGCGGGGCGCCGTGCGTTGGACCCATTTCGATCAAAACAGGATGCTGCAAAGTCAATTTGTAGACTTCGGGTATAAGTGGGAGGTGCACCCCGCCTATCGCTGGGCCCTTCAACCGAAAACAGTTCATACCATTTTAGAAAGCATCAGCATAACCTAACCGTCCATCTTCAATGCCGAAATAAACGCTTCCTGCGGGATATCCACCTTGCCGAACTGGCGCATCTTCTTCTTGCCGGCCTTCTGCTTCTCGAGCAGCTTCTTCTTCCGCGTGGCGTCGCCGCCGTAACATTTCGCCGTCACGTCCTTGCGCAGCGCCGAAAGGGTCTCGCGGGCGATGACCTTGCCGCCGATGGCCGCCTGGATCGGGATCTTGAACATGTGGCGCGGGATCAGCTCTTTCAGCTTCTCGCACATCGCCCGGCCGCGCATCTCGGCGCGGTCGCGGTGGACCATGGTGGACAGCGCGTCCACCGGCTCGTCATTGACCAGCACCTGCATCTTGACGAGGTTGTCCTCGCGGTAGTCGGTGATCTGGTAATCGAAGGAGGCATAGCCCTTGGTCACCGATTTCAGCCGGTCGTAGAAGTCGAACACCACCTCGTTCAGCGGCAGGTCATAGACGACCATGGCCCGGCTGCCGGCATAGGTCAGGTCAAGCTGGATGCCGCGGCGGTCCTGGCAGAGCTTGAGCACGTCGCCGAGGAACTCATCCGGCACCAGGATGGTGGCCTTGATGCGCGGCTCTTCCAGGTGATCGACGGTCGAGGGGTCGGGCATGTCGGCCGGGTTGTGCAGCTCGGTCATCGCGCCGTCTTTCATGTAGACGTGATAGATCACCGAGGGCGCGGTGGTGATCAGCTCGATGTCATACTCGCGCTCGATCCGGTCGCGGATCACCTCGAGGTGCAACAGCCCGAGAAAGCCGCAGCGGAAGCCGAAGCCCAGCGCCGCCGAGGTCTCCATCTCGTAGCTGAAGGAGGCGTCGTTGAGCGCCAGTTTCTCGATCGCGTCGCGCAGATCCTCGAATTCCGCCGAATCCACCGGGAACAGGCCGCAGAACACCACCGGCTGCGACGGCGCAAAGCCGGGCAGGGGCTTTTCGGCGCCCTTCTTCTCGTGGGTGATGGTGTCGCCGACCTTGGTGTCGCGCACCTGCTTGATCGAGGCGGTGATGAAACCGATCTCGCCCGGCCCCAGCTCGTCGACCTTGGTCATCGCGGGGCGGAAGACGCCGATCCGGTCGACGCCGTATTTCGCGCCGGTCTGCATCATCTTGATCTGGTCGCCCTTTTTCAGCACGCCATCCATGATCCGCACCAGCACGACAACGCCGAGATAGGGGTCGTACCAGCTGTCCACCAGCATCGCCTTGAGCGGCTGGTCGCGGTCGCCCTGCGGCGCGGGCAGACGGTGCACGATGGCCTCGAGCGTGTCCTCGATGCCGATGCCGGTCTTGGCCGAGACCTGCACCGCCTCGGAGGCGTCGATGCCGATCACATCCTCGATCTGCTCGGCCACCCGGTCGCAATCGGCGGCCGGCAGGTCGATCTTGTTGAGCACCGGCACGATCTCGTGGTCGGCATCGATCGCCTGATAGACATTGGCCAGGGTCTGCGCCTCGACGCCCTGGGTCGAATCGACAACCAGCAACGAGCCCTCGACGGCGCGCATCGAGCGGGACACCTCATAGGCAAAGTCGACGTGGCCGGGGGTGTCGATCAGGTTGAGCACATAGGCCTCGCCATTGCGGGCGATGTAATCGATCCGCACGGTGTTGGCCTTGATGGTGATGCCGCGCTCGCGCTCGATATCCATGGCGTCGAGCAATTGCTCTTTCATGTCCCGTTCAGCCACCGTGTTGGTGGATTGGATCAGCCGGTCGGCGAGGGTGGATTTCCCGTGGTCGATATGCGCGACGATCGAGAAATTGCGAATATGGGCGAGGTCTGTCATGGATCGGGATATGATGTGAAACGGGCGGATCGTCAATTGGATCTGTGGTCCGAGGCGCGACAATCGGCGCCGCGGGGGCCCCTTTGGCGGCTTGGCGCGGCGGCGATGCGCCGAAGGCCGCCCGGGTGGTTTCACCAGACGGCGATCCGTGGCAAGCTTTCCGCGCAACTATGACGGAGAGCCCCGAGATGACGCAGCAGATTGCCAGGCGGGCCCGGGTGATGGGCCGGGTGCAGGGCGTGGCGTTTCGCGCCTGGACGCAGGGACAGGCCGAAAACCTCGGGCTGCGCGGCTGGGTCTGCAACAACCCCGATGGCTCGGTCTCGGCGCTGATCGTCGGCCCGCCCGACAAGGTCGAAGAGATGCTCGACAGCATGTGGGCCGGCCCGGGCGCGGCCGCGGTGCGCGACGTTTCGGTCGAGACGGTCACGCCGGTGCCGGAGGTGTCTGGCTTCGAGATCACCGGCTAGGCTGCCGCGGGCAGGGCGTGAGGCGCGAGGTCCCGGAGTGTGCGGCGCGAGGTCCCGGATCGGGGTCCGGGACGGTGGGCGCGTCGATGTCGCCGTACGCGCCCCGGACCCCGATCCGGGGCCGCCCGGCCGCCGCTCACATCGGCAGAACATCCCGACGGATCATCGTGCGCAGGGCAAAGCTCGAACGCATGTTGCGGATGCCCGGCACCTGCATCAGCCCGTCCTCGAGGAACCGGTCGAAAGCCGCCAGATCGCGCGCCACCACGCGGATCAGCACATCGCGGGTGCCGGTCATCAGGTAACATTCCATCACCTCGTCGAACCGTCGCAGCGCCGTCTCGAAGGCGGCAACCGCGTCGCGGCTCTGGTGTTCCAACTCGACGAAGATGAAGGCATTGAGCGGCAGCCCGAGCTTTTCCTGATCAACCCGCGCCGAGTAGCCGGTGATCACGCCGCTTTCCTCCAGCCGGGCAATGCGGCGGGCGAGCGGCGTGGCCGAGAGGCCGACGGTCTCCGACAGATCGGCCAGCCGCTGGCGGCCGTCGCGCTGCAAGGCCTGCACGATCTTTGCGTCCGTAGCGTCCATTTACCATTTGCCTCCGCTGTCTTGGTGATTTTCACCAATCCGACCAGGATCGGCAATGGTCTTTGGTGAGTTTTTGCGTTGGTGCCGCGCTAGGATTCTCTCATACAGGAGGAGAGAGCCATGTTGACACGGATCGATTGCAGCACTCACGAAGAGGTCTACCGGGTGACCGACCGCGAAAGCGGGCTCGAAGGGCTGATCGCGATACATTCGACGCAGGCAGGGCCCGCCGCCGGCGGCCTCAGGATGCGGGTCTATCGCGGGTTTGACGAGGCGCTGGCCGATGTGCTCGCCCTGTCGCGCGGCATGACCTACAAGAATGCCGCCGCCGGCCTGCCGCTGGGTGGCGGCAAGGCGGTGATCCTTGGCGATCCCCGGACCGACAAGACCGAGGCCAAGCTGCGCGCCATGGGTCGTGCGGTGGCGGCGCTCGAGGGCCGCTACTGGACCGCCGAAGACATGGGCATGAGCCCGGAGGACATGAAGGTGCTGGCCGGCGAGGCCGAGTTCGTCGCCGGGCTGGCCGACGGGCGGTTCGCCAGCGGCGATCCCTCGCCGATCACCGCGCAGGGCGTCTTCAACGCGCTGAAGATCGGCGCGGCGCGGCACTTCGGCAGCGCCGATCTGAAAGGCCGGCGCGTGGCGGTGCAGGGACTGGGCCATGTGGGCTGGTATCTCTGCGACTATCTTGCAGGGGAGGGGGCGCAGCTCATCGTGGCCGATACCGTGGCGGCCCGGGTCGAGGAGGCGCAGGCGAAGTTCGGCGCCGAGCTGGCCGCGCCCGACGAAATCCACCGGGTTGTGGCCGATGTCTTTGCGCCCTGCGCTATCGGCGGCATCCTGAACGGCCAGACTGTGCCCGAGCTGCGCGCCTCGATGATCTGCGGCGCGGCCAACAATCAGTTGGCCGATGACGCCGCCGCCGATGCGCTGCATGCCCGCGGCATCCTCTATCTGCCGGACTACGTCGCCAACGGCGGCGGGATCATCAACGCCGCGACCGAAATCCTGCGGATCGAGAACCGGCCGCGTTTCGTCGCCGAGCGGCTGGCGCAGCTCGAACAGACCATGCGCGGCATCCTGGCCGCCGCCGCGCGCCAGGACACCAGCCCGGCGCATGTCGCCGACGCCACGGTCGAGCAGGGGATGGCGCTGCGCCGCGCCGGCTGACGCCGCCCCGCGAAGGTCGAAATCAGACCCTTGAGCGCCGCGTTTCGCGCGGCGTTCCCGCACCAGCCCGCCTAATGCTATACTCATGCGGCAAGGAGGGGTGACATGCAGCTAATTCCGACCATCGAACTTCAGAACGGCCACCCGGTCAGTCTCTATCGCGGGCGGCTCGAGGAGCCGCAGATCTGGCATGTCGATCCGTGCGACTGCGTGCGCCGCTTTGCCCATGCCGGGGCCGAGTGGATCCATGTGACCGATTTCGACGCCGTCGCTGGCGGGGCGCCGCAGGATGCGCTGTTGCAGGCGCTGATCCGTGCCGCCGAGGCGCCCTTGCAGGTGGGCGGCGGCGTGCGCTCGCGCGAGCGGATCGAGCATCTGCTCGACATGGGGGTGGGGCGGGTGGTGATCGGCACCGCGGCGCTGAACCAGCCCGATCTTGTCAAGGCGGCGGCCAAGTATCACCCCGACCAGATCGTTCTGGCGGTCGATGTCTACCAGGGCCGGGTGATGACCCATGGCTGGCGCGAAACCTCGGCCTTCACGCCAGAAGATTTCATCGATTATTTCAAGGACGACCCCCTGGCCGCGATCATGGTCACCGACATCGACAGCGATCTGTCGGATGCCGAGGCCTCGCTGGCGCTGGTCACCGATCTGGCGGCGCACTCGCGCCATCCGGTGATCGCCAGCGGCCTGGTGCGCACGCTGGACGATCTGGCGCGGCTGAAATACGTGCGCAACGTGTCCGGCGCGGTGGTGGGCCGGGCGCTGTTCAACAAGAGCGTCGACCTGGGCGAGGCGCTGAAACTGGCGGCGCGGCCGATCGAGGAGGTGGCGGAGTTCCTGTGAGCCTTCGGTTGGGCCCGCGGGGTGCCGGCGGGGAGTCTACGTCCCCCCGCCGGCACCCCGCAGGCCCGCAACAGGCCAAGGATACCTTGCGAATTCAACCGGTCAGAGCGTGATCGGGGTCAGGATCTCGGGTTCGATGACGTTCACGCCGGGGAGGCCGTCTTTCAGCGCCTGGGCCGATTGTTCGAGGAGCGGGAAGGTCCGGTAGTGACAGGGGATCACCGTCTCGAACTCGAAATAACGGCTGGCGGCATAGGCTGCGGCCTTCATGTCCATGGTGAAATGCCCGCCCGCCGACAGGATGCCGATCTGCGGCTTGTGGTAATCGCCCATCCAGTCCATGTCGGCCATGATCGTGGTATCGCCCGAGAGGTAGATCACCTTGCCCTCGGCCGCGATCATGTAGCCCACCTCGCTGCCGGCCGCCTGCGGTCCGCTGTCGGAGCCGAAGGTCGAGCTGTGCGAGGCCGGCACCATGGTGAGATGCACCCCCGCCGCCTCGACCGTGCCGCCCTTGTTGAAGCCGATGGTTTCGACGTTCTCGTGTTCACCCCAGTATTTCATCACGTCGAACTGGCCGATCACCGGGATCTCGAGCCGGCGCGCCAGCGGCAGCACGTCGACCACGTGATCGAAATGGCAATGGGTCAGCAGGATATGGGTGGCGCCGGCGGTGGCCGTCTCGTGCTGGCTTTCCTCCAGCATCGGGTTGCCGGTGAGCCAGGGATCGATGAGGATCCTGGCCGCGCCGGTCTCGAGCCGGAAGGAGCCGTGGCCGAGCCAGATGAAATGCATGTCGGTTCTCCCTTGAGGTTTCGCCAGAGCCTAGCATGATCGCGCCGGCGGTCCAGTGAGCCAGGGCGGGGGCGCTGGGCCGTGCCCTGCCCACCGGCGGCGCCTGTCGTTCGGGCGTGCACGAGGTATTTTCGGCAAGAGGAAGGGCAGGGAGTGGATTGGGGTCAACCGGTGGACGGATATTGCGAGCGGCTGGGGCCGGGGCTTTGGGCCGAGCCGCTGAACGCGGTGACGAACCTGGCGTTTCTTGTCGTGGCGCTCTGGCTCTGGCCACGGGTGGCGGGTCGGGCGCGGCTGCTCTGTGCGGTGCTGGCGGTGATCGGGCTGGGCTCGGGGCTGTTTCACACATTTGCCCAGGCCTGGGCCGGGCTGGCCGATGTGCTGCCGATCGCGGTCTTCGTGCTGCTCTATCTCTACCTGGCGAACCGGGCGTATTGGCGCCTGCCGGTCGGGCTGTCGCTGCTCGGGGTGGGGCTGTTCTTTCCCTATGCGGCGCTGGTGGTCTGGCTGCCGGCGCCATTGCCAGGGGTCGGCGGCTCGGCCGCCTATCTGGCGGTGGCGCTGCTGATCGCGCTTTATGCGCTGGCGCTCCGTCGCCGGCTGCCGCATGTGGCGCGCGGGCTGGCGTTGGGCGCGGCGCTGCTGGCGCTTTCGATCACCTTTCGCGCGCTGGACGGCCCGCTTTGCGCCGCCTGGCCGATCGGCACGCATTTTCTCTGGCATCTGCTCAATGCGGCGATGCTGGGTTGGATGATCGTGGTTTACCACCGGCACATGGTTGCGGGCGGCGGGGCGGGGCGGTAAAGCCCTTGCCAGACCTGAATGGATTGGGAGCGACCCGATGTCGATCGATCAAGGCACCGCCGCCAAGGTGGCGAAACTGGCGCGCATTCGCGTCGACGACGCAGACCTGCCGGCGCTGGCGCAGGAGTTCAACAATATCCTCGGCTTCATCGAGCAACTGGGCGAGGTGGATGTCGAGGGTGTCGAACCGATGGTCTCGGTCACGCCGATGCGGTTGAAGCGCCGCAAGGACGGGGTGACCGACGGCGGTCAGCAGGACAAGATCCTGTCGAATGCGCCGGATGCACGGGAAGGCTTCTTTGCAGTGCCGAAGGTGGTTGAGTGATGGCTGAATTGAACGGACTGAAGATCGCCGAGGCGCGCGACGCGCTGCGCAAGGGCGATGTGACAAGCGTGGAACTGACCGAGGCCTGTCTCTCGGCGATCGAGGGCGCCGGCGCGCTCAACGCCGTGGTGCACAAGACACCCGAGATCGCGCTCGAGCAGGCGCGCGCCGCCGATGGCCGGATCAAGGCGGGGGACGCGCCCGACATGTGCGGCATTCCGCTGGGCATCAAGGACCTGTTCTGCACCAGGGGCGTGGCCAGCCAGGCGGCCTCGAAGATCCTCGACGGCTTCACGCCGGAATACGAGAGCACCGTGACCCGCCAGCTGTTCGAGAGCGGCGCGGTGATGCTGGGCAAGCTCAACATGGACGAGTTCGCCATGGGCAGCTCGAACGAGACCTCGACCTACGGCAATGCGGTCAACCCGTGGAAACGCGGCAATGACGAGGCCCAGCTCACCCCGGGCGGCTCCTCGGGCGGCTCGGCCTCTGCCGTGGCGGCCGATCTCTGCCTCGCGGCCACCGGCACCGACACCGGCGGCTCGATCCGCCAGCCGGCGGCCTTTACCGGCATCACCGGCATCAAGCCCACCTACGGCCGCTGCTCGCGCTGGGGCATCGTGGCCTTTGCGTCCAGCCTCGATCAGGCCGGGCCGATGACCAAGGACGTGCGCGACGCCGCCATCATGCTGGAAGCCATGTGCGGCCACGACCCGATGGACAGCACCTCGGCCGATCTGGCGGTGCCGGATTTCGAGGCCATGCTGACCGGCGACATCAAGGGCAAGAAGATCGGCATCCCGCGCGAATACCACATGGACGGCATGCCCGAAGAGATCGAGACGCTCTGGGCCGAGGGCCGCAGGATGTTGCAGGCGGCCGGCGCCGAAATTGTCGACATCTCGCTGCCGCATACCAAATACGCGCTGCCAACCTACTACGTCATCGCCCCGGCCGAGGCCTCTTCGAACCTGGCGCGCTATGACGGCGTGCGTTACGGCCGCCGCGCCCCGCTGGCGCAGGGCGACGGCATCACCGAAATGTACGAAAAGACCCGCGCCGAGGGATTCGGCCACGAGGTGCAGCGGCGGATCATGGTCGGCACCTATGTGCTCTCGGCCGGTTTCTACGACGCCTATTACAACCGCGCGCGCAAGGTGCGGACGCTGATCAAGAAGGACTTCGAGGATGTCTTTGCCCAGGGGGTCGATGCGATCCTGACGCCGGCGACGCCTTCGGCGGCCTTTGGCCTGGGCGAGATGAAAGAGGCCGATCCGGTGCAGATGTACCTCAACGATGTTTTCACCGTGACCGTCAACCTCGCGGGTCTGCCGGGCATCTCCGTGCCCGCCGGCACCGACCGGCAGGGGCTGCCGTTGGGGCTGCAACTGATCGGCCGACCCTGGGAGGAGGGTGATCTGCTGAATTGCGCCTATGCGCTTGAGCAGGCGGCTGGTTTTGTTTCCAAGCCGGCGAAATGGTGGTAAGCAGCGCGAAAGAGCAGGTATGAGGCTGGATCCATGCGTTTTTTGCTGATCAGTGCCGCGCTGGGCGCGGCGACCGTCCTGGCGGCCTGTGCGCCGACTGTGCCCGATAGCGGCGCCGGCGTGGGATTCGACCGGGTCGACCAGGACAGGATCGCGCGGAGCACGCGCGAGCGCCGACTGGAAGGCGCGGCACCGGTCACCACCATGACGCTCGACGGCGAACCGGTCGACGATGAGGCGCGTCAGGCAACGGCGGCCAATTCCGGCGTGGCGCCCGTTCAGGCCGGCCCCGACAACCCGCCGCCGCAGGCGGTGACCGATGCCGCGGGCATCAGCCGCGAGCAGGATTTCCAGGCGGTCTCGGGCGAGCGCGACATCGAGGACGACGCCGAGCGCCTGCGCCAGGCGCAATCGCAGTACCGCGTGATCCAGCCGACCGCCCTGCCGTCGCGGCCGGGCAGCGACCGGCCCAATATCGTGGCCTTCGCGCTGCAAACCAACAATCCGGTGGGCGTGGCGATCTACAAGCGCTCGTCGCTCAATTCCCAGGCCAAGCACCAGCGCAATTGCGCCGGTTTTGCCAGCCCCGATCTGGCGCAGGAGGACTTCCTCGCCAATGGCGGCCCGGAGCGTGACCGCAAGGCGCTCGATCCCGATGGCGACGGCTTTGCCTGCGCCTGGGATCCGACGCCCTTCCGCCGGGTGCGGGGCGGCTGATCTTGCGCGACGGCGCGGCGCTCTGGCACCCGTCGCCGAATTTCGGCGCGCGGCGCGGCGGCGCGCGGCCCGACATGGTGGTGCTGCATTACACCGCCATGGCCGACACCGCCGCCGCGCGCGACTGGCTCTGTGATCCGGCCTCTCAGGTCTCGGCGCATTATCTGATCTCCGCCACCGGCCGCCTGATCCAGATGGTCGACGAAGGCGCGCGCGCCTGGCATGCCGGCGCCGGGCGCTGGGGGGCGGTGACCGACGTCAATTCCCGCTCGATCGGCATCGAGATCACCAACAGCGGCGCACAGCCCTTCACCGAGCCGCAGATGGCCTGTCTCGAGGCGATGCTGCGGCGCATCACGGCGCGCTGGCAGATCCCGCCGGAACGGGTAATCGGCCATTCCGACATGGCCCCGGGGCGCAAATCCGACCCCGGCCGCCGCTTCGACTGGCGCCGGCTGGCCCGTCGCGGCCTGGCGGTCTGGCCGGCGCCGGCCGCGGCGGCCCCGGATCGGATGCAGTTCCGCGAGCTTGCGGCCGCGGCCGGCTACACTGCCGAGGTTGCCGAGGACATCCTGCTTGATGCCCTCAGGGCGCGCTTTCGTCCCTGGGCCATCGGGCCGCTCGCGCCGGAGGACATGGCGCTGGTTGCTGGCCTGGCGGCGCGCTTTCCCGTTGACCGGAGCCGGCTGAGCGCCTAGAGGCTGCGATGCGCGGAAGGCTGGATGGCCGCGGGGTCGCAAGATTCCGAGGAAAGTCCGGACTCCCTGAAGCAACGGTGCCGGGTAACGCCCGGGCGGGGCAACCCGACGGATCAGCGCCACAGAAAACAGACCGCCTCGTATGTCGCTCGCGATATACCGGGTCAGGGTGAAACGGTGGGGTAAGAGCCCACCGGGGGGCTGGCAACAGCGCCCGCATGGCAAGCCCCACCGGGAGCAATGCCAAATAGGGGCCTCGCGCGCGGCTGATCGCCTTCGGGGGATATCGGCGCAGGGATGCTTCAGCCCGAGAGGCCCGGGTTGGCAGCTAGAGGCGCGGGGGCAATCCCGTGCCAAGAGGAATGGTCATCGGCGGTCGTCAGACCGTCACAGAATCCGGCTTACAGGCCTTCCGCGCATGCCGTGGCCAGAGGGCGCAGTTCCGCTGCTTCCTCTTGCCGAAAATACCCTCGGGGGAGGCCGCAGGCCGGGGGCGGAGCCCCCAGGACGCACCTGGAGGCCGAAGAACGACCTCTTGCCGGCAAAACCGCGCAAAACCGCTTGACTCGCGCGCGATCCCCGGTAGAAGGCGACCTTCATAGAGATTTTCGAGTGCGCGATGGCCTTGGCCCGCGCCACGCAGGAGACGAGACATGGCGAAGCCGACCACCATCAAGATCCGCCTGAATTCGACCGCGGGCACCGGCCACTTCTACGTGACCAAGAAAAACGCGCGCACCATGACCGAGAAGATGGTCGTGCGCAAGTTTGACCCGGTTGTGCGCAAGCACGTCGAATACAAGGAAGGCAAGATCAAGTAAACGATCTGCCGGACGACCAGACAACGCCGCGCCGCCTCCGGGCCGCGCGGCGTTTTCGTTTCCGGGGGCGCCCGTGGCGTGGTTCCTTGCCCCCTCTGGCCGCTTCGCCGAAGGGGCGCCGGAGCGGCCGGTAGGGGTTCCCGGTCACGCTCGCGTCACGCGGCAGCAGAGCGCCCCAGGGCCCGTCAGGAGCCGCGCAGGGGCCTTGTCCGGCCCCACCCGGGTGCGGGGCTGTCCGGCGCGCAGCGCGTCGCGCAAGCAAAAGGGCCGGTCAAACGACCGGCCCCTGACATTCTGGCATGAGATGCCCTGGTTACTCGCGGTTGCCCATCAGCTGGAGCAGGAACATGAACATGTTGATGAAGTCCAGGTAGAGGTTCAGCGCGCCCATGATCGCCGCCTTGCCCAGCCACTCGCTGTCGCCGTTGTGGGCGTGGGCCAGATAGGTGTTCTTGATGTTCTGGGTATCATAGGCGGTCAGCCCGGCAAAGATCAGCACACCCAGGATCGAGATCGCGAACATGATCGCGGGCGAGCCCAGGAAGATGTTGATGATCGAGGCCACGATCAGACCGATCACACCCATGATCAGGAAGGAGCCCCAGCCCGAGATGTCCTTCTTGGTGGTGTAGCCCCAGAGGCTGAGGCCGGCAAAGGCGATCGAAGTCACCAGGAAGACCTGGGCGATCGAGAAACCGGTGAAGGCCACGAAGATCCAGCTCAGCGACAGGCCCATCACCGCCGCGAAGGCAAAGAAGAACAGCTGCGCGGCGGCGGCCGAAAGCTTGTTGATCATCGCACCGAAGGCGAAGACCATGATCAGCGGCGCGAACATGACGATCCAGCCGAGGATGTTGGGCTGAAGCGTGGCGGGATCACGGAACACGGCCAGAAGCTGCGGGCTGGTGCCGACCGCCCATGCCACCGCAAAGGTGAGCAGCATGCCGATCGACATGGTCCCGTAAACCTTGTTCATGTGGGCGCGCAAGCCCTCGTCAATCTGGGCGGCGCGGGCGCCTGCCGCAGACGTCCTGATTGTGTTGTAGTCAGCCATCGATTTCCTCCGAAAAGAACAGGTGGCACGCGAATGCGGGCCGTCCACCCAAATATTGGCGGAACGGCCCGGATTTTCAAGATCGTTGCGTGCTGGATTCGACGTGATTTGCGTCGGTTCCGCCGGTTCTCAGCGCCGCCAATGGGCGGGAATGTCCCAAATCGGTTTGCCGGCCTCGCGGCGGGCCTCCTCGGCGCTCAGCCCCAGGTCGTCGAGCCGGGCCGCATCCATCCGGCTCAGCGCCCGGCGCTGGCGATGGAGCGCCAGCAGCGCGCTCAGGCGGGGCAGGCTGGGGGCACGGTGGCGGGGGGCGGTGATGTGAAGGGTGCGGGCCATTGGGCTCTCCTTTCTTTCGTGATGATTGCGGAGTGTTGCATTTTGTATCTTGATACATAGCGCTGGCGGTATCATAGTGAAAACGAATGTTTATGATCTCTATTATCACGGAGTGTGATGGTGATGCGCAATCTTGATGTCACGGTCCTGCGCAGCTTCGTGGCGGTGGCCCAGACCGGCGGCGTCACCCGCGCCGCGGGCTTTCTCAATCTGACGCAATCCGCCGTCTCGATGCAGCTCAAGCGGCTCGAAGAATTGCTGGGCCTGGAACTGCTCGACCGCTCGGCCCGGCAGATCGGGCTGACCGCCGCCGGCGAACAGCTGCTGGGCTATGCCCGGCGCATGGTCGATCTCAACGACGAGGCTTTCGCCCGGCTTACCCATGAGGAATTTTCGGGCGAGATCTCGCTCGGGGTGCCGTATGACATCGTCTATCCGGTGGTGCCGCGGGTGTTGCAGCGCTTTGCGCTGGAAATGCCGCGGGTGCGGGTCAACCTGGTGACCGGAAACACGAAATCGCTCAAGGACGAGTTCTCGCGCGGGGCGGTGGACCTGATCCTGACCACCGAGAGCGAGGTCGACATCGGCGGCGAGACCCTGACCGAGATTGCCCTGCGCTGGATCGGCGCGCCGGGCGGGCAGGCCTGGCGGCAGCGGCCGCTCAATCTTGCGCAGGCCCGGGTCTGCGCCTTTCGGGCCGGTGTGGTCGACCGGCTCGACGCGGCGGAGATCGACTGGATCTCCACCGTCGAGACCGACAGCGACCGCACGGTCGAGGCCACGGTCAGCGCCGATCTGGCGGTGACGGCGCTGCTCGAGGGGACCGCGCCCAAGGTGCTGATCGAACTGCCGCCGGGCTGCGACCTGCCCGATCTGGGCAGCTACAAGATCAACCTCTACTGCAACCGCCGCAACGGTCAGACGCCGGTCGACGTGCTGGCCGAGATGATCGAGCAAGGCTACGACACGCTCTAGCCGGCGTCACGGGCCGATGATGCGGGGCAATCCGCCGGTGGTCAGATCGTGACCACCACCTTGCCGGTGGATTTCCGGTCGCGCAGCAGTTGCATGGCCTGGCCCGCGTCCTCGAGCGGCAGCGCGTGGCTGATATGCGGGGTGATGCGCCCTTCGCTGTGCCAGCGCATCAGGGTTTTCATCGAATCGGCAATGACCTGCGGATTGAATTTCAGGTATCCGCCCCAGTAGAGACCCAGCACCGAGAGGTTCTTGACCAGCAGATGGTTGGCCTTGATCTGCGGCACATCGCCGCTGGCAAAGCCGATCGGCAGCAGACGGGCCTCGGGGTTGCAGGCGCGGAACGCCGCCTCGAACTGTGTGCCGCCCACCGGATCGTAGACCACATCTGCCCCGCCCAGGGCCTTGACGTCGGCGCGCAGGTCGCAGGTCTCGCTGTCGAGCAGGTGATGCGCCCCGGCGGCGCGCGCCGCCTCGAGCTTTTCGGCCCCCCGGGCGCAGGCGATGACCGTCGCGCCCATGATCCGGCCGATCTCGACCGCGGTCAGACCGACACCCCCCGAGGCCCCCAGCACCAGCAGGTGCTCGCCCGGCTGAAGCCGTGCGCGATGGCTCAGGGCGAGGTGTGACGTACCGTAAGCGATCTGAAAGGCGGCGGCATCGGTGAAACTCATCGTTTCCGGGATGGCAACGGCGCGGGCGGCCTCGAAACAGCCGAATTCGGCCAATCCGCCCTGGCCGCCAAAAACCGCGACCCGCTGCCCGGGTTCGAGCCCCGTGACCCCCTCGCCAAGCGCGTCAACGGTGCCGGCCACCTCCATCCCGAGGGTGAAAGGCGCCTCTGGGGTATCTTGGTAGGTGCCCTTTTCCATGAGCAAATCCGCGAAGTTAAGCCCGCAGGCAGCGATCCGAAGGCGGATTTGCCCCGGCTCCGGCCGCGGCGTTTCGATCTCGGCAAGCTGCGCCGGCGCCCCGGCGAAGGCGATGTGAAAAGCACGCATTTGTGTCAGATTTCCCGTAAAGATTGCCCTGAGCCTTTACAGTTTCGCGCAACTGACGCAATGTAAAGAGCATGACATGTCGCGCCTTTGGGGAGGCTGCGAGCGGTGTTTCCATACCGCTTCGCGTGTGTTTTCGGTTAACCGTAAAATCTAAACGCGTTCTTTTTTCTTGCTTTCTTCTTCACCTCCCATATTCTTCGTGACGCTGCAGGGGTGCACAGTCGATATCGTCGGGCCGGGGGATAACTCTGCCTCGTTACAGAAAAAGAATGCGCGGTCCTGCATTTGAAATGCCGGACCAGCGCTAAGTGAAGGATGAATAGTATGCCACACCCCGTGGATGTTCATGTTGGCAAGCGTGTCCGGCATCGTCGCTGGCTGGTCGGGATGACCCAGCAGCAACTGGCCGAGCATGTCGGCATCAAGTTCCAGCAGATCCAGAAATACGAAACCGGTGCCAACCGGGTCAGCGCCTCGCGGCTCTGGGACATCGCCGACGCGCTCGACGTGCCGGTCAGCTTTTTCTTCGAAGGCATCGACGCGGGTGAAACCGAGCCGGCGCAATCCACTGAAAGCAGTGTGCCGGCCGATCTCCTTGGTGACAAGGAAGCGCTCGATCTCGTGCGGTCGTACTACGCGATCCCGGAAAATCAGCGTCGTCGGTTGTTCGAGCTTGCCCGTGTGCTGAGCGACGTCGCATAACGCCCCAGGTTGCGGCGCCGGTGCGGCGCCGCGTCGAAGGGCGGATGAGACAGATGCAAGACAGCGAGATGCGCCACCTCTGGCAGGTGGCCAATGAAATGGCCGACGCAGCGCGTGCGGCCATTTTGCCGTTTTTCCGGGGGGCAGCGCTCGGCACCGAGAACAAGCAGAGCGGCGGTTTCGACCCGGTGACCCTGGCCGACCGGGCGGCGGAACAGGCGATGCGCGATGTTCTGGCCCGGGCCCGGCCCGAGGATGGTATCCTTGGCGAGGAATTCGGCCATGACGCGGGCAGCAGCGGGCTGACCTGGGTGCTCGACCCGATCGACGGCACCCGCGGTTTCATCAGCGGCACCCCGACCTGGGGCGTGCTGATCGCATTGTCGAACGCCGATGGCCCTTTTCTGGGCATCATCGACCAGCCTTACATCGGCGAACGGTTTCGCGGCGGTGGCGGCGAAGCGCGGATGGAGGGGCCCCAAGGCACGCAAGACCTGCGCACCCGCGCGACCGGCGATCTCTCGGAGGCCCTGCTCTTCACCACCTTCCCCGAAGTCGGCACACCGGAAGAACGCGCCGGCTTTGAGCGGGTCGCCGAGGCGGTCAAGCTGACGCGTTACGGCATGGATTGTTATGCCTATGCGCTGTTGGCGGCCGGGCAGGTCGACCTGGTGATCGAAGCCGGGCTCAACGCCTATGACATCCAGGCGCCGATCGCGGTGATCGAGGCCGCCGGTGGCGTTGTCACCGACTGGCAGGGCAGGCCGGTACATAATGGCGGCCAGGTGCTTGCGGCCGGCAATGCGGAGCTGCACCGGGCGGCGATGGCCAAGCTCAACAGCGCTTGATCGCCGGCCGGGCCCTTGCTAGCCTGCGGCAACGCCGCGCGAACTTTGCCCGTTACCGGCGCGGCGGGCTTCACCTCAGAAATGGGCGCCACATCTGAGGTTTCTTCATGACCGAAATTCTGTTGCAGCGGGCCAGCCTTGCCCTGACCATGGACGATCACAGCCGCGAGTTGACGGGCTGCGATATTCGGCTTCGCGATGGGGTGATCGCCGAGATCGGCACCGGGCTGAGCAGCGATGGCGACGTGATCGATGCCGCCGGCTGCCTGGTGACGCCGGGGCTGGTGAACACCCATCACCACCTCTACCAGACGCTGACCCGCGCGGTGCCGGGCGGGCAGGATGCGCTGCTCTTTGGCTGGCTCAAGACACTGTATCCGCTCTGGGCGCGCTTTGGCCCGGAAGAGATGTTTATCTCGGCGCAGGTCGGTCTGGCGGAGCTGGCGCTCTCGGGCTGTACCATGTCCTCGGATCACCTCTACCTCTATCCCAACGGCGCGCGGCTCGATGACACGATCGCCGCCGCGCGCGAGGTCGGCCTGCGGTTTCACCCGACCCGTGGCGCGATGTCGATCGGCGAAAGCGCGGGCGGGTTGCCCCCTGACAGCCTTGTCGAAGGCGAGGCCGCGATCCTCGACGACATGACGCGGGTGGTCGATGCCTTTCACGACGGGGCCGAGGGCGCCATGGTGCGCGTCGGCCTGGCGCCCTGTTCACCGTTTTCGGTCAGCCGAGAGCTGATGCGCGACACCGCGCTGCTGGCGCGCGACAAGGGGGTGATGCTGCACACCCACCTGGCGGAAAACGATGAGGATATCGCCTATTCGCTGGAGAAATTCGGTTGTCGGCCGGGGCAATATGCCGAGGACCTGGGCTGGACCGGGGACGACGTCTGGCATGCGCATTGCGTGAAGCTCGACGGCGAAGAAATTGATCTCTTTGCCAGAACCCGCACCGGCGTGGCGCATTGTCCATGCTCGAACTGCCGCCTCGGCTCCGGTATCGCACCGATCCGGACGATGCGCGATGCCGGCGTCAAGGTGGGGCTGGGCGTCGATGGATCGGCCTCGAACGACAGCGGCAACCTGATGCTCGAAGCCCGGCAGGCGCTGCTGTTGCAACGGGTGGCGCGCGGCGCCGACGCCATGTCGGCGCGCGAGGCGCTGCGGATCGCGACCCGGGGCGGCGCCGAGGTGCTGGGCCGGACCGACTGCGGCCAGATCGCCCCCGGCAAGCGGGCCGACCTTGCGGTCTGGGACATGTCCGGCGTCGAGGCGGCGGGCAGCTGGGATATGGCCGCGCTGCTGCTGGCGGGCCCGGCGCGGGTCCGCGACCTCTTTGTCGAGGGGCGCCCGGTGGTGCGAGGCGGCGACCTGGTTTCCTTCGATCTGGCGGCGGCGTTGCTACGGCAGAATGATCTGGCGCGGAGGCTGATGGCATGAGGCGGCGGAGGCTGCTGGCGGCAGGCCTGGCCTGGGCGGCCTGTCCGGCCTTGGCCGGCGAAGAGGCCGCGCTGGCCCGGGTCAACCGCCTGCGTCGCCAGGCTGGCCGCGCGGCGCTGCGCTGGTCGCCGGTGCTGGCCGAAGTGGCGCAGGCCCATGCCGAGGACATGGCGCGCAACGGGTTTTTCGCCCATCAGGGCTCGGACGGATCGACGATCAGCGACCGGGTGGCGCGGGCCGGCTATGGCTGGTGCAGGGTGGCCGAAAACATCGCCCAGGGCCAGCGCAGCCTCGACGCGGCGATCGCCGGCTGGCAGGGCTCTGCCGGCCACCGTCGCAACATGCTGAACCGCGACATGGCCGATCTGGGTGTGGCGCGGGGGCCGGGCAACACCTGGGTCATGGTGCTGGCCCGGCCGGGGTGTTGACGGCGGGGTTGGAAAATGTGCGCTTCCGCGCGCTTGTTTCCCGCCCGTGGCCGCTGTGACGCCCGGGCGGCCGGCGACGGAGCATGGGGCGGGCGGTGTCGGATCTGCTGAGAGGCGGTTCAGGAGCAGGTCTGCTCTGAACGCGCCACCGCCATCGTCTTGCGAGTCGGCCGCGCCTCAAGGTCCTTCGGCCCGCTGCGCGGGTGCTGCGCAACCTTGACCCGCGGCCGACTCACGGTTTGGAAGTGACCGGGCGGCCATTGATCCAGGTGGCGCGCACCGCGCGGTCATCGCCCATCATCAGGGTCGGAAACACCGCCTCCCAGAGATTGCGGGCCTCGGCCTGGCGCTGGGCAATGGCCGGGGTCGAGGCAAGGTCGAGCACCACCAGGTCGGCGGCCATGCCCGGGGCGAGATTGCCGATCTCATGGTCGAGGTGCAGCGCGCCGGCGGAGCCCTGGGTGGCAAGCCAGATCAACTGGGCGGCGTGCAGCGGCGTGCCGGTGAGCTGGCCGATCTCATAGGCGGCGGCCATGGTGCGCAGCATCGAGAAACTGGAGCCGCCGCCGGTGTCGGTGGCGAGGCCGGTGCTGATGCCGCGGGCCTTCATCGCCGCAGTGTTGAACAGGCCGGAGCCGATGAAGGTGTTGGACGTCGGGCAGTGGATCAAGGCGGCGCCGGTTTCTGTCAGCCGGTCGATCTCGCGCGGTTCGAGGTGGATGGCATGGCCATAAAGGCCGCGCGCGCCGAGCAGCCCGTGCGCCTCGTAGGTATCGAGGTAGTCGCGCGCCTCGGGGTGCAGGTCGCGGACCCAGGCGATCTCGTCGGTCTGTTCGCTGAGGTGGGTCTGCATCAGGCAGTCCGGGTGTTCGGCCCAGAGCCCGCCGAGCGCCGCCAGCTGATCGGGCGAGGAGGTCGGGGTGAAACGCGGGGTGATGGCGTAGTGCAGCCGGTCGCGCCCATGCCAGCGGGCGATCAGCGCCTTGCTGTCGTCATAGGCCGATTGCGCGCTGTCGCGCAGATCGTCGGGGGCGTTGCGGTCCATGCAGGTCTTGCCCGCCACCACACATTGGCCGCGCGCCTGCGCCTCGGTGAACAGCGCTTCGACGCTGGCCGGGTGGATGGTGCAGAAGCTGGCCATGGTGGTGGTGCCATGCGCCGCCGTCAGGTCGAGATAGCGGGCGGCGATCTCGGCCGCGTATCCGGGATCGCCGAACCGCGCCTCTTCGGGAAAGGTGTAGGTGTTGAGCCAGTCGATCAGCCGCAGCCCCCAGCTGGCGATGATCGCGGTTTGGGAGTAATGCACATGGGCATCGACAAAGCCGGCGCAGATCAGATCCGCGCCGTAAGAGATCACCTCGGCCTGCGGATGGGCGGCGCGCAGGGTTTCGGCCTCGTCCACCGCGCGGATGCGGCCGGCCTCGATCAGCACGCCACCCTGGCGACGCAGGGTGCAGGCCTCGGCAAAGGGGACGGCAAAGGGATCGTCGCGAAAGCTCAGGGTCTGTCCGGTCAGCAGCTGCATGATGTCCTTTCCGTGGCGAGAGGCGGCAGAATTGCCGCGGCGCCACTGTTGCTTTCCCATACTCTATCGTATGGTCCGCGCAAATCGTCGGATGCGGCAGAGGGGGCAGGTGATGACCGATCAGATCGAAGAACAGCCCGATGTCGAGGCTGAGTCCGAGGACGCCTATGCGCTTGACCGAAAGGCGGTGATGGCGATCCTCTTTGCGGTCGAGACCGAGGACCGCGCGGCGCTTGTCGCGGCAATGGAGCCGCTGCACGCGGCCGACATCGCCGACCTTCTGGAACAGGTCAACCCCTATGACCGGGCGCGGCTGATCCGGCTCTATGACAAGGAATTCGACGGCGACATCCTGTCGGAGCTCGACGAGGGAATCCGCGAAGAGGTGATTTCCGTCCTCAATCCGCAGGTTCTGGCGGATGCGGTGCGCGAGCTCGACAGCGACGATGTGGTCGACCTGATCGAAGACCTCGAGGAACCGCAGCAGGAGGCAATCCTCGACGCGCTGGAAGACAGCGAGCGGGTTGCCGTCGAACAATCGCTGGCCTATCCCGAATATTCCGCCGGCCGCCTGATGCAGCGCGAGGTAGTGGCGGCGCCAGAGCATTGGACGGTCGGCGATGCGATCGATTTCCTGCGCTCGAGCGAGGAGCTGCCGGAGCAGTTCTATCACATCACCCTGGTCGATCCGCGCATGCATCCGGTGGGCAACGTGACCCTCGGCCGGCTGATGGGCTCGCGCCGCGAGGTGCCGCTGAGCGATCTGGTGGAAGAGGTCTTTCAGGTGATCCCGGCCACCCAATACGAAGGTGACGTGGCCTATGCCTTCAACCAGTACCACCTGATCTCCGCCCCGGTGGTGGATGACGAAGGCCGGCTGGTGGGGGTGATCACCATCGACGACGCCATGGCGGTGCTGGACGAGGAGCATGAAGAGGACATCATGCGACTGGCCGGTGTCGGCGAGGGCTCGCTCTCGGACCGGGTGATCGAGACCACCAAGCAGCGGCTGCCCTGGCTGGCGGTCAATCTGGTGACGGCGGTGCTGGCCTCGCTGGTGATCGCGCAGTTCGAGGCGGCGATCGCCCAGCTTGTCGCGCTGGCGGTGCTGATGCCGATTGTGGCGTCGATGGGCGGCAATGCCGGCACCCAGTCGCTGACCGTGGCGGTGCGCGCGATTGCCACCAAGGACCTTACCGGCGCCAATGTCTGGCGGGTGATCCGGCGCGAGGTGCTTGTCGGGCTGGTCAACGGGGTGATCTTTGCCGTGGTGATGGGGATTGTCGGCCTGCTCTGGTTCGGCTCGCCGGCGCTGGGCTATGTGATCGCCGCCGCCATGGTGATCAACCTGGTGGTCGCGGGGCTCGCCGGCACGGTGATCCCGGTGCTGCTCGAACGGGTGGGCGTCGATCCGGCGCTGGCCTCGGGCGCCTTCGTGACCACGGTGACCGATGTGGTGGGCTTTTTCGCCTTTCTCGGCCTGGCCGTGGTGGTGTTGCTGTGAGCGCGCTCGAAGAGACCAAGCGCGCCGCCCGTGTCGCCGGGTTTGCCCGCCGCGCGGCGGCGCATGCGGCCGCCGGGCCCGGCCCGGCGGGGCATCTTTCGGCGCTGCTGGCAGGGCACCGTGGCGTGCCGGTCTCGGGCTACATGGCGATGCGCTCCGAGATCGACCCGCTGCCGGCGATGGAAGAGGCGGCGGCGCATGGGCCGGTCTGCGTGCCGGTGGTCGAGGCCAAGGCGCAGCCGCTGAAATTCGCGCTGTGGGAGCCGGGCTGCGAGATGGTCGACGGACCTTTCGGTGCGCGTGTTCCCAGGGCGCTGGAGTTCATCGAGCCGGAGATCCTGATCGTGCCGCTGGTGGCCTTTTCCCGCAGCGGCGGGCGGTTGGGTTATGGCGGCGGCTTCTACGACCGCACGCTCGAACGCCTGCGCGCCAGACGCCCGACCCTGGCGGTGGGCTTTGCCTATGGCGCCCAGGAAGACCCCGCCCTGCCGCTCGAGCCGACCGACCAGCCGCTCGATGTGATCGTGACCGAAGCCGAGGTGATCACCCCGGGTGCCTGAGCGCGCCCCGGGCTGCCTTGGGCCTCCGGGGTCAAGGACGAGGCCCCGGCGCGGGGGCCGGGGCGGGGCTTGGTGTGGCGTGGGCGGGTCGGCCTCCTTGCGGGGCGGCGCAAAACTTGAGCCGGGGGCAAGATCCGGCTTGTGAAGCGCCTGCCGGGGCACTAACCCAAAGGCATGCGAATACTTTTTCTAGGCGATGTGATGGGGCGGTCGGGCCGCACCGCGGTCAGCGAGCGGCTCAAGGGGCTTCGGGCCGACTGGAAGCTCGATTTCGTCGTGGTCAACGGTGAGAATGCCAGCAATGGCGCCGGGCTCTCGGGCGATCATGCCAAGCTCCTGCTCGAGGCCGGGGCCGATTGCATCACGCTGGGCGATCACGCCTTCGATCAGCGCGACATGCTGCAATTCATCGAGACTGAGCCGCGCATCCTGCGGCCGATGAACTTTGCCAAGGATGCGCCGGGCCGGGGTGCCGCGATCTTCGATGCCGGTCGCGGCCGCCGCATTCTCGTGGCCCAGGTGCTGGGGCAGGTCTTCATGAAGCGGCCCTTCGACGATCCGTTCTCGGCGGTGGATGCGGTGCTGCGCAGCCACCCGCGCGGCGGCCAGGTGGCGGCCAGCCTGATCGACATGCATTGCGAGGCGACCAGCGAAAAGATGGGCATGGGCCATTTCTGCGACGGCCGCGCCAGCCTGGTGGTCGGCACCCATACCCATGTGCCCACCGGCGACGCCCAGATCCTGCCCGGCGGCACCGCCTATCTGACCGATGCCGGCATGTGCGGCGACTACAATTCCGTCATCGGCATGGAAAAGGCCGAACCGATGCGCCGCTTTGTCACCGGCATGCCCAAGGCGCGGTTCAAGCCCGCCACCGAGGAGGCGACGCTCAGCGGCCTTCTGGTCGAGACCGATGACCGCAGCGGCACGGCGCTCTCTGCCCACATGATACGCCAGGGCGGGCGGTTGCAGCCGGCGGGGCCGCAGTGACCGGGGTGCCGCGCCAAGCGGCCCTTGCCGCCGCCGACGCCTGCGGTAACACTGTCCGACAGGCGCAGTGAAGGGGCCGCAATGAACCAGATGTTGGAACTGTCCCAGACCGGGCAGGCGGTGGTCACCCTGGCCGTCGTGCTGGTGATGTTCGCGCTCTTCATCCGCGAGGTCTATCCGACCGAGGTAGTCGCCATGTCGGGCGCGGCCTTTCTGCTGATCACCGGCGTGCTGCCCTATGACAAGGGGCTCGAGGTGCTGTCGAACCCGGCGCCCTGGACCATCGCGGCGATGTTCATCGTCATGGGGGCGCTGGTGCGCACCGGCGCGCTCGACAGTTTCACCAAGATCGCCGACCGCCAGGCGCGCACCAATCCGCGCGTGGCGATTGCCATGCTGATGGCCTTCGTCATTCTCGCCTCGGCGGTGGTGTCGAACACGCCGGTGGTGGTGGTGATGATCCCGGTCTTCGTGCAACTGGCCCGCACCATGGGGATGCCGGCCTCCAAGCTGCTGATCCCGCTCAGCTATGCCGCCATTCTGGGCGGCACGCTGACGCTGATCGGCACGTCGACCAACCTGCTGGTCGACGGGGTGTCGCGCGCGCTGGGGCAGGCGCCCTTCACCATCTTCGAGGTGACGCCGCTGGCGGTGGTTCTGGTGGCCTGGGGCATGATCTACCTGCGCTACATCGGCCCCTTCCTGCTGCCCGAACGCGACAGCATGGCCGATCTGCTCTCGGACAAGAGCCGGATGAAGTTCTTTACCGAGGCGGTGATCCCGCCCGACAGCAACCTGATCGGCCGCGAGGTCACCGGCGTGCAGCTCTTCAAGCGCGACGGTGTGCGGCTGATCGACGTGGTGCGCGGCGATGTTTCGCTGCGCCGCAACCTCAAGGGGGTGGAGTTGCAGGTCGGCGACCGGGTGGTGCTGCGCACCCAGATGACCGAGCTGCTCTCGCTCCAGCGCAACAAGGAGCTCAAGCGCGTCGATCAGGTTTCGGCGGTCGAGACCACCACGGTCGAGGTGCTGATCACCCCGGGCTGCAAGATGGTCGGCAAGAGCCTCGGCGCCCTGCGGCTGCGGCGGCGGTTCGGGGTCTATCCGCTGGCGGTGCACCGCCGCAACCAGAACATCGGCCAGCAGCTCGACGCGCTGGTCGTCAAGGTCGGTGACACGCTGCTGCTCGAAGGCGCGCCGGATGACATCAAGCGGCTGGCCACCGAAATGGATCTGGTGGATGTCACCCAGCCCTCGGCCCGGGCCTATCGCCGGGGCCATGCGCCGGTGGCGCTGGTGGCGCTGTTCGGCATCGTGACGCTGGCGGCTTTCGGCGCCGCGCCGATCTTTCTGCTGAGTTTCGCCGCCGTGGCGCTGGTGCTGCTGACCCGCTGCATTGACGCCGACGAGGCGTTTTCCTTCGTCGATGGCCGGCTGCTGTCGCTGATCTTCTCGATGCTGGCGATCGGGGCGGCCCTGGAAAGCTCGGGCGCGGTCGAGCTGATCGTCGGCGCGGTGGCGCCCTGGATCGGCCTTCTGCCCGGGCCGCTGATCATCTGGGCGATCTACCTGCTGACCTCGGTGCTGACCGAACTGGTGAGCAACAACGCGGTTGCCGTCGTCGTCACCCCGATCGCCATCGGTCTCGCTGCGGCGCTGGGGATCGACCCGCGGCCGCTGGTGGTGGCGGTGATGGTGGCGGCCTCGGCCAGTTTCGCCACGCCGATCGGCTATCAGACCAACATGCTGGTCTATGGCCCCGGCGGCTATCGTTTCACCGATTTCCTCAAGGTGGGCATCCCGCTCAATCTTTCGGTGGGGCTGCTGGCAAGCTTCCTGATCCCGTTTCTCTGGCCGCTTCAGCCGTAACGTTCGACAAAGCGCCGCAGGATGTGCTCGGGCTGCGTGACCTTGGCCGCATGGCAGGTGGCAATCAGCGCATCCGCCGTCTCGGGCGGGAAATAGCCATGGTTGCGATAGGTGCGGATCCGCGCTTCGAAGACCGCGCCATCGGCCTCGGGGTGGAACTGCGTGGCATAGACGTGACGCCCGTGACGCACCATCTGGAACGGGCAGGGCGCCGAGCTCAGCAGATGGGCACAGCCCTCGGGCAGCACCTGCAAGGCCTCCTTGTGGCCGACAAAGGCCTCGAATTCCTGCGGAAACCCCTCGAGCAGCGGATCGCGCGCGCCGTCCTCGGTCAGCCGGCAGAGCACCGGACCCACCGGCTCGCCGTACCGCGCCTTCGACACTTCCGAGCGCAGATGCGCGCCAAGGATGCCGATGCCGTAACAACAGCCCATGAAGGGATGGTCGCTTCCGGTGATTGCCGGCATCAGCGACAGAACGGCACGTTCGATCCGCGCCTCGACCTCGGATTTCGCCTCTGGCGCATCCGACACGCAGCCCGGCCCGCCACCGACAATCACCCCGGCATAATCGCGCGGATCGAGCCCCTCGGGCAGGGCTTCGCAATCCAGCCGGATGCGGTGACAGCGCGCCGCGTTCAGCCCCGCCTTGTCGAGAATGGCGGCATATTCCCCGTCGGCGGCATCCGCCTCGGGCCGAAGTTGCAGGATCAGAAACTGTCTCATGGGCCTCCCCATACTGCCCCGCGCCCATCCGGAACAGTCCCCTGCTTCTTCTGGCCGAAAATATTCCCGCGGGTCCGGGGGCAGAGCCCCCGAAGTGCGCCGCCCTACAGCGGCCAGAACACCAGAATGGCCGGCACCGAGACCGCGATCACCAGCATTTCCAGCGGCAACCCCATCCACCAGTAATCGCCGAAGCGATAGCCCCCGGGGCCGAGGATCAGCGTGTTGTTCTTGTGCCCGATCGGCGTCAGGAACGCCGCCGAGGCCGCCACCGCCACGCACATCAGGAACGGGTCGGGCGAGACCTCGAGCGTTTGCGCCATCTGGATGCCCACCGGCGCGGCGACAATCGCCGTCGCGGTGTTGTTGAGCACATCCGACAGGGTCATCGTCACCACCATCAGCACGGTCAGCACCGCCCAGACCGGCCAGCCCTCGGTCAACCCCACCAGCGCGCCGGCGATCAGCTCGGTCCCGCCCGAGGTCTCGAGCGCCGCGCCGAGCGGGATCATCGAGCCGAGCAGCACCACCACCGGCCATTCGATGTGGTCGTAAAGCTCGGACAGTGGCAGGATCTTGAGCAGCACATAGGCCACCACCACCAGCCCCAGCGCCACCGGCAGATAAACCAGCCCGAAGCTTGCCGCGGCGACGGCAGCGGCAAACAGCCCGATGGCGACCCAGGTCTTGGTGTTTTCGGTCACCGCCAGGCCGCGGTCGGCCAGCGGCAGCACGCCCAGCCATTCGGCCACCGTATTGGCGCTTTCGCGCGGCGCCAGCAGCAGCAGGATGTCGCCCGGTTCGATCTGCGTCTGGCGCATCTGCTTGGTGATCCGCCGGCCCTTGCGCGAGATGCCCATCAGGATCGTCCGATGCCGCCACGCCAGGCCCACCGCCTGCACTGTCTTGCCATTGAGCCGGGAGGTGTCGGGCACCACCACCTCGACCAGGCTCAGCCCGTCGCTTTCGGCTTTCAGCAATTCCTCGCGGCGGTCGTCGGAAAAGGCCAGGTCGAGCGTGGTGCGGAACTCGTCCAGCGCTTCCGGCGTGGCCTCCAGCACCAGCGCATCCTCGGCCTCGATCCGGGTGTTGAGCACCGAGCCATAACGCCGGTTGCCATCGCGGATCAGGCCGAGGATGGCGACGTCGGATTTGTCGGCGGTCTCCGACAGGTCGCGCACCCGCTGGCCCACCGCCTTGTTGTCGGCGGGGACGGTGAGCTCGGCGATATAGGGATCAAGCTCGCGCGCCTTGGACAGCGCATCCTCGCGCTGCGGGATGAACCGCCAGCCGATCAGCGCCACGAAGGCCAGGCCGGTTAGCGCCGCCACCGCGCCCACCGGGGCGAAATCGAACATTCGGAACGGCGTGCCGAAGGTCTCGCCCCGGATCGAGGCGATGATGATGTTGGGCGGCGTGCCGATCAGCGTGACCATGCCGCCGAGGATCGTGGCGAAACTGAGCGGCATCAGAGATTTGGCCGGCGATCTTCCAGCCTTGCGCGCGGTCTGGATGTCGACCGGCATCAGGAGCGCCAGCGCCGCGACGTTGTTCATGAAACCCGAAAGCACCGCGCCGACCCCGCCCATGATGGCGATATGGGTGCCCAGCCGGCGGCCTGAATCCACCAGGGTGCGGGTGATCAACATCACCGCGCCCGAGCGCACCAGCCCGGCCGAGACCACCAGCACCAGCGCCACGATCAGCGTCGCCGGATGGCCAAATCCCGAGAAGGCGTCCTTGGTCTCGACCACGCCCAGCACCACGCCGAGCAGCAGCGCCGAGAAGGCGACGATATCATATCGGAACTTGCCCCAGAGCAGGAGGCCGAAAACCGCTCCGAAGAGCGAGAAGAGGATGATCTGATCAACTGTCATGGTTCAGTCCTAACCCTGCGCCGGCCGAGGCAACAGAAGGATATTGCGCGAATCGCCGGATATGTTATTCATGTATGTATAGTTCACGCATGAATGAAAATTCCGGACAGGTCGGGCGACCAGGCCTGACCCGATGTGTCCCGGACCGAGCACTGAGGATCTTTTGCCATGACCGAAAGCGACCCGAGCGGGCAAGAGCCGCAGGAGACCGCCCCGGGGCCTGGCACCGTCCGGCTGGAGGATCAGCTCTGCTTTGCGCTTTATGCTGCCACCAATGCGGTGACGCGGGCCTACCGCCCGGATCTGATGGCGCTCGGGCTGACCTATCCACAATATCTGATGATGATGGTGCTCTGGCAGTACGGCCGCGCGACACCCTCCGAGATTGCCCGGCGGCTGGGGCTGGGCCTGAACGCGGTGACGCCGGTCGCCGATCAGCTTGTCGCCTCGGGCTTCGCCAGCCGCAGCCGCAGCACCGAGGATCGCCGCAAGGTGGTGATCGAACTGACGCCCAAGGGCGCGGAGGTGGAACGGCATGCGGCGCGGGTCCAGCAGGGGGTGGTCTGCCGCACCGGCCTGTCGCCCGAACGCTTCGCCGCGCTGCGCGAGGCGCTGCACGCGCTGACCGACGAAATGACCGGATTGCCCGGATCCGATACGCCGCGCAGGGAGGCGCGGCAGCGGAACGACCGGGAATGACCGTCCCGCAAGGGGCATCGAAAGGGAGGACCAGGTCCATGACCGAGAAGATCGAAGACATCGCCGCCGCCGCGCCCTATGATACGGGCGACGACAGCCTCTATTCCCGTCTCGGCGGGTTGTACGGGATTTCCGCCGCCGTCGACAATCTGGTGGACCGGCTCTACGTCAACCAGTTCGGCAACGCCAACCCCAAGGTCGCCGAGTTTCACGAACAGCAGGGCCATGCCGGGTTCAAGTTCCTGGTCACCGCCTGGTCGATCCAGGAAACCGGCGGGCCGGCGATCTATCGCGGCCGCGATATGCGCGCGAGCCACGCCCACCTGAATGTCACCGCGCGCGAGTTCGACATGGTGCGCACCGAGATCAAGACCTCGCTCTATCAGCTCAACGTGCCGGAACGCGAGTTCGATGAATTCATGGCGATCATCGACAGCTACGAGGATATGGTGGTCGGCGGATAAGGCACGGGATGTCCCGGCCGACGGCGGCGGCGGGCGGGGGCGGCCGCCCCATTGCGGGCCGGGCGCCGCGCCCCATCTGCCGGCCCGCTGCGGCCAGAGGTGACGGCCTTGCAGAGCATTGCCCTGCTGGACTATAGAAGCGCCTGATCCGCAGACATGACATGAGGCAGCCATGGCCGGCCATTCCAAATGGGCAAACATCCAGCACCGCAAGGGGCGCCAGGACGCGGCGCGCTCCAAGCTCTTTTCGAAACTGTCGAAAGAGATCACCGTCGCCGCCAAGATGGGTGACCCCGACCCGGACAAGAACCCGCGCCTGCGGCTGGCGGTCAAGGAGGCCAAGTCGCAATCGGTGCCGAAGGATGTGATCGACCGCGCGATCAAGAAATCGCAGGCCAACGAAGGCGATGACTATGAGGAAATCCGCTACGAGGGCTACGGCCCGGGTGGCGTGGCGGTGATCGTCGAGGCGATGACCGACAACCGCAACCGCACTGCCTCGACCGTGCGCTCGACCTTTACCAAGGCCGGCGGCAACCTGGGCGAGACCGGCTCGGTGGGCTTCATGTTCGAACGCAAGGGCGAAGTGGTCTATCCGGCCGAGGTCGGCGACGCCGATGCGGTGATGATGGCGGCGATCGAAGCCGGCGCCGAGGATGTCGAGAGCTCGGACGACGGCCATGTGATCTATTGTGCCGACACCGATCTCAACGAGGTCTCGACAGTGCTCGAGGCCGAGCTGGGCGAGTCGGAGTCGACCAAGCTGATCTGGAAACCGACCACCACCACCGAGCTGGACCTCGAAGGCATGCAGAAGCTGATGAAGCTGCTCGACGCGCTGGAAGACGACGATGACGTGCAGCGCGTGACCGCCAATTTCGAAGCCTCCGACGAGGTGATGGAGCAGCTCTGAGAGGGCTTGCGCCCGGGTGTCGGCGGGCCTCTGCCGAAACCCGGCACCATGCCCCCGCCACACCGGCGCAGCGATTGCGCCGCCGCCGCGATGCGATAAGCTCGGCGAAAAGGCGGCGAGGGCAGTTTCATGATTATGACCAGACGGGGTTTCGGCGCAGGGCTGACGGCGACGCTGCTGGCCGGATGCGGTGGCCGATCGGGGCGTGACGACGGCAGTGGTCGCCCGGCCGGGCTGCCGGAGGATCTGCGCCCCGCGCGCAATGCCGGTTACGATGCCTGGGTCGCGGATTTCCGTGCCCGCGCGGCCGACAGGGGGATTTCGCAGGCCACGCTGAATGCCGCCTTTCGTGGCGCCGGCTATCTGCCCGGTGTCGTCACCCGCGACCGCAACCAGACCGAATTCAAGCGCACGCTCGAGGATTACCTGTCGATCGCGGCCTCTGACGCGCGCATCGCCAAGGGCCGCGCGGCCTATCGCCGGCACGAAGGCGTGCTATCGGCCGTCGAGGCCCGCTATGGCGTCGACCGCTATATCGTCACCGCGATCTGGGGGCTCGAGAGCTTCTACGGCGAGCGGCAGGGCGAGATCCCGGTGATCTCGGCCACGTCGACGCTGGCATATGACGGCCGGCGCGGCGCGTTTTTCGAGGCCCAGCTGCTGGCCGCGCTGCGCATCCTGCAACGGGGCGACATCTCTGCCGCGCGGATGACCGGAAGCTGGGCGGGGGCGATGGGCCATACCCAGTTCATTCCGACCACCTTTCAGGAATATGCCGTCGATTTCACCGGCGACGGGCGGCGCGACATCTGGGCCGAAGATCCCTCCGACGCGCTGGCCTCGACCGCCGCCTACCTGTCGCGCCACGGCTGGCAGCGCGGGCTGCGCTGGGGCGCCGAGGCGGGGCCGGGGGCGCCGTCGGGCCGCAGCCTTCAGCCCGAACCGGGCGGGCCGGTCTTTGCCGTGACCGGCAATTTCAACGTCATCAAGCGCTACAACAATTCCGACGCCTATGCGCTGGGGGTCGGCCATCTGGCCGACCGGATCGCCGGCGGCGGGCCGCTGCGGGCGGGCTTTCCGCCCGACCGCTACGGGCTGACCAAGGACGACCGCATCCGCCTGCAACAACGGCTTACCGCCCGCGGCTTCGATACCGGCGGTGCCGACGGCGTGATCGGCGACAAGACCCGCGCCGCGATCGAGGCCTTCCAGCGCCGCCAGGGGCTGGCGGTGACCGGTCTGCCATCGCCGGACCTGCTGCGCCTTTTGTAACCGGTCCCGCGCCAGCGCGGCCGGCCGTGGGGCGGGCCGGGCCAGCGGTACATGCAAAAAAACCCTTTGCCATATGGGTTTGTCCTTCTAAGTTGAAGGGGAGATGACGCGGTGTCGGCCGGTGCGTGGCCTTGGCGCCTTGTCATCGCACCCACGGCGAGAGGCACCCTCTGTGGCACATCAGAGCGACCCGGGCGGGTTTGACAGCGCCGACCTCCCGCGCGGGATGGCCGACATGGAGCTCATGCGCCGCATCATCGATCAGACGGTCGGTTTTGTCGGCCTGCTCGCGCCCGACGGAACCCTGACCGAGGCCAATGCGCCGGCGCTCGAGGCCGGTGGCGTCAGCCGCGACGAGGTAATCGGCAAGAAATTCTGGGAATGTTACTGGTGGTCGCATGACACCGCCGGCATGGCCCGTCTCGAAGCGGCGGTGCAGCGCGCCGCGCAGGGCGAGGTGGTGCGCTATGACGCCGAGGCGCGGATGGCGGGGGATACCCGCATGTGGATCGCCTTCATGCTCTCGCCGCTGCGCGACGCCGCGGGCCGGGTGGTGGCGCTGGTGCCGTCGGGCTTTGACATCACCGAGCGCAAGGCGGCCGAGGACCGGCTGCGCGCCGCGCATGACACCTTTCGCGATCTGGTCGAACGTTCGCCCTTCGGCATCTATACGGTCGATGCCGATTTCCGGCTGCACCAGGTCAGCCAGGGCGCGCAGAAGGTGTTTGAGAATGTCCGGCCGCTGATCGGGCGTGACTTTGCCGAAGTGCTGCGCATCATCTGGCCCGAACCCTTTGCCTCCGAGGCGATCGGCCTGTTTCGCCACACGCTCGAGACCGGCGAACCCTATCATGCCCCCGGCACGGTCGAAACCCGCGCCGACATCCAGGTGCGCGAGGCCTATGACTGGAAGATCGAACGCCTGACCCTGCCGGATGGACGCGACGGGGTGGTCTGTCATTTCTATGATCTCTCGGAACGGCAACGCTTTGAAGAGCAGATCAAATTGCTGATGCGCGAGGTCAATCACCGGGCCAAGAACATGCTCTCGCTGGTGCTCTCGATCGCCCGTCAGACCGCCGCCAGCAGCCCCGAGGATTTTGTCGAACGCTTTACCCAGCGCATCCAGGGGCTGTCGGCGGGGCAGGACGTGCTTGTCCAGAGCGGCTGGCGGCATGTGCCGATTGGCGCGCTGGTGCGATCGCAGCTCAGCCATTTCCAGGATCTGATCGGTACGCGCATTCATCTGGACGGGCCCGAGATCGAGGTCACCGCCGCCGCCGCGCAAACCTTGGGCCTGGCGCTGCATGAACTGGCGACGAACGCGGCGAAATACGGCGCGCTGTCGGTGCCGGGTGGCGAAGTCCACCTGCGCTGGAAGATCGCGCCGCAGCAGGGCCAGCCGCAGTTTCTTCTGGAGTGGCAGGAAAGCGGCGGACCTGACGTGACAGAGCCGCAGCGGCGCGGCTTCGGCTCGACCATGACCGGGCATCTGGTGCGCAGCTCGCTCAACGGCGAGGTCGAGACCAGATATGCCGCCGCGGGGCTGGTCTGGCGGCTGGCCTGCCCGGCGGACGGCGTCATCGAAGACCCGGTGCCGGCGCGCCGGCCGCTGAGCGACGAGACCGGCTATGTGGACACCCGCCCCGACAACACCGTTCTGGTGGTGGACGACGAGCCGCTGATCGCGCTCGATATCGCCGAGGGCCTCGACCGGGCCGGGTACAAGGTACTGGGGCCGGCCAATTCCGTCGCCCAGGCGCGGACCCTGCTGAGCCAGTCGCGCTGCGCGGCGGCGGTGCTCGACGTCAATCTCGGGCGGGAAACCTCGGTGCCGCTGGCCAAGGAGCTGCGCCGGCTCGGCATTCCCTTCATCGCAGTCTCCGGCTACAGCGCGACGCAGCTGCCGGACGAGTTCGAAGGCGTGCCGCTGATCGGCAAGCCGATGAATTTCAACATCTTGTTCGATCAGCTCGGCAAGGTGCTTTCGCCTGGGGCGGAGTGAGCAGCAGGCGGCGTTTATCCCTCGCATTTTATCTGTTGGGAGATCCTTAACGGTCTGTCGCCATCCTGCGCGGAAACGGAGGCTTGGCGATGCATGGTCTGATCAATCGGGCGATCCAGTGTTTTTACCGCGACACCTATGGCGCCCCGGCCTGGGGCGAGGTGGTGCGCCGGCTCGAGCTGGATTTCACCGAATTCGAGCCGATGCTGCACTATGGCAACGAGCTGACCCAGCGGATGATCGGGGAAATGGCGGCTGCGCTCGGCAAGGACCGCGAAACCGTACTCGAGGATGTCGGCACCTACCTGATCTCCAACCCCGCGGTCGAGGCGCCCCGGCGCCTGTTGCGCTTTGGCGGCGAGACGTTTCTCGATTTCCTGCATTCGCTCGACGATCTGCCCGATCGCGCCCGCCTCGCGGTCGAGGATCTGGTGCTGCCCGCGCTCGAGCTGCGCGATTACGGCGGCAATCAGTTCAGCCTGTTCTGCACCGGCGATTTTGCCGGCATCGGTCATGTGGCGGTGGGGGTCCTGCGCGCCATGGCCGACGATTACGGCGCGCTGGTCTTTCTCGAACACAAGGGCGTGTCGCATGGGGCCGAGGTGATCGAAATCACCCTGATCGAAGCCGCCTTTGCCGAGGGCCGCGCCTTCGAGCTTGGCCTGGCCCGGGCCGGGGGCGCGTGATGGACGATCTGGCTCTTTTGCTCGATGTCCTGTGCCCGATGCATCTTGTGCTCGACCGCACCGGCCATATCGCCCATGTCGGCCCGACGCTTGCCAAGCTGCGGCCGGCCGAGGTTCTGGCCGGCCAGCGCTTTCTCGAGGTGTTCGAGATGCGGCGCCCGCGCTCGGTGCGCGACGCCGGCGATCTGCGCCATCACGCCGGGGCGCGGCTGCACATGCGGTTTCGCAGCGGGGCGCCGATCGGGCTCAAGGGCGTTCTGATGCCGGCGCCGGGCAAATCCGGCGGTCTGGTGGTCAACCTCTCCTTCGGGATTTCGGTGGTCGAGGCGGTGCGGGAATTTTCCCTCACCGGCGGCGACTTTGCCGCCACCGATCTGACCATCGAGATGCTCTATCTGGTCGAGGCCAAATCCGCCGCGATGGAGGCGTCGCGCAAGCTCAACCAGAAGCTCGAGGGCGCCAAGATCGCCGCGGAGGAACAGGCCTTTACCGATACGCTCACCGGGCTGAAGAACCGCCGCGCCATGGATCACGTGCTGGCGCGCCTGGTGGCCGGGCCGGGGCGTTTTGCGCTGATGCACCTCGATCTCGATTATTTCAAGGCGGTCAATGACAGCATGGGCCATGCGGCGGGCGACCATGTCTTGCAGGAGGTGGCCAAGATCCTCGTCGAGGAGACCCGCCGCGAGGATACGGTGGCGCGGGTCGGCGGTGACGAGTTCATGCTGCTCTTTGTCGGCAAGATGAACCGAAGGCGGCTTGCCGACATCTCCGGGCGGTTGATCGCGCGGCTGGAACGGCCGATTGCCTTTGGCGCGGAGGCCTGCCGGATATCGGGCAGCATCGGCATCACCATGAGCGAGGATTACGAGGCGCTCGACATGGCCCAGCTGCAAGAGGATGCCGACATCGCGCTTTATGCCTCCAAAAACCGGGGCCGGGCCTGTCATACCTTTTATGATCCGGCGCTGCGCACGGGGGCCTTTGCCATCTCGCCTGAGGCACCGGGCGGCAATGTGACGCTCGGCTGACCGGATGGCTTGTTGCCCCGCCACGCCGCGCGCTAGGCTGATGTGACGGAGACGCAGGCCGGGGGCCGGAGATGACACAGAAGTTGCGCGACAACGAGGTGGCGGTTGCGACGGATGCGCCGCGCGATGCGGCGCTGCATTTCATCGGCCGGATCCGCACGCCGTTCACCCGCCGCGACCTCTGCCCGCGGCAGGGGCGGCTCGACGGCCCGGACTGCCGGCTGGTGCTCGACGCGCCCTGGGCCGCCGGTCTGGCCGGGCTCGAGCGCTACGAATTTGCCGATGTGCTCTACTGGCTGCACGAAAGCCGCCGCGACCTGGTGCTGCAAAGCCCGCGCTCGGATGGCGCGGTGCGCGGTGTCTTTTCGCTGCGCTCGCCGGTACGGCCCAATCCGATCGGCCTGTCCAAGGTGGCGATTCTGCGGATCGAGGGGCCAGAGGTCATCGTGCGCGGTCTCGACTGTCTCGACGGCACGCCGCTGATCGATCTCAAGCCCGACCGCTGTGCCTATACCATCGCCGCGCCCGACAAGCCGGCCGACCGCAGCCCCTGAGCAGGGGAGCGGGGCTTGCGTCCGCCCGAGACACCTGACAAAAAAGCTCGGATGCCGACCGACAGCACCCTGAGCCCGCCCCGCCGCCGCCGTCATGCGGAACCGCTGCGCCTTTTGCGCGCGGCGGCCTATGCGGTGGCCGGGCTCTGCCTCTTGCCGATCCTCGCGGTGACGCTGGCCGGGGTCACCGGCGGGGTCGAAACGCTGACCCACCTGGCGCAGACCGTGCTGCCGCGTTACGCCGGCAACACCCTGGTGCTTGTCGCCTGCGTGGCGCTGGGCACGCTCAGCATCGGCACCGGCGCGGCCTGTTTCGTCACCATGACCGAATTTCGCGGCCGCCGGCTGTTCGAGATCCTGCTGGTGGTGCCGCTGGCCTTTCCGGCCTATGTGCTGGCCTATGCCTATACCCATCTGCTCGACCATCCCGGCATCGTGCAGAGCACCCTGCGCGAGGTCATGGGCTGGGGGCCGCGCGATTATTGGTTCCCCGAGATTCGCAGTCTCGGCGGGGCCGCGGCCATGCTGGTTCTGGTGCTCTATCCTTATGTCTACCTGCTGGCGCGCGCCGCCTTTCTGGGCCAGAGCGCGAGCACTTTTCACGCCGCCCGCGCGCTGGGCAACACGCCGCTTCAGGCCTTTCTCAAGGTGACCCTGCCGATGGCGCGCCCGGCGATTGCGGCCGGCGTGTTGCTGGCGACGATGGAGACCATCGCCGATTTCGGTACGGTGTCCTATTTCGGCGTCCCGACCTTTGCCACCGGCATCTACACCAGCTGGTTTTCCATGGCCGACCGTGCCGCGGCGGCGCAGCTGTCGCTCGGGCTGCTGGCCTTTGCGCTGACCCTGGCGGTGCTCGAGCGCCGGTCGCGCGGTGAGGCCAAGTATCATACCGGCCAGCGGGTCGAGCGGCTGACCCGGCTGCGGCTGCATGGCAGCTCCGAATTCGCGGCCTGGGCGCTGTGCGCGGTGCCGGTGCTGTTCGGGGCGGTGATCCCGATCGTCGCGCTGGTGATCATGGGGCAGGGCTCGGGGCAGGATCTTATGAGCCGGCGCTATCTGGGGTTCATCCAGAACTCGCTGGTGCTCGCCGGCACGGCGGCGCTCTGCACTCTGGCCGCGGCGGTGGTTCTGGGCTTTTTTCACCGCGCCGCACGCCGCCCGGGCGCGCGCTGGGCGATCTATGCCGGGCGGCTGGGCTATGCGGTGCCGGGCGGGGTGATCGCCGTCGGGCTGATGGTGCCTTTCGCCGCCTTCGACAACGCGCTGGACGCGGTGATGCGCGATTGGTTCGGGGTCTCGACCGGGCTGCTGTTCACCGGGTCGATCTGGGTCCTGGTCTTTGCCTATATGATCCGGTTCATGGCCGCCGCCATCGGCGCCTATGAGGGCGGGCAGAGCGCGATCAACCCCAATCTCGACGCCGCCAGCCGGGTGCTCGGCCAGTCGAGCTATGGCACCCTTCGGCGCATCCATCTGCCGATCCTGACGCCGTCCCTGCTGACCGCGCTGCTGATCGTCTTTGTCGACGTGATGAAGGAATTGCCGGCGACGCTGATCCTGCGGCCGTTCAATTATGACACGCTGGCGGTGCAGGCGCATCGGCTGGCGGCCGATGAACGGCTCGAAGGAGCGGCGGTGCCCAGCCTGGTGATCGTGGCGGTGGGCGTGCTGCCGGTCATCCTGCTCTGCCGCCGGGTGGGCCGGGAGTAGCGGCGCAGTCTGGCGCGGGTGCCTGCCGCCGCGCATTGCTTGGCTCCGCAGGTCGGCGAGGCACGGCGCTTGATCCGCTGGACAGCGAAAAGCCCCGCCTGCGGAACAGGCGGGGCCCTGGCCTTCAATCTGGCGCGGAGATTACTCCCAGCCGACCTGGTTGAAGATTTTCTGTGCGGTCGGGATGTTGCCGGCCACGGCGCTCAGATCGACGCTGTCGGGCTTGAAAAAGCCGAGCTCGGCCACCGAGGGGCTGATCGCCACGCCGGGCACAGCCGGGTATTCATCGTTGCCGGCCGAGAAATACTGCTGCGCCTGATCCGAGGTCAGATATTCGAGGAACTTGATCGCGTTCTCGCGGTTCGGGGCGTTCACCGCCACACCGCCGCCCGAGAGGTTCATATGCGCGCCGTTGCCGTTCTGATCGGGAAAGACCCAGCCGATGCTGTCCAAGCTGTCGCTCAGACCGCTGACATCGGTGCGGATGGCGCGGGCAAAGTAATAGGTGTTCGACACGGCGATATCGCATTCGCCCGAGACGATGCCGCGCAGCTGGTCGGTGTCGCCGCCCTGCGGATCGCGGGCAAAGTTGTCCTTGACCGCCTGGGCCCAGTCGCGCGCGGCCTCTTCGCCCTCATGCTCGACGATGGCGGCCAGCAGGGTCTGCATGTAGGCGTTGGTCGAAGAGCGGATGCAGACCAGGCCTTCATACTCCGACTTGGCCAGATCGGCATAGGTCGCGGGCGGGTTTTCCACATCGTTCTTGTCGTAGAAGATGATGCGCGAACGCTGCGAGAAGCCGAACCACTGGTTGTCGTCATCCTGGAGATAGGCCGGCACCCGGGCCTCGAGCAACTCGCTGTCGATCGCTTGCAGCACGCCGGCTTCCTTGGCGCGGGTCAGCCGCGAGGTGTCGACGGTGAGCAGCACGTCGGCCGGCGAGTTGGCGCCTTCGGATTCCATCCGCGCGATCAGTTCGTCGGCATTGCCTTCGATGCGGTTGATGGTGATGCCGGTCTGCGCTTCGAAATCGGAATAGAGCCGCTCGTCGGTGTCGTAGTGACGCGAGGAATAGAGGTTGACCTCACCCTCGGCCAGAGCCGCACCGGCGCTCAGGGACAGGGCAAGGATCGAGGTGACAGCGGTGTGCCGCATGTGTATCTCCATGGGTTGATATCTTACTAAATCTCTCGGTAATTGATCCGCAGGCGCGCTGCAATCCAATTCCGACAAAATAGATCGGAATATTTGCCGCGGGCGCTGCGCTGGACTTTCCGGTCCGGCCGCGCCAGAGAACGCAGCGAACAGGAACGGAGCGGACATGCAGGCGGCAGTCGCGGGATTTGCACTCGGGTTTTCCCTCATTCTGGCGATCGGGGCGCAGAACGCCTTTGTGCTGCGGCAGGGGCTCAAGGGGCTGCATGTTCTGCCGGTGGTGCTGACCTGTGCGCTGAGCGATGCGTTGCTGATCGCCGCCGGCGTGGCGGGGTTTGGCGCGCTGGCCGAGGCGGTGCCGCTGTTCGAGACGGTGATGCGCCTGGGCGGGGCGGCCTTTCTGATTTGGTACGGGCTGCGCAATTTCCGCGCCGCGGCCGCGGGCGGCGCGGCGCTGGCTGACACCGGCGAAAGCACCCAGAGCCTGCGGGCGGCGGTGCTGACCTGCCTGGCGCTGACCTGGCTCAACCCGCATGTCTACCTCGACACCGTGGTGCTTCTGGGCTCGATCTCGGCGCAATATGACGAAAGACTGGCCTTCGCGCTGGGGGCGATGAGTGCCTCGTTTGCCTTTTTCTTCTCGCTGGGTTTCGGCGCCCGGCTGCTTCGGCCGCTCTTTACCTCGGCCCGGGCCTGGCAGATCCTCGACGTGGTGGTCGGGCTGACTATGTGGGCGATCGCGGCAAAACTCATTCTGGGATAACGCTGCGGGCCTTGCACATCCCGCCCGGGCGGGTCTTGATGCGCGCATGACAAAACCCCAGCCTTCCCCTGTGCGTGGCGTGTTCTGGATGCTGGTCACGGGGCTGTGCTTCGTGGCGGTAACGGCGCTCGTCAAATACCTCGACAATGCGGTGCCTTCGGCGCAGGCGGCGTTTCTGCGGTATGTGCTGGGGCTGGTCTTCCTGTTGCCGGCGGCCAGGACACTGCTTGCCACACGGATGAGCCCGCGTCAGTGGCGGCTCTTTGGCCTGCGCGGCGCGGTGCACACCCTCGGGGTGATCCTGTGGTTCTTTGCCATGACGCGTATTCCCATCGCCGAGGTGACGGCGATGAACTATCTTTCGCCGGTCTATGTCACCATCGGGGCGGCGCTGTTTCTGGGTGAAAAGCTGGCTTTTCGGCGGATCCTGGCGGTCTGTATCGCGCTGCTGGGGGCGGTGATCATCCTGCGGCCGGGCTTTCGCGAAGTGAACCCCGGCCATCTGGCGATGCTGGGCACCGCGGTGCTGTTTGCCTGTTCCTACCTGGTGGCCAAGATCGTGGCCGACGAGGTGTCGCCGACGCTGGTTGTCGCCATGCTCTCGGTCACCGTGACCATCGGGCTGGCGCCTTTTGCCTTGGTCGTCTGGGTCGCGCCCGACCTGTGGACGCTGGCGGTCCTGTTTGCCGTCGCCTGTTTCGCCACGGGGGGGCATTTTGCCATGACCCTGGCGTTTCGCGCCGCGCCCCTGACGGTGACCCAGCCGATCACCTTTCTGCAACTGGTCTGGGCGGTCAGCCTCGGAGCACTGGTCTTTGGCGAACCGGTCGATCCGGCGGTGGTGCTGGGCGGCGGGCTGATCCTGGGCTCGGTCATCTTCATCACCCTGCGCGAGGCGCAGCTCAAGCGCCGCGAAGTGACGCCCGGGGTCAACGCGCCCAAGGTCTGAGCCCTCACATCTCCTGCAACAGCGTTTCGATGTGATCGCCCAGAGCGCGGGCCGGGACCGCGGCCTCGCGCACCAGGTGATCGAAATGCCGGGTGATGGCGCGCACCCGCTCGGTGTCGCGGAAGGCCAGGTAATTGCTGCCGAGATAGATCACCGCCTGCAAGGGGCCAAAGATCGTCAGCGGCGCGGAATAGAGCCGGCGGGCGTCGAACAGGCAGATGCGCATCCGCGGATAGAGCTGCGCAGCCAGCCGCTGCAACCGCGCGAGCTGGGCCTGGCGCAGATCGCGGGGCAGCCCGGCGTAATATCCTGTGCCGCCGGCAAAGCTGGCAAGTTCGAACATCGGCAGGGAGATCTCGTAGTCCGAGGCGGAATCGCGCATCCATTCCAGCCGCTCTTCCGAGGCGTTGATCGCCTGTTCGGCGGTGCGGCCCAGATGCGGCGTATATTCCCAATCCAGCACCTCGCGGGTCTTCAGCATGTCGGGCAGGGCAGGGGGAACATAGCGGATCTTGTAGCCGTCGGCCTCGAGATGCCAGTCGAAGATCTGCTGATCCACCAGTGCGCGCGGTGCCTCGGTGATGCGAAAGGCATTGGCGACAATGCGCGCGGCGCTCTCGGGCCGGTCCGACAGGCCCAGCAGCCAATCGGCCGAGACGCCCAGCGCCCGGGCACATTCCGCCACCACCTGACCGTTTGGCAGGCGTGCGCCGCTGCCGGAGACAAGCTGCGACACGGTCGATCGATCAACGCCGATGTCGCGCGCCAGGGCGCTCTGGTTGGTGCCGGCCTGGGCCATCGCTTCGCTGACCCTGCTACGGAAGGTTTCAGCTCTGACGCGCTTGTCGGTTTTTGCCATCATGTGGTGAATAATATCACAGATGCGGAATTTTGCTAACTATATTCCGAATGTCCCCACAGGCCTGACAGGCGTATGCCGAAGCCATATCAACAAATGGAGGCAGACTTGGAAACGCGCGAACGCACGATCGTCAAAGGTGTGGTGTGGATTTTCATGGGGCTGGTGGTGATGAGCCTCGTGGGGCTGCTTTTCACCGGCTCCGTGGCCGTGGGCGGCACCATGGCGCTGGTGAATTCTGCAATCGGCTTCGTCAACTACGTGCTCTATGAACGCTTCTGGGCCGGGGTGCGCTGGGGTCGGCAGGCCTGAGGTCAGTCCGGCAGGGCGCGGCCGTGCAGGCGCAGAAACAGGCTTTCCTCGTCGTCATTGCGAAAGAATGGCACCGAGGCGGGCGGCGCGGGGTCATCGACCCGCGCGGTCACCTCGGCCAGCACCACTTCGGTGATGAACGGCAGGTCGAGCGCCCGCACCTCGTCGAGCGCGACCCAGTGCAGATGGCTCAACTCGTCGCAGGCGGCCGAGAAATCATCCGGGTCCGAGGCCAGGTCGGCGGCATCGATCAGGAAAAACCGCGCATCGAAGCGCCGGGGCCGGCCCGGCGGGGTGACGGCGCGAAAAACGAATTGCAGCGGCGCGGCATCGGGCAGAAGGCCCATGTCGGCAAAGCCCTGCCAATCGGCCGGAACCGCGCCGGGCCAGCGGCCTTTCTGGCCAAGCAACAGGCCGGTTTCTTCCCAGAGTTCGCGAATCGCGGCGGCGGCAACCGCGTGGCTGTTGTCGTCGACGCAATCCTCGCGCAGGCGATGGGCGCAGGGCAGGGCAATCGGACGGGCGAGCGGCACATCGGCATCCGCCGCATCCACCGCGCCGCCGGGAAAGACGAACTTGTTGGGCATGAAGGCCGCGGCAGCGCCGCGCTGACCCATCAGGATACGCGGCCGTGTCGCCCGGTCGCGCAGCACGATCACCGTCGCCGCGTCGCGTATCCCGGTCTTGTCGATGCTGCTCATCCTACCCCCTGTCAGGGGCGCGGCGCCTCTGGTTCGGCCGGTTTGCCAAATCCGTGCATCCTGCGCGCCCATTGAAATGCCACGATCATGCCCTTGAGCCTCGGCAGAAGATATAGCGAGAGCGCAATCGTGCCAACGCCAAATATGGTGAAGAGCACCAGCGGCTCGGGCCGCCAGGTGGTAAAGACAACCAACAGCAACGGCGCCAGAAGATGGCCCACGATCAGGATGGTGAGATAGGCCGGGCCGTCGTCGGCGCGGTGGTGATGCAGCTCCTGCCGGCAGACCGGGCAGGCATCCCGCACCTTGAGATAGCCGGAGAGCATCGGACCGTTGCCGCAGTTCGGGCACTTGCGCCGCCAGCCCTTCCAGAGCGTCGGCCAGAGCTCGCGTTCTGCCGTGTCGGGCCTGCTGCCGGGCCGCAGATCGACCGTCTCGACCGCATCGCGATCGGACAATTGATAATTCTTCATGGTCACCACCTCGCTAACCAAACCGAGACTATGAGCCTTCCAATGAAAAAAACATCGGACAATCCGTCCTTGCGGCGGGATGTCGCGTGAGCGCTCACGGCGACGTGATCAAAAAACCTGCGCAGGGCCGACGGAAGCGCCGGGCCGGCCCGTTTGAGGCTCAGATCGCGACGGAAAAGACCGCCGCATCGCAAGCAGGAAACCGAAAGGACGACTACAATGAGCAAGACACGCACTCCGCTGATCGGCGCGGCCCTCATCGCGGCCATCGCCCTGAGCGTTCCGGCAGGCAGCGCGCTGGCCAAGGGCGGCGCCGGCTTTGGCGGCATGGGGGGCGCAGCCGCTCTCGAGTTCGAGCATTTCGATCAGAACGGCGACGGCAGCCTGACCCCCGAGGAAATGCGCGACATCGGCAAGGCCCGCTTTGCCCGGATGGACGCCAACGGCGACGGCGAGCTGAGCGCCGAAGAGCTCGAGGCCGCGGCCGACGCGCGCCGTGACGCCCGCTTTGCGCGGATGGTCGACCGTCTCGACACCGATGGCAACGGCACCGTCAGCGCCGCCGAAATGGAGGCTGGCCACGACAAGATGCGCAAGGGCGGTAAGATGGGCAAAGCGCATGCCCGCGGCGACAAGGCGCGCGGTGGCAAGGACGGTGGCGAACATCGCCGGGCCGACCGTGACGGTGCCCGCGGCGGCGCAGGTTTTGACCGGATGTTCGCGCTGATCGACACCGATGGCAACGGCAGCGTCTCGGAGGCCGAATTCGACAGCGCCAAGGAACGTCTTGCGGCCCGCCGCCCCGGCAATGCTCCGGCCCCGACCGAGAACTGAGCCCGGCTTCGGGCGCGAGCTTTCATCCCTTTGCTCCCGCCCGGTCCGCGTCTCCCCCTGCCATAGCGGGGGGAGGCGTCGAACAGACAAGGGCTGACCGCAGGGGGGCTGGCGGGATTGCCCGGTTCCCAAGCGCGACAAAAGGATTTAGGCCGCGGTATATGGACATGGCGCTCGACGCAACGGACGGGATCAGTGACGAGGCATTGCTGGTGCTCTACGCCAATGGCGACGGGCCGGCGGCGCGTGCCCTGACGCTGCGGCTGACGCCCCGGGCCTATGCCCAGGCCTTTCGCATGCTGGGCGACCGCGCCGAGGCCGAGGACGTGACACAGGATGCGCTGATGCGCCTGTGGAAGATCGCGCCCGACTGGCGGCAGGGCGAGGCGCAGGTCAGCACCTGGCTTTGGCGGGTGGTGGCCAACCTGGCCACCGACCGGCTGCGCAAACGCCGCCGGGTTGCGCCGCTCGAGGACGCCGGCGAACCGGTGGACGACACCGGCGACGCCCCGGCACAGATGCAGACCGAGGCGCGCCGCGCCGCCCTGGCCGGGGCGCTGGCCAAACTGCCGGAACGGCAGCGCCGGGCGGTTGAACTGAGGCATTTCGAGGGGTTGGGCAACCCCGAGATCGCCGCCATACTTGGGATCAGCGTTGAGGCTGTCGAAAGCCTTACCGCACGTGGCAAGCGGGCCCTGGCCCGCGCGCTTGAGGGCCGCAAGGCAGAACTGGGGTACACCGATGACGAGGTCTGACAAACTGGGCGAGGAGGCTTTCCTCGAGGCGCTGTTCGAGGAAGAACGGCAGGCGCGCCGTCCTTCTGGCCCCGAGGTCTCGCCGGAGCTGCTGGCGCGGGTGATGGCCGATGCCGAAACGGTGCAGGCCGGTTTCGACACCGCTAAATTGCCGGAACACAAAGCGCCGCCGCGCCCGGGCCTTTTCGCGCAGCTTGGCGCGGCGCTGGGCGGCTGGCCGGCCTTTGCCGGGCTGGCGGCGGCGTCGGTCAGCGGGCTGTTGATCGGCATCAGCCCGCCCGAGAGCCTCAGCGAGACGGCGGCCTATTACACCACCGAGGAGGCGGCGCTTTTTGATCCGGTCTCCGGCTTCGACTTCGACCTTGGGGAAGGCTGACCATGGCGGATAATACCAAACCACGCCGCATTTTGCCGGGCCTGCGGGTCGTGCTGTTTCTGTCCCTGGCGATGAACCTGGCGATTGTCGGGCTGGTGGCGGGCTTTCTGCTCACCGGCGGGCCGGGCAAGGCGCCGCCGCGCAACCCGCGTGACGCCGTGGCGCCTTACACCCAGGCCCTGACCCGCGACGACCGCAAGGCGATCGGCCGCGAATGGTTTCGCGAGATGCGCAAGGAAGGCCCGCGCGAGGCGGTGCGCGAGCGGGCCCGGGCCGAATACCGCGAAGCGCTGGCGGTGCTGCGCGCCGAGCCGTTCGATGCGGGTGCCTTCGCCGAGGTGCTCGATCGCCAGAACGCCCGTGCCGCCGCGCGCCAGCAGCGCGGTCAGGAGATCCTGGTGTCCTATGTGGCCGCGATGAGCCCCGAGGGCCGCGCCGCCTTTGCCGACCGCGTGGCCGAGGCGCTGGAGCGCGGCGACCGGCGCCACAAGTAACCCCGCTCAGGCCGCCGGGCGGCGCAGTTCGACCTGGTTGCGGCCGTGCGCCTTGGCCTTGTAGAGCGCGGCATCGGCATCCCGCAAAAGCGCCTCGGGCCGCAGCGGGGCGGCACCGGCGGCGGCGCCCGGCGTCGCCTGTGGCCGCGCGATCATCACGCCGATCGAAATCGTGATGCGGATCGGCGCCTCCTGCCCGGGAATGGCGAAGGGCGCGTCCGACACCGCGGCGCAGAGCCGGTGCGCGGTGCGGTTGGCCCGGTGGTCGGCGGCGTCGGGCAGCACGACGAGAAACTCCTCGCCGCCGATCCGCGCCACCAGGTCGACGGCGCGCAGATTGTCGCGCAGCCGCCGCGCCAGCTCCGACAATACGGCATCGCCGGCGGCATGGCCAAAGTTGTCGTTGACCTTCTTGAAGTGATCGAGATCGGCCACCATCACCGCGAAGGGCCGGCCCAGACGGGTCGCCCGCTCCGAGATCCGGGTGATATGGGGCAGGGCGTAGCGGCGATTGAACAGCCCGGTCAGCGGATCGGTCACCGCCGCGCGGAGCCCTTCGCGCACCGTGCTGCGCAGCCGGTCGGCCATGCGTTTGCGTGCCACCAGCCGCTCCACCCGCAGGGCGATCTCGGCGGGCGAGGTATCGGCCGGGGCGACATCGTCGGCCCCCAGATCGAGCACCGCGGCCGCCAGCGGCCCGGCGTTCTCCGGCGCCAGCACCAGCACCCCGGCATAGCGGGTGGCGGCGCGGGCGCGCAGGTCGGGCAGGATCTGCATTTCCGCATCCGCCTTGCCGGCATCGAGCGCGATCACCAGCACATCCGGCGTCGCCCCGGCGGGGCCGCCCGGCGGCCGGTTCAGCGGATGAAACACCTCGCGCGGCGACATCAGGTCGAGCCGATGCGGCAGCAGCCCGCGCAGGTCGCGCAGCCGGCCGGCCAGGCCGCGCCGCTCTTCGGCGATAATCCCGATGCGGGCCGGAAGATCGAAGCGCGCCGCCGGTTCCGACAGGCCCAGCGCGCGGTGGGTGCCGTCGCGCATCCGCAGCTCCATCTCGGTCTCGTGGCCACGCAGCAGCGCCCGCAGCCGGGCCAGCAAGAGCGCGTCGCAGCACGGCTGATCGAGGATGCTGCTGGCCCCGGCCTCAAGCGCGGCAATGCGGGCATCGGCGCTGTTTTCCGATGCCATCAGCACGATCGGACAATGCGCCGTGGCGGCAAGGCTGCGCAGCCGGCGGCAGAGATCGACCGGCGAGGCATCGCCCAGCCCGCCGATGAGGATCACCGAGGGGGTCTTGCGGCGCACTTGCTCCAGCGCTTCGGCGGCGCTCACCGCCTGTTCGACCTCGTAGAAGGCCGCCGCCAGTTTGACTTTCAGAACGATGCGGTTGGTCGCCACCGCATCGACAAGTAGGATTTGCCGTGCCAACAGTGAACCCTCGGGTCTTTCCTCAATCTTGTGTTAAGTTTTCGGCCCGAAGAGTTAAGAAATTCTTTCCACGCGGTAACATTCGGGAGCGCACATATGGCGTATACGCGGGAATCTGCCGAAACCCTGGGCTTGCAGGCCCTGGCTTGGCTGGTGGCGCAGGAGGATCTTGTCGGGGTCTTTCTCGGCTCGACCGGGATGGCAGAGGCCGATCTGCGGCAGCGGGCGGCCGAGCCGGATTTCCTCGGTTCGGTGCTGGATTTCATCATGATGGATGACGCCTGGGTGATCCGGTTCTGCGATGCCCACGGGCTGGCATATGAGCGGATGATGCTGGCGCGTGCGGCGCTGCCCGGCGGCGCGCAGGTGCATTGGACATGACGATCAGGGCCATCGCCTTTGACAAGGACGGCACGCTGTTCGATTTCGGCGCCACCTGGGATGGCTGGGCGGCCGGGGTGATCGCCACGCTGTCGGACGGCGATGCGGCGCTGGCGCAGGCGATGGCGGCCTCGGCGCGCTACGATCTGGAGCGGCTGACCTTCGAGCCCGACAGCCCGGTCATCGCCGGCACCGCGCGCGAGGCGGCGGAATGTTTTGCCCGCGTATTGCCCGGCCGTTCGGTGGAGCAGGTCGAGCGCTTTCTCGACGCGGCCGCCCGCAATGCGCCGCTGGCCCCCGCGGTGCCACTGGCGCCGCTGCTCGGCGCCTTGATCGCCCGCGGCCTGCGGCTTGGCGTGGTGACCAATGACACCGAAACCTCGGCGCGGGCGCATCTGGCGGCGGTCGAGGTCACCGGGCTGTTCGATTTCATCGCCGGGTTCGACAGCGGCTATGGCATGAAGCCCGATCCGGCGCCGCTCCTGGCCTTTGCCAGTGCGGTCGAGATCCCGCCGGAAGACGTGGTGATGGTGGGCGACAGCACCCATGACCTGATTGCCGGCCGCGCGGCGGGCATGGTCACGGTCGGCGTGCTGACCGGCCCGGCCCGGGCCGACGCGCTGGCGCCGCATGCGGATGCCGTGCTGGCCGACATCGGTCATCTGCCCGACTGGCTCGACGGACGCTGAGATGACCCGCGCGCCCCGGCGCGGGGGCCTCCTGGCGCGTGGGCCGTTTCCCGGGGTGCGCGCCTTGGGCGGAGAGGTCCCGGCGCGGGGGCCGGGACGGGGGCGGGCTGACGGTCAGCGCTGGCTGGTTTGCCAGTCGGGGTGAATCCAGGGCTCGGCGTTCTCCGGCGGCAGCGGGCTGCGGCCGAGGATGTGATCGGCGGCTTTCTCCCCCACCATGATCGAGGGTGCATTGAGGTTGCCATTGGTGATCCGCGGAAAGATCGAGCTGTCGGCCACCCGCAGCCCCTCGACGCCGATCACCCGGGCCTCCGGGTCGACCACCGCGCCGGGATCGTCGCGGGCGCCCATCCGGCAGGTGCCGCAGGGATGATAGGCGCTTTCCACGTGCTCGCGGATGAACCCGTCAAGCTCGGCATCGCTCTGCACATCCGCGCCCGGCTGAATCTCGGCGCCGGCAAAGGGTTGGAAGGCCTCCTGGGCAAAGATCTCGCGGGTGAGGTGGATGCAGGTGCGGAAGTCTTCCCAATCCTTGGCATGCGACATGTAGTTGAACTGGATTTTCGGCGCGTCCCGCGGATCGCGCGAGCGCAGGCTGACCGAGCCACGCGAGGGCGAGCGCATCGGGCCGACATGGGCCTGGAAACCATGGCCCTCGGCCGCCGCCTTGCCGTCGTAGCGGACGGCGATCGGCAGGAAGTGATACTGGATGTCCGGGTAGCGCACACCCGCGCGCGAGCGGATGAAGGCGGCGCTTTCGAACTGGTTCGAGGCGCCCGGCCCGCGCCGCGCCGCCAGCCATTGAAGCCCGACCCAGGCCTTGCCGAAGAGGTTCCAGTACTTGAACAGAGACACCGGCTGCGATGCGGCCATCTGCACATAGAGCTCGAGGTGGTCCTGAAGGTTCATCCCCACGCCGGGGCGGTTGGCCAGCACCTCGATGCCATGCGCTGAGAGATGCGCGCCGGGGCCCACGCCCGAGAGCATCAGCAGCTTGGGTGAATTGATCGACGAGGCGGCGAGGATCACCTCGCGGCCGGCATGCACGGTGTCGCGCCCGCCATGACGCAAAAGCTCGACGCCGGTGGCGCGACCCTCCTTGATCACCACCCGCGTCGCCAGCCCGCGCACCAGGGTGCAGCGGCCCGTGGCGCGGGCCGGTTTGAGGTAGGCCCGCGCCGCCGACCAGCGTTCGCCGCCATGAATCGTCGAATCCATCGGGCCAAAGCCTTCCTGCTTGGCGCCGTTGTAATCCTCGGTGGTCTCGTAGCCCGCCTGTCTGCCGGCTTCGACAAAGGCTTTGACCAGCGGGTTCTCGCGGCTGCCGCGGCTGACGTGCAGGGGGCCGTCGGTGCCGCGCCAGGACGGATCGCCGCCATGGCCGCTGGCGTGCCAGTTCTCCATTCGCTTGAAATAGGGCAGCACATCCGCCGCCGCCCAGCCGCTGGCGCCGGTGTCGCTCCAGTGATCGAAGTCCTCGGCATGGCCGCGCACATAGACCATGCCGTTGATCGACGACGAGCCGCCGATCACCTTGCCGCGCGGACAGGCCAGCCTGCGGCCGCCGAGATAGGGCTCGGGCTCCGACTGGTACCCCCAGTCGTAGCGCTTCATGTTCATCGGGTAGGACAGCGCGCCGGGCATCTGGATGAACGGCCCCTTGTCCGAGCCGCCATGCTCGATCACCACGACGCTGCGCCCGGCTTCGGTCAGGCGGTGGGCCAGTGCGCAGCCGGCGGAGCCGGCGCCTACGATGACGTAATCGGCCTGCATATCAGAAAGGTGCCTCGATCTGGGACATGCGGACATAGACGGATTTGAGCTGGGAATAATGCTCGATCGCCGCCTTGGCGTTCTCACGTCCGACCCCCGAGAGTTTCGAGCCGCCAAAAGGCACTTCGACCGGGGCGTCGTTGTAGGAATTGATAAAGCAGCTGCCGGCCTGCAACTGGCGGATCACCCGGTGGGCGCGGGTGATGTTGGTGGTAAAGACCCCGGCCGAGAGGCCGAATTCAGTTGCATTGCCACGGGCCACGGCCTCGGCCTCGTCGTCGAATTTCAACACCGAGAGCACCGGACCGAAAATCTCTTCGCGGGCAATGGTCATCTCGTCGGTGACATCGGCAAACAGCGTCGGGGCCACCCAGAAACCGGGGCCCTCCAAGGCGGCGCCGCCAGTGACGAGACGCGCGCCTTCGGCTTTGCCGGCCTCGATGTATCCCAGCACCTTGTCGCGCTGTTCGGCGCTCACCAGCGGGCCGAAATTGACCTCCGGATCCAGCGGGTCGCCGGTCTTCACGCCATGCAGCCGTTCGGCCATGCGGGTAACGAAGGCGTCGTAGATGCCAGCCTGTACGAAAACCCGGGTGCCGTTGGAACAGACCTGGCCCGAGGAATAGAAGTTGGCCAGGATCGCGCCCGAGACCGCATCCTCGAGATCGGCGTCGTCGAAGATCAGCAGCGGCGACTTGCCGCCCAGTTCCATGGTGACATTCTTGATGCCCTCGGCGGCGGCGGCATAGACCTTGCGGCCGGTAGGCACCGAGCCGGTGAGCGAGACCTTGGCGATGCGCGGATCGGCGATCAGTTTCGCGCCCACGTCGCCGCGCCCCTGGATGACGTTGAACAGGCCCGGAGGCGCGCCGGCCTCGACCAGTATCTCGGCCACCTTCAGGGCGCAGAGCGTGGTGGTCTCGGAGGGTTTGAACACCATGGCATTGCCACAGGCCAGCGCCGGCGCGGCCTTCCAGCAAGCGATCTGGGTGGGGTAGTTCCAGGCCCCGATCCCGGCGCAGACGCCCAGCGGCTCGCGCATCGTATAGGCCCAGTCCTCGCCCAGCGGGATATGCTCGCCGGTCAGGCTGGCGGCGAGACCGCCGAAATATTCCAGCGCATCGGCGCCCGATGTGGCATCGACCAGCGAGGTTTCCTGATAGGGTTTGCCGGTGTCCAGGGTTTCGAGCTGGCTCAGCTCGTGATTGCGGGCGCGCATGATGTCGGCGGCGCGGCGCAGCACCCGGCCGCGTTCGGTGCCCGAACGCGCGGCCCAGTCCTGCTGGGCATGCAGGGCGGCGGCGATCGCCTGTTCGACGATGCCATCGGTGGCGGCATGGACGCTGGCGATCTGTTCGCCGGTGAAGGGATAGATCACTGCGATCTCGTCGCCCGAGGTGTCTTCGATGTAATAGCCGCCGACGAAATGGCTGGCCTTGGGCTGGGGGGCGGGCAGGGTCATTGCGCGCTTCCTTTCAGTTCCAACTGGATATGTGTCATCGCCAGATCGGCGGCATGACGGTGTTCGGTCTCGCGCGGGGCGAGGCCCTCGCGCAGGTAGAGCCCGTCGATCATCGCCGCGATTCGTTCGGCGGCAGCGGCGGGGTCGGCGACGAGCGGGCGCAGGGCGTGGCGCAGGTTGGCGCGCAGGCGGCGTTGATAGACCGACAGGAGCCGCGCGGCCTCGCCCGAGGACAGCGCCAGCGCATAGAAGTTCATCCAGGCCGAGACCACCTCGCGGCGGAAATGCCCGGGTGCGAATCCGGCCAGAACGATGGCCTCGAGCCGCGCCTGCCGGCCCTGAGCCCCGCGCAGCGCCTCGCGCACGTCGGCGCCATAAACGCTGAGGATATGCCGCATGGTCGACAGGAACAGTTGTTCCTTGCCGCCGAAATAATGATGCGCCAGCGCCGGCGACACGCCGGCGCGGCGCGCGATGGCAGAGACCGTGATGTCGAGCGTGCCTTTGGCGCCGATCTCGGCAATAGTCGCCTGTATCAGCGCTTCACGACGGATCGGCTCCATTCCGACCTTGGGCATGAGATCCTCCGGATTGAAGTCTGGGATTTATATGTTATTGATTGACTGGTCAGTCAACAAAAATCAGGGAGATGAATCACATGAAACTCAGGATCACGGCCTCCGCGCTGGCGATCGGCCTAGCCACGCCTGCCTTTGCCGAATGTGACGAAGTGAACTTTGCAGATGTCGGCTGGACCGACATCACCGCCACCACCGCCGCCACCACCACGGTGCTGGACGCGCTGGGCTATGAGACCGATATCAAGGTGCTGTCGGTGCCGGTCACCTATACCTCGCTGGCCAACGGCGATATCGATATTTTCCTCGGCAACTGGATGCCGACGATGGAAGGTGACATCGCGCCCTACCGCGAAGCCGGCACCGTCGATACCGTGCGCGCCAATCTGGAAGGCGCGAAATACACATTGGCGGTGAACAAGGCCGCGTCCGATCTGGGGATCGCCGATTTCGCCGATATCGCCGCCCACAAAGAGGCGCTCGACGGCGAAATCTATGGCATCGAGCCGGGCAATGACGGCAACCGGCTGATTTTGTCGATGATCGAGGAAAATGCCTTTGGCCTCGAAGGTTTCGAAGTGGTCGAAAGCTCTGAGCAGGGCATGCTGGCCCAGGTCGCCCGGGCCGACCGGCGGGACGAACCGGTGGTCTTCCTCGGCTGGGAACCGCATCCGATGAACGCCAATTACGAGATGTCCTATCTCACCGGCGGCGACGATTACTTTGGTCCCAATCTCGGCGGTGCCACGGTCTTTACCAACACCTCCGCCGGCTATGTAGAGCAATGCCCCAACGTCGGCAAGCTGCTGCAAAACCTCGAGTTCACGCTGGCGATGGAAAACGAGATCATGGCGGCGATCCTCGACGACGGCGAAAGCCCGTCGGATGCGGCCAGGGCCTGGCTCTCGGCAAACATGGGGGTGCTCGACGGCTGGCTCGACGGCGTCACCACCAAGGACGGCGGCGATGCGATGGCCGCGGTAAAGGCCGCGCTGGAGTGAGTTCGGCCGCTGCGGACATGTTCGCCCCTGCCTGCGGGCAGGGGCGCTTGCGCGGCGCGTCAGCCCTCTTCGGGCATCAGCGCGTTGTCCAGATCATTGGCGCGCATCGCCGCCGGGCGGCTGGCCAGCCGCTTGGCGTAATCGGCAAAGCCGGGGCGTTCGGGCAGGGTGCCGAACTGCATCCCCCACTGGATCTGCGCCCCCACGTAGACATCGGCCGCCGTGAACCGCGCGCCGCAGACAAAGGGCCGCCCGTCGGCCAGCATCGCCGCAAGCGCATCGGCCACGGTATCGAGACTGCCATAGCCCGATCGTCCGCGCGCCTGCGGATCGTCGGGCAGGGCGAAGCCGAACGACGTATTGGTGACCGCCTGCTCGCCGGGACCGGCGGCCAGAAAAAGCCAGCGAAAGAAATCGGCGCGCTCGTCGGGCTCGGGCGCCAGCCCGGCCTCGGGAAAGGCAAAGGCGAGATAGGTGCAGATCGCCGCCGCCTCGGTCACCACCTGGCCGTCATGCACGATGGCCGGCACCTTGCCCATGGGATTGAGCGCCAGATACTCCGGCGATTTCATCTCGGGGCCGTAAGCCAGCACCTTGGTCTCGTAGGTCGCGCCGACCTCTTCGAGCATCCAGCGGGCAATCCGGCCGCGCGACATCGGGTTGGTGTAGAACACAAGCGCCATGAACAATCTCCCTCGGGTTTGGAGGAAAGAGTGACAGCAGACACTACAATCGGCAACCGGGAGGCCCGCGCATGGAGTGGCTGACCGACAACAAGATCCCCGTGGGCAAATCCGCCGCCTGGATCTTTGATCTGATGCAGGACTACGGCGCCTGGTTCTTCGACGCCCTGTCGGATGCCATGGACGCGATGATCGAGGCCATCCTCTGGGTGCTGCAAAGCCCGCATCCGCTGCTGGTCATCGCCGCCTTCGCGGCGCTGACCTACGGGTTGCAACGCAGCTGGAAGGTCACGCTCTTCGTGGTGCTGGGCTTTCTCTTCATCCTCAATCAGGGCTACTGGGAGGAAACCACCGAGAGCCTGACGCTGGTGTTGTCGGCCTGCGTGGTCTGCATGGGGGTGGGGGTGCCGATCGGCATCGCCGTGGCGCACCGGCCCAGGCTCTATGCCTGGATGCGGCCGGTGCTCGACCTGATGCAGACCTTGCCGACCTTCGTCTATCTGATCCCTGCGATCGTGTTCTTCGGCATCGGCATGGTGCCCGGCCTGATCGCCACGGTGATCTTTGTCGTGCCGGCGCCGATCCGGCTCACCCATCTGGGTGTGACCTCGACCCCTGATGCGCTGCTCGAGGCGGCGGATGCATTCGGCGCCACCGGCTGGCAGAAGCTGCTGAAGGTGGAACTGCCCTATGCCTTTCCGCAGATCATGGCCGGTCTGAACCAGACCATCATGCTGTCGCTGTCGATGGTGGTGATCGCCGCGCTGGTGGGCGCTGACGGGCTTGGCGTGCCGGTGGTGCGCGCACTCAACCAGGTGAATACCTCGCTGGGCTTCGAGAGCGGCTTTGTCATCGTCGTCGTTGCCATCATGCTGGACCGGATGCTGAGGGTGGACCGCAAATGATCACACGCAAGAACGCCGTCGAATTCGACAATGTCTCCATCGTCTTCGGCAATCATCCCGAAGAGGCGCTGCCGTTGATGGACAAGGGCCGCGACCGCGCCGAGATCCAGCAGGAAACCAGCCAGGTTCTGGGCGTGCACAACTGCCGCATCGACGTCCGGGAGGGCGAGATCCTCGTGCTCATGGGGCTCTCGGGCTCGGGCAAGTCGACCCTCTTGCGCGCGGTCAACGGGCTCAACCCGGTGGTGCGCGGCCAAGTCCGTCTGCGCTGCGGCGACGAAATGGTGAATGTCACGCACGCCGATGCAAAGAGCCTGCGCGACCTGCGCCTGCGCCATGTCGCCATGGTGTTCCAGCAGTTCGGCCTGCTGCCTTGGCGCACGGTGCGCGACAACGTGGTGCTGGGGCTGGAGCTTGGCGGCATGGACCGCAAGGCGCGCAATGCCCAGGCCGAGGAAGAGCTGGCGCTGGTTGGCCTCGTCGACTGGTCCGACCGCAAGGTCGGCGAGCTCTCGGGTGGCATGCAGCAGCGGGTGGGCCTGGCGCGGGCCTTTGCCACCAAGGCGCCGGTGCTTCTGATGGACGAGCCGTTCTCGGCGCTCGATCCGTTGATCCGCACCCGGTTACAGGATGAGCTGCTCGACCTGCAACAGCGCCTCGGCCGCACCATCATCTTTGTCAGCCACGATCTCGACGAGGCCTTCAAGATCGGCGACCGCATCGCCATCATGGAGGGCGGGCGGATCGTGCAATGCGGCACCCCGCGCGAGATCTTCTCCAACCCGGCCACCGATTACGTGGCCGATTTCGTGGCGCATATGAACCCGCTCGGCGTGCTCTGCGCCCGCGACATGATGCAGCCCGGCGCGGGCGGGGGACCGGAGGTCGCGCCGGAGACGCCGATCAACGATCTGGTGCAGATGTTCTCGGATCAGGTGGACGAAATCACCGTGACCCGCGACGGCCAGGCGCTGGGCGTGGTGACCCGCGACACCCTGCTGCACCGCCTGGCGCAGACCATGCCGGGGTGATTGACGCGCCGCCGTCCCGGCCTCCGCGCCGGGACCTTTTGCCTTTGACCTCGGGGCCCCGGATCACGTCCGGGGCGCACCAGCCTCCTTCGGTCGCGGCCCCGCCAAGTCACGCCGAGAGCGCCACCTCTGGCGCGGCGACCTTGGGCCATGTGATCAGCAACACCGCCACGCCGGTCACTGCTTGGGCGGCCAGGCTCTCGGCCAGCCGGTCCAGCGTGCAGGTGAACCGGCGCTCGCCGGGTTTCGAGACCTCGACCGCCACCGTCACCTCCGCCGCGCCGGGCAGACCGCGGGCGCGCAGCCCGTCGACGATCCGCGTCGCCTGCCGCACCGCCATGTAAAGCGCCAGCGTGGTGCCCGGCCGGGCGTGGCGGGCGCAGTCGGGCAGGGGATCCTCGTCGCGGCAGGTGCCGGTGGTCAGCACCAGCGTATCCGACACCCCGCGCGTGGTCAGCGACCGGCCGGCGCTTGCCGCTGCGGCGCAGGCGGCGGTGATGCCGGGCACGATCTCCACCGCGATGCCGGCCGCCTCCGCAGCCTCCAGCTCCTCGGTGGCGCGGCCGAAGATGCCGGGATCGCCCGATTTCAGGCGCACCACCCGCTGGCCGCGCTGCGCCGCCGCAACGATCACCGCGTTGATCCGTTCCTGCGGCCAGGCATGGGCGCCGACCACCTTGCCGACAAAGACCCGCTCGGCATCGCGCCGCGCCAGTTCCAGCACTTCGGCATCGACCAGACGGTCATAGAAAATCACATCCGCCTCCTGCAACCGCTGCACCGCGCGCAGGGTCAGCAGGTCGCGGGCGCCAGGGCCGGCGCCGACCAGCGCAATGCTCCCCTCGGGCGCATCGCCGGGCGCGCGTCCCTCGGCAATCGCTGCCTTCAGCGCCTGTGCCGCCGCGCGTTCGGCGCCCCGGGTCCAGGCCGCGCGCGGCGTGTCGGAAAACGCCCAGGCCCAGAAGGCGCGGCGCCGCGCGGGCGCGACGCGTTGCGCCACCGCGCCGCGCATCCGCCCCGCCAGAGCGGCCAGCCCGCCGAGGTTGGGGGCCAGCATCTGTTCCACCTGGGTCTTGATCTGTCGCGCCAGCACCGGGGCGGTGCCTTCGGTGCCGATCGCCACCACCACCGGGTCGCGATCGACCAGCGAGGGCGTCGTCAGGTCGCAGAGATCGGGCCGGTCGACCACATTGACCGGGCAGCCGCCGGCCTTGGCCAGCCCGTGCAGCGCCGCATCGAGCCCCGGGCAGCCGGTGGCGACAAAACCCATGGCCGCGCCTTCAAACAGCGCCGGGGTGATCGCCCCGGCGTGATGCACCGCACGGCCCTCGGCCACCAGCGCCGCCAACTCGGCGTCCAGTTCCGGTGCCGCCAGCACCAGCGTCGCGTCGGTCTTGAGCATCAGCCGCGCCTTCTGCGCCGCCTGTTCGCCGCCGCCGCAGATCACAACCCGGCGGCCGGTGGTGCGGATGAACATGGGAAAGCTTTTCATCTCGGTCTCCTCTCAGGCAGACATCCTCAGGCGGCCCGCGCGCGGTGGCGCCGGGCCCAGAGCGATTGCGCCAATTCTTCCGGCCGGTCATGGCCCAGCGTTTCCAGTGCCAGCGCGGCGGTGCCGGTCACCACGGCCCGGGCAAAGGGATCGTCGCGGTCGCCGGCCCAGAGCGCGGCGAGATGCGCGGGGTCGGTGTCGCCGTCATCCAGTCGGCGGGTGTCGTCGGTCAACGCGGGCGCCACGCTTTGCCAGGCTGCGCCGTCGCGCAGGCCAAAACAGGCGATCTGCTTGCCGGCGTGGCGTTCGAACTCGCCGCCGCCGCCCTTGATCACCGTCTGTCGCGTCAGGCCGAGGTGTTGCGCCGCCTCGGTCTGCAACCCGCGATAACACGGGTGAAACACCCCCTGAACCGAGGCTGCCGCCCCGCCGGGGTTGAACATCCGGCAGACGGTGTTGACGCAGGAGCGCAGGCCCAGCACGTCGCGCAGCCGGAGCAGCGCAAACAGCCGGGGCGAGAGGGTTTCCAGCGGCAGATAGGCCACGCCCTGGGTGGTGAGGCTCTGCGCGCAATCGGCCGGATCGGCGATCAGGGGAATCCCCGCCGGGCCGAGCCCCTGCCGCACCGCGCCATCGGCGCCGTTGTAGCCATGCATCAGCACCCGGTGCCCGGCCCGCGCCACCAGCCGCGCCGAGAGCAGAAACCAGGGAAGCCCGCGCGTCCGGCCTGCGGCATAGGAGGGCCAGTCGAGGTCGGGGCGGGGCAGGGGCGGCAGGGTGGCGCCGGCGGCGCGGGCAAAGCCCGCGATCTCTTCCGGCGTTTCGCCTTTCATCCGCATCAGCATCACGAGCGCGCCGATCGCTTCCGGCGCGACGGCACCGCGCAGCATCAGCGCCATTGCTTCCTGCGCCTCTTCCTGCGTCAGCGACCGCGACCGGCCGGGGCCGCGCCCGAGGATGCGGACATAGGGGGCAAGGCTCATTCCGCCGCCTCCGGCGTGGCGCAGCGCGCCAGAAGTTCGGCCAACTCGGGCCGGCAGGAGCCGCAGTTGGTGCCGGCGCCAAGCGCCGCGCCGATTGCCTCGACGCTCATCAGCCCCTCGGTCTCGATGGCGGTGAGGATGGTGTTGACCCCGACCGAGAAGCAGGAGCAGAGCACCGGCCCGGGGTCGGGCTGATCGGCCGGCGGCGCGCCGGTGATCGCCTGCGGTGCCTCGGCTCCGGGCAGGGTGACGAGATAGTCGCGCAGCACCGCCACCGGTTCGGGGGCGACAAAGAGCGCGGCCAGCAAGCGGCCCTCGTCGTAGAACGCCAGCCGGGCGATGCCGCGCGCGCTGTCGATCACCGATTGCACCTCTGCCTCGGGCAGGCCGAAGAGCCTGCGAGCCTCGGCCTCCCAGTCGGCGACCGGCGTGGTGCCGGCCAGTTCGGCGCGATACCCCGAGGGCGTGCGGGCGCGGGCCCAATAAGCGCAATCGGGGGCGAGATCGCCGGCGGTGACGGCAAAGCCGTACCAGGCCGCCGCCAGTTTGGTGACGGCGCAGACCGCCGCCTTGCTTTCCGGCTGGCCCGAGACCGGATCGACCACCGGCGCCACCAGCGCGTCGATCCGGCCCGAGGGCGCGGTCTCGCCGGTCCAGTGCATCGGTGCAAAGACGTCGCCCTGCTGCACATCGGTGCTGATCCGGGCGCGCAGGATGGCGTTGCCCTGCGGGCTCTGCACCTGCACCAGGTCGCCCGGTTCAAGCGCGAGCCCGGCGGCGTCGCCGGGGTGAATGTCGAGGAAGGGCTCGGCCAGATGCGCCGAGAGCCGCGGCGACAGTGCGGTACGCGTCATCGTGTGCCATTGGTCGCGGATACGGCCGGTGTTGAGCCGGAAGGGATAACGTGGCGCGCGTTTCGCCTCTGGCGCGCGGTGGCGCAGCGGCAGCATCCTGCCCCGGCCGTCGGGGTGAAAGAATTGGCCGTCGGCAAAGAAACGTCCGCCGTCGCGCGCCTCGGTCAGCGGCCAGCGGCGGGGCGCCAGCATGTCGTAATCCGGGTCGTCGAGATCGCGCAGGGCGGAGATGTCGAAATCGCGGCCGAAGTAGCCGGCAATGCCGGAGAGTGCGGCGTATTCACGGAAGATCTCGGCCGGGGCCTGATAGTCGAAGGCGGTGCGAAAGCCCATGCGGCGGCCGACATCGGCCAGGATGTCCCAGTCGGGCCGCGCTTGGCCCGGCGCCGGCAGAACGCTGCGCTGCCGGCTGATGGTGCGGTCGGAATTGGTGACGGTGCCGCTTTTCTCGGCCCAGGCGGCGGCGGGCAGGAGCACATCGGCCAGCCGCGCGGTATCGGTCTCGGCGGTGATGTCGGAGACCACGGTGAAATCGCAGCCGGAAATGGCGTCGCGCACCGCGTCGGCATCGGGCATCGAGACCGCCGGGTTGGTATGGATGATCCAGAGCGCCTTGATCCGCCCGTCGCCCACCGCCTGAAACATGTCGACGGCCTTGAGCCCCTGGGTCTCGGGCATCACTGGCGCCTGCCAGAATTCGCGCACGGCGGTGCGGTGGCTGGGGTTCTCGATATCGAGGTGGCAGGCCAGCATATTGGCCAGGCCGCCCACTTCCCGCCCACCCATGGCATTGGGCTGGCCGGTGACGGAAAACGGCCCCGCGCCCGGCTTGCCGATGCGCCCGGTTGCCAAATGACAATTGAGAATGGCATTGACCTTGTCGGCCCCGGACGAGGATTGGTTCACCCCCTGGCTGAAGACGGTAACCACCTTGTCATGCCGCATCCAGAGCTGGCAAAAGGCGGCGATCTCGGCCTCGCTCAGCCCGGTGACCGTGGGATCATCGGCATAGGCGGCCTCGAGCGCGGCGTCGAAACCATCGACATTGCGCAGGTAGGCCTTGTCAAAGGCGCCGCCCTCGTAGATCTCGACCAGAAGCCGGTTGAACAGCGCCACGTCGCTGCCAGAGGCGAGCGCCAGGTGCATGTCGGCGCCGTCGCAGCTGGCGGTGCGGCGCGGGTCGACGACGACGATCTTTGTCCCGCGTTTCGCCCGCGCGGCCAGCACCCGCTGATAGAGTACCGGATGGCACCAGGCGAGGTTGGAACCCACCAGAACCACGAGGTCGGCCGCGTCGAGATCTTCGTAGGTGCCGGGCACGGTATCGGTGCCGAAGGCGCGCTTGTGGCCGGCGACGGTCGAGGCCATGCAGAGCCGCGAATTGGTGTCGATATTGGCCGAGCCGATAAAGCCTTTCATCAGCTTGTTGGCGACGTAATAATCCTCGGTCAGCAATTGGCCCGAGACGTAGAAGGCCACCGAATCCGGCCCGTGCCGGGCGATGGTGTCGGAGAACTTTTTGGCGACCAGGTCGAGCGCGCTGTCCCAGCCCACCTCCTGCCCGCTGATGCGCGGGGCGAGCAGGCGACCGGCCCGGTCGAGCGTGTCCCCGAGCGCCGAGCCCTTGGAGCAGAGCCTGCCGCGATTGGCCGGGTGGTCCGGATCCCCCCTGACGTCCAGACCACCCGCGCCGTCCGGGCGCAGGATGACCCCGCATCCCACGCCGCAATAGGGGCAGGTAGACCGTGTTTCACTCACACCCGCCCCGTCCATCACGCCGCACTCCGATGCGCGAGTTTGGTGGTGTCGATCAGGATCCTCCCATCCTCGACCCGCACCGGATAGGTCGCGATGCGGCCCTCGTCGGCGCCCTGCGCCTGACCGGTGTTCAGATCGAACACCCAGTTGTGCAGCGGGCAGGTAACCGACTGGCCGTGCACGATGCCGTGGTTCAGCGGCCCGCCCTTGTGCGGGCAGCGGTCGGAGGTGGCAAAGACCTCGTCCGGCGCAGTGCGAAACAGCGCCACGCAACCGACCTTGGTCTTGATCACCCGGGCGCCGCGCAGCGGGATGTCGTTGAGGTCTCCGATGTCGAGCCAGCTCATTCCGCGGCCTCCAGGGTAAGATCGGCAAGGGGTTGATATTGCTCGGACTTGCTCTCGGCCTCTTCGGCCCAGGGGTCCTTGCGATAGATCGTCTGCGACAGCTCGAAGCGCTCGATCAACGCCGCGCGTTCCTCGAGGTCGTCGACCACACGCTCTTTCACCCAGTCGAGACCCACCTTGGCGACCCATTTGTAGGGCCGGTCGAGGTATTTGGCGTTCTCGCGGTAGAGCTGCATGAAGGCGGTGGCGAGGTCGATCGCCTCCTGCTCGGTCCTGGCTTCGGCCAGCCGCTCGGTTTCCTTCACGTCCATGCCGGCGGCCCCCGCGACACCGATCTGATAGCCGCTGTCGACGCAGACCACGCCGATATCCTTGCAGGTCGCCTCGGCGCAGTTGCGCGGGCAGCCCGAGACCGCCAGCTTGACCTTGTGTGGCGTCCAGGAGCCCCAGAGCTTTTTCTCGAGCTGGATGCCGAGGCCAGTGCTGTCCTGCGTGCCGAAGCGGCAGTGATCCTTGCCGACGCAGGTCTTCACCGTGCGCAGGCCCTTGGCATAGGCATGGCCAGAAACCATGCCGGCGGCGTTCAGATCGGCCCAGATCGCGGGCAGGTCCTCGCCCTTGACGCCCAGCAGGTCGATCCGCTGGCCGCCGGTGACATGCACCGTGGGCACCTTGTACTTGTCCGCCGCATCGGCGATGGCGCGCAGCTCGTCCGGCGTGGTCATGCCGCCGAACATCCGCGGTACCACCGAGAAGGTGCCGTCTTTCTGGATGTTGGCGTGCTTGCGCTCGTTGATGAACCGGCTCTGCGGGTCGTCCTGATATTCCAGCGGCCAGTCGGCCAGCAGGTAATAGTTCACCGCCGGGCGGCAGACATGGCAACCGTTGGGCGTGGACCAGCCCAGCTCCTGCCAGACCGCGGCCTGGCTTTTCAGCTCTTGGCTCTTGATCAGCCGGCGCACGTCCTCGTGGCTGAGATCCGTGCAGCCGCAGATCGCTTGCGACGCCGGCATCTGGAAATCGTCGCCCAGCGTGACTTGCAACACCTGTTCCACCAGCCCGGTGCAGGTGCCGCAGGAGGCGCTGGCCTTGGTGGTGGCCTTGATTGCGCCGAGGTCTGTGGCCCCGCCTTCGATGGCAGATACGATGGTGCCCTTGCAGATGCCGTTGCAGCCACAGATTTCCGCATCAAGCGGCAATGCTGCAACGGCTGACAGAGGGTCCGCGGCGGCACCTCCCTGATAGGAGGGGCCAAAGATCAGCGTGTCGCGCATCTCTTCGATGTCCGTGCCGTCCTTGATCAGCCCGAAGAACCAGTTGCCGTCGGCGGTATCGCCATACATCACCGCGCCGATCAGCCTGTTGTCCTCGATCACCAGCCGCTTGTAGACGCCGCGCGCCGGATCGCGGAACACGATGTCCTCGCGGGTCTCGCCCTCGGCGAAATCGCCGGCGGAGAACAGATCGCAGCCGGTGACCTTGAGCTTGGTCGACAGCTCTTTCGGGACGAAAGCGCCGTCTTCGCCCAGAAGCGCGGCTGCGACGATCTTGGCCTGATCGTAGAGCGGCGCGACGAGGCCGAAAAGCTGGCCGTCGAACTCCACGCATTCGCCCACGGCATAGACATCGGGGTCCGAGGTCTGCATCTGCGCGGAAACCTCGATGCCACGCCCCACGGTGAGGCCCGCATCATTGGCCAGCCGCGTTTCCGGGCGGATGCCCACGGCCATGACCACCAGATCGGCGGGCAGGGTTTCGCCGCTGTCCAGTAGCACCGCTTCGGCCTTGTCCTCGCCCAGAATGGCCTTGGTCGAGGCCTGGGTCTTCACGGTGATCCCGCGCCCCTCCAGATCCTTGCGCAGCAGATAGCCCGCGGCTTCGTCGAGTTGCCGCTCCATCAGGTGGCCCATCAGGTGCAGCACGGTCACGTCCATGCCGCGCTGGGCGAGGCCGGCGGCCGCTTCCAGCCCCAGCAACCCGCCGCCGATCACCACGGCGCTGCCGCCCTTGGCGGAGGCCTCGATCATCGCGTTGGTGTCATCGAGATCGCGGTAGGAGATCACCCCGGGCAGGTCCTTGCCGAGCACCGGAATGATGAAGGGCGCCGAGCCGGTGCCGATCAGCAGCTTGTCATAGGCGACCTCGTCGTTTTCGCCGATCACCACCTTGCGGGCGCGGTCGATGCCGACAACGCTTTCGCCGAACCGGCAGGTGACCTTGTTGCCATTGTACCAATCGTCGTCATGGGTGACGATCTCGGCATAGCTCTTTTCGCCCGACAACACCGGTGACAGCATGATGCGGTTGTAGTTGCCGCGTGCCTCGGCGTTGAACAGGGTGACTTCATAGGCGTCGGGGGCTTGTTCGAACAGATGCTCCAGCACCCGTCCCGAAGCCATGCCGGCGCCGATAACGACCAGTTTCTGCATGTCGTTTCCTTTCACGAATACCAGGCGACGATGTGTGACACCTCGCCCTTGGAATGGATCGGCAGGGCCACGAAATTCTCGTAGCCGGCGGCAATTCCGGCGACGCCCTGGTCGACCACCGGCAGGCCGGAGCCCAGCACCCGGCCGATCAGCCCCTGCCAGGCAGCGGCGCGGCGCGGCTCTTCCGCCTCGCCGGCCCAGAGCCGGCCCTCGCGGGCGCAGATGCCGTCGATCAGCACCGCCGCACCGTCCTTGCCGACGCGAGCCGCGCGGGCGTCCCAGATCTCGAAACGCCGGGCGATCGGCGTGCCCCGCGCCGACAGCAGCGTCAGCACGAAGGTCTCGCCGCTCGGCACCGGCACCGGCAGGCCGAGACCGGTGGTCAGCCCGGCCTGTCCGGCGCTTTCCGAGCGGACGAAGCCATAGCTCGAGCCCAGGTCGCGCATCAGGATCGGCGTATTGGCTGCCCAGACCGCCCCGGGCAGACCCTGGCCGCGCGGGAAATGCGTGTGTTTCGAGACAAATTCGAAATGTTTGGCGGCGCCGTAATAGCCGTCTTCGAGCATCAGCAGGTTGTCTTTCGACTGCCAGACCTCAAGCGCGCCGATCCTGTCCTCGCCGTCGCCGCAGAGCACCACGAGCACCGCCTTCAGCGCCTTGCCGTCAAACAGCGGCACCGCCACGGCGCTGGTCAGACCTGCCGCCCTGGCGGCATCGGCGCGTTTGAAGCTGGCCGGGTCCAATGTCTTGAAGACCACCGGGCGTTCCTCGGCCCAGGCCATGCCCGGCAGGCCTTCGCCCTTGGCAAAGCTGGTCTGGCCAGAAGCCGCCTTGAACTCGGTCAGATCGCCGTAGTTGCCGCCCGCCAGTTTCAGCACGCCCTCTTCGGGCACCCAGTATTCGGTGACCTCGATGAAGGTGCGCACCTCGGTGTCGGTCATCGCTTCCATCATGCGGCTTCCTTCTCATCGGGCTTGGCGGTCGGGGTGGCGGCCTTCGGCTTGGCACCATGCTCGTATTCTTCGAGAAAGCTCAGCACCTGCTCGCGGTAGAGGTAGTAATCGGGATGTTCGAGCAGCGCCTTGCGGGTGCGCGGGCGGGGCAGGTCGACGTTGACGATGCGGCCGATGGTGGCCTGCGGGCCGTTGGTCATCATCACCACGCGGTCGGCCAGCAGGATCGCCTCGTCCACGTCATGAGTGACGCAGATCGCGGTGACCTTGGTGCGCGACCACACTTCCATCAGCACCTCCTGCAACTCCCATCGCGTCAGGCTGTCGAGCATCCCGAAGGGCTCGTCGAGCAGAAGCAGTTTGGGCGAAAGCGCGAAGGCCCGGGCGATGCCGACACGTTGTTTCATGCCGTTCGACATGTCGGCGGCAGAGCGGTCCATGGCATCGGCCAGGCCCACCCGCTCGAGGTAGTATTCCACGACGTCCTGACGCTCGGCCTGGCTGGCCTTGGGATAGACCTTGTCGACGCCGATGGCGCAGTTTTCGCGTGCCGTCAGCCAGGGAAAGAGGTTGGGCGACTGAAACACCACCGCGCGCTCCGGATCGGCGCCCTGAACGTGGTAACCGTCAAGCCGGATTGCGCCCTTGGAGATGTCGTTGAGACCGGCGGCCATGGTCAGCACGGTGGACTTGCCGCAGCCGGAATGGCCGATCAGCGAGATGAATTCGCCCCGGTTCACCTTGAGATCGAAATCCTCGACCACGGTAAGCGGGCCTTTCGGCGTCGGGTAGATCTTGTGCAGCTGCGAGAAGTCGAGGAAGCGCTCTTCGATCATGCCTTCCTGCGCCTGTTGCACCGCCTTCGGAACCGAGTGGATCGGCGTCACGTCGGGCAGGATGCGCGAGCCTTCGACCTTGGCTTCGATGCCCACATCCATCAGGTAGTTGGTGACCTTGGCGCGCAGGGCCTTGAACCCGTCGTGGTGGTTCATCTCGCCCCGGTCGCGCGGGCGGGGGATGTCGACCGCGAATTCCTCGCCCAGCGAGCCATCGGGGTTGAGCGCGATGATCCGGTCGGCCAGCATGATCGCCTCGTCGACGTCATTGGTGATCAGCACGCAGGTCTTCTTGTCGGCCTCCCAGATCGCCTCGATCTCATCCGCCAGATTGGCACGGGTCAGCGCGTCGAGCGCCGAGAGCGGCTCATCCAGGAGCAGCACCTCGGGGTTCATCGCCAGCGCCCGCGCCACGTTGACCCGCTGGCGCATGCCGCCCGAAAGCTCGGCCGGGCGGCGGTGGGTGGCGTGGCTGAGGCCCACCATCTTGACGTAATGCGCGACCTTTTCGGCCTTTTCCGCCTTGGGCATGCCGGGGAAGATGGTGTCGACCGCCAGGCCGACGTTGCCCGCCACTGTCAGCCAGGGCATCAGCGAATAGCTCTGGAAGATCACGCCGCGTTCCGGCCCCGGCCCGGTGATCGGCTGGCCCTTGAAGGTGACCTTGCCGCGGGTCGGCTGTTCCAGCCCGGCCATCAGGTTGATCAGTGTCGTCTTGCCGGTGCCGGAGAAGCCCAGCAGCACGAGGAACTCGCCCTCCTGCACCTCGAGGTCGATGTTCTTCAACACCGAGGTGGCGGCCGTGCCTTCGCCGAAGCTATTGGAGACATTGTCGAATTTCAGGATGCTCATCTGCTTGTCCTTTCTGCGCGACCCCGGAGGTCCGGGGCGCATGTCACCGGTTGTTCGAGAAGGTGAAGAGCGATTGCAGGGCGAACATCACGCGGTCGAGCAGGAAGCCGATCACGCCGATGGTCAGCACCGCGACCATGATCTTGGCGAGCGACGAGGAGCTGCCGTTCTGGAACTCGTCCCAGACGAACTTGCCGAGACCGGGGTTCTGCGCCAGCATCTCGGCGGCGATCAGCACCATCCAGCCGACCCCGAGCGACAGGCGCAGCCCGGTGAAGATCAGCGGCAGGGCCGAGGGCAGAACCAACTTGGTGATCTTGGTATAGGTGTTCATTTTCAACACCTTGGAGACATTCACCAGATCCTTGTCGATGCTGGCCACCCCCAGCGCGGTGTTGATCAGTGTCGGCCAGAGAGAACAGAGCGTCACGGTGATCGCCGAGATCAGGAACGATTTGGAGAACATGCCGTCGTTGGTGGCATAGACCGCCGAGACGATCATGGTGACGATCGGCAGCCAGGCCAGCGGCGAGACCGGCTTGAAGATCTGCACCAACGGGTTGATCGCGGCGTTGGCGGTGGGAGAGAGACCGGCGGCGATGCCCAGCGGCACGGCGACGGCGGTGGCGATCAGGAAACCGAAGAACACGGTCTGGATCGAGGTCCAGATCTGCTGGTAGTAGGACGGCGCACCGGTATAGGCGATGTCCTTGACCTCGTCAGCGCGGCCGGCCTCGACCAGCTTTTCATTGCGCGCGGCGACCATGGTTTCGAACTTCTCGCGCTTGACGGCCTTGGCGGCGGCGTCCTCGTGCAGGTTGACCGCCTCTTCCCAGACCGCGGCCGGGCCGGGGACGGCGCCCAGCGACGTCTGCACCTTGGGCGCCAGCGTGGCCCAGAGCATCAGGAAGGCGATGATGGCGATCAGCGGCACGGCCAGCAGGCGCCAGATTTCCTTGACCTGCGCTTTCGGATTGTCCCCTGCCGCGGCCTTGAGCACCGGGGTGGCCCAGGAGAGGCCGAGCACCTGGAACCATTTGTCGGCGGCGTTGATGCGAGTGAAGAGTTTCGCGCGGCGGGCTTCGCGGGCCTCGGCGGCGGAGAATTCGGGGTCGACGGTGGTCATGGCGGGGTCCTCGGGAGATTGGGGGGAGGCCCCGGATCAAGTCCGGGGCGCGTGTCGCGGGATCATCGCGCCCCGGGCCTGACCCGGGGCCTCTGCCTGGATTGAGCTCAGCCCTTCACTTCGGTGCCGACAACGGTCTGCTCGCCTTTCAGCCCGATCGGCAGGCTGTCGAGGTAGGCGTTGGGGGCCTTGCCGTCATAGGCGATGCCGTCGATGATATCCTCGGCAGGGGTCGGCGCCTTGTAGCCGTCGCTGTCCCAGGGGAAATCGGCCGCATCGGCAAGACCTTCATCGACCAGCAGCCGCGCGGCCTCGAGATAGATGTCCGGCTTGTAGACCGACCTGGCAACCTCGTCGTACCAGCTGTCCGATTTCGGCTCGGCGATCTGGCCCCACCGGCGCATCTGGGTCAGATACCAGACCGCATCCGAATAGAAGGGGTAGGTGGCGTTGTAGCGGAAGAAAACGTTGAAGTCGGGGACGTCGCGCTTGTCGCCCTTTTCGTATTCGAAGGTGCCGGTCATCGAGGCGGCGATCACCTCGGCATCGGCGCCGACATATTCCGGCCGGCTCAGCATCTCGACCGCTTCCATACGGTTGGCGTTGTCGTTTTCATCCAGCCATTGCGCGGCGCGGATCAGCGCCTTGGTGACAGCCAGCGTGGTGTTGGGGTAGTCCTCGGCAAACTCAGCGGTGATGCCAAAGACCTTCTCGGGATTGTTCTTCCACAGCTCGTAATCGGTGATCACCGGCACGCCGATGCCCTTGAACACCGCCTGCTGGTTCCACGGCTCGCCCACGCTGTAGCCATAGATTGTGCCGGCTTCGAGCGTGGCGGGCATCTGCGGCGGCGGGGTGACCGAGAGCAGCACATCGGCGTCGATCTGGCCCGAGATGTTTTCCTGGCTGTAATAGCCCGGATGCAGCCCGCCGGCCGCCAGCCAGTAGCGGATTTCGTAATTGTGGGTCGAGACCGGGAAAACCATGCCCATGTTGAAGGGCTTGCCCTCGTTCTTGTAGCTCTCGACCACCGGGGCCAGCGCTTCTGCGCTGATCGGGTGGATCGGCTTGCCCTCGGCATCGGCGGGGATGTTGGGCTTCATTTGCTCCCAGATCTCATTCGACACGGTGATGCCGTTGCCGTTCAGGTCCATCGAGAAGGGGGTGATGATATGCGCCTCGGTGCCGAAACCGATGGTCGCCGCCAGCGGCTGGCCGGCCAGCATATGCGCGCCATCGAGCTGGCCGCCGATCACGCCGTCGAGCAGAACCTTCCAGTTGGCCTGGGCTTCCAGCGTCACGAACAGGCCCTCGTCGAGGAAATAGCCCTGTTCATAGGCCACGGCGAGCGGCGCCATGTCGGTGAGCTTGATGAAGCCGAAGGTCAGTTCGTCTTTTTCAAGATCCAGCATCTGCGCGAAACCGGGAGTGACCAATGCGGTAGAGGCGGCAAGGCCGAAAATGAGGGTCTTCATGAGGTTCTGTCCTTTACTGAGGCCCGGGAAGAGAGGGATCGGGCAAAGAAAAAAGCCGCTGACGCACTTCGCCGGGGGCGAAGGGTCGAGCGGCTTTGCTCATCGGGTCCCGGACGTTCGGGAGAATTCCTGCAACGGACGCCATTGCCCGTCGATGCAAGCTTTATGCCAAATCAGCCTGCGGTGGCGCAAAGGAAAGGCGGCGGGAGGGCGGTGATTTTCTGCATTGCAGCGAGATCATCGCTGCAACTGCACAATAATTGGGCGTCAGGCCAGGTCGGGGTCAAAAATGCGGCCATCGAAGAACCGGTCGCGTCCGAGAATCAGCTGGCCGACGTCGGCCGGCACGGCGGTGGGTTCGGTCACGCCGCCCTCGATCCGCGACGAGGCGGTGGGCAGGCTGGCCGACAGCCCCGAGAGCGCGGCGCGGTGCAGATCGGTGCGAAACACCCGCGCGGCGGCGGATTTGGCGGCGGTCCGGTCGAGCCCGGTGCGCGCCGCCAGTTGCAGCCCGATCCATTCCGCCTGGCTGCGCCAGGGAAAGGTCGCGGCGGAGCGATGGAAGGTAAGGAAGTCGGGCACGCTGCGTTCCTCGCCGCGCCCCGAGAGCACGAGACGCCCGGACAGCGCCCGGTCGAGGATGTCGGCGGGCAGGTCGAGATAGCCGGGCCGTGCCAGGATCTCGGCGGCGAGGCTGGTCGAGGCCGGATCGCCCAGCCAGCGGCCGGCGCGCCAGACCGCGCGGATCAGCCGACCGCGCAGCATGGCCTCGGCCTCGGCCCAGTCGGCTCGCATGGCCAGCACCTTCTCCGGCGCAAAGGCCCAGATCGCCGAACCGGGCAGCAGCAGTTCGCCCATGCCGTCCTCGACCGCCTGAGAGCCCCAGGGTTCGCCGACGCAGAAGGCGTCGATCTCGCCGGCGCGGATCGCATCGCCCATCAGCGGCGGCGGTACGGTGCGCACAGAAACCGATTGCGGCGCCGGCAAGCCCAGCGCCGAGAGCCAGTAATAGACCAGCTCGGCATGCATCGAGAACGGGAAGGGCACGCCGATACGCAGGCCGGCCCCCGACGCGGCGATCAGCGCCAGTCCGGCGGCGCGGGCATCGTTGAAGGCAAAGTCATGGCCGGCGTCGCGCAGCCGGTCGGCCAATGCCCGGCTGATCCCGATGACATTGCCATTGACTGAGAGCACCGAGACCGCAGACAGCGGCGCGCCGGCACCGCCCAGGCCCAGCGCCGTGGCGATGGGAACGGGCGAGAGCATATGCGCCGCCTCGACCTTGCCAAAGCTCAGCATGTCGCGCAGCGACGACCAGGAGGGCGCACGGCGCAGATCGAGGGTGATGCCCTCTTCGGCGGCAAAGCCCATTTCCTGCGCCAGGACCAGCGGCGCCGCATCGACCAGCGGGATGAACCCGACCGAAAGCGTGGTTGCGCTCATCCCAGAAGCCCCGCTGCGGTCACCAGCGCCTGCGCCACATCGGCCACGCGCTTGCCCTGATCCATCGCGGCCTTGCGCAGGATGGCATAGGCCTCGTCCTCGCTGACGCCGCGAGCCTTCATCAGCATGCCCTTGGCGCGGTCGATCACCTTGCGTTCCTCGAGCGCGCGTTTGGTCTCGGCCAGCTCGGTGCGCATGCGCTGGAACATGCGGAACCGGGTGATGGCGGCGTCGAGCACCGGTTTGACGCGGCCGGGCTGCATGCCGTCGACCACATAGGCCGAGACGCCGGCCTCGATCGCCGCGGTCGAGAGGCCCTCGGCCGACCGGTCGACGAACATCGCCACCGCGCGGTCCTGCGGCCCCGAGGCCAGCGCTAGTTCCTCGAGCATGTCGCGCGAGGGGTTCTCGATGTCGATCAGCACCACGTCGGGCTGGCGCGCCTGGATCTGCCGGGCGAGGCTGGTGGGCTCGGCAATCACCTGGATGTCGAAATCGCCGGCGGCGCGCAGGCTGTCGACGATGAGCAGCGCGCGGTCGCGGTCGGGTTCGACGATGATGATCGAGAGTGGGCGGGACATGAGCGCAGATGGGGGGGCTGGAGGAGGTTTGTAAATGGGTGGCGCGGTGTGCGAGGGGCGGCGGCCTGGCGTATGCACAATTATTAATCAGAATGCCGGTCCTGTCTTCCCCGCGCGAAACAAGGCCGCAGGCCGCCGCGCGATCGCCGGCCCCTCGGGGGCGGCGATTTGGCCCGCGCATCCCTGTTGATCGGAGGTTCTACGGATTTGGCTGCCATAAGGCGTCGTGAGCAAAACTGTTGCATCGCCATCCCGCGGCTCGGCGATCGCATGGCATGGGCTTCGGTGCCCGCCTACCGCCCCACCGCCATCACCAGCAGCCCCGAGATGATCAGCGCCATTCCCAGCACGCGGGTCAGGCTCAGCGTCTCCCCCAGGACCAGCACCCCCGACGCGGCCACCATGACAAAGCTCATCGCCACGAAGGGATAGGCCAGCGACAGGTCGATCCGCCGGAGCGCAAAGAGCCAAAGAACGGTGCCCACCCCGTAGAACGCCAGCCCGCCCAGCACCCAGGGCGAGAGCAGGAGCGACAGGCTTTTCTGCACCAGTCCGGCGGTCTCGGCAAAGCTCACCCGGCCAACGCCGGTCTTGAAACAGGTCTGGCCCAGCGCCGAAAGCGCGACGCTGGCGAAGATCAGGGCAAATCCTGCCGGGCTCATCGGATGACCCCGGAAAATTCGAGGTAGCGCGCGGCAAAGAAGACCGCGAGCACCGCAGTCAGCGTGATCTGGCTGATCCGGTCGGTCAGGGCAAAGACCACCGGATCGTCGCCCACCTTGCCCCGGATCGCCCACATCCAGCTGCGGTAGATCCAGAACATCATCAGCGGCACCGCCAGCCAGAGAATGTCGCGGCCGCCATAGGTCTCTCTCGCGGTCGGGCTGTTGATGTATTGCGCCAGGGTCAGCAGGCTGACCGCCGCATTGGCGATGCCGAAGATCTGGATGCTGGCCAGCTCCGCGCCCCAGTAATTGCGATGCGGCAGCTTGGCGTCCTCGGTCACGGCATCAAGCTCGATGAACCGTTTCATGTAGGCCAGGCTGACAAAGAAAAAGAGCGAAAAGGACAGCAGCCAGGGGCTCAGAATGATCCCGCCGGCCGCCGCCCCGGCGAGGATGCGCACGGTATAAAGCAGTGACAGCACGATCACGTCGATCGTCGAGAACCGCTTGAGCGCGAGAGAGTAGGCGGTGGTCAGGCCGAGATAGAGAAGAAGCACCAGGCCGAAGGGCAGGCCCACCGCGCCGAACCCCAGCGCAAGCGCCGCGACCAGCAGCGCCAGCGCCGCGGCGACCCCCTGGGCCGGGCGCAGCAGCCCGGCGGCAAAGGGCCGGAGCCGCTTGCGGACGTGGCGCCGGTCGGCCGGAATGTCGAGCAGATCGTTGATCAGATAGACCCCCGAGGCCATCAGCGACATGGCGGCAAAGGCCAGCCCGGCCAGCAGCAGCGCGCCGGGTTCGGTGTAGAGATGGGCAAAGAACAGCGGCAGAAAGACCAGTACGTTCTTGGCCCATTGATGCGGCCGCATCGCCGCCCACAGGCCACGCCAGACCGGTGGCGCCGGATCGGTGGTCAGCGACAGGCGCGGGCCCGCTGCCTGCATCTCGGCCCGGGCGGCGGCGTCGGGGCGGACGAAGCCGGCCTTCTGCGCCGCGCGCCAGATGGGGATGTCGGCGGCGCCGTCGCCCAGATATTCGAACGGACCGGCGCTGTCGCCGCGGATCGCCGCAAGCTTGGCCGCGCCCTTGAGGTTGTGGCCCGGCTCCGAGGCCAGCACCGCGTCGAACAGGCCGAGGTGCACCGCAATGGCCTCGGCCGCCTGGCGGTCGGCGGCGGTGGCCAAGACGATGCGGCGGCCCTGGGCGCGGGCGCTGCGCAGGTAGTCGAGCACCGTGTCGTCATAGGGCAGGAGCGCCGGGTGAAAGCCGTCGCGGTTCCAGACCGCATGCTTGATGCCGCTGACGCCATGCCGGTGCCAGGCGGCGAGGATCGGCCGCCAGTTGCCGGGCCGGGCCAGGGCGGCAACCAGCAGTTCCTGCGCCACGTCGGTGTGCACCAGCGTGCCGTCAAGATCGACATAGAGCGGCAGGGTCGCCGCCTGATGATGCGTCACATCCTCGGCCAAATATCCGTCCAAATTCCGCAACAATCCCGCTCCGTCGCCATTTTCCTCCGCCTGCGCAAGACAATGGTGCGCAAATGTGCGGATTTTCTGGCGCGCCGCGGGTTTGACTGTAAAAAGTTAAGATATGTCTGGCAAAAGTGATTTTGTGACACGCCTCTCGGTGGGTCTGGGCCTGTTTCTTCTGGCGTTCGCCTTGCGTGCCCTGGGCGCGGATTACGGCTATTTCCACGGCGATGAGCGGATCAATGATGCCGCCAAGGTGCTGGCCGGGCAGATCGTGCCGGGGCAGCATTTCTATCCGCCGCTGATCACCTATCTCAACGGGCTGGCCTTTGGCGGGCTGTTCGCGCTGGGGCTGCCGCTCGGCTGGTGGGGGTCGCCGGGCGAATTCCGGGCGCAGTATTTTTCCGATCCGACGGTCTTCTACCTCACCGCCCGCTATCTGACGGCGGTGATCGGCGCGCTGATCGCGCCCTTGTTCTTTGCCATCGGGCGGCGGGTCGGGCTCGGGCTCTGGCCGGCTCTGACCGTGGGACTGCTCGGGGTCTTCTTTCCGCTCGGGGTCTTCATGTCGCATATCGCCAAGGGCGACGTGGCGCTGGCCACGGCCACCGTCGCGGTCTTCTGGGCGCTGATCGCACGGCTTCAGGCGGCGCGGCCGGGGCGCTGGGACATCTGGCTCGGGGTGCTGGCGGTGCTGGTGGTGAGCTTCAAGCAATCGGGGGTCTTCGTGCTGCTGCCGCTGGCGCTCGGCCTGGCGGCGCTCCTGATCCGGGCCGAGGGCGTGGGTGCGATGGCGCGGAGCATGGGCCGGGCGCTGCTGACGGTTGTGCTGCTCTGGCCGGTGCTGAACATCGGCATCCTGCTGGATTTCGGGAATTTTCTCGCTTTTCAGAAAATCCAGACGGTGATGTCGCTGCGCACCGGGGGCGGCATCTGGCCGGGGCTGACCACGCTGGGGCTGCGGTCGCTGGGCCTGGTCTGGGGGATGACGCCGGTCTTTGCGGCCATGGCGCTGCTGACGCCCCCGGTGCTGATGCTGCCGGCCTGTGCGTTGCGGCAGAAACCGGCGTTGCTGCTGATCTGGGCCGCGCTGGCGATCGGCACGCTCACGCTGGCCCTGCTGGCCGGGCCGCGCCAGCCCGAGCACCTCTGGATTGCCAGCTTCGCTGGCTTCACCCTGCTTGGCGGCCTCGCGCTGGCCGGGCTGATCGGCGCGCCGGGCCGTGCCGGGCAGGCGGCGGCGGGCGCGCTGGCGCTGGGCGCGGGGCTGTCGCTGCTGGGCGCGGTGATCGCGGTGAGCGAGGCGCTGGCGCCGCCGATGTGGCAGGAGACCGACGCCTATATCGCCGAGCACCTGGCGGACGAGAAGATCATGACCATGGCGGTGACCCATCTGCCGCAGCGCCAGGCGGCGCAGCAGATGGAGATCGCCCGTTGGCAACGGCTGGCCGAAAAATACGACACGCCGCTGCCGGAGATGGCCGAGGAACGGCGGATCACCGAAGATGCGCGGGGGGCGGTGTTCTACATCGCCATGCCGACGGTGCTCTACGGCCTGGAAGGTGTGGACGAGGACGATCCGGACTTCCAGGCGCAGCCCCACGCCTGGCCGCCGCAGCGCGCGGAATGGCAGCTTGACCACTGGCGCGATCAGGGGTTCGACAACTTCGTGGTGAAAGATCCGAAGTTCATGCGGTCGCAGGTCGACTCGGCGCTGATGCGGGGGTTTTTCAGCGACCTGCATGCGCGTTGCGCCGTGGTGGCGGCGTTTGAACCCAACAAGCCGCTTTTCCTCGAGCGGGAGATTGCGATTTATCGGTGTGGGCCGGGGTGAGGGGCGCCTGAATTTCGCTGTGCCTGCGCACATCGACCGGCTGGGGGGCCAGCCCCCCAGACCCCCCGAGGGTATTTTGGGCAAGAGGAAGGAGGAGCGGGGCGGTTTTGCCGGGGCTCAGCGGAGGCGCTGGGCTTTTTGCAGCGGGCCGAGGCTGTCGAGATAGTCCGAACGGTAGCCGTCCTCGTAGATCGGAAAGCGCGCCGGGCTGTCGCGAAAGCTCTTGAGGGGCTGGCCCATGTTGAGGATGCCGCGCTCGCGCTGGCGGCGGGCTTCGGCGAAATCCACTTCCAGCGGAATCATCTCTTCCTGCACGTTGCCGTCATGCAGCAGCCGCCCGGCCGGGTCGATGACCTGGGAATAGCCGTTGCCGCCGGCCAGCAGCCCGTTGATGTGAAAGACATACATCTGGAACATCGCGGCCGAGGCGCGGGCGCAGGCCAGATCGGCGTGGCGGTCGACAAAGGCGGCGTTGACCGGGTTGATCAGCACTTCGGCGCCCATCGAGGCCAGGGTGCGGGTCAGTTCCGGGAACCAGATGTCATAGCAGATCGACAGGCCGATGCGGCCGACACCGGGCACGTCGAACACACAGGGCGCGGTGCCGGCGGTGACCCCCTCTTCGTAGGGGGTGAAAGGGAACATCTTGTCATAGCGCGCGACCTCTTCGCCCGCCGGATTGAACACCGGGGCGGCATTGTAGATGCGGCCATTGCGCCGTTCGAAGTAGCTGCCGGGCTGGAGCCAGATCCGGTGCTGGCGCGCCATGTCGGCAAAGGCCTGGTCGAAGTCGCCGCCGGCGGCCTGGGCGCTGGGCAGGGCCGGGCCATGCGCGGCCAGCTCGGAAAAACACACCATCTCGACCCAGGGGTAGAGATGCATGAGCAGCGCCAGCCGCTTGCGCATCTCGGCGATGTTGTTCTGGGTGGTCACATGCATCTGGATGCCTGCGATTGCGAATTTACTCATCACGCCGTCCTTTGAAGGTCTGTCAGGAAGGTCGGCGCGGCAAGCAGCCGGCTGCCGAGATCGGAAAATTCCACGTCGAGCGTGGCGGGCGCAAAGGCCGGCATCTGCCAGTCCTGGCCGGTGCCGCAGCCCCAGAACAGCCGCGCGGTGCCCTGCACGGGCCGGTAGACGATGGAAAACACCGTGCCATAGCCCGCGCGGTACTTGGCCGAAAAGAACGGCGGCGTGAGAAAGCTGGATTGCAGCGTCGCCTCGTCGGGCGGATTTCGGGCGAACATGAGGCCGAGGCTCTGCGCCCGTTCGAGCGTCGCCGAGATCCGGCCGTGGCGGGGCCATTCCACGCCCAGCTGGTGATTGGTGGCCCAGGGCGTGAACTGCACCATCGGAGGGCGGTCGGGGCTGAGAAACACGGTGGCCGCCTGGCCCCGGCGATCGGTCAGGGTGACATTGTAGGACATGTGGCAGGGCACCGCGCGCAGCGCGTCGAGCCCGTCCTGCACATCGGTGCAGGTCTCGAGCACATAGCGGATCAGCAACGGAATGCCGAAGCCGCGGCCGGTGCCGACGCGGCCGCCGAAGCTGAGCGAGACGGCAAGCCCGTCCTGGTTCATCCCGTCCGAGAGGCCGGCCAGCCCCTCGACCATGCCCATCACCACCTTGCCGCGCCAGTTCGAGCGCAGCAGCGTGGCCTCGCTCAGCGCAGGGTCGAGATCGTAGTTGCGCATCAGGAACGGCCCGCGGGCATCCTCCGAAGCGGCCTGGGTGCAGCTCACCAGATAGCGCGGCGGGCACCAGAAGGTCAGGAATTCGCGCAGCACCGGATCATCGGGCAGGGTGGCCGACAGCCGGTCGATCAGCTTGGTCATCTCGGGCATGTGGCGGCGCAGGGCGCGCTCGGCCTCGCGGGTGGTCTCGGCGGTGGTGCCGCCGCGCGCCAGATACCAGTCGCGCCAGCCCGGCCAATGGGCGTGCAGCAGGCTTTCCCAGGTCTCGGCCGGCCGCTCCTCGGACAGGGCGGCGAAACGGCGGTGCAGGGCATAGCCCGGTCTGGCCTGCGATGGATGGAGGGGGGCGAAAGGGGGCATGCGGCGGATTTCCTGTCGGTATTCCCTACACTATGTGTCATGGTGTTGCAGTTTCAAGGGCAATATGCTACACCATGGTCCATGGTGGCGAAAATGCCCCAACGTGACTGTTCGAAAAACGGACAAGAGTCCGCCTGACGTGGAGACATCCCGAATGCCGAAGAAACCCGCTGTGACGCCGCGCGGCTATCGCACCTCGACTGCCGCTCTGGCGGTGTCGGACGTGCCCGCCGCGCTGGCTTTCTACGAGACTGCCTTTGACGCGACCGTTCAGGCTCGCGACACAGAGGACGCCCCCTGCTTTGCCGTCGTCAAGATCGGCACATCGATGCTGTTTGTCACCGCCGGCTGGCCGGGGCATGGCCATCAGCCGACACCGGGCGCGGCCTCGGTTGCGCAGCATATGTATGTCGCCGATGTCGACGCCGCCTTTGCCACGGCCATCGATGCCGGGGCGCAGGCGCTGGCCGCGCCGTCGCTGGCCTATTGGGGCGAGCGCTGTGCCACGATCTGCGATCCCTTCGGCCATGTCTGGACGCTGGCGACCCGGATCGAGGCGCTCGGCCCCGACGAGATCGCCGCGCGGGCAAAGGCGCTGCGCGACACGGCCGAGACCGCCCCGGCGCCGGTCGAAGTTGCGGATGTTGTCGGCTGACAAAGGCTTCGCGTTGCCAATCCGGTGATCCGCACCGTATCACGGGGTGGAAGCCTCAGCAGACAAGATCGCGACAGACATGCAGGAAACACCGGCGCCGACCTTCACGATCCGGCAGAACGATCTTGCCGATCTGGCGTCGCAAAAGCGGATCGGCGACTATCCCGTTGCCGTTCGCTCTGCCCGCGAGGTGCTGGGCGGCGGTTTTGCCGATCAGTCGAAGCATCCCAACACCTGGACCGTCTATTTCCTGGTGGATGATCAATGGGCGCTGGTGGAAAGCGCCCGGGGCCTGCGCCGCGAATGGGCCAGTCTCGACCGGCTGGAGAAATGGCTGCGCGGCATGGGCTTTCGGTTTTTCTACGTGCGCAACGATATCGACCCGGTCGAGATGGAATGGGATGGCCCGCTGGGCGGCCCGGCAATGAAATGAGCCGTCTCAGCCGCACCGAACTGCCCCGGCGCGCGGCGCGGCGCAGACGGGCCAATCGGCTGAGACATTGGCTGACTCCCGCGCCGTGGCGATTTTTCGGGCGGCTGCAAGAGACGGCGAGGCTGTGGATAAAAACACAAGGCTTGCGAATCCTGCTAGAGCTGGAGGACGCTTGGGTAATCAAAAAAGGGAATCACATGCCACCCGCCAAAAAACGCACCCGCAGGAAGAAACTCACCGGTCTCAGCGAGATCTTCAATTACCTTCGCAAGAACACGAAGCCGATCTATATCGTCACCCCGACGCCTTACTCTCTCCTGGGCCTCGATCAATGGGTCGGCGGGCTCGAGTTCATCAATTATTTCGACATTTTCGATGGCAGCCATCCCCGCGCCTTCGTGCCCACCAAGATCATGCATGACGAGTTCCAGTCGATGGAGGACGTGGGCAATTACCTGGTCAGCCATCCGCAGTTCGTCGCCAAGGCCAAGGCCAACCCCGGCGGCAAGGCGATCTTCGTGATGTTCAACGAGACCACCGAACAGCTTTGCGCCGATGCGGGGATTGAGGTCGCCCTGGCGCCTGCCGCGCTGCGCGAGCGGCTCGATAGCAAGATCGTCACCACCCAGCTTGGCAACGAGGCCGGGGTCGATAGCGCGCCGAACATCATGGGCGAGGCCGACAGCTACGAGGCGCTGATGGACCTGGCCAAGAAGGGCAAGCTGGGCTCGGACCTAGTGGTGCAGACGCCCTATGGCGACAGCGGCCGGACCACCTTCTTCATCAAGTCGCGCAAGGACTGGGACAAGTATTCCGCCAAGATCATCGACCAGAAGCTCAAGGTGATGAAGCGACTCAACCACCTGCCCGGAGCGATCGAGGGCTGCGCCACGCGGCTTGGCACCTTCGTCGGCCCGGTGATGACCGACATCACCGGTTTTGCCGAGGTCACGCCTTACAAGGGTGGCTGGTGCGGCAATGACGCCTCGCCGGCGCTCCTGCCCGAAGGCGTGCCGGACAAGGTGCGCGAGATGGCGCGCAAGTTCGGCGACCGGCTCTACAAGGAGGGCTACAAGGGCGTCTTCTGCCTCGACTTCCTGCTCGATACCGACACCAACGAGGTTTACCTGGGCGAGCTGAACCCGCGAGTTTCCGGTGTCACCCCGCCGACCAACCTGATCACCTCGACCTATGGCGGCTGCCCGCTGTTCCTGTTCCACCTGCTGGAATATCTCGACGTCGATTACGAGGTCGATGTCGAAGCGGTGCAATCGCGCTGGAACGACTACGACAACTGGACCCAGCTGGTGCTCAAGCAGACCGAGGACAAGGTCGAGCTGATCACCAAGGCGCCGCAGTCGGGCATCTGGAAGCTGACCGACGACGGCAGTGCGGAATTCGTCCGCCCGGCGCTCAACGTCCAGTCGCTGGGCAATGAGAACGAGGCCTTTTATCTGCGGGTCTATTCGGCGGGTGATTACTGCTATCACGGCGCCGATCTGGGCTGTGTTCTGGCGCGCGGTCGGATGCAGACCGACCGGCGCAATCTGACCCGGCGGGCCAAGCTCTGGAATTCGGGCATCAAGGCGCAGTTCGAGTCGATCCCGCTGCCGGCGGTGGAGCCGATCGCCATTCCCGACAACATTTCGGACGGCAAGTGGTTCTGACGCGGGCGTGCGCGTCGAAGGAATGACCATGCGGCCGCCCGGGGATTCCGAGCGGCCGCATGTGCGAATGGCGCGCTGAAACGGCGCCGGCCGGGTCAGGCGAACTCTGGGTCGCGGCTCTGAAGCTCCTCCGCCATGTCGACGAACTTCTTCTCGGGCGGCGACAGTTTTTCGTTCGGCGCATGCACCAGGTAGACATCGGCGCCAATCGGCTCGTTTGCGATATCAAGCCGCCACAGCAGGCCGCGCCGGATGTCCTCTTCCGCCGACAGCAGCGGCAGGATGCCAATCCCGAGCCCGGCGACGAGCATCCGCCGCACCTCTTCGAGATTGGTGCTCAGCCCGTTGATTCGGTTGCTCAGGTGCAGCCCCTCACGCAAGATCGACACCGGCTCGAGATCCGGGCCGTCGGTGGCGCAGGCGAAGGAAATCAGCGGCTCGCGCTGAAGCTCCTCGAGCGGAACCGAGCTTGCGCCGAAAAGCGGATGGGTCTGGCCGCAGAACAGGCCAAACTCGCGGCGGAACAGCCGGATCGAGGGCAGGTTGACCAGCGGGTCGACCAGCAGGCAGAAGCCGATGGTCGCCTTGTCCTGCTGGATCGCGCGCACAATGGCCTGGCTGTTTCTCACCTCGCTCTGAAAGGCCACCGACGGGTAGCGCTGGTGATAGAGCCGCATCAGCTCGTCGAGCAGCGGTGACACCAGGTCCGAGATGATCTGATAACGGACCTGGCCGCGCTCTTGCTCGTCGATGTCGTTCACCAGCGACGATATGCGCTCGGCGCTCTGAAAGATGTCGCGGCATTCCTGATAGATCCGGTCGCCCCGCGCCGTCAGGTTGAAATGACGGCTGTCGCGGATGACCAGTTGGCAATCGAGTTGGGTTTCGAGTTTCTGGAGCGCGCTGCTCACCGAGGGTTGGCTGAGCCCCAGGCTCTTGGCCGCTTTGGTGATGCTCTGTTCCTTGGCGATGACGTAGAACATGCGCAGCAGGTTCCAGTTCAGGTCGGAGTGCAGGCGGGAGGTCATGTGCGTTGCTCTGTCGATGCGGTGATCTTCGAAAGACTGCCTAATACCGTGCAATGTACCCGTGTAGCGTGTGCAAAATCCTATGGAGGTATCCCAGTATACTACAAGATGATGCGTCAAGTACCGTATATGCTAACTTTTTGGGCTCTTTAGTCAAGGAGTGTGACAAATAAAACCGTGACGCTGGGTCCGCTGTCGCGGCGTTCCGCAAAGTAACAGGGGTGGCGGAGTCCGAGCCTTTTTGGGCGGCGGCGGCGAGATTCTTGAGATGGCATCGGCAAAAGGGTTTCGGAATTCCGGCTCGCGGCGGAGGCCATGGGTGCGCCTCAAGAAAAGGGGGGGGCGGGGAGGCGCTGCTCTGGTCCGGGCCAGGACCGCCCTGACCCCTGCGCGGGGGCACAACCGCTGCATCTTGGCGATGGTTTCTCTTCACCAGGCCGCCAAAAGGTTTGACAGGTCCCGATCTGACTCCTAACCTACTACATGGTAGATAACGGAGGAGATATCATGCCAGCCCTTAAAACCATTGCGCTCGTCGCGGCCGCAGGCGCCTTTGCCGCACCGCTTGCCGCCCAAGATTACAGCTGGAAGCCCGACCGTCCGATCAACATCATCGTGCCGTGGTCGGCCGGCGGTTCGACCGATCAGGTGACCCGCGTGGTTGCGCCAATTCTGGAAGAGGCCCTCGGCACCGAGGTCGTGGTGGTCAACCAGCCGGGCGCGTCGGGATCGACCGGCACCAAGGCCGCGCTGGATGCGCCGCGCGACGGCTATACCTGGACCGCCAATGCCATCGCCAACAATGCGACCTATGCGGTGACCGGGCTGATCGAGGATACGTCGATCGAGGATTATCACATCTATCTGCACGTCGCCAACGTGCCGGTTGTCAGCGTCAACGCCGATGCGCCGTATCAGGATTTCCCGGCGCTGCTCGAGGCGATGAAGACCGGTTCGGTCACGGTTGGCACCGCGGGGGTGAACTCCTCGGGCGGCATGGCGCTGGCGGCGATCAAGGAAAGCGCCGAGGGCGATCTGTCGGGCGCGCGTATGATCACCTATGACGGCGGCAACCCGGCGGTGATCGCCGCGGCGAGCGGCGAGGTCGAGGTGACCACCCAGCTGGCGGTGGAACAGACCGAGATGATCCGCGCCGGCCGGCTGCGGGCGCTGACCGTGTTGTCGGATACCGCGCTGAACGTCGAAGGCATCGACCCGGTGCCGCCGATCACCGATTTCATCCCGGATTTCCACGTCGCGGCCGATTACTTCGGCGTTTTCATCCCGATGGGTGCCCCGCAAGAGGTCTATGATACCGTCGATCAGGTCTGGCAGGACCATGTGATGAACAGCGAGGCGCTCAAGACCTATGCCACCGACCGGGGCGCCGTCTTTGCGCCGAGCTACGGCGAGGCCGCGCTTGAAAAGGCGATGCCGGTGGTGATCGCCGAGGCCTGCGCCCGGGTGACCCGCGGCGAAGCGGTCGTCAGCCCGTCGGAAATCGGCATCGATTGCCCGGCTGAATAAGGGCACACTCCGGGTGGGGCCAGATGCTCCGCCCGGACTGCCAAGTGCCCGGCACAACGACAGGTGATTTCATGACTATGGCTATGGCCGACCGCCTCACGGCAGGTCTTCTCTTTCTGCTCGGGCTGGCGCTGCTGGTCGGCGGCTACACGATGGACCGGCTGGAGATCCGACAGATCCACCCGGCCTCGATCCCCGGGCTGGTGCCGATCATCCTCGGCCTGCTGCTGGCGCTCTGCGCGGCGCTGCTGTTCCTGTCGTCCTTCAAGACCGACGACCAGCGTCGGGCGCTTGTCCTCGCCGACGGTTCCTGGGCGCGATTGGGGCTGACGGCGGCAATCTGCACGCTCTACGCGCTCGGGCTGGTGGGCTGGCTGCCGTATTTCTGGGCCACCTTCGTCTTTGCCACTTGTTTCGCACTGCTGTTTTCCTTTCCCCCGGCCGGCGCGCGTCGGGCCCAGGTGATTGCGGTACTCGCGGCGCTGGCGCTGGGCGCCGGGGTGGCGCTGGGATCGTCGTTGCTGTTCGAGAAACTCTTTCTGGTGCGGCTGCCATGAGCGGGCTGGGCGATCTGATCACCGGGCTTGGCACGCTGGCCACACCCGAGATGCTGTTTCACGCCGCCTGGGCGACGCTGCTGGGCATTGTCGTGGGCTCGTTGCCAGGGCTGACGGCGACCATGGGCGTGGCGCTGATGACCACGCTGACTTATTCGCTGGAATCGACCACCGCGATCCTGGTGCTGGTCTGCATGTATGTCGGGGCGATCTACGGCGGCTCGCGCAGCGCCATCCTGCTCAACATCCCCGGCACCCCGGCCAGCGCGGCCACCTCGCTTGACGGCTATCCGCTGGCCAAAGCGGGGCGGGCCGGCTACGCCATGGGGCTGGCCACGGCGGGCTCGGCGCTGGGCACGTTGGCGGGTGTCGTGATGCTGGTGCTGGTGGCGCCGCCGCTGGCCGAGGCCGCGCTCAATTTCGGCAGCTTCGAGTTCTTCTGGCTGGCGGTCTTCGGCATTCTGATCTCGGGTCAGCTCACCGCCGACACCTCGCCCTTGAAAGGCTATATCGCCGGGCTTCTTGGGCTGGCGGTGGCAATGATCGGGTCGGAGGGCATTCACGCCCATGTGCGCTTCAACATGGGGCTTCAGGATCTCAACGCCGGGATCGCGCTGATCCCCGCCATGGTCGGCGCCTTCGGCTTTGCCGAGGTGCTGACGGCGATGTGGAACCGTGCCGGCGAGCTGGCGGTGAAGAAGGACAAGAGCGACCGGACGATCCCCGATCTGGTCGATCTCTGGCGCTACAAGCTGACCATCGCACGCTCGGGGCTGATCGGCACGCTGGTCGGCATCATCCCCGGCGTGGGCGAGGATATCGGCGCCTGGGCCAGCTATGCGGCCGCGCGCAAGACCTCGAAGGAAAAGGAAAAGTTCGGCCACGGCAGCCATGAGGGGCTGATCGCGGCAGAGACCGGCAATTCCGCCGTGGTGCCCGGTTCGCTGATCCCGGCGATCACCCTGGCGGTGCCCGGTTCGGCGTCTTCGGCGGTGCTGATCGCCGCGCTCTTTATCCACGGCATCCGGCCGGGGCCCCTGATCATGATCGAACAGCCGGACTTCATCGGGCTGATAAGCGCCATGGTGGTGATTGCCACGCTCTTCATGGCCTTCTACGGGCTGACGCTGACCAAGGCCTTCGTGCAGGTGCTCAAGGTGCCTTATGCCTATCTGATGCCGGTGGTCTTCGTGCTTTGCGTGATCGGCACCTTCGCGCTGAGCCAGCGGATCTTCGACATCTGGATCATGGTGTTCTTCGGCCTCGTGGGCTTTGTCCTGCGGCAGATGAAATACCCGATGGCGCCGCTGGTGCTGGGGATCATCCTCGGCGATCTGCTCGACAAGAGCCTGCGCCGCGGGCTGACGCTGAGCGATGGCGAGTTGGCGCCGTTCTTCACACGGCCGGTCTCGGCCGGGTTCGTGGCGCTGATCCTGCTGTCGATCGCGATGAACGTGCCGGTCGTGCGGCGGCTGGCGCTGGCGCCGGTGCGCTGGATCGGAGCGCGGCTCGATGCTTGACTATACGCTCTGCAACGAGCTGCTGGCCGAAGAGGGCAAGTCGCTGGCCGAACAGGCCCGGATCGCGGCGGATCTGGGCTATGTCGGGCTGGAGCTGGCGCCGGCGACCCTGGGGGCAGCACCGCACCGGCTGAGCGCCTCCGAGGTGGTCGGCATCCGGCAGACCGTCGAGGATGCCGGGCTGCGCGTCACCGGGCTGCATTGGCTCCTGAGCGGCTACCCCGAGCTGTCGATCACCGATCCGGCGCGGCAGCGCAGGGCGCGCGACGTCCTGTTGCGGCTGGTCGATCTCTGCGCTGATCTGGGCGGCGCGGTGCTGATCCACGGCTCTCCGAAACAACGGCTCCGGCCGGGGGGCATGGGGGATGCGGCGCTGACCGCCCATCTGGCCGCATTTTTTGCGCCGGTCGCCGCGCAGGCCGTAGCGCGCGGCGTGACCTATTGCATCGAGCCGCTGTCGCGGGCTGAGGACAACACGGTCAACACCGTGGCAGACGGTGTTGCGCTGGCCGAGGCGATCGCCAGCCCGGGGTTTCGCACCATGATCGACATGAGCGCTGCCGGCCAGATCGAGCCGCCGGTGGCCGAGCTGATCCGGCGCTGGGTGCCGGGCGGGATGATTGGCCACATCCACGCCAATGACACCAACCGCGGCGCGCCGGGCATGGGCGACGACCCGCATTTCGAGATCATCAAGGCCCTGCGCGCGGTGGGCTGGGACAAGCCCGTCGGCGTCGAGCCGTTCCGCTGCCTGATCGACGCCAGCGTCACCGCCGCCACCGGGATCGCCACCCTCAAAGCCTATGAAAGGGCCGCCGCATGACCCGCATCGAACTCCTCTCTGCCTCTATCGCGGAGCGCCCGGTGGTGATGCGGCTGCCGTTTCAATTCGGCAGTACCGAGGTGCGCGAGACCGCCGAAGCGCATTGCCGGGTCGAAATCATGGTCGATGGCTGGCGCGCCGCGGGGCGCGCGGCGCAGCTGATGGTGCCGCGCTGGTTCAACAAAGCTCCCACGCTGAGCAATGCCGACACCATCGACGAGCTGCGCCGGGTGGTGGCCACGGCCGTGCAGGCGGCCCCGGGCCAGGCGGGAACGGCGTTGGAGGTTACCCGGGCGCTGCGCGCGCGGCTTTCGCAAGACTTGCCCGAGGTGCCCAGGCTGGCGCGGGGCTTTGGCCCCGCGCTGGTGGAAATGGCGATGATCGATGCCCTTTGCCGGGGGCTGGAACTGCCGTTCTGGCAGGCGGCGCAGGCCGATGTCTTTGGCCTCGCGGCGGGCTGTCCCGCGGATCAGGCGCCCGAGGATGTCACGAGATCTCTGGCGCGGATCGGTCCGCCCGAACGGCTGGTGCTGCGCCATACGGTGGGCTTCGACGCGCCGCTGTGGCGGGCGGACGTGGGGCCCGAAGCGCCCGACGATGGTTGGCCGGTCTCGCTCGAAGAGGTGATCGACCGGACCGGGATCGCCGCTTTCAAGGTCAAGCTCAAGGGCGATCCCGAGGCCGATCACAGGCGGTTGCGCGGCATCGCGGCGCTGATCGACCGGGGGGGCGATTATGCGGTGACGCTGGACGCCAACGAGCAATATGCGCCCGAGGATTTCGACCGTCTGCTGCGCGGGCTGGCGGGGGACAAGGCGCTCGCCCGGCTTTATCCGGCGATCCGTTTTGTCGAACAGCCCTTCGCCCGGGAAATCGCGCTGGACACCCCGGTCTCGGCGCCGCTGCCGCTGATCATCGACGAAAGCGACGACAGCGAAGAGGCCTTTGCCCGGGCGCTGGCGCTGGGTTGGTCCGGCACCTCGATCAAGAGCTGCAAGGGCGTGTTGCGTGCGCTTCTCAACAAGGCGCGGGCCGAAGTGGCGGGTGCGCATCTCTCGGGCGAGGATCTGACCTGCCAGCCGGGGATCTGCTGGCTTCAGGACGCGGCGATGATGGCGGCCTGCGGTGTCCGCGACGTCGAGCGCAACGGCCACCATTTCGCCGGCGGCTTGCAGGGCGCACCGGCGGCAGAGCGCGCGGAACTGCTGGCGGCGCATGGCGATGTGCTGGCGGAAATCGACGGGCGCGTAGTGCTTCGGATTGCCGGTGGCGCGGTTGAGATCGGGTCTCTGGCACGGCCGGGACTGGGCTGATAGGATGTGCGTCTGACCAGAAGTGACGAGGATGAATGGCCAAGCAAGTGACCCCGATCCGCAAGGACCGCAAGCGCAACCCGGAGGTGACCCGCGCCGCCATTCTCAACGCCGCTCTTCAGGAATTCAGCGAGGTCGGCCATTCCGGCGCCAGGGTTGACCGCATTGCTGCCCGGGCCGGTGTCAGCAAGCCGATGATCTACGATTACTTCGGCGACAAGGATGCGGTCTATGCCGCCGCCCTGCGCGAGGCCTATGTGCAGATCCGCCAGGGCGAGATGACGCTCAACCTGGATACGCTGGCGCCGGAAGAGGCGATCCGCGCGCTGGTGAAGTTCACCATGAACCACTTCTGGAGCAACCCGTGGTTCATCCGCATGCTCAACACCGAAAATCTGATGGGCGGGGCGACGATCCGTGACCTCGACGACGCCACCGATATTCAGTCGGTGCTGTTGCAGCGGGTCGAGGAGATCCTGCGGCGCGGTCATGACGACGGGCTGTTCCGTGCCAGCATCACCCCGGTCGAGCTTTATATCTTCATCGCCTCGGTCTGCTGGTTCCCGATCTCCAACATGCATACGTTGTCGGTGGTGTTTCAGGCGCCGATCGGCGAGGACTGGTTGAAGGACCACGCCGAAAAGGCCGCCGGCATGATCATCGGCTACCTCAAGTCCGTCGAACCCGCCGCCCCGTAATGCGCGGCGCCAGCCTGTTGTAATCTCACCCTGTTTCCAGAATGCGCCGTGCTTCGGCTGGTCCCGCCAATCGCTGGATCGGCGGGTTGGCGGCATGCCGGCGCTTGACACATTTGGCATAACCTACTAATTGGTAACTTATGATCTACCAACCGGTAGGCAAAGGGAATCACTGCCGCGCGCCTGGCATCGGACAAGCGCGGCGGCGGGGTGGAGGACATCGGGTCAGAGGATGGCCCGGCGGGATTTCAAGCAAGGGAAGAGACCATGGCACAACAACGCATCGGCATCATCATGCATGGTGTTACCGGACGGATGGGGATGAACCAGCACCTGATCCGCTCGGTTCTGGCGATCCGCGATCGGGGCGGCATGCTGCTGAAAGACGGTGATCGTCTGGTGCCCGACGTGATCATCGTCGGCCGCAACGAAAAGAAGATCGCCGAGCTGGCCGCCAAACACGGCGTCGAACGTTACACCACCGATCTCGATGCCGCGCTGGCCAACCCCGATGACACCATCTTCTTTGACGCCGCCAGCACCCAGATGCGCCCCGGTCTGCTGCGCAAGGCGATCGACGCGGGCAAGCATGTCTATTCGGAAAAGCCGGTCTCGGAAGGGCTGGAAGAGGCCGTCGCGATTGCCAAACATGCCAAGGCCAAGGGCGTCAAGAACGGCATCGTGCATGACAAACTTGATCTGCCCGGTCTCGTCAAGCTCAAGCGCCTGCGCGACAGCGGTTTTTTCGGCAAGATTCTCAGCGTGCGCGGTGAATTCGGCTATTGGGTCTTCGAAGGGGACTGGATGGCGGCGCAGCGCCCGTCGTGGAACTACCGCAAGCAGGACGGCGGCGGCATGGTCTCGGACATGCTCTGCCACTGGCGCTACGTGCTCGACAACGTGGTCGCCCCGGTCAAGGCGGTGTCCTGCAACGCCGTGACCCATATCCCCGAGCGCTGGGACGAAAACGGTGACCCCTACAAAGCCACCGCCGATGATGCCGCCTATGCCACCTTCGAACTCGAGGGCGACATCATCGCCCATATCAACAGCTCCTGGTGTACCCGTGTGCGCCGTGACGATCTGGTGACCTTCCACATCGACGGCACCCATGGCAGCGCGGTGGCCGGGCTGCACACCTGTTACAGCCAAGCGCGGGTGAACACGCCGAAGCCGGTCTGGAACCCGGACCAGAAGCAGACCATGAACTTCTTCGAGGATTGGGTGGAGGTGCCCGACAACACGGTGTTCGACAACGGCTTCAAGGTGCAATGGGAACAATTCCTGCGCCATGTGGTCGAGGATGGCCCGTGGTCCTACACGCTGGAAGAGGGCGCCAAGGGCGTGCAGCTGGCGGAACTGGGCTACGAAAGTTCGGAAAAGCGCTGCTGGCTCGACGTGCCCGCGCTCGACATCTGAGGGGGCTGACATGGCACAATTGATCCTTCCCACCCCTGGCGGCGGCACCGCCCCGCTCGAGATCACCACCGGCCCGACCCCGGTGCCGGGCGGCACCTGGACCCGCACCGCCTATGCGGCGGCCCATGTAGTGGCCGATCCGCTGGCCGAGGTCGACCCGGGCGAAGGCGTTGCCGTCGATTGGGACCGGACGCTGGCCTTCCGCCAGCATCTCTGGTCGCTGGGCCTCGGCGTGGCCGAGGCGATGGACACCGCGCAGCGCGGGATGGGGCTCGACTGGACCACCTCGCTGGAGCTGATCGGGCGCAGCATGGACGCCGCGCCCGAAGGCGCGCTGATCGCCAGCGGCGCAGGGACCGACCATCTGGCACCAGGCCCTGATGTCAGCATCGACGACGTGATCGCGGCCTACGAGATGCAATGCGAAGCGGTCGAAGCCACCGGCTCTCGTGTCATCCTGATGGCCAGCCGTGCGCTGGTGCAGGCCGCGAAGGGCCCGGAGGACTACGCCCGGGTTTATGGCCGCGTGCTCGCGGGCCTCAAACAGCCGGCGATCCTGCACTGGCTGGGCGAGATGTTCGACCCGGCGCTGGCGGGCTACTGGGGCGACGCCGACCACATGCAGGCGATGGAAACCTGCCTTTCGGTCATCGCCGACAACGCCGACAAGATCGACGGCATCAAGGTCTCGCTGCTCTCGGCCGAGAAGGAGATCGCGATGCGCCGCCGACTGCCCGAGGGCGTGGTGATGTATACCGGCGACGACTTCAATTACCCCGAGCTGATCAAGGGCGACGATCAAGGGTTTTCCCATGCGCTGCTGGGCATCTTCGACCCGATTGCCGGGGCCGCCTGCCGGGCGCTGAGCGCGCTCGCCGAGGGCGATGACGCAGCCTATCATGCCGCCTTCGATCCCACGGTGCCGCTCAGCCGGCACATCTTCAAGGCGCCGACGCGGTTCTACAAGACCGGGGTGGTCTTCATGGCCTATCTGATGGGGCATCAGGATCATTTCACCATGGTTGGCGGCCAGGAAAGCGCGCGTTCCACCCTGCATCTGGCCGAGGCGATCCGGCTGGCCAATGCGGCACAGCTCTTTACCGACCCCGAGGACGTGGTGCGCCGCGCCACGCCGGTGTTTCAGGCACGGGGGGTTTCGGCATGAGAACGCTTTCCGCATCCGACCTGTCGCTGAACACCGCGACCGTCAGCAAGCAATGGAGCCTCGAGGAATGTATCGAAGGCTGCAAACGCCACGGCATCGGCGGCATCGCTCCCTGGCGGGACAAGTTGCAGGACTGCGGCGTCGACCGGGCCGCCAGGCTGATCCGCGACGCCGGGCTGGGCGTTTCGGGGCTGTGCCGGGGCGGCTGGTACACCGCCGAGGGCGCGTTGACGCAGGCTGTCATCGACGACAACAAGCGCGCCGTCGATGAGGCCGCCGCCATTGGCGCCGAATGCCTGGTGATGGTGGTGGGCGGGCTGCCGGAGGGGTCGAAAGACCTTGTCGGCGCGCGTGAGATCGTCACCGAGGGGCTGGCGAAGACGCTGGATTATGCCCGGACGCAGGGCGTCAAGATCGGCATCGAGCCGCTGCACCCGATGTATGCCGCCGACCGCGCCTGCGTGAACACCACTGGCCAGGCGCTCGATATCTGCGACAAGCTGGGCGATGGGATCGGCGTGGCGCTGGATGTCTATCACATCTGGTGGGACCCGGAGATCGCGGCGCAGATCGAGCGTGCCGGCAAGGAACGTCTGCTCGCGTTCCATGTCTGCGACTGGATGAGCCCGACGCAGGACATGCTGACCGATCGCGGCATGATGGGCGAAGGGGTGATCGACATCCCGGCCTTTCGCAGCATGGTCGAGGCGCAGGGCTTCGACGGGCTCGTCGAGGTCGAGATCTTTTCGGCCGCAAACTGGTGGACAAAGCCCGGCGACGATGTGCTGAAAGCGATGGTTGGCGCGTTGCCGGCGATCTGACGGCACGCCCAACAGAAACGCCCTCCCTGCCGATCGGGGCAGAGAGGGCGACAGTGCGGGGCAGGGGAGTTAGCGGGTGCGGCCCTTGCCCCACATGTCGATATCGGCGCCAAGTGCCTGTTTGAGCGGCTCCGAGGCACCGTCGAGCGCCTGCAACACCGAAGCCTCCAGCTCCACATCCAGAAGCTTCTTGAGCCCGCGGCTCTGTTCGCCGTTGCGCGTGCCGACGATCACGCCGCCCACGGCGGGGCGCGATTTCAGCCAGCCGATGGCCAGTTCTTCCATGCTCAGCCCGGTCTCTTCGGTCAGCGTCCAGAGCGCATCGAGCAGCTCCTGGCCGGCCGCTTCGGCGCCCTCTTCCTTGTGCACCACCTCGGCCCATTTGCGATGATCGAACATCCGGGTGCGGGCGCGGTTGACCGGGAAGTCCTGCAACGAGCGGTACTTGCCCGCCAGCAGCCCCTGCATCAGCGAGGAATAACACATGATCGGCACGCCGGCCGTTTCGCATTTGGGCTGCACCTCGAATTCGATGGCGCGGTAGAACAGGTGATAGGGCAACTGGTTGACCGAGATCTCCCCCAGCGCCAGCGCCTCGTCGAGATCGGCGCTGCCGAAGTTCGACACGCCGTAATGGCCGATCTTGCCCGCGTCCTTCAGCGATTTGAGCGCGCCGAGGGTCTCGGCCAGGGGCACGTCGCGGTTGGGCCAGTGCAACATGTAGATGTCGATGTGATCGGTGCCCAGATTCTTGAGGCTGCGCTCGCAGGCGGTGATCACGTCGTCGGGCGCGGCGTTCTGTTCCGCGACCTTGGAGGAGATCACGATTTCCGAGCGCTGCGCGCCAAGCGCGCGGTTCAGGAGCTGCTCGGAATAGCCGGCGCCATAGGCCTCGGCGGTGTCGAAGAAGTTGATGCCGACATCGAAGGCGGCGCGCAGCGCCTCGATCGAGTCGGTCTCCTCCTGCGCGCCGAATGCGCCGGCGCCGCCCATGCAGCCATAAACGATGGGGCTGGTTTTCAGGCCGGTGTTTCCGAAAGTCTGGTTCACAGTAGATACCTCAGGTTGAAGTTTTGGGTTACACGCCGATCAGGCTCGGCAGGGTGAGGGATATCGCCGGCACGAAGGTGATCAGCATCAGCGCCACGAAGATCGCGATGTAGAACGGCCAGATCGTGCGCACCGCCTTTTCCATCGGCAGCCCGCCGACGGCACAGCCGACGAACAGGCAGGAGCCCACCGGCGGGGTGCAGAGCCCGAGGCCGAGGTTGACGAGCAGGATCATGCCGAACTGGTAGGGGTCGACGCCCAAGCTGTTGGCCACCGGCAGAAAGATCGGCGTGCAGATCAGGATCAGCGCCGCCATGTCCATGATCATGCCGAGCATCAGCAGCACCGCGTTGATCATCAGCAGGATCAGGATCGGGTTGTCGGTCAGCCCGGTCAGAAGCTCGATGGTCAGGCTCGGCACCCGGTAGAAGGTGAGCATATAGGCAAAGGCCGCGGCACAGGCGATCAGGATCATCACCATCGAGGTGGTCTTGACCGACGAGGACACCGCGATCTTGAAGTTCGCCCAGGTGATGTTGCGATAGACCAGCAGCGTCACCAGGAAGGCATAGATCGCGCCGAAGGCCCCGCTTTCGGTGACGGTGAAGACGCCCGAAAGCACGCCGCCGACAATGATCACCGCCGTCAGCAGTCCGGGGATGGCGCTGAAGAAGGTGAAGGCCAGCGCCTGCCAGCCCGGAAAGCGCTCGGCCCGGTAGCCGCGCTTGACCGCGACGACATAGGCCGCGGCGGCGAGGCAGAGGCACATCAGCACCCCGGGCACGACGCCGGCGAGAAAGAGCTTGGAGATCGAGATGCCGCCGCCCGCGGCGATGGCAAAGATGATCATGTTGTGCGACGGCGGGATGATGATCCCGGCGATCGAGGAGGTCACGGTGACATTGACGGCGTAATCGGCGTCATAGCCCTTGTCCTTCATCACCGGCACCAGGATCGAGCCCAGCGCCGAGATATCGGCGATGGCCGAGCCCGAGATGCCGCCGAAGAGCATCGAGGAAAAGACGTTGACGATGCCGAGCCCGCCGCGCACCGCGCCAACGGCGGCCGAGGCGAAGCGGACCAGCCGCATGGCGATGCCGCCGTGAAACATCAGCTCGCCGGCAAAGATGAAGAACGGGATGGCCATCAGCGAAAAGACGTTGATGCCGGAAATGATCCGCTGAAAGCCCACCATCAGCGGCAGGCCTTCGTACCAGAAGGCGGCGATGGCCGAGATGCCGAGCGCGAAAGCCACCGGAGTGCCGATGACGACGCAGAAGGCAAACAGCCCGAGAAGCAGCATGAGTCCCATTGGGTTTGCCCTTATTCGATGTGGTCGATGCGTGTGTCGCGGCCCAGGAAGACACGCGTCAGATGGCCGAGAGAGAAAACGAGGATCAATCCGCCGGCGACGGTCAGCGGCAGCGAGCGATAGCCTTCGCTGATCTGGATAAGCGGGATCAGCGAATTCCATTTGAACTGGGTGAGCAGCGCCCCGTACCAGAGCATCAGCGCTCCGAAGACCGCCATGAAAAGATCCGAGAAGATCACGAAGAGGGTGCGAACGCGCGCCGGCACCAGGGTGCGGAAGGCCACGACCGAAAGATGGGTGTTCTCGCGCACGCCGACGGCGGCACCGAGAAAGGCGATCAGCATCACCAGCAAAAGCGCATATTGCTCGACCCAGGTTGGGGTGTCGTTGAGCACGTAGCGGCCAAAGACCAGCCAGCCGAAGATGACGGTCATGACAACCAGCGCCACGCCGGCGATGACGCGGCAGATCCAGACGATCGCGTCGAAGACACGTTCAAGCGCGCGCAGGCCCTGGGGCAGTTCGGGGGTATCGTTCATTGTATTCTCCCGAAAAGCGCCCGGGACCGCAGGGGACCGGGCGCTTCCGAATGGGTGTCGGTCAGGCGTTATTCGGTCGACTGGGCAATCTCGACGAGCTTGCGCATGTCGGGGTTGGCGGCCAGGTAATCGTCATAGACCGCAACCATCGCGTCCTGGAACGGGGTCTTGTCGGCGATCTCGTTGACCATGACGCCGGCGGCCTCAACATCCTTGCGCGCCTGTTCCGATTGCACCGCCCAGAGCTCACGCTGATAGAGGCCGGCCTCTTCCGCCGCGGCCCGCACCGCATCCTGAAGCTCGGGCGAGAGCGCCTCGAACTTCGAGGTGTTGACGCAGATGCATTCCGGGATGATCAGGTGCTCGGAAAGCGAGTAATTGGTCGTCACCTCGTAATGCGCCACGTTCTTGAACGAGGGGAAGTTGTTTTCCGCGCCGTCGACAACGCCGGTTTTCAGCGATTGATAGACCTCGCCAAAGGCCATCGGCGAGGGGTTGCCGCCCATGGCCGAGATCATCGCGGTGTATAGATCGTTGTTCATCACCCGGATCTTCAGACCGGCGACATCGTCGGGTGTATTGATCGGTTTCTGGGTGTAGAACGACCGCGCGCCGGCATCGACCCAGGCCAGCGGCAGCAGGCCGGCCTGGCCCATGGCATCCGAGACCATGTCGCCGGCCTCGCCTTCGAGCACGCGGAACATGTGCGGCACGCTCTTGAAGATGAAGGGCAGCGAGACGAGGTTGGCCTCTTTCACCATCGGGCCGATCGGGCCGAGGTTGAAATTGCCCACTTCGATGGCGCCAAGGCGCACCTGCTCGAGCGCGTCGGGCTGGCTGCCCAGAACGCCGCCGTGGAACACCTCGATGGTGACTTCGCCGTCGGTCTTCTCTTCCACCAGCTCGGCAAAACGGTCCATCGCGGCGGTATTGGGGTGGCCTTCGCTGTGGATGTTCCAGGCGCGCCAGGTTTCGGCCGTGGCAGCGGTGCCGAGCAGCGCGACGGCCGCAGCCGCACCGATGAGCGTGGTGGTGAATTTCTGGTACATGGTGTCCTCCCTTGGATGTCGTAACCAGTTGAATGGATTGGCCTGTGACGCATGTCCGGCAACAGGCATCGCCCGGGGCCGGGATCAGACCTGCGATCTGCTGCGGCGCGCAGGCGGCGGACCCTGGTGGAAACCGGTGATCGGTTTGCCGGGTCGCTCCGGTCTCGCGGGCCGCGGTCCTCCCTTTGTCACATCCGTTGGTTTCCGCCGAACCGGCGCCCGTTCTCTCCCGGGGCGCGCGGCCGGCGTGTTCTTCTGGCCCCTAAAGAGTACTAGTATCCCAGTTAAGTCAAGAGAAAAGTTTTCATGCGTCGGAACGAGCCTGCGGCGCGGCCCGGCGGCACCGGACATTGTCCGCCCCGGACCCCGATCCGGGGTCCCATGCTACAGGGACCGGGAGGCCCCGGATCGGGGTCCGGGGCGGGGTCATGTCGAGGCTGCCGGCCAACGGCCCCCGCGGTCGGGCTTCAGATGTCCAGCGTATGGGTTTTTTCCCACTGCGAGAAATGCGACACGAAGGAATTCCACTCCTCGCGCTTCAGCTTGAGAAAGGCGGCCGAAAATTCCTCCCCCATCATCGACTTCAGGTCCTTGTCCTTGTCATAGCCGCGCAGCGCATCGAGCATGTTGAGCGGCAGTTTCGGCGCGCCGCGAACCTTGTGGCCCTCGGCATACATGTCAATGTCGTACCGCTTGCCGGGATCGGCCCGAGTCCGCAGGCCGCTGAGGCCGGCGGCAATGATCACCGCCTGCAACAGATAGGGATTCGCAGCCCCGTCAGGCAGCCGCAGCTCGAAGCGGCCGGGCCCGGGGACGCGCACCATATGGGTGCGGTTGTTGCCGGTCCAGGTCACCGTGTTGGGCGCCCAGGTCGCGCCCGACATGGTGCGCGGCGCGTTGATGCGCTTGTAGCTGTTGACCGTCGGATTGGTGATCGCGGCCAGGGCGCTGGCGTGTTTCATGATGCCGCCGAGAAAGTGCTTGCCCTGTTCCGACAGGCCCAGCTCGGCGGTCGGGCTGTCGCCTTTCTCGCCGGCAAAGACGTTGGTCCTGGAGTGCTCGCCCGGCGCGTCCCAGACCGAAATATGCGCGTGACAGCCGTTGCCGGTCAGCCCCTCGACGGGCTTGGGCATGAAAGTGGCGCGGAAGCCGTGTTTCTCGGCCACCGACTTGGTCATGAACTTGAAGAAGGAATGCTTGTCGGCGGTCTTCAGGACGTCATCGAACTCCCAGTTCATCTCGAACTGGCCGTTGGCGTCCTCGTGGTCGTTCTGGTAGGGGCCCCAGCCCATTTCCAGCATGTAATCGCAGATTTCGCGCACCACGTCATAGCGCCGCATCACCGCCTGCTGGTCATAACAGGGCTTGTCGGCGGTGTCGTACTCGTCGCTGATCTGGGCGCCGTCCGGGGTCAGCAGGAAGAACTCGGCCTCGATGCCGGTCTTGACGTGCAGGCCCGCGTCGGCGGCCTCGGCAATCAGCCGGCGCAGCACGTTGCGCGGCGCCTGGGCCACGTCCTGGCCTTCCATCACGCAATTGGCGGCGACCCAGGCGACCTCGGGTTTCCACGGAAGCTGGATCACCGATGCGGGGTCCGGCACCGCCAGCATGTCGGGGTGGGCCGGCGTCATGTCGAGATGGGTGGCAAAGCCGGCGAAGCCTGCGCCGTCCTGCTGCATGTCGGCAATCGCCGCGGCGGGCACCAGCTTGGCCCGTTGGCCGCCGAACAGATCGGTGAAGGAAATCATGAAATACTTGATGTCGCGCGCGGCAGCAAAGGCGGCAAGGTCGGTCCGGGCGTCGGGCGCCACTTGATCTCTGGGCATGTGGTCGTGTTCCTCTCTGTCGGTATGTGGCGCGGGGGTCTCCCCCTGCATCCTCTTGCGAAACGGCGCGGCCCCGTCGGGAGCCGCGCCGTCGTATGTCAGAACCCCGCCTTGCCGGGCCACCAATCGGTGCCGGCCAGTGGCACCCTGGCCATGGCCGCCGCCTCCATGGTCAGCGCGCAGAGGTCTTCCGGTTCCAGGTTGTGCAGATGGTTGTGGCCGCAGGCCCGGGCGATGGTCTGGGCCTCCAGGGTCAGTACCTTGAGATAGTTCTTCAGCCGCCGGCCGCCCTCGATCGGGTCAAACCGCGCCATCAGCTCAGGGTCCTGGGTGGTGATGCCGGCCGGGTCGCGGCCTTCGTGCCAGTCGTCATAGGCGCCGGTGGTGGTGCCCATCTTCTGGTATTCGGCCTCCCATTTCGGGTCATTGTCGCCCAGGGCCACCAGCGCGGCCGTGCCGATGGCCACCGCATCGGCCCCCAGCGCAATGGCCTTGGCCACATCGGCGCCGGTGCGGATGCCGCCCGAAACCACCAGCTGCACCTCGCGGTGCAGCCCCTGATCCTGAAGCGCCTGAACGGCCGGGCGGATGCAGGCCAGCGTCGGCAGGCCGACATGTTCGATAAACACGTCCTGGGTCGCGGCAGTGCCGCCCTGCATGCCGTCGAGCACGACCACATCGGCACCTGCCTTGATCGCCAGGGTGGTGTCATAATAGGGCCGCGTGCCGCCGATCTTGACGTAGATCGGCACCTTCCAGCCGGTAATCTCGCGGATCTCGAGGATCTTGATCTCCAGGTCATCCGGCCCGGTCCAATCCGGGTGTCGGCAGGCCGAACGCTGGTCGATGCCCGTGGGCAGGTTGCGCATGCCGGCCACGCGGTCGGAGATCTTCTGACCGAGCAGCATGCCGCCGCCACCGGGCTTGGCGCCCTGGCCCACGACGATCTCGATGGCGTCGGCCCGGCGCAGGTCGCGCGGGTTCATGCCGTAGCGCGAAGGCAGGTACTGATAGACAAGCTTGCTGGAATGGCCGCGCTCTTCCTCGGTCATGCCGCCGTCGCCGGTGGTGGTCGAGGTGCCGGCCGCGCTGGCGCCCCGGCCGAGCGCTTCCTTGGCGGGGCCGGAGAGCGCGCCGAAACTCATGCCGGCGATGGTCACCGGAATGTCCAGCTCGATGGGGGTCTTGGCGAACCGGGTGCCCAGCGTCACCTTGGTTTCGCAGGTCTCGCGGTAGCCTTCGAGCGGGTAGCGCGAGATCGAGGCGCCGAGGAACAGCAGGTCGTCGAAATGCGGCACCCGCCGCTTCGCGCCGCCGCCGCGGATGTCGTAGATGCCGGTATGCGCGGCGCGGCGGATCTCGGCGTTGACCGAATTCGAGAAGGTCGCCGACTGGATCGGCTCGGTCCGCGGGAGGGTGTCGATTGTCTGATCTTTCATGTCCATCTCCTCAATACGCGGACGCATTGTCGACGTCGAAATTGTAGAGCTTGCGGGCCGAGCCATAGCGTTTGAACTCTTCCGGTTTGGCGTCGGCTCCGGCGCGTTCCAGCAGGTCGGCCAGGATTTCGAGATGCTCGGGGCGCATCTCCTTCTCGATGCAATCGGCGCCGAGGCTCTTGACGCTGCCGCGCACGAAGAGCCGCGCCTCATAGAGTGAATCCCCCAGCGCGTCACCGGCATCCCCCAGCACCACGAGATTGCCGGATTGCGCCATGAAGGCCGACATGTGGCCGATGTTGCCATGCACCACGATGTCGATCCCTTTCATCGAGATACCGCAGCGCGAGCTTGCATTGCCCTTGATCACCAAAAGCCCGCCGTGCCCGGTGGCCCCGGCGTACTGGCTGGCGTCGCCCTCGACGATGACCGTGCCCGACATCATGTTCTCGGCCACGCCCGGTCCGGCCGAGCCGTGGACGTGCACCGTGGCCTGGCTGTTCATCCCGGCGCAGTAATAGCCGGTGGAGCCCTTCACGGTCACCTCGATGGGCGCGTCAAGGCCGACGGCAATGGCGTGGCTGCCCTTGGCGTTCACGACTTCCCAGTTGGCCTGGCTGAGGGTCTCGGCCTGCGCGTGCAGCGCTGCGTTCAGGGCGCGGAGGCCTTGCGCTTCCAAATCGAATGTCTGCATCTCAGTGGTTCCAGAAATAAACGGTTGCGGGTTCAGGCTCCCAGACGCGGGCGGTCTCGATCCCCGGCAGGTTGACCAGCGCGCGGTATTCGCTGCCGAAGGCGACATATTGATCGGTCTCGGCCATCACGGCGGGTTTGCAGGCGATCGGGTCGCGCACCACGCCAAAGCCGTCCTTGGTGCCAACGACAAAGGTGAAGAAGCCGTCGAGATCCTCCAGGCTGCTTTTCAGCGCCTCGCCCAGGCTCGATCCGGTTTGCATCTTCCAGGTCAGGTAGGCGGCGCCCACTTCGGTGTCATTCTCGGTCTCGATATGGATGCCTTCGTGGCGCAGCTTGCGGCGCAGGGCGTTGTGATTCGACAACGAGCCATTGTGAACCAGGCATTGGTCGAGGCCGGTGGAGAACGGATGCGCGCCGAGCGTGGTGACGGCGGATTCGGTGGCCATGCGGGTGTGGCCGATGCCATGGCTGCCGCTCATCTGCGAGACGGCAAAGCGGGCAGCCACGTCGCGGGGCAGGCCGACTTCCTTGTAGATCTCCATCGCCGCGCCGGTGCTCATGACCCGCACGCCCTGCCGCAGCTCCGGCAGCGCCTGGCGCGCCGCGGCCACCTTGTCGGCCGGCAGGGTCAGCACGATATGGCTGTCTTTGACCGCGCCGCTCACCGCGGCTTCGATGACGCTGCCCAGTTCCTCGGCCAGGGTTGCGAAATCCGCCTGCGGGTCGTCGGATTGCATCGTCAGCTTGGCGCTGCCGTCCGCCTCGCCGCCATAGATCGCGATGCCGGCACTGTCCGGGCCCCGATCGGTCATGGTGACAAGCATGTCGGTCAGAAGCGCGCCGAGCCGAGGCTCGAGCGACCTGTCCTTGAGAAATAATCCAACGATTCCGCACATGGCGCAGACCCTCTCCTGTGGTTGACTCGGAGCCTATCGGGTAGAGCCGGGCGCATCAACTTTCAAGAAACAATTTTTCCTGTAAAGAATATCAGGCCATATACACACCGAACCAGATGCCGCCGAATTCGGCGGTCTGCCTGCTTTGCGGGCAATCCGGGATCAGGAACGGTGGTGCCGGGCGGGCGGCCGCGGCTAGTTGGCCTGTGGATACGAAATGATCGACAGGTAGCGGATCGGCAGGCGCACCAGCACCTCCGGCCCATGCGGCGCATCTGCGTCAAAGAACAGCGTATCGCCCGGTTCCAGCCGGAAGACCTCGGTGCCGTGGCGATAATCGACCGCGCCTTCGAGCATGTAGATCGTCTCGATCCCCTCGTGCTGGAAGGTGGGGAAGACGTCGGAGGTTTCGGACAGGGTGATCAGATAGGGTTCGACCATCACGCCGCTGGAATTCGAACCGATGTGACCGAGCAGGTTGTACTGATGGCCGGCCCGGGTGCCGTCGCGCTCCATCTCGACACCGTGCCCGGCCTTGGTGTGCACCGCCGAGCGCTTTTCTTCGAACCGACGGAGGAAGGCGGTCAGCGGCACGCTCAGCACATGCGACAGCGTTTGCAAGGTGTTGAGCGAGGGAGAGGTGTTGCCGTTCTCGATCTTGGACAACATGCCGATCGACAGGCCGGAGGCCTTGGCCAGATCGGCCACCGTCATGTTCTGCTGTTTGCGGAAGGCGCGGACCTCGCGGCCGATGGCGACCTCGAGAACCTTTTCGCGGTCTTCGCCGACCCGATGCGGATCCTGTGACAGGGCCTTGGCGTTCATTGCGGCGTCCGGTTTTTGCTGTATCATCGCACCTTCCTAATTTTCACCACCGGAAAATTCCAGCGCCGGAAAGCCACTTGACCCGCGACAAGTTTCCTATCAGGAATATTGCAATGACCAGAGGTGAAAGTACAACCACTTTGGGGTTTCTGATCTTCCCCGGGTTTCCAATGTCCTGCCTGACCTCGGCGATAGAGCCCCTGCGCGCGGCCAACGAGATCTCGGGGCAGGCGGCCTTTGACTGGAAGCTGATCGGCGAAACCGGCGCGCGGGTGGAATCCAGCGCGCATATCTGGTTCGATCCGGATCGGGCGCTGACCGACGACCTGGAGCTCGACTATCTCTTTCTGCTCTCCGGCCCTTTGGCCCGGTTCGAGACGCCGCGGCCGTCAAACGGCCGGCTGCGCAGCCTGAGCCGTCACGGCGTTCGTGTCGGCGGGGTCAGCGGCGGGGTCTTTCCGCTGGCGCGCTCCGGGCTTCTGGCGGGGCACCGATGCAGCGTGCACTGGTGTTATGCCGCGGCCTTCGCGGCCGAATTTCCCGATCACCCGGTCGAGGACGACGTCATCATCATCGACCGCGACCGGCTGACGGTGTCCGGGGCGGCCGCCGTCTTTGACCTGATGCTGGGCCTGATCGATGCCAGGCTGGGCGAGGAGGTGACCACCGAAGTGGCCTGCTGGTTCCAGCATCCGCTGATGCGCGGGCAGGGGGTGCGGCAGAAGGTGCCGACCCTGCGCCGCGAAAGCACTTCGGACATGTTGCCGCCCTCGGTCGCCGAGGCGATCCGCATCTTTGGCGATCACATCGAGGATCCGGTGAACGTGGACGACGTGGCGCAGCTGGTGGGGCTGTCGCCGCGCCAGCTGGAACGCAACTTCAAGACCGCCACCGGCCAGAGCCCGTCGCGCTATTACCGCAACCTGCGAATGAACGCCGCGCGCCAGCTGGTGCTGTATTCCAACGACAGCATGGCGCGCATTGCCGCGGCGGTGGGCTATGGCGCCACCGCGCCGCTGGTGCGGCAGTACCGCCGGGCCTTTGGCGCGACGCCGCAGCAGGACCGGCAGAAGATCAACCTGTTCCGGGTGGAACGGAACCGGCCGATCCCGTCCTGAACCCGTCCGGTCCTCGCGTCGGGGCCTCGTCTCCCCCACTGGCCGTGAGGCCCCGGCGCAGGGCCGGGGCGCGGGGCGGCGATGTCAGAGCGCGCTGTACGCAGCCTCGATCAGCCCGTGATGCAGGCTCTGGGCCGACGAGCGTGGCCCGATCACGCTGAAATGCCCGTCGGCCCGGCGGATCAGGAAACAGCTTTGGTGCGCGATTGCGGTGCGGGTTGCGGCCGGGCTGTCCATCCGCCGCGTGTCGGCGTTGCACATGAGCTCCAGCACCTGGTGACAGCCAGCGCCCTCCAGGTCGAAGCGCACCCAGCCATCGGTCTGTTCGGTGACCGAACCGGCGTCCCCCATGGCCGCCTTGATCCGCGCGGCAAGGTCTTCGTGGCTGCCGTGCGGCGCCTCGAGCATCCATTGTTCCGGGCCGATCCAGAAGGCCGTGACCGGCCCGTCCCCGGCACAGGCTCCGACCCCCGGCAGGGCCGCGCCCAGAAGGGCCTGCGCCGCTGCGGCGACCTCGTCCTCGCGGCCCAGTCTTGACGCCAGCGAGGCCAGCGCCCAGTCCGGGCATTCCGAAATGCGCAAGCCCTCGAAATCGCGGACCTCGGCGGTGGTGCCGCCAAGCGCGGTCGTTGCGGTCAAGTCATGCACGGAGACGGTCTCCCTCTGGATCGACGAAATGGGCCGAGACCACCTCGACCTCGATGTTCTGCCCAGTCAACGGGCTGACCAGACGCAGGCGCTCGCCCATGCGTTCTGACCCGGATTTCAGATAGCCGATGCCGATATGGCTGTTCAGGATCGGCGAATAGCAGGCCGATGTGACATAGCCCTGGTCATGCTTTGCATCGAGGGGGCCCTCGCGGTTCATCAGGTGCCCGCCGGCGGTGACCTTCTCCTCGGGCAGCTTCGGCAGAAAGCCCACCAGCGCCAGCGCATCCGGCGTGTTCAGCCCCGCGCGTTCCGACAGGGTCGAACCAATGGCGTCCTTCTTCTTCGACACCATCCGCCCCATGCGGAGGTTGAGCGCGGTGGTGGTGCCGTTCAACTCATTGCCCGCCGCATGGCCCTTTTCGATCCGCATGACGCCCAAGGCTTCCGTGCCGTAAGGGGTCACGTCGAATTCCTCGCCTGCCGCCATCAGCCTGCGGATCAGCGCGTCGCCATAACGCGTCGGCACCGCGATCTCATAGGCCAGTTCGCCGGAGAAGGAGATGCGAAACAGCCGCGCCCGCAGCCCGCCGCAGATCGTGACCGCCCCGCAGGCCATGAAGGGAAAAGCCTCGTTCGAGATATCGAACCCGGGGTCGACGATCTTTTGCAGCAGTTTTCGGGCGTTGGGCCCGGCCACGGCATATTGCGCCCAGGCCTCGGTGGTCGAGATCAGTTGCACGTCCATGTCCGGGAACAGGCACTGGCGGACGAATTCCAAGTGGCGATAGACCGGCACGGCATTGGCCGTCGTGGTGGTCATCACGAAGTGATCCTCGGCCAGCCGCGCAGTGGTGCCGTCGTCCATCACGATGCCATCCTCGCGCAGCATCAGCCCATAGCGGGTCTTGCCGACCGCCAGCTTGGCGAAGCCATTGGCATAGACCTTGTTGAGGAAGGCCGCCGCGTCGGTGCCCTGCACGTCGATCTTGCCCAGCGTGGTCACATCACAGACCCCGACCGAGCCGCGCACCGCCCGCACCTCGCGGTCGACGCTCTGGCGCCAGTGGGTCTCGCCGGGACGCGGAAACCACTGTGCGCGCAGCCAGTTGCCGGCTTCGACGAAAACGGCGCCCTGTTCGCGGGCCCAGATGTGGCTGGGCGTCTCACGCACCGGGTGGAAATGCGCCCCGCGCGCCCGGCCGCCCAGCGTGCCCATGGCGACGGGTGTGTAGGGCGGGCGAAAGATGGTGGTGCCGACGCCGGGGATCGATTTGCCGGCCAGCTCGGCCATGATCGCCAGCCCGCCCATGTTCGAGGTCTTGCCCTGATCGGTGGCCATGCCTAGCGTGGTGTAGCGCTTGAGGTGCTCGACCGAGCGGAAGTTCTCCTGATGCGCCAGTTTCACGTCCTTGACGGTGACGTCGTTCTGCTGATCCAGCCAGGCTCGGCCGCGGCCTTCGGTGACATGCCAGAAGGGCTGGATATTGGCCGGCGCATCCTCGGCGCGGGGCAGGCGGGCCTTGTCGGGTTTGATCCCGAGATCGCCGAGAATTGCGGCGGCCTGTTCGGCCCCCGAGCGGAGCGCGGCATGGGTGGAAAAGGCCCCCGCCGCCGCCCCGGCCACGCTTTGGCCCTGCGGCAGATCCGTGCCGGGAACGAAGGCAGAGATGGCGGGGTTCCAGGCCGGGCGGCCGCGCTGATGGCAGGTCAGATGCACGTTGGGGTTCCAGCCGCCCGAGACACCGAGCGCGCCGCATTCGATGATGCGTTCGGAGCCGTCGGCCTGACGCAGCTTGACAAAGCTGAGGCCGAGCCGGCCGGAGGTGTCGATCACCTGCGCGCCGGCCAGCAGCTCGCAATCGGCGATACGCGGGGCGTCGGGGCGAACGTCGATCACGGCGGCGACCCTCACGCCCTTGGCCATCAGATCGCGGGCGGTGCGGTGGCCGTCGTCGTTGTTGGTGAAGACCGCGACCTTTTGCGCCGGCGTCGCCGCCCAGCGATTGGCATAGGCGCGCATGGCCCCGGCCAACAGGATGCCGGGGCGGTCGTTGTTGGCAAAGGCGATCGGCCGCTCGATGGCCCCGGCGCAGAGCAGGGCGCGCTTGGTGTAGACGCGCCAGAGGATCTGGCGCGGTTTGCCGGGCGCAGGCGTCGGCAGATGGTCCGAGACCCGCTCGACCGCGCCGTAGATGCCATGATCGAAACCGCCGATCACCGTGGTGCGCGGCATGAGCCGGACGTTGTTCATGCCGTGCAGCTCGGCCACGGCGGCGGCGGCCCATTCGGCCCCGGCGGTGTCATCGATGGCAAAGGTCTCGGCATTGAGCCGCCCGCCCATGGCAAAATCTTCGTCGGCCAGGATCACCCGCGCACCGGAGCGGCCTGCCGTCAGGGCCGCCGACAACCCCGCCGGGCCCGCGCCCACGATCAGAAGATCGCAATGCAGGTAGCCTTTGTCGTAGGAATCCGGGTCTTCCTCCAGCGACAGGGAGCCCAGCCCGGCGGCCTTGCGGATGATCGGCTCGTAAAGCTTTTCCCAGAAGGCGGCGGGCCACATGAAGGTCTTGTAGTAGAACCCGGCGGTCAGGAAGTTCGAGAACCGGTCGTTGACTGCCATGGCGTCAAAGGTGAGCGAGGGCCAGCGGTTCTGGCTTCTGGCCTCGAGCCCGTCGAAGAGTTCGGCGGTGGTGGCGCGGGTGTTGGGCTCCTGCCGCGCGCCGGAGCGCAGTTCGACCAGCGCATTGGGCTCTTCGCTGCCCGAGGTCAGCACCCCGCGCGGGCGGTGATACTTGAACGACCGGCCCATCAGCCGCACGCCGTTGGCCATCAGCGCCGAGGCCAGCGTGTCGCCGGGGTGGCCCGTGAAACGCTTGCCGTCGAACGTGAAGTCGAGGTTCTGGCTGCGGTCGATCTGGCCGCCCGGAAGCCGGTTTTTCTGGCTCATTTGCTGCGCCCCCGGCTGAGGGCCACATCGCGGGCCAGTTCGACCGATGTGATCTCATGGGTCAGCGTATTGCGCGTCACCACCAGCCAGCTGCGGTCGCCCACCTCGTGGAACCACAACTCGCGATGTTCGCCCGCCGGGTTGTCGCGCAGGTAGAGGTAGTCGTGGAATTTATCCACGGCATCCTCGGCCTGCCAGTCGGGGCGGTCGATCAGCGACGCATCGCCGAGATAGGTGAACTCCTGCGCGTCACGCGGGCCGAGGAGGGGATGGTCGATCATCATCTGTCAGATCCTTTGTGCGCATCTCGAACCGCAAAACCGGTTCTCACGTTTGCCGGGAAACGCATGGTCAATGCAGGTTGGGTTGCGCGCCCACGCCCTTTTCGTCGATCATCCGCCCGCGGCGGAACCGGTCGAGGCGATAGGCGGTGGCGGTTTCATGCGGGGTGTCGGTGGCCAGCAGATGCGCATAGCACATGCCCGAGGCCGGCGTCGCCTTGAAGCCGCCGTAACACCAGCCGCCATTGAAATAGAGCCCGTCGATATGGGTGCGGTCGATGATCGGCGAGCCGTCCATCGACATGTCCATGACGCCGCCCCACATCCGCAGGAGCCGCGCCCGGCCCAGCGCCGGGATCAGCGCCATGCCGCTTTCGCAGACGTCCTCGACCGTGGGCAGATTGCCGCGCTGGGCATAGGAATTGTAGCCGTCGATATCGCCGCCAAAGACCAGCCCGCCCTTGTCGGACTGGCTACAATAGAAATGCCCGGCGCCAAAAGTGATCACCCCTGGCAGCACCGGTTTCAGCCCCTCGGAGACAAAGGCCTGCAAGACGTGGCTCTCGATCGGCAGGCGTATGTCGGCCAGCGCCATGACACGGCTCGACGATCCGGCAACGCAGGAGGCCACTTTCCCGGCGCCGATATAGCCGCGCGAAGTCTCGACGCCCCTGATGGCGCCCGCCTCGATGCGCAAACCGGTGACCTCGCAGTTCTGGAGGATGTCGACGCCAAGGCTGTCGGCGCCGCGCGCGTAGCCCCAGGCCACCGCGTCGTGGCGCACGGTGCCGCCGCGATGCTGGGCCAGACCGCCCTTAATCGGGAAACGCGCGTTCTCGAAGTCGAGAAACGGATAGCGCGCGCGGATCTGATCGACGTCCAGAAGCTCGGCATCGGCGCCGTTCAGGATCATGGCATTGCCCCGGCGGACAAAGGCGTCGCGCTGGCCGTCGCTGTGATAGAGATTGAGAATGCCGCGCTGGCTGACCATCGCGTTGTAGTTCAGCTCCTGCTCCAGCCCCTCCCAGAGCTTGAGCGAATATTCGTAAAACGGCTCATTGCCATCCAGAAGGTAGTTCGACCGGATGATCGTGGTGTTCCGCCCGACGTTGCCGCCGCCGATCCAGCCTTTCTCCAGCACCGCAATGCGTTTCTTGCCGAAATGTTTGGCCAGGTAATAGGCGGTTGCCAGCCCGTGTCCGCCGCCGCCGATGATCACGTAGTCATAGCTTTTCTGCGGCTCGGGATCGCGCCACGCCGGGCCCCAGCCCCTGTGGCCGGTCAGGGCTTCCTTGATGACACGCAGACCAGAGTACTTCATCGCGACCTCGCTCATTTGCGACACCAAGATGCCTGCATCCGCCTGTGTTTGCGAGGTCGGGATCGGACGGGTCGCTGTTCAAACCCGACATCGGCGGCAGTCGCCGCGCGGGGATACGGCTCAGACCCGAAGCAGGCGGCAAGACCGCTGCGCGCAGGCGCGCCGTACATCGGCAGGCAATTGCGCGCCGGTGACGATCACGTCGTAATCCCACAGATGCGCGTGCCGGCAGGCCAGGTCCAGCCCGGCCTTTTCGGTGTCGGCGACCAGAATCGTGGTGTTGGCACAGCCGGCAATCGCCTTGCGAGCCGAAATCTCGTCGGAATTGTAATCCATCACCGCGCCGTCGGGCGACAGGCCGCCGCAGCTGAACACCGCGTAATCCACCCGGAAATTGGCAAAGAACGCATGCGCGGCAATGCCGATCATGTCGAGATCGCGCATCCGCACCGACCCGCCCGCCAGTTCGACCACGGCGCCCGGGGCGTTTTGCAAGGCGCAGACCGCATGAATGCTGTTGGTTGCGACAAACAGGTTCTCGCGCGCGGCCAGCAGACGCGCGCATTGCTCGACCGTGGTGCCGGTGCCAAGCGCGACGCGCGCGCCGTCGGGGATCAGGTTCTTCACCGCCAGGGCGATGCGCCGCTTTTCCTGGCGCGCGACGCTCTCGCGCGGGAGATAGCCGATGTTCTCGCTTTGCTGGCGCAGGCGCGCCGCGCCATTGCGGCGCTGCACCAGGGCGGCGTCATCGAGATCACGCAAATCCGCCCGGATGGTCTGAACCGACACCGCAAGACGGCCGGACAACTCGGCCGCAGACAGCTCGCCTTCCTCCGACAGGAGCGCGATGATGCGGTCACGGCGCGCTGCCAGGTCCAATCGCTTCATGTCTTTCCTTCGAAAACAACCGCAGGTTACGGCAAGGTTAGGCGGGAACGAAATTCTGCGCAATATCATTAAAAAATTTACGTTTCTGTCACAAAATCGTTGCCTCCGGCGGGAATAAGGCCCTCGTGAACCACTTTCGAACGAAAGCTGCATCTCCAGGAGAGCCCCATGAAGATCTTCCTCACCACGACCGCCTTTGCCCTCATGGCCAGCACCGCCATGGCAGACACGATCACGCTTTATACCTCCCAGCCGAACGCCGATGCGCAACAGACCGTCGATGCTTTCGAGGCGGCCAATCCGGGCACCGAAGTGGAATGGGTCCGTGACGGCACGACCAAGTTGATGGCCCGTCTGCGCGCCGAGATCGAAGCCGGCAACCCGCAGCCCGACGTTCTGCTGATCGCCGATACCGTGACGCTGGAAGGCATGGCGCAAGAGGGGCTGCTGACTGCCTATCAATCGCCCGAGGCCGCCAATTACGACGCCGCGCTCTATTCGGCCGAGGGGTACTATCACTCGACCAAGCTGATCACCACCGGCATCGTCTACAACACCGGCGTCGAGACGGCGCCAGACTCCTGGGCCGACCTGTCCGATGCCGCGCTCAAGGGCCAGATCGCGATGCCGTCGCCGCTCTATTCCGGTGCGGCGCTGATCCATCTTGCCACCCTGACCGGCGACGAAAGCCTCGGCTGGGATTACTACGGTGCGCTGGCCGCGAACGATGCCCGCGCCCAGGGCGGCAACGGCGGCACCTTCAAGGCGGTGGCCGCAGGCGAAAAGCCCTATGGCATGGTTGTCGACTTCCTCGCCATCCGCAACAAGGCCGATGGCTCGCCGGTCGAGTTCGTCTTTCCCGAAGAGGGCGTGTCTTACGTGACAGAACCGGTGGCAATCATGTCCTCGGCCAAGAACGTCGAAGGCGCCCAAAAATTCGTCGATTTCCTGCTCGGTGAAGACGGCCAGGAGCTGGTGCTCGACATGGGCTATATCCCGGCCCGCGACGGCATGGGCGTGCCCGCGGGCTTTCCGGCGCGGGAAGACATCGCGCTGATGGCCTTCGACCCGGCGGTCGCGCTGGAGAACGCCGAAGCCAACAAGGCGAAATTCGCAGAGCTGTTCGGCGCCGAATAATGGGTCTGGCGACGAAATCGGGAGGCAGCCGGTCGGAAGGCCGGCTGCTCTCTGCCATTCTGGTGGTGGCGATCTGCCTTACGCTGGCGCCGGTCCTGCGGCTGTTTGTCGAAGGGGTGACCGATCAGGGGACACCCGGTCTGGCGCTGATGGGCGGGGTCCTGTCGCAGCCCGCGACGCTCAGCGCGCTGAAACATTCGCTGATCACCGCGGGCTTTGGCACCCTGGTGTCGCTGGTGCTGGGCGCGGGATTTGCCTTTCTGGTGGCGCTGACCGATCTGCGGGCCAAGGCGGCGCTGGTCTTCTGCCTGATGATCCCGATGATGATCCCGCCGCAGATCACCGCGCTGTCCTGGACCCAGATCATGGGGCCGTCGTCGGTGCTGCTCAAGACGCTGGGCCTGGCGCCGCCGCTGGGCGCGCCGCAGCCGCTGTATTCCGCCGAGGGCATCATCCTGCTGCTGGGCATTCAGCACATGTCGATCATCTTCCTGACTCTGCGTGCCGGGCTGCGGGCGATCCCGCAGGAGGTGGTCGAAGCGGCGCGGATCAGCGGCGCGCGGGGGTTGCGCACCTGGTGGCAGGTGGTGATGCCGCTGGCCCTGCCGAGCCTGGCCGCCGGCACCGCGATCACCTTTGTCACCGCGCTGGGCAATTTCGGCATTCCGGCCATGCTGGGCATTCCGGCGGGCTATGCGACGCTGCCGACGCTGGTCTATCAGAAGCTCGCCGGCATGGGCACGAGCGTGCTGGCCGAGGTTTCGGTGCTGGCCATGCTGATCGGGACGGTGGCGGTGGCAGGCATTCTGGTACAGCGGTTTTTCCAGTCGCGGCAAAAGGTCCATCTGGTCGGCGCGACCTCGCGGCCGCTCGCCATTCCGCTGGGCGCGGCGCGGCTGCCGGTTGAGATCCTGCTCTGGGCGGTGGTCTGCGCGATCCTGGTGCTGCCGATGTTCGGCCTGCTGGCGACCTCGCTGGTGCCGGCCTACGGCGTGCCGTTGCGCCTCGATACGGTGACCCTCGCGTCGTGGTCCGAGGTGCTGTTGCGTCAGCCGGTGACGGCCCGGGCCTTTGCGAATTCCTTTGGCCTCGCCCTCGGGGCGGCCCTGGTGCTGATGGCGCTCTGCCTGCCGCTGGCCTGGCTGATGGAGCGCAATCCGACCCGGTTGTCGCGGCTCTTCGACAGCCTGCTCGACCTGCCTTATGCGCTGCCCGGCGTGGTGCTGTCGATCGCGATGATCCTGCTGTTGATCAAGCTGCCATTTACCGAGGCCACGCTCTACGGCACGATCTGGATCATTTTCCTGGCCTATCTGGCGCGGTTCTTCGCCGTCATGTTCCGCCCGGTGCAGGCCAGCCTCAAACAGCTCGACCCGGCGATGGGCGAAGCGGCGCAATCGGTCGGCGCCTCGCTGTTCCAGCGGTTGCGCGACGTGATCCTGCCGCTTTCCGCTCCCGCCGCCGCCGCCGGCGCGATCCTGGTGTTCCTCACCGCGTTCAATGAGCTGACCGTCTCGGCGTTGTTGTGGTCGTCGGGCACCGAGACCCTGGGCGTGGTGATCTTCAATCTCGATGACAGCGGCGAAACCGCGATGGCCAGTGCCCTGGCGATGACCATCGTGTTTGTGGTCATGGCGCTGATGGCCCTGATCGAGCTGTTCTCGCGCCGTTTTCCGAAAGGAGTTGTTCCATGGCAGACATAAGCCTGTCGTCGGTCGGCAAGACATTTGCGGGCGCCCCCGCCTTGTCCGACATCACCACCCGCTTCGAAGACGGGGAATTCATTGCGCTGCTGGGGCCGTCGGGCTGCGGCAAGACCACGCTTCTGCGGCTTCTGGCCGGCTTCGAGATGCCGAGCGCCGGGCAGATCGGCATTGGCCGGCGCACCATGGCCGATGCCGGCAGCGGCGCGATGGTGCCGCCAGAGCGTCGCAACATCGGCTTCGTGTTCCAATCCTATGCGCTCTGGCCGCATATGTCCGTGCGCCGCAACATCGCGTATCCGCTGGAAATTCGCCGGCTGGCCCGGGCGCAGATTGCCGAGCAGACCGAGGCGGCGCTGGCCGCCACCGGGCTTGGCGCCTACGCCGGCCGCATGCCGTCGGAACTCTCCGGCGGGCAGCGGCAGCGGGTCGCGCTGGCGCGCTGTCTGGTGTCCGATCCCGACGCCGTGCTGCTGGATGAGCCGCTGGCCAATCTGGATGTGGCGCTTCGGGCCTCGATGCAGGGGGTGTTCACCGATTTCCACCGGCGCACCGGCGCGACCATGGTCTATGTCACCCACGACCAGGCCGAAGCCATGGCCATGGCCGACCGGATCGCGGTGCTGGATCGCGGCACGATCCAGCAATTCGACACGCCCCAGACGCTTTATGAGCGCCCGCGCAACCGGTTTGTGGCCGAGTTCGTCGGCCGTGGCACGGTGGTTCCGGTGCAGGCGGTCGAAGCGACCGATAGCGCGGTCCATGCCCAGGTGCTGGGCGCGCGGATCGCGGTGCAGAGCGGCCGGAACGGCGGCGGCATCGACCACGTCTGCCTGCGCCCGGAGAACCTGACCATCACCGAGACCGGCGATCTCAGGGCCAGGGTCGCGCGGGTCACCTATCTGGGCGGGAAATACCTGCTGGAAACCGTGGCCGACTGCGGCACCCGGCTGCTTGCCGAGACGCGGGCCAAATTCGATGTCGGCGCCCAACTCGGCCTGACCATCACCACCCCATGGGCGTTTTCCGAGGACTGAATGCAAAGCGTAAGACTCCTTTCCGGCATCGGCGACAAGGGCCCCGCCTGCATGCAACTGAACCTCGGCGACCGGCGCTGGCTGCTGGATTGCGGCTTCGGCCCCGAAGCCCATGCCCATTTCGATCCCGCCTGGCTCGACGGTGCGGATGCGGTGTTCATCACCCATGACCACATCGATCATATCGGCGGCGCCTCGCATGCGGTGGAGGCCGGCCTGCCGATCTTTGCCACCGCCCAGACCGCCCGCGCCCTGCCGCCCGCGGCCGAGGTGCATCTGCTGCCCGAACAGGGCGAAACCGTTATCGACAGCGTGCGCCTGACCACCGGGCGCAACGGCCATGCCTTGGGCGGGGTCTGGATGCATTTCGCGCTGGGAGAGGGGGTGTTCTATTCCGGCGACTGGTCCGAGGAATCCGACTGGTTCCCCTTTGATCCGCCCCCAACGGCGGCCACCGCCATTCTCGATTGCTCTTACCATCTCGACGACGTGCCGCAATCAGAGCGCTTTGCGGCGCTGGATGCGCTGCTCGACGGGCTGGAAGGCCAGGTGCTTTTGCCGGTGCCGCCCTCGGGACGCGCCGGCGAAATGGCGTTGCACCTGATCCGGCGCTACGGGGTCGAGAGCGTCATGTTCGATCCCGAATGCCAGGCAACCCTGCGCGCCGCCCTGGCCAGCGCCGCGCTAGGCCCGGCGGTGCAGGAGATCGCACCGCTGCTGTCGCGCGGGCCGATGGATCAGGCGCGCTTTCTGGTCTGCGACACGCCGAATGCCGATGGCGGCGCGGCCTGGGGCTATGTCCGGGCCTGGCATGAAAGCGGGCGTCTGGGCCGTGATGCGCATGTGGTTTTTACCGGTCACATGACCGCCCATGCGCGGGCTATCTGTCGCGTGCCGGGCGGATATTTTCAGCGCTGGAACGTGCATCCGCCGTTTCGCGATCAGGTCAGGATGCTCGAACGGCTCGGCGCGAAACGGTTTGCCCCGGCGTTCTGCGCTCAGCCCGAGGACTACTTGATCGAGGATCTCGGAGTGGAGATTTTCCTGCACGATCCGGTGCGGCTGTGACCGACGTCGCGCCGCCGCCCCGCAGCTTCTGCCTGATCCGCCATGGCGAGACCACGGCCAATGCCGATGGCTGCATTGCCGGGCGCACCGATGTGGCGCTGACCGAGCGCGGCCGCGCGCAGGCCCGTGCCATGGCCGACCGTGCCTGGCCCATGCGGATCGCCCTGTATTCCAGCCCGCTGTCGCGCGCGCGGGAGACCTGCGAACTGGGCTTTCCCGGTCTGGCCTTCACCTGCCACGACGGGCTGCGCGAGCGCGACTGGGGGGTGTTCGAAGGCCGCCCCCTGGCCGACCAGCCCCGCCGCGAGGACACCCCGGAGGCCGGTGAGTGCTGGCCCGGGATGCAAGCCCGGGTGCATCAGGCGATTTGTGAAATCTGCGCCGCATCCGGCGCCGCCTTGCCCGTTCTGGTGTGCCATTCCGGCGTGATCCGCGCCGCCCGGCTGCTCTGGACCGGCGGCGGCGTCGGAGCGCGGCCCGCCAATGCCGTCCCGATCCTGTTTCAGCGATCCGGCGGCCAATTCGAGGAGAAAGAGCTATGAAAGATGCCGCTGCCACCCCCTGCGTGGTGTTCGACGTCGATGGAACCCTGGCCGAGTTCGATGCCGGCAAACTGGGGCATCTGGTGCACGGGATCGAAAAGCAATGGGAGGAGTTTCACCTCGCCATGGCCGATGCTCCGCTGATCGCGCCGATCGCCAGATTGATGCAGCGGCTGAAGGAAAGCGGCGAAACCATCGTGATCTGCTCGGGCCGGCCGCGGGGCTGGGCCGACCACACGATTGCCTGGCTGCACAAGCACGATCTGCCGTTCGACGGGCTTTACCTGCGGGGGGAAGACCAGGACGCGGCCAGCGACCCCGACGTCAAACGCCGCGCCCTGGCCGAGATGAAGGCGGACGGGCTTGTTCCCTGGCTGATCATCGATGACCGAAGCTCCGTCGTCGACGCCTGGCGGGCCGAAGGGCTTGTCTGTCTGCAATGCGCGCCCGGGGATTTCTGAACAAAGGCGCGGGGCCGGCGTCGAACAATCGGCCCACCTTGATCTGGTGGTCGACCACCCAAAGCCGGAATTTGGGCTGAGCGCGCCCACATCGGTGGGGGTGAAGAAACCGGTTTGGATCGCCACGATGAGGGCCACCGGCCGGAGGACCAGGCCGAGCGCGCCGGAGGCGGTCTTGACCGGTCTAGCCCGGCGGCGCCGGGTCCGCCGAAGCGGCGATACGATCCGTTGGCAGGCGCAGGGTGCAGAGGAAGCCGGTTTCGTCCAGCTTTCGCTCGCAGGTGCCGTCCAACCGCCCTTCGACCATGAGCTGAATGAGCTGGGTGCCAAAGCCGATGCGTTCAGGATCGCTTGGGGTCGAGGCATGCGGCGCGTTGCGGGTTTCGCGCCATTCGAGCACGAGATGGCCCTGCGTCGTGTCGTAACGGCCGCAGATCGACAGGCGCGCGTCTTCATAGGCCGCGTTGTGTTTCAGCGTGTTGGTCGCCAATTCGTTGAGCACCAGCGCCAGCGGCATGACCGTCTCGCCACCGACGACAAGTTCGGGCGTTTCGATCGTGATGCTGCCATGGTCGGGCAGGATCCCGATCGCGGCCCGGATCAGGGCCGGCAGCGCGAGGCCTTGGCCGCCGTCCTCGACGGCGATGCGATTGGCCCGTCCGACGGCCATCAGCCGGCCCAGAAAGGCCTCGTCGAGCTCTGCCTTGTCCTTGGCCACTTTCGAGCAGCTGCGGTAGATCGAGGCCAGGACGGTCAGGCTGTTGCCCACCCGGTGGCTCATCTCGCGGCGCAGGGTCTCGCGGTGCTCGGCGCTTTCCTTGCGTCGGATGGCGACGCCGATCTGACTGCCGATGGTCTGCAACATGCGCAGCAGCTCGCTGTCGAGGCGGGCCTCTTCGGTGCCGAAGAACTCCAGCACGCCATGCACCTGGCCGCCCTGCGACACCGGCAGGGCAACCGCCCGGGTGAGGCCGACCTGCGAAAAGGTATCGCGCCGGACGAACTGATCGGAGGCGGAGAGGTTCTCCAGCGCCTCGAGCTGGCCGGATTGCCAGGCCCGCCCGGGAAGCCCCTCGCCCCGGCGAAAGCGCAGCGGGGCGGTGACCTCGACAACGGGGGCGAGGCGCGGATCGGCGAGGTGCCAGATGCCCGTCGGATGCAGGCGGGCCTGGCGGCCGGTGCCGCGCACCACGTGGAAATGCCCCGCCTTCATGCCCGAGACCGAGCAGACGGTGTCGAGGCAGAACTGGGTGAACTCGTCGAGCGAGACATCGTCCAGCAACTTCTGCGCCACCGCCAGGAGCGCGTCGGCCTCGCGTGCGCGGAATTCCTGCTCGCGGCGGGCGGCCTCTTCGGCGACCATGCTGCGGATAAAGGCGTAAAAGCAGCGCTCCTCGCGCATCGGAAAGATCGACAGTTCGACGGGAAACTCATGCCCGTCGCGGTGCATGGCAGTGATCTGGATACGTTGTTCGAGAACCGGGCCTTCGCCCGTGCGGTTGTAATGCGCCAGGCCCCGGGCGTGGGCCTCACGATATTGCGGAGGAACGATCAGATCGCCCATCGAGGCGCCCAGGGCTTCCTCCCGGGACCAGCCGAAGATCTCTTCGGCAGAACCGTTCCACGCGGTAACGCGCCCGGATTCGTCCATGCCGACCACCGCGTCAAGCGCGCGGTTGAAGAGAGTTTCCAAAGGTACCATCGGGCTCGTCCGCAGTTTCTGCAACAGCTATCCTCGCTGCGCGGCGGTGTCGAGACAATTGCCCGCAGGCCCAAGGATCACGGGGGTCCGTCCAGCTCGGCCGGTCGCAGCGCGAACACCTTCTGCCAATGGTCGACCAGCGCGATGGCGGTTTCGTTTTCGGTATTGGCATAAAGCACCATCTCGATGTCCTCATGCCCGAGGTGATGCGCGGTCGAGAGGATGTCGCCGCTTTCCAGCTCGCGGTAACACATGCTCAGCGGCAGCCAGCCCAGGCCCAGACCTTTCAGCACCAGCTCCTTGATGCCGCTCGAAAGTGCGGTTTCGCATAGCGAGTTGCGCGACATCTGCCGACGCCGCTCGAACCGATGGATCGGTTGAGCGAGGAACTGGGCGATCTGCGGCGCGTCGGCGGCCATGGCCCTTGCAGCGGTCCTGCCCAGGAATGAGAATTCCGAACGCAACCTCGTCTTTACCGTGATCAGCGTGACCCTGCTCAGCACGGTGGCGATGGTCGTCTATCCGATGCTGATGACCCTGCTCGGCTTTGACGCGCGCGCCGCCGGCCTGTTTCTCGGCGGCACGATCCACGATGTCGCCCAGGTGGTGGGCGCGGGCTACACCATGTCGGAAGAGACCGGCGACGTCTCGACGGTGGTCAAGCTGATGCGCGTGTCGCTGCTGGCGCCGGTGGTCTTCCTGATCGCGCTCGCCGCACGCAGGGTTGGCGCCACCCGGCAAAGGGCGCCGCTGCTGCCGGGCTTCGTCCTGGCCTTCCTGGGCTTTGCGATGATCAATTCGGTGACACCGATGCCCGAGGGCCTGACGCGGACGATCGGCGACGCCTCGGGATGGCTGCTGCTCACGGCAGTCTCGGCGGTAGGAATGAAAACCTCGTGGAAACAGGTGCAGGACGTCGGCGGGCAAGCCTTTGCGCTGGTGATCTGCGAGACGCTGATCCTGGCGGGGTTCTTCCTGGGCGGATTGTGGTTCCTCGGCACGTCATGAGCGCCAGGGCTCGGCCGTGAGGGGGAAAATGCGCCCGGGCCGGGAGCGGGCCCGGGCGCCCGGGCATCACGACAGGTGATGCACCTCCTGCAACCCGTAGACGGGGGTATCGAGGCCCTCCATCCGGGCCTTCAGTTGCAGCGCGAGATAGAGCGAATAATGCCGCGACTGGTGCAGGTTGCCGCCGTGGAACCAGAGATTTTCCTGCTGGGTGGGTTTCCACATGTTGCGCTGTTCGCCCTCCCAGGGGCCGGGATCCTTGGTGGTGTCGGAGCCGAGGCCCCAGACCTTGCCGACCTTGTCCGCGACCTCTTGAGAGATCAGATCGGCGGCCCAGCCGTTCATGCTGCCATACCCCGTCGCCATCACCACCAGATCGGCCTCGAGCCGGGTGCCGTCTGCCAGAACAACGGCATCTTCCTCGAAATGATCGACCTGACCTTTCACCAGCTTGACCTCTCCATCGATAATCAGCTGGCTGGCGCCGACATCGATGTAGTAACCCGAGCCGCGGCGCAGGTATTTCATGAACAGCCCCGAGCCATCGTCGCCCCAGTCGAGCTCGAAACCGGCCTTCTCCAGCCCGGCGTAGAACTCGGCATCGCGCTCGCGCATCTGGTCGTAAAGCGGGATCTGGAAGTCATGCATGATCTTGTAGGGCAGGGAGGCAAAGATCATGTCGGCCTTTTCGGTGGTCACCCCGTTGGCCACGGCCTCTTCGGAGTAAAGCCCGCCGAGACCGATATCCATCAGCGTCTCCGAGCGCACGATATGTGTCGAGGAGCGCTGCACCATGGTCACATCGGCATCCGCCTCCCAGAGCGCGGCGCAGATGTCATGGGCGGAATTGTTGGAGCCGACCACAACGACCTTCTTGCCGGTCCAGGCGTCGGGGCCGTCGTGCTGCGAGGAATGCTGGACCTCGCCCTTGAAGGTTTCCATGCCGGGGAAGTCGGGCAGGTTCGGTTTGCCCGACATGCCGGTCGCCAGCACAAGCTGGGTGGGGCGCAGGGTGAGCGTTTCGCCGTCGCGGTTCACCGTCACGGTCCAGCTTCCGGTGTCCTCGTCATAGCTGGCCTGCTGCACCTCCGAGCGGGTCCAGTAGTTCAGCTCCATGACCTTGGTGTACATCTCGAGCCAGTCGCCGACCTTGTCCTTGGGGGTGAACACCGGCCAGTTGTCGGGGAACTTGATATAGGGCAGGTGGTCGTACCACACCGGGTCATGCAGACAGAGCGACTTGTAGCGGTTGCGCCATTGGTCGCCGGGGCGGTTGTGCTTGTCGAGCACGATGGTCGGCACGCCGAGCTGGCGCAGCCGCGCACCCAGCGCGATGCCGCCCTGACCGCCGCCGATGATCACCGTATAGGGCTGTTTGTCATATCCCAGCTCGGCCGCCTCGGCCTCGCGCTTTTCCTTCCAGCTCGCGCGGTTCTTTTTCGCGCCGTGCTCGGCCCCGATCGGCCGTCGCGTGCCGCGATTTTCTTCGAAGCCTTTCAGCTCGGTCAGCGCCGTCAGCAGCGTCCAGATCCGGTCGTCCTTGAGCCGCAGAAGCCCGCAGCCGCGCCCCGCTGCGGTCTCGAAGGTGATCCAGGCGGTGATGACGCCGCCGTCTTCGGCCGGCAGTTCGCCGGATTGAAGCTGAAAATTGCCGGGGCGGGTGTGCGCCAGCTGACGGGTCAGCATCTCGGCGACGCCCGGGGGGCCTTCGACGGTCTTGAGGTTCCAGCTCACCGCCACCAGATCGCGCCAGTAGCTGTCGGTGGCAAAGAGATCGCTGGCACGCCTGACGTCGCCCTCCTCCAGGGCGGCGTTGAAACTGTCCAGGACCAGCTGGGTGCGGTGTGTCACCGTTGAATCGAGCATCGTGTTCCTCCTCCTGATGCACGTGGATGTGCGAGGAGTATCGCGGTGCCGCCCGCTGCCGATCCATCAAAGCCTGCGGTTCGGGCCGGGGAAAATGCGCTCTGCGCTGCGGCATGTTGCAGGCGCAACAGCGGCGCAACACAGGCTGTTGCCCGGCCCGAGGATGCAACCGCGCCCTGCGCCTTTCGGTCAGAGGCTGAGCAGCAGCATGGCCGTGGTCGCCGTCAGCACCACCAGCAGAACCTTGCGAAACAGCGCCTCGGACAGTTTCCGGGACACGCCCGACCCGGCGGCGATGCCCAGTATCAGCGCCGGCGCGAGCCATGCCGCAAGCTTCAATGTCTCTGTGCCGAAGCCCGACACCAGCGTATAGGTCAGCACGTTTGCGCCATAGGCGAAAACAAAAAAGGCGAGGATGGTCGCGCGCACCGAAGTCTTGTCGAAGGCGCGCAGCGACATCCAGGTGGCGGCCAATGGCCCCGGCATGGCCAGCATCCCGCCCATGATCCCCGCCAGCGTTCCGATGGAGGCGGTTTCCACGGCGGCCGGCGGCGGTTTTGCCCGCCCGGCTGTCCGGCGCATGTCGGCGACAAGCGTGAAGGCGACAAATGCCACCATGGCAGCCGCAACCAGCTTCAACGCGGCAACGTTCAAAAGGCTTTGCAGGCCGAGGCCAAAGGCGATCCCGGCACTGCTGCCGGCCATCAACCAGAGCAGAACCCGCTTTTCCACGCCGCCGCGCAGCATCGGGGCCAGGATGAGTGCGATGGCGAGGTTGTGCAGGGCGCTGATCTGGATCGCCTCGGCGCCGTTCAGCGCGACCAGAAAGATCGGACCGGCGATGACGCCATAGCCGATCCCGGTGGCCGCCTGAAGCGTGGCGGCGCCAAAAACCGCGAGGCCGAGCAATGTCAGAAGCGCAGGATCCATGAGGCAAGTCCATGAAAAGGGCCGGATCACCGCGGTGACCCGGCCAGAAGGGGAGCCGTGGCGAGATCAGTTCAACGCGACCCGACCGGTATCGATGTCGGACAGGAAGCTGCCGTCGACATAGGCGCCGATCGACTCGCGGGTCGGAACCTCGCCCTTGATCGAACCGCGTGCGTTGATCCAGACGCCTTCCTCGACCATCAGATCGATCAACGCATCATCCAGCCCGATTTCGAAGGCATAATTGGCCGAGGCCTCGGCCACTTCGTCGGGCTTCAACGTGCCGCCCAGAACACGCGAGACCGCTTCATGCGAGGCTGCGGGGTCAGAGGTGACGACCTGTTCGGCCTCGAGCAATGCGGTCAGAACGGCAGAGACCGCCGCCGGGTCGTCGTCGATCAGCTCTTGCGTGGCGACAAGGATGAAATGGGTGTTGTAGCTGGAGATCGGGATTTCCCGATATTTCTCGCCGAGGGTCTCCTTGGCGCCGCCGTAGAAAGACGGGAACATGGCGCCGGCAAAGATGTCGCCGCGTGACAGGGCCGGCACGATATCGGGCGGGCCGACCGAAACGATCTCGGCCTCGATCGCGGCGTCCTTCAATTCGTTTTCAAGCCAGAAATGCACATTGGTGCCGGCGGTCACGCCAATCGGCTTGCCGGCCAGATCGGCCACGCTGTCGATCTCGGGGCCGCCGGTGTGGATGATGCGCGTCGCCCGATATTGCGACAAGCCGGCGATGACCTTGAAGTCCTGTTCGCGCATGGCGCCGATGACGGCGGGAAACTCGGCCATGACCGCGACATCGAGCTGACCGCCAAGCAGCGCCTCAAAGGCGGCGCGGCCGGACTGGAAGGGGATGACATTCACGTCAAGCCCGTGTTTGGCGAAAAGGTCGTGATCCATCGCCACGGACAGCTGCGGAATGTCGAGATAGGCGCCGCCGCCGAAGGTGATTTCGGAGTTCTGCGCGGTGGCCCCGGTCGCCAGGATGGCGAGGCTGCCGGCAATAAAGGTGGATTTCAGAGTATGGTGCATTGTTTCCTCCTGTTGGTTTGTGTCTTGTTCAATGATCCTCGGCGCCGGGCTGGCGCAGCAGGCCGATGATGTGGTTGCGGTTCTTCAGGAAGCTTTCGGTCACCTCATGGGCGCGGCGCGGGCGCTCGTCGGTGATTTCCATGGTTTCGATGATGCGCCCCGGCCCGGCGCTCATGATGTGGGCGCGGTCGGACAGGATCAGAGCCTCATCCACGTCATGGGTGACAAAGATCACCGTGGCCTTGTGCGCCTCCCAGACGCGAAGAAGGATCTCGTGCATCACCACCCGGGTCTGCGCATCCAGCGCGCCGAAGGGTTCGTCCATCAAGAGCACCTTGGGCGAGGTCACGAAGGTCCGCGCCAGCGCCACCCGCTGGCGCATGCCGCAGGAAAGCTGGCCGGGATAGGTGGTCTCGCGTCCTTCCAGCCCGACCTCCTTGAGGGCGGCCATGGCGCGGTCGCGGCGCTCCTGCTTGGAGTATGGGAAGCGTTTCAGCGCGAACATCACGTTGCCGAGCGCTGTGAACCAGGGGAACAGGGCGTATTGTTGAAAGACCACGCCGACGTCGGGGTTGATGCCGGTCACCGGCTCGCCATCGAGCTTGATGACCCCGCCCGAGAGCGGCACGAAGCCACCGACGGCGTTCAGCAAGGTCGACTTGCCGCAGCCCGACGGGCCGATCAGCGAGACGAAGGAACCGGGGTCGATCACCAGGTCGGTGGGGGCGAGGGCTTCGATCTTCTTGCCCTTGGGGCCCTTGAAGGTGACGGCGGCGTTCTCGACGTCAATTCTGCCGACCTCGGTGTTGGTCATGGTCTGAGGTTCCTCGACGATTTTCAGTGCTGCATTCTGCATCATGCGCTCTCCCAATGGACCAGCCGGCGGCTGATGAGGACAAAGACCGAGTCGAGCAGGGCGCCCAGGATGCCGAGCTCGATGAGCCCCACGAACATCCGGTCGGTCTGGATGAATTGGCGGGCGTCCTGAAGGCGGAAGCCGATGCCGGAGGATGCGCCGCTGAGTTCCGCCGCGACGAGGCTGAGAAAGGCCAGGGCGGCGCCGAGGCGGAGACCCACCACGATATGCGGCGCGGCGGCGGGCACGACGACCTCGAAGAACTCGCGGAACCGGTTGGCGCCCAGCGACCTCGCGGCGCGGATATAGGTTCCGGCGACGGAGGAGGCGCCGGCGTGAGTGTTGAGTCAGACGGCCAGGAACACTGTGTAGGAGATCACGAAGTACTTTGATCCCTCGCCGATGCCGAACCAGACGATGGCGATCGGCACCAATGCAATGGCGGGGATCGGCCTGAGCAGCGTCAGGAAGGGTTCCAGCGCCACCGAGAAGGCAAAGACCCGCGCGGTGAGCAGCCCGATCAGCACCCCCAGCGTCGAGCCGATGGTGAAACCGATGGCGGCGCGTTTGAGCGAGATCTGAAGGTCGGAGATCAGTACCCCGTCACGGTAGAGCTCGACCGCGGCGGCCAATACCTGTGGTGGGGTCGGAAAGAGGTTCTGGTTGACGAGCCCGAAGCCCGAGACGATCCACCAGACCGCGATCACGCCGGAAAGCGAGACGGCGAGCTGGCCGTATTTCTTGAGGTGAGTTTCCATCGCGATGCCCTTTCATCTGTTCCGGAAATCGGCCGAACGGCCATGACACCGGATGATCGGCGCGGCGCCGACGGCGTCGCGCGCGCGTTTCCGGTTGGTCTTCAGAAAGTCTTCGGCGTCCCAGCCCACCGGGCGGGATTGCGCCATCACGCAGCGGCCGTCGACGACGACGGCCTCGATCTGGTCGCGGTTGTAGAGCCGCACCAGCTCCCATTCGAAATCCCAGGACGGGGTGACTTCGGGCTGGCGCCGGTCGAGCACAAGGAAATCGGCGCGCTGGCCCGGGGCGATCTGCCCGGTCACCTCGCCAAGGCCGGCGGCATCGGCGCTGCCGCGGGTGGCAGCGTCGATCCAGGTCCAGGCCGCGCCGCAGGAGAAATCGGCGTTCTGCATGCCTTGTGAAAACCGCTGCGCAGTCTCGGCCGATTCCAGCAGGCGCAGCGCGTCCGAGCGGGTGCTGTCGGTGCCGATGCCAAAGCGCACGCCGCGCGCGGCGAAGCCCAGCGCCGGGGCGATACGGTCGCCTTTCCAGGCGCTGGCCAGCGGGTTGTAGCTGACCGCCGAACCGGTCTCGCGCAGGATCTCGATCTCGCGGTCGGTGACCAGGGTGCAATGATGGTGGAGCGTGTGCGGACCGACGGCACCGTGGTCGGCGAAATATTCCAATGGGCGCTTGCCATGGGTGCAGACACTCCAGTGCACTTCGACATGGTGTTCGTTGGTGTGGATCTGGAACATCACGCCTTGCGCTGCGGCGTAGTCCGACAGGGCGCGCAGCATTTCGCCCGGCGCGCTCTGCACCGCGGGAACGCAGAGCGAGGGGGTGATCAGCGGCTGGCCCTTGCAGGTGGCGATATGCGCCTCGGCCCGTTTGAGCGCCCCGTCGATGGCCTTGGCAATGTCGCAGTGCGAGGGCTGTCTCGTGCCGTCGACCGGCAGCGCCGCGCCGGTGGCAGAGACCAGCCGGATGCCCACGTCGGTCGCGGCCTGATGCAGCGCAGCGGCCTTTTCGCCATCGAGCACCGCGAAATTGACGATGCCGGTAAAGCCGCCACGCAGCGCCTCGAGAAACATCCACTTGGCCGAGACATAGACCGTCTCGGCGTCATAACTGCCTTCCATCGGCGTCCAGATGCGGCGCCAGATCTGCGCCGGTTCGCCGCCGGTGATCGCCTTGCCGAAGGCCTGGCCCAGATGGGTGTGCGCATCGATAAAGCCCGGCACGATGGCGCGTTCGGGCAGATCGACGACGGGGGTGCCGGCTGCAACCAGACCGCGCGGCCCGACCTGCACGATCTCACCGTCGCGGACTTGTACCACCATGTCGCTCAGCGCGCCCTCGGGCGTCAGCACGAGTTCGGGGGCCAGCGCATAGCTGCCGCGATTGGTGAGTTCCGACAATCCTGACATGGTTTTCCCAGATCCTTGTTACGCATCTTGCGAGTCGCGGGAACGACCGCTTGCAGAAAGCGTAGACAGGGTCTTCAATAGAAGATAATACTAAATTTTGCGCCACTCATAGGTAAAAACTATGGACTTTAACTGTGATCAATATTCGTCAGCTTGAATGCCTGCGTGCCGTGATGATGAGCGGAAACATGACTCAGGCGGCGGAATCGCTGGGCATAGCGCAGCCTTCGGCAAGCAGCCTGATCGCCAACCTCGAACATGCGCTGGGATTCAAACTGTTCGAACGGGTCAAGGGGCGGCTGGTGGCGACGCCCGAGGCGAAAGTGTTGATGCCGGACGTGCAGCGCACCCTGGAAAGCGTCGAGCTGACCGAACACCGGGCGCGGCAGATCCGCGACAATCGCCGGGGCGATCTGGTCGTGGTGTCCTATCCCGACATCGCCATAGATTTTCTGCCCGAGGCGCTGAGCGACTTTCTGGCCGACCGGCCATCGGTTCGGGTCCACCTTCAGGCGCGGCGCTCCGAAATGATGACCGGGCTGTTGCAGACCCATGATTTCGATCTGGCGATATCGACCCGGCTGGCCGAGGCACGCAACCTTGATGTGCGGGAATTCGCGGTGCCCTGCATGATCGCTTTTCCGCGCGGGCAGGCGCCGCCGGGCCGGCTGGCGCTGGAGCCCATCGACCTGCAATCGCAACCGCTGATCAGCGTGAGCGCCGGCCACCCGAGCGCCATCCAGCTGTCCGAGCGCTTTGACCAACGTGGCGTCGGGTATCCCGGCACGGCGGTCGAGACGCAGACCTTCGAGTCGGTCTGCGGTTTCGTGCGGCGTGGCTTCGGCGCCGGGCTGATCGATGCCATCACGGCAAGCCGTTACCGGGACGAACTGGATATCGTCGGCTTCGTGCCGACGGTCTGGCAGACGATCTATCTGCTGCGTCCGCTGGACCGGCCGGCCTCCAAGATCGCACGCGAATTTTCCGACATGCTCGCCGCGCGGATCGAGGCGCTGGTGTCCGAAGGGATGTCTGCGCCGGAGGGCTGACGGGGACCGCCAGATCCGCCTGCGACCTTTGCAATTCCGGCACATTCGTACCGCAATTGGCTGATAGGGTCACGCCGGAGACATGGAAAGAGGTGCCCCGTGAACGCGACCGCTGCGCTTGAGCCCGCGCCCCGATGCGATCTTCGCACCGAGGTGATCGATCGCCTCGAAGAGCTGAGCAAATTGCGCCGCGGGTGGGAGCGGCTTGCCGGGATCGATCCCCATGCGGGATTTTTCCTCTCCTGGGAGTGGATGAAAACCCTGCTCGCCGACAATCCCGGAAGCTGGCACGTGCTGGTCGTGCGCGATGGCTCTGATCCGCAGGAGATTGCCGCCATCCTGCCGTTGCGCCATTCCTTCCACTGGAGCGAAAGCAGCGAAACCTGTCAGACCCGCTACGATGCGGCCGGTCGTTTTGGCCTCAGCGACGCGACCGGCTTTCTCTGCCATCCCGACCGCGAAGACGCCGCCCTTGCGGCCTTGGCGCCGTGCCTTTCAGAGATGCCGTGGAAGCGCCTCTCCCTGCGCTATGTCGCCGCCCCACATCGAGCCCGGCGGTTCGCCGATGCCTTTGACCCCGAGCGGTTTCGCGTCGATTGGCCGCCCTATACAGACAACGCCGGCCGCACCGACAAGCTCCGGGTGCCGACCGTTGCCTTGCCCGGGAGCTTCGAGGCCTATTTGAATGAGACGGTGAGAAAGAGCATTCGCGGCAAGATCCGCCGCTTTCGTCGCAGGTATCTGGACGACGGCCCTTACCGCATCACGTTGACCACGCCGGAAACCTTCGCCCGGAATGCCGACGCGCTCCAACATCTGTGGCGTGCCCGCTGGAGCGACACGCTGTCGCCGCAGGTGATGCGGAGCTATCAAAAGAAGCAGCGTTTGCTGCTCGAAAGATGCCAAGACATGGGCACCCTCTTCATGCCAGTGCTTTGGCGGGATCGGCATCCGATCGGCGTTCTGGCCCGGCTGATCGACCGTCGGAAAAAGACGATGACCGGCATGATCGCCGCCCGCGATCACCGCGGCGCCTTGCCCTGCATCGGCTTGTTGCTGAACGCGTTCTGTATCGAGGCCGCCATCCGCATGGCGTTGACCAGTTACGAGCTGGGCCACGGCAACGAATCGTACAAATATCAGTACGGCGCGACCGACAAACACCTGGCGTATCTGACACTCCGCCGCCGTGGAGGAGATACGCCGGACGTCTTCAGCCCCGCGTCGACCGCCGGTGCGGCCCGTCGCGCGCAGAATGAACTCCGGCAGGGCGCACATGGGCGGACCATGGGCATCCTGCGCCAGATCGAGGATGTGTGCGAGGGGTAGGGCTTGCGGCCGGGCGGCCCTTTCCTGAAGAGCTCCGGCGCCATCGCGGATTTCGGTCCGGCGGCGTAGCCATGCGGTGAAAATCTCGCGTATTGCATAAACATTTAAAAGTATATATGTTTTGATCGACCTGCGGTGCCGCTCGGGCTCGCTGGGTCATGGCAATTGAAATGGCGGCCTTGGCAACGCGCGCATGTGGCGCCGCGACGGGCCCGCCGCCGGCGGTTGAACTCCCCACGAAAAGGACAGAGATAATGAACGCCTATCCAGAGCTGAACCTGTTGATCGATGGCGCCTGGAGGGCGGGTGCCGCCGGGGCCGCGCAGGAGGTCATCAACCCTGCCACGGAAGAGGTGCTTGGCGTGCTGCCCTCGGCCGCGCCCGAGGATCTCGACGCGGCGTTGCACTCGGCCGCGCGCGGGTTTGCCACCTGGCGCGCCATGTCGTCATATGACCGCGCCGCCATCATGACCCGCGCGGCACAGCTGATCCGTGAGCGGGTCGAGACAATCGCCGTCGCCGTCACGCTCGAGAACGGCAAGCCGCTGGCCGAGGCCCGGATGGAGATCGGTACAGTTGTCGATATCCTCGAATTCAGCGCCGAAGAGGGCAAGCGCCTGCATGGCCGCATCGTCGAAGGCCGCGCCGCCGGTGTCCGGCATCACGTGGTCAAGGAGCCGGTCGGCGTCTGCCTGGCGATCACCCCCTGGAACTTTCCGATCAACACCGTGGCCAAGAAAATCGGTGCGGCGCTGGGGGCGGGGTGTTCGGTGATCCTCAAGGCCTCGAACGAAACTCCGGCCGCGGCCGTCCTGCTGGTGCAGGCGCTGATCGACGCCGGCCTGCCCGATGGGGTGGTGACGTTGGTCTTTGGGCCCTCGGCGCAGGTGACACGCCATCTGATGGCCTCCGACATCGTCCGCAAGGTCTCGCTGACCGGCTCGGTGCCGGTCGGCAAACAACTGGCGGTCCTCGCGGCCGAACGGATGCAGCGCCTGACCATGGAGCTGGGCGGGCATGCGCCGGTGGTGGTGTTCGACGACGTCGATATCGCCAGGGCTGTCGATCTTCTGGTGCCGGGCAAGTTCCGCAACGCCGGCCAGATCTGCATCTCGCCTACGCGGTTCTTTGTACAGGATGCGATCTACGACGATTTTGTCGCGGCCTTCACCACACGTGCGGCGGCGATCAAGGTGGGCGACGGGATGGCGGCGGGCACCATGATGGGCCCGCTCGCCAATGCCCGGCGGCTGGCCGCGATGGACGGCTTTGTCGACGACGCCCGCACACGCGGCGCAACCGTCACCACCGGCGGCGAGCGGATTGGCAACCGGGGCTATTTCTATGGCCCCACCGTCATCAAGGACGCCCCCGACGACAGCCTGGTCATGACCGAGGAACCCTTTGGCCCGATGGCCCCGATGACCCGCTTTGCTACGATCGAGGAGGTGGCCGAACGCGCCAATGCACTGGACCTGGGGCTGGCCTCTTACGCGGTCACCAATTCGCTGGAGCGGGCGAGCCGGATCGGAGAGGTGCTTGCCGCCGGCATGGTGGGCATCAATACCGTCGGCGTCGCCAGCCCGGAAACCCCCTTTGGCGGCGTCAAGGAAAGCGGCTATGGCGTCGAGAGCGGCCCCGAGAGCCTGGAACATTACCTTGTGCCGAAATCCATCGCGCTGAAACCGTATCTGTGACCAAAGCTACCAGTCGAAGAGCGGCCATGTCCGAAAGGGCGTGGCCGGTCTTGTTTCAGGCACGGGCCACTCAGAAGAAATCCCGTCCCGGGCCTGCCGCCGGGCGGGCGTGGCTTGGTGGGTGAGATTTCTATTGATATAAAGGTATATATGTTTTATTGTATCTGCAAGGCGGCGAGTCACCGGAGCCTGACGCTCGATACTTACAAAAATGTGGGTACTTGAGTTTTTTGCACCCGGCGCGGAAAACTCGCCGAAGGAAACGATTGCCCGCCGCGCGCGGCGGCACTGCCAGGGTCCGCCATGTCGCGCGGCCGAAGATGGCGAAAGGGAGGAACCGATGTCCGAAGACAAGCCGCTCGCCGGGAGAACCGCTGTGGTGACGGGGGCGGGCCGAGGGCTCGGCCGGTCGATTGCGCTCTATTTCGCCCGCGCCGGGGCGGATCTGGCGATTTGCTCGCGCACACTGGCCGAGCTTGAAGCGGTGAAAGCCGAGGTCGAGGCCTGTGGCGTGCGGTGCCTCCTCGGAGCCGTCGATCTTTCGGATCAGGAGGTCACAGCGGCGTTCTGCGATCAGGTCATTGCCGGGTTCGGCTGCGTTGACCTGCTGGTCAACAACGCCGGAGCCGAAGTGGAAACCGGGCGCATCGAAGAGTCCGATCCGGCGAACTGGTGGAAGACCATCGAGATCAATCTGCGGGGCCCCTACATGGTGACGCGCTTCCTTCTGCCGGGGATGTCGGATGGCGCCAAGATCATCAATGTGACCTCGGGCATGGGCAAGCGCGCGGGCAATGCCAACAGCGCTTATCACGTGTCCAAGGCGGCGATGAACATGTTCACCGATGCCCTGGCAAACGAGCTCTGGCCGCGCCGGATCGACGTCAACAACCTGATTCCCGGGCCGGTGGCGACCAGCATGCTCAACAAGGACAAGCCCGGCGACCGGCGCACCCCGCCGGAGGAGGTGCTGGAGCGGTTTGCCGAGGCCCTGCCGCCGGGATTCCCGGAATGGGAACGGCTGAAGCATCCCGATGAGGTCGGCGAACTGGCACTTTACATGGCGACGCGGCCAATCGGCGGGCCAACCGGTCAGAGCTTTTCGCTCGCGCGGCGGCCGCTGTGAGCCTTGCGGGGCGTCTCGATACCGGGCGGGGCCCGTGGGAGGACAGGATGACAGCTCTGACACGCGGTCTCGACCGGATCAACAGGACGATCTGCAAGCTGTTGCGATGGCTGACCATTTTCCTGATGGCGGCGATCACCCTGAATGTCTTTGCCGGTGTCTTCTGGCGCTACGTGGTGAACAGCTCGCTGCCCTGGTACGAGGAGGCCGGCAAATACATGATGTTCTGGCTGGTCTTCGTGGCGGCGCCGATCGTGCTGAAAAACCGCGGCCAGATCGCGCTCGATATCCTGCCGAACCTGCTGCCGCCGCGGCTGCGGAACCTGAACTACCTGATCATCTATGCGGTGGTCTTCGGGCTGATGTGTGTCTTTGTCTGGCAGGGCTATTCCATCGCCTGGATCGCGCGCAAGCAACAGCCTTCGTCCTTCGAGCTGTCGTTTTTCTGGATCTATTTCGCCATCCCCTTCGGGAGCGCGATTATGGCTCTGATATCGCTCGAGTTTCTGCTGAAGGCCCTGCATGGGATCTTCAGGCCCGACGCGGTCGACCTCGAGCCGGGCAACATGATCGACAATTCACTGACGTGAGGCCGCACAGCCCCGTTTGACGTACGCAAGACCGCAGCCGCTGCGGGCTCTTGGGAGGAGACTTGCACCATGCCTTTGACGTTCTTCTGGGTCTTTCTGGTCCTCATGGCTGCCGGGATACCGATTGTCTTTGCCCTGGCGGCCGGGCCGCTGGCGGGCTTCCTGCTGGCCGATCAGGCGACCTTCATGAAGATGCTGCCGCAGCGCATGTTCGGGGGGATCGCGCAATTCCCGATCCTCGCCATCCCGCTGTTCATTCTGGCCGGCGAGGTGATGAATGTCTCGGGCATCACCAAGAGCCTGGTGCATTTCGCCAATGTGCTGATCGGCCATGTCCGGGCCGGGCTGGCACAGGCCAATATCGTGGCCTCGATCATGTTCGCGGGCCTCTCGGGCTCGGCCGTGGCCGACACTTCGGCGCTGGGGTCGATCTTCATTCCGGCGATGGAGAAGGACGGCTATTCCCGCCCCTTCGCCGCCGCCGTCACCGCCGCCAGCTCGGTCATCGGGCCGATCATCCCGCCTTCGATCATCATGGTGATCTATGCCTATGTCATGAACGTCTCGGTCGCGGCGCTGTTTCTGGCCGGCATCGTGCCCGGGGTCATGGTGGGCGCGGGCCTGATGATCGTCACCGCGATCATCGGCAAGCGCCGCGACTACCCCAAGGCCCATCGCCGCGCCACCACGGGCGAGGTCTGGACCGCGTTCAAACCGGCCTTCTTGCCGCTGCTGACCCCGGTCATCATTCTCGGCGGCATCGTCTCGGGTATCGTCACGCCGACCGAGGCGGCGGGGGCGGCGGTGTTCTATGCGCTGGTGCTGTCGATGCTGATCACCCGCACCGTCAAGCCGGCGGATCTGGTGGGCATCTTCTACCGCACCGGGCTGGTGTCCTCCTCGATCCTGCTGATCGTCGGCTCGGCCACGATCTTTGGCTGGGCGGCCACCGTGTCGGGCGTGCCGCAGGCGCTGGGCAAGATGCTCTTTACCATCACCGAAAATCCGTTCCTGCTGCTGCTCCTGGTGAATATCCTGCTTCTGTTCATCGGCATGTTCCTCGATGCCGTGCCCGCGATCCTGATCCTCGGACCGATCTTTGCCCCGGCGCTGGCCCAGGTGGGCGTCGACCCGGTGCATTTTGCCATCATCATGTGCGTCAACGTCACCGTGGGCCTGGTGACGCCGCCGATGGGCATGATCCTCTTTGTTGCCTCCGGTCTGACCCGCACCGGCATCGAGGTCATCTCGCGCGAACTCTGGCCCTATCTCGCCGTGCATTTCCTGGTGATCGTCCTGATCTCGATGATCCCGGCACTGACGCTGACCATTCCGAAACTCTTCGGCTTTCTCTGAGCCGGCCCCACCAGACAAAAGGGAGGACCTATCATGTCTGTCACATCAAAACTCACAAATGCCGCGATCGGGCTAAGCAGCGCCATCGCGCTGGCATCCGCCGCGCAAGCCGCGGAATACACGTTAAAAATCGGGCATGTCTCCGCCGTCACCCAACCGCTGTCGACCTGCGCCGAAGTGATGAAATCGCACGTCGAGCGCTACTCCGGCGGCCGCATCGAGGTCCAGCATTATCCGGCCGGGCAACTCGGCAACTTCCGCGAAAACGTCGAGGCGGTGCAATTCGGCACGTTGGAAATGACCCTGACGTCGGGCGGCGGCATTGCCAATTTCTTTGGCCCAATTCAGGCTTTTGATATCCCCTACCTTTTTGCCAACGATCAGGTGATGGACAAGGTCATGGCCGATCGCGAGCTGACCGAGAGGCTGCGCGCCGATGTGCTGGAAGCGACCGGATCGGTGCGGCTGATGGGAATGACCGGCGGCGTCGGCTGGCGCGACTTTTTCACCAATGTGCCGGTGAAGACCGCGGCCGATCTGCAAGGCATCAAGATGCGCACGGTGGAATCGCCGGTGTCGATGGAATTTGCAAGCGCGCTCGGCATGAATCCGACGCCGGTGCCCTGGCCCGAGCTCTACACCTCGCTGGCGACCGGCGTGGTCAACGGCACCAAGAACGCGCTGTCCGACGTGGTCGATACCAGCCTCAACGACTATGTCAAATATGCGGTCGCCGACCACCACACCCACAACCTGATCTTCTGGTGGATGTCCGACACCTGGCTGCAATCCCTGCCGGCGGACCTGCAAGCGGTCGTGGCCGATGGCTTCCACGAATTGACCAAGACCTGCAATGGCTTGCCCGGTGCTCTTTATCTTGAAAAATACCAGAAGTTCGTCGACTCCGGCGGCGAGGTGCATATCCCCTCCGAAGAGGAAAAGGCCACCTTCCTGCCGGGCCAGCAGCCGGTGATCGACTGGTTCGTCGATAAGTACGGCAGCGAATATTACGACCTCGTGCAGGCCGCGGTAGACCGCGCCAATGCCGAGATCGCGGCCGAACGCGCCAGCTTTACCGGCCAATGATCACCGTGCCAGCCCTGCTGCCGCGGGGCTGGCGCCGATCAGGCCGCGTCGTCGGGGTGGGCCTGCGCCTCTTCGGACAGTTTGCGGGCCTTGAAGGCAATGCCCCATTCCCGCATCACCGAAAGCACCGGCTCCAGGGACCGCCCGAACTCGGTCAGCTCGTATTCCACCCGCGGCGGAACCTCGGCATAGACATGCCGCCTGATTACCCCGTCGGCCTCGAGCTCGCGCAGTTGCAGGGTCACCATCCGCTGGGTCGCGTTGGGCATGTTGCGGCACAGCTCGCCGAAACGCAGCCGCCCGACCAGCAGGTTGCACAGGATCACCGGCTTCCAGCGGCCGCCGATGACGCTGAGCGTCGCCTCGACATTGCTGCCGGTTCGCCAATCGTATTTCCGCGCCATCACACACCTCGTCACGCCCATGTATCGACTGGCCCGGCCTAAGCCGCGCGCGGCACGGGGTCAATTGATCGCACCGCGCGCAAAAATCGCACCTTCCGCGAAAGCTGCGCAGCGCCAGGCCGCGACTGCGGCAATCCAGCAAAGGAACAGCACATGAACCGCCTCGACACCAAGGTCGCCCTCATCACCGGCGGGGCAAACGGGCAGGGGGCGATCGAAGCCGAACTGTTCATCGAAGCCGGCGCCACTGTCGTCATCACCGATATCAATGACGCGGCCGGCGCCGCCACCGCCGACCGGCTCGGCCCGCGCTGCACCTTCGTGCAGCACGATGTCAGCTCGGAAGAGGATTGGGGCCGCGTGGTGCAGACCACGCTCGACCTGCACGGCCGGATCGACGTGCTGGTCAACAACGCCGGCATCTTCCGGGTGTTGACGCTCGAGGACACCGATCTCGGGGCCTGGGATCAGACCGTCGCGATCAACCAGACCGGCGTGTTTCTGGGCATGCGGGCGGTGGCCCCGGCGATGAAGCGGCAGAAGGCGGGCAGCATCGTCAATATCTCGTCGATTGCCGGGCTAACCTCGGCCAAGGCGCATGCCTATTGCGCGACGAAATGGGCAGTGCGGGGCATGTCCAAGGCGGCGGCGGTCGAACTTGGGCCGTCCAACGTCCGGGTGAACTCGGTGCATCCGGGCTTCATCGATACGCCGATGCTGGACGGTCACGGCGTGCCACGCGAAGAGCTCATCGCCAGGGTGCCGATGGGCCGCACTGCCGAGGTGATCGAAGTGGCGCGGGTCGTGCTGTTTCTGGCGTCGGACGATTCCAGCTATTGCAGCGGCCATGAATTCGTCGTCGACGGCGCGATCAAGGCCTGATCGCCCGCCGCGGCCCTGTTCTCGGCCGCCCGCTCCCCAACCGGGTCGAGGACAGGTCTCGTGCGCCCATGTTGCGGGATGGAGATCGCAGATACATTCCCGTTGGATATGTATTCCGCCCAGATGTTATTGGATCGGCAAGTATTGACCGCTTAGAACGGTGGCAAGCCGAGATATACGCAAGGGAGGAATTTCGTATGATCAAAGGTCTCTTCACCACCGCCGCCACCGCGCTTGCGCTGTCGGTTTCGGCGGCCGGCCCCGCCGCCGCCCAAGCCTACCCGGAAAAGCCGATCAAGGTCATCGTGCCCTTTGCCGCTGGCGGCCAGGGCGACGTGAAGGCGCGTCTGGTGATCCAGCGGATCGAGGAAATGGACCTGCTGGAACAGCCGATGGTTGTCGTCAACGTGCCCGGCGGCGCCGCCACTATCGGCATCCGCCAGGCCAGGGATGCCGATCCCGATGGCTATACGCTGCTTTATATCCACCAGACGATGATGACCGCCGAGCTGATGGGCACGCTGGATTTCAAATACAGCGAGATGGTGCCGGTGGCCGAGACCAACTTTTCCTGCCTGATGACGGCGACCGCCGAAGGTTCGGGGATAGCCGACGTCCAGGACTGGATCGACCAGACGAGGGCCGCGCCCGGCGGCGTCAAGGAGGCCACCTTGGTGGGTAGCATCGCGCATTTCACCACCGAGATGTTTGCCAATGCCGCCGACATGAAGGTGGGCTATGTGAACGCCGGCGGCGGGGCGGACCGCATCGCCTCGATCCTCGGCAATCACACCAAGACCGCTGTCGTGGTGCCGACGCCGGTGACCCGCAATCCCAAGCTCAAGGGGCTGGTCTATTACGGCGAGGCGCGCCATGGCGATCTTCCCGATGTGCCGACCGCGAAAGAGCTGGGCCATGATGTCGTCTCCTGCCTCGACAACATCTGGTATGCGCCGGCGGGCACCCCCGATGAGGTGGTCGAAACCCTAGCCGGCGCCTTCGAGCAGGTGACCAGCGACCCGCAGTTCGCGACCACCATCGAGGCCAAGGGCGACGAGGTGAAATTCCTCGCCGGTGAGGCGCTCGACGCGCATCTGGCAGCCATCTACGAGGATCTCTCCGCCGTCGCCGACAGCCTCAGGTAACCCCTTTGCCAATGCCTGCCGGTCCGGGATCGGCAGGCCCCTCTGCCTGCGTGGCCCCCCGGGGCCGCGCCCGCCTCCTATTTGCCGGAAGAGACCATGACCCGGAAGCCCAACTACCTGTTTATCGTGACCGATCAGCACCGCGCCGATCATCTTGGATGCTATGGCAACCCGGTGGTCAGGACGCCCAACATCGACGGCCTGGCAGACCGCGGCACACGGTTCGACCGGTTCTACGTCGCCAATCCGATCTGCATGTGCAACCGCGCCAGCATCCTGACTTCGCGGATGCCGAGCCTGCACGGCGGGCGGCACAACGGCATCCCGTTGTCGCTCGATGCGACGACCTTCGTCGATCTCCTGCGCGACAAGGGGTACAGCACCGCGCTGATCGGCAAATCGCATCTTCAGGGCATGACCGGTCTGCCCGCCACCGCCAAACGTCAGGTCAAGCCCGGGCTCGAGGAGGCCTCGGAGGAACTGCGCGAGGCCATCCGGCGCCAGCGTGCGGGGGAGCCTTACGAACAGGAAACCGCAACGCGCTGGCGGGACGATCCCGCGCATCAGGTCCGCACGCCGTTTTACGGCTTCGACCATGTGCAGATTGCCAATGATCACGCCGATCAGGTGACTGGCGACTACGAGGCCTGGTTGAAGAAAAATCACCCCGAGATCGCGGCCCTGCGCGGCAAGGAAAACGCGCAGCCCGACGACCGCTATTGCGCGCCGCAGGCCTGGCGGACGCAGGTGCCGGAAGAGCTGTATCCCACCTCCTGGATCGCTGGTGAATGCGAGCGATACATCAAGGAGCGCGCGGGCGAGGAGGATCCGTTCTTCCTGATGATGTCCTTTCCCGATCCGCACCATCCGTTCACCCCGCCGGGCAAATACTGGGACATGTATGATCCCGACGAGATCGAGCTGCCCAGCTCCTTCGGCAAGGGGGATATCCCGCCGATCCACAACCTGCGCCGGCAGTTGGCCGAAGCGCCCGAGACGCGGGTGGGCCAGGACCCCTTTGCCGTCACCGAACGCGAAGCTCGCGAGATCATTGCGCTGACCTATGGTGCGATCACCATGATCGACGACGCGGTGGGCCGCATCCTGAAGGTATTGGAAGAGCAGGGGCTGGCCGAGGATACCATCGTTGTCTTCACGTCCGACCATGGCGATTACATGGGCGATCACGGCCTGATGCTGAAGCTACTGATGCATTACCAGGGACTGATCCGCGTGCCGTTCATCTGGGCCGATCCGCGCGATCCCGAGGCCCGCGGCGACGACGCGCTGCGCAGCGCCATCGACATCGGCCCGACCATCCTTGAGCGCGCCGGCATCCAGCCATTCAACGGCTGCCAGGGGGTCAATGCGCTCGAGCCGGTCGCGCGGCAGGGGCTGATCGTGGAAGAGGACAGCCAGCGCCGGATGGCGGCCTTCGAACGGCCGCAGCGAATCCGCACCTATGTCGAAAAGGACTGGCGCATTACCCTGCGCTATGGCGAAGACTGGGACGAGATGTACGACCTGAAGAACGATCCCGACGAGGTGACAAACCTTTGGGGACAGCCGGAATATGCCGCAGAGCAGGCCCGGCTGGTGCACAACATGGTTGTCGAGATGATCAACCTGCAAGACCGCGCGCCTCTGCCGACCTGTCGGGCCTAGAGACCGTCGCGAGGGAGGAGCGAAAATGAATTTCCTGACAAAAGACCGCGGCGGCGAGGCGATTTGCCTGCTGCTGTTGCTGGCGACCGGCGTCGCCCTGCTGGTCGGGGCGGCGGCGCTGCCAGAGCCGATGTTCGACCCGCTGGGGCCGGCCGGCCTGCCACGCTACGTGGGATATCTGCTGCTGGTCTTGCTGGCGCTGCGTCTGGTGTCGCTGTTCCGCGAAAGCCGGGCGGCACCAGCCGCCGAAGCGGATGCCGCAAGCCCGGAGGCGCGCCGGCCTGCGGGCGCCGGCACGGGCGAAGGGCCGCAGAGGCTCCGTTTCGCCCTGGTGGCGCTGATCACGCTGGCCTACCTGACGGCGCTGACCGTTGGGGGGCTGTCCTTCACCTGGCTGACATTGGCCTTCCTCGCGGCGCTGGGCGCGGCGATGAGCGATCTCTCCGCGCGCAAGCTGATCATCGTGGGCGTCATTGCCGCCGTCATGAGCTTTGCCCTGACCTACACCTTCACCGACGTGCTGTCGGTGGTCCTGCCGGAATAGGAGCCACCTGATGCCCCTGCTTGATGCTTTTGTGAACGTCCTCGCCCCGGCGCCGATGTTCTTCATCTTCCTCGGCGTGCTCCTGGGCATTGTCGTCGGCGCCATCCCCGGACTTGGCGGCGCGATGCTGATCGCGCTTCTGCTGCCGGTCACCTTCTATATGGACTCGGTGCTGGCGCTGATGCTGCTGGTGTCGATCTACGTCGGTTCGGTCAGCGGCGGGCTGATCACCGCGATCATGCTCAAGATGCCCGGCACGCCCTCGGCGGTGATGACCGTGCTGGACGGCCATCCGATGGCGCAGCAGGGCCGGGCAGGCCGCGCGCTGTCGCTGGGCATCATGGCGTCCTTCGTGGGGGGCATCGTGTCGTGGCTCTTCCTGGCGCTGCTCTCGCCGCCGCTGGCGGATTTCGCGCTGAAATTCGGGCCCTACGAACTCTTTACCCTGGTCCTCATGGCGCTGGTGCTGATTGCCACGGTGGCCGAAGGCACGCTGGTCAAGGGTCTGCTGATCGCGTTGTTCGGCATGGCGGTGGCGATGGTCGGGCCGGATGCCTCGTCGGGCGTGATGCGGCTGACCTTCGGCGTCGACAGCTTTGCCGGCGGCTTTTCCCTGCTGCCGGTGCTGCTTGGCGTGTTTGTCATCAGCCAGATCATCGAAGACGTGCTCAAAAAGGAACTGCCGATCCAGCAGCAGGGCGGCAGGCTGACCGAATTCATGCCCTCGGCCGGCGACGTCAGGAAACATGGGCCCAACGCCGTCCGTTCCTCGCTGATCGGCACCTGGATCGGCGTGCTGCCCGGCGTCGGAAGCGCCATCGCCGCGATTGTCGCCTACACCACGACCAAGAGCTTTTCGAAACACCCCGAGACCTTCGGCACCGGCGAAGAGGCCGGGATCGTGGCGGCAGAGGCCTCCAATAACGCCTCGGTCAACGGTGCGCTGATCCCACTGATCACGCTGGGCATCCCGGGCAGCGTCATCGACGCGATCCTGATTGGCGCGCTGGTGATCCACAACCTGCAACCCGGGCCGCTTCTCTTCACCAACTCGCCCGAAATCGCCTACGGCGTGATCGCGGCGGCGCTGGTGGCCAATTTCCTGATGGCGGCGCTGATGTTTGCCGGCGTCCGGCCGATCGCGCGGATCGCCACGATCTCGCGGGCCTATCTCTTTCCGACGATCATCGTCTGCTGCGTGATCGGCGTCTATTCGCTGTCGAACTCCATGTCGAGCGTCTGGGTGATGATGGTCTTTGGCGTTCTGGGCTTCCTGTTCCGCCGGGGCGGCTTTCCGGTGGGGCCGTTCGTGCTGGGCTATATCCTCGCACCGCTGGCCGAGAAAGAGCTGCGCTCGGGCCTGATGCTCTATGACGGCAGTCTGATGCCGCTGGTGACGCGGCCGATCTCGCTGTTCTTTATCCTGCTGACGCTGGTGCTGGCGCTCTGGCCGCTGGTGCAGGCCCGGATCAAGGCGCGTCAGGCAACACGGTCAGAGGGCCGCCAGGCCGCGCGGCCCGGCAGAGGATGACGCCCGGCGTCGGGCGGTGTAGCGTGACGCGGCATCCCAGCCTAAGCCGCAACCCGGACCCGCCCATGCAGATCGACCCCCGACACCTCATCCAGCTGGCCACCATCGTGCAATGCGGCTCTTTCGGCGCGGCGGCGGCCAAGCTGAACGTCGCACAGCCGGCGCTGAGCAAAAGCATGAAAAAGCTCGAGGAACGTCTCGGCGCGCCGATATTCGAGCGCATCGGGCGGCAGTCGGTGGCCACCGACCTGGGCACCACCTTCGCACGCTTCGGGCTGATGATGCTGGCCGCCGAAGATCAGGCCCGCGCCTATGCGCAACATCTGTCCACCGGGCAGGCGGGCAGCCTGCTGATCGGAACGGCCCCTTCGCTGGCCGACAATCTGTTGGCGCCGATCCTCAGCGATTTCCTGGCCAGCCATGTCGGCTGTCGGGTCGAGCTTCGGGTCGGTCTCCTGGCCGAGCTCGAAACGCAATTGTCCACCGGGCAGGTCAACCTCGTGATCGGGCCGGCGCGTCCGCTCTCGGCCGATTTGCAGCTCGAGACCGAAACGCTGGCCGATGACATGCTGGGGATTGTCTGCCGCAAGGGCCATGCGCTGACCCGGCAGGCCGAGATCCTGCCGCGCGATCTCGAGGCGCAGCGCTGGGTGGCGCATTCCCGCGGCAGCTATCTCAGGATGCAGACCGAAGACGGGCTGGCCAAGTTCGGGGTCAGCTCTTTCGACATCGCGCTGGACACGGATTCGACGGAAACCGCCTACAAGGCGGTTGCCAAATCCGATCTGATCACCGTGATGCCGCGGCTGCCGACGGTGCTGTCCGGCCACAATGACGCCATCGAGTTCCTGCCGCTCGACAGCACCGCCTTTCAGCGCCCGATCGGCATCGTCCAGCGCGCCTCGCATCCGAGATCGAGCCTCGAACTGGCGTTCCTGCGCCAGCTCAGGCGCGCGGTGCAGCCCGCGGGCGGGGCCGGCTGACCGGTTTATCCGAAGGCCGCGTCCAGCGCCGCGACATCGACCCCGAGGCCGGGCGTGTCGGCCAGCGTGACCCAGCCATCGCGGAGTGCGAGCGGGAAGACCGCGTCGCGAAAGGCGTTCTCGTTGGCGTCGCATTCAAGCAATCCCGGCCCGCCCGCCGCCGCCAGAAGATGCGCCGAGGCCGCCAGCGCGATGCCGCCGCCCAGCGAATGCGGGCAATAGGTCAGGCCGTTGGCCACCACCGCCCGCGCCACCGGCAGGCCTTCGGTAAAGCCGCCCCATTTGGCAATGTCGGGCTGCACGAAATCCAGCCATTTGCCGCGTGTGGCATCGTCATATTCCTTGCGGCTCAGGAAATTCTCGCCACCGGCAATCGGCACCGAGGTCTCGGACTTGAGCATGTGCCAGGCCGCCGGCGGCACATCCACCGGCATCGGCTCTTCGATCCAGCGCGGCGCGTGACCTTCGATCCAGCGCAGGGCGCGGCCGGCCTCTTCCGGCGACCAGCCCTGGTTGGCGTCGAGCAGAAAGCTTTCGCCCGGCCGCAGATCGCCGGCCACCGCCGCGACATTGGCTTGGTCGGTCACGTCGCCGAAGCCGACCTTGACCTTGAAATGCCGGTGCCCGGCGGCGCGGGCGCGGGTGACCGTTTCGAGGACGCCGACCGGGTTGATGCCGCTGGCATAGGCCGGGATGCGCGACCGCTCGGCCCCCAGGAGCGCATGCAGCGGCGCCCCCAGGCGTTTGCCGATCATGTCCCAGATGGCGATGTCGACCCCGGCGATGGCCTGCGCGATCGGCCCCGGCTCGCCGGTTTGCAGCCGCAGGATGCGCAGCCGCTCGGTCATCGCCGCGTAACAGGCCTGCGGGCTGGCGAAATCAGTGCCGGTGATCCGTGGTGCGATCTCGGTCTCGATCAGCCGGAGGCGGTGCTCGGCGCCACAGACCGGAAAGTTGCACCAGACCTCGCCGTAACCCTGCACGCCGGCCGCATCCGTGACCCGGACAAGAAGCGTCGGGCGGTCGTGCATCACGCCAAACGAGGTGCGCACCGGCGTGGAAATCGGCGTCCGCACCAGTCGCGCCTCGATGGCGGTCAGGTTCAGGCGCATGTCCTTGGTTGTCATATCGGTCATCTCTTGTCCGTCCCTCATGCGCCGCGCGCGTCTTTCAGGATCATGTCGCTGGCCTTTTCTCCGATCATCACCGCCGGCGCATTGGTGTTGCCCGACACGATCTCGGGCATGATCGAACAATCGACGATGCGCAGGCCCGCGATGCCTTGCACGCGCAGCCGCGCATCGACTACCGCCCCCCTGTCGGTGCCCATCCTGCATGTTCCGGCGGGATGGTAAACCGTCGTCGAATTGTCCCGCACCCAGGCAAGCGCCGCGGTGTCATCGCTCAGGTCGAGATCGAAGGGCGGGCGGAATTCCTCGGAGATATCCGCCGCCAGCGCGCGCTGCCGCGCAATCCTGCGCGAGATGCGCACACCCGCCACGGTGCGGCGGCAATCGTCTTCGGTGGCAAGGTAGTTGGGCTGAATCCTCGGCGCCTGCATCGGGTCCGGCCCGGCCAGCGCGATCTCGCCCCTGCTGGTCGGGCGCAGCACGCAGACCGTCGCGGTAAAGGCCGAAAACGGATGCACCCCCTCGGCCGGGCTGTCGGCGGACCAGGGGTTGATGTGGAACTGGATGTCGGGGGTGGCCTCCTCCGGCGCACTGCGCAGGAAGCCGGCCACCATGCTGGCGCCCATGGTCATCGGGCCATTGCGGCGCAGGCCGTAGCGCATCGCCGTCCTGGCCTTGGCAAACAGGCTGCGCACCTCGTCGTTCACCGTGGTGGTGCGGGTCTTGAAGGTGGTGCGGGCCTGAAGGTGATCCTGAAGGTTCTTGCCCACCCCCGGCAGATCGTGGTTCGGCGCCACGCCCGCCTTGCGCAGTTCGGCGCCGTCGCCGATGCCCGACAGCATCAGGATCTGCGGCGAGCCGATGGCGCCCGAGGACAGGATGACCTCGCGCCGGGCCCTGAGAATTCGGGTCTCGCCGGCCTTGTCGGTGATCTCGACCCCCACCGCGCGTTTGCCCTCCAGCACCACCTTGCGCACCTGCGCGCGCGTCAGGATGCGCAGGTTGGGCCGGTGCTTCACCGGTCTGAGATAGGCCACGGCGGTGCTGCACCGGCGGCCATTGCGGGTGGTAAGCTGATAATAGCCCACGCCTTCCTGCGTCGCGCCGTTGATGTCGTCATTCGCCGGATAGCCTGCCTGCCGCGCCGCGCTGATCCAGGCGTCACAGATCGGATGCCGGTAGCGCGGGTCCGAGACCCCCAGCGGCCCGGTCGCCCCGTGTAGCGCGTCTTCGCCGCGTTCATTGCCTTCGGAGCGCTTGAAATACGGCAGGACATCGTCCCAGCCCCAGCCGGGATTGCCCATCTGCCGCCAGCGGTCGTAATCCTGCGGCTGGCCGCGCACATAGAGCAGCCCGTTCAGCGCCGAGGATCCGCCCAGCACCTTGCCGCGCGGCCAGTTGACCACCTTGCGATTGAGCCCGGGCACCGGCTCGGTCTTGTAACACCAGTCATAGCCGGGGTTGTTCATGGTCTTGAAATACCCGGCAGGCACGTGGATCCAGGGGTATCTGTCGCGACCGCCGGCTTCGATCAAGAGCACCCGGTTGCGTGGGTCGGCGCTGAGCCGGTTGGCCAGAACGCAGCCGGAAGACCCCGCACCGACAATGATGAAATCCGCGTCCATGCGATCTCCCGAAGCTGTCATGTCTGGGCCTGCGCGGCTCAAAGCTGCGGCAGCCCGAGAATCTCGCGCGCCTCGGCCGGCGTGGCCATGCTGCCGCCCAGCGATTCCACGATGCTGACCCCCTTTTCGACAAGTTGCGCGTTGCTTTTGCACAATTCGCCCCGGTCGATATAGACCGTGTCTTCCATCCCGATGCGCACATGCCCGCCCATCAGGTAGGACAGCGCCAACATGCGAAAGGCGTTCTTGCCGATGCCGAAGGCCGCCCATTCGCTGGCTTCGGGCAGCTGCGAGATCAGATAGGCCAGTGTCTGGTAATTCGCGGCAGCGCCGAAATTGATGCCCATGACAAACTGGAACATCGGCGGCGCCCTGAGAATGCCCCTGGCCAGAAAATCCTTGGCCATGTTGAGATCGCCGGAATCGAAGATCTCGATCTCGGGCTTGGTGCCGGCCGCATTGGCGATGTCGGCCATGATCTTCAGGGTGGGGGGCGTGTTGATCACTGTCCAGGTCTTGTTGACCATGGTGTTGAAATCCAGCGTGCAGATCTCGGGTCTCAGCGCCTTCACATGCGCCGCGCGCCGGGCCGGATGGCACAGCGTGGTGCCGGGGCCGGCGACGCTGGGATCGTCCTCGCTTGGCACGAAGCGCTGGCCTTCGCCCGTGGTCAGGTTGATCACGATATCCGAGCCGGCCTCGCGGATCCGGTCGACCACCTCGCGATAGAGGTCGAGGTCCATCGATCCCTTGGCGGTGTCGGGGTCGCGCACATGCATATGCGCGATGGCGGCGCCGGCCCGGCCCGCCTCCACGGCGGCCTGCGCGATCTCGGCCGGGGTCACGGGCAGGTTCTGGTTCTGCGCCGGCATGGTTCCGTTTCCGGTCACGGCGCAGGTCATGATGGTTTTTTTGGCCAAGGGTCGGGTCCTTTCCTCGCGTCGCGATTCGACGTGGTTTCGAAGAGTTCAAAATTTCTATTGTTATAAACTACTATATGTTTTAATGTTTGTCAAACATGGCAGACAGCCGGCGTGACGCGCCCCGTTTGGGGCCGCGCGCTTTGAACATTGGAGCAAATGATGGAAAATCGGACTGACACCGCCCGGACGGCCCTGGTGACCGGGGGGGGCTCGGGCATCGGGCTGGCCTGTGTGACACAGCTTGCGCAACAGGGCGTCCGGGTCGCGATGAACCACCTCGAAGAGGATGCGCAGGGCCCGGAGCAGGTGGCGCGGCTGCGTGCGCAGGGCCTCGACGTGATTGCGGCGCCGGGCAATGTCTCGGTTCCCGGCGGTGCCGAGCGCATGGTGGAGGCCGCGATTGCCGCGCTTGGCGGGCTCGATTACCTGGTGAACAATGCCGGCATTTCCGGCACCCGAGATCCGATCCCGGCATCGGCGCTGGAGCAGATCGACGAAGACCTGTGGATGGCCCTGCTGAACACCAACCTGATTGGCGTCTTCCGTTGTGCCAAGGCCGCGGCGCCGGCTCTGCGCGCCTCGGGCGGGGCCATCGTCAACACCGCCTCGACCGCCGGGATGGGGCTGCAAGGCAGCAGCACGCCGTATGCGGCCAGCAAATCAGGTGTGGTCAGCGTGACCCGCTCGCTGGCGCGGGGGCTGGCGCCGGATGTGCGGGTCAACGCGGTGGCGCCGGGGCAGGTCGCCACGCCCTGGACGGCGAACTGGCCGCAGGCGCGCAAGCAGGCGGCGCTCGACAAGATGCTGATCAAGCGGCACGTACAAGCCGAGGACGTGGCGCAGACCATCATCTACCTGCTGACCGGTGCGCCGATGATCACCGGCCAGACCATCGTGATCGACGGCGGGATGACGGTGTCCTGAGGCCGGTCAGGCCAGAAAATCGATGCGGAACTCCAGCGCGTCGCCGGGATAGATCAGGTCGCCGAAATAGATCAGCCGGTCGGCGTCGTCCTTGACCTTGCGGACCACCTTGAACACCGGCGAATTGACCTCGACCTGCAAACCCTCGGCCATCTCGAGATCGGCCGAGGCCAGCGCCACCGTCTGGGTGGCCGAGCCCAGCGCAATGCCGAGTTCCTTGAAGGCCGAGACGATCAGCTCGCGGTCGAATTTCTCCGGCGCATCCTGATAGATGTCCTTTCTCAGATGCACGTCCAGCATGCAGAACGGCTGGCCGCCCAACTCGTGCCGCCGTTTCAGTCGTTTGAAGGCGACGCCATCGATCACCACATCCTCGTCAAAACTGGTGTCGGTGCTCAGCACGACCTCGAGCGGCATGTCCCCGCCCAAAAGCTGCGACAGGTCGGATTTGACGGAGAAGACCCGCCGCGGCTTGATTTCCACCTCTTTCACAAAGGTGCCCCGGCCCGAGGCGCGTTCGATCAGCCCTTCGTCGTCCAGCGTGTTCATCGCCTGGCGCACGGTCAGGCTGGTCACGCCAAAGACCTTGGCCAGTTCGGCCAGCGAGGGCAGGCGTTCGCCGCTTTTCAGATCACCGCTGAGGATCCGGCTGCGCAGCAGCGAGGCCACCTCGACGTGCAGGGGCACATTGGCCCGACGCATGGTTTGCAGGGACATGGGCTCTGACCTCTCGAAATCGTCGAAACTTAGAAACCTATATAAGTCTATGTTCCAAGCTTCGGCAACCCCCGGAGGGCCTGTGATGATCCCTCATCTCCAGAGTTTCCATGGCGCTTCCCTCGCGTCCCGCGAGATCGCGAGCGCGGTTCAGTCGATCCCTCTGAGCTCGCGGGCAAACCGCCGCCAGTTCTGGACGTAGGCCTCGGCCGGCCGGCGCAGACCGGCGCGGCCCTCGTCGCCGAGCATTCGCACCACCTTGGCCGGGCTGCCCATGACCAGCGCGCCATCGGGGATGTCCTTGCCTTCGGTCACCAATGCGCCGGCACCGATCAGGCAGTTGCTGCCGATCCTGGCCCCGTTCAACACTGTCGCGCCCATGCCGATCAATGTGCCATCGCCGATGGTGCAGCCGTGAACGATGGCCCGGTGCCCGACCGTCACGCCGGCGCCGATCCTCACCGGAAAGCCCGGATCGGCGTGGATCATCACATGTTCCTGAATATTGCTGCCATCGCCGATGCTCAGCGGTTCCTTGTCGCCGCGCAGCACCGCGCCGAACCAGATGCCGACATCCCGGCCCAATCGCACATCGCCGATCACATGCGCCCCCGGCGCAATCCAGAAACTGCCGGGGCCCGGCGTTTGGGGCACGAGCTCGCCAAGAGCATAAAGGGGCATGGCCACTTACCTTTCAAGATGCGCGCGCGGGGCGCCGGAGAGGATATCTGCCATCTGGTAAAACATATATATGTTTATATCAAGAGGGCGTGCCGGGAGAGCCCGGCTCCGCATCGGCAAAGGCGGGCAGGACCTCTTGCGCCAGCGTCTGCATCGTGTCCTCGACGTCGGCGCCGTTGAACCGCAGGTTCAGCGCGACGTGATTGATTCCAAGGCTCTGAACCTCTGACAGATACTGCCGCAGATAGCCGGTGCCGGAGCGAAAGCCGAGGTGGATCGGGCTCGGCGGCGCCTCGGCATCCGCGACAAGATCGACATAAAGCGACTGCATCACCGGCCGGTCGGGCAGGCCCGCGGCGGCGATCCGCTGGCGATACTCGGCCACCACGCGGCCCTGGGCCACCGGATCGCGCGGATAGGTCATCCAGCCGTCGCCGTTGCGCGCCACCCAGTCCGGCGATTGCTGGCTGCCGCCGGTGATCAGCAGCGGCAGTTGGCCGCCTGCGGGCTTGGGCAGCATGTCGATCCCGCCGGACAGCGTACCGTGATCGGTGTCGCGGTGCGGATAGCTCTCGGCCATGGCCCTTATGTAATCGACGCTGTCGCGAAACCGCATGCCGCGGTCGGGAAAGCTCTTGTTCAGCGCCGGATATTCCTCGGGACGGTCGCCGGAGGCCACGCCAAGAAGCAGCCGTCCGCCGGAGAGAACATCCGCCGAGGCCGCCGCCTTGGCCACATGGGCGGGGTGGCGCAGCGGCAGGACGATGCTGGCCACGCCAAGCGCGATGTCGCGGGTCGCGGTGGCCAGGGCGCCGAGATAGACAAAGGGGTCAAAGACCTGCCCGGCATCCCCGAAAGAAGGCACGTTGAACGGCACATCGCGCAGCCAGAGCGCCGAAAAGCCCAGCGCATCGGCCAGTTGCGCACGTTCGATATGGCGCGCCAAGTCGGGCACCGCGCTGTCCGCATAGGTCTCGAGCGGGACAACAAGGCCAAGGCTCAGCCGACCGGGGCGAAACACGGTGTTATAGGCGCGGTTGAGGCGCGGAAAGGCGGTTGTCGTGGTTTGGTCCAGCATGGTTTGCTCCTTCGGCAGGGTGGCCCGGGCAGGCGGGGCCGCGCGGGGTCCCTCAGGCGAGGTCGTCCTGACCGGCGATCAGCCAGTGCAGGCTGGTCGATCCGGCATGGCGGTTGTCCAGGTGCGGGCGGTAATCCGGGTCGGCCATGAAATCCTTGGCGGCCTGTTCCGAGGGCCATTCGATCACGATGCGCAGCGCGGCATTGCGCGTGGCGCCTTCCAGTTGCTCGTGGCTGGTGGTGCGCGCCAGGTATTTGCCGCCGTGTCTGGCCATGATCCGGGTCGCGGTGGGCAGGTAGTCGGGTATCCAAGCCTCGTTCGAGGGGGTCACTTCGAGAACGGAATAATGTGCCATGTCAGGTCTCCTTGATGCGATCGTCGAGGCGTGGCGCCGTGAGATGGTGGACTTGTCCGCCTGTGCCCCGTGTTGCCAATTTAACTCTTGCGAAATTCCGTAAAACCGGCAGATCTCGGATTTCATTTTTCGGAATGCGGATATAATCACCATGGACACCGACAATCTGCGCCTCTTTGTCATGGCGGCCGAACGGCTCAACATCTCGGCCGCGGGGCGCGAGCTGGGCCTGGCCCCGGCGGTGGCGAGCGCGCGTCTGGCCAAGCTGGAACAGGAGCTCGGGGCCGAGCTCCTGCGCCGCACCACCCGCAAGGTGTCGCTGTCTCTGGAGGGATCGGATTTCCTGCCCTACGCGCGCGAGATCCTGGCGCAGGCCGAGGCCGCAAAGGCGGTCCTTGGCGGCAGCGGGGCGGGGCCGAAAGGCACCCTTCGCTTTGCCGCGCCAAGCAGTTTCGCGCAATTGCACATCATGCCGCTGCTGCCGGCGTTCCACGCGGCCTACCCCGATCTCACGCTGGATCTGCGCCTGTCTGACACGCGGTTCGATGCCATCGAGGGCAGTTTCGATCTTGCCCTGCGCAGCGCGCCGCTGACTGACAGCAGCCTGAAGGGCCGCAAGCTTGCCGATGACACCCGCATTCTCTGCGCATCGCCCGGCTATCTTGCGGCGCAGGGCACGCCGGGGACGCCGGCCGAACTGGCAGGCCACAGGTTCATCGCCTGGAGCAATCTGGAACCGCGGGAGCTGATCAACCGGGCCGGCGATACCGCCGCCCTCGACCCGGCGGGGATGGTCTGCCGGGCCATCGTCGACGATGGCGATGCCCAACGCGAGGCGACGGTGACGGGCGCCGGCCTGTCGATCAACTCGCTCTGGAGCGTCGCGCATGAGATCGCCGCCGGCCGGCTTGTCCGGGTGCTGCCCGATTGGAAGATGAACGACCGATCCGTGCTCTGGCTGGTCTATCCCCGTTCAAATGTGCTGACGCCCAAGACGCGGATTTTCATGGATTTTTTGATCGGAAAGCTGGGCGGTCAGCCGGATTGGTCCGGCTGATACATCGGGCGGCGCTGCTCTCTGTCCGGCGCTGCCGAGCCCGGCGCAAAAGCGGAAAAGGAGCGCCGGAACCGAATTGGCCCCGGCGCCTCTGGTCATTGCAAGGCGGGATCAGACCTCGACAACGACCTTGCCGATGGCCGCGCCGCCGGTCAGCCGGGCGTAAGCGGCGCCGACTTCTTCAAGCCCGAAACGCTCGCTGTCCAGCTGCGGGGTCAGGGCGCCGGCATCGACGATCTCGGCCAGTTTCGCCAGCACCTCGCCATGCACCTCGCGGCCCGTGTCGTGCAGCATCGGCAGCAGCATGAAGATGATGTGCAGCGACAGCCCCTTGAAGTGCGCCGGCGTCAGGTCGATTTCCAGCAGGGCCACGGTCGACACCACCTGCGCGTTCAGCGCCGCCGCTTCGAAAGAGTTTGTCATGTTCGCGCCGCCGACTGCGTCAAAGATCACGTCGAAGCCGGCACCGCCGGTCCGGGCCGCGACGTAGTCGGCGACTTTCTCTTGCATGAAGTCGATCGGCGTCGCGCCAAATCCCTCGATCGCCGCCAACTGCGCCGCGCCGGTTCCGGTGGCCGAAACCTCGGCGCCGAGGTGTCGGGCCAACTGGATCGCCAGATGGCCGACGCCACCGGCGCCGCCTTGCACCAGAACCTTTTGCCCGGCTCTGACGCCTGCGCGTTGCACGCCTTCATAGGCCGTGATCCCGACCAGCGGCAGCGCCGCGGCCTCGCGCATCGAAAGCGTCTTTGGCTTGTGCGCGATCAGGCGGGCATCGGCCAGCATGTATTCGGCCAGCGCGCCCTGCAATTCGCCCAGACCTCCGGCGCAGCCATAGATTTCGTCGCCCACGGCAAAGCCGGTCACGCCGGCGCCGACCTCTTCGATGACGCCGGCGAAATCCATGCCCAGCACCGCGGGCAGGGCGGGCGACAGCGGCAGATCGGTGCCCATGGCCTTGATCATCGTGTCGATGGTGTTGACGCTGGTGGCATGGACGCGAAGCACCACGTGGCCCGGGGTGACGGCGGGGTGCGCGCGCTCGACGGCTTCAAAGGGGGCGTCGGGACCATAGGCGGTGAGGGTCATGGCTTTCATCGGTGAACTCCTGTTGATGAAGGGCTGGCCTTCTATCTACACCTCGCTCGAAATTGATAAATCCGGGGATTTCTGGCTTCAGAATTCCGATTTCGGATATAATCGCCGTGAAAGGAACGGCGCGCGGCCGTCCGGACCCAGCACTTGGCGGGCTTGATCCGAACTTGCGCGGCCGGGGCAGCGGGCCCGACCTGTCCAAGCCCCTTTGCGCCTCCGGCGCAGCAGCGGCCGCCTACAAGAGCACCAGCCGCAACAGATAGGCGACGCTCGCAACGGTGAGCACGCCGGCCAGCCAGAGCGCCACGAACCAGCCCAGTTTCCTCCACATCAGTGATATCCGTCTTCGGGGTCGAGCTTGCCGCGGAACACCCAATAGGCAAAACCGGTATAAGCCAGGATGATCGGCACCAGCACGATGGCGCCGACAAACATGAAAAGCTGGCTCTTGTAGGGGCTCGCCGCCTGCCAGATCGTGACTTCGGTCGGAATGATATAGGGCCAGATCGAAATGCCGAGGCCGACGAAGCACAGCAGGAACAGCAGCACCACCATCAGCATCGGCAACCAGTCGTGCCCGCCCTTGTACAGCGACCGCGCCAGGACATAGCCGATCAGCCCGGTCAGCAGCGGCACCGGCACAACAAAGAGGATCTGTGGAAACGACAGCCAGCGCATCCAGTAGGCCGCCTCCAGTGTCGGCGTCAGCGCGCTGACCAGCGCGATGAAGCCAAGCGAGAGCAAGCCCGACAGTTGTGCGGCCTTCTTCACCCGTTGCTGCACCGCGCCCTCGAGCTTCCAGTTGAGCCAGCAGGCCCCCATCAGCGCATAGCCCGCCACCACCCCGAGCCCGACAACCAGGGTAAAGGGCGTCAGCCAATCCCACCAACCGCCGCCATAGGCGCGGCCGTCGATCTCGATCCCCTGCAAGAGCGTGCCGAGGATGATGCCCTGCATCAGCGCGGCGACGACGGAGCCGCAGATGAACGACATATCCCAGGCCCGGGCCGAGAAGCGGCGCTGCGAGCGCCAGCGGAACTCGAAGGCCACGCCGCGAAAAATCAGCGCCAGCAGCATCACGATGATCGGCACGTAGACCGCCGGCAGGATGATCGCATAGGCCAGCGGAAAGGCGGCAAACAGCCCGCCGCCGCCAAGGATCAGCCAGGTCTCGTTGCCGTCCCAGACCGGGGCGACCGAATTCATCATCAGATCGCGGTCGGACTTTTCCGGAAAGAAGGGGTAGAGGATGCCGATGCCCAGGTCGAACCCGTCGAGAACGACATAGACGAAGGTGGCGAAGGCCAGAAGCAGGGCCCAGGCAATGGTGAGATCAAACGAGACTTCCATGGCTCAGGCCTCCTCGGCCGCTTCGCGCGTGCCAACTGGCGCCGAGGTCATGCCGGCGGTGCGGATCGGCCCGGCCTCGGATTCCACGCCGGTCTCGCCGAGAAGGGGCACCTTGCCCATCAGATGCAGCAGGTAGACCACGCCGGCGCCGAAAACGACGAAGTAGACGGCGACAAAGGCAAGCAGCGAGGCTCCGACGGCGCTGGCGGCGACCGGGGCCACGGCATCCGCGGTCAGCAACTCGCCATAGATGACGAAAGGCTGGCGCCCGACCTCGGTGGTGATCCAGCCCGCCGTCACCGCGATCAACCCCGAAGGGCCCATCACCAGCGCGACGCGGTGCAGCCACCGGTCGTCATGCAGCCGGCCGCGCAGCCGCGAGACCAGCGACCAGAGGCCGACAGCCGCCATCAGGACGCCGATGCCCACCATGATGCGAAAGCTCCAGAACACCACCCCCACCGGCGGCTCGAGCGCGTCAGGCACCGTGTCCAGCCCGTCCATCTCGGCGTCCCAGGACTTGCCCAGGATCGGCCCGCCGATCCTGGGGAGCGACAGTGCATAGCGCATCTCGCCGGCCGCCTGATCGGGAATGCCGAACAGGATCAGCGGCACGCCATCGTCGTAGCTTTCGAAATGGCCTTCCATGGCGAGCACCTTGGTCGGCTGATGCTCATATGTGTTCAGCCCCTGTTCGTGGCCGATGACGATCTGCAAGGGCGCGACGATCGCGGCCATCCACATCGCCATCGAGAACATCGTGCGCACGCCCTTGTTGTGGCTGTGATGGCGCAGCAGATGCCAGGCCCCGACGCCACCGACGACAAAGGCCGTGGTCAGATAGGCGGCGGTGATCGTATGCGCCAGGCGGTAGGGGAAGGAGGGGTTGAAGATGATCTGCCACCAGTCCTCGGGCAAATATTGCCCGGTGTTCGAGATCGAAAAGCCCGCGGGCGTGTGCATCCAGCTGTTGACGCTGAGAATCCAGGTGGCCGAGATCGCCGTGCCGACTGCCACCATGACGCAGGCGAACATGTGCAGCCCGTCGCCGACCCGATTGCGGCCAAAGAGCATGATGCCGAGAAAGCCCGCCTCGAGAAAGAAGGCGGTCAGGATTTCATAGGCCATCAGCGGCCCGATCACCGGCCCGGCGCGATCCGAAAAGACCGACCAGTTGGTGCCGAACTGATATGACATCACGATCCCCGAGACGACCCCCATGGCAAAGGAGATCGCGAAGACCTTGATCCAGTATTCGAACAGCCGGAGATAGGTTTCGTGCCGTGTTTTCAGCCAGAGCGCATTCAGCACCGCCAGAAAGCTTGCCAGGCCGATGGTGAAGGCCGGAAAGATGAAGTGGAACGCAACCGTGAAGGCAAATTGCATCCGCGCCAGAAGCAGCGCGTCGAAATCCAGAAAAGTGTCCATGTACCCGTGACCCTGCGATGACTGCCGTTGATACCCGATACCGGTAACGTAGGTCTCCGGACCCATGGCCGGATTGCGACATGGCAACGCAGGCGGGAACTTCCCTGAGGACGGAACGTGGCAGGGGCGGACAGGCCGGTCTGATTGCCGGGGGGTGGCTGGCAAGATGCGCATGCGCCGCCGGTCAGGGGCGGGGCCAGGCCGTGCGGCAAGGCTGAAATGTAGGGGGTTTTGTGGTAGCGGAGGAGGGACTTGAACCCCCGACACGCGGATTATGATTCCGCTGCTCTAACCAACTGAGCTACTCCGCCACAGGCCCGGCGGGATTAGGACAGCAGCCCTCTGGCGTCAAGACAAAAAGCGCCGGAGTTTGGCGGATTTTCCGCAGTTTTGCCTCGCGGCGTGCGGGATGCAAAAAAGCTGAATTTTTTCGTCAGACGGGGCTTGATCCCGCATGCTGATTTGCGTAGAGACACCCGCACCGTTGGGGTGTAGCCAAGTGGTAAGGCAACTGTTTTTGGTACAGTGTACCGTAGGTTCGAATCCTACCACCCCAGCCATAATTCCGCAAAATCCAATCCTTGCAACGAGATAGCCGCTGATCCTGCGCGCTGTCCGGCCTGTGTTTCCGATCACGCGTCACGCCGGCCAAAGCGCGTCGTTCGGCCCCGGTTCCCCGGATGGGGCCGCTTTGCGCAGGGGCGACTCACCCCGTCTGGCCGGAACAGCCATGCTGCCCGGTGTCGCGGACCTCAGGCCCGGGCCAGCACCTCGACGCAGAGCACCGTCGGCAAGTGGCGCGCGATCTCGTGCCAGGTTTCACCTTCGTGGCGGCTGGCAAAGACCGAGCCGGAGTTGGTGCCGAAATAGACCCCGGCCGGGCGGGCGCGGTCGGTGGCAAGGGATTGACGCAGCACCGTGAAAAAGCAGTTCTCCGTCGGCAGCCCGGCCTGTTTCTTCTGCCAGCTGTCGCCGCCGTCGGTGGATTTCCAGATCGCGGCCGAGGCGTCCGGCGGATACCGCCCCTGGCTGTCGCCGTTGAGCGGCAGCACCCAGATCGTGCGGCTGTCTTCGGGATGCACGGCGATCGGAAAGCCGAATGTCGACGGCAGTCCGGTGGTGATCTCATGCCAGCTGCGCCCGCCATCCTCGGAGCGGAAGGTGCCGTGGTGGTTCTGCTGATAGAGCAGGTCGGTGCCACCACCCTGTTCGGCGCGCACCATGTTGTGCACGCAAAGCCCGGTCTCGTCGCCGGTGCCGGCCGCCGGATGGTCCGACGCAGGGGCCGGGCCGTCCAGATTGCTGCGGCGGTTGCGCAGCTCCCAGCTTGCGCCGCCGTCCTCGCTGGCAAAGACCCCGGCGGCGGAGATGCCCAGCCAGAGCTTGGCGGGATCAGCCGGATCGGTGAGGATGGTGTGCAGCGTCAGCCCGGCGGCGCCGGGCTGCCAGTCTTCGGCCGAGGGGTGCTGGTTGAGCGCCGGCAGCTTCTCCCAGCTTTCGCCGCCGTCGGAGCTGGCGAAAAGCGTGGCGGGCTTGGCTCCGGCATACAGCCGGTCGCCGCCCCGGCGAATCGACCACAGCGCCTCGATCTCGCCGGTAAAGGGCGCCGGCGGGCTGGGCTCCGTGCCGAAGGTCCTGGCCATCTCGGGGTCATCGGCCAGCCAGGCGTCCATCTGGCCGTTGGCCAGTTTGCTCAGTTGCCAAGAGGCGCCATGATCGGACGACCGCCAGACCCCGGCGCCACACCAGTCGTTGCCGCCCGCCGCCCAGAGCGCGCCGCTTTCGGAGTCGCCGGCCATGTGGTTGATCGGCCAGCCGTCACAGAACGGGCCGGCGACGGACCAGGCGTCGCGGTCTTCGGTGCCGTCCAGCAGGAAGGCACCTTTGGTTGTTCCGACAAGAACGGTCGTCCGGGGCATGGGGCACCTCGAGGCAGGGCAAAGGTGGCGCGAGGATACCATCGGTGCGCCCCGGGACCGAAGGGATTTTCAGCTTACCCGTTCGAACGAAAGCCGGGTCTCGCTGCGCCAGGTCTCGCCGGGGCGCAGGAGCGCCTGCGACGCCCAGCTCTGGTTCGGCGCGTCGGGCCAGGCCTGCGGTTCCAGCGCGATGCCGGCATGGGGACCATAGGGCGCGCCTTGCAACCCGGGCCGATTTGTCCTGCCGAGCGCGGCGCCGTCATAGACGTGGAGCCCGGGTTCGGTGGTTTCGAGCGTCATGTGCAGCCCTGCGGCCTCGAGCGTGGCGGCGGGGCCAAGCGCGGTGCGGGCTTCGGCGCGGCAGAAGGTGTGATCGAGCGGAGCGGTCAGCCCGGCGGGGGTGCGGAAATCGAACGGCGTTCCCGCCACATCCGCGGGCGCACCCAGCGGGATCTGGCGCGCATCGACCGGCAGATAGCGTTCGGCGGTGATGCAGAGCCGGTGCTCTTTGATATCGGCCGCGCCGGTGAGGTTGTAATAGGCATGGCTGGCCAGGTTGCAATAGGTCGTCGCGTCGCTGCGCCCGGTCAGCAGGATGGTCAGCGTCGACCCTCGAGTGCTGTAGCGGCAGCGCAGGTCGAGCGCGCCCGGAAAGCCCATGTGACCGTCTTCCAGCATCAGCCCCAGGGTGACGTGATCGTCGGCGGATTCGAGCAATTGCCAGCTTTGCGCCGAGGTGCCCAGGCTGCCGCCATGCAGGCATTGCACGCCGTTTTCATTGCGGTCGACCTGGTGGCCGCGGCCGTCGAGCGTGAACCGCCCATCGGCGATGCGGTTCGCGTAGCGGCCGACAATCGCCCCGAGATAGCCGGGATTGTCGAAATAGGCCTCGGGTTCGGCATGGCCCAGCACCACCGGCACGTCATGCCCGCCCAGCCGCAGGTCCTGCAAGGCCGCGCCGAAGGTCAGGACGCGGGCTGTCAGCCCGCCGCCGCCGATGGTGATGCTCTGAAAGACCTTGCCGTCCGGTGCGATTCCGAGGTCGGTGATATGTCGCTGTGCCATGCGCGCCCCCTTTGCCGCGCAGCAAAGTCGATGCCGACGGGCGCGTCAATGGGCGCGACGCGTCACTTGGTCAGGATCAGCTTGCCGGCCTTGGTAATGCGCAGGGTATAGACCTTGCCATCAAGCAGGATGCGGGCGGTGGCATTGTTGCCCACCAGCATGCGGGCGTCATAGATCGGCCCAGTGTCTTCGGGGGCAGGCGAGGCATTGGCGCGGCGCAGGTCCATGGGGCGGGCAATGGCGTTCAATTCCGGCCCTCCAGACGGTCAAAGAGCGCCTCGAGCCGGATATCGGCCGGGTAGCTGCCGCCGAGGGCGGTGCTGAGAAGATCGACCCACTGCGGCGTGGGGCGGGTGAGATCACGGGAATATTCTGTCGCCATTTTAACTCTCCAGAACTAGGGAAAAACCGGGCTGTCCTAGGAGGATGGCTGGGCGTTGCGTTTAAGTTGACTGAAATAGTAGGATATGTCAAGCGAGGCCGGGCCGACGTTTTCGGCGCGCGGGCGCGGGGTTTCGGTCGGGTTTTTGCGGAGCGCAGGGAGACGGCGGGACGTGCCCGGCGCCGCCGGGCCGCACGACACCGGCGGTTGGCGCGCCGGATTCGCAGGTCGGGAGATCGGAGAAGCTGGTGGCGGTTACGATCGCGGACGCGAAAAATTGCCCGCTCAGGCCACCAGGCCACCGTCGCTGTCTTCGCCGGCCTCTTCGAGCAGCCGGTCGAAATCGGGCACCGACACCTGGCGTTTTCCCGCCAGTTCGATCACCCCGTCGCGTTTCAGCGATGACATCTGCCGGCTCACCGTCTCGAGCGTCAGGCCGAGGTAATCGGCCATCGCTTCGCGCGTCAGGGGCAGTTCGAAGGACATGCCATCGACGGTACCGATCAGCCGCAGCGAGGAGTCGCGCCGGCCGATGATCGACAGCAGCGAGGCGATCTTTTCGCGCGCGGTCTTGCGGCCCAGCACCAGCATCCATTCGCGCGCGGCATCGAGCTCGTCCAAGGTCATTTCAAGCAGCCGATGCGCAATATGCGGCGTGCGGTTCATCAGCGCTTCGAAGGGTTTCTTGCGAAAGCAGCACATCACCAGATCGGTGGTGGCCACCACGTTGTAGGCGGCGCTGTCGCGCCCCGGGCGGCCGACGAAATCGCTGGGCAGCAGCAGGCCCACCATCTGGGTGCGGCCATCCTCCATGGTCTGGGTCAGCGTGGCGATGCCGGTGACCACCGAGCCCACGAATTCCATCCGGTCGCCGGACCAGACGATGGTCTGGCCGGCCTCGTAGCTGCGGTAATACTTGATGTCTTCGAGCAGGCTCAATTCGTCGCTGTCACAGCGGGCACAGACGGCCCGATGCCGGATCGGACAATCGCCGCATTGCAGGGACAGGTCGGGGGACATCTTGCTCGGCATTGTCGTAAATCGTGGCTTCGGCTTGATCTGGGTCAAGGATCGCGGCGCGTCCCTTGCCCTAGAGCTATGCCCATGGTTACGAGAACACAACTGTCCGCACTGGGGCTTTTTGACGCGAAGGTCCCGCGCTACACTTCCTATCCCACCGCGCCGCATTTTTCGCCCGAGGTGGGGCCGGAGCATTTCAGCCAATGGATCGCGGAGGTGCCGCCCGGCGGCGAGATTTCGCTTTACGTGCATGTGCCGTTCTGCCGGCGGCTCTGCTGGTTCTGCGCCTGCCGCACCCAGGGCACCCAGAGCGACGCGCCGGTGCGTGCCTATCTGCGGACACTGCTGGCCGAGCTGCGGCTGCTCAAGGCGCATCTGCCGGCCGGGGTGCATCTGTCGCGGCTGCATTGGGGTGGCGGAACGCCGACGCTGCTGGCGCCCGACATGATGGAAGAGCTGGCGCAGGCGGTTTTCGAGGTCGCGCCGCTGGGCCCCGCGGGCGAATTTTCGGTCGAGATCGACCCGAACGAGATCGACGCCGCCCGGCTTGACGCGCTGGTGGCCATGGGCCTGACCCGCGCGTCGATCGGGGTGCAGGATTTCGACCCGGCGGTCCAGGAGACGATCGGACGCTTGCAGAGCTTCGAGGTGACCCGCGCCGCCTGCGACATGCTGCGGGCGCGCGGCGTGGCCAGCCTGAACGCCGATATCCTGTATGGGCTGCCGCATCAGACCACCGCGCGGATCACCGATTCCGTGCAGAAGCTGTTGTCGCTCGGCCCCGACCGGGTGGCGCTTTACGGCTATGCACATGTGCCCTGGATGGCGCGGCGGCAGGCGCTGATCCCGGAAGCGGCGCTGCCGTCGCCGGAGGCCCGGCTCGACCTATTCGAAACCGCGCGCCGGCTCTTTCTCTGGGATGGCTACGACGAGATCGGCATCGACCATTTCGCCGCCCGCCACGACGGGCTGGCCGAGGCCCGGCGCATGGGCCGGCTGCGGCGGAATTTCCAGGGCTATACCGACGACACGTCCGAGGTGCTGATCGGGGTGGGGGCCTCGTCGATCTCGCGGTTTCCGCAGGGCTATTCTCAGAACGCGCCGAGCACCGGCAAACATACCGGCGCGCTCCGGCAGGCGCGGTTCTCCACCGTCAGGGGCCATGTGTTCTCTGACGAGGACCGGCTGCGTGGCCGGATGATCGAGGCGCTGATGTGCGATTTCCGCATCGACGCGGAGGAGATGGCGGCGCGCTTCGGGCTCGACGCCGCCGGTTTTGCGCGGCGCGTGGCGCCGCTGCGGCAGCGGTTCGGCGCGCTGGTGCAGGTGTCGGAGACCGAGGTTTTCGTGCCGGTCGAGTCCCGGCCCCTGACCCGGATCATGGCGCGGACGCTTGATGCCTATGACCTGAGCAGGGCGGGGCATTCCTCGGCGGTGTGAGGGGGCGCTGCCCCCCGGCGCCTGCGGTATTTTCAAACAGAAGAAGCTGGGGCGGGCGCCTCAGGCCACCGCGGCAAGCAGGGTGCGGGCATAGTCGGTCTGCGGCGCGGTAAAGATCCGTTCGGCCGGGCCGGCCTCAACCACATCGCCCTGTTTCATCACGATGACATGGTGCGACATGGCCCGGACAACCTTGAGATCGTGGCTGATGAAGAGATAGGCAAGCCCGTATTTGCGTTGCAAGGCGCGCAGCAGTTCGACGATCTGCACCTGCACCGTCATGTCGAGCGCCGAGGTCGGCTCGTCCAGAACCACCAGCTTGGGCCGCAGGATCATCGCGCGGGCGATGGCGATGCGTTGCCGCTGGCCGCCGGAGAATTCATGCGGGTAGCGGTCCATCATCGCCGGGTCGAGGCCGACCTCCTCCATCACCTCTGCCACCTTCTCGCGTCTCGGGCGGGTGTCGCCACGGTCGCCGTGCACGCCCAGGCCCTCGGCGATGATCTCGGCGCAGGACATGCGGGGAGAGAGCGAGCCGAAGGGATCCTGAAAGACGATCTGCATCTCGGCGCGCAGCCGGCGCAGGTTGCGGGTGGTGTAATTGCGCAGGTCGGTGCCGTCGAAGGTGATCGCGCCCTCGGAGGAGATCAGCCGCATGATCGCCAGCGCCAGGGTGGTCTTGCCGGAGCCCGACTCGCCGACGATGCCGATGGTCTCGCCGGCACGGACGGCAAAGCTGGCGTCATTGACGGCCTTGACGTGGCCGACGGTGCGTTTCAGCAGGCCTTTCTGGATCGGGAACCAGATCTTGAGGTTTTCCGCCTTGGCCACCACCGGCGCATCCGATGCCACCGGATCGGGCTGGCCGGTGCTTTCGGCGGCCAGCAGCATCCGGGTGTAGGGATGGCGCGGGTTGGCAAAGATTTCCGCGGTCTTGCCGGTTTCGACGATTTCGCCGTTCTTCATCACGCAGACCCGGTCGGCGATGCGGCGCACGATGCCGAGATCATGGGTGATGAAGAGCAGCGAGAGGTTCTCGGCCTCCTTGAGCTCGGCCAGCAGATCGAGGATCTGCGCCTGAATGGTGACGTCGAGCGCGGTGGTAGGCTCATCCGCGATCAGCAGGTCGGGGCCATTGGCCAGCGCCATGGCGATCATCACCCGCTGACGCTGGCCGCCGGAGAGCTGGTGCGGATAGGCGGTGAGCCGGTCCTCGGGGTCGCGGATGCCGACCTTGTTGAGCAGGTCGATGATGCGGGCGCGCGCCTCGGCGCCGGTGACCTGCTGGTGCAGCTCCATCGACTCGCGCAGCTGTTTCTCCAGCGTGTGCAGCGGGTTGAGCGAGGTCATCGGCTCCTGGAAGATGAACGAGATGTCGTTGCCGCGGATCTGGCGCAGGGTCTTGTCGTCGGCATGCACCATCTCGCGGCCGTCATAGGTGACCGAGCCCTCGACCTCGGCCGAGCCGCCCAGAAGCGAGACGGTCGAGAGCGCGGTGACCGATTTGCCCGAGCCCGATTCACCCACCAGAGCCACGGTTTCACCGCGTTCGACATCGAAGGAGACGCCCTTGACCGCCGCGACGCGCTGGCCATCCTGGCGGAAGCCGACCTTGAGATTTCGGACCTTGAGAAGCGCCGTCATTGAAAGGTTTTCCTTGGGTCGAAGGCATCCCGCACGCCCTCGAAGATGAAGACGAGCAGCGAGAGCATGAAGGCAAAGACGAAGAAGGCGGTAAAGCCCAGCCAGGGCGCCTGGAGGTTCTGTTTCGCCTGAAGCGTGAGTTCGCCGAGGCTGGGCGCCGAGGATGGCAGGCCGAAGCCGAGGAAGTCGAGGCCGGCCAACTGGCTGATCGTGCCGGTCACCAGGAAGGGCAGGAAGGTGACGGTGGCGACCATGGCATTGGGCAGCATATGGCGGAACATGATGGTGCGGTTCGGCACGCCGAGCGCCTTGGCGGCGCGGACATATTCGAGGTTGCGGGCGCGCAGGAACTCGGCCCGCACCACGCCGACCAGCGCCGTCCAGCCGAAGAGCACCATCAGGAACACCAGCAGCCAGAAGCTGCGTCCGAGGATCGCGAAGAGGATGATGATGATGTAAAGGCTGGGGGTGGCACCCCAGATCTCGATCACCCGCTGGAAGATCAGATCGAGCCAGCCGCCGAAATAGCCCTGGAGCGCGCCGGCGATGATGCCGATCACCGAGGCCAGGGTGGTGACGATCAGGGTGAAGAGGATCGACAGGCGGAAGCCGTAGATGATCCGCGCAAGCACATCGCGCTTGGTGTCGTCTGTGCCGAGCCAGTTCTGCTCGTTCGGGGGCAGGGGGGCGGCGCCGGGGCGATCGACCGGTGTGTCATAGCTGTAGGGAATCGGCGGCCAGATCATCCAGCCCTCCACGAAATCGCCACTGGGCGTGCCGCCGGCATCGACCGTCTCGACAAGGCCTTCGGGGTCATCCCAACAGGTCTCGAGCCCGCCGGTGCGGATCAGGCATTTGACCTCGATGTCGCGATAGATCGCTTCGGTCCGGAAATCGCCGCCAAAGGTGGTTTCGGGGTAGAAGTTGAAAACGGGGGTGTAGAACTCGCCGCGATACTTGACGAGGATCGGTTTGTCGTTGGCCACGAATTCGGCAAACAGCGTGATGGTAAAGACGATCAGGAAGATGATCAGCGACCAGAGCGCCCGGCGGTTGGCCTTGAAGTTGCGCCAGCGGCGCTGGTTGATCGGAGAGAGGGCCATGGCTCAGCCCTCCCGCTTTTCAAAGTCGATGCGGGGATCGACGAAGACATACATCAGGTCCGACAGGATGCCGACCAGGAGGCCCAGCAGGCCGAAGACGAAGAGCGTGCCGAAGATCACCGGGTAATCGCGTGCCACCGCCGCCTCGAACCCCAGCCGGCCGAGACCGTCGAGCGAGAAGATCGTCTCGATGATGATCGAGCCGCCGAAGAAGACGCCGATGAAGACCGCCGGGAAGCCGGCGATCACGATCAGCATGGCATTGCGGAAGATATGGCCGTAAAGCACCCGCCGCTCGGTCAGCCCCTTGGCGCGGGCAGTCATCACATATTGCTTCTTGATCTCGTCCATGAAGCTGTTCTTGGTCAGCAGGGTCAGCGTGGCAAAGGCCGAGATCGTCGAGGCCAGCACCGGCAGCGTGATGTGCCAGAAGTAATCGCCGATCTTGCCCAAGAGGCTGAGGTTTTCGAAATTGTCCGAGGTCAGCCCCCTGAGCGGGAAGATCTGCCAATAGGAGCCGCCGGCAAAGAGCACCAGCAGCAGGATGGCAAAGAGAAAGCCGGGGATGGCATAGGCCACGATGATCACGCCGGAGGTCCAGGTGTCGAAGGTGGTGCCATCCCTGACCGCCTTGCGGATGCCCAGCGGGATCGAGACCGCATAGGCGATCAGCGTCGACCAGAGGCCCAGGGTGATCGAGACCGGCAGCTTTTCCAGCACCAGCTCGAGCACGCCGATCGAGCGGAAATAGCTCTCGCCGAAATCGAGCCGCAGGTAATTGCCCATCATGATGAAGAAGCGTTCGCCGATGCCGATGTCTTCCTTGAGACAGGCCGGATCGTCGAGGTCGGGCGCGCCGGTGTGATCTTCGTCACAGACGATGCGGGCAAAGCCGAAATCCACCTCGAGCTGTTCGATGAATTCCTTGTCGAGCCCGCGCGCGCCGACATAATCGCTGTCGGAGCCGAAGGTCTCTTCTCCCACGTCCTCGCCGCCCCCGGAGAAGCCGCCAAAGACGTCGCCCTCGCCCTGGATCTGGGCGAGCATCTGTTCCACGGGGCCGCCGGGCACGAATTGCACCAGAGCGAAGTTGATGATCATGATCCCCAGAAGCGTGGGGATCACGAGCAGAAGTCTGCGAAGGATATAGGCGCCCATGGGTTACTTCAGTGCGCCCGCGGTTTTCAGAGCCTCGTATTTCTCCTGGTTGAACCACCAGAAATCCAGCACTCCGAGCGCCAGGGGCGGCAGCGGGTCGGGCCGTTCGAACATGTCGTAATAGGCCACCCAGTATTCCGGCACATAGCCGTCATGGGTCACGATCCGCTCGTACCGCAGCGCCCGGTCGAGCGCCTTGAGCGCGGTGATCTCGTCTTCGCGGTTGTCGGTGTCGAGAGCGGCATCGATCAGCGCATCCACCAGCGGGCTGCGCAGGGCGGCGCTGTTGTACGACGACACTTCTGCGGTCTCGGAGCCGAAGAGCTGGCGCAGCCCGGTGCCGGCGACCGAGAAGGTCAAATAGCGAGTGTGGATCAGGTCGTAATCCTTGTCGAGGAACCGCTGCTGGCCCTGGGCGCTGTCGATCGCCTCGGCGCGGACGGCGATACCCCAGCTTTCCAGTGTCTGGGCATAGGTTTCGATGATCGCCTTGCGGGTGTCGTCCCAGCTCGACAGCACGAGGAAATCGAGGCTGAGTTGCTGGCCCTCGTCGTCGACCATCCGGCCTTGGTCGTCGACGCTGTAGCCTTCGTCAGCCAGCAGTTTCAGCGCGGTCCGCTGGTTGCGGCGGTCGCTGGGGTCGCGCGGGTTCGAGCTGTGCGGCATGACCACCTCGGTGGTCAGCATCTCCGGCGGCACGACGTCGCCCAGCGATTTGAGCAGTTCGAGCTCGTCGCCCTCGGGCACGTCGGTGGCCTGCCAGTCCTGGCCTTCGGCAAAGGAGCTGCGCTGGGTGGTCAGGCCGAATTGCAGCGAGTCGCGGACCCATTCGAAATTGAACGCCAAGGACAGCGCATGGCGCACGTTGCGATTGTCGAGCGGCGGGCGCAGGGTGTTGAAGATGATGCCCGAGTTGTTGGGCGCGGTGCCGTCGGCGATCTCTTCGCGCACCACATGGCCCCTGTTGAGCGCGGGAAAGTCGTAGCCGGTGGCCCAGCGCTTGGTCGAGCCTTCGGCGCGGAAGGTGTAGATGCCTGCCTTGAAGGCCTCGAACTCGGCGGCGTCATCGGCAAAGTATTCAAAGCGGACGCGGTCGAAGTTGTGCCGGCCGACGTTGAGCGGATGATCCCAGCCCCAGTAGTTCGGGTTGCGTTCGTAGACGACGTAGCGATTGAATTCGTAGTCGCCCACCTGATACGGCCCCGAGGCCATCGGCGAGGCCACCGAGGGTTCATCCAGCCGTTCGCCGGTCTCCTTGTACCAATCCTCGGAAAAGATTGGCGTGCCGCCGACCTGGGAAATCAGCGACCGGCGCGAGATCTCGTCGGCGAAAGTGTAGCGGATGGTCAGATCGTCGATCACCTCGACGCCGGTGATCCGTTCCTTCACCGCGCGGGCGTAAGAGCGGATGCCCTGTTCGAGAAACAGGTTGTGGGTAAAGGCCGCGTCGCGGGCGTGCAGCGGCTGGCCGTTGCGAAAGGTGACGTCGTCGCGCATGTGAAAGACGCACCAGGTCTTGTTTTTGGGGTATTCGACCTCGCGGGCGATCAGGCAATAGGCATCGGTGATCGAATCCGCCGGCAGCCCGCCGCCCCAGGGCATTTCGCCGAACATCGCCTCGGCGACGATGCCCGAGTTGCTCTCGGCATTGCCGCGCCAGGCCCAGCGGTTGAACCCGTCAAAGGTGCCGCGGGTGCCAAGCGAGATCTGCCCGCCCTTGGGGGCGTTCGGATTGACATAATCGAAATGCTTGAAGCCTTCGGGGTATTTCAGGTCGCCGTAGAAGGAATAGCCGTGGCTGACGATGATCTCTTCGCCCTCGCTGGTCTGGGCGATCACCCGCGCGGGCGGCAGAGCGGCACCAAGCGCCGTCGCGCCGAACATGCCGAGGGCGGCACGGCGTGAGAATTCGAACCCTGTGCGGGGGAGGTATCGTTCGTCGGTCATTCAGTCGCTCCTGTTGGCCACGTGACGCGGGGCGCGCAAGCTCAAGGCGTCTTGGCCCTGTACGCTAGAGCGGTGCGGCGGGATCAATCAAGTCGATATTCCGTGAACTTGAGTGAGAACCTGCCGAAACACCGGGACGCAAAGAAAAACCGCCGCTCCCGAGGGAACGGCGGCCAAAATCGGTGCGGGGTGCGCGCGCGATCAGCCGTCGAGGCTGTCGAGCCATGCGATCAGGTTGGCCCGGTCCTCGGCGTCCTTCAGACCCGAGAAAGACATCTTGGTGCCCGGTGCAAAATCCCTGGGATTCTCAAGGAAGGCTTGCAGGTTTTCCGGTGTCCAGACATCGGCGACGGCGACAAGCGCGCCCGAATAGCCGAAGCCGGCAACAGAGCCGACGTCACGGCCCACGACACCGAACAGGTGCGGGCCGGTGCCGTTCGCGCCGTCCTCGACCTTGTGGCAGGCGCGGCATTTGCCCCAGACGCGTTCGCCCTTGCCCGGATCGGCCGCGGCTAGAAGTTCGGCGAAAGGTACGGCCTCTTCGGCTTCGCCGCTGGTTTCTTCTTCGCCGGTATCGATGACATAGGCCTGCTCTTCGCCGCCATGGCCGCTACCGGTTTGATAGATCTCTTCCGCCGCCCATTTGCCGAGCAGGAAGATCAGGAAAGCGCCGCAGAAGCCCCCCAGAATCTTGGTCGAGGTCATTGTATCCATAACACGCGAGTCCCTTAGCTTGGTCTTGTTCGGGGTCTTACGGCTTCCCCTTCGCGGAGGCAAGGTATAGAAACCGCGACGAAACGCCCGGGGCCGGGCCGAAATATGGAAAATCAGCCATGACAGGACGCATCGCCTTTCAAGGGGAGCCCGGAGCCTACAGTCACGAAGCCTGCCGTGACGCACGGCCGGACATGGAGCCGCTGCCCTGCGGCAGTTTTGAAGAAACCATCGCCGCAGTGACGTCCGGCGCGGCCGAGCTGGCGATGCTGCCGGTCGAGAACACCACCTATGGCCGGGTGGCCGACATTCACCGCCTGCTGCCGCAGAGCGGGCTCAGGATCGTCGGCGAAGCCTTTGTGCGGGTGCATGTGAGCCTGATGGCGCATCACGGCGTGCAGATCGAGGATGTCGAAACGGTGCGCGCGCATATGGTGCTCTTGCCGCAATGCGCCGACTTCCTGAAGACCTATGGCATCCGCGGCGAGGCCGCCGCCGACAGCGCCGGGGCCGCCGCCGAACTGGCCGAGAGCGGTGACCGGCGCTCCGGTGTGCTGGCCTCGGACCTGGCGGCCGAGATCCACGGGCTGCACATCCTCGCGCGCCATATCGAGGACCATGCCCACAACACCACGCGCTTCCTGCTGATGGGGCGCGAGCCCGACATGTCGCGGCGCGGCGATCACGGCATGCTGACGACCTTTGTCTTTCAGGTGCGCAACATTCCGGCGGCGCTGTACAAGGCGATGGGCGGCTTCGCGACAAATGGCGTCAACATGACCAAGCTGGAAAGCTACATGGTGGGCGGGTCGTTCACCGCGACGCAGTTCTATGCCGATATCGAGGGCCATCCCGACGATCCGGCGGTGCAACGCGCGCTGGACGAGCTGGATTACTTCACCGACATGCTGGAAATCCTCGGCACCTATCCCCGCGATCCGCGGCGCGATTGAGGCGTCCTGCGGTTGCCGTCGTTAGGGACGGTGGCCGATCGGCGGGGGGCTATATCAGCAGGCTGGCGGCCCCTTCGTGCCGCAACAGCCAGACCTTGGTTTCCACGCCGCCCTTTGCCGAGAAACCGCCCAGGCCAGAGGCCCCGAGAATGCGGTGACAGGGAATCAGCACCGGGATCGGATTGGCGCCGCAGGCCTGACCGATGGCTTGAGCCGGCACCTGCATCTCGCGCGCAAGATCGCCAAAGGTGCGGGTTTCGCCAAACGGGATGGCCTGCATCGCGGCGCAGGTGCGGCGGGTGAGGTCCGAGCCGCGCGGCGCGAGCGGCAGATCAAAGCTCTGGCGGGCTCCGGCAAAATAGGCGTCAAGCTGGCGCGCGGCCTCGATCAGCAGCGGATCGTCATCGCAGCCGCCGGCCCGCCAGTGCAGGGCGGTGATGGCGCCATTTTCCGCTTCCAGCGTCACGGGGCCGAGGGCTGTGGTCAGGCTGCGTTCCGGCATGGAGGCAGATTGGCCTGTCTTGGCGGCAGGCTCAATCCGGTTCCTGCGGATATCAGGCGTTTTCCAGCTTGTCCTGGGTGCGGGTCTCGAAATCCTCGGCCGCGTGACGCTCGTGCAGTTGCGACGAGAGGTCGCCGCCGGTGCGGTTGACCATGCGGCCGCGCTGCACCGCGGGGCGGGCGTCGATGCGTCTGGCCCAGTCCATCACATGGGCATAGCTCTCGACGTCGAGGAATTCGGCGGCATCGTAGAGCCGGCCCAGCACCAGCTGGCCGTACCAGGGCCAGATCGCCATGTCGGCCAGGGTATATTCGCCGCCGACCATCCAGTCGCGGTCGGCCAGGTGCCGGTTCAGCACGTCGAGCTGGCGCTTGCTCTCCATGGCATAGCGGTTGATCGGATATTCGTATTTCTCCGGCGCATAGTTGTAGAAATGGCCGAAGCCGCCGCCGAGGAAAGGCGCGCTGCCCATCTGCCAGAACAGCCAGGACAGAAGCTCGGCCCGATGCTCGGGCGCGCCCTGGAAGGCATTGCCGAATTTCTCCGACAGATGCAGCATGATCGCCACGGATTCGAACACCCGCACCGGGGTCTCGCCCGAGCGGTCCATCAAGGCGGGGATCTTGGAGTTCGGGTTGATCTCGACGAAGCCCGAGCCGAACTGATCGCCATTGCCGATGCGGATCAGCCAGGCGTCGTATTCGGCGGCGTGGCCGGCGGCCAGCAGTTCCTCGAACAGCACCGTGGCCTTGACCCCGTTGGGCGTGCCCTGGGAATAGAGCTGGAAGGGATGTTTGCCGACCGGCAGCTCCTTGTCATGGGTGGGGCCGGCGATGGGGCGGTTGGTCGAGGCGAACTGGCCGCCGTTTTCCTGATCCCATGTCCATACCTTGGGGGGCGTGTAGCTGTCGGTCATCGGTCCGTCCTTGGATTGCGTCTTGGTGCAGACCTAGGGCGTAGCGCGGGTTCAACCAAGGTCTGCACAGGGCTTGTGCGTTTATATGGGGGCTTTGCCCCCCGGCCTGCGGCCGCCCCCCAGGAATATTTGGGGCCAGAAGAAGCAGGGGGGCGGTGCGGGATCGCTCAGGTCAGCGCGGCGTTGCAGCGGGCGCAGGTGGCGGGGTGGGCATGCGTGCCGACGTCGGGCAGGATCTTCCAGCAGCGCTGGCATTTCTCGCCTTCGGCTTTCTCGAAGACCACGCCGACGCCATCGATCTCGGGCAGGCGGAAGGCCTCGGCCGGTTGCGGATCGCCGGTCAGCGACATGCCGGAGGTAATGCAGATGTCGTCGAAGTTGATCGACGTCAGCGCCGCCAGCATCTCCTTGTCGCGGATATGGACCACCGGGGCGGCCTCGAGCGAGGCGCCGATCACCTTGTCGCTGCGCTGGATTTCCAATGCGGCGGTGACCACGCGGCGGGCTTGGCGGACCTTGACCCATTTCGCCGCCAGCGGCTCGTCGAGCCAGTCGGCGGGGGTTTCCGGGATGTCGGTCAGATGAACCGAGCTGTCCGCGCCGGGGAAGCGTTCGAGCCAGACCTCTTCCATGGTGAAGACCAGGACCGGTGCCAGCCAGGTGGTCAGCCGGTGGAACAGCAGGTCCATCACGGTGCGCGCGGCCCGGCGGCGCTGGGTGTCGCCGTCGCAATAGAGCGCGTCCTTGCGGATGTCGAAGTAGAAGGCCGAAAGCTCGACCGTGGCGAAGTTGAACAATTGCTGGAAAACGCCCTGGAAGTCGAAGGCGGCATAGCCCCTGCGCACCACATGATCGAGCTCGGCCAGCCGGTGCAGGATGTAGCGTTCAAGCTCGGGCATCTCGGCGGGTGCGACCCGGTCGCTTTCCTCGAAATGCGACAGCGCGCCCAGCAGGAAGCGCATGGTGTTGCGAAGCCGTCGATAGCCGTCGGCCACGCCCTTGAGGATCTCGGGCCCGATGCGCTGGTCGGCGGTGTAATCGGTCTGCGCGACCCAGAGGCGCAGGATGTCGGCGCCGTATTGCTTGACCACCTGGTCGGGGGCGATGGTGTTGCCGAGCGATTTGGACATCTTGTTGCCCTTCTCGTCCAGCGTGAAGCCATGGGTCACCACGTTGCGATAGGGGGCACGGCCGAGGGTGCCGCAGGCCTGCAACATCGAGGAGTGGAACCAGCCGCGGTGCTGGTCGGTGCCCTCCATGTAGACATCGGCGATACCGTCCTCGGTGCCATCCTCGCGGTCGCGCAGCACGAAGGCATGGGTCGAGCCTGAATCGAACCAGACGTCGAGGATGTCGAAGACCTGATCCCAGTCGTCGGGGTTGTGATCCGCGCCCAAGAAGCGTTCCTTGGCGCCGTCCTTGTACCAGGCGTCGGCGCCCTCGGCCTCGAAGGCTTCGAGGATGCGGGTGTTGACCGCCTCGTCCCGCAGCAGGAACGCGGGATCGGTGGGCAGGGCGCCCTTTTTCGTGAAGCAGGTCAGCGGCACGCCCCAGGCGCGCTGCCGCGACAGCACCCAGTCGGGCCGGTCCTCGATCATCGAATAGAGCCGGTTGCGGCCGGTCTTGGGCGTCCAGTGCACCAGCTGATCGATCGAGGTCAGGGCGCGTTGGCGGATGGTCTTGCCGTATTGATCCTGGCCGTCGCCGACCTCGCGGTCGATGGCGGCGAACCACTGCGGCGTGTTGCGGAAGATCACCGGCGCCTTGGAGCGCCAGGAATGCGGGTAGGAGTGCTTGATCTTGCCGCGCGCCAGAAGGCCGCCGACGGAGGCGAGCTTGTCGATGATCTTCTTGTTGGCGTCGCCTTCGCCGCCCTTGCGCGACAGGATGTAGCTGCCGCCAAAGAACGGCAGATCGGGCCGGAAAGACCCGTCGTCGAGCACGTTGTAGGTGATGACCTTGTCGAGCATGTTAAGGTCACGGTAGAGCTCGTATTCCTCCATCCCGTGGGAGGGCGCGCAATGCACGAAACCGGTGCCTTCGGTGTCGGTGACGAAATCGGCGGCGCGGAAATCGCGCGGCGCGTCCCATTCGCCGTTCGCGCCCTCGGCGCCTGCCAGCGGGTGCAGCAGGGTCAGCCCGGCCAGCAGATCGGCGCTGACGCTGCGGACACGGGCGTACTGGTCCTCGCTCAGGCGGGCGCGCTTGAAGACATCGGCGGCCAGGTTGTCGGCCAGCAGGAAGCGGTCGCCCTCGGCGGCCCAGCATTCCTCGGGCGCGCCGGTGACCTCGTAGAGCCCGTAGCTGATGTCGCGGCCGAAGACCACGGCCTTGTTCGAGGGCAGGGTCCAGGGGGTGGTGGTCCAGATCACCACATGCGCGCCGATCAGGTCATGGGCGACCTGTTCCTCGGCGGCCATGACGGCGCGGCCTTCCTCGGCCTCGGTCTCTTCGCCGGCCAGCGTCAGGTCGGGGAAATCGACATTGGAGACGCGGAACTTGACCCAGACGGTAAAGCTCTCCTTGTCGTGGTATTCGACCTCGGCCTCGGCCAGGGCGGTCTTTTCCACCGGTGACCACATCACCGGCTTGGAGCCCTGGTAGAGTGTGCCGTTCATCAGGAATTTCTGGAACTCTTCGGCAATCACCCGCTCGGCGTGGAAATCCATCGTCAGATAGGGCGCGGGCCAGTTGCCGGTGACGCCCAGCCGTTTGAATTCGTCGCGCTGGACATCGACCCAGCCTTCGGCAAAGCGGCGGCATTCCTGGCGGAAATCGATGACCTCCACCTCGTCCTTGTTCTTGCCTTTCTTGCGGTATTGCTCCTCGATCTTCCATTCGATCGGCAATCCGTGGCAGTCCCAGCCGGGGATGTAGCGCGCGTCGAAGCCCATCATCTGGTGGCTGCGGACGATCATGTCCTTGATCGTCTTGTTCAGGGCGTGGCCGATGTGCAGGTGACCGTTGGCATAGGGCGGGCCGTCGTGCAGGGTAAAGGGCTTGCGGGCATCCTCGGTGCTGGCGGCGCTGGCGGCACGCTCGCGCAGGCGGTCGTAGATGCCGATGCTTTCCCAGCGCTCGAGCCATTCGGGTTCGCGCTTGGGCAGGCCGGCGCGCATCGGGAAATCGGTGTTGGGCAGGTTCAGAGTGTCTTTGTACTCAGGCGTATCGGCGCACATGAAGGGCGTCCTTGTCGGTTTATTCGGATGTCAGGGGTGAGGCGGCGCGGCAGTCCATACGCCTTGTCCCGGCGGCTCGTCTGATCAGAGCGCCGGGCATGTAATTCGAATGATGATCGCGAAATGTGCCATCTTGGGGTTGCTTATAGGCGCGGGGGAAACGGGCGTCCAGTGGGCCCGGATGGCATGGGGGCGGTCTGTGGGGCGCAGGTGCGCCCCACAGACCGCGCTGCAAAAGGAAAGGCCGGCCTCGGTGGTGCAACTCCCCCAGGGTCATTGCGCCATCCAGGCCGGCCCGCTCTAGAACACGCACCTTCAAAGGTGCGGCGGTTTGGTCATGGGTCCGAAGACCCGCAAAAGAACTGTAAGAAACGCTCCCCCCTGAATATCGCGGCAGGCTCAGGTATCAAACGCCCGAATCCCGGATCGGCCTAGTTAATCTTCGTAAATTTTTGCTGGATTTCGTGAGTTACCTAGGGTCAAATTTCACGATGCGTGAAACTTTGGCAGAGATCTGGGCCTCCATCGACTGGGAACGCAAGATCATCGCGTTCTTTGGCGGGGTGCTGGTGATGACCCTGGCCGGGCCCTTCGGAACCTATGAGTACATGAGCTTCAACCAGAGGCTGGTGTTCTGGCTCGTGGTCTTTACCGGCGTCGGGTTTTTCATGCATGTGTTCCAGACCACGGCGCTCAAGTCGGCTTATCTGGGCCGGATGCCCAGGCTGTTGCGCCTTGGCATCGGAGCGGTGCTGGCCGGGCTGCCGGGGGCGGCGGTGGTGATCTTTGTCTACGGCGTGTTCCGCCCGGCGATGATCTCGGCCGAGGCGTTGCCTGTGATCTGGATGCAGGTGGCACTGATCGGCTGGGCCGTGGGGACCGTCGAGTTCTTTGAGTGGCGTCAGGCCAGCGCGCCGGAAGAGACGCCGACCCGGCGCACCGTCTTTCACAAACGCCTGCCACCGGCGCTGGGCGACGATATCATCTCGATCTCGATGCAGGACCATTATGCAGAGGTCACCACGCCGCTTGGTTCGCATCTGGTGCTGATCCGCCTGTCGGACGCGTTGGCCGAGCTCAAGGGCGCCGCCGGGCTTCAGGTGCATCGCTCGCATTATGTCATGACGGCACATATGGAACGGCTCTGCCGCGAGGGAGGGCGGTTGCGCCTGCGTCTGACGGACGGCCGCGAGCTGCCGGTCAGCGCGCGCTACGCCGACAAGGTGCGCGCCGCGCTGAAACAGAAAGCGGCGGCGTGATCACAAGTGCGCTCCGGACCGCTGTTGTCGCGCCGGGCAATGCCCGAGGGGCCGGCCGGCCCTGCTGGAACGGCCCGGATTCGCAGGGAATCACTGATGTGATCACAAATCGGCGGTCATGAGACCATAGTCGCGGTTTTTCCGCCCCGGATGGCATGGCCGGGACGCGGCGGCGACACGCCTGCAAATTTGTCGCAGGCATCGCGCAAGATTGTTAGCGTCCCAAATCTGGCGGCCGAGCGGAAATTTACTAATTCCTGTCGGCGCGGGCAAAAATGCAAGCATCTGACGTAACGGCATTTTTCGCTGCAACGGCACAAAAATTTACTGATTGACAGCGCCGCCTGTCGATTTCTTTACAGAAAAAGCCTTGAGCTTGAGTGACCCGCATCAAATTCCCGCAATCCTCTGTAAACTTGCCGCGACGTTGTTCATCGGGGCGCATGGAGGAGCCATGCTGCGCCCCGGCACAGGGAAAAAAGGGGGACCACATGCCCAACGATCATTCCGCACGCCAGTACCATGTCGACGCAGCGAAATATCAGGAAATGTATGCCGCATCGGTTGCTGATCCGGAGGCGTTCTGGGCCGAGCAGGGCAAGCGCATCGACTGGATCAAACCCTACAGCCAGGTCAAGGATGTGAGCTTTGCCCCCGGCGACATTCACATCAAATGGTATCACGACGGCACCCTGAACGTTTCGGCCAATTGCATCGACCGCCATCTCGAGACCCGCGGCGACCAGACCGCCATCATCTGGGAGCCGGACGACCCGGAGGAGCCGGCGCAGCACATCTCCTACAGGGAGCTGCACGCCAACACCTGCAAAATGGCCAATGTGCTGACCGACCTGGGCGTGACCAAGGGCGACCGGGTGGTGATCTACCTGCCGATGATCCCCGAAGCGGCCTATGCCATGCTGGCCTGTGCCCGCATTGGCGCGATCCATTCCATCGTCTTTGCCGGGTTCTCGCCCGATGCGCTGGGTGCACGGGTCAATGGCTGTGACGCCAAGGTTGTGATCACCGCGGACGAGGCCCCCCGCGGCGGCCGCAAGACGGCGCTGAAATCGAATGCCGATGCCGCGCTGGCGCAATGCAAGGACAGCGTGAAATGCCTGGTGGTCAAGCGCACCGGCGGCGAGTCCTCCTGGAACGACGGCCGCGATCACGATTATACCGCGCTGGCCAAGGATGCCGCCGACAGCTTCGATCCGGTCGAGGTTGGCGCTGAGGATCCGCTTTTCATCCTCTACACCTCGGGTTCCACCGGTCAGCCCAAGGGCGTGGTGCATTGCTCGGGCGGCTATCTGGTCTACGCCGCGATGACGCATGAGATCACCTTCGACTACCACGATGGCGATATCTACTGGTGCACGGCGGATGTCGGCTGGGTCACCGGCCACAGCTATATCGTCTATGGGCCGCTGGCCAATGGCGGCACCACGCTGATGTTCGAAGGCGTGCCGACCTACCCGGATGCCAGCCGCTTCTGGCAGGTCTGCGAAAAGCACAAGGTCAACCAGTTCTATACCGCGCCCACCGCCATCCGCGCGCTGATGGGGCAGGGGCCGGAGTTTGTCGAGAAATGCGACCTGAGTGATCTGCGCCTTCTGGGCACCGTGGGCGAGCCGATCAACCCAGAGGCCTGGAACTGGTACAATGAGGTTGTCGGCAAGGGCAATTGCCCGATCGTCGACACCTGGTGGCAGACCGAGACCGGCGGCCACATGATGACGCCGCTGCCCGGCGCGCACGAGCTGAAACCCGGCGCCGCGCAACAGCCGTTCTTCGGCATCGAGCCCAAGGTGCTCGATCCGCAGACCGGCGAGGAAATCACCGGCAATGGCGTCGAGGGCGTCCTGGTCATCGCCGACAGCTGGCCGGGCCAGATGCGCACCGTCTGGGGCGATCACGAGCGGTTCGAAAAGACCTATTTCTCCGACTACAAGGGCTATTACTTCTCCGGCGACGGCTGCCGCCGCGACGAGGACGGCGATTACTGGATCACCGGCCGTGTCGACGACGTGATCAACGTCTCGGGCCACCGGATGGGCACCGCCGAGGTCGAAAGCGCGCTGGTGGCGCATCCCAAGGTCGCCGAGGCCGCGGTGGTCGGCTATCCGCACAGCATCAAGGGGCAGGGCATCTATTGCTATGTCACGCTGATGTCGGGCGATGCACCGACGGACGCGTTGCGCAAGGAGCTGCGCGATTGGGTCCGGCAGGAGATCGGGCCGATCGCCAGCCCGGATCTGATCCAATGGGCGCCGGGCCTGCCCAAGACCCGTTCGGGCAAGATCATGCGCCGCATCCTGCGCAAGATCGCCGAGAACGATTATGGCGCGCTGGGCGATACCTCGACGCTGGCCGATCCGTCGGTCGTCGATGATTTGATCGACAACCGGATGAACCGGGACTGATGGGCATGGAGGCTTCTGTGCAGACCCGCCCCGCCGTTCTGATCCTTCTCGGGCCTCCGGGCGCCGGGAAGGGCACCCAGGCCCGCAAGCTCGAAGAGACCTTCGGGCTGGTGCAACTCTCGACCGGCGACCTGCTGCGCGCCGCCGTGGCCGCCGGCACCGAGGCCGGCCGCCAAGCCAAGGCGGTGATGGAGGCCGGCGGGCTGGTGTCCGACGAGATCGTCATCGCCATCCTGCGCGACCGGCTGGCCGAGCCCGACACCGCGCGCGGCGTCATCCTTGATGGCTTCCCGCGCACGAGTGCGCAGGCCGAGGCGCTCGACCGGCTGCTCGATGAGAGCGGCCAGAAGATCACCGCCGCGATCTCGCTCGAAGTGGAGGATGCGGCCATGGTGACGCGGATTTCCGGCCGCTACACCTGCGCCGACTGCGGCGAAGGTTATCACGACAGCTTCAAGCAGCCGGTCGAGGCCGGGATCTGCGACAAATGCGGCGGCACCGAGTTCAAGCGCCGGGCCGATGACAATGCCGAAACGGTGGCGTCGCGGCTTGCCGCCTATCACGCGCAGACCGCGCCGCTGATTGCCTATTACGACGGCCAGGGCGTGCTGAAGCGCGTCGATGCCATGGGCGAGATCGGCGCCATCGCCGCCGCGCTCGAAGAGATTGTCGCCAAGGCCCGCTAGGGCCGGGGCGACAGACCAACCTACGCACAATCTGCGTTGGAGCAACGCGGGGGGCCTCGGCCGCCCGCGCACAGGGAAGGTGCGTCCGCGCCATGGTGGCCGGATGCTTTGGAGAGAGGGGAGAGACCGACATGTCGGACAACTCTGAAAACAATGGCTACTGGCAGGCGAATATTCGCCTCGTCAAGATTTGCCTGGTCATCTGGGCCCTAGTGTCCTTCGGCTTCGGCATTCTGCTGCGGCCGATGCTCAGCAGCATCCCGGTCGGCGGCACCGACCTGGGCTTCTGGTTCGCCCAGCAGGGATCGATCATCGTCTTCCTGGCGCTGATCTTCTTTTACGCCTGGCGGATGAACAAGCTCGATGCCGAACACGGCGTTGACGAGCAATAAGGGACGGAGATCATGGATCAATTTACCATCAACCTGCTGTTCGTAGGCGCCTCTTTCGCGCTCTACATCGGCATCGCGATCTGGGCCCGGGCGGGCTCGACCTCGGAGTTCTATGCCGCAGGGCGGGGCGTGCACCCGGTCACCAACGGCATGGCCACGGCGGCCGACTGGATGTCGGCGGCCTCCTTCATCTCGATGGCCGGCCTCATCGCCTTTACCGGCTATGACAATTCCACCTACCTGATGGGCTGGACCGGTGGCTATGTGCTTCTGGCGCTGCTGCTCGCGCCGTATCTGCGCAAGTTCGGCAAGTTCACCGTGTCCGAGTTCATCGGCGACCGGTTCTACAGCCCCACCGCGCGCATGGTGGCGGTGATCTGCCTGATCGTCGCCTCGACCACCTATGTGATCGGCCAGATGACCGGCGTCGGCGTGGCCTTTGGCCGCTTCCTCGAGGTGTCGAACACCGCCGGCCTCCTGATCGGCGCCTGTGTGGTCTTTGCCTATGCGGTCTTTGGTGGCATGAAGGGCGTGACCTACACCCAGGTGGCGCAATACTGCGTGCTGATCATGGCCTATACGATCCCGGCCGTCTTCATCTCGCTGCAACTCACCGGCAATCCGATCCCGGCGCTGGGTCTCTTTGGCGATCACGCCGCCAGCGGCGAACCGCTTCTGGCCAAGCTTGACCAGATCGTGCAGGAGCTCGGGTTCAACGAATACACCGCGCACCATGGCGACACCTTCAACATGGTGCTCTTTACCCTGTCGCTGATGATCGGAACCGCCGGGCTGCCGCATGTGATCATGCGCTTCTTTACCGTGCCCAAGGTGTCGGACGCGCGCTGGTCGGCCGGCTGGACGCTGATCTTCATCGCCCTGCTGTACCTCACCGCTCCCGCGGTCGGCGCCATGGCGCGGCTGAACATCACCGAGCAATTCTGGCCCAATGGCACCGAAGGCCAGGCGGTCTCGGTCGAGCAGATCGAAACCGACGAGACCTATGCCTGGATGCAGACCTGGCAGAAGACCGGCCTGCTGGGCTGGGAAGACAAGAACGGCGACGGGCGCATCCAGTACTACAACGATGCCAACCCCGAAATGCAGGAACGTGCGGCGGCCAACGGCTGGGACGGCAACGAGCTGACCAACTTCAACCGCGATATCCTGGTGCTGGCCAACCCCGAGATCGCCAACCTGCCGGGTTGGGTGATCGGTCTGGTCGCTGCCGGTGGTCTTGCGGCCGCGCTGTCGACGGCGGCGGGCCTGCTGCTGGCGATCTCCTCGGCGGTCAGCCATGATCTGCTCAAGGGCCAGCTGACGCCCAACATGTCGGAGCGCGCCGAGCTGATGTCGGCCCGGATCGCCATGGCGGTGGCCATCGCGGTGGCGACCTACCTGGGGCTCAACCCGCCGGGTTTTGCGGCGCAGACCGTGGCGCTGGCCTTCGGCCTCGCAGCGGCCTCGATCTTCCCGGCGCTGATGATGGGCATCTTCTCGAAGCGGGTGAACAACACCGGCGCGGTTGCCGGCATGCTGGTCGGCCTGCTGGTGACGCTGGTCTACATCTTCCTGCACAAGGGCTGGTTCTTCATCCCCGACACCAACAGCTTTACCGACGCCGATCCGCTGCTCGGCACGGTCAAGTCGACCTCCTTCGGGGCGATCGGCGCCCTGCTGAACTTCGGCACCGCGATCCTCGTGTCGAAGCTCACGGCGGAACCGCCGAAGCACATCCAGGAACTGGTCGAAAGCGTGCGTGTGCCGCGTGGCGCAGGTGCGGCCGTCGAAGGCCATTGAGATGGTGCGGCCCGGTATCCCCCGCGATATCGGGCCGACCTCTGGCGGCGTGCCTCGGTTTCCCGGGCGCGCCGCCGTCATTTGCTGTAAGCCTTGATCCAGAGCAAGGCGGGGCGACCGGACATGCCCCGAACCGGACCCGACACACAACCAGAGGCGCCCATGGCCCTTGAGACGACCAGCACGCTGGCATTCCTGCAATCGGTCCACCCCTATGACGCCATGGCGCCGGACCGGCTGGCGCAGGTGGCGGCGGCGATGACGCCCGCCGGCTTTCAGCCCGGCGCGCCGATCTATGCGCTGGGCGAGGTGCTGGCCGGGCTTTGTCTGATCGTCTCGGGCGAGGTCACGATTTCCGATGCCAACGGCGTGCAGGTCTCGGCACTGGGGCCGCGCAACTCCTTTGGCGAACGTGGTCTGCTGCGCGACCGGCACGCCGTCACCTCGGCCCGCGCCAAGACCGCGGTGCGCCTGCTCATACTGCCGGCGGCGCTCTTTGAGACGTTGCTGCGCGAGGACCGGGCCTTTGCCCGCTATTTCGATCGCGTCCGGCCGCGCCGGGCCGCCGCGCGCGACCTGGCCGAGATGCGGGTCGGCTACCTGATGGCGCCCGATCCGCTGTCCTGCCCGCCCGACACCACCGTGCAGCAGGCCGCCGCGATGCTGCGCGAGGCCAAGGTGTCGTCGATCGGGGTGGTCGAGGGGGGGCGGCTGCTGGGCATTCTCACCACCCGCGATTTCACCACCCGCGTGCTGGCCGAAGGCCTGCCGGGCGACACCCCGGTGAGCCGGGTGATGACGCCCGATCCCGCGGTGCTGAGCGTCAACGATCTGGGGTCGGACGTGCTGCACCTGATGCTCGAGCGGCGGATCGGCCATGTGCCGGTGACCGAAGCCGGCAGCTTTCACGGCATCATCACCCAGACCGATCTGACCCGGCAACAGGCGATCGGCGCGGCGGTGGTGGTCAGCGACATCGCCTTTGCCGAGAGCGTCGACGAGCTTGGCGGCTTCACCCTGCTGATCCCGCAGGTGCTGGCGCAGCTGGTGGCCACCGGCAAGCCGCATGATGTGGTGACCCGGCGGATCACCGATATCGCCGATGCGGTGACCCGCCGGCTCTTGAAAATGGCCGAGGCGGCGCTCGGCCCTCCGCCGGTGCCCTATCTCTGGCTGGCCTGCGGCAGCCAGGGCCGCCGCGAGCAGACCGGGGTCAGCGATCAGGACAACTGCCTGTTCCTGGACGACAGCGCACAGCCCGAAGATGACGCCTATTTCGCGGCGCTGGCCCGGTTTGTCTGTGACGGGCTCGACGCCTGCGGGTATTACCATTGCCCCGGGGAGATGATGGCCACCAACCCGCGTTGGCGGCAGCCGGTCGCCACTTGGCGCGGCTATTTCGCCGCCTGGGTGGCCACGCCCGACCCCATGGCGCAGATGTTGGCCTCGGTGATGTTCGACCTGCGGCCGATTGCCGGCGACGCGCGGCTGTTTGCCGACTTGCAGGCCGAGACGCTGGCGCGGGCGGCGGGAAATTCGATCTTTGTCAGCCACATGGTGTCGAATTCGCTGAAACACGTGCCGCCGCTCAGCCTGTTGCGGGGCTTTGCCACCATCCGCTCGGGCGAGCACAAGGACACCATCGACCTCAAGCACAACGGCGTCGTGCCGGTCGTCGATCTGGCGCGGGTCTATGCCCTGACCGGCCGGCTCGGCCCGACCAATACGAGGGCACGGCTTCTGGCGGCGCAACAGGCGCAGGTGATCTCGGCCACCGGCGCGCGCGACCTGATTGCCGCCTATGACCTGATTGCCCAGAGCCGGCTTGAACATCAGGCCCGTCAGATCAAGCACGGCGCCGCGCCTGACAATTTCATGGCCCCGACCAGCCTGTCCGATTTCGAACGCGGCCACCTGCGCGACGCCTTTGTCGTCGTGCGCACCATGCAATCCGCCCTCGGCCATGGCCGCGGCACCCTGGGATGACAGCTCATGTTCTATGAACTTCTAGCCACGATCTTTGCCGGCCTCGCCGGCGGCGGCCTGATCTACGGGCTCAGCCGGCTGACCCGGGGGCGCATTCCGCGCTCCTGGACGATTGCCGGCGCGGCGCTGGTGATGATCGCCTTTTCAATCTGGAACGAATACAACTGGTTCTCCCGCAGCGCGGCGCAATTGCCCGATGGCGTCGTGGTGGTGGCGGCCAGCGAGAGCCGTGACTGGTATCGGCCCTGGACCTATGCGCTGCCGGTGGTTCCGCGCTTTGCCGCGCTCGACACCAATTCGATCCGGCGCAACCCGGATGTGCCGCAGCAGCGCATCGCCGATCTCTATTTGATGGAGCGCTGGCGCGCGGCGGTGGGCGTCCGGATCGCGGTGGATTGCGCTCGCCCGGCGCAGGCGCGGCTCGAACAGGTGACCTATGGCGAGGAGGGTGCCATGATCAGCGATAGCTGGGAGCAGATGGCCACCGACGACCCGCTGATCGTTGCGGCCTGCGGGTAGGGGGACCGATGACCGGGAGCACGGAAGGCGCGCGCATCCTTTTGGTGGAGGACGAGCAGAACATCGCGCTGGCGCTGAAATTCCTGATCGAGAAGATGGGCCACCAGGTGACCCATATCGACGACGGCCACCGGGCCCTGCAAGAGGTGGCGGGGCTGGCGCCGGATCTGGTGCTGCTTGATGTGACGCTGCCGGGGGCCTCGGGCTACGAGATCTGCCAGCACATCCGCGCCAGCCACGCGCTCGATGCCACCCGCGTGCTCATTCTCACCGCGCGCGGTGCCGATATCGAACGGCGCAAGGCGCTGGCGCTGGGGGCGGATGGCTTCATGTCGAAACCCTTCGAGATGTCGGAGCTTCAGGCACAGGTCGCGGCGCTTCTGGCGCGGCCAAGGGAGGCGTGACCCGATGCTTGCCCGCAAGAGCCTGCGGCTGCGCGTCTTTCTGTTTTTTGTCCTGCTGGCGCTGGCCAGCCTCTCGCTGATCGCCGGCGGTCTCTGGCTGGGCTTTTCCCGTGCCAGCGCGCCTCGCGATCCGGCCGGTTTCGTGTTGGCGGGCGCTGTGGCGGGCTTTGCGGTGCTGGGGCTGGTGACTTGGATCTGGCGGCTCTTCGACGAAAACCTGGCCCGCCCGATGCAGGCACTGGCGGCGCAGATGCGGGTGCTGGCCCATGCCGAGGACACCCGCCTGCCGGACCCGGAAAGCGCCCGCTACCTCGGCGATCTGGCGCCCGCCGCCCAGGCCATTGCCGCGCGCCTTGCCGAGACCCGGGGCGACCTTGCCCGGGCCATCGAACGCGAGACCACCCGGCTGGCCGAGGAAAAGGCCCGGCTCGAGGCGCTGCTGGCCGATGTCAGCGCCGGCATCCTGCTCTGTTCGGCGGATCACATGGTGGTGTTTTACAATTCCGTTGCCCGCGATCTTCTGCAAGCCGGCAACGCACCGCGGCTCGATCAGCCGGTGACGGCCTGCCTGCGCGAAGGGCCCCTGCGGCATGCCCATGACCGTCTCTGCCGGCCGGGCGCGACTCAACAGGAAACCCAGTTTCTTGCCGCCACCCCGGACGGCCGGGCGATGTTCACCGTGACGATGCGGCTGGTTGGACAGGGCGCGGCGCAGGCCGGGGGCTACGCGCTCACCCTGCGCGACGTCACCGCCGAGATCGGCCTGCACGCCGAGCGCGAGGCGCTCTTGTCGGAGATGATCGAGGACATGCGCCGCAAGGCCGCCAACCTCGACACCCTGAGCCGGTTGCGCCGCGCCGGGGCGGATCCGCTGGAGCAGGCGTTTCAGCAGGAGACCCGTGATCTGGCGCAGGCGGTCGACACGTTCGGCCAGCGCTACAACGAGATTGCCCAAAACCACTGGCCGCGCTCGGAGATTGCCGCGCGCGACCTGATGGACAGCCTGCGCGCAAGGCTGCGCGGCGACGGGCTGGCCTTCGGCACCGATCACCAGCGGCTCTTTGTGCTCTGTGACGGTTTCATGATGGTGACGCTGCTGGCACGGCTGGCCGGGCAGGTGGTGGCGCAGGGCCATGGCGCCTCGGTCGCGGTGGCGCTGGGCCCGGGCGCGACGCCGGACGAAGCGCTGGTGACGCTGAGCTGGCAGGGCAGGCCAGTGGCCCTTGGCGCGCTGGAGGACTGGCTTGCCGCGCCGCTCGACCCGGCACAGCCCGAGCTGACCGGGCGACGGGTGCTGGCGCATCACGGCACCGATGTCTGGCCGGAGGACGGAGCCCGGGGGGACGCGCGGCTCTGCCTGCCGTTGCCGCGTGTGGAAGAGACCGGCGCGCAGGGCCTGCGCGGCGCGGTCTATGATTTCGCGCTTTTCGACAAATCCCGCGCCGCGCCGCTGGCCGACCGGCGGCTGAACGAGCTGACCTATGTGGTGTTTGACACCGAGACCACCGGCTTGCTGCCCAGCCAGGGCGACGAGATCGTGCAGATTGCGGCGCTGCGGGTGGTGGGCGGACGGCTGCTGGAGGCCGAGCGGCTCGAGATGCTGGTCGATCCCGGCCGCAGCATTCCCGCGGCCTCGACCCGGGTGCATGGCATCACGCAAGCGATGGTGGCGGGCGCCCCGGGGATTGCCGAGGCCGGTCGCCAGTTGCACGATTTCGCCCGCGGCGCGGTGCTGGTGGCGCATAACGCACCGTTCGACATGGCGTTTTTTCACAAGCACGCGGATGCGATCGGGCGCCGCTTCGACAACCCGGTTCTGGATACCGTGCTGCTTTCGGCCGTGCTTTTCGGTCTGACCGAAGAGCACAGGCTCGATGCGCTCTGTGCCCGGCTTGGCGTCATCCTGCCCGAGGAGCAGCGCCACACCGCGATGGGCGATGCGCTGGCCACCGGCAGGGTCTTTGTGAAAATGCTCGGGATACTGTCAGCGCAGGGGTTTGACAGCTTTGGCCAGGTGCATGACGAGATGAAGAAGCAGATGCGGCTTTATCGGCGCTGATCCGGCGGCACGTGGGGGGCGTGCAGGGGCTGCCATCACGCCATGCAGGCGCTGCGCTTGCCCTCCTGTTTCGGGGCGGCGCGCGCGGAACCGAGGGTGTTCCGAGGCATTTGCGCGGGGCGGGCCTGTGGGATGGCCCGCCCCGACTTGGGTCAGGCGGCCCGGGCGGCGGGGCCGAAACGTTTGTAGAAGCTCTGACCCTTGGCGGCCATCTCGCGCAGGAGATCGGGACAGGCAAAGCGCGCGCCATGCGCCTCGGCCAGCTGGTCGCAGCGTTCGGCGGCATAAGGCGCGCCGATCATGTCGAGCCAGCTGAACGGGCCACCGGACCAGGGCGCAAAGCCCCAGCCGAGGATGGCGCCGACATCGCCTTCTCGGATGTCCTCGAGCACGCCTTCCTCGAGCGCGCGCACCGCCTCGAGCACCTGGGCAAAGAGCAGACGGTGCTGCACCTCGGTCAGATCGGGCTGATCCGCGGCCTGCGGGTACTGCGCCTTGACCGTTTCCGACAGCCCTTGGCGTTTGCCGGCGGCGTCATAATCGTAGAATCCGGCCTTGGTCTTGCGGCCGAGCCGGCCTTCGGCCTCCATCCAGAAGATCACCTCGTCGACCTCGCCATCGGGATAGGCGTCGCCCATCGCCGCCCGGGTGGCACGGGCGATCTTGGCGCCGAGATCGATCGAGGTCTCGTCTACCAGTTGCAGCGGGCCGAGCGGCATTCCGAGCATCTTTGCGGCATTCTCGATCAGCACCGGGGAGACGCCCTCCTTGACCATGCGCATGCCCTCGTTGATGTAGGGGATGATGCAGCGATTGGCGTAGAAGAAGCGGGCGTCATTGACCACGATCGGGGTCTTGCGGATCTGGCGGACATAATCCAGCGCCTTGGCCACCGCGCGGTCACCGGTTTGCTTGCCTTTGATGATCTCGACCAGCATCATCTTTTCCACCGGCGAGAAGAAGTGAATGCCGATGAACTGCTCGGGGCGGCTCGAGGCCTTGGCGAGCTGGGTGATCGGCAGTGTCGAGGTGTTCGACGCAAAGATGCAGTCGTCGCCGATCACCGCTTCGACCTTGGCCGTGACTTCGGCCTTGATCTTGGGGTCTTCGAACACCGCCTCGATGATCAGGTCGCAGCCCTCGAGCGCGGCGTAATCGGTGGTGGCTGTGATGAGCGACAGCGTGGCCGCTTTCTTCTCTTCGGTGGCTTTCTTGCGCTTGATGCCCTTGTCCATGTAATCGGCGGTATAAGCCTTGCCCTTGTCCGCCGCTTCCTGCTTCTGGTCGATCAGCACCACCTCGATGCCGGCGAGGGCCGAGACCAGGGTGATGCCTGCGCCCATCATGCCGGCGCCCAGTACGCCCACCTTCTTGACCTTTTGGTCGGGGGCCTCGGGGCGGTTGGCGCCTTTCTCTAGCGCTTCCTTGTTGATGAAGAGCGAGCGGATCATCGCCGCCGACGACGGGTTCATCAACACGTTGGTGAACCAGCGCGCCTCGACCTTGAGCGCGGTGTCGAAGGGCACCAGCGCGCCTTCGTAGACCGCCGAGAGCAGTGCCTTGGCGGCCGGATAGACGCCCTTGGTCTTGCCGTTGACCATGGCCGAGGCGCCGACGAAGGTCATGAAACCGGCCGGGTGATAGGGCGCGCCGCCGGGGATCTTGTAGCCCTTTTCATCCCAGGGTTTGACGAATTTCGGCTCGGACAGGATCCACTCTTTCGCGGCGGCGACGGGATCTTCCGCCACCTCGTCGATCAGCCCGGCCATCTTGGCCTTTTTCGGATCCGAGAGTTTGCCTTCGAGCAGGAAGGGCGAGGCCGCCATGGCGCCCATCTTGCGCACCAGACGGGTGGTGCCGCCGGCGCCGGGGAAGATGCCGACCATGATCTCGGGCAGGCCGATCTTGGCCTTCGGGTTGTCGGTGGCAAAGATCCGGTGGCAGGCCAGCGGGATCTCCAGCCCAATGCCCAGTGCGGTGCCGGGCAGGGCGGCGGCCACCGGCTTGCCGCCCTTGTTCTTGTCGTCCATGCCGCCGCGCTCGATCTTGCGCAGGATGGCGTGCATCTGCATGATGCCGTCGAACAGCCCGCGCGCGGGATCGTCGCCGGCGCTTTCCTTCATCTTGGCGATCACGTTGAGATCCATGCCGCCGGCAAAATCCGGCTTGGCCGAGGTGATGACGATGCCCTTGACGGCGTCATCGGCCAGGGCGGCATCGAGATGGCCGTCAAGCTCGGCCAGCCCGTCGAGGGACAGCACGTTCATGCTCTTTTCAGGCACGTCCCATTCGATGATGGCCACGCCATCGGCGTCCTTGCGCAGGGTGAAATCGGTCATTCTGGCTCTCCCAAATCCTTGAACGGCGCTCACAGGCGCTCGATGATCGTTGCGGCCCCCATGCCGGACGCAATGCAGAGCGTGGCGAGGCCCACGCCCTTGCCGCTGCGCTCCAGCTCGTCGAGCAGGGTGCCGATGATGATCGCGCCGGTGGCGCCCAGCGGATGGCCCATGGCGATGGCGCCGCCGTTGACGTTGACCTTGTCATGATCGACATCGAACGCCTGCATGAAGCGCAAGACGACGCTGGCAAAGGCCTCGTTGACCTCGAAGAGATCGATGTCGGAGATCGACATCCCGCTGTCGGCGAGAATTTTCTCGGTCACCGGCACCGGGCCGGTCAGCATGATCGTCGGATCGGTGCCGATCTTGGCGGTGGCGCGGATGCGGGCCCGGGGCTTGAGCCCATGCGCCTCGCCGAATTCCTTGTTGCCGATCAGCACGGCGGCGGCGCCATCGACGATGCCCGAGGAATTGCCGGCGTGGTGGATGTGGTTGATGCGCTCGAGATGCGGATATTTCATCAGCGCCACGGCATCGAAGCCGGGCATGGTTTCGCCCATGTCCTTGAAGGCGGGCTTGAGGCCGCCGAGGCTTTGCATGTCGGTGCCAGGCCGCATGTATTCGTCCGCTTCGAGGATCGGCAGCCCGTTGACGTCACGCACCGCGACAACGGATTTGTCGAACCGCTTGTCCTGCCAGGCGGCGGCGGCGCGCTTCTGGCTCTCCACCGCCAGCGCATCGGCGTCATCGCGGTAAAAGCCGTATTCGGTGGCGATGATATCGGCCGAAATGCCCTGCGGCACGAAATAGCTCTCCATCGCCAGCGACGGATCGACGGCAATCGCCGCGCCATCGCTGCCCATGGCGACGCGGCCCATCATCTCGACCCCGCCGGCGATATAGGCCCGGCCGGCGCCGCCGCGCACCTGGTTGGCGGCCAGGTTCACGGCTTCCATGCCGGAGGCGCAAAAGCGGTTGATCGAGAGGCCGGGAATGCGTTCGTCAAGATCGGAGGCCAGCACCGCCGAGCGCGCCAGGCAGCCGCCCTGTTCGCCCACCTGGGTGACATTGCCCCAGATCACGTCCTCGACGGCATGGCCGTCAAGCCCGTTGCGGTCCTTGACCGCGTTCAGGATCTGGGCCGAAAGCCGCAGGCTGGTCACCTCGTGCAGGGAGCCATCCTTGCGGCCCTTGCCGCGCGGACTGCGCAGGGCGTCGTAGATATAGGCGTCGGTCATCATGTCCTCCTCAGGTGGCCCGGTCGGCTGGCGAGCCGGGCATCAGGTCGTAGGGGTGTTTCCACCCCGGTGTCTCGGAAATCCGGGTGAGCCAGGCGTCGATATTGGGCCAGTCGGCCCGCTCGAAGCCGAAGGGCTCGGGATAATAGAGATAGCCGCAGCAGCTCAGATCGGCATTGGTGAGTCCCGCGCCGACGATCCAGTCGCGGCCGGCCAGATGGGCATCGAGCACCCCGTAAGCGGCCTTGAGCCGGCCCTGCATGAAGGCGATCACCTCGGCCGGGCGCCGGTCTTCCGGCAAAAAGTTCATCAGGAAGCGCAGCGGGCCGTTCTGGCCGGACAGCTTGTGATTGTCCCACAACACCCAGCGCAGCACCTCGCGCGCCTCTTCCGGCGTGGCGCCGCCGAACTTGCCGGTCTTTTCGGTGACATAGGACTGGATCACGCCGGACTGGCTGAGCCGGATGTCGCCATCCACCAGCACCGGCACCTCGCCCATGGCGTTGATGGTCTCGCGGTATTCCGGCGTGCGGGCCGCGCCATTGAAGAAATCGACATAGACCGGCGTCCAGTCGAGGCCGGAGAGTTCCAGCGCCAGCGCCGCCTTGTAGGCATTGCCGGATTCGCCGAAGCAGTGGAGTTTCATGGTCATGTCTTCCCATTCCTGATCTGGTCGCCCCTGGCGGGCGTGGCACTGGCGTATTTTTCAAAGAGAAGAAGCAGCAGGGGGTAACCCGTTGTTAAGGTTAATCGGCGAGGCTCGAAGCTGCGGTACAGGCTGGCGAGCCGATGACCGCAAGAGGAGAAGCCCCGTCGCCCCGCCAGCAGCCCGCCGCGGGTCCGGGCCGGGTGACGGGGTGGACCTCCCTTTCGTGTTTCTTCTCTTTCCAAATACGCCTTTCTGCGGGCGGTTCGGGCCCGCGTGACCTTGGACGCTGTCGCGCCGGTCGCTGTCACCTGCCGCGCCCTCATCGCTTCCGCGCATCCAGGTCCGAGTTGAAGAGCTGCAGCCTGTGGGTCAGCGCCTCGTTGTCGGTGATGCTGTCGAAATGCTCGAAGACGAAGGACAGCGCCTCGCCCTCGTCGAGACCGGCGGCCTCGGCAAAGCGGCGCAGCCGGCGATAGCCGTCTTCGGTCATTGCCGCGTTGAACCGGCGGGTGAGGCGAAAGCGTTTGGGCATCGGGCGGTCCTTGGTCTGAGAGGTCGGGTGGGGGGTGTTCCCCCACCGTATTTTCAGAAGTTCTCGGCCGCCAGCCCCATCACCGGCGCCGCGCCGGTCTCGATCCGCACCAGATGCGTCTTGGTCATCGGCAGTTGCCGCGCCATGTAATAGCGCCCGGTGGCGAGCTTGGTTTCGTGGAAGTCGCGGTCGGCGGTGCCGGCGGCCAGCGCTGCCTGCGAGGCCTTGGCCATCCGCGCCCACATCAGCCCGAGGCAGACATGGCCGAAGAGATGCATGAAGTCATGGCTGCCGGCCAGCGCCGCGTTGGGGTTCTTCATGCCCTGCTGCATGAAGAACATGCCGGCCGCCTGAAGATCCTTCGACGCGGCTTTCAGCGGCTCAACGAAGTCCTCGAGATCCGCGTCGTCGGCGTTCTCCTTGCAGAATCCCTTGACCATGTCGAAGAAGCCCATGACGTGTTTGCCGCCGTCCTGCGCCAGCTTGCGGCCGACGAGGTCGAGCGCCTGCACACCATTGGCGCCCTCGTAGATCATCGCGATCCGGGCGTCGCGGGCAAATTGCGACATGCCCCATTCCTCGATGTAGCCATGGCCGCCGTAAACCTGCTGCGCGGCGACCGTGCAGTCAAAGCCCTTGTCGGTGAGGAACCCCTTGATCACCGGCGTCAGCAGCGAGATCAGCCCCTCGGCCTGCGGGTCATCGTTGCGGTGCGCCCGGTCGATCAAATTGGCGCCCCAGAGGCCAAAGGCCCGCGCGCCTTCGACAAAGCTCTTCTGGTCGAGCAGGTTGCGCCGGATGTCGGGATGCACGATCAGCGGATCGGCCGGGCCATCCGGGTTTTCCGTGCCGGTCACCGCCCGGCCCTGAAGCCGGTCCTTTGCATAGGCCAGCGCATTGTCATAGGCCACCGCGGCCTGGCCCAGGCCTTGCAGGCCGACGGCGATGCGCGCCTCGTTCATCATGGTGAACATCGCCCGCATGCCCTTGTGTTCGGTGCCGAGCAGCCAGCCCTTGGCACCGTCGTAGTTCATCACGCAGGTCGAATTGCCGTGGATGCCCATCTTTTCCTCGATCTTGCCGACCGAGACGCCGTTGCGGTCGCCGAGGCTGCCGTCGTCGTTCACCAGGATCTTGGGCACGATGAAGAGCGAGACGCCCTTGATCCCTTCGGGGCCGCCGGGAATTTTCGCCAGCACCAGGTGGATCACGTTGTCGCTGAGGTCATGATCGCCGGCCGAGATGAAAATCTTCTGTCCGGTGATGGCGTAGGAGCCATCGGCCTGCGGCTCGGCCTTGGTGCGCATGAGCCCGAGGTCGGTGCCGCAATGCGGCTCGGTCAGGTTCATGGTGCCGGTCCAGTCACAGGTGACCATCTTCGGCAGGTACATCGCCTTTTGCGCCGCCGTGCCATGGGCATGGATGGCGGAATAGGCGCCATGGGTCAGGCCCGGATACATCTGGAACGCCATGTTCGATGCGGTCAGCATTTCGCCCACCGCGGTCTGAACCAGGTATGGCAGCCCCTGCCCACCATACTCCGGGTCACAATCCAGGGCCGTCCAGCCACCTTCACGCAGCTGATCGAAGGCTTGTTTGAACCCCTTCGGCGTGCGCACGACGCCGTTCTCCAGAGTGCAGCCTTCGGTATCACCCACCACGTTGAGCGGTGCGAGCACATCGCGCGCGATCTTGCCGGCTTCTTCCAGCACCGCGCTGGTGAAATCAGCATCCAGCTCGTCATAGCCGGGCACATCCTGCGCCGGTGCGTTCAGCACCTCGTGCAGAATGAATTGCAGATCCTTGGTAGGCGGTGAGTAGCTGGGCATCTGGGTCTCCCTGGGGGTCTTACATGGCCGCTATTCTGCGGCCTTCTTGTGAGCGGACATCGAGGCGATCATCTTTTCGCCCCACTTCAACTGGTCCTTGAGGTCCTTGATGTTGGCGTCGAGTTCGGCACGCTGGCGCTCCAGATCGTCAAGCCGCTTGCTGGCAAGCTCGTAGGTCTGGCGCAGCTGCGTCTGCTGCTGATCGCCGATATCGTAGAGGTCGAGAAGCTGGCGGATTTCCTCGAGCGAAAACCCGAACCGCTTGCCGCGCAGGATGAGCTTGAGCCGGGCCCGGTCGCGGCGGGAAAACAGACGTTTCTGCCCGTCGCGTCTGGGGAACAAGAGTTCCTTGGCTTCATAGAAGCGGAGAGTTCTTGGAGTGACCTCGAATTCATCGCACATCTCGCGGATTGTCATCGTTTGTTCTGTCATTGGTAGCACCTGTTGATCATCGTCGACCAAGGTGCAGTTGCAAATCGCACCCTCTGCCTACAATGGGAAAAATGGGTGACGTAACCCAAACGCTACGTCAGTTTCAGGGTGACGTAAGATCACTGCGCATCACCCTACGTCAGCGCAACATTCTAACCGCTTTGAAAAGGGCCGGAGGCCGCTTCGGCCTCGTCGTTCAAGGTCTCTGCGGTCTCTTTGCGAAGGTCGCTCAGCTCGCGCATCGCGGCGTCGAGCTGTTCTTTCTGCTCGGCCAATGCGATCAGCTGACGGTCGGCCATATCGAGAAACACCCGCATCTGCGCGCGGGTGCCTTCGTGGTCGTAGATCATCAGCCATTGCCGGCATTCCTCGAGCGAGAAGCCAAAGCGCCGGCCGCGCATGACGAGTTCCATCCGCGCGATTTCGCGCGGGCCGTAAAACCGAGAACGGCCTTCGCGCTCTGGCGAAAGCAATTCGATATACTCGTAATAACGCAAGGTTCGTGGTGTGACGTCAAACTTGGCGCACATCTCCTTGAAGCTGAGCCTTGTCTCGCTCATGCCGCATTCCCCCGGTTGCTCTGCTGCCTGCCTCACACCGAAACACCACCCCCAAGGCGGCTTGCGCTCCGGGCATCGGGCCATCTGCGGACAGATTAGGCCAAAAAGGGCGGGGGGCGCAATGACCGCTCGCCGCTTGCAACCAGTGAGCGGGAATGCGCATAAATCGGAAACACTGCAAGGACAGAACATGCCGACCGACAAGACTTCCTTTGCCCGACAATTCATCGGCAGCATCCCGCATTCACGCGAGCTTGGCATGACGATCACCGAGGTCTCGGACGGCAAGGCCGAGATCGCCATGGGGTATGACACCCGCTTTGTCGGCGACCCCGAAACCGGGGTGATCCACGGCGGCGCGGTCTCGGCGCTGATGGACACCTGCTGCGGCACCGCGGTGATGAGCCATCCGCAGGTCGGCGGCGCCACCGCCACCATCGATCTGCGGATCGATTACATGCGGGCCGCCACCCCGGGGCAGACGATCACCGCGCGGGCGGAATGCTACCATGTCACCCGGACGGTGGCCTTTGTCCGCGCCACCACCTACGACGAGGATTTCGACCGGCCGGTCGCCACCGCAACCGGCGCCTTCACCGTCGAGAAAAGCTGAGCCCCGAAACCGCCTGACCCCGAGGTCGCCCCATGCCCCAGAACCGCCGTGAACCCCTGCAACAGGTCAAGCACCGTCGCGACGCCGCCCTGCGCGCCCTGGCCGGCGGCATTCCCTATGCGCAATACCTGGGCATCACCTTCGACCGGCGCGGCGACGAGTTGACGGCGCTGCTGGCCTATGACGACAAGCTGATCGGCAACCCGATGCTGCCGGCATTGCACGGCGGGGTGACGGCGGCCTTTCTCGAGGTGACGGCGATTGTCGGCCTGTCGTGGTCGTTCATCTGGGAAGACATGGAAAGCGGCGCCCTGCCGCTCGAGGAGGTCGAGGCCGGCACATTGCCGCGCCTGCCCAAGACGATCGATTTCACCGTCGATTACCTGCGCTCGGGCCTGCCGCGCGACAGCTATGCCCGCGCCCGGGTGACCCGTTCGGGCCGGCGCTATGCCAGCGTGCACGCCGAGGCCTGGCAGGACAACCGCAACCGGCCGCATGCCCAGGCGACCGGGCATTTCCTGATGCTGCCCCGTGACTGACCCAGCCATGGGACCGGCGCCAGGGCCCGCGCCGCTGACCCATCGGCGGGTGCTGAAGATCTCGCTGCCGATCATGCTGGCGGCGATGACGACGCCGCTGATCGGGGTGGTCGATACCGGCGTGGTGGGCCAGATCCCCGCCGCCGAACCGATTGCCGCGGTCGGTGTCGGTGCGGTGATCCTCTCGGCGGTCTACTGGATCTTCGGCTTTCTGCGCATGGGCACCACCGGGCTGACCGCGCAGGCGGCGGGGCAGGGCGATAGCGCCGAGGTGGCGGCGCTGCTCACCCGCGGGCTGATGATCGGCCTGGCGGCGGGGGTGATGTTCATCCTGCTTCAGCCGCTGCTCTATCCGCTGGCCTTCGCGGTCTCGCCGGCCTCGCCGGAAGTCGAAGCAATGGCGCGCGACTACATGCAGATCCGCATCTGGTCGGCGCCGGCCGCCATCGCCATCTACGGCATCTCGGGCTGGCTGATCGCCCAGGAACGCTCGCGCGCGCTGCTCGGGCTGCAACTCTGGATGAACGGCGCCAACATGGCGCTTGACGTGGTCTTCGTGCTGGGCCTCGGCTGGGGGGTCAGCGGCGTGGCGTTGGCCAGCTTCCTGGCGGAGTGGAGCGGGCTGGCCATGGGACTCTGGATGTGCCGCGCCGCCTTTCGTCACCCGTCCTGGCGCGACTGGGCGCGGGTCTTCGACCGGGTGCGGCTCAAGCGGATGGCGGTGGTCAATGCCGACATCATGATCCGCTCGGCGCTGTTGCAGGCAATCCTGGTGAGCTTTCTGCTCTTTGGCGGCCGTTTTGGCGATGCCACCCTGGCGGCCAATCAGGTGCTGCTGCAATTCCTCTACGTGACCGGCTATGCGCTCGACGGTTTCGCCTTTGCCGCCGAGGCCCTTGTCGGCCAGGCCTTCGGCGCCGGCGCGGTAGACAGGGTCCGGCGCGGCGCCGCGCTCACCACGCTCTGGGCGACGATCACCGCCGGGCTGCTGTCGCTCCTGTTCTGGCTGTTCGGCCCGGCCTTCATCGACATCCTGGCCAAGGCCTCCGACGTGCGGCTTCTGGCGCGCGAATTCCTGCCCTGGATGATCGCCGCGCCGGTGATGCAGATCGGCCTGACCATGCTCGACGGCATCTTCATCGGCGCCACCCGGTCGGCCGACATGCGCAACATGATGCTGCTGGCGGCACTCTGCTATCTCGCCGCGGTCTGGCTGTTGACCCCGGTCTGGGCCAACCATGGCCTGTGGCTGGCGCTGCATGTCTCCTTTGCCGCCCGCGGCCTCAGCCTCCTGGCGCGGTATCCGGCGCTGGAGCGGGCGGCCCATGCCGTAAGCGCCGCCCGGCAGGCAGGCTGATCGCGCCGCCACCGGGGCTGAAGCTGCGGAAGGATCAGCCCGCCACCGTCTCCCGGATCACCCGTTCCAGCTTTTCCAGCAGCTTCTGGTTGTCAAAGCGGTCCTCGGCCACCTGCCGGGCCTCGGCGGCCATGGCGGCGCGGTTCCCGGCGGTCATGGCGCTGCGGATCGCGTCGGCAAAACCGGCCTCGTCGTGCTCGTCCACCAGCCAGCCGGTGCGGCCTTCGTCGACCGCCTCGGGGATGCCGGCATGGCGGGTCGAGACGGTCAGGCAGCCGCAGGCCATGGCCTCCTGGATGGCGGTGGGCAGCCCTTCGGTGTTGCCGTTGGCGGCGGTGATCGAATGCTGGAGAAAGAATTCGGTGCCGGCCAGACGGTCGCGCACCGCCTCATGCGGCTGGGCACCGTGGAAACTCACCCTGGCCTCGGCTCCGGCTTCGGCCACCAGGGCCCGGGCCGGCGTGAGCAGGGGGCCGTCGCCGATGACATCGAGATGCGCCCCCGCCAGCCCCTCGCTCGCCTTCAGGAAGGCGCGGAGGGTCACCAGCGGCGCCTTCTTCTCGACCATCCGCCCCACTGCGAGGCACGAGAGCGGGCGTTTCTCGGCGGGCCGGAACAGCCGCACGTTCACCCCCGAAGGGATCACATGCGCATTGGGATGGGTGACGCCGCGCGCCGCCAGATTGTCGAGCAAGAATTGCGAGACCGAGAACACCCCGGCCAGCCGCGGCATCATCTTGGCATAGGCGCCGGGGATATTGCCCTGGTTCAGCGCCTTGGAGGCATCGGTGCCGCGAAAATAGGAAAAGCAGGGAATGCCCATCTCGTTCGCCAGCGGCGCCACCGCCAGCGCCTGGGTGCCGAACTCGGCTAGGATCCCCTCGATGCGCTGTGCTTTCAGAAAGGCCTTCAGCTCGCGTTTGGCCTGGCCGAACGGCAGCCGCCCGGTGCCGTGGCGCAGCCGGTTGATCCCGACGGCGAGGGGCATCATCAGCCGGTCGGCCAGCCCGGTGTCGCGGCCGCGCCGGTTGAACCAGGCCACGTCATAGGGATTTTCGCCGTGATAGCGGCCGCAGACCACCGCCGCCGCGCCGCCGAAGATGTGCTGGATATGACGGTTGATGAAGGTCTCGCCGGGCAGGTGATACTCACCGGTCACGATGCAGATGCGCATGGGCGCGGGGCCTTTCCTTGGTTCCGCGCCTGCCTAGCAGCGCCCCCCGATTGCCGCAAGCGCGGCCTTAGCGATCGCTCTTGAAGACCCCGGTCAGCGCGCTCTGCACGATGCCGCGCACCGAGGGGCGGGTCTTGACCCCGAAAGGCACCGGGCGACAGACATCCATCGCGGCGACGCCGACCCGCGCGGTCAGCGCCCCGTTGACCATGCCCTCGCCAAAGCGCCGCGAGAGCTTGCCCAGCAGCGAGCCGCCGAGCAGCGGCTCGAGCATGTCGTCGCCCACCGCCACCGCGCCGGTGGCGACGATATGCGCCATCACCGCCTTGGTCAGACGCCAGCTGCCCAGCGTGCCCGAGCGGCCGCCGTAGATCTCGGCGATGCGGCGGATCATCTGCAGGTTGGCGGTCAGCGCCGCCAACACGTCGGCCAGCGCCAGCGGCACCACCGCCGTCACCGTCGCCACCTGCCGCGCCGCCGCCTCGACCTCGCGCCGGGCGGCGGCATCGAGCGGCGCCAGCAGGTCAAGCTCGACCTCCCCGAGCATGGCGTCGGCGTCAAAGGCATCCTCCATCCCGTCGCGCAGCTTGTCGCGGCCCCAACGCGTGTCCTCGCGCCCGGCGTAGAAGGTCAGGAGATCGGCGGCCACCGCACGGGCGGCCTTGAGATCGGAATTGGCCAGTGCCTCATCCGCCCGGAGCCGCAGCCTGTCGATCCGCCGCAGCCGGCCGAAGGCGGCGACCTCCTTGAGCGAGATCAGCACCATCACCAGCAGCAGCGCGGTGATCAGCGCGGTCACCGCGTAGCCCAGGATCGGCTGCCGGTCGATCATCGCGGTGGCGAAATCCCAGGCCGCGACCGAGACCGCCGCGCCGATCACGGCCCCCAGCAGCCCCCAGAACCAGCGGGCCAGCCGCGACGGCCGCCGCGCCGCCAGCACCGCCGCCGTCTGCATAGCCTGGCCCTTGGGCGTCGGCGCGCCCAGTTCGGGCACTGGCGGCGCCTCGGCGGGCGAGGGGGTGTCTTCGTCAAGCTCGATCAGCACCGGTCCCTTGCTCATGTCTTGGCCTCCCAGGCATAGCGCACGTCGGGCAATTGCTCCTGGTTGCCCGCGCCGTCGCTGCGCGTCACCTCGGCAAAGCCTTCGCGTTCATAGAATTTCTGCGCCCCGGTGTTGCGCTGGAAGGTCCAGAGCTCGAGCCGGTTCGCCCGGGCCTTGGCGTCGTCGAGCAGCGCCACCCCGACCCCCTGGCCGCGCTCCGGCGCCGCCACGAAGAGCGCATCGATCTCTTCGCCATTGCGGGCGATAAAGCCCAGGATGCGGCCGTCGCCGCTCTCGACCACCCGGACCCAGCCCTTGTCGATCATCCGGCCGCAATGGGCCACGTCCTGCGCGCCGCTGTGCAGGTTCGGCTTCCACGGCGGCGTGTCCATGGCTTCGGTCAGGATCGCGGCGATCTTGCCGGCGTCAGTCGAACGGGCGTCTCGGATGTCGGGGCTCACAGCTTGTCTCCGATCAGGAATTGCGCCGCCCGGTCAATCCGGATGTGGGGCGGGCCGTCGCCGGGTTTGAGTGTCAGCGGCGCCGGGGCGAAGCGCATCGCCTGGAAATCGCCGTCGAGCCAGCGCTCGGCGCCGTCGCGCGCCGGGCCGAGCAGGGCGTTCGGATCCTCCGGCAGTTCGCCGGGGTAGAAGGCCGCCTGCCGGCCGCCGTCGAGCAGCGCGCCGCGCACGCAATCGAGGCTGCGGCCCTTGTGGTCGAGGGTCTGTTCGGTGGTGGCGCGCAACGCCGCGATCGACATCGCCGCCGTATCGGCGCCGGCAAAGCGCGCCCGGTCGCGGGCGTCGCGGGTCAGCGCCTCCATGATCGCGGTCAGCCGGGGGTGCTGGACGTGGTGCAGGTGATCGGCCTTGGTGGCGGCAAAGAGGATCTTCTCGACCCGCTTGCCCATCAGCAGGCGGGTGAGGAAATCGTTGCGTCCGGGGCGGAAGGCCGAGAGGATGTCGGCCATCGCATGGCGCATGTCCTCGACCGCCTGCGGCCCCTTGTGGATCGCGCCGAGGGCATCGACCAGCACCACCTGCCGGTCGATCCGGGCAAAGTGATCGCGAAAGAACGGCTTCACCACTTCGCGCTTGTAGGCCTCGTAGCGCCGCTCCATCTCGCGCCAGAGCGCCTTGCGCGGGGTCTCTTCCGGCTGCGGCAGCGGCGCGAAGGTCAGCACCGGCGCGCCGGCCAGATCGCCGGGCAGCAGGAACCGCCCCGGCGTGCAGTCGTAGTATCCGGCGTCGCGGGCGGCGTTGAGATAGGTGGTGAAGCTCGCAGACAGCGCCTTGGCGACCGGCTCCCCGGCCGGCTGCGCCGCATCGGTCTGACCGGAAAGCACCAGAAAATCAGCACCTTCCGATCGCCCCTTGATCCGTTGCATCACCTCTTCCGACCATTCGGCATAGCTCTTGTCCAGAAGCGCCAGGTCAAGCAGCCATTCACCGGGATAGTCGACGATGTCGAGGTGGATGACCCGCGGCCCCTGCAAGCCCGAAAGCAGCCCGCCGGGCTGCACCTTGAGCGAGAGCCGCAATTCGCTCACCGCCCGGGTGCTTTCCGGCCAATGCGGGCTGCGCGAGGTCAGGTCGCCCAGATGCGCCTCATAGTCAAAGCGCGGCACGGTATTGTCGGGCTGCGGCTGAAGATAGGCAGTGAGCAGCCGGCCCTCTGCGGCGGCGACCAGCCCCGGCATCCGCCCGCGATCCATCAGATTGGCCACCAGCGACGTGATGAACACCGTCTTGCCCGAGCGCGCCAGCCCGGTGACGCCCAGCCGGATCACCGGCTCGAAGAAGGTGCCGCTGACCGTATCGGTCACCGCTTCGACGCTGCGCAACACACCATCGGCCAAAGTATTGATGACCAAACCTGCCCCCTCGTTCTGACTGTTCCAGAGGATAGGCGCCGCGACGCCGCAGTTCCAGTGGCGCGAGGGGGATTGTTTCGGCCCGGCCCTCGGGGTAGATGCGCGGCCATGCCCAGATATGCGCTGAAAGTGGAATATGACGGCACCGGGTTCGCCGGGTGGCAACGGCAGGCCGATCAACCCTCGGTGCAGGGTGCGATCGAGGCCGCGCTGGCCCGTCTGGAGCCGCGCGACCACACCATCGCGGCCGCCGGTCGCACCGATGCCGGGGTGCATGCCCGCGGCCAGGTGGCGCAGTGCGACATGGTCAAGCAGTGGGATCCCTTCCGGCTCTCCGAGGCGTTGAACCACCACCTGAAACCCGCCCGTGTGGCGATCCGCGATTGCGCGCCGGTGGCCGATGACTGGCATGCGCGCTTCTCGGCGCTGGAGCGGCGCTATCTCTTCCGGCTGCTGTCGCGCCGCGCGCCCTGCACCATGGAGGCGGGGCAGGTCTGGCGAGTCAACAATCCGCTCGATCTCGAGGCGATGCGCGCGGGCGCGGCGCATCTGGTGGGGCATCACGATTTCACCACCTTCCGCTCGTCGATCTGTCAGGCAGCCTCGCCGGTCAAGACGCTCGACAGCCTCGAGATCACCCTGGCCGAGACCGATGCCGGGCCTGAATACCAGTTCCGCCTGGCGGCGCGGTCGTTCCTGCACAACCAGGTGCGCAGCTTCGTCGGCACGCTGGAACGGGTGGGCTCGGGCGCCTGGCGGCCCGATCGGGTCAAAGACGCGCTCGACGCCCGCGACCGCGCCGCCTGCGGCCCGGTCTGCCCGCCGCAGGGGCTTTACCTGATGGGCGTGGGCTATCCCGAGGATCCCTTTGCGCGATGAGCCCTTGCGCGCGGCGGCGTTCCGCCCTAGACAGCGCGCATGACACACACACCCCGGATCCGACGAGATTTCTGATCTTCCCGCCGCGCCGCCCCGCGCGCGGCCCCGGCCTGTTTGTTTTCAATCCCATCAAAACCTTGACTTGACCGCGTGCCCTTGGCACCAATCGGCCTTCTTGCAAAGGATGACGCCATGATCCCTCCTGTCCTGCCAACCTACAACCGGGCAAAACTGCACTTCGCCAAGGGCGAAGGCAGCTGGCTGATCGAAGAGGACGCGCGCCGATTTCTCGACCTGGGCAGCGGCATCGCGGTAAATGTCATGGGCCATGCGCATCCGGCGCTGGTCAAGGCGCTGACCGATCAGGCGCAGGCGCTGTGGCATGTCTCCAACCTCTACGAGATCCCGCAGCAGGAGGCGCTGGCCCGGAAACTGGTCGAGGCGAGTTTTGCCGACACCGTTTTCTTTACCAATTCCGGCACCGAATGCGCCGAGCTGGCGATCAAGATGGCGCGCCGGTATCATCACGCCGCCGGCCAGCCGGAAAAGACCGGCTTTCTTACCTTCGAGGGCTGTTTCCACGGCCGCTCCACGGCCGCCATCGCCGCCTCGGGCAGCGAAAAGATGACCCAGGGCTTCGGCCCCCTGATGCCCGGCTTCACGTCTCTGCCCTGGGACGATCTCGATGCCGTCGAGGCGGCGATCACCGAGACCACCGGCGCCGTGCTGATCGAGCCGATCCAAGGCGAGGGCGGCATTCGCCCGGCCTCCGACGCCTTCCTCAAGGGGCTGCGGGCGCTCTGCGATGCCCACGGTCTGCTTTTGATCTTCGACGAGGTGCAATGCGGCATGGGCCGCACCGGCCGGCTCTTTGCCCATGAATGGTCGGGGGTGACGCCGGATATCATGATGGTGGCCAAAGGCATCGGCGGCGGCTTCCCGCTGGGCGCGGTGCTGGCCACCGAGGCGGCGGGCGGCCCGATGACCGCCGGCAGCCACGGCTCGACTTATGGCGGCAATCCGCTGGCCTGCGCGGTGGGCTGCGCGGTGATGGATCACGTCGGCACGCCGGCCTTCCTCGACAGCGTCAACCGCAAGGCCGGGCTGTTGCGCCAGAAACTCGAAGGCCTGGTGGCCGATCACCCCGGCATCTTCGAGGGAGTCCGCGGCCAGGGTCTGATGCTCGGGCTGAAGTGCCGGGTCGCCCCGGGAGATCTGGTCGCCGCCGGCTATGACGCCCAGGTGATCACCGTGCCCGCCGCCGACAACGTGGTGCGCCTCTTGCCGCCGCTGACCGTCACCGAGGACGACATCGCCGAGGCCGCCCGCCGTCTCGACCGGGCCGCCGCCGCGCTCGCGGCCTGATCTTCTTCTGTTTGAAAATACCGCGGGAGCTTGGGGGCTGGCCCCAATCTTCCGCCAGAAAAGCGAATAGCCATGAACCATTTCCTCGACATCCACAAGACCGCCGCCGCCGACCTGCGGACCATCATCGACAATGCCCAGACGATGAAGAAGGCCCGGCTCGGCCGGACGCGCGGCGCGCCCGACGACGACCAGCCGCTTGCCGGCCGGATGGTGGCGCTGATCTTTGAGAAACCCTCGACCCGCACCCGGGTCAGCTTTGACGTCGGCGTGCGCCAGATGGGCGGGCAGACCATGGTGCTCTCGGGGCAGGACATGCAGCTGGGCCATGGCGAGACCATCGCCGATACCGCCCGCGTGCTGTCGCGCTATGTCGACCTGATCATGATCCGTACCTTCGATGAATCGGTGCTGATCGAAATGGCGGAATATGCCGATGTGCCGGTGATCAACGGTCTCACCGACCGCACCCACCCCTGCCAGATCATGGCCGATATCCTGACCTACGAGGAACACCGCGGGCCGATCCGGGGCAAGCGGGTGGTCTGGGCCGGCGACGGCAACAATGTCTGCGCCTCCTTCCTGCATGCCGCCGGGCAGTTCGGCTTCGACATGGTCTTTACCGGCCCGTCGCAGCTCGATCCCGAGGCCGAGTTCATCGGCCATGCCCGCAAGCAGGGTGTCAGCGTCACCATCGAGCGCGATCCGGTGCGGGCCGTGACCGATGCCGATCTGGTGGTGACCGACACCTGGGTGTCGATGCATGACAGCCAGTCCTCGAAAGAGCGGCGTCACAACATGCTGCGGCCGTATCAGGTCAATGCGGCGCTGATGCAGCACGCCCGGCCGGACGCGCTCTTCATGCATTGCCTGCCGGCCCACCGCGAGGAAGAGGCGACCTCGGAGATCATGGACGGCAAGCATTCGGTGGTCTTCGACGAAGCGGAAAACCGGCTGCATGCACAAAAGGCCGTCATGCGCTGGTGTCTGGGCGTCTGATCCCGGCGCAGAGGCGTGTCTCAGGGCGCTCAGGGCGCGTTCACGCCGGTGCGTCGGCCGTGAGCGTCTTGGCCAGTGCGCCGGCCGCGGCCACGGCCTCGGCGCCGCGCAGCGGCCAGGTCTGCGTCAGCCCTTCGAACAACAGCAGCAGATGGGTCTCGCGTCCGGCAAGGCCGGTGGCGGCCGCCGCGCGGGCGGCGACTTCGGTCTTGTGGCGCTCGAGCAGGGCGCGCAGGTCGGCATTGCCGGGATCGGCGGCCACGGCGGCGTGAAACAGACAACCATGCGAGGCTTCGGTCTCCATCCATCCGCCGATCCGGGTCAGGATCTCGTCAAGCGCCGCCTCCGGCGCCGGCGGCAGATCGTCGAACACCCGCGCCAGATAGCGCCGGTGCCGGTTTTCCAGCGCCGCGCGCACCATTTCGACCCGCGAGGGGGTGTATTTGTAAAGCGTGCGCAGGCTTACCCCAGCCGCATCGCGCAGATCCTCGACGCTGGGCGCGGCAAAGCCGCCGCTGGCAAATGCGCGCTCAAGCCCGCTGGCGATCCTGGTCATCGTGTCGGTCATGCTTGACGATGTAGAATGGTTGCTCTACCTGGGCAAGTAGAGAGATCATTCTACACGTGGAGATTCCGCAATGACATTGCCCCGAACGATGAAAGCCGTTGTCCTGACCGGCCATGGCGGGCTCGACCGGCTCGAGTGGCGCGAGGACGTGCCGGTGCCGCAGCCGCGGGCCGGCGAGGTGCTGATCCGGGTCGGCGCCTCGGCGGTGAACAACACCGATGTGAACACCCGCACCGGCTGGTATTCCAAGGCGGTGCGCGGCGACACCGGCTCGGCCGCCGCCGGGGGTTATGACGGTGCCTCGGATGCCGATGGCGGCTGGTCGGGTGCGCTGAGCTTTCCCCGGATCCAGGGCGCCGATTGCTGCGGTGAGATCGTCGCCCTGGGCGCCGGTGTTGCGCCGGAGCGGCTGGGCGCGCGGGTGCTGGTGCGTCCGATGTACCGGCCTGAAGGGGGCGATGCCGATGCGCTGGAGACCTTCGGTTCGGAGCGTGACGGCGGTTTCGCCGAATATACCACCATCGATGCCGCCAATACCGTCCCGGTCGACAGCGCGCTCTCGGATGTGGAGCTGGCCTCCTTCCCCTGCGCCTTCTCGACCGCGGAAGGGATGATCCAGCGCGCCGCCCTGGGCGCCGAACGGGTGCTGATTACCGGCGCCTCCGGCGGGGTCGGCTCGGCTGCGGTGCAATTGGCCAAACGTCGTGGCGCCCATGTCACGGCGGTGACCAGCCCGGCCAAGACCGCGGCGCTCAGAACGCTCGGTGCCGATGCCACCCTGGGCCGCGACGACCAGCTGCCGCAGGACGCCTTTGACGCGGTGCTCGATCTGGTGGGGGGCACGCGCTGGCCCGGGCTGCTCGACGCGCTTGCGCCCAGGGGCCGCTATGTGACCTCCGGCGCCATTGCCGGGCCGATTGTCGAGCTCGACCTGCGCACCCTCTACCTCAAGGACCTGACCCTGATCGGCAGCACCCGGCAGGAGCCGCGGGTCTTCACCGATCTGGTGGGTTATATCGAGCGGGGCGAAATTCGCCCGGTGGTGGCCGAAACCCATCCGCTGCACGATCTGCGCCAGGCGCAGGAGGCCTTTCTGGAAAAATCCCACATGGGCAAGATCGGCATCGTGATCGCCGGCTGATGTCGTGGCGAAAATGATCAGGGCGCCCGGTGTCGGGCGCCCCGCCTGCGATCAATGCGCCGGGCGGATGAAGGTGTCGTTGCGCAGCTCTGCAAAGGCCTGGGTCAGCTCTTCGCGGGTGTTCATCACGATCGGCCCGTGCCAAGCCACCGGCTCGTTGATCGGCGCGCCGGAGATCAGCAGAAAACGGATGCCCTCGGGCCCGGCCTGCACCGTCACCTCGTCGCCGGTGCCGAAGCGCACCAGCGTGCGGTTGCCCGAAAGGTCGCGGATATTGACCTCCTGGCCCGCCACCTCCTTCTCAAGCAGCACGCCCTGCGGCCCGGAGGCATCGGCAAAGGCGCCGGCGCCCTCGAAGACATAGGCAAAGGCGCGGCGGTAGGTGTCGACCCGGAAGGTCTTCTTGACGCCCGCCGGGACAAAGACATCGAGATATTGCGGATCGGCGGCGATGCCGTCGACCGGCCCGCGCTTGCCCCAGAACTCGCCGGTGATCACCTTGACCCGCGTCCCGTCGTCATCCACCACTTCGGGAATGTCCGGCGCGTGGATGTCCTGATAGCGCGGCGCGGTCATCTTCAGCGAGGAGGGCAGGTTGGCCCAGAGCTGAAAGCCGTGCATCTGGCCTTTGGCGTTGCCCTTGGGCATCTCCTGGTGAAGAATGCCCGATCCGGCGGTCATCCATTGCACCGAGCCCGCGCCCAGGGTGCCGGAATTGCCGAGGCTGTCGGCATGATCCACCGCGCCCCCCAGAACATAGGTGATCGTCTCGATGCCGCGGTGCGGGTGCCAGGGAAAGCCGGCGCTGTAGTCGTCGGGCGTCTCGCCGCGGAAATCGTCGAACAACAGGAAGGGGTCGAGCTCGCTCGGATCCTGAAAGCCGAAGGCGCGGTGCAGTTTGACGCCGGCACCCTCCATCGTGGGTTGGGCGCGGCGGGTTTCCAATGTGGGTCGCAAAGACATGGTATGGTCCTTTCTTGCCTCTTGCGGCAAAGATAGGTCGTGCATCAGCGCGCTGCAATCGCGGTCGCCGAAGGGGTCATGTGCGTCAGGACACAAGTCCATTGGCCCGCAAGCCCCCTCGCACCCGGCCGCAAAGCAGGGTAAGAGGCGGCGGAGCTGAGGAGAACGCGCATATGGCAGAGGTTTTGGCGGAACTGGCGGCATCGCCCGCACGGCGGTATTTCGGCGTCGGCACGATGTTCGGGCTGGGGCTGCTGGTGCTTTATCTGGCGCTGTCTCAGAGCTTTGATGCCTTTTACTGGCAGCTGGCGCTGATCGCGCTGGGTGGCGCGGCACTTTATGCGGCGATGCGGATGCTTCAGGCCACCGCGCTGCGACTCGAGCTGCGCGATGACGGGCTTTTCGATTCCGAAGGTCATCTGCTGGCGGCCTTCGACGATATCGTCACCGTCGAACGCGGCATGCTGGCGATGAAGCCGTCGAACGGCTTCATGATCGTCACCCGGACCAGACAGCCCCGGCGCTGGCGGCCCGGGCTCTACTGGGTGATGGGCAAGCGGATCGGGGTCGGCGGGGTGACGGCGGCGGCGGATGCGAAATACATGGCCGACCTGATGAACATGCAGCTGGTCGAGCGGCGCGGCGGGCTCTGACAGGAGGAACAGACCGGACATTGCTGCCCGGCCTGTCGCTGGTCACAACACGTCTGTCGGTGTGCCTGTTGGGGGGTTAGCTTCCCAGCCAGACGAGTTGTGGCGCAAACCGGGGGCGGGTAAAGACGCGCGCGGTCAGCACGCCGTCATTGAACCCGAGCTCCAATGGCCAGTCGTAATCGACATAGGTTTCGACCACGATCAATTGTTCGCCGCTCACCATCACCGGCAGTTGGTCATGCTGGCCGGCAAGCTCGGCATCGGTCAGCGTCATGGCATGGGCGCCGCGCACCTCGCTCCATTCGACGTTGTAGCTTGCGCCCGGTCCGTCATAGGACACGACGCTGACGCGGATGGTGTTGTCGGCGTCGCCGGTGCCGGTGAGAAAGCCGAACAGGTCCTTGGCGCTGTCGACATATGCCGGCGTGATATAGGCGGTCTCGCGCGAGAGCATGTCGCCCAGGGTATAGGTGGCCTTTTCGCCCATGCTGTCGCGGCGGAACGCATCGTAGAACACCATCGACACCGCCATCGTCAGCAGCAGAACCGGCATCAGGATGATGGCTTCGATATTGACGCTGCCATCGGCATCGCGGAGGAATTTACGCAGTTGCGAGGCGAGTTTTCCGAAATTTTTAACAATCATGACGAATTACCTCGGTTCCTGGACAAAGGAGGTTGCGGCCAACAGGGCGTAGTCTCCGGCGTTGTCCTTCTGGAGAGACGGCGCCAGGAAGGTGATCGGAAAGATCGGCGTGACCTTGGCGCAGGCGCGCAGCACCATCAGCTCGTTGGTCTGGCCATTGACGAAGGCGCGCACCGGCGCGACCTCGAGCGCAGTGTCGGTGCAGTCGGCCGAGCCGGGCAGGGCCGTCCAGCCGCGCGGGTCGCGCTGCACCATCTCGAGCCGCAGGTTGGTGGTGCAATCGGGCAGGATCACGGCGCGTTCGCAGATCATGTCCTTGATCGCATCGTGTTGCGGCGCCGCCCCGGTCTCGAGCCGGATCGACCGGACGGTCTGATCCATGGCGCGTTCCAGCATCGTGGCACGGGCGGTATAGGCGCCCACCTCGAGCATGGTCAGCAGGATCAGCACGATCATCGGCATCCAGAGGGCAAAGGCCACGGTTTCGACAGAGCCCGACTCTTCGCGGACAAACCGGCGCATATGGAGTTTCAGGCGATGGGTCATTGGGTCAGCCTCAGTTGGGTGATGGTCCGGGCGATGGAATTGAAGGCGTCGGAGATCTCGACACCGGCGACGTCGAAGTAATGGGACGGAGAGGAGGCGCAGTTCTCCATCGCGTCCAGGCCGCGCTGGGGCGCCTCGAAGCCGATGGCGAAGACCACGATGCCTGCATCCCGGGCCTGCCCACAGATCGCCGCAAGCCGGGTGTCGGCGTGGTCGGCGTAAACGATACCCTCATAGGCGTTGTACTGCCCGGCATAGGTGCTGTAGGACACCCGGCCATCCCGGTAGGGCGTGCGATAGAACTTGGTGGCGCGGCCGCGGGTGCCCCAGCGGGCAAAGGTTTCGGCATTGCTCATCTGCCGCGCGTTGCTGCCGCCGTCGGGCGAATTGCGGTACTTGTAGCTGTTCGAGTAGTTCTCGTAGCGATCCCAGTAGTAGACATCCGAGGAGGTACCCGACTGGTCGACGATGCGGGACGAGAACCGGTCGTTCGACGGATTGTTGTCGCCGCGGTCGTCAATGAAGATCTCCGACATGCCGGTCTGGAACTCGGGCTTGAGATCATATTCGGTGGTATTGGCGCCGTCGGTCATCAGCACGATGATCTTGAGCGCGTCGGGATCGGTATAGGCGCTGGGACGGCCGGCGACGATGGGATCGGCCTGGCCATCGGCGATCATGTCGTCGACCAGCGATTGCGCGCTCGGATCGAGCAGGGCGGTGCCCCATTTCATCCCGAGGTCGATCGCGGTGTTGCCGCCGGCGCCGAGGTTGTCGATGTGGCCCTTGAGGGCCGTGGCATCGGCGCTTTGCACCACGATCGCGCCGTAATCGTCATCCGGGCACCACGGCTGCGAGATCTCGGTGGTGTATTCGCTGCTGCTCCAGGGGTCGAAATGGCTCAGCCGGTCAAGCTCGGAAGTGCGCGAAATGCCCAGAGTGTCGAAGGCGGTATCGGGAAAGATCGCGCAGCTCGAATAATTGTGCTCGGCCGAGAGGTTGAAATACTGCGACACCACCGATCCGAGGTTCACCGTGGCATTGTAGCTGACCAGGTTGACCGTGGTCAGGCTGGGGGCACCCTCGGGCTGGATCACCGTATCGACGAATTCGCGGGCGGCGGCGCGCAGGTTCTGGATCTTGTTGTTCGATCCCATCGAACCGGAGCGGTCGAGCACCAGCGAGATCTCGACGTTCGACATTCGTTCCATGGCTTCGCCGGCGGCCGGGGCGATCATCTGATCGATGCCCAGCACGCCGAGAAAGAGCGGGTTGGAGGACTGCTGGGCCGTGGCCGTGACCACGCGGTAATTCAGCCCGTCGTCCACCGAAGTGGAGCTGAGCGTGCCGTCCATGCCGGATTTGACGAAGTAATCGTCAACCACCGCGGCAGGATCGAGATCCTGTTCGAGATCGGCCGCGGCCAGGACGGCCCGGTCAAGCGTGGCCTGCAATTTGGCGCGCTTCATCTCGTTCATCATCAGATCGACGCCGAAGCCGCAGATCGCGATGATGCCGACAAAAATAATCATGGCAAGTACGGTGATGGTGCCCGCGTCGTCGCGCCGGAACCGGTGCAACCGGGTCGCCATCCTTTCCCTTACGGAAAGCGGCGGACCAGAAATGTCCTTATGCATTATTACAATCCTCACTCACTGAAGCCCCGAAGTTTCAGTCTGGCGCCGAAATGGCGGTGGAAGCAGCTGTTCCCGGGACGGACCTCGTGCTGCAATATCTATGCCCGACGAACTCGGCGAAATTAAGGCAAGTCACTGTATAATAACGTGTTTTTGTATCTGTTTCAGCGTTAGTGCAAAGTCTTTCGGGGGATTGTCTGGGCGCTAGAAACAATTTGAGGGAAATTGGGCCTACTGCGCGGTGTCAGCTGTCCGACGCATGGCTTGCCCGGCCATCTCGGGTGCCGAGGCCCGGGGCGGCGGGGAAAATCCGGCAAGGAAAAACCGGAAAAAATGCTCGCGCGCCTTAACCTTAGCGTCATAGGCTTGATGCCAAAAGATTAATCAAATGGGCGAGTCGTCTGCCCGGACCCAATGGAGGAACCCAATGCAGCCAGCCAATGAACCGACATTCCGCGAGAGCGTCGATCTGATGTTCAACCGCGCGGTCTCTCTCATGGACCTACCGCCGGGGCTGGAGGAAAAGATCAGGGTCTGCAACGCGACCTATACGGTGCGCTTCGGGGTGCGGCTGAGGGGCCGGATACAGACCTTTGTGGGCTATCGGTCGGTGCATTCCGAGCATATGGAGCCGGTCAAGGGCGGCATCCGCTATTCCAACGCTGTCAACCAGGACGAGGTCGAGGCGCTGGCGGCGCTGATGACCTACAAATGCGCGCTGGTCGAAGCGCCGTTCGGTGGCTCCAAGGGCGGGCTCTGCATCGATCCGCGGCAATATGACGAGCACGAGCTGGAACAGGTAACGCGCCGCTTTGCCTATGAGCTGGCCAAGCGCGATCTGATCAACCCGTCGCAGAACGTGCCGGCGCCCGACATGGGCACCTCGGAACGCGAGATGGCCTGGATCGCCGATCAATACGCCCGGATGAACACCACCGACATCAACGCCCGGGCCTGCGTGACTGGCAAACCGCTCAATGCCGGTGGCATCTCCGGTCGGGTCGAGGCGACCGGGCGCGGTGTGCAATATGCCCTGCGCGAGTTCTTTCGCGACCGGCAGGGCGTTGACAAGGCCGGTCTCTCGGGCACGCTCGACGGCAAGCGGGTCATCGTTCAGGGGCTCGGCAATGTCGGCTATCACGCCGCCAAGTTCCTGTCCGAAGAGGACGGCTGCCAGGTGATCGGCATCATCGAGCGTGACGGTGCGCTGTTCAGCGCCGAAGGTCTCAACGTCGAGGGCGTGCGTGAATGGATCGTCAAACATGGCGGCGTGACCGGCTATCCCGATGCCGCGCATCATTCCGAAGGCGCGGCGGTGATGGAGGAGGAATGCGACATCCTCATTCCGGCCGCGCTCGAGGGCGTGATCAACATGTCGAACGCCGAACGGATCAAGGCGCCGCTGATCATCGAGGCGGCAAACGGCCCGGTGACGGCCGGGGCCGACGATATCCTGCGCAAGAAGGGCACGGTGATCATCCCCGACATGTATGCCAATGCCGGCGGTGTCACGGTGTCCTATTTCGAATGGGTCAAGAACCTGTCGCACATCCGCTTTGGCCGGATGCAGCGCCGGCAGGAAGAGGCGCGCCACGAGCTGATCGTCAAGGAGCTCGAGCGGCTCAGCGATCACCTGGGCGACAAATGGTCGATGACGCCGCACTTCAAGGAGAAATACCTCAGGGGCGCGGATGAGCTCGAACTGGTGCGCTCGGGCCTCGATGACACCATGCGCACCGCATTCCAGTCGATGCGCGATGTCTGGCATGAGCGTGAGGACGTCGACGATCTGCGCACCGCCGCCTATCTGGTGGCGATCGGCAAGGTGGCGTCGAGTTATCGCGCCAAGGGGCTCTAGGGCCAGACAGCTTTCGCCGCGGGGCCGACCCGCGGCGAAATGCGGCGGAGATCGCTGCGCTTTTCGGAAAGATAACGGCGCGATCACGCGCGGCCCGCTTTTGGCCCTGTTCCGTTGAATTCCCCCAACCTTCTGATTTTCAAGGAAAACACCATGTCTGCTTTGGGGCAGATGTGGCGGGATTTTCTAAATTCCTCGGATAAAACCCCTTTTTTGCCGCTTTTGCGCCCTCAGCGCGCACCAATTCTCACCCAATAGTAAATGCCTCACAGAGATCCGCTCCGTGGTCACAGAGGGAACGACAACATGACAGGATTTGCGAAAGGGCACCGCGCCTTTGTACGCCGCTTCTGGCAGGATGACTCCGGCAACGCCACCATCGTGTGCGTCTACCTGAGCCTCGCGATCCTGCTGACCACTGGCGCGGCCATTGACGTGATGCGCTATGAATCGATCCGCACCAAGATGCAGCACGTGCTCGACCGTGCCGTGCTGGCTGCCGCCGATCTCGATCAGGAGGCCGATCCGTCCGGCGTCGCCCAGGATTACGTCGCCACCGCCGGCGTCGCCCGTGCGCTGACGCAGGTCACCGTCGATGAGGGGCTCAACTATCGGACGGTCTCGGCCACCGGCAACACCGATGTCGAGACGCTGTTCATGCGCATGGCCGGGATCGACAGCCTGAACGCGCCGGCCCACAGTGTCGCGGAAGAAAAGATTTCCAAGGTCGAGATCTCGATGATCCTCGATATCTCGGGTTCGATGGGATCGAACAGCAAGATCCAGAACCTGCGCGCCGCCGCCAAGGAATTCGTCGATACGGTGATCACCCCGACTACCGACGCGATGGATCAGACCACCGTTTCCGTGGTGCCGTACAATGCCACGGTGAACCTCGGCCCGACCGTTTCGCAATATTTCAACATCGAGGACACGCACGACTATTCCAACTGCGTGATCTTCAACGACAATGAATTCGACACGGTCGATATCACACAGGACCAGCTGCTCAAGCGTCTGGCGCATTTCGATCCCTATTCGTCAAGCGAGACCACGACCGAGATCTCCAATCCCTGGTGCCCGGATGACGACTATGGCCAGATCGTCGTGGCCTCGAGCGATGCAAATGCGCTGAAGGCCCATATCGACTCGCTCGGGGCCGGCGGCAATACCGCCATCGACCTCGGCATGAAATGGGGGACGGCCCTGCTGTCCGACGCGGCCGCCCCGGTGTTCGACCAGATGCGCGCCGACGGCCACCTGTCGGAATCGGCCACCCAGCGTCCGGCAACCTTCACCGACACCGAGGCGATGAAAGTGGTGGTGCTGATGACCGATGGGCAGAACACCACGCAATATGACCTCAAACCCGAGTTCAAGACCGAATGGTCCGACGTCTGGATCGACGACCGGGGCACCACTTCGATGAGCGATGACCGCTTCTCGGTGCTTGTCGATGACAACACGGGCACCAGCAACGACACATACTACTGGGTGCGCTACGACGGCTGGAGCTGGGATTACCGCTATCGCAACTATCTCGACGGTGGCACGTCGGCTCGCCGGATGACCAACGCCGAAGTCTATGCCCGCTGGGGGGTCAAGGGCGTGGCCAAGAAGTTCTGGGAACGGCCCGAGCGCGACAACTTCATCTCGCAGAGCGCCTATTCCAACATCTACTACGGCTATACTGGCATCGTCGGTGCGACCTCGGCCGACACCCGTCTGTCGACGGTGTGCCAGGCAGCCAGGGACAAGGGCATCGTGGTCTTTGCCATCGCCTTCGAGGCGCCGACAGCGGGGCAGAACGCGCTCAAGGACTGCGCCTCCTCGGACTCGCATTACTTTGCAGTGGAGGGGATCGAGATCACCGAAACCTTCCACGCCATTGCCCGCCAGATCAACAACCTGAGGCTGATCCAATGACACGCAACCTGAAACAGGCAACCGCCCGGTTCTGCAAGGACGAAAGCGGCGCGGCCTCGGTCATCGAATTCGCCATCGTCCTGCCGCTGTTTGCAGTCTTCCTCGGCGCGATGGTCGAGATGGGCTGGATGAACATCCGCCACGCCATGCTGGAACGCGGCCTCGACACCACGGTGCGAGAAATCCGCCTCTCCACCGGTTTCGCGGCCAATTACGACACCATCCGCGAAAAGATCTGCGACACCGCCGCCATCATTCCCGAATGCACCGCAACGCTGCGGCTCGAGATGAAGGTAGTCGATCCGCGGGCCTTCGCCGGCATTCCGAGCGCCGCCGAATGTCAGAATTCGGCCGAAGACGCCCGGCCGCTGCGGAATTTCCAGAGCGGCGAGGACAACGAGATCATGCTGCTGCGTGCCTGCTACAAGTTCAAGCCGGTGTTCCCGACAACCGGTCTCGGGGGCCAGCTGGCCAAGGACAGCCAAGGCTTCACTGCAATCGTTTCTACATCCGCATTCGTCCAGGAACCGAGGTAATGGCCATGATGACCAGGATTCTGCAAAAACTGCGCCAGTTCACCGGCGACACCCGCGGCGGCGTCAGCCTCGAACTGATCATCTTCACCCCGGTGCTCTTCGTGATGCTGGCCGGCGCCTATGTCTACTATGATGCCTTCCGGCAAAAGGCGATCAACACCAATGCCGCCTATACCATCTCGGATGCGCTCTCACGCGAGACCGATGCAATCGATGACGATTATCTCGACGGGTTGCACAGCATGCTCGAATTCCTGACCCATGCGAACGATCAGGTCGGACTCCGGGTGACGATGGTGCGCTGGAACAAGCGCAAGAACGCTTACCGCCGCGACTGGTCACAGACCCGCGGGCCACTCTATCCGCTGAAGAACCGCGACCTGAACACCACCCTTGCCGAACATCTGCCGACGCTCTTGCACAATGAACGGGTGATTGTGGTGGAGACCTCCGCCATCTATTCGCCGATCTTCGACGTGCCGGGCATGAGCGAGGATACCGAGCTCTACAACTTCGCCTTCACCCGGCCGCGCTTTGCGCCCAAGCTGGAATGGGCCGGCATGTAACCCACCTCTGCCGTCATGGCCGCGAGAGGGCGCCCCGCGAGGCGCCCTTTTGCCGTGCTCTGCTCAGCGCAGATAGCGGTCGAAATGCGCGATCGTGCGGTCCCAGGCCAGTTCCGCCGCCGCTTCGTCATAGCGCGGCGTGCTGTCGTTGTGAAAGCCGTGGTTCACGCCTTCGTAGATATGCGCCTCATAGGTCTTGCCATGTTCGTCCAGCGCCGCCTTGTAGGCCGGCCAGCCCTCGTTGATGCGGCTGTCGAGCCCGGCATAATGCAGCAACAGCGGCGCCTCGATCCTCGGCACATCCGCTGCGCTGACCTGACGCCCGTAGAAGGGCACCGAGGCGCCAAGCTCGGGATAGGCCACCGCCATGGCATTGCAGACCCCGCCGCCGTAACAGAAGCCGACGCAGCCCACCTTGCCTGTGGTCTCGTCATGACCGGCGAGGAATTCATAAGCGGCAAAGAAGTCGTTCATCAGCTTTTCGCGATCCACGGTCTGTTGCAACTCGCGCCCCTCGGCGTCATTTCCGGGATAGCCGCCGACCGAGGTCAGCCCGTCGGGCGCCAGCGCGAGAAAGCCGGCCTTGGCCACCCGGCGCGCGACGTCTTCGATATAGGGGTTGAGACCGCGGTTCTCATGCACCACGACGACGGCCGGCACCGGGCCCTCGACATTGGTCGGCCGCACCAGATAGCCGCGCACCTCGCCATGGCCGTTCGGCGAGGGGTAGGTGATATATTCCGGCAGGATGTCGGGATCGGTGAATTGCACCTGTTCGGCCAGCGCGTAATTCGGGCTGAGCATGCCCAGCAGCGCCGCGGCGGTGACCCCGCCGACGGCAAATTTGCCGGCGCGGTCGAGGAACTCGCGTTTCGTGATCTTGCCATGGGCGTAATAATCATAGAGGTCGAGCAGCTCCTGATCAAAATCCTTGGCGGTCATGCGGGGAGGGGAAATCTCGTTCATCGGTAGTCCTTTTTACAAACACAAGCCGGACGCCGGCCGCCCGACCGGTTCACGATACCGCGCAACGCCCAGTTGAACAGGTGAAAAGCCGGAGTTTGGCGCTGCCTCCGCTCACAGTTGCGTGCGTGGCGTCCCCTCCGCCCGCGCCGCCGGGCCTGGGCATTTCCCCCTGACCGGCCGCGGTCATCCATGATAGGGAGCGGCCGAAACGCCGAAACAACGGAGCGTGCCATGTCTGTCGTCAAACGCCGCCTCTGCATTCCGCGCGGGCGGGTCACGCTGCCGCCGACCACGTCCGAAGGATGACCGGCGCCATGCAGTCCACCCTGTCCATCGCCACCCGGGGCCCGGGGCTTTACGAGGTCACCCGCGAAGTCGCGGCCTGGGTTGCCGGCGGCCCGGCCGGGCCGGCGCTGCTGACGCTGATGATCTGCCATACCTCGGCCAGCCTGCTGATCCAGGAAAATGCCGACCCGGAGGTGCAGAGCGACCTGCGCGCTTTCTTTCACCGCCTGGTGCCGCCCTCGGACGATCCGGCGATGTCCTATCTCACCCACACCTACGAGGGCCCGGACGACATGCCGGCGCATATCAAATCCGCGCTGCTGCCGGTCTCGCTCTCCATTCCCGTGCTTGATGGGCGCCTGCGGCTCGGAACCTGGCAGGGGATTTACGTTTTCGAACACCGCCGCGCACCCAAATCCCGGGACATCGTGGCTCATCTGGCCTGACGCCCGCCGCCCCTGCCACTCCTGCTGCAAAATGCCCCCGGGGGAAGCCCCGCAGGGATAGCGGCCAACGCCTCCGATCTCCCGTCTCCAACTTGGCGCGCCCAGGCAGAGACCGGGTAAACCAAGACAAAATTCCCCTTGACCCATGCGCCACACAATATTGTTGTGCGATTTTCGCTCTACCCAAATGCGGGCGGCTCTCCTATACTTTGTGGATAAGTGGGCGAGGAGACCCATAAGAGGCGGATTAGAGGAAAAGGGGAACGGCCAATGCGCTGTCCGTTTTGCGGAAATATCGACACTCAGGTCAAGGATTCACGGCCCGCAGAGGACCATGTCTCGATCAGGCGGCGGCGCTTTTGCCCGGCCTGTGGCGGGCGCTTCACCACCTATGAACGGGTGCAGCTGCGCGATCTGGTGGTGATCAAGACAAACGGACGGCGTGAGGATTTCGACCGCGACAAGCTCGAGCGCTCGATCCGAATCGCCTTGCAGAAACGCCCGGTCGAACCCGAGCGCATGGATCAGATGATCTCCGGCATCGTGCGGCGGCTCGAAAGCATGGGCGAGACCGACATCCCCTCGAAGCAGATCGGCGAGATCGTGATGGAGAGCCTGGCCCGGATCGACACCGTTGCCTATGTGCGCTTTGCCAGCGTTTACAAGAACTTTCAGGCCGCCGACGATTTCGACAAATTCGTCAGCGAGCTTCGCCCGGACGCCCCGAAAGAAGGGTGAGGCGAAAGGCCCGCGGCATGAGAGACGAGGATCGGCGCCACATGGCGCATGCGCTGGTGCTGGGCCGCCGCGGCCAGGGCCGCTGCTGGCCCAATCCGGCGGTGGGCTGCGTGATTGTCCGCGATGGCCGGGTTGTCGGGCGCGGCTGGACCCAGCCGGGCGGGCGGCCGCATGCCGAGACGCAGGCCCTGGCCCGGGCCGGGGCGGCGGCGCGGGGCGCCACCGCCTATGTCACGCTGGAGCCTTGCGCCCATCACGGCCAGACACCGCCCTGCGCCGAGGCGCTGATTGCCGCCGGCGTGGCCCGGGTGGTGGTGGCGGTCGAGGATGACGACTCGCGGGTCGCGGGTCGGGGTCTCGCCATGCTGCGCGCCGCCGGCATCGCGGTCGAGACCGGCGTGCTGGCGCAGGAGGCGGCGCGCGATCACGCGGGCTTTTTCCTCAAGACCGGGGCGGGCCGGCCCTTCGTGACGCTGAAGCTTGCCACCACGCTCGACGGCCGCATTGCCACTGCCACCGGCGAAAGCCAGTGGATCACCGGGCCCGGCGCGCGCCGCGAGGTGCATGCGCTGCGCGCGCGGCATGACGCGGTGATGGTGGGCGGCGGCACGGCGCGGGCGGATGACCCGGCGCTTACAGTGCGCGGCCTGGGCATCCGGCATCAGCCGCTGCGCATCGTGGTCTCGCGCAAGCTCGATCTGCCGCTGACCGGGCAATTGGCCCAGACCGCCGGCGATGTGCCGGTCTGGCTCTGCCACGGCCCCGACGCCGATCCGGGGCTCTGCGAGGCCTGGGAGGGGCTGGGGGCACGGCTGGTATCCTGTCGGCTGGCCGGTCGCCAGGTCGACATGCGCGATGCCTTGCACGGGCTGGGCGCCGCCGGGCTGACGCGGGTGTTCTGCGAGGGCGGCGGGCAACTGGCCGCCTCGCTGCTGGCGGCCGGGCTGGTGGACGAGCTGATCTGTTTCACCGCCGGCATGGCGCTGGGTGCCGAGGGCCAGCCGGCCATCGGCGCGCTGGGGGTGGAACGGCTGGCCGAGGCGCCGCGGCTGGCCCTGGCCGAAGTGCGCCCGGTGGGGGCGGATGTAATGTCGGTCTGGCGCAGGGTCTGAGGGCTGTTTCAGCGCCGCCAGAGATGCGCCTGACTGGCAAAGAGCCCCTGGAGTTTCGCCAGCAGCCGATTGGCCGGGCCGGGCCCGGGCAAGGCGCCGCCGGCGAGCCGCTGCACCACCACCTCGGGCGGGCAGGGCAGGCCGGTGACCGGATCGTGATAGCGTGGATAGGCAATCAGCGTGGCATGCACCAGCGCATCCAGCGACACCCGCGCCCGGCGCCGGACGGGCACCGCACCGTGATCGCGGGTCAGCCCCCAGCCGGCATAGAAGGGCGCGCCCAGCGTGGTCACCGGCACCTCGCGTAGCAGCGCCTCGAAGCCCAGCAGCGAGGTCAGTGTCCAGACCTCCTGCACCTGATCGAGCAGCGTCACCGGGTCGGCGTGATCGAGCACCAGATCGGCCAGATCCCGCGCCTCGGGCACGGCCCCCCGGCGCAGGCCGGCCTCGACGTCCGGGTGCGGCTTGTACAGGATCACCGCCTGCGGATTGGCCGCGCGCGCCGCCTCGAGCAGCCCGCGGTTGGTGTTGATCCCGGCGCAGCCGGTGAGGATCGAGGCGTCGTCCTCGACCTGCCCGGGCACCAGAATGCGATGGCCCTCGGGCAGGGCAGGTGTGGCGCCCGCCAGGTTGTATTTGCTCAGCCGGGCCTTGAGGATGTCGCGTCGCAGCCCGTAGGCGCGGTGCAGCTCGTCGGGGCGCAGGCCCTCGCTTTCGGCGATCAGCCGCTCCAGCCGGCTCTCTCGGCGCGGATCGTAGTAGATGCCCAGATCGTCGGCGACCAGCGAGAGCGGCGGCACCAAATTCGCGCCCAGCCCGCGCGAGCGCAGGAACCCGTCCTCGACCCGCACCACTGCGTCCCCGTCCCCCGCCTTGCCGGCCCAGGCCATGCGGCGGCGGCCTTCGGTCTCGGCGCGGCTGCGCGCCTTGGCGGGGTCCGCTTCGAAGACCATGGGGCGCTCGCGGCCGAACACCTTCTGCAACGGCCGGCGCTTCCACAGCCGCATGCCCGAGGCGACCCAGCCGCGATGATCCTCGCGCCAGGCGCGGGTGCGGGCCTCGAAGGCGTCGAGCGCGGTCTCGATGCCGCAGAGTCGGTCGGTGAACGGATCATACCACCGCGGATAGAGGATCATCGCGGCGGCAAAGAGTTGATGCCGGGTCAGTCGGCGTTCGCGCCGGGGCACCGGGGTCTCATCCGTGGTCAGCCCCCAGCCGGCATAGAAGGGCTGGCCGAAGACGCGGGGCTTGTGGCCGGCGAAAATCGCCTCGAAGCCCATCTGCGACGACAGGGTATAGACCCCGACAGCGCCCTCGAACAGCCGCCAGGGGCTGACCGGCTCGCTCAGCAGGGTGATGCGGTCGTTGGCGTCGGCCTCGGTGAAATGGCCGGGGCGCAGGCCGCGGGCGGTCTCGGGGTGGGTCTTGATGACGACCGGCGTGCCGGGGTGTTCCTCCTGGGCAAAGACCAGCATCTCCTGAAACTGCGCCCGCGCCGCGCCCGAGGCGGTGACCGAGGCATCGCCGCGGGTCTGGTCGATCACCAGCACATAGCCGGGCGCCGGTGCCGGGGTCATGGCGTCGAAACCGCTGTATTTCGTCAGATGTGCGGCCCGGATCCGGGCAATGGCGTCGCCGGCGCGGGTCATCAGCGCGGCATCGTCGAGCGGCGCCTCGGTCAGCAGCCGTTCGAGATCGCTGATCCTGGCGGCGTCGAAATGCACTCCGGCATGGTCGATCATCAGCCCCAGCGGCGGCTCGCCGCCGGCACGGCCGGGGTGGAGCGAGCGCAGAAAGGCATCCTCGATGCGGACAAGGCCGGCGCCGCGACGGGCGGCAACGGCTTCGCCGCGATGGGCCGTCGGGCTCTGGCCCCAGACCGCCACCAGGTCGTCGGGGCCGGGCAGGCCGATGCGGATGTCGTAGCCGGCCAACGTGAGGATGCGGCGCAGTCGGGGCTGGGTCAGGAAACCGCCGTTGTAGACATAAAGACGCCGGGGCCCTGCGGCCCCGGCGCGGTTGTCGTCATCGGCTGTGCTCACTTGGTCAGCCGCCGGTCAGATCGCCGGAGGCCAATGCGCTCACCGAGGTCGCCGTCGAGGACAGCGTGGTGATCGCGCCAAGGCTGCCGGTGAGGGCGGCGATGGTCTTGTTCCACTGCGACAGCGGCGCTTCGGTGACATAGAGCAGGTCGTCGTCGCGGACGATGAAATCGCGCGCCAGGAACAGCCCGTTGGGCTCGGTCAGATCGAGCACATAGACCATGCGCTGCGGGCCTTGCAGATCGTCGCGGCCCAGCACGTTCTCAGCGATCACCTCGGCCTCGTTGCGCAGGACAAAGACGCCGGTCGGATCGGCCGAAGTCGACAGCAGCCCGCCGACCTGGGCGATGGCCTCGACCGCCGAGAGGGTCTGTGTCTCGAAGGGCACGCGCGATTGCGCGCCGGTGGCGCCGAGGGCGACAAAGGCGCGGGTGTCTTCCTCGATCAGGATCTTGTCGCCGCCACGCAGGGCGATGTCCATGCGCGGATGGGCATAGAGATCCTCGAACCAGATCTTGCCGGTCTGACCGCCACGGGTGACGGTGATCTGGGCGATTTCGGGCTCGATGGTCACGCCCCCGGCACGGGCCATCATCGACGACAGCGTGCGGGTCGGCCGCTCGATCGCATAGACGCCCTGGGCGCCCACCGCCCCGACCACCGAGACGGTGGCGCCGTCACCGGCCTCGCGGCGGATTTCGACCTGCGGATCGGGGGTCTGTTCTTCGAGCTTGCGGGTGATGATGCGGCGGACGGCTTCGGTGGTGTTGCCGGCGGCCTTGATGCGCCCGGCATAGGGCACAAAGATGAAGCCCGCGCCATCGACCTGCACCGTCTCGAGCAGGGTGGAGGAGGAGGTTTCGCCCGCCAGAAGCCCGTCATCGACGTTTTCCCAGATCGTCAGTCCCAGCGTATCGCCGGGACGGATGACGTCAGAGCCGATCACGCCGGCGGATTTGAAGGTCTCGGAAAAGCCCAGTGCGGGCACCACACCGGTGGCGCGGGTCACGCGATCATTGACGCTGACGATGAAGGCATCGCCCTGGCGCTGCACCGATCCGGCAAAGATTTCACGCTTGTTCGGGCCGGAGCGCGGCAATCCGCAAGACGCCGCAAGCGATACGGCAAGAAGCAGGGCCACGGAACGGGCCCATCCTGTCTGATGGTTTTTCACTGCTCGGTCTCCTCGACCTTGTCGTTATGCTGCCTCAGCTTTTTGCCGCAGGCTACGGGAATCCGTATCAAAACGCCAGAGGCCGCACCTGTGGATATCAGGTCACGAGCCGCAACTGTTGCCGTGGGGCCGCGGTGCCGGAATTGAACCCGTCATAGGGATCTTCCGGTGAGAGCATCATGTCGACCACCAGCCGCAGCAACTGGCGGCGGCCCTTGGCCGAGTAGAAACCGCCCGGCACCTGGCTGGTTTCCAGCAGGTAGCGGCGGTAATCCTTGTAGGCGCGGTTGTCGGGCCGCTCGGGCGCGGCAAAGAATTCCTTGAGCGGCTGCATCGAGACGAATTCGGGTTTGGCATAGACCGCGCGGCCGAAGACCCGGAGCGGAATGCCGCGCCAGAGCACCTGCTGACCGGCGGTGGAATTCACCGTCACCGCGCTTCGGGCATCGTTCAGCAGCGGCGCAAGCTTGCCGCCGCGGACATAATGCACCCGGCCCCTGACACCGTATTTCTGCGCCAGCCGCCGAAGCTCGCGGCGGATGTTGGTGCGGCCGTTTTCCAGCGGATGCGCCTTGAAGACAAGGTGATGATGGCCCGGCGCGCCCTGGGCAAAGCCTTCGACCACCAGTTCGAGAAACTCGGTCATCCGCTTGAACGGCGAATGTTCGAGGAAAGAGCTGTCATGCTCGAGTTGCAGCAGGCAGAGGTGATAGGGATAGCCGCCGTGCCGGATGCCGAAGGTCGCGGCGCGGCGCTCCAGCGCGTGCAACGGCATCAGCAGCAGCCGCTTGAGGTACAGCGCGAATTCCATTGTCACCGGCAGATCGCGATGGGCGCGGAAATTGCGGTAATCGCCGTTTCGGAACATCACGAACCAGTGGTAGAGCGCGCCATAGAACACATGTTGCCGGGTGTCGCCCCAGTGGCCCGGCGGCAGCGGCGCCTCCATGTCCGACAGTTGCAGCGCCTTTTGCATCTCGTCGACCGGCATCTCCATCAGACGCGAATGGCCGTTCGCTCCGCCGCGCTCATAGGTCACCCAATAGGGCCGCATGTAGCCCTCTTCGAAGACATGCACGGTGAGCCCCAGATCGCGGGCGATCCGGATCGCCTCGGCGTGGATGGTGCGGGTGTCGCCATACAGCACGATGTCGGTGACCTGCCGTTCGGCGATCATCCCGGCAAAGGCCTCGGGCCAGCCTTCGGGGGTGCCGGTGTAGGGGATGAAGCTCTTGGGGTGAAACCAGAATGCCCGGTCGCCGGCGTTGAACCCCACCCGCCAGACCTGCGCCCCGGTGAGCCGCAGCATCCGGCCCAGACGGTGAAAGAACGGGCCGTGCGGACCCTGTAGGAACAGGAAGGCCCTTTTCTCTCCGGCGGCGTTGCCCATCAGGCGGATTTCCCTCATACGGTTGCGGATGGCGGCTGTGTAGCAAGCCATCTGGACGAAAATATGGCCGAAAGCGCCAGCAGCGGCGAGGGAAAACGATGTTTACCGGGATCATCACCGACATGGGCCGGATTGCGGCGCTTGAGAAGCGCGGCGACCTGCGGGCACGGATCACCACCGGATATGACACCGCGACGATCGAGATCGGCGCTTCCATCGCCTGTGACGGCGTCTGCCTGACGGCGGTGGCGCTGGGGCCGGACTGGTTCGACGTGGACATCAGTGCCGAGACGGTGTCGCGGACCAATCTCGATTTCTGGGCCGAGGGGCGTACGATCAATCTCGAACGGTCGCTCAAGGTCGGGGACGAGCTGGGCGGCCATATCGTTTCGGGCCATGTCGACGGCGTGGCCGAGATCGTGGCGATGACCGACGAGGGGGATTCGACGCGGCTGACCCTGCGGGCGCCGGAGGCGCTGGCGAAATACATCGCCTCCAAGGGCTCGGTGGCGCTCAACGGCACCTCGCTGACGGTCAATGAGGTGGCGGATTGCACGTTCGGCATCAACGTCATTCCGCATACCCAGGAGGTGACGACCTGGGGGCGGGCGCAGGTCGGCGACCGGGTCAACCTCGAGATCGACACGCTGGCGCGCTACGTGGCGCGGCTGCGCGACTGGGGCTGACCGGCGACACCAAAGCCGCGCCAAATTGGCGAAATCTGCAAAATTAACCCATCGGCAAGGATGTCGGGCTATCGTCGCTGAAGAATGTGTTCTTCTCGATTGGGCGGAGCCTGTCGATGACCCGTGATCTGACCCGCCGGCGCCGTGACCTCCCGGACTGGACGAACCTTCTTGCGGTGCTGCCGCTGGCCTGGGCGCTGCTGGTGCTCGGGCTGGGCTGGGGGCTGGGGTACGAGGGGCTGGTGCGGCTGCGTGCCGATCTTCCGGCGATGGTGCCGGAAACCGCGCTGGCGCTGGTCTTTGCCGGCATCGGAACGCTGGCCACGATCAACCGATGGCCGCCGGCAGTGGCGGCGCTGGCCACCCTGGCGCTTGCGGCGGTGGTCGGGGCCTATTTCATCGAGCCGGTGATGCGCCGCGGGCTGGCCGCGGGCGAGCGCATCGTGCCCGCCCCCGGCGACGGCATGGCAATGGCCACGGGCTTCTGTCTGCTGTGCCTCGGCATCGCGATCGTGGCGCTGGCGGTGCCGGTCCGCGGCGCGCGTGCGGTCGCCATCACCGCCAGCGCGCTCTGTGCCTTGGTGTCGGGCACGGCACTGATGGCACATGGCTTGTCTTCGGCCTCGGTGCGCGATGTGCTGGGCTTCAAGGAAATGTCGCTCTCCACCGCGGCGGGCGTCTTCCTGCTGAATCTCTCGCTGGTATTGTCGCACCGCGACAGCCCGCATTTTCGCGGCCTGTTCGGCCCGCGCCGGCAGAGCGTGATCCTGCGGGCCTCGCTGATCCTGTCGATCCTCGGGGTGCTGGTGATCGGCGAGCTGACGCGGTTCATGACCCTGCGTGACTGGATCACCCCGGATTTCCGCCTGGTCTTCCTGTGCAGCGCGATGATCGCCTTGCTGGTGGCCTCGGCGCTGATCGTCGGCTTTCTGATCGACCGGCTGGAGGCCGAGAAAAAACGGATCACGGCGCTCGAGAGCGCCTCGGACCGGGCTTTGCAAAACATCGAGATCAACAACGCCCGGGATGAGAACCTGCGCATCCTGGGCCAGATCGTCGCCGGGGTGGCGCATGATTTCAACAATGCTCTCACGGCCTTGCGCGGCAACCTTGAACTGATGGAAATCGATCCCTCGAAATCCGGCACCTACCTGCGCGAGGCGATCAGCGCCGCCGACCGCGCTGCCGGGCTGACCAATCAGCTGCTGGACTCCGGCCGCCAGACCCGGCTGCACAAGGGCGACGGCGATGTCGTCACCATCGCCGAGCAGGTCGTCGAGCTGTTCAAGCGGGTGGCGCCGATCAACATCGGTGTGACCCTGACCGCGCAGCCCGCCACCCTGGGCCGGGTCGGGATCGACGATTCCACGCTCGAGCGGGCGCTGCTCAACCTTCTGGTCAACGCGCGCGACGCCATGCCTTCGGGCGGCGATCTTCATGTCACGATCTCGCAGCGGGTCATCACCAACGGCTTTGCCGCGACCTTCAATTTCAACGCCGGCCTGACCCCCGGCGAACATGTGGTCATCGAGGTCACGGACACCGGCTCGGGGATGGATGAGGCGACGGTGCGCAGGGCGGTGCAGCCCTATTTCACCACCAAGGAGGTGGGCAAGGGCAGCGGCCTCGGGCTGGCCTCGGTCAATGGCGTCTGCCAGCAGATCGGCGGCGGCCTGCTGATCAACAGCGCACCGGGGGCGGGCACCACCGTCGTCGTCGCGCTGCCGGTCGCGCCCGCCGAAGACGACCAGGCCACGCCGGCCGGGGAGGGCAGCGCCCCGGTCGATATCCTGCTGGTGGCCAACAGCGCCTGGCGGCACCGCGACGTTCTTGGCTATCTCGATGGCCAGGACCGGCATGTGCGCCGGGTGGGCACCGAGCAGGAGGCGCTGGAATTTCTCGACATCACCCGGCTGCCCTCGGTGGTGCTGATCGACGAGGGGCAGTTCGGCGGCATCGACGGCGAGCAGATCCGCGCCGATATCGAAAACCGCTTTCCCGATCTTCCGGTGGTCTATGTCGGTGACTACGGCGAAAGCCGCTTTGACCGCGCCGCCCCGTCCGACAAGGGCGACCGCACCCTGGCCTGCGCCTGAGCCCGGGGCCGCGGCATCCTTTTCCCCGCCGCCCCTTGCAGCCCCCCAAGCCCATGACTAAGACTCTGGTAATTCCGGCGGGGTAGAAACCCCCAGAGCACAAGAGGCAGGCTGCGATGCACGACCCGTTAGACACCTACATGAATACGCTCGTCCCGATGGTCGTCGAACAGACGAGCCGCGGCGAACGCGCCTACGACATCTTTTCGCGCCTGCTGAAGGAGCGGATCATCTTTGTCTCCGGCCCGGTGCATGACGGCATGTCGTCGCTGATTGTGGCCCAGCTTCTGCACCTCGAGGCCGAGAACCCCTCGAAAGACATCTCGATGTACATCAACAGCCCCGGCGGCGTGGTGACCAGCGGTCTTTCGATCTATGACACGATGCAATACATCAAACCCAAGGTTTCGACCCTGGTGATCGGCCAGGCGGCCTCGATGGGCTCGCTGCTGCTGACCGCCGGCGAAAAGGGCATGCGCTTCTCGCTGCCCAACAGCCGCATCATGGTGCACCAGCCCTCGGGCGGCTATCAGGGCCAGGCGACGGACATCATGATCCACGCCGAGGAAACGCTTAAGCTGAAGAAGCGGCTGAATGAAATCTACGTGAAGCACACCGGCCAGACCCTGAAAAAGGTGGAAGCCGCGCTGGAACGCGATAACTTCATGTCTCCCGAGGACGCAAAGGACTGGGGCCTGATCGACGAGATCGTCGAAAATCGCGCCAAGGCGGGCGACGAAGACTAAGCAAGGGGCGGCAGGGGACATTTTGCAATTGTGACCCCTTGCCGCCTGTCCTAAGCTGGGTGAAAGCCTGTGGCGGTGGTGAGCGCAGCGTCACAAGAGCACAAGACGGCTCCGAAAGGTAAGACATGGCGACGACAACCGGCGGTGACAGCAAGAACACCCTCTATTGCAGCTTCTGCGGCAAGAGCCAGCACGAGGTGCGCAAGCTGATTGCCGGACCGACGGTGTTCATCTGCGATGAATGCGTCGAGCTCTGTATGGACATCATTCGCGAGGAAACCAAATCGGCCGGGCTCAAGAGTTCGGACGGGGTGCCCACGCCGAAAGAGATCTGTCAGGTGCTCGATGACTACGTGATCGGTCAGGCAGTGGCCAAGCGGGTGCTTTCTGTCGCGGTGCACAACCACTACAAGCGGCTCAATCACGCGGCGAAATCCGGCGATATCGAGCTTCAGAAATCCAACATCCTGCTGATCGGCCCCACCGGCTGCGGCAAGACGCTGCTGGCACAGACGCTGGCGCGCATCCTCGACGTGCCGTTCACCATGGCCGACGCCACCACGCTGACCGAGGCCGGTTACGTGGGTGAGGATGTGGAAAACATCATCCTCAAGCTGCTGCAATCCTCGGAATACAATGTCGAGCGGGCGCAGCGCGGCATCGTCTATATCGACGAGGTCGACAAGATCACCCGCAAGTCGGAAAACCCCTCGATCACCCGCGACGTCTCGGGCGAGGGTGTGCAGCAGGCGCTGCTCAAGCTGATGGAAGGCACCGTCGCCTCGGTGCCGCCGCAGGGCGGGCGCAAGCATCCGCAGCAGGAGTTCCTGCAAGTCGACACCACCAACATCCTGTTCATCTGTGGCGGGGCCTTTGCCGGGCTCGACAAGATCATCGCCCAGCGGGGCAAGGGCTCGGCGATGGGCTTTGGCGCCGATGTGCGCGACAATGACGACCGTGGCGTTGGCGAGGTGTTCAAGGATCTCGAGCCCGAGGATCTGCTGAAATTCGGCCTGATCCCGGAATTCGTCGGCCGTCTGCCGGTTCTGGCCACGCTCGAGGATCTCGACGAAGACGCGCTGGTGACGATCCTGACCAAGCCCAAGAACGCGCTGGTCAAACAATACCAGCGGCTGTTCGAGCTGGAGGATACCACGCTGTCCTTTACCGATGAGGCGCTGACCGCGATTTCCAAGCGCGCCATCGAACGCAAGACCGGCGCCCGCGGCCTGCGCTCGATCCTCGAGGATATCCTGCTCGACACGATGTTCGACCTGCCGGGGATGGAAAACGTCGACGAGGTTGTCGTCAACGAAGAGGCGGTCACATCCGACGCCGCGCCGTTGATGATCTATGCCGATGCCGAGAAAACCCCCGCCACCGCCGGGTGACTGATCTCGTGGGCCGGGCGTCAGCCCGGCCTTCGCCCAACCCGGCGCGACGGAGCGGCGGGCATTGCGGCTGGATCTTTGCCGCCGCTTGATCCATACCGATCACAAGCAAATCGGAGGCTTCCATGGGTATCCTGAACACGCTTCTGCGCGCCGTGACATGGTGGAACGGATCGACGCTGAACACCCAGCTCTACACCCGTCACAACGGCGTGCAGGTAGGTGAGGACGATCAGGGGAATGTCTATTTCGAGACCCGTGATGGCAAGCGCCGCTGGGTGATGTTCAACGGTGAGGCCGAGGCCAGCCGGGTGAACCCGGAATGGCACGGCTGGCTGCACCACACGATGAAAGAGCCGCCGAACAAACGCCCGCTGCCGCACAAGGCCTGGGAAAAGCCGCACCAGGAAAACCTGACAGGCACGCCGCTGGCCTATGCGCCAGCCGGATCTTTGCGCCGGGCAGAGCCTGCCCCGCGGCAGGACTATGAGGCCTGGACCCCCGAATAAGGTCGCGCACATGTCTGAAAACAAAACCGAAGTTCTCGTCGGTGGCGCCGTTCTGGCGGTGGCGCTGGGCTTTCTGATCTATGCCGGTCAGGCCGCCGGGCTGGCCCAGGGCAGCCAGGGCTATCCGCTTCATGCGAGCTTTCGCTCGCTCGAAGGGGTGCAGGTGGGCACCGATGTGCGGCTGGCCGGAGTCAAGATCGGCACCGTCACCGACGTCGCGCTCAATGCCGAAACGTTTCGCGCCGACACGGTCTTTTCCGTCGCCAACGGCATCCAGATCCCCGATGACAGCGCGGTGGTGATCGCGCAGGAGGGGCTTTTGGGCGGCAATTTCGTGGAAATCGTGCCGGGCGGATCGCCGTTCTATTACGAGCCGGGCCAGGAAATGGAAGACACCCAAGGCGCGGTGAGCCTGATCTCGTTGCTGTTGAAATTCGTCTCCGGCGGGGAGGAGAGCTGATGAAACATCCGGTTCTGGCCGCCCTGTTCCTGGCCGCGTTCCCGCTGGCGGCGCAAGAGCCCGCCGCGCGCGGAGAAGGGGCTGTTCTGCGCGGCCTCGACAAGGTGTCGGGCGAAACCACCGATCTCGAGCTGGCCAATGGTGGCGCGACAGAGTTTGGCAATCTGCGCATCGACATGAGCGAATGCCGCTATCCCGAGGGCGACCCGTCAGGTGATGCCTATGCCTTTCTCAACATCTGGGAAAAGGGCGCCGATCAGCCGGTGTTCTCGGGCTGGATGATTGCCTCGTCGCCGGCGCTCAACGCGCTCGATCACGCGCGTTACGACGTCTGGGTCATGCGCTGCAAGACCTGATCGGCGCGCGCGAGGGGCGGCGCCAGAAACGAGGCCTCGCGCGCCGTGGCGGCGCGCAACAGCCCGTGATAGGTGGCCCGGGGCACTTCGATCGCGCCAAGTGAGGCGAGGTGATCGGTCAGGAACTGGGTGTCGAACAGGGTGAAACCACCCTGCCGCAAGCGGTCGATCAGATAGGCCAGCGCCATTTTCGAACCATCGGTGCGGCGCGAAAACATCGACTCGCCACAGAACAGCCCGCCAATGGCCAGCCCGTAGACGCCGCCGATCAGCGCATCCTCCTGCCAGATCTCCAGCGAATGGGCATAGCCATGGGCGTGCAGCGTCTGGAAAACATCGAAGATCGGCGGGTTGATCCAGGTCTCGTCGCGCTCGCCACAGGCGCGCATTACCTCGCCGAAAGCGGTGTTGATGCGCATGTCGTGCGGCGTGCGACGCAGCCGGCGGGCCAGCGACCGTGACAGGTGAAAGCCGTCGATCGGCAGGATGCCGCGGCGGCGCGGATCGACCCAGAAAACCTCCGGGTCGTCGCGCCGCTCGGCCATCGGAAAGATGCCGGCCGCATAGGCCTGAAGCACCAGGTCCGGGTCCAGCGCATGGGCCGGATCACTCATGCGGTCAGCCCAGGTTGCGGGCGAGCCACTTTTCGAGCCAGTGGATGTTGTAATCGCCGGACAGGATCGCCGGCTCTTGCAGCAGCTCGTGGAACAGCGGGATCGTGGTATCGACACCATCGACGATCAGCTCTCCCAGCGCGCGGTGCAGACGCGCCAGCGCCTCTTTCCGGTCGCGGCCGTGCACGATCAGCTTGCCGATCAGGCTGTCGTAATAGGGCGGGATGGAATAGCCGTCGTAGAGCGCCGAATCCATCCGCACGCCAAGCCCGCCGGGGGCGTGGTATTGGGTGATGCGCCCGGGGCAGGGCGAGAAGTTGGGCAGCTTCTCGGCGTTGATCCGCACCTCGATGGCATGGCCGTTGATTTCCAGCTCGTCCTGGGTGAAGGACATCGGCAGGCCCTCGGCGACGCGAATTTGCTCGCGCACCAGATCGACGCCGAAAATGCCTTCGGTGACCGGGTGTTCGACCTGAAGCCGGGTGTTCATCTCGATGAAATAGAACTCGCCATCTTCGTAGAGAAACTCGATGGTGCCGGCGCCGATATAGTTGATATTGGCCATCGCCTCGGCACAGATCTTGCCGATGCGGGCGCGTTCCTCGGGTGTAATCGACGGGCCGGGCGCCTCTTCAAACACCTTCTGGTGACGGCGCTGGAGCGAACAGTCGCGCTCAGCCAGGTGCACCGCGGTGCCCTTGCCGTCGCCAAAGACCTGAATCTCGATATGGCGCGGCTTTTGCAGGTATTTCTCGATATAGACTTCGTCGTTGCCGAAATTGGCCTTGCCCTCGGCGCGCGCGGTCATGAAGGCCTTTTCCATCTCCTTGTCGGAATTGGCCACCTTCATGCCCTTACCGCCGCCGCCAGCGGTGGCCTTGATGATCACCGGGTAGCCCATTTCCTGGCCCAGTTTCTTGGCCGTGGCCAGATCGGGCACACCGCCTTCGGAGCCGGGAACGCAAGGCACCCCGAGCTTGATCATGGTGTCCTTGGCGGTGATCTTGTCGCCCATGATGCGGATGTGCTCGGCGGTGGGGCCGATGAAGGTCAGCCCGTGATCCTCGATCACCTGCACGAAGTTGGCGTTTTCCGACAGGAAGCCGTAGCCCGGGTGAATCGCCTGGGCGCCGGTCACTTCGCAGGCGGCAATGATCGAGGGGATCGACAGGTAGCTCTGCGGCGAAGGCGGCGGGCCGATGCAGATCGATTCGTCAGCCATGCGCACATGCATCGCGTCGGCATCGGCGGTGGAATGCACCGCAACGCTGGCGATACCCATTTCACGGCAGGCGCGGATCACGCGCAGGGCAATCTCGCCACGGTTGGCAATCAGGATTTTATCGAACATCTGTGGCCCCTTACTCGAGGATCACGAGCGGCGAGCCGAATTCCACCGGGTCGCCATCGCCGACCAGGATACGGGTGACCTTGCCCGAGCGGGGGGCGGGGATGTGGTTCATGGTCTTCATCGCCTCGACGATGAGCAGCGTATCGCCCTCGGAGACGCTGTCGCCGACGCTGATGAAGCTGGGCGCGCCCGGTTCGGCCTGCATGTAGACGGTGCCGACCATGGGCGAGGCGACGGCGCCGGGGTGGTTGGCCGGATCGCTGGTGTCGGCTTCGGCAGCGGCGGCAGGTGCCGGGCTCGCGGCGGGCGCTGCGGCGGCAGGTGCCGGTGCGGCTACCTGGATCGGGGCCGCGGCCGGCGCGGCGCGGCTGACCCGCACATTCAGGCTGTCGTCCTCGCCGTATTCGCGCTTGACCTGCAATTCCGTCAGGTCGTTGTCATGCAGAAGCTTTGCGAGGGCTTCGATAAAGGTCACATCGGCGTCATGCGTATTCTTCGTCATTCTCGTTTCCACCCGTTGTTTTGCCCCGCGGGCCGGTCTTTTGCCATCTCGTCCCGAGGTTGCTTATAGGCCAGCGAAACGGCTGTGAAAAGCGATCAAACCGGCCATCGGCATGTGTGTGAACTGCCGATAACGCGGTTTGTGGGGGAAAAACAGGGGGACTCGCGAGAATTTCGACGCAGCTATCGCGCCCGGCCGGCACAGGCGGGCCGCGGGCGCGGTCAGATCGCCTTGCTCAGCCCGGGTTCGGGCGCCTCGGGGCCAGCGGCGGCGGCGTAGAGCGTGCTGGCCGGGCTGGGAGCCGGTGCACCGTTTTCCGGCCCGGCCGGGGTGGTTGACGGCGGTTCGACGGCGTGTGGCGCGGCGACGTGCGGGGCAGGGCCGTCACGCCCGCCGGGGGTCTGCGCCGTGTCATGTGCGGCTGCCGGCGCGCTGTCCGGGGCGGCATGCTCGGCGGCGGTCTCCTGCGCGCGCTGCTGTTGCTCTTCGAGCAGGGTGTTGATCTTGAGCTGAAGGATGGTTGGCGGCGCCGAGGCCTGTTCCCGGTTGCGGCCGTTGTGCCGGGGGCTGTCGCCGGCGGAATGATCGCTTCGGGCAGAGCCGGCCGCGCCCCCGGGTTGGCTGGCGGCGATACGCGTGTCGCCGGTCTGCCGCCCGAGTTCCTGGGGCAGGGCGGCGGGATGTCCGGTGGTTTGCGGTGCCGTGAGGGGCAGAGCGGCGGTGAACATCATTCTCAGCTCCGGGGTGGCTATTGGTGACAGATCCTTATGACTGTCTAAAGAATGATGAAGAGGCCTTAACAGCCGCTTAACAGCGCCGCGTCAGACCCCGGCCATTTGCCTAAAACGCGATTGACCGATCCGAGTCAAAAACCCGCGCAGCCGGGGACCGCCTGCGCGGGGTGCAATCGTTACCAGCTCCCGAAAAGAGTCAGATCGCCAGGTATTCGGCGCGTAATTCGTCGTTTTCCAGCACTTCGGCAGCGGTGCCGTCGAACACGATACCGCCGGTATCGAGGATCACCGCGCGGTCGGCCAGTTCGAGGGCACGGACCGCGTTCTGTTCCACCAGGATGGTTGTCATGCCCTGGCTCTTGATGTGCATCAGGGTCTTTTCGATCTCGTCGACGATCACCGGGGCCAGGCCCTCGTAAGGCTCGTCCAGCAGCAGCACCTTGATGTCGCGCGCCAGCGCCCGGGCGATGGCCAGCATCTGCTGCTCGCCGCCCGAGAGGGTCACGCCCTCCTGCTTGCGACGCTCGCCGAGCCGCGGAAAGAGGTCATAAAGCCGCTCGAGCGACCAGCCCACCGGCGGCGCGATCTGCGCCAGCTCCAGGTTCTCTTCGACGGTCAGCCCCGGGATGATGCGGCGATCCTCGGGCACCAGGCCGAGGCCGCTGCACGCCGCCTCGTGGCTCGCCATCTTGTGCAGCGGCTGGTGATCGAGCCAGATTTCGCCCTGGGTGACCAGCGGCGAGCCGATCCGCGCGATCGAGCGCAGGGTCGAGGTTTTGCCGGCGCCGTTGCGGCCCAGAAGCGCCAGGATCTCGCCTTCGTGGACGTTGAAGCTCACGCCCTGCACGATGTAGCTCTCGCCGTAATAGGCGTGCATGTCCCAGACCGAGAGAAAGGCCGGGGCGGTTTCGGCCATGTTGGCGTTCTTGCTGAAGTCCGGTTTGATGTTCATCTTGCGCTCCCCGTCCCGGGCTCGCCCCGGGACCTCATGGCGGTGGAGGCCCCGGAGCAGGTCCGGGGCGCGGTGATCTCGTGTCAGGCGCTTTCGCCCAGATAGGCTTCGCGCACCTTGGGGTGGCCCTTGATCTTGTCCGGCGTGTCCTCGACCAGCGGTCTGCCCTGGGCCAGCACGGTGATCCGGTCGGCGAGCGAGAACACGACATGCATGTCGTGCTCGATGATGGCGATGGTGATGTCGCGCTCGTCCTTGATCTGCTTGAGCAGGTCGATGGTGTTGTTGGTGTCGGCCCGCGCCATGCCCGCGGTCGGCTCGTCGAGCAGCAGCAGGCGCGGGTTCTGGCTGAGGCACATGGCAATCTCGAGCCGCCGCTTGTCGCCGCGCGACATCGCGGCGGCGTGCATATGCCGCTTGTCGGCCAGGTTCATCTCGGCCAGCATGTGCTCGGCCTGTTCCAGCACGTCCCGCTGGGCGAAGACACTGGAAAAGGCGTTGAGTTCGAAGGCGCCATCGCGCTTGGCGAAGATCGGGATCATCATGTTTTCCAGCACCGAGAGGTCGCCGAAGATCTCGGGCGTCTGGAACACCCGGGAAATCCCCATCTGGCAGATCTCGTAGGGCGTGCGCCCCAGCACCGACTGGCCGTCGAAGAGCACCGATCCGGTGTCGGGGATCAGCTTGCCGATCAGGCAGTTGAGCAGGGTGGACTTGCCGGCGCCATTGGGGCCGATGATGGCGTGGCAGGAGTTCTCCTGCACGCTGAGATTGACGTCGCCCAGCGCCTGCAATCCACCGAACCGCTTGCCCACGTCTTTGACTTCAAGAATACCCATGGGTCGCGCTCCTTATTCCGCGGCGTTGCGTTGCTGGGCGGCCTCGGCCTCGGGGCCGGTTGATTTGATGTCGCGGCGGCGGAACAGCCGCCCGACCCGCTGACCGCCCTCGACCAACCCGCCGGGCAGGAAGATCACCACCAGCATGAAGAGAATGCCCAGCGTCAGGTGCCAGCCCTTGCCGACAAAGGGATGCACAATTGTGACCATCAGGTTTTCCAGCCCGTCGGGCATGAAGGCGAACCAGCCGTGCAGCACATTGTCGTTGAGCTTCGAGAAGATGTTCTCGAAATACTTGATGAAGCCCGCGCCCAGCACCGGCCCGATCAGGGTGCCGGCGCCGCCGAGGATGGTCATCAGCACCACCTCGCCGGAGGCGGTCCATTGCATCCGCTCGGCGCCGGCCAGCGGATCCATCGAGGCCATCAGCCCGCCGGCCAGCCCGGCATACATGCCCGAGATCACAAAGGCCGCGAGGGTATAGGGCTTGGTGTTCAGCCCGGTGTAGTTCATCCGCTGCTGGTTCGATTTCACCGCCCGCAGCATCATGCCGAAGGGCGAGCGGAAGATGCGGATCGCCATGTAGAAGGCGGCAAGCAGGATCAGCGCGCAGAGGTAGTAGCCGGCGTTGAAGGTGAACTGCCAGTCGCCCAGGACCAGATCCCAGGACGCCCGCATCTCCAGCCCGAAGAGGGCGGGCACCGGGATGTTGCCGCCGGCGGTCTGGCTGATGCCGAGAATGCGCGGATCGTCGAGCGCCAGCTGCAACCCGGTCTCGCCGCCGGTGATCGGGGTGAACACCGAATAGGCGAGCGCAAAGGACATCTGCGCGAAAGCCAGCGTCAGGATCGAGAAGTAGATCCCCGAGCGGCGCAGCGAGACATAGCCGATGATCAGCGCGAAAACGCCGGAGAGCAGCACGCTGAGCAGGATCGCGGGGATCACGTTCATGCTCAGCAACTTGAACATCCAGACCGCCGAATAGCTGCCGACGCCCAGAAAGGCGGCATGGCCGAAGGAGAGGTAGCCGGTCAGCCCGAACAGGATGTTGAAGCCGACGGCGAAGATGCCGAAGATCACGAAGCGCTGCATCAGGTCCGGGTAGCCGGCGTTGAACTGCGCCAGCCCGCTGCTGGTGGGAAACGGGTTGAGGATGAAGGGCGCGAACAGGCAGAGCACCGCCACGATCAGCAGGAGCTTGGTGTCGGTCTTGTCTAATCCGAACATGGGGTCAGTCCTCCATCACGCCCTTGCGACCCATGAGGCCGCGCGGACGAGTGAGCAGAATGGTGATGGCGACCAGGTAGATGATGACCTGGTTGATGCCGGGAATGAGGTCGATCACCGCCGACATCGAGGCAAAGCTCTCGAGGATGCCGAGCAGGAAGCCGGCCAGCACGGCGCCGGGCAGCGAGCCCATCCCGCCGACCACGACGACCACGAAACTCAGAACCAGAAAATCCATGCCCATGTGATAGTTGGGCGAGTTGATCGGGGCGTACATCACCCCCGCAAGCCCGGCGACGGCGGCGGCGATGCCGAACATGATGGTGAAGCGGCGATCGATGTCGATGCCCAGAAGGCCCACGGTCTCGCGGTCAGCCATGCCGGCGCGCACCACCATGCCGAAGGTGGTGAACTGCAAGAAGGCAAAGACCGCGCCGATGATCAGCGCCGCAAAGGCGAAATAGACCAGCCGCCAGTAGGGATAGATGATCTGGTTGGCCTCGAAGCCCACCATCGCGCCGAAATCGAACGAGCCGCGAAAGACATCGGGGGCCGGGGTCGGGATCGGATTGGCGCCGTAGAAATACTTGATGACCTCCTGCAAGACGATGGCCAGGCCGAAAGTGACGAGGATCTGGTCGGCATGGGGGCGCTTGTAGAAATGCTTGATCAGCCCGCGCTCCATCACGAAGCCCACCAGCAGCATCACCGGGATCGAGAACAGGATCGCAAGCGGCACCGCCCAGTCGATCAGCGCGTCGCCCACCACCGGGCCAAAGAAGTCATGCGCATACGGCACCTCGACCTTGAGCGGATTGCCGAGGAAGTCGGTCTGCGTCTCGTCGATGGTGGTGCGGCTGAGGGTCAGAATCCGACTCAGGGTGACGGCACAGAAGGCGCCGATCATGAACAGCGCACCATGGGCAAAGTTCACCACCCCCAGGGTGCCGAAGATCAGTGTCAGCCCCAGAGCGATCAGCGCATAGGCCGAGCCCTTGTCGAGGCCGTTGAGTATTTGAAGAATGATTGCGTCCATGAGACCCACCCCGGCGGTTGCATGTCGGGGCCCGGCAATCCGCGCGGGGCCCCGATGTCCTGGAAAGAAATCGGCCCGGACTGCTTGGAAACGTCCGGGCCCGGCGTATCAGGCGCCGTTGTTGCAGGTGCCGAGCGCGCCGCCGGAGAACTGCGGGTGGTCCGGCGCATAGGTGACCTGCGACGCCGGGGTGACCTCGACGATCTCGAGCAGGTCGAAATCCGAAGTCGGGTTCTCCTTGCCTTTCACCACGAGCACGTCCTTGAAGCATTGGTGGTCTTCGGCGCGGTAGAGCGTCTTGCCGTTGCCGAGCCCGTCGAACTCGTAGCCCTCGAGCGCTTCGGCCACCGCGCAGGGCGCGAAGGAGCCGGCCCGCTCGACCGCATCGGCATACAGCAGGGTCTGCACGTAGCAGGTATGCGCCGCCTGCGACGGCGGGAAGCCGTATTTGGTGCCGAAGGACTTGACGAAGGCCTTGGAGCCCTCATCCTGCAATGACCAGTGCCAGTTGGTGGAGCCGAAGATGCCCTTGACGTTGGCACCGGCACCCTTGGCCATCAGGCGCGAATAGAGCGGCACGACAATCTCGAAGTTCTTGCCGTTGACCTGCTTGTCACGCAGACCGAACTGCACCGCGTTGGTCAGCGAGTTGACCATGTTGCCGCCGTAGTGGTTCAGCACCAGCACGTCGGCGCCCGATTGCAGAACCGGCGCGATATAGGAGGAGAAGTCGGTCTGGGTGAGTGGCGTCTTGACGGTGTTGACGGTCTCCCAGCCCATCGCCTCGGTCGAGGATTTGACCGCTTCCTCGGTGGTGTAGCCCCAGTTGTAGTCGGCGGTCAGGTGATAGGCCTTGCGGTCCGAGCCATACATCTTCTCGAGCACCGGAGCGAGCGCCGCGCCGGACATGTAGGAGTTGAAGAAGTGGCGGAAGCCGTTGGCGCGCTTGTCCTTGCCGGTGGTGTCGTTGGAGTGGGTGAGACCGGCCATGAAGATCACGCCCGCCTCCTGGCAGAGCGCCTGCACCGCCACCGCCACGCCCGAGGACGAGCCGCCGGTGATCATGATGGCGCCGTCCTTCTCGATCATCGACTTGGCGCTGGCGCGGGCGGCGTCGGATTTGGTCTGGGTGTCGCCGGTGACATATTCGACCTTCTTGCCGAGGATGCCGTTGCCCTGAAGCGCGTTCGACGAGAAGGTGCCCATCATGCCGCCATCGCCGCCGCCGTTCAGATGCTCGACCGCCAGCTCATAGGCGCGCAGCTCGTCGGCGCCCTCGTCGGCATAAGGCCCGGTCTGCGGCACGTTGAAGCCCAGCGTCACTGTCGCGCCGGCGGGCGCGTTGGTAAAGCCGGAATGGCTGGCGGCGGTCAGGATCGTCGGCAGCGCGAGGCCGCCGGCGGTCATCGCGCCCGTGCGCAGCACGCCGCGTCGCGTGAAGTTCGATTTGGACATGGATATCCTCCCGTTTGATGATTGGTGCCCCTCGGGGCTCCTCTTCCCCGGGGCACATGGCACTTTTCGTGCAGGGCCATTATCGCGGCAGCTCAGAAAATTTCGCAACAAGGGCTTTTGATGGAAGGTTTTTTTTGTAAAGAAATGGACTATGCAGGGGCAGAATTTGTAAATAACTTATTCTGCGACGCAGAACGCCCTTGAAACTTCCGGGGAAATGCCCATGGCCCGCGACACTCTGACAGGCACCCGCATCCGCGAGCGGCGCACCGCGCTCCGGCTCAAGCAGGCCGAGCTTGCCGAGGCGGCGGGTATCTCGGCCTCCTACCTCAATCTGATCGAACACAACCGCCGCAGAATCGGCGGAAAATTGCTGCTTTCGATCGCCCGCATCCTCGAGGTCGAGCCCTCGGCGCTTGTCGAGGGCGCCGAGGTGGCGCTGATCGCGGCGCTGCGCGAGGCCGCCGCGGCGCGCCCCGATCTCAAGGCCGAGCTCGACCGGATCGACGAATTTGCCGGTCGCTTTCCCGGTTGGGCGGCGCTTCTGGCCGACAGCCGCAAGCGGATCGACGCGCTGGAACGCACGGTCGAGACCCTGACCGACCGGCTCACCCATGACCCGCATCTCGCCGCCTCGCTGCACGACATGCTCTCGACCGTGACCTCGATCCGCTCCACCGCCGGCATCCTCGCCGAGACCGGCGAGATCGAGCCGGAATGGCGCGACCGGTTCCACCGCAACATCAACGAGGATGCCCGCCGGCTGGCGGAAAGCTCGACCGCGCTGGTGCGCTACCTCGATTCCGCTGACAGCGAGGCCAACCTGACCTCGCCGCAGGAAGAGGTGGAGGCCTTTCTCGAGGAAAACGCCTATCACTTCCCGGTGCTCGAGGAGGGAAGCCGCACGGTGGACGAGATCGTCGACGGCTCGGCGTCGCTCACCATGGCGGCCTCGCGCGATGCCATGCGGCGCTATCTGTCGCGCTACGCCCGCGACGTGACCCGCATTCCCCCCGCGCCGCTGCGCGATTTCGTCGCCGCCCAGGGATTCGACCCGGCGGCCCTGGCGCAGGCCTTCGACGCCCCGCTGGGCAGCGCGCTGCACCGGCTGGCGACCCTGCCGGCCGAGGCCGGGCTGGGGCCGCTCGGGCTTGTGATCTGCGACGCCTCGGGCACCTTGCTGTTCCGCAAGCCGCTCGACGAGTTCCCGCTGCCGCGCTTCGGCGCCGCCTGCGCGCTCTGGCCGCTGTTCACCGCGCTGACCCGGCCGGCGCAGCCGATCTATCGCCTGGTCGAACAATCCGCCCGCGAGGCGCGGCGCTTCGAGACCTTCTCGGTGGCCGAGCCCACCGGCGGCATGCGCTTCGGCGATGTGGCGCGGATCGAGGCGGTGATGCTGTTCCGCCCGAGCTTCGACAGCCAGCGCGCGGGGCAGACCGGCCAGGCCCCGGTGCCGATCGGCGTCTCCTGCCGGATCTGCGCCCGCACCGGATGCAGCGCCCGGCGCGAGCCCTCGGTGCTGGCCGAAGGGCTGTGACCGGCCCCGGGCCGACGCTCCTGCTTCCTCTTGCCGAAAATACCCTCGGGGGAGGCCGCAGGCCGGGGGCAGAGCCCCCGGGGACGCGCCGGCGCCCAGAAAGCGTTTTGACTTGCCCCGGAAATCGGCCGATAAAGCCGGGATAATATAAGTGCGCGGCGCTGACCTGGGGAGGAGGACGCGATGGGCAAACGGGTTCTCGTCATCGAGGACGAGCCGAATATCATCGAGGCGATCAAGTTTTTCCTGTCCCGCGACGGCTGGGAGGTCTTCACCCATTCCAACGGTCACGACGCGCTCGAGGCGGTGGACCGGCGGGCGCCGGATCTGCTGATCCTCGATGTCATGCTGCCCGGCCGCTCGGGCTATGAAATCCTGCGCGAACTCCGGGCACAGGAACGCTGGGCGAAGCTGCCGGTGCTGATCCTCACCGCCCGCGGCCAGACAAAAGACCGCGAGATGGCGGCGGCGGCGGGGGCCAGCCGCTTCATGACCAAGCCGTTCTCCAACACCGACATTCTCGAAGCCGTGCGCGAGCTGGCCGAGGCATGAGCGACCGGCCCCGGCATCTGTTTGTCGAGCGCCAGACCTATCGCCGGCGCCGGCTTCAGGATGCGGCGCGGTTCCTGCCGGTGCTGGGCATCGTGCTGATGATGGTGCCGCTGCTCTGGTCCGAAGGCGCCGAGGGCGTGACGATGTCGGGCGCGGTGATCTATCTCTTTCTGATCTGGGCGGCGCTGGTGGCGGCGGCGATGGTGCTTTCGCTCTATCTGCACGACGACCGGAGCGAGCCCGAGGACAGCCCGCCGGAAAGCCGGCGGGAGGCCGGCAGATGAACACCGTCAACCTGCTGATCCTGGTCTGCACGGTCTATGTGGCGCTGCTCTTCCTCGTCGCCTTCGTGGCCGAGCGCAGCGCCATGCGCGGCCGCGGCCGCTGGCTGCGCTCGCCGATGGTCTACACCCTGTCGCTGTCGATCTATTGCACCGCCTGGACGTTTTACGGCGCCGTCGGCTATGCCGCGCGATCGGGGCTTGAATATATCACCATCTACCTCGGGCCGACCATCGTGATGATCGGCTGGTGGTGGGTGCTGCGCAAGCTGGTGCGGGTCGGCCGGGCGCAGCGGGTGACCTCGATCGCCGACCTGATCTCGGCGCGGTTCGGCAAGTCGAACCTGCTCGCGGTCGGTGTCACCATCCTCGCCGTGGTCGGCACCACGCCTTACATCGCGCTGCAATTGCAATCGGTGACCCTGTCCTTCGCCTCTTTCGCCGATGCGGTGGGCCAGCCCGGGCCGGGGGACGGCGCGCGCGCCTCGACGGCGCTCTGGGTGGCGATGGGGCTGGCGCTCTTTACCGTGCTCTTCGGCACCCGCAATCTCGATGCCAACGAACGTCACCACGGCGTCGTCATGGCCATCGCCGTCGAGGCGGTGGTCAAGCTGGTGGCGTTACTGGCGGTGGGCGTCTTCGTGGTCTGGGGCCTTTCCGGCGGGGTGAACGAGACCCTGGCGCGGATCGATGCCTCGAAGATCGGCAACTGGCAGATGGACGGCGGCCGCTGGGCGGCGCTGACCTTCCTGTCGGCGGCGGCCTGCCTCTGCCTGCCGCGGATGTTTCAGGTGATGGTGGTGGAAAACGCCGACGAGGCGCATCTGCGCACCGCCTCCTGGGCCTTTCCCGGCTATCTGCTGCTGATGAGCCTGTTTGTCGTGCCGATCGCGGTGATGGGGCTCGAACGGCTGCCCGAGGGCGCGAACCCCGATCTCTTTGTCCTCACCCTGCCGCTGGCCGAGGGCCAGACCGCATTGGCGATCTTTTCCTTTCTCGGAGGCTTTTCCTCGGCGACCTCGATGGTGATCGTGGCGGCGTTGGCGCTGGCGACCATGGTGTCGAACCATATGGTGATGCCGCTCTGGCTGCGCTGGACCGGCGGGCGGGCCAGCGTATCGGGGGACGTGCGCCATGTGGTGCTGCTGTCACGGCGGATTTCCATCGCCGGGGTGGTGGCGCTGGGATACGTCTATTACCGCACCACCGGCGGCGGCGCGGCGCTGGCCTCGATCGGGCTGGTCAGTTTCGCCGGGGTGGCGCAGGTGTTGCCGGTGATGATCGGCGGGCTCTACTGGCGTGGCGCGACACGGCTTGGCGCGCTGGCGGGGCTGAGCGTCGGCTTCGGGCTCTGGGGCTACGCGCTGTTCCTGCCGAGCCTCGGCGGCGGGATCATGCCGCAGGACATCCTCGCGAACGGCCCGCTCGGCATCGCCTGGCTGCGGCCGCAGGCGCTCTTTGGCATCGAGGGGCTCGATCCGCTGGTGCATGCGGTGCTCTGGTCGCTTCTGCTCAATGCGCTGACCTTCTTCACCGTGTCGCTCGCCACGTTCCCGACGCCGCTGGAGCGGCTTCAGGGGGCGCAATTCGTCAATGTGCTCAATCAGGCCGGCTCGGCGCGTAGCTGGTCGGCCGGGGCGGCGCAGGCCGAGGACCTGATGGTCATGGCGCAGCGTATCCTCGGCGCGCCCGAGGCGCAGGCGTTTTTCGAGCAGGAGGCGGAACGGCAATCGGGCCGGGCGGTGCGCCCCGGCGCCCTGCCGGAGCCGAACCCGGATTTCCTGCAACGGCTGGAGCGCGAGCTGTCGGGCTCGGTCGGGGCGGCCACGGCGCATGCCATGGTGGCGCAGATCGTCGGCGGCGCCAGCGTCTCGGTGCGGGAACTGCTGGCGGTGGCCGACGAAACTGCGCAGATGATCGAATATTCCGACCGGCTCGAGGCGCAGTCCAAGGAACTGGCCGCCACCGCCGCCAAGCTGCGCGAGGCCAATGACAAGCTGACCCGGCTGTCGGTGCAGAAGGACGCCTTCCTGAGCCAGATCAGCCACGAGCTGCGCACGCCGATGACCTCGATCCGGGCGTTTTCCGAGATCCTGCGCGACACCGCCGATGTCTCGCCCGAGGAACAGCGGAAATATTCGTCGATCATCCATGACGAATCCGTCCGGCTGACCCGGCTGCTCGACGATCTGCTCGATCTCAGCGTGCTGGAGAACGGCCAGGTCAACCTCAACATCCGCCAGGGCGATCTGCGCGAGGCGCTGGACAAGGCGGTTTCGGCCGCCGCCGCCGAAGGCGATGCCGGGCTGCGGGTGCTGCGCGAGGATGCCGCCGCCCCGATCCGGCTGGAAACCGATTTCGACCGGCTGGGGCAGGTCTTCATCAATCTGATCGCCAATGCCCGCAAATATTGTGACGCCGCGGCGCCGGAATTGCGGATCACCACGCGGCCGCTCTCCGACGGGCAGGTGCAGGTGGATTTCGTCGACAATGGCTCGGGCATTCCGCTCGAGGCGCGCGACCTGATCTTCGAGAAATTCGCCCGTGCCAGCCCGCAGAGGGCCGGCGGCGCCGGGCTGGGCCTGTCGATCTGCCGCCAGATCATGGAGCGGCTGGGCGGGGCGGTGGATTACCTGCCGTCGGAGCGCCATGCGCATTTCCGCGTCACCTTGCCTGCCACTGCCGCGGGTGCGCGGCCGGCACGGGGTAAGCCGAAGTTAACCAATTGACGGCATAGATCATCTGGTATGAGCACAGAGCCCGCCGGGCTCGCGATGACCGGGAAATCATGGCTGACACCCAACGCAAGAATCTGCTCCGGGATCTGGCCTCTGCCGCGCGCAGGGCGCAGGAGGTGCGGGAAATGTCGCCGGCCCGGGCGCTGCGACTGGGGCTGGCCCGCGCTGCCGCGCAGCTCTATGAGCTGCCGGTGCAGGTCACCGAGGTCAAGAGCACGGGGCTCGGCGGCGAGGAGGTTGCCGCCGCCTGCGGCCCGGACATGCTGCTGGCGCTGCTCGACGGGCCGGATGGTGCGCGCGGCGCAGTGGCGCTGAACCGGGCAATGGTGGCGGCGTTGATCGAGGTGCAGGTCATGGGCGTGGTCAGCACCCTCGAGCTGTCCGACCGGGCGTTGACGCCGACCGACGCCGCGATGGTGGCGCCCTGGCTGGATGCCGCTCTGGAACGGGTCGACCTTGCGCTTGCGGAGGGGCTGCCCGAGGGGACCGGCCCGGACTGTGGCAAGGCGGGCGACTGGCTGGTGGGCTACCGATTTGGCGCCATGGCCGAGGATGCCCGCGCGCTGGCGCTGGCGCTCGACGCGACCCGGTTTCACCTGCTGCGGCTGACGGTGGATGTGGCGCTGGGCCGACGGACCGGCGAGATCGCGCTGCTGCTGCCGGCCGCCGACATGGCCGAGCGCCGGAACCAGGCCGAACCCGCCGCAACGGCGGGCGAGAGTTTCTTGCAGGTTCCGGCCGAGCTGCGGGTCGTTGCCGGGCGCCTGTCGCTGCCCTTGTCGCGCGCCGGGGCATTGCGGCCCGGCGATGTGCTGCCGCTGGACCGGCTGGCGCTGGCCACGGCCGAACTGCGATCGGTTGACGGCACCCTGGCCGGGCAGGCGCGGCTGGGTCGCGTGGGCGAGCATTGGGCGGTGCGCTTTGGCCCGGCCGCGCGGCCCGAGCCCCCGGCCGAGCCGGTGGCGGATACACCAGCGCGCAGCGCGCCCGCCGGACCGGCGCGGCAGGCGCCGAAAGAGCAGGTGACGGCGCTGCCCGAACTGCCGCCCATGGATTTCGACGACCCGCCGGAGCCGGACACCGCGCCGGTGGCCTTGGACGGGACGCAGGAACTGGGCAATGCCGGGTTCGAATGATCCCGGCGGCGGGTTCAGATCTGCCGCATCAGGTCGAGCTGCGGGCGCAGACCGGCGAGGTCGTAGCCGCCCTCGGCAGCTTTGGCGAGGATCTCGTCGGTCGAGCGGTCGCCGGCCATCGCCTGTGCCAGAGACCAGATCACCGTGCAGCGCGTGCCAGAGGCGCAATAGGCCAGAACCGGCCCCTTTGCCTCGGCCACGAGCCGCGCCTGTTCAGCGATATTGTCCGGCGTCATGGTCTGATGGGTGAGCGGCAGGACGTGAAAGTCGAGCCCGGCCGCCTCGGCCGCCTGCCGCATCGCCTCGGCCTGAAGCGCCGGCGGCACCTCGGCATCGGGGCGGTTGCAGATGAGGGTCGAAAACCCCGCCTCGGCCAGCGCGGCGGCGTCTTCGGGCGTGATCTGGGGAGAGACGTGATAGCTCTCGTCAATGTGCCTGATATCCATGATGCCCTATTAGGCCGGCGCGCCGTATCTGTCCAGTTGCCCTCTGATCGCCGGCGCCGCGAACATCCCGGCAAGCATCGCCGCGACAAAGACCGCATGGCCCCAATGGCCAAATCCCAGCGCCGCAATGGAGGGGCCGGGGCAGAGCCCGGAGAGCCCCCAGCCCATGCCGAAGAGCACCGAGCCCAGCACCAGGTTGCGGCCGAGCTTCGGCTCTGGCGGGGCGGGGAAGCTGCCTCCGGTCAGCGGCGTGCCACGCCGGGTCAGCCGCCAGGCCAGCGCCATCGGCACGATCGCGCCGCCCATGACAAAGGCCAGCGTCGGATCCCAATCGCCAAAGACATCGAGCCAGCCCTGCACCTTGGCGGTGTCGGTCATGCCCGAGATGAACAGCCCGGCGCCAAACAGCGACCCGGCCAGCAAAGCCATCAGATACCGCATCAGATCACTCCCAGAAGGTGGCGGAACAACACGACCGTCAGCGCCCCGGCGCCGATATAGAACACCGTGGCGACGATGCCGCGCAGCGACAGCCGCGAAATGCCACAGACGCCATGGCCGGAGGTGCAGCCATTGGCCAGCCGGGTGCCGATGCCGACCAGCAGCCCGGCCGCCACCAGCACCGCCGGGTTGGTTGTCAGATGGGTGTCGGCCTCGGGAAACAGCGGCAGGAGCAGCAGCGGCAGGACAAAGACCCCGGCGAGAAAGATCAGCCGTTCCCCGACGGTGCCGCGACCGCTGCCATCGACCAGTCCACCAATGATGCCGCTGGCGCCCATGATCCGGCCGTTGCCGAGCAGGTACACCGCGCCGCCGCTGCCGATCAGCAGCCCGCCGACCAGCCCCCAAATCCAATCCGCTTCCATTCGTGCCGACCTTTTCCTGCGCCGGGCCGGTCTTCGGCCCGTCCTTCGAATACTTCATATATTGATAATGGAATGTGTTTCAAGGGGGGACATGCCGCGCCCGGATTGACGCGGGCTTGATGTGGGTCAACGCGCGCCCGACGGCATTGCCGACATACTGGGCAGCGCCGAGGAAAAAGAGCAAAAACCCACCGAAAATCGCCCGAAATACAACCCATGCGTGCAGAAACTGTTACTCGAATCTGAGAGTGTGCTACTGTCGCAGCTACGGGGAGGACCAAAATGACCAGGATGCAATATCAGACATTGATCGCCGACATCGAAGCCCAGATCGCCGCCAGCGGCCCCTTGGACAAGGACCGTCTGCGCGCCCATCTGGCCGCGATGAAGCAAAAGGCGGGGACCGACCGCGTCCACTTTGGCCGCTATGGCACGCGGCCCGAGCAGGACCGCTTCGAGGAAGAGGTCGAAGCGCAGTTCGACAATCTTCCGGTCTGAGAGAACCGGGGCCTGCCCCCCGGGGGCGGGCCTCATTCCGGCGCGATCGCAGCCGTCCTCAGCCGAGGGAAATGCCGACGATCACCATCATCAGCCCGATCACCGACAGAAACAGCGATCCGAGATTGCGCGGCAGCACCCGCTGCATCACCGCGCGCATCTCTGCATCGTCAAGGCCGGCCCTGCGCGCACGCATCACGGTGACGATGCACCAGACCAGCCCGAGCAATCCCACCACCGACAGCGCGGCGCCGCCCCAGATCAGCCAGTCCATATCTCGTCTCCTGCGCAATTTCGCGCTTCGGTAATAGAAGCGGCGTGCCATCGCAAGGGTCTTGCGGTAAAGGCGCGGCAAAGCTAGCAACACCTGAAAACAGGCAGGAGCACATCATGGACGTGACCGAGAACGAGAATGGTATCCCCGACAGCTACAAGGTGACCGCCGGCGAGCTGCGCCAGTTCATCGAACGCTTCGAGCGGCTGGACCAGGAAAAGAAGGACATCGCCGAACAGCAGAAAGAGGTGATGGCCGAGGCCAAGGCACGCGGATATGACACCAAGGTCATGCGCAAGGTGATCGCGCTGCGCAAGCGCGACAAGGACGACATCGCCGAGGAAGAGGCGGTGCTCGAGATGTACAAGGAAGCGCTGGGCATGTCCTGAGCCCATGCACTGGGTCAAGATCATACATCTGCTCTGCGTCATGGGCTGGATGACCTCGATCTTCGCGGTCCCGCGCGCGCTGATCTATTGGAAGCGCGAATGGGCGCGGCTGGGGGAATTCGGCCCGCTGGGCGATCTGACCTATCGGCTCTATCGGTTTTCTGCCGGGCTCGGCGTCATCGCGCTTTTGACCGGGCTCTGGCTGGGATGGGCCTGGGCCTTCGCGCCCTGGGTCTGGGTCAAGCTGGGCCTGGTGGCACTGTTGGCCGGGCATTACGTCCTGACCGGCCGCATGGTGGCGCGGGCCCGGCTGGGCGAGTTCCGCGAAAGCGATCTTTACCTGCGGGTTTTTAACGAAATCAGCGTGTTGGGCGTGGTTGCCGTGCTCTGGGTGGTGGTGGTCAAACCGTTCTGACCGGGCTTTGGCTTGTGGAGGTCCGGCACAGGGCCTACCTTCCGCCCCAGACCCATACGGAGCAGGCCCGCCATGAAAGACGCATCCCCCCAGACCATCTATCTCAAGGATTACACGCCCTTCGGATTCACCGTTGAAAGTGTCGAGCTGACCTTTCGGCTGGCGCCGCATGCGACGCGGGTGCTGTCGAAGATCCGCTTTGCGCCCAACCCCGAGGCGACGGACCGGACCTTCTTTCTGCACGGCGAAGATCTGCGCCTGATCTCGGCCAGGATCGACGGCAGGGAGGTCAACCCCGAGCTCAGCGACAGGGGGCTGACCTGCGCCGTGCCCGAGCGCGCCTTTACCTGGGAGGCCGAGGTCGAGATCGACCCGGCCAACAATACCGCGCTCGAAGGCCTCTACATGTCGTCGGGGATGTATTGCACCCAATGCGAGGCCGAGGGCTTTCGCAAGATCACCTTCTACCCCGACCGGCCCGACGTGATGTCGGTCTTTACCGTGCGGATCGAGGGCGATCTGCCGGTGATGCTGTCGAACGGCAACAAGGCGGGGCAGGGCGCGGGCTGGGCCGAATGGCACGATCCCTGGCCGAAACCGGCCTATCTCTTTGCGCTGGTGGCGGGCGATCTGGTCAACCACCCCGACAGTTTCACCACCGGATCGGGACGCGCGGTCGAGCTGAACATCTGGGTGCGTCCGGGCGATCTGCACAAATGCGCCTTTGGCATGGAGGCGCTCAAACGCTCGATGACCTGGGATGAAGAGGTCTATGGGCGTGAATATGACTTGGACATCTTCAACATTGTGGCCGTGGATGACTTCAATATGGGGGCGATGGAGAACAAGGGTTTGAACATTTTCAACTCTTCGGCGGTTCTGGCCAGCCCCGAGACCGCGACCGATGCGAATTTCGAACGTATCGAGGCGATCATCGCGCACGAGTATTTTCACAACTGGACCGGCAACCGCATCACCTGCCGCGACTGGTTCCAGCTCTGTCTGAAAGAGGGGCTGACGGTGTTCCGCGATGCGCAGTTCACTTCGGATGTGCGTTCGGCCCCGGTCAAGCGGATCGGCGATGTCATGGACCTGCGCGGCCGGCAGTTTCCCGAGGACAACGGGCCGCTGAGCCACCCGGTTCGGCCGGAGAGTTTTCAGGAAATCAACAATTTCTACACTGCCACGGTCTATGAAAAGGGCGCCGAGGTGATCGGCATGCTGAAACGGCTGGTCGGAGAGGAGGCGTATTACAAGGCGGTCGAGCTGTATTTCGAGCGTCATGATGGCGATGCGGCGACGATCGAGGATTGGCTCAAGGTGTTCGAGGACACCACGGGCCGCGATCTCGGCCAGTTCAAGCGCTGGTATTCGCAATCCGGCACCCCGCGGCTGACGGTCGAGGAGGCCTGGGAGCCGGGCGAGACCGGGGCGGAAGGCGTTCCCGCGTCCCGGCCCCCGAGCCAGGACCTCGCCGCCGAACAAGGGGCAAGCGATGATTCAAAGGGAAGCCAAGGGGCCCCGGATCAGGTCCGGGGCGCGGCGCGCGATCAGGCTTCGGGCGGGGCTGCGCCGACCGGCGGCGGCACCTATACGCTGACCTTCCGGCAGGAGACGCGGCCGACGCCGGGGCAGGAGGAGAAACTGCCACAGGTCATCCCGATCGCCGTCGGGCTTCTGGGGCCGAACGGCGCCGAGGTGCGGCCGACCGAAGTGCTCGAGATGGCTCAGGCCGAACAGAGCTTTCGCTTCACCGGGCTGGCGACGAAGCCGGTGCCGTCGATCCTGCGCGATTTCTCGGCGCCGGTGATCCTCGAGCGCAGCCTGACCAGCACCGAGAACGCCTTTCTGCTGGCGCATGACACCGATCCTTTCAATCGGTGGGAGGCCGGGCGCAACCTGGCCCGGGCAACCTTGCTCGACATGGTGACGGGCGATGCACGGCCGGATGCGGACTACCTCGACGGGCTTACCGCCGTGCTGCGCGACGGGGGGCTCGATCCGGCGCTGCGGGCGCAGATGCTGGCGCTGCCGACGCAATCCGAAATCGCGCAGATGCAGCATGATCGCGGTCAGACCCCCGACCCTGAGGCGATCTATACCGCGCATGAGACGCTCAAGCTGCGGATGGCCGAGCATTTGCAGGATCTTCTGCCGGTGCTCTACGCCGAGAACCAGATCGAGGCGCCGTATCGCCCCGACGCCGACCAGGCAAGCAAACGCGACCTGAGCACGGCAGTGCTGGGGCTGCTCAGCCGGATCGACGGCGGTGCCCAGGCGGCACAGCAATATGCGCGGGCCGACAACATGACCTTGCAGCTCTCGGCGCTCGCAGGTCTGCTGATCGCCGGCAAGGGCGAGGCCGAGCTCGAGGCATTCCAGCAGCAATGGAAGGATGACCGTCTGGTGATGGACAAGTGGTTCGGCTTGCAGGTGAGCCATGCCGCGCCCGCCCGGGCGGCCGAGGTGGCCGAACGGCTGACCCGGCACCCGGATTTCACCCTGACCAACCCGAACCGGTTCCGCGCCGTGCTGGGCGCGCTGGGCATGAACCACGCGGGCTTTCACCATGGCTCGGGCAAGGGCTATGCGCTGGTGGCCGACAAGCTGATCGCGCTCGATGCCAAGAACCCGCAGACCACCGCGCGGATGTGCGCGCTGTTCCAGACCTGGCGGCGCTACGACGCGTCTCGTCAGGCCCATGCCAGGGCGGCGCTCGAGCGGATTGCGGCCACCCCGGGGCTCAGCCGCGACACCACCGAAATGGTCACCCGGATGCTTGCCGGCGCCTGATGCCGACGCGCGCCTCCCGGCCGGTCCGGGCCGGGGGGCGGCGGGTTTTGGCGCATCAAACGGCTTTTTGCCCCGCCGGGCTTTCCTCGGACCGAATTCGCGCCATATGTCATGAAGCTGTTGCTTAGCCATGACGATTTGGGCGAATGAGAGATCGCATAGACCCACTGATTCAAGAGCGCGCCAACTGGCTCTTTGCCGACCGCTTGCAGGCGCGACTGGCCCGTCGCCTCCTCGACCGCATGTTGAGTTACGAGGACACCATTGCGCTGGCCACGGAGCTGCGCGACAGCCCCTATCCCGAGATCATGGATCGCATGGGTCGGCTTCTGGCGCGGCGGGTCGAGGCCAGCGGGCTCGAGAACATTCCCGCCAGCGGGCCGGCGCTGATCGTCGCCAACCATCCGACAGGCATTGCCGATGGCATCGTGTTGCACCGGCTTCTGGCCCGCAAACGCCCCGACAGCTATTTCTTTGCCAATCACGACATCCTGCGCGTGCTGCCGCAGATGGAGGGGATGATCGCCCCGGTCGAATGGCGCAAGGAAAAGCGCAGCCATGCCAAGACGCGACAGACCATGGCCTATACCAGCAAGGCGGTCAAAGAGGGCCGGTTGGGGGTGATCTTTCCCTCCGGCCGCCTGGCCAAGCGGCGCGGCCTGAGGCTTTATGAACGGCCGTGGATGTCCTCGCCGGTGACCCTCGCGCGCAAGTTCGGCCTGCCGGTCATCCCGCTGCGGATGGAGGCGCGCAATTCCGCGCTGTTCTACCTGTTCGACGCGATCCACCCCACCTTGCGCGACATCACCCTGTTTCACGAGACGCTGAACAAGCATCGCCAGACCTTCCGCATCCAGGTCGGCACGCCGATTGCCGCCGCCGATCTTCCGGCCAGGCCGGAAGAGGGGATCGCCATGCTGCGCGAGGCGACCCTGTCGCTGGCCGGGGGGCGGTCGGATTACGAACGCGCCGTGCCGCTGGTACATGCGCCGGAACTGGCCTGACGGCTGCCGCCGGCGTCTGGCAATCCGCTACATCTGGCCGCCGGCGATCTCGATGGTCTGGCCATTGACGCTTTGCGAGCCCGGCCCGCAGAGCCAGAGCGCCGCCGCCGCAACCTCTTCGGCGTCCAGCAGCCGCCGGTGGCGGTTGGCCTTGACCATCACCGCCAGCGCATCCTCTGCACTCATCCCGGTGCGTTCGGCAATGCTGCTCTGGTTGCGGCTGACAATCTCGGTGTCCACATAGCCGGGGCAGAGCGCATTGAAGGTAAACGGCGTGCCGAGGAAATCCTCGCTCAGGCCGCGGATCAGCCCGACCAGCCCGTGTTTCGAGGCGGTATAGGCCGGCGCGCCACGCAACCCGCGGATGCCGGCAATCGACGAGACGGCGATGACCCGGCCCCAGTCGGTTTCGGTCATCGAGGGCAGGCAGGCGCGGATGGTCAGAAAGGCACCGTCGAGATTGGTGCGCATCGTGTGCCGCCAGGCGTCCAGATCGGTCTTGCGGATCGACTGGCCTTCGGCAATCCCGGCATTGGGCACGCAGATTTGCACCGGGCCCCGCGCCGCCACCGCCTGCGCAACGCCTCGGGTCACCGAACTTTCCTCGGTCACATCCATCACCAGCGGATGCAGCCCGGGGCCGGCGACCGCCTCCAGCACTTCGGCCCGGCGGCCGGTGATAGTCACCTCAGCGCCGGCCCCGGCCAGCGCCTGCGCGATCGACAGCCCGATGCCGGTGCCGCCACCGGTGATCACGGCGTGTTTTCCCTCGAGCATGTCGTCTCCTTCGCTGTGTCGCCAACCTGCGCTGCAATGCCGCCTTTTGGCAAGCAGGCCGCGCCCCTGCTACGGGGCAAATGACGATGGCGGCGCGCCCGGGCGCGGGCCTGAGGCCGGGCAAGGTTTCCTCTGGTGGCGTCGAATCTGCACGATAATTCGTCAATATTCGTGAATTACGTGGCGGCATGGACATGCCGCAACGCAACAAATATGAAGTTGCGGCAGGGAATCGACCTGTGTTCTTTCATCTCGACAGAAGTCGCGTTGAAATATAATTGCGCAGCGGATATTGCGCAATGGAACGACGTAACCGACGAAGGAAACGCACACGTGAAAATCGGGACGCCACGAGAGATACTGAACGGCGAGAACCGGGTCGCCATGACGCCGGACAGCGCGACGCAGTTGCAGAAGCTGGGCTACGAGTGCCTGGTCGAGACCGGGGCCGGGGCGAAAGCCGGGTTCTCAGATGATCTCTACCGCGAGGCGGGTGTCACCGTCGTCGACAGCGCCGAGGCGCTCTGGGGCACGGTCGACATCATTGCCAAGGTGCGGATTCCGACCACCGAAGAGCTGGACTATCTGACCGAAGACAAGACGCTGATTTCCTTCTTCAATCCGGCCGGGAACGAAGAGGGCATGGAGGCCGCCAAGGCCAAGGGCGCCTCGGTCATCGCGATGGAGATGGTGCCGCGTATCTCGCGTGCGCAGAAGATGGACGCCTTGTCGTCGATGGCCAATATCGCCGGTTACCGCGCGGTGATCGAGGCCGGCAACAACTTCGGCCGCTTCTTCACCGGTCAGGTGACGGCCGCCGGCAAGGTGCCCCCGGCCAAGGTTCTGGTGGTCGGCGCCGGTGTGGCCGGTCTGGCCGCAATCGGTACCTCGACCTCGCTTGGCGCGATCACCTATGCCTTCGACGTGCGGCCGGAAGTGGCCGAACAGGTCGAATCGATGGGGGCCGAGTTTGTCTATCTCGACTTCGAGGAAGAACAGGCCGACGGCGCCGCCACCGGCGGCTATGCCGCGGTCTCCAGCCCGGAATTCCGCGAGGCCCAGCTGGCCAAGTTCCGCGAGCTGGCCCCCGAGATGGACATCGTCATCACCACGGCGCTGATCCCCAACCGCGAGGCGCCCGAGCTCTGGACCGAGGACATGGTGAAATCCATGAAACCCGGTTCGGTGATCGTCGACCTGGCGGCGGAAAAGGGAGGCAACTGCAAGCTGACCGTGGCCGACGAGAAGGTGGTGACCGACAATGGCGTGACCATTATCGGCTATACCGATTTCCCCTCGCGCATGGCGACGCAATCCTCGACGCTCTATGCCACCAACATCCGTCACATGTTGACCGATCTGACGCCCGACAAGGACGGCACGGTCAACCACAACATGGACGACGACGTGATCCGTGGCGCGACCGTGACCCACAAGGGCGAGATCACCTTCCCGCCGCCGCCGCCCAAGGTGCAGGCGATTGCGGCGCAGAAGAAGGAGAAGCCCAAGGAGCTGACCGTCGAGGAGAAGAAGGCGCAGGAGGTTGCGGCCTTCAAGGCGCAGACCAAGCGGCAGTTCACCCTGCTCGGCGTCGGCGGCGTGCTGATGCTGCTGGTGGGCCTCGTCGCCCCGGCAAGCTTCATGCAGCACTTCATCGTTTTCGTGCTGGCCGTTTTCGTCGGCTTCCAGGTGATCTGGGGCGTGGCGCACAGCCTGCACACGCCGCTGATGGCGATCACCAATGCGATTTCCTCGATCATCATTCTCGGCGCTCTGATGCAGATCGGTTCGGGCTCCTGGCTGGTGATCCTGCTGGCGGCATTGTCGATCTTCATGGCCGGAATCAACATCTTCGGCGGCTTCCTCGTCACACGGCGCATGCTCGCCATGTTCCAGAAATCCTAAGGAGTCCGTGCAGATGGAATTCGGATTCACCACTGCCGCCTATGTTGTCGCGGCTGTTCTCTTCATCCTTTCGCTCGGCGGCCTGTCGAACCAGGAAAGCGCCAAGCGCGCTGTCTGGTACGGCATCGTCGGCATGGGCCTGGCGGTCTTTGCCACCCTGGTCGGCCCCGGCGCGGGGCTCTGGCTGCTGTCGCTGATCCTGATCGCCGCCGGCGGCGTGATCGGCGTCTATGTGGCCAAGCGCGTGCAGATGACCGAGATGCCGCAGCTGGTCGCGGCGATGCACAGCCTCGTCGGTCTGGCCGCCGTCTTCGTCGGCTTCAACGCGCATTTCGAGATGGGCCGGGTGCTGGCGATGGAGCCCGAGGCGCGCAAGGCGCTGGAAGGTTTCGCCGCCGTGCTGGCCAAGAAGAACGGCGCCGAACTGGCGATCCTCAAGGTCGAGCTGTTCCTCGGCATCTTCATCGGGGCGATCACCTTCACCGGGTCGGTCGTGGCCTTCGGCAAGCTGGCCGGAAAGGTCACTTCGGCCGCGACCAAGCTGCCGGGCGGGCATATGCTCAACCTCGCGGCCGCGATCGTCTCGCTGCTCTGCCTGGTGTGGTACTTCAACACCGGTGGCTTCCTGCCGCTCTTCCTGATGACCCTGGCGGCGCTCTTCATCGGCTATCACCTGATCATGGGCATCGGCGGTGCCGACATGCCGGTGGTGGTGTCGATGCTGAACTCCTATTCGGGCTGGGCCGCCGCGGCGATCGGCTTCTCGCTCGGCAACGATCTGCTGATCGTGGTCGGCGCGCTGGTCGGCTCATCGGGTGCGATCCTGTCCTACATCATGTGCAAGGCGATGAACCGGCATTTCGTCAGCGTCATCCTCGGCGGCTTCGGCGGCCCGGCGGGTGAGCAGATGGCGGTCGAGGGCGAGCAGATCGCCATCGATGCCGAGGGCGTGGCCCAGGCCTTGAACGAGGCCGACAGCGTGATCCTGATCCCCGGCTACGGCATGGCGGTGGCCCAGGCGCAGAACGCGGTCTCGGACCTGGTGCGGAAGCTGCGCGGCCAGGGCAAGAACGTGCGTTTCGCCATCCACCCGGTGGCGGGCCGTCTGCCCGGCCACATGAACGTGCTGCTGGCCGAGGCCAAGGTGCCGTATGACATCGTAATGGAGATGGACGAGATCAACGAGGACTTCCCGGAGACCGATGTTGCCATCGTCATCGGCTCGAACGACATCGTGAACCCGGCCGCCCAGGACGACCCCAACAGCCCGATCGCCGGCATGCCGGTTCTGGAATGCTGGAAGGCCAAGCAGGTCTTTGTCTGCAAACGTGGCCAGGGCACCGGCTATTCCGGCATCGAGAACCCGCTGTTCTTCAAGGACAACACGCGGATGTTCTACGGCGATGCGCGCGAAAGCCTCGACAAGCTTCTCGGGCTGGTCGACTGACAGCCGGCGGTGGGTTGAACACCCGCCCAGCGAACATCAACAAGCCTTCCCGGAGAAATCCGGGGAGGCTTTTTCTTTGCGGCAGGCCGTAGTTTTTGGGTTACGTATATACGATGTCTATAGTATGAATATATACAGCGCGGCGCAGACCGCGTGTGACCTCAATCAAAAAGGAGCCTGTCATGGCGAGCAAAGCAAAGATCAAAGACCTGAAAAAAGAAATGGCTGCCCGCAAGAAGAAAGTCGCGCGGCAGGAAGCCAAGCTGAAGAAAGCCAAGAAGGCGCTGAAAAAGGCCGCGTGATCCGGCCTTTTGACGACGATCTCCGGGGCGGCGCAGCGATGCGGCGCCCCGTTTGCGTTCGGGCGCCGGGGGCAGGGCGGACGGTATGCCGTTGTATTCACGTAACATATTGAAACTGCGACAATATCTTTCTTTACCTTGCGGGAAGAGCGGTTAAGTTGCACCAAAACAACGGGGCCGCTGCCATGCCGGAATTCACCGATCATCCCTTGCGCTACCAGCTGTCGAACGAGCTGCACGCACGGCCGTTTCCGACCGCACATGCGCCGGGGCGGGCGGTCTATCTTGTTGTCAGGAAAGAAAATCACGCCGCCTCTCGCGACAAGAGCGAAGACCTGGCGCATCTCATAGACCTGCTGGACCGCTACGGCGCGGCGCATCCCCAGCCCGGGGCGACTCATCATTCGGCGCAGATCGGCAAGCACAATCTCAAATGGGAGAGCCACACCGAGGTGGTGACCTATTCGGTGTTCATGGACGGTCTGGGCGAACGGCCCTTCGACCCGGCGGATTTCGACGTCTTTCCCAAGGACTGGCTGGCCAGCGCGCCGGGCCAGCGGGTGACATCGGCGCTGGTCAGGGTCGAGACGCCGCCGGAGGAGGAGCGGCTGTCGCATGCCTTGCAGGAATGGTTCGTGCCGGAAAGCCTGGCGGTCAGCCATGTGCTGGAAGGAGCGGCGATCGTGGCGGGGGATTTCCGCATCGATCCGGCCGGGCATGTGCGGTTTGCGGTATTTCCCGGAGAGGGCACGGGCGCCAGCCGGGTCGGCCGCATCCTGCAACGGATCTGCGAGATCGAGCTATACAAATCATTGTCGATGTTGGGCTTTGCCCGCTCACGCGAATTGGGCCCGGTCCTGGGGGCGCTGGATGACCGGCTGTCAGACCTGATGAACCGGATGACGGACGAGACCGTTCCGGCCGACGAGACGCTGCAAGCGCTGCTGGCGATTTCGGCCGAGCTCGAGGCGCAGTCGGCGACCTCGTCCTTCCGGTTCGGGGCCACGGGGGCCTATGAGGCCATCGTGCTGCAACGGATCGAGATGCTGCGGGAAAGCCATTTCAATGGCCGGCAGAGCTGGCATGAGTTCATGATCCGGCGGTATGACCCGGCGATGCGCACCGTGAAATCCACCGAACGGCGGCTGGCCAATATGGCCGAGCGGGCCATGCGGGCCAGCGAACTCCTGCGCACGCGGATCGAGGTCGAGCGCTCGGCGCAGAACCAGTCGCAGCTCGAGGCGATGAACAAGCGGGCGGAATTGCAGCTGCGCCTGCAAGAGACGGTCGAAGGTCTGTCGGTGGTGGCGATCAGCTATTACGCCGTGTCGCTGGCCGGCTACCTCGCCTATCCCTTTGGCAAAAGCCTCGGGATAAGCAAGGAATGGGTGCTGGCCGGACTTACTCTGCCGGTTGTGCTGCTTGTCGCTTGGGCGCTGCACCGGATGAGGAAGCGCCTCGGCGCCCAGCATTGAGCGCCGCATTGGTGGCCAGGGCGCCGACGACGATGGAACCCAGCGCTAGGAGCGCGGCAAGCGACAGCGTCGGCACACCGGCGAGACCGGCGCCGACGGTGCAGCCGCCGGCCAGAACGCCGCCAATCCCCATCAGCGTCGCGCCGGACAGGTAGCGGCCGGTTTCGCGCGGCGAGACAAAGCTCTGCCAGCGGAAGCTGCGAAAGACCAGCGCGGCCAGCAGCGCGCCGCCGAGGACACCGCCGAAGAAGCCGACGCCAAAGCCCGGCGCGATGGCGGTGCTGGCAACGCTCCAGAACAGAGTTTCGGTGGCGGGGGCGGTGAAGGACAGGCTTTCCATCGCGATCGGATCGAAATCGTCGTAGAGCAGGAAGCCGGTGCCGACCCAGGCGGCGGGCACCAGCAGGCCCAGAAGGCCGGCCATGACGAGATGCGAGGCGCGGCTGCCCGAGCGCAGGGCAACGCCCAGCGCCAGCGCCGCGATGAGGCCGGTCCAGACAAGCGCGCCGCCGGGCAGGGCGGCCAGCGAGATATTCTCGCCCAGCGGCAGGGTGACGCTGGCAAGGGCGGTGCGGGCCGGGGCCAGAACGCCTTTGAGCGTCGCATGCGCCACCACGGCAAAGACCAGGATCACGGTCAGCGCCCGCAGGTTGCCGCCGGCGCCCAGCACCGTCAGTCGCGAGATGCAGCCCCGGGTCAGCACCATGCCGGCACCGAACATCGCGCCGCCGAGCGCAATGGCGAGCCAGGCGAGATCGGCGGTCATGAAGCGGTGGTCGTCGAAGCTGATCACACCGGCGGCCACGGCGGCCTGGGTGCCGAGCAGGGCGGTGGCCAGCGCCATGAGCCAGACGCCGGCGGCCTGCTTGCGGTCTTCGCCCACCAGAGCGCGGCGGAAACAGAATTTGGTGCGCTCGGCCAGAATGCCGAAGAGCGCGCCAAGGATCAGCGCCAGCACAAGGCTGGCCTGTTTGACGGTGGTGTCCTCAAAGCCGAATTGCTCGAACATGGGGCAGACTCCCTTTGGCAGATCCGGGTGCACATGCGCATAAATCCCGCCGCGATCAAGGGGGCAGGCCGGGGATCTGGCCGGCTTTCACGGAACATTCGCCTTGTCGCCCGGGCTTTGGGCGGAATGGCGTTCCGGCGGGCTCCGTCGCGTCGAAATCGCCGCCAGCCGCGCGCCGGCCGGGCCGAACAGGTGATCTTATTTTCGCCTCACCGCCCCCGGATCCGCGGGTCGAGCGCATCGCGCAGCCCGTCGCCGAGGTAGTTGACCGAGAGCACGGTAAGCGAGATCAGGATGCCCGGCCAGATCGGCCGCTCGGGGTAGCTCGAGAGCCGCACAACGCCGTCGTTGAGCAGCCGGCCCCAGGTCGGGAAATCCGGCGGAAATCCGAAGCCGAGAAAGGAGAGCGCAGATTCCGTGATGATCGCTGTGGCGATGCCCAGCGTCGCCGAGACCAGGATCGGCGAGAGGATGTTGGGCAGCATGTGGCGGGTGATCAGCCGCGTGTCGGTGGTGCCGATCGAGCGGGCGGCGAGGACGAATTCGCGCTCTTTCAGCGCCAGCACGTCGCCCCGCACGATCCGCGCGGTCTGCATCCAGGAAGTCAGGCCGATCAACGTGACGATCAGGATGAACACCCCGCCTTCGGGCCCGAAACGCGCCGCAAGCGCCTCGCGAAAGAGCAGCGACGCGACGAGGATCAGCGGCAGCAGCGGCAGCGCCAGGAACAGATCGGTGAGCCGCATCAACGGCCCGTCGAGGCGGCGGAAGAACCCGGCGAGAATGCCGATGAAGGTGCCCAGAAGCACCGAAAGCACCATGGCGGTCAGCCCCACCGCAATCGAGACCCGGCCACCGAACATCAGCCGGGCGAGTGTGTCGCGGCCGAGGTTGTCGGTGCCCAGAGGATGCGCCCAGCTCACCTTGGCGCCGCCATCCCAGAGCGCCACGTAGATCGGTCGGGTGTCGCGCAGATCGAGAAAGTCGCGGCCGCGCGGCAAAAACTGCGGATCGACCGTCCAGACCAGCGGCCCGAGATAAACCGCCGCCACGAGGAAGAGGAAGACAAAGGCGCCGAACATCGCGCCGCGATGGTGCCGGAACTGGTGCCAGACGTCGGCCCATTGGCTGCGCGGCGGGGCAAGCGGGGTGTCAGTCATAGCGGATCCTCGGGTCGAGCATGCCATAGGCGAGGTCGGCGATCAGGTTGAAGAGCACGATCAGCACCGCAAAGACAAAAGTCAGCGTCTGCACCATCGGCAGGTCATTGGCCTCGATTGCGGTGATCAGCAACTGGCCAATGCCGTTCACCTTGAACACCTGCTCGGTGATGATGGCGCCGCCAAAGATATTGGGCACGCCAAGCGCGATCACCGTGACCACCGGGATCATCGAATTCCTGAGCACGTGCACCAGCACCACATTTGGTTCGCCCAGCCCCTTGGCGCGGGCGGTGCGCACGTAATCCTGGCCCAGGTTGTCGAGCATCGAGGCACGCATGAAACGGCTGAGCTGCGCGGTGATCTGCAAGGTCAGCACCATCACCGGCAGGATCATCTGGTTGATCTGGCGCAGAAAGCTGTCCCAGTCGGTCACCTGCAAGGTGGTGTCGTAGATCGAGGGGAACCAGCCGAGCTGGACCGAGAAGATCACGATAACCAGAACGCCGGAAAAGAATGGCGGGATCGAAAAGCCGATCATCGACACGAAGGTGCCGGCCTGGTCGAACCAGGAATATTGCCGATAGGCGGAATAGATGCCGATCGGCACGGCGATGACGATGGCCAGCAGATAGGCGGTGCCCACCACCCAGAGCGTCTGCGGCAGGCGCTGGACAACGATGTCCATCACCGGTGACCGGGTCTGCCAGGAGATCACTCGCAGCTCGCCCTGGTAGAGCGCGGTATCGGGCAACCAGCCAAGCAGCAGGCTGTCGGCGGTGAGCCAGTCGATCAGCACCTTGGGCTCGGTCCAGAACATCGCCACCAGCCATTTCCAGAACTGGAGCGGCAGCGCCTCGCCGATGCCAAGCGCCTCACGCATCTTCTGTTTGACCTCGGGCGGGATCGTCAGCGGCACCTGCGCCATCGGATCGTTCGGCGCGAGGTTGAGCAGCAGAAAGATCACCAGCGCGATGAAAAGCAGCGTCGGTACCGAAAGCACCAACCGTCTGATGGCAAAAGTCAGCATGTCATGGAAGATCCGTGTCAGCGCGCAGGCGCTTGTCGTCGAAACCGCCAGGCGCGGTCATCCGCCTGGCGGTCAGGTTTCGGCGCCGATCAATCCGCGCGGCGCCAGTCGTGGATGTTCCAGAGCTCGCTGTCCCAGGCGTTCATCACCACCCCTTCGAGCGTGTTGGACTGTGCCGAGACGCGGCCGCGGTGCACCAGCGGGATCATCATGCCATCTTCGATCGCCATGTCGTTGAGCCTGCGGCCGATGGCGCCGCGCGCCTCGTTGCCGACCGCGGTCTTGAGCTCTTCGAACAGGGCGTCAAATTCCGGGTTGCAGTAGCGCGAGATGTTTTCCCCCTGCCATTGCTTTTCCGGGGTCGGCGCCTTGTCGCAGAGACCGTTGCCGAAATAGCCTTGGGGATCGGTGCCGCCGAAGGTGTTGGAATACATCTGCACGTCGGCATAGAACTTCTGGAAGGTGTCGGGACTGCCGGCATCGCCGCCGAAATAGACGCTGGCATTGATGTTGCGCAGCTCGGTCTCGATGCCGATGTCGGCCCACATCATCTTGACCAGCTCCTGGGTGTCCTGGCGCACCGCATTGGTCGAGGTCTGGTACAGCACCTTGAGCGGCACGCCGTCCTTTTCGCGGATGCCGTCGCCGTCGGTATCGACGATGCCGGCGTCATCCAGCAGCTTGTTGGCGCCTTCGAGATCCTGTTCGTCGCAATCGAAGGTGTCGGAGTTGTGCCACTCCGGCGCCGGCACCCAGTTGCAGGTGACCTTGCCGGCCGGGCCATAGCCCACTTCGACCAGCAGCGGCCGGTCGATCGCCATCGACATCGCCTTGTAGATCGCCGGATCCTGCAAGAAGGGATGCGGCTTGATGATCGAGCGTTCGTCGGGCCCGAGGCTCGGGTCGGGATTGCTGTGGTTGAGCACCAGCCGTTCGACCGTCGGGCCGAATTCCGAGATGAACCGGCCCTTGCCGCTGGCTTCCATGCTTTTGATGATGTCGGGGGCCAGTTGCTGGTTCCAGGCGTAGTCGAATTCGCCGGTCTCCATCACCGCCCGCGCCGCCGAAGCCGCGTCGCCGCCGCCCTTGAGCGTCACCTTGCCGAAATGCGGCTTGCCTTCCAGCCGGAACCGGTCATTGGCGGAATAGATGATCACGTCGTTCGGCTTGAACTCGTCCACCACGAAGACGCCGGTGCCGATCGGGTTGAAATTGGCCTCGGTACAGGTCGAGGCGGTGGCGCCGAGACAGTCGGCGAATTGCGCTGCCTGCAAAACCGGGCTCTCGAGACCGACAAAGGCCACATGCGGATTTGGGGTGGGGGCGTCGAAGGTGATGACGACGGTCTGCGCGTCGGGCGCCTCGACCGAAGTGATGCCGTCGAACTTGGTCTGATGCGCACAGCCGCCTTCGGGATGGGTGCAATAATCGTAGGTGAACTTGACGTCGGCCGAGGTCAGCGGCGTGCCGTCGGACCATGTGACGCCGGGAGAGAGCTTCCAGGTGATCTGGGTCAGATCCTCGCGCACCCCGCCATTTTCGACGGTTGGGATCTCGTCGACCAGCCAGGGGGTCAGAACGCCGCGCTCGTCAAATCGCGCCAGCGGCTCGAGCACCAGCCCGGCGGCTTCGGAATCCTTGCGCCCACCCGATAGAAACGGATTCAGCGTCGAAGGCGCTTGCCAGTAGAGCAGCCGGAGCTCGCCGTCGCTGCCCCGTTCGGCTTGCGCGCTTGCGGCCATGGCAATGCTCGCCGTCGCCCCGAGCAAAAGGGTTCTTGCCGTCATGTCGATCTCCTTGCTGACTCTGCGCCGCACGGTGTCGCGGCCGGGATGACGCAGCATCGGGTTGTGAGTGGTGCGAGCAGAATTACGCGTATAGGCGGTATTTTGCCAGCCTTTCACAGGCACACATCGAAACAGAAGCTGAAAGAAATGCAAGCGTTGTCATTCTGCCATGGGGGCTGTCGGTTTGACACCGCTTTGACCCGCGCCTAGCTTGCCCGCCAATTCAGCACCCACGGGGACATTCGCCAGATGCTCGATCAGCCGATTGCCAGGATCGACCGCCTGCGCGTCACCTTTCAGACCCGCGACGGTCCGGTTGCCGGGGTCGCCGATCTGTCGTTCGACATAAATCCCGGCGAAACGGTCTGCGTGGTCGGCGAATCCGGCTCCGGCAAATCGGTCTCGTCGCTGTCTCTGATGCGGCTGGTGGAGTTCGGCGGCGGCGAGATCGCCGGCGGCCGGCTGCTGTTCGACCGGCGCGAGGGCGGCGAAACCGATCTGACGCAGAGCACGCAGGAGGCGATGCGCGGCATTCGCGGCAATGAAATCGGCATGATCTTTCAAGAGCCGATGACCGCGCTCAACCCGGTGTTCACCGTCGGCCGGCAATTGACCGAGGGGCTGCGCCTGCACCGGGGGATGAGCCGGCGTCAGGCGCGCGCGCGGGCGCTCGATTTGTTGCGCCAGGTGCGGATGCCCGAGCCTGAGCGGCGGCTGCGGCAATATCCGCACGAGCTGTCCGGCGGCATGCGCCAGCGGGTGGTGATCGCCATGGCGCTGGCCTGCGCGCCGCGTCTGCTGATCGCGGATGAGCCGACCACCGCGCTCGACGTCACCATCCAGGCCGAGATCCTGGCGCTGATCGACCGGTTGAAGCGCGAGACCGGCACCGCGGTGATGTTCATCACCCATGACATGGCCGTGGTGGCGCAGATGGCCGACCGGGTGGTTGTCATGCACCAGGGCCGCAAGGTCGAGGAGGGGCCGGTCGAGCGCCTCTTCGAGGCGCCGCAACACGCTTATACGCGGGCGCTCTTGGCTGCGGTGCCGCGGCTGGGCGAGATGCGCGGCAAGCCGGCGCCGGAGCCGATGCGGCTCCTGGGCGCCGACGATCAGCGGACCGCGCCGATCCCGGGCAGCACGACGCCGCTGCTGCGTGTGCGCAACCTGACCACGCGCTTTGCCGTCCGGGGCGGGCTGTTCCGGCGTACGGTGGCGCAGGTGCATGCGGTCGAGGATGTGTCGTTCACGCTCAATCGCGGGCGCACCCTTAGCCTTGTCGGCGAATCGGGCTGCGGCAAATCCACCGCCGGCCGTTCGATCCTGCGGCTGGTCGAACCGCAGGCGGGCCAGGTGAATCTGGACGAGACCGATGTCACGGCGCTGGCCCCGGCAGAATTGCGCCGCGCGCGGCGCGACATGCAGATGATCTTTCAGGATCCCTTTGCCTCGCTCAATCCGCAGATGCGGCTGTTCGACCAGGTGAGCGAGCCGCTGCGCAATTTCAACATCGCCTCGGGCAGCGCGTTGACCGACCGGGTTGCCGCGCTGTTCGACCGGGTCCACCTGCCGCGCAGCTTCCTGCGGCGCTACCCGCATGAACTGTCGGGCGGCCAGCGCCAGCGGGTGGCGATCGCCCGGGCGCTGGCCCTGAACCCCAAGCTGATCATCGCCGACGAGGCGGTCTCGGCACTGGATGTCTCGGTGCAGGCGCAGGTGCTCAACCTGATGATGGAGTTGCAGGCCGATCTCGGCCTGTCCTTCCTCTTCATCAGCCACGACATGGCGGTAGTCGAACGGGTGAGCCATGATGTCGCCGTCATGTACCTGGGCCGCATCGTCGAGATCGGGCCGCGCGCGGCGGTCTTCGAAAATCCGCAGCACCCCTATACAAAGGCGCTGATCAAGGCGGTGCCGGTCGCCGATCCGCAGCGCCGGAAAGGCGAAAAAGACCTGAATTTCAAGCCCATCCCCTCGCCAATTCATCCTGTGGGCCATGTGCCCGAGCCTTCGGTGTATGCGCAGGCCGGCACCGATCACTTTGTTCTGACGACCGCATCGGGATATTGACGCGCGGCGCGGAAAGGCGCACCTCAGAGGCAAGCAGACAAGGAGAGTGATGATGCCCGTGAAGAACCGTTTTGCCGAGCTCCAGGAGGAGATCACCGAATGGCGCCGGGATCTGCACGCGCACCCCGAGATCCTGTTTGACACCCATCGCACCGCCGCGCTGGTGGCGGACAAGCTGCGCGACTTCGGCTGTGACGAGGTGATGACCGGCATCGGCCGCACCGGCGTGGTCGGCGTGATCAAGGGCAAGGCCAATGGCTCGGGCAAGGTGATCGGGCTGCGCGCCGACATGGACGCGCTGCCGATCCACGAGCAGACCGGGCTCGACTATGCCTCCAAGACTGATGGCGCGATGCACGCCTGCGGCCATGACGGCCATACCGCGATGCTGCTGGGCGCCACCAAATACCTGAGCGAGACCCGCAATTTCGATGGCACCGTGGTGGTGATCTTCCAACCCGCCGAAGAGGGCGGCGGCGGCGGCAAGGAAATGTGCGACGAAGGGCTGATGACGCGCTGGGGCATCCAGGAAGTCTATGGCATGCACAACTGGCCGGGCCAGCCGCTGGGCTCTTTCGCCATCCGGCCAGGCGCCTTCTTTGCCGCGACCGACCAGTTCGACATCACCTTCGAAGGCAAGGGCGGCCATGCCGCCAAACCGCATGAGACGGTCGACAGCACGGTGATGGCGGCGCAGGCGGTGCTGGCGCTGCAAACCATCGCGTCGCGCAATGCCGATCCGGTAGATCAGGTCGTCGTCTCGGTGACCTCGTTCCAGACCTCGTCGAATGCCTTCAACGTCATTCCGCAAAAGGTCGATCTGCGCGGCACCGTGCGCACCATGTCCGCCGAGATGCGCGATCTTGCCGAGACCCGGATTGCCGCGATCTGCGACGGCATCGCCGCGACCTTTGGCGGCACGGTGGATGTGCGCTATCACCGCGGCTATCCCTGCATGGTCAACCACGAGGAACAGACCGATTTCGCCGCCGAGGTCGCCCGCAAGGTGGCCGGCGATTGCGCCACCGCGCCGCTGATCATGGGCGGCGAGGATTTCGCCTATATGCTCGAAGAGCGCCCCGGCGCCTATATCCTCGTCGGCAATGGCGACACCGCGGCGGTGCACCACCCGGAATACAACTTCAACGACGCCGCGATCCCGGCGGGCTGCTCCTGGTGGGCCGAGATCGTCGAGACCCGGATGCCGGCGGCATAGCCGCAACGCGCCCCGGACGTGATCCGGGGCGCCGCGGTTCCTTGCGGGGCGAGGTCCCGGATCGGGGTCCGGGACGCGGGCAGGTCAACGTTCGACGTCGCGCTTGCGTCGCCCTTCGGCCTTGGCTTCCTTGATCACCCGGGAAAAGCTCCGCCCACGGGCCCGCGACTGCGCCAGGGTTTCCGAGTTGTGGCGATCCTCGCGCAAGAGCTTCTGCCAACGCGCCACCCGGTCGGGCGCCACCGCGCCGCTGGCCACCGCCGCCTTGATTGCACAGCCGGGCTCGCTGTCATGGCCGCAATCGCTGAACCGGCAATCGGCGGCCAACTCCTCGAGATCGTCGAACACCGCGCCAATGCCCTCGGCGGCATCGGTGAGCTGCAACTCGCGCATGCCCGGGGTGTCGATCAGCCAGCCGCCGGCCCGCGTCGGCCGCAGCGCCCGAAAGGTCGTGGTATGGCGGCCGCGGGCGTCGTCTTCGCGGATCTCGCGGGTCTCGGCGCTTTCTCCGGTCAGCGCATTGCGCAGCGTGGTCTTGCCGACACCGGACGAGCCGATCAGCGCCAGGGTCTGCGCCCTGGAACACCAGGGCGTGAGCCGCGCGGCATCCTCCGGGTCCTTGGCGTTGAGCGCCAGCGCGGTCACCAGCGGCGAGAGCTTTTCGGCTTGCCGCAGGAAGGGACGGGCGTCCTCGGTCTTGTCGGCCTTGGTGAGGATCACCAGCGGCAGACAGCCGGCGGAGGAGACCAGCGCCAGATAGCGCTCGAGCCGGGGCACCGAGAAATCGTCGTTGCAGCTGGTGACGATGCCGATGGTGTCGATATTGGCGGCAATGCGCTGCGCGGCGACGCCCGGCCCGGCGGCGCGGCGGCTGAGATCGGACACCGGCGTCAAGCGGCGCACCGCCGATGTGCCGTCGGTCAGCACCCAGTCGCCCACCGCATAGGCGCCGCTGGCTTCGCGCGGGTGCAGGTTGAAAGAGCCTTCGGGCGTGACAACGACCAGCCGGTCGCGATGGATTTCGGCCACGCGGGCAGGCGAAAAGACGGCGTCGGCCGCGGTGAGCTGACGTGCGAATTGCTCTGACCATCCGAGGTCAGACAAGGTTTTATCGTTCAAGGGATTTGTCCTGTTTCAGGGGGATCACATGCTCGGTGTCCAAGCATAATTCCGAACCGGGCGCCGTCAGACGGCGGCCCGCAGGGTGCTGACATTCTCCATGAAGCCCTCCTGCGCTGAAACAATGGCTGCGGGCACCTTAATCCGCCGGATGCGGCGGATCAAGCGAATTGGCGGGCGGCCGCAGCAAGCCACCCGCCCATCGAGGCTCAGACCTTGGGTTTGGCAGGGGCCTTGGGTTTGGCGGTCTTGGGCGCCGTTTTGGCCGCCGCTTTGGCGGCCGGCTTGGCGGCGGATTTGGCCTTGGCAGTTGTCTTGCCAGCGGCTTTCTTCGGCGATGCGGCCTTTCGGGCGGTGGCGCGGCGCGCCTTGGGCGCGGCAATGGCCGCGTTCAGCGTCTGTTCGGCGCGCAGCCAGAATTCCTGATCGCGGCCCTGCGGCTGGCCTTCTTCGAGCCACAGGTAAAACGCGGCTTCGGCAATGGCAGTGGTGTCGGCGGTGTGACCCTCGGACATGATGTCCCCTCGCTCATGGGTTAGGTTAGCGCTAACATGGATAGCGATTTTTCTGCACCTGCACAATTCCCCGGACCTGTGCAGAAATGTCACGCCCCGGCTGGTGTGGCAAAAAAATCCGCGCTAAGCGGGGAGGGCAGAAAAAAGGAGCCAAGGGTGACGCAAGCTCAGACCGCGAACATCATGTGCATCAAATGGGGCACGCTTTTCGGCCCGGAGTACGTCAACCGGCTCTATTCCGGGGTGCGGCGCAACCTGGACCACCCGGTGCGGTTTTTCTGCATGACCGAAGAGCGCGCCGGGCTGCACCCGGACATCGAGCTGCTCGACCTGCCGGTCGAACCCTTTGCCGAGCCGATGAATGCCGCCCTTGCCGTCGCCAACCGGCAGGGGGCGATGCGCAAGGTCTCTTTGTTCCGCCCCGGGCTGGTGCCGGATCTCGACGGGCCGGTGCTGGGGTTCGATCTCGACGTGGTGATCACCGGCGACCTGACGCCGATCTGGAAGATGTCGCCGGGCAAGATCGCCATGCGCCACGACTGGACAGAAGCCCGCAAGGGCCGGCCCACCGGTCATGGATCGGTGTTTCGCTTCGATCCCGGCCGGCATGGGTTCCTGTATGAAGATCTGGCCGCAAACCCTTACGAAGAAGTCGAAAAGGCCCGTGGATCCGAACAGCGTTACACGTCGCACAAGGCGATGGATGAGGGCGTCTTCGACTATATTCCCGGCGATTGGGTGGTGAGTTACAAATACGATTGCAACCCGTTCCCGCGCAATTACCTTGCCGCCCCGCGCCTGCCAGACGAGGCGCGCGTCGTCTGTTTCCACGGGCGCCCGAAAATGCCGGATGCGCTCGAGGGGTACACCGGCTCTTTCATCCGCTACTCCAAGCCCTGCGACTGGCTGAAAGACCACTGGATCGATCGCGCCCACGACGATCTCGGGCCGGAGTGGGCCTGATCCGGTGACCCTGGCCGGGGACACCGCGCCCAACTGGCGTCAAACAGGGCATGAAACGAGGTGCAGGCGTATTTGGGAAAGAGAAGAAAGACCTGCTGCTTCTTCTCTTTGACAAATACGCTGCGCGCCGGCCGCCCCGGGCGCGCCGCCGGCGGATCAGCCGCCGGTGTGGCTCATGTGGCGCGAGACCTGACCATCGGCGCGCTGGCGGGAATAATCGAAATCATGGCCCTTGGGCTTGTGCGCGATGGCGTCGCGGATTGCGGCCTCGAGCGGCGCGTCATCCTCGGGATGATTGCGCAGCGCGGCGCGCAGGTCGGCATTGTCTTCCTGGCCGAGGCACATGAACAGCTCGCCGGTGCAGGTCAGGCGCACGCGGTTGCAGCTTTCGCAGAAATTATGGGTCAGCGGGGTGATGAAGCCGAGTTTCTGGCCGGTCTCCTCGAGCCGCACGTAGCGCGCCGGGCCGCCGGTGCGCTCGGGCAGGTCGGTGAGCCGGTATTCCTGTCGCAGCTGGTCGCGCAGGTCGTCGAGCGACCAATATTGACCGACCCGGTCCTCGTTGCCGAGATCGCCCATCGGCATCACCTCGATGAAGGTCAGGTCGATGTCGCGCGCGGCGCACCAGCGGGTGAGCGTGAAGAGCTCGTCTTCGTTGAAGCCCTTGAGCGCGACGGTGTTGATCTTGACTCGGAGCCCGGCCTTTTGCGCCGCGTCGATGCCGCGCAGCACCTGGGGCAGGCGGCCCCAGCGGGTGACGCGAGCGAATTTCTCCTCGTCCAGCGTGTCGAGCGAGACATTGACCCGGCGCACGCCGGCGGCAAAAAGCTGATCGGCGAAGCGTTCGAGCTGGCTGCCATTGGTGGTCAGGGTCAATTCCTGGAGCGCGCCACTGTCGAGATGGCGGGTCATCGCCTGGAAAAACGTCATGATGTCGCGGCGCACCAGAGGTTCGCCGCCGGTGATGCGCAGCTTTTCCACCCCGAGGCCGATGAAGGTCGAGCACATCCGATCCAGTTCCTCCAGCGTCAGCAGCTCTTTCTTGGGCAGAAAGGTCATGTTTTCGGCCATGCAATAGACACAGCGGAAATCGCAGCGGTCGGTGACCGAGACCCGAAGGTAGGAGATCGGGCGGAGAAAGGGATCGATGAGCCTTGGAGTCATGTGATGAACGTAAGGTTGCCGAAACGAGCCGACAAGGGGAATGTGGCGTTGACGGCCGAGACCATTGGCGTAACCTGCCGCCATGATGTACCGGTTTTTCTTCGGCGCCACGGCGCTGGTTGTGCTGGCAGGTTGTGCCGAGTTGAGCGCCCCGTTCCAGCAACGAGAACGGCAGGCGGATGCGCCTGCCGGGGTTTCCGACACCGACGGTGCGCCGGAAACGGCCGCCGCGCCGCCGGCCGATGCGGCGTCGGAAGCGGCTTTTGACACCACGTCGGCCGAAGAGCGCGCCAGGGCCGCCGCGGCGCCCTCCGAGGCCGGGGCGCAATCGCTTGGCACCACCGTCGCCTCGCTGGGCGATCCGACGCGCTCCGGCTTCTGGCTCGAGACACCGCTGGTGGATGCGCCGGCGCAGGGCCGGGTGGAGTACCCGGAGACCGGCAAATCGGCGCAGGTCGAGCTGATCCCGATCGACGGGGCGGCGACCGCCGGTAGCCGGATTTCGTTGCCTGCGATGCGCCTGCTCGGAGCGCCGCTGACCGGGCTGGTCACGCTCCGGGTGTTCAGGAACTGAGGTATTTGCCGGCCTCGCGGCAGGCAAAGGGCTTCAGCCGCGCGCCATGCTGCGCCAGGAACGCCCGGGTCAGCTCGGGGGCATGTTTCGACAGGTCGCGCAGCCACCAGGCCACGGATTTCTGGATGAACCAGGCGGGATCGTCGACGTAGCCCGCCGCCCAGCCGAGGACACGGTGCCGCTCGGCCTCCTGCGCCGGCTTGGGATGGCGCAGCTTGGCCCAGGGCAGGGTGATGACAAGCGCCGCGCGCCGGGTCCACAGGTGATCCGAGGCGGTCCAGGTCTCGACCTGGTCGAGCCGCGACGGATCGGCGCTCAGCCGGCGCTGCCCGGCCATGCAGGCATGATCGGCAATCGCCCAGGCGTCGAAATCGGGAACCCAGGTGCAGATCAGCGCCCAGACGGCGTCATCCGGGCGGAGGCGCGCCTGGGTGAGCAGCTTGGCGGCGGCGATCCGGGCCTCGTGGATGTCGGTCTGCCAGAGGGCCTCGGCCAGGGCCAGCCGTTCGGGCAGCGACAGCGCCTGCCGCCAGCTCTTGGTCAGGTCGTTGAGCACCGGGTTCGGTACGCCGAGATATCGCCGCGCCGCCTTGTGATAGGCGGCGGCGCCTGCGGCGCGGCCGGCGTCGCTTCGGGCCTCGAGCGCCGCGAGCGCGTCGTCGAGGGTCATGTCAGGTTGGCGTCGATGCCGGTGGGCAGGCCGTCGATCGTCTCGCGGTTGCGGCTGGCCCAATAGTCGCGGATCCCCTCGGCGCCCCGGTCCTCGCCCCAGCGGGTAAGGGTGTCGCGTTCGCCGGTGAAATCCATGAAGGGGATGGAATAGCCGCAGGAGGTCTGCACCATGTCGATGCTCAGGTCATAGATCTGGCGCGCGCCGAGCCGGTCGCCGAACCGGGCGATCATGTCGTCCCAGTCGGCGGCATCGCGGTGCAGGGTGCGGGCGCGGCCATAGGTGCGCAGGATTTGCGGGCGCTTGTCGAAAGAACACCACATCAGCGTCATCCGCGGGTCGCGCGCCAGGTGGCCGGCGGTTTCATTGCCCGATCCGGTCATGTTGAGCCAGACGATCCGATTGGGGCCGAGCACCCGCAGGCTGTCCATGCCCTTGGGCGAGATATTGACCCGGCCCTCGGCCGCCGCCGTGCCGCAGAAGAACATGTGCTGCGCGGCGATGAAATCGCGGTGTGCGTTGCTCAGGGCCTCGAACTGCTTGCCCATTATTCCACCGTCACCGATTTGGCGAGGTTGCGGGGCTGGTCGACGTCGGTGCCCTTGGCGATCGCGGTGTGATAGGCCAGAAGCTGTGCCGGGATAGCATAGAGGATCGGGGTCAGCACCTCGGGCACCGTCGGCAGGGCCAGGCTGTGCCAGACGTCTTCGGAGGCCTCGTCGCGGCCCCGCGCATCGGTGATGAGGATGACCCGGCCGGAGCGGGCGATGACCTCCTGCATGTTCGACACCGTCTTGTCGAAGAGCGAGTCGCGCGGTGCCATGACCACCACCGGCACCGTCGGATCGACCAGCGCGATGGGGCCGTGCTTGAGCTCGCCAGACGCATAAGCTTCGGCGTGGATGTAGCTGATTTCCTTGATCTTCAACGCGCCCTCCAATGCCAGAGGGTACATCAGACCGCGGCCCAGGAACAGCACGTCGCTGGCATCGGAAAGATCGTGCGCGATGTCGCGCAGCGCGTCGCTCAGGGTCAGGGCGTCGTTGATCTGGCCGGGCAGCGCGCGCAGGGTGGCCAGGTGATCCTGAAGCTGCTCGGTGGTGATCTGGTCCCGGTCGTGCGCCGCTTTGAGCGCCAGCAGGAACAGCACGGTGAGCTGGCAGGTGAAGGCCTTGGTCGAAGCCACGCCGACCTCGACCCCGGCATGGATCGGCAGGGCGGTGTCGCTCTCGCGGGCGATAGAGCTTTCAGGGACATTGACCACCGAGATCACGTGATCGGCCTTGTCGCGGACATAGCGCAGCGCCGCCAGAGTGTCGGCGGTCTCGCCCGACTGGCTGACAAACAGCGCGGCGGTGCGCGGGGTGACCGGCGGTTCCCGGTAGCGGAATTCCGAGGCGATATCGACCTCGACCGGCAGGCGGGCGATGCGTTCGAACCAGTATTTGGCGGTGAAACAGGCGTAAGAGGCCGTGCCGCAGGCCACCATCGTCAGCCGGTCGACCTGCGAGAAATCCGGCAGGGTCTCGGGCCAATTGAGGCCGGTGCCGGCCTCGTCGAGATATTTGGTGATGGCGTTCTGGATCACCGCCGGCTGTTCGGCGATTTCCTTGGCCATGAAGTGTTTGTAGCCGGCCTTGTCGACGTTGGTGGCATCCAGCGCCACGGTCTTGGTGGGGCGGTTGGCCAGGCGGCCCTGGTGGTCGCGGATCTCGAGGCTGCTGCGGGTCAGAACGGCGCGGTCGCCTTCCTCGAGGTAGGTGATCTTGTCGGTCAGCGGCGCCAGCGCGATGGCGTCGGAGCCGACGTACATCTCGCCCTCGCCATGGCCGATGGCCAGCGGGCTGCCCTTGCGGGCGGCGACCATCAGGTCTTCTTCGCCGTCAAAGAGAAAGGCCAGGGCAAAGGCGCCTTCGAGCCGGTCGAGCGCGGCATGGGCGGCCTCGACCGGGGACTTGCCCTGGCTCATGTGGTGATGGGTCAGCAGCGCCACGGTCTCGGTGTCGGTGTCGGTCTCGGTGGCGATGCCGGCGGCGGCCAGCTCTTCGCGCAGCGCGCGAAAATTCTCGATGATGCCATTGTGCACCACCGCCACGCGACCGGTGTAATGCGGATGCGCATTGACCTCGGAGGGCGCGCCATGGGTGGCCCAGCGGGTGTGGCCGATGCCGGATTTTCCGGCCAGCGGCTCATGCACCAGCCGGTCGGAGAGGTTCACCAGTTTGCCGACGGCGCGCCGCCGTTCGAGACGGCCACCGTGCACCGTGGCGATGCCGGCGCTGTCATAGCCGCGATATTCCAGCCGTTTCAGCGCGTCGACAAGGATCGGCGCGGCCTCGTGGTTTCCAAGGTATCCGACAATACCGCACATTATCCCTTGCTCCCCGCCTGACTTGCCTTTTTGGATTTTAACATTTCGAACAATTTTCGGGCCAGTCCAAGTTTGTTGACCTGATCGGCGCGGGAAATCGCCAGCGCGCCCTCGGGCACCTCCTTGGTGATTACCGCACCGCTCGCGGTCATCGCTTCGGCCCCCACCTTGACCGGCGCCACCAGCATGGTGTTCGAGCCGATGAAGGCCCGCGCCCCGATCTCGGTCCGGTGCTTGAAGACCCCGTCGTAATTGCAGGTGATGGTGCCGGCGCCGATGTTGGTCTTTTCGCCGATATGGGCGTCGCCGATATAGGTCAGGTGATTGACCTTGGCGCCTTCGTCCAGCACCGCGTTCTTGATCTCGACGAAATTGCCCACCCGGACATCTTCGGCCAGTTCCGCGCCGGGGCGCAGACGGGCATAGGGGCCGACGACGGCGCCGCGCGACACATGGCATCCCTCGAGATGCGAAAAGGCCCGGATATGGGCGCCGTTCTCGATCGTCACACCGGGGCCGAAGACGACGTTGGGCTCGATCTCGCAATCCGGGCCGATCCAGGTGTCATGGGCAAACCAGACGGTCTCGGGCGCGGTCATCGTCACGCCCTCGATCAGCGCCTCGGCGCGTTTGCGCGACTGGAACCCGGCCTCGGCAGCGGCCAGGTCGACGCGCGAATTCACGCCCATGGTCTCGGCCTCGTCGCAAGAGACGGCCGTGGCCGAAAGCCCGGCCTCGCGTGCCAGTGCCACGATGTCGGTCAGGTAGTATTCGCCAGAGGCATTGTCGTTGCCGACCCGGTCGAGCAAGGCAAAGAGCGTTTCCGCGCTGGCCGAGATCACGCCGGAATTGCAGAAATCGATGGCCCGTTCGCGCAGGCCGGCATCCTTGAATTCGACGATCTGCATCAGCGCGTCGCCCTCCATCACCAGCCGGCCGTATTTGCCCGGATCTGCGGCGGTAAAGCCCAGCACCACCACATCATGGCTCCTGCGCGCCTCGGCCATGGCCTCGAGCGTTTCGGGACGGATGAAGGGTGTGTCGCCATAAAGCACGATGACATCGCCGCTGAAGCCTTCGAGCGCCGGGCGTGCCTGAAGCACCGCATGGCCGGTGCCCAATTGCTCCGATTGCAGCACGCAGGTCGCCGTTTCGTCGATCTCGCGCGCGGCGGCCTCCACCTGCTCGGCGCCGTGACCGGTGACAATCACCGTGCGTTCGGGTGAGAGGCTGGCGCCGGAGGCCATCGCATGGGCCAGAAGCGGCGCGCCGGCCACCTTGTGAAGGACTTTCGGCAGGTCGGAGCGCATCCTTGTGCCTTTGCCGGCGGCAAGGATGACGAGTGCGATGCTCATAACAGATTCTCTTTGTAATTAGGTCGGTCCCGTTTTATCCGCTGAGGCGCGCGCCGCAAGGACGCGCCGCTCACATTGGATTTCCGTCTGTGTCAGGAAAGGCACGCCGATGCGCACCGTGATTTTTGACCTCGACGGCACACTGGCCGACACCAGTGGCGATCTGCTGGCCGCCGCCAATGCCTGTTTCCGGGCGATGGGCGAGGGCGACCTGCTGGGCCCCGGGGATGCCGGCACGGCGCTGCGTGGCGGGCGGGCGATGCTGCTTCTGGGGATGCAGCGGCTGGGCCGGGCGGATGATTTTGCCACCATCGATGCCTGGTATCCGCGGCTGCTCGAGGAATATGACGCGGCGCTGAATCACACCACGGTGCTCTATCCCGGCGCGGTCGAGGCAATCGGCACCTTGCAGGGCGCCGACATCCGTACCGGCATCTGCACCAACAAGCCCGAGCGCCTGGCACACAAGCTGCTGGTGGCGCTTGGCGTGCGCGATCTCTTTGGGTCGCTGGTCGGGGCCGATACGCTGCCGGTGCGCAAACCCGATGCCGCGCCGTACCGCGCCTCGGTCGAACGGGCCGGCGGCGCGGTCGAGCGTTCGCTGCTGGTGGGCGACAGCGTGACCGACCGCGAGACCGCGCGGGCGGCCGGCGTGCCCAGCGTGCTGGTGACCTTCGGCCCCTCGGGCGACGACATGGCGGCGCTCGAGCCGGAACATCTGTTGCAAGCCTATGGCGATCTGCCGGGCGTGGTGGATTTGGCGCTGGGGCGCAGCGCGCTCTAGAACGGCGGCCGGCAGGTGGTTGACCTCGGCCTGAGCCCGCCGCAAGACTGGCGCATGAACGAGAGATTTCACGGCAGTTTCACCCAGCAGGAGCCAATCCCCGAAGAGGGGATCGAGGCGGCGCTGGCGGTTTTGCGCTCGGGGCGGCTGCATCGCTACAACCTGGCCCCGGACGAGGCTGGCGAAGTGGCGTTGCTAGAGCAGGAATTCGCCGCCCGGGTCGGGGCGAAATACTGCCTCGCGGTGGCCTCGGGCGGCTATGCCATGGCCTGCGGGCTGCGGGCGATCGGGGTCCGGCCGGGCGACCGGGTGTTGACCAATGCTTTCACCCTGGCGCCGGTGCCCGGCGCCATCGCCTCGGTCGGTGCGGTGCCGGTGTTTGTCGGCGTGACCGAGGGGCTGGTGATCGATCTCGACGACCTGGCGGCCAAGGCGGATCAGGCCGAGGTGCTGATGCTGAGCCACATGCGCGGGCACATCTGCGACATGGACCGGCTGATGGCGATCTGCGACGCGGCGAACGTCCGTGTGATCGAGGATTGTGCCCATACCATGGGCGCCGCCTGGCGCGGACTGCCCTCGGGGCGGCATGGGGTTCTGGGCTGTTACTCCTGCCAGACCTACAAACATGTGAACTCCGGCGAGGGCGGCTTGCTGATCACCGATGACGAAGAGGTGGCGGCGCGGGCGGTGATGCTTTCCGGTTCCTACATGCTTTACGGCCGGCATCTGGCGGCGCCGGGGTCAGAGGTGTTCGAGCGGGTGAAATACGACACGCCCAATGTCTCGGGGCGGATGGATCATCTGCGCGCGGCGATCCTGCGCCCGCAACTGCGGGCGCTCGACCGGCAGATCGCGCGCTGGAACGCGCGGTACAGCGTGGTCGAAGAGGGGCTGCGCGACACGCCCGGGCTGCATGTGGTGGCGCGGCGCGAGGGCGAGGCCTTTGTCGGCTCGTCGATCCAGTTTCTGCTGCTCGACTGGGGTGAGGCAGCGATTGCCGAGGCGCTGCGCCGCTGTGCCGACCGGGGGGTCGAGCTCAAGTGGTTCGGTGGCGCCGAGCCGGTGGCCTTTACCTCGCGCTACGACAGCTGGCGTTATGCGCCGTCAGAGGCGATGCCGGCCACCGACCGGGTTCTGAAGGCCATCGTGGACATGCGCCTGCCGCTGACCTTCAGCCTCGAGGATTGCGCGTTGATCGCGCGGATCATTCGGGCCGAGGTGAGCGCGGTTCATCAATCCTGCAACCGGGCGCCATAGAGCGGCACCGTCGACATCGAGACCTTGGCCGAGCCATCGGTCAATTCGGCGGCATGGGCGACATAGATCAGCGTCTGATTGGCCTCGTCGAAAATGCGTTTGACCCGCAGCGATTTCAGGATGATCGACCGCGAGGTGCGGAACACGTCCTCGCCGTCTTCGTCCAGGTCGATGTCGCCGACCTTGAGCGGCCCGGTCTGGCGGCAGGCGATCGAGGCGTTCGAGGGATCTTCGAACCAGTTGCCCTTGGACAGCCGGTCGAACAGGCCGCGTTCGAAATAGGCGATATGACAGGTGACACCCTCGACCTTGGGGTCGGCGATGGCCTCGATGAGAATGTCGTTGCCCACCCAGTCGACATCGATCTCGCCGACCTGTTCGGCGCCGGCAGCGCCTGCAAGGCCGAGGCAGAAGGTGGCGGTGGCGCAGAGGCGGGCGAGGGTGGCGGGCATGGCGAACTCCTGAATGCGTCGGGCGTAAGGCGCCCACCAGACATGATCCCGGTCGCGGCGACCGGTCAAGGTGCAACGCAGCCCTCGCGTCCTCGGTTCCCGCGCGGCGGCGCGCCAATGCCGGTGCGTTGAAAAGGTTGCATCACGTTGTCGCGCATCAGCACGGAAACGCCGGGCCCTTCGGAGGTTTTGGGCGGGATTTTGCCAAGGGACCGAAAGCCTTGCGCAAAGCGCCGCAAGTTTGCACGACAGCGCGGAACAATCTTCATCGGCTGGCGATTGGACCCCCGAACGCCGCGCAACATGCGCCGCTTCAAAGCAAAGTGAGAAGGAGTCTACCCATGTTTCGCAAAGCTATCCTGACCGCCTCGACCGCCATTTTTGCCGCCGGTTCGGCCGCTGCCGCGACCTCGGCCACCGCCGTGACCGACCTCAACCTGCGCGCCGGCCCCGGCCCCCAGTATGAGATCATCGGCGTGATCGATGCCGAGGCCAAGGCCAGCGTTGACGGCTGCATCGAGGAATCGAACTGGTGCAAGGTGACGTATGACGGCCAAGAGGGCTGGGCCTATGGCAACTATCTGACCGCCATGGTCGAAGAGACCCCGACCGCCGTGATCGCCCCGGAAGTGACCGTCGGCACGGTCACCTATGACTCATCCAAGGACGGTGAGGCCTTTGCCGGTGCCGGGACCGTGGGTGCCGTGGCCGGTGCGCTTGTCGCCGGGCCCATCGGTGCCGTTGCCGGTGGTCTGCTGGCCGGGTCGGCCGGCGCCTATGCCCAGCCTGACGAACGCGTGGTGACCTATGTGCGCACCAACACGCTCGATCCGATCTATCTCGAAGGCGAAGTGGTGCGCGGCGCCGTGGTGCCCGAGAGCGTGGAGCTGGTCGAAATCCCGGATGCCGAGCTGCGTTATGTCTACATCAACGGCCAGCCGGTCCTCGTGGAGCCGGAACAGCGCACCATCGTCTACGTCGTGCGCTAAGTTTCCCGACGTTCGGTAACCAGTGTCACGGGCGGCCCGGATGGGCCGCCCTTTTTCGTGGTAGGCTCGGGGTCGCACTTTCGGCCGAGAGGCCCCGGCGCGGGGGCCGGGGCGGGTGGGGCAACTGGCCATTGACCGACTCGAAACCTGCTGGTATGGATTTATTGAACACTTGTTCATTAATTGGGAGGCAAGGTCATGTTCAACGCGGTGATGGCGTTTGATCTGGGCGAAGATGTAAACGCGCTGCGCGAGATGGTGCACCGCTGGGCGCAGGACCGGGTCCGGCCGATGGCGGCGGAGATCGACGCCAAGAACGCGTTCCCCAACGAGCTCTGGCAGGAGATGGGCGAGCTGGGCCTGCTGGGCGTGACCGTGCCCGAGGAATACGGCGGCGCGGGCATGGGCTATCTCGCCCATGTCATCGCGGTCGAGGAAATCGCGCGGGCCTCGGCCTCGGTGTCGCTGTCTTACGGCGCGCATTCCAACCTCTGCGTCAACCAGATCAAGCTGAACGGCTCCGAGGAGCAAAAGCAGAAATACCTGCCGCGGCTCGTCTCGGGTGAACATGTCGGTGCGCTGGCGATGTCCGAGGCCGGTGCCGGCTCGGACGTGGTGTCGATGAAGCTGCGCGCCGAAAAGCGCAACGATCACTACCGGCTCAACGGCAACAAGTTCTGGATCACCAATGGCCCCGATGCCGATACGTTGGTGGTCTATGCCAAGACCGACCCGGACGCCGGGTCGAAAGGCATCACCGCCTTTCTGATCGAGAAGGAAATGAAGGGCTTTTCCACCTCGAAGCATTTCGACAAGCTGGGGATGCGCGGCTCGAACACCGCCGAGCTGGTGTTCGAGGACGTCGAAGTGCCGTTCGACAACATCCTCGGCGAAGAGGGCAAGGGCGTGCGCGTTCTGATGTCGGGGCTGGACTATGAACGCGTCGTGTTGGCCGGCATCGGCACCGGCATCATGGCCGCCTGTCTCGACGAGATCATGCCCTACATGGCCGAGCGCAAGCAGTTCGGACAGCCGATCGGAAACTTCCAGCTGATGCAGGGCAAGCTGGCCGACATCTACACCAAGATGAACTCGGCCCGCGCCTATGTCTACGAGGTGGCCAAGGCCTGCGATCGCGGTGAGGTCACCCGTCAGGACGCCGCGGCCTGCTGCCTCTATGCCAGCGAAGAGGCGATGGTGGTGGCGCATCAGGCGGTGCAGGCGATGGGGGGCGCGGGCTTCATGAACGAAACCCCGGTGGCCCGCATCTTCCGCGATGCCAAGCTGATGGAGATCGGCGCCGGCACCTCGGAAATCCGTCGCATGCTGATCGGCCGCGAGATGATGGCGAAGATGGGCTGAACGGAACCGCGACTTCGGCGGCCGGGTTGGGCGTACGATCCGGAACCCGGAACGGAGGTGTGTGATCTTGGGAAGTCTTGTCGATCTGGAACTTGAGGGCGGCATTCTGCATGGCCAGTTTTCCTGGCTGGTCGAACTGCTGGAATGGGCCGCCGCCATTGTCGATATCGCCGCCGTGGTGCTGATTTTGCTGGGGGCGGTGCGCTTCATCATCGGGGTGAGCGGGGCCGAGATCTTCGGGCGCGGCTCCGAACGCGTCAACCGGACCAACCGCGAACGCATCGAGCTGGGCCGTTATATCCTGGCCTCGCTCGAACTCTTCATCGTGTCGGACATCATCCACACCGCGCTGAGCCTGGCATTCTCGGATCTGATGTTCCTCGGCCTGCTGGTGGTGATCCGGTCGATCACGTCGTTCTTTCTCGATCGCGAGTTGGAGCAATTGAAGAAGGACCTAGGTGAATAGGCCGGGCATGGCACGCGTGCTAGGCTGACCCCACCCATGGAGGATGACAATGACCGATGGCAAACAGACATTCGCAGGACTCAAGGCGCTCTTTATCAACACCTCGCTGAAGAAAGACGGCAGCAAGAGCCACACAAGGCTGTTGATGGGGGCCTCGGCCGACATCATGAAAAAAAACGGCGTCGACGTCGAACATCTGCATCTGCTCGATTACCAGGTGCCGCCCGGCATCTTTCCCGACATGACCGAACATGGCTGGGACAGCGACGACTGGCCCAAGCTCTGGGACAAGGTCAAGGCGGCCGATATTCTGGTGGTCGGCACGCCGATCTGGCTGGGCGAGGAAAGCTCGGTCTGCCGGGTGCTGATCGAGCGGCTGTACGGCATGTCGGGCGAACTCAACGACAAGGGCCAGTCGATCTACTACGGCAAGGTCGGGGGCAGCGTCATCACCGGCAACGAGGATGGCGTCAAACATGTGGCGATGACCCTCGGGTTCGCGCTGAGCCACCTGGGCTATACCATCCCGCCGCAGGCCGATTGCGGCTGGATCGGCGAGGCCGGGCCGGGGCCGTCTTATGGCGATCCGCAGGAGGGTGACACGCCGGTCGGCTTCGACAATGATTTTACCCGCCGCAACACCACGATCATGACCTGGAACCTGATGCATGCCGCCCGGATGCTGCGCGACGCCGGCGGCTATCCGAACGAGGGCAACGACCGCAAGGCGTTCGAGGCGGGCTGTCGCTTCGACTACGAAAACCCGGACTATCGCGCCTGAGATGGGCTGCGGGGCGCAGATCATCGGCGGGGCCGTCGCGGCCCTGGTGGGCCTGGCCGGGGCGGCCCGGTCGGAGGAGACGCTGCCGGAGTTCTCGGCCTGCATCGATGCCGAGGTCGCGCGCTACGAATGGCGGCTTCGGGTCCATCGCGACCGGGCGCTCGATGCGGCGGATTTCGATCTCTGGGATGTGCGCGGGGTGGAATACTGCGGCAATATCGGCGTCACCCGCTGCGACCGCTCGGCGGCGCCGCTGGCCTGCCAGAAGGCGCTGGCCGGCGACCAGCATGTGCTGCACGGCCATATCATGGCGGCGCTGCCGGACCCGCCGCCGCCGGGCGAGGGGCAGGGGCTGCCGACGCGGCTTTATCATACGGCCTGGCACCTTGCGCGTGACATTTCGGCGGGGCCGGACTGCGCCGGGGCGGGCGAGGTCATGGCCACCTGGTGCACCGCGCGCGAGGCCAATCTGCGGCTGAAAAGCGCCGTGCTTGCCTGGCAGGTGGGGCGATACCTGGGGCTGGCGGCGCCGGCGGTGACAACCGGCTGGGCCGATCCGCCGCCGCCGCCCCGGCCCAAGGCGCGACCCGGGCGATGAGGAAGGCCCGGCCCGGGGCGAAAAGACCGAGACGAATGACAGGACGAAGGGCCCTCGCCGGAGGGCCGGGATTGCGCAGGAGGCGCGGAACATGAAGCTGACATCGAAGCTGGTGACCGGATCGGACGCGGCAAAAGCCAATCGCGCCGCCCATGAAGAGGCGCTGCGCGTGGTGCAGGAGGCGGCCGAGGCCGCGGCCGCCGGCGGCGGGGCGAAATCCCGCGAGCGCCATGTGGCGCGTGGCAAGATGCTGCCGCGCGAGCGGGTGGCCAACCTGCTCGATCCCGGTTCGCCCTTCCTCGAGATCGGCGCCACCGCGGCGCATGGCATGTACGACGGCGCGGCGCCTGCCGCCGGCGCCATTGCCGGCATCGGCCGGGTGATGGGCCGCGAGGTCATGGTGGTCTGCAACGACGCCACGGTGAAGGGCGGCACCTATTACCCGATGACCGTCAAGAAACACCTGCGCGCGCAGGAGATCGCCGAGGAGAACCATCTGCCCTGCATCTACCTGGTGGATTCAGGTGGGGCGAACCTGCCGAACCAGGACGAGGTGTTTCCGGACCGCGACCACTTTGGCCGGATCTTCTACAATCAGGCGCGGATGTCGGCCAAGGGGATCGCGCAGATCGCCGTGGTGATGGGCTCCTGCACGGCGGGCGGCGCCTATGTGCCGGCGATGTCGGACGTGACCATTATCGTCAAGGAACAGGGCACGATCTTTCTCGCCGGGCCGCCGCTGGTGAAGGCGGCGACCGGCGAGGTGGTGAGCGCCGAGGATCTTGGCGGTGGCGATGTGCATACGCGGCTTTCGGGCGTGGCGGATTACCTGGCCGAAGACGACAGCCACGCGCTGGCGCTGGCGCGGCGGGCGGTGGGCGCGCTGGGCGGCCACGGGGGCGGTGGGTTGCAAACCCACCCTACGGGGGCGGCGCCGGCGTACGACCCGGACGAGCTCTTTGACGTCGTGCCGGGCGATCTGCGCACACCATATGACATTCGCGAGGTGATCGCGCGGCTGGTGGACGGCTCGTATTTCGACGAGTTCAAGCCGCGCTTCGGCGAGACGCTGGTGACCGGCTTTGCCGAGGTGAACGGCTGCCCGGTGGGGATCGTGGCCAACAATGGGGTGCTGTTTTCCGAAGCGGCACAGAAAGGCGCGCATTTCGTGGAATTGTGCTCGCAGCGCAAGACGCCGCTGGTCTTCCTGCAAAACATCACCGGCTTCATGGTCGGGCGGAAATACGAAAACGAGGGCATTGCCCGCCATGGCGCCAAGATGGTGACTGCGGTGGCCACCACCTCGGTGCCGAAGATCACCATGCTGGTCGGTGGCTCCTTCGGGGCCGGTAACTACGGCATGTCGGGCCGCGCCTATCAGCCACGCTTTCTCTGGACCTGGCCCAACAGCCGCATCTCGGTGATGGGCGGGGCGCAGGCGGCCGGCGTGCTGGCGACGGTGAAACGCGATGCCATCGAACGCGGCGGCGGCAACTGGAGCGAAGCGGAGGAGACCGAATTCAAGCGGCCGACGATCAAGATGTTCGAGGAGCAGAGCCACCCGCTTTATGCCAGCGCGCGGCTTTGGGACGACGGCATCATCGATCCGCGCAAGTCGCGCGAGGTGCTGGCCCTGTCGCTGTCGGCGGCGCTCAATGCGCCGATCGAGGACACGCGCTTCGGCGTCTTCCGGATGTGATCGGGGCAGGCGGCATGAGGCGTATTTGCAAAGAGAAGAAGATGCGGACCAGCGAAGGGAAGCCCGATGTTTGACACGATCCTGATTGCCAACCGGGGCGAGATCGCCTGTCGGGTGATGAAGACGGCGCAGAGCTTGGGCGTGCGCTGCGTGGCGGTCTATTCCGAGGCCGATGCCGGGGCGGCGCATGTGGCAATGGCCGATGTGGCGCGCTGCATCGGCCCGGCGGCGGTGGCCGAGAGCTATCTCAAGGGTGACCGGATCATCGAGGTGGCGCTGGCCGAGGGGGCGCAGGCGATCCACCCGGGCTATGGCTTTCTCAGCGAGAACCCCGAGTTCGTCGAGGCGGTGGAGGCGGCCGGCCTGACCTTTATCGGCCCGTCGGCCAAGGCGATCCGGGCGATGGGGCTGAAGGATGCCGCCAAGGCCCTGATGCAGGAGGCCGGTGTGCCGGTGGTGCCGGGCTATCACGGCGCCTCGCAGGAGGGGCTGGCGGCGCGGGCCGAAGAGATAGGCTATCCGGTGCTGATCAAGGCGGTCGCCGGAGGCGGCGGCAAGGGCATGCGGCTGGTGGAACGGCCGGCCGAGTTCGAGCGGGCGCTGGAGAGCGCGCGGGCCGAGGCGCGCACCGCCTTTGGCAATGACGCGGTGCTGATCGAGAAATTCGTCACCCAGCCGCGCCATATCGAGGTTCAGGTCTTTGGCGATGGCGACCGGGCGGTGCATCTCTTCGAGCGCGATTGCTCGCTGCAACGGCGCCATCAGAAGGTGATCGAGGAGGCACCGGCGCCCGGCATGACCGAGGAGATGCGCGCGGCCATGGGGCAGGCGGCGGTGCGCGCGGCCGAGGCGATCGGCTACAAGGGCGCGGGGACGGTGGAGTTCATCGTCGATGGCTCGCAGGGGCTGCGGCCGGACGGGTTCTGGTTCATGGAGATGAACACCCGTTTGCAGGTCGAACATCCGGTCACCGAGATGATCACTGGCGTCGACCTGGTGGAATGGCAGCTCCGGGTGGCGGCCGGCGAAAGCCTGCCGGCGCGGCAGGAGGCGCTGACGATCACCGGCCATGCCTTCGAGGCGCGGCTTTATGCCGAGGATGTGCCGGCGGGGTTCCTGCCGGCCACCGGGACGCTGACGCATCTGTCGTTCCCCGAGGGCGCGCGCGCCGATACCGGGGTGCGCGGCGGCGATGAGATCAGCCCGTGGTACGACCCGATGATCGCCAAGCTGATCACCCATGGGCCGACCCGGGAGATCGCCCTGAAACGGCTGCGCCAGGCGCTGGGACGCACCGAGGTGGCGGGATCGGTGACCAACCTGGCCTTTCTCGGGGCGCTGGCGGCGCATGAGGGCTTTGGCCGTGGCGAGGTGGACACCGGGCTGATCGGCCGCGAGATCACAGCGCTGACCGCCGTGACGGAAGAGAATGCCGCGGCGCTGGCGCAGGCGGCGCTGGTCGAGGCCGGGCTCTGGCAGGGCGACGGTTGGGCGACAGGTTTCACCCTCTGGCAGCCGCTGGCGCGGACACTGGTACTCGACGAGGGCGAGAGCCGGCACGAGCTGCGGCTGCGGGTGCGCGGGCCGGGCGCCTGCGACGTCGAGATCGGCGATCGGGTGATCGAAGCCCGGCGCGGCCCCGGCGGCTGGACGTTGGATGGCCGCGCGGCCTGGCCCTTTGCGGTGGCCGGCGATGTGGTGACCGTCTTTGCCGATTACGGAAGGGCCTACCGGGTGATCCGGGCGCTCGACCGGGCGGCGGGGGCGGCCAGCGATGCCTCGGTGATCGAGGCGCCGATGCCGGGGCTGGTGCAGAAGATCGACGTGCAGGCCGGGCAGGAGGTGCAGGCCGGCGACCGGCTGGCGGTGCTCGAGGCGATGAAGATGGAACATGCCCTGACCGCGCCGCGCGATGGCGTGGTGGCCGAGGTGCTGGTGCCGGCCGGGGCCCAGGTCGAGGCCGGGGCGGCGCTGATCCGGCTGGCCGAGGACGGGGAGGCGGCGGCATGATCCGTCTGCACCATGTGCCGCTGGCGCGCTCGTTCCGGGTGCTCTGGCTGATGGAGGAGCTGGGGCTCGATTTCGAGGTGGTGCCCTATTCGATCCGCGACGGTTCCCTGCGGCGGCCGGAGTTCAAGGCGTTGTCGCCGGCCGGCCGGGTGCCGGCGCTGGAATATGGCGACGAGGTGCTGTTCGAGAGCGGGGCGATCCTGCAATGGCTCTGCGAACAGCATCCCGAGCCCGGGCTTCATCCGGCTCCGGGCACGGCCGAACGGGCGCGCTATCTCGAGTTCATCGCCTATTCCGAGACCATCGGCTGTCTGGTGGAGAACCTCAATCTCAACCGGGTGTTCCTGCGGGATCCGGCGGATGCCTCGCCGGTGGTGATCAAGCTGCTGACCGCACGGCTGCGGGCGGCGCTGGGCGCGATGGAGGCCCGGTGGCAGCACGACCATTGCCTGGCCTCGGGGTTTTCGGCGGCCGATATCATGTTTTCCTACGGGTTCGAACTGGCGCGTTATTACGTGCGGTTCGACGAATTTCCCCGGCTCTCGGCCTATTGGGATCGGCTGAAGGCGCGCCCCGGCTATCAGCGGGCCAAGGCGCGCGACGGTGAGCAGGATCTCTATGATCGCGACTTCTATCCGCTGGAGGAGGTCGGGACATGAGCGCGAAGGTCGAGATTTTCGAGGTCGGCCCGCGCGACGGCTTGCAGAACGAAAAACGCCGAATCCCGACGGCGGAAAAGATCGCGCTGGTCGACTGCCTGAGTGGCGCCGGGTTTCGCCGCATTGAATGCGCCAGTTTCGTTTCGCCGAAATGGGTGCCGCAGATGGCGGATTCCGGGGCGGTGCTGGCCGGGATCGACCGGGCCGAGGGGGTGTCTTATGCCGCGCTGACCCCGAACCTGCGCGGGCTGGAGGGGGCGCTTGCGGCGCGCGCCGACGAGGTGGCGATCTTCGGCTCGGCCTCCGAAGGGTTTTCCAAGGCCAATATCAACGCCAGCATCGCCGAGAGCCTGGCACGCTTCCGCCCGGTGGCCGAGGCGGCCCGGGCGGCGGGGCTGCCGGTCAGGGGCTATGTCTCCTGCGTGGTGGAATGCCCCTACGACGGGCCGGTGGCGCCGGATGCGGTTGCGCGGGTGGCGCGGGCCCTGCTGGACATGGGCTGCTACGAGATCTCGTTGGGCGATACCGTGGGGCGGGCCACGCCGGAGGGCATCGCCGCGATGCTGGAGGCGGTGACCGCGCAGGTGCCGGCGGCGCGGCTGGCGGGGCATTACCATGACACCGGCGGGCGGGCGCTGGACAATATCGAGGTGTCGCTGGAGCGGGGCCTGCGGGTCTTCGACGCGGCGGTGGGCGGTCTGGGGGGCTGTCCCTACGCGCCGGGCGCGGCGGGCAATGTGGCGACCGAGGCGGTGGCCGCACGGCTGGAAGCGCTGGGTTATGAGACCGGCCTCGACCGGGGGGTGATCGCCACGGCGGCAGAGATGGCGCGCGCGATGCGCGTGCCGCGGGAGACGGATGATGTATGAGACTGTAAGAACAGAGACCGACGCCCGCGGCGTGGCGACGCTCTGGCTGGCGCGGAGCGAGAAACACAATGCCATGTCGGCGCAGATGCTGGCCGATCTGGTGGCGGCGGCCAAGGCGCTGGACGCGGATGACCGCGTGCGGGTGGTGGTGCTGGCGGCCGAGGGCAAGAGCTTTTGCGCCGGTGGCGATCTGGCCTGGATGCGGGCGCAGTTCGAGATGGGCGCGGCGACGCGCAAGCGCGAGAGTGCCAAGCTCTCGACCATGTTGCAGGCGCTCGATACCCTGGCGAAACCGTTGATCGGGCGGGTGCAGGGCAATGCCTTTGGCGGCGGTATGGGGCTGATGTCGGTCTGTGACGTGGTGATTGCCGAAGAGGGGGCGACATTCGGCTTTACCGAGACCCGGCTGGGGCTGATCCCGGCCAATATCGGGCCGTTCGTGCTGAAACGCATGGGGCCGGCGATGGCACGGCGGGTCTTCATGTCGGCGCGGATTTTCGATGCCGCCGAGGCGAAGGCGCTTGGGTTGGTGGCGCGGGCGGTGCCGGCGGCCGATCTGGATGCGGCGGTCGCGGCGGAAGTGGCGCCCTACCTGGCCTGCGCGCCGGGGGCCGTGGCCGAGGCCAAGGCGATGATCCGCGCGCTGGGCGGCGGCGTCAGTCAGGACGAGATGGATTTTGCCGCCGGGGCCCTGGCCGAACGCTGGGAAAGCGCCGAGGCACAGGAGGGCATCGCCGCCTTCTTCGACAAGCGCAAGCCCGGCTGGGCGTGACACCGGCAGCCTGGTGCGGTCGCGCCGGGCAGGCCGTGGGGCCCCGGATCGGGCCCGGCGCGGGGGCCGCGTGAGGCCGGCGCTGTTAGCGCACAACAGAGTGCGACGCACCCGGGCGCGACGGGCCGGAAATTTCGCCCGGAAGTCCCTAATTTCCGGGCGATTACCGAGGTCATCAATTCTCGCGAATATGTGATGGGTGGATTGACCCCCTTGGGCGGCGGCGATAAACCCGGGACAAGCCCAGCGAGCCAATTGAGCGCACGTGCGATGCGCGTGCTGAAAGGAGCCTGCCCCGTGGAAGAGATGCTCAGGGAATATCTTCCCATTCTCGTCTTTCTCGCCGTCGCCGTCGGACTTGGCATTGTCCTCATCCTGGCCGCCGTGATCCTCGCCGTCCGCAATCCGGACCCCGAGAAGGTCTCGGCCTATGAATGCGGGTTCAACGCCTTCGACGACGCGCGGATGAAGTTCGACGTGCGGTTCTACCTCGTTTCGATCCTCTTCATCATCTTCGATCTCGAGATCGCCTTCCTGTTTCCCTGGGCCGTCGGCTTCCGGGATATCTCGATGGTCGGTTTCTGGTCGATGATGGTCTTCCTGGCCGTGCTCACCATCGGCTTTGCCTATGAATGGAAGAAGGGGGCCCTGGAATGGCAGTGAACCAAACGCCCGAACCCGATGTCACCGAAGTGCAGGGCATGGGCCCGCAGCATGAGCGGGTGAAATCCGGCGCCTCCGCCCAGGCACCGATCGAAACGGCGGGGCTGCCGGCCGGCGCGGAGGCGCTGAATGCCGAATTGCAGGACAAAGGCTTCCTGCTGACTTCGACCGAGGACATCATCAACTGGGCGCGCACCGGCTCGCTGCACTGGATGACCTTTGGCCTGGCCTGCTGCGCGGTCGAGATGATGCACACCTCAATGCCGCGTTATGACGCCGAGCGGTTCGGCATCGCGCCGCGCGCCTCGCCGCGCCAGTCCGACGTGATGATCGTCGCCGGCACGCTGACCAACAAGATGGCCCCGGCGCTGCGCAAGGTCTATGACCAGATGCCGGAGCCGCGCTACGTGATCTCGATGGGCTCCTGCGCCAATGGCGGCGGCTATTACCACTACAGCTATTCCGTGGTGCGCGGCTGTGACCGGATCGTGCCGGTCGACATTTACGTGCCGGGCTGCCCGCCGACCGCCGAGGCGCTGCTCTACGGTCTGATGCAGCTGCAACGCAAGATCCGCCGCACCGGCACGATCACAAGGTAAGGGGGCAGGCGATGACCGCAGCACTCAACGAGCTTGGCGCGCATATCGAGCTGAAACGGCCGGATTGCGTGTTGAGCTATTCGGTCGATCACGGCGAGCTCAACGTCAATGTGGCGCCGACGAACCTCACCGGGCTGGTGGAATTCCTGCGCAGCGACCCGAATTGCCAGTTCTCGTCGCTGGTCGACATCACGGCGGTGGATTACCCCGAGCGTCAGAAACGCTTTGACGTGGTCTATCACTTCCTGTCGATGTATCAGAACCACCGCATCCGCCTGCGGGTGTCGATCCGGGAAGAGGCGATGGTGCCCTCGATCACCGCGATCCACCCTTCGGCCAACTGGTTCGAGCGCGAAGTCTTCGACATGTTCGGCATCCTGTTCTCGGGGCACCCCGACCTGCGCCGCATCCTGACCGATTACGGCTTTCGCGGCTATCCGCTGCGCAAGGATTTCCCGACCACCGGCTATACCGAGGTGCGTTACGACGAGGCGCAGAAACGGGTGGTCTATGAGCCGGTGAACCTGGTGCAGGAATATCGGCAGTTCGATTTCATGTCGCCCTGGGAGGGCGCGGAATACATCCTGCCCGGCGATGAGAAACCCGACGCGGAGGCCAAGTGATGGGCACGCTGATCTGGATCATCATGTCGGTGCTCACCATCATTCCGATGATGAAGCTGTTGCCGCATTTCGGGTATGACAAGCTCTGGGCGCTGGCCTGTGTGATCCCGCTGGGAACCTTGATCCTGCTGTGGCTGATGGCCACCAAGCTACAGGAATTGGAGAAACGCTGATGATGGACGGCTCCAAGTTCGACGACGGCAGCACCGACGCGCTGTCGGGCGAGCAGAAAATTCGCAACTTCAACATCAACTTCGGCCCGCAACACCCTGCGGCGCACGGGGTTCTCCGGCTGGTGCTCGAGCTTGACGGCGAGATCGTCGAGCGCTGCGACCCGCATATCGGCCTGCTGCACCGTGGCACCGAAAAGCTGATGGAGAGCCGGACCTACCTGCAAAACCTGCCGTATTTCGACCGGCTCGATTACGTCGCGCCGATGAACCAGGAACATGCCTGGTGTCTGGCCATCGAAAAGCTGACCGGCGTGCAGGTGCCGCGCCGCGCCTCGCTGATCCGGGTGCTCTATTCCGAGATCGGCCGTATCCTGAACCACCTGCTGAACGTCACCACCCAAGCGATGGACGTGGGCGCGCTGACCCCGCCGCTCTGGGGCTTCGAGGAACGCGAAAAGCTGATGGTGTTCTACGAGCGGGCCTGTGGCGCGCGGCTGCACGCGGCCTATTTCCGGCCCGGCGGCGTGCACCAGGATCTGCCGCCCGACCTGATCGACGATATCGAGACCTGGGCGCATGAATTCCCCAAGGTGATCGACGACATCGACGGGTTGCTGACCGAAAACCGCATCTTCAAGCAGCGCAACGCCGATATCGGCGTGGTCAGCGAAGAGGACATCCAGCAATGGGGCTTTTCCGGCGTGATGGTGCGCGGCTCGGGCCTGGCATGGGATTTGCGACGGGCGCAACCCTATGAATGTTATAACGAATTCGACTTCCAGATCCCTGTGGGCAAGAACGGCGATTGCTATGACCGCTATCTCGTCCGCATGGAGGAAATGCGCCAGTCGCTGAAGATCATCCATCAGGCGATCGAGAAATTGCGCGCGCCCGAGGGGCAGGGCGAAATCCTTGCCCGGGGCAAGATCACGCCGCCATCGCGCCGCGAGATGAAGACCTCGATGGAGGCGCTGATCCATCACTTCAAGCTTTATACCGAAGGCTTCCACGTGCCCGCCGGCGAAGTCTATGCCGCGGTCGAGGCGCCCAAGGGCGAATTTGGCGTCTATCTCGTGGCGGATGGCACCAACAAGCCCTATCGCGCCAAACTGCGGGCGCCGGGGTTCCTGCATTTGCAGGCGATGGATTACGTCGCGGGTGGCCACCAGCTGGCCGATGTGGCGGCGATCATCGGCACGATGGACGTGGTCTTCGGGGAGATCGACCGGTGACCCCAGTGCGTTACGGTCTTTTCCTCACGCCGGTTGCGGCCCTTTCCGGGTGCATGGATCTGCCGCCAGACGGGACCACCGTCGAGGACCTGGCGGCCTATGACGCCGCGGTGGGCACGCTCGGCTGCCAGTTGGTCAGCGAGGCCGATTACGGCGTGGTCGAATTTCAGGCCGGGCTGACCCGCGCCCAGGCGATAGCGATCACCGAACGGCGGCTGGCCCGTGACGAGGCGGTGCGGCTGGCAGACGGTGGCGTTCGGCTGACTTCGGGGAGCTGCGCGGCATGAGATTGACGCGGGGCGCATATGGCCTTGCGGGGCAGGGCGCATGAGAGGGCCCGGCACCTCCCGGCCGGCGCGCGATGCCTCGACCATCGTGCTGGCGGCCTCGACGCTGGTGGCAGCGCTTTTTGTCGCCGTGCAGGCGTGGTATGCCCGGACGTCCTTTGTCGAGGCCTCCGAGACCCGATTCCTCGAGCGCAAGCTCGACATCTGCTTCGAGAATTTCGACGCCGCCGCCCAGCTTGACATCGAGCTGCGCGCCGCGGTGCCGGAAATGGCGGCGCAGGAAGTCTGGCCGCCGCAGATCGCGGTGACGACACCGGAGCGGCTGGCGCGGTTCCACCGCGAGGTGGTGCCGAAACTCGATGCGCTGGATGCCGGTCTGACCAAGGCCGGCGTTCTGGAAAGTCTCGACAAGTACCGGGCCTATCTGGCCCAGAAAATCCGCGGCCTCTCGAAGCGGCTGATGGATGTCTCGCCGGGCGATCTGAGCCCCGAGAACAAGGACACACAAGCGGTCTTTGCCGCGCTGAGCGAATTTCTGGGTGGTCAGTACCAGGTCCTGACCGGTTGCCGCCTGGTTGCGGAAGGAAAAGCCTGATGCTGCGACGTCTGTATCCCGATCAACCCGAAAGCTTTGCTTTCACCGAGGCGAATCTGGCCTGGGCCGAAGCGCAGGTCACGAAATATCCCGAGGGCCGTCAGGCCAGCGCGGTGATCCCGCTGCTGTGGCGTGCGCAGGAGCAGGAGGGCTGGCTGACCCGGCCGGCCATCGAACATGTCGCCGACATGCTGGGCATGGCCTATATCCGGGTGCTCGAAGTGGCCTCGTTCTACTTCATGTTCCAGCTGCAACCGGTTGGCTCCGTTGCCCATATCCAGGTGTGCGGCACCACCTCCTGCATGATCTGCGGCGCCGAGGACCTGATCGGCGTCTGCCGTGACAAGATCGCCCCGGCGGCGCATCAGCTGTCCGAGGATGGCCGGTTTTCCTGGGAAGAGGTGGAATGCCTGGGCGCCTGTGCCAATGCGCCGATGGCGCAGATCGGCAAGGATTACTACGAAGACCTGACTGCCGCGCGTCTGGCCGAGATCATCGACGAGATGGCCGCAGGCCAGGTGCCGGTGCCGGGGCCGCAAAACGGCCGCTACACGTCCGAGCCGGCCGCCGGTCTGACCAGCCTCGCCGAAGGCAACGATGACCGTCACCAGTACAACGCCTCGGCCCAGCTGGCGACCGACCTCGGCGACACGATCAAGCGGATCGACGGCAGCGAGGTTGCGCTGAGCGCGCCCTGGCAGAAAGGCGCCAACCATGGCGACAAGCCGGCCAGCGTGACCGCGCCCATGACCCATCAGCCGCGGCCTTCCAAGGGGGATCCGGCGGATGAAACCGGCATCGACACCCGCGAGGCCCATGCCACCACCAAGGGCCATCCGATTTCGTCGAGCTCGCCCGAGACCGATGCCGAGGCGGCTGGCCATCCCACCGAAGACGCCAAGAACTTGACCGCCGATGGCGACAAGGACGCCGTCACCGCGTCGAAAGGCAAGACGGCCAAGAAGCCCAAGGCCAAATCCACCAAGAAAATGGCCAAGACCGAGACCGCCAAGGCGGAAACCGCCGACGTGGGCCAGCGCCCCCAGGCGCTTGACGCGCCGCGCGGCGGCAAGGCTGACGATCTCAAGAAGATCAAGGGCATTGGCCCCAAGCTGGAAGAGCTGTGCCACAGCCTCGGCTTCTACCATTTCGACCAGATCGCCGCCTGGACCGAAGACGAGGTCGCCTGGGTCGACCAGAACCTCGAAGGCTTCAAGGGCCGGGTGACGCGCGACGACTGGATGTCTCAAGCCAAAGTCCTGGCCGAAGGTGGAGAGACGGAATTCTCCTCCCGTGATAAAGAGTGAGGTGTTTTAGGACATCGACACAGTAGAAACGGGAGACAAGACCATGACAGAGACCAACACCGGAAAATGCAGGAGCACCTGCTGGAAGGGCGCCGCCGCCGCGGGCGCGCTGTTGTTCGTGATCTTGTTTCTCACCGCGGGGTTCGGCTTTTTCTCGGCCTTGCTGATCGGCCTGGTGTTCTACGGCGGGCTCGGGTTGGCGCTGTCGAGGATGGTCTGCGGCGACACCGCAGAAAGCGCCTCGGTCAGCCAGAGCGCCGCTTCGGCCAGCACCAGCACGGCCGCCTCGCCCGCCGCTGCGGCCGTCGCACCGACACCGCAGCCGGCGCCGCGGCCCGAGCCGGAGCCCGAGACCGAGACCGAGCCAGACGCCGCGGCGGAAGCGACGGCACCCACGCCCGAGGCTGAGGCGCCCGAGGCTGAGGCGCCCAAGGTCGCGACCCGGCCCCTGGTCAAACCGTCGGCCGTTCTGGCCGGCGAGGCCGAGCTGAGCGCGCGCAAAGGCAGGTGGCGCTATGAGCCCGGCGGGAAATAAGGACAGGGACGAGGCCATGGCACGCGAGAGCGAAGAGCAGATTGCACGGCAGGGGCGCGTGACGGCGCTGGTGATTGCCGGCACCATGCTGATCTGGCTCGCGGCCCAGTTTATCGGGCCGAGGATCGGTCTGGCGGGGCGCTATGCGCTGCTGATTGATCTTCTGGCTCTGGCGGCGTTCATCTGGGCGTTCGTCAATATCTATCAGATCTGGCGCAAGCGTCAGGGCAACTAAAAGGTGGCATCGCACATGCTCAAGGATCAGGACCGGATCTTTACCAACATCTACGGGATGCAGGACCGGACGCTGGACGGCGCCAAGAAGCGCGGCCATTGGGACGGCACCGCCGGCATCCTCGCGAAGGGCCGCGACTGGATCATCGACCAGATGAAGGCCAGCGGGCTGCGCGGCCGTGGCGGCGCGGGCTTTCCCACCGGGTTGAAATGGTCCTTCATGCCCAAGGAAAGCGACGGGCGGCCGGCGTATCTCGTGGTCAACGCCGATGAATCCGAGCCCGGCACCTGCAAGGACCGCGAGATCATGCGCCATGATCCGCATACGCTGATCGAAGGTTGCCTGATCGCCAGTTTCGCGATGCAGGCGCATGCCTGCTACATCTACATTCGCGGCGAATACATCCGCGAACGCGAGGCGCTGCAAATCGCCATCGACGAGGCCTATGATGCGGGCCTGGTGGGGCGCAATGCCGCCGGCTCGGGCTGGGATTTCGACATCTACCTGACCCATGGCGCGGGCGCCTATATCTGCGGCGAGGAAACCGCCCTGATCGAGAGCCTCGAAGGCAAGAAGGGCATGCCCCGGATGAAGCCGCCGTTCCCGGCCGGCGCCGGGCTTTACGGCTGCCCGACCACCGTGAACAACGTCGAGTCGATCGCCGTGGTGCCGACCATCCTGCGCCGCGGGCCGGACTGGTTTGCCGGCTTCGGCCGCGCCAACAATGCCGGCACCAAGCTCTTTGCCGTCTCCGGCCACGTGGAAAACCCCTGCGTCGTCGAAGAAGCGATGTCGATCTCTTTCGAAGAGCTGATCGACAAGCACTGCGGCGGCATCCGGGGCGGCTGGGACAATCTTCTGGCGGTGATTCCCGGTGGCTCTTCGGTGCCCTGCGTGCGTGGCGAGAAGATGCGCGATGCGGTGATGGATTTCGACTATCTGCGCAATGAGCTGGGCTCGGGTCTGGGTACGGCGGCGGTGATCGTGATGGACAAGCAGACCGACATCATCAAGGCGATCTGGCGGCTGTCGAAGTTCTACAAGCACGAAAGCTGCGGCCAGTGCACGCCCTGCCGCGAAGGCACCGGCTGGATGATGCGGGTGATGGACCGTCTGGTGAAGGGCGAGGCCGAGGTCGAGGAGATCGACATGCTCTTCGACGTGACCAAGCAGGTCGAGGGCCATACCATCTGTGCGCTTGGCGATGCGGCGGCCTGGCCGATCCAGGGCCTGATCCGCAACTTCCGTGAAGAGATCGAAGACCGGATCAAGGCCCAGAAAACCGGTCGCATGGGCGCGATGGCGGCGGAGTGAACGGAATGAAGCGCCTGATCCTCCCCCTTGTTGCCGGCCTCGGCCTTGCCGCCTGCGGCAATGTGGTCGAAACCTTCACCAGCAAGAGCGTGACCTTCGACGGCGTGTCGTTCCGGGGCAAGGCCGCTGCGGCGAACAAGGCGGACAGGCGCGATTTTGTCGCCACCGTCGGCCCGGCGTCGCGCAGCATGGTCGGCGCGCGCGAGGCGGTGCAGTATCAGGGGACGCGCTATTGCATCCTGAACTTCGGCGTCTCGGACATCGCATGGGAGATCTCGCCCGAGGCAGAAGAGCTGCCGATGGAGAATGACAGGATCGTGCTGAAAGGACGGTGTCTGGAATGAAACGTCTTGGATTTCTGATCGCCCTGGCCCTGGCCACACCGGCGCTGGCGCTGCCGCCGCTGGCCACCGTCAAGCCGATCAATGACGGGCTGCGCGCGGTGATGATCGCCGATCAGATCCGCATTGCCTGCCCCAGTATCGCGGCGCGGATGATTGCCGGCTGGTCCTTTATCCGCTCGCTCGAGGCGCAGGCGCGCGACATGGGCTACAGTGCCGGGCAGATCGAGGAATTTGTCGAAAGCTCGGCCCAGCGCAAGCGCCTCGAGGGCGAGGCGGCGGCCTATATGAAGGCGGGCGGCGTGGTGGGCGGCCAGCCCGAGACCTATTGCGCGCTGGGGCGCGAAGAGATTGAGAAGGGCAGCCAGATCGGTGCCTTTCTGAGAGTGAAGTGAGAGCCATGAGCGACCTGAAAAAGATCATCATCGACGGCAAGGAAGTGGAAGTGGACGGGGCGATGACCCTGATCCAGGCCTGCGAGATCGCTGGCATCGAGGTGCCGCGCTTCTGCTATCACGAACGCCTGTCGATTGCCGGCAACTGCCGCATGTGCCTTGTCGAGGTGGTGGGCGGCCCGCCGAAACCCGCCGCTTCCTGCGCCATGCAGGTGCGCGATCTGCGCCCCGGCCCCGAAGGCCAGCCGCCGGTGGTCAAGACCAACTCTCCGATGGTCAAGAAGGCGCGCGAGGGGGTGATGGAGTTCCTGCTCATCAACCACCCGCTGGACTGCCCGATCTGCGATCAGGGTGGCGAATGCGATCTGCAAGACCAGGCGATGGCCTATGGCGTCGATTTCTCGCGCTTCCGCGAACCCAAACGCGCGGTGGACGATCTCGACCTCGGGCCGCTGGTCGAGACCCACATGACCCGCTGCATCTCCTGCACCCGCTGCGTGCGTTTCACCACCGAAGTGGCGGGCATCACCCAGATGGGGCAGACCGGCCGTGGCGAGGATGCCGAGATCACCGCTTATCTTGGCGAGACGCTGGATTCGAACCTTCAGGGCAATATCATCGATCTTTGCCCGGTGGGCGCGCTGGTGTCGAAGCCCTACGCCTTTACCGCCCGTCCCTGGGAGCTGACCAAGACCGAGACCATCGACGTGATGGATGCGCTGGGGTCGAACATCCGGGTCGATACCAAGGGCCGTGAAGTGATGCGCATCCTGCCGCGCAACAATGACGGCGTGAACGAGGAATGGATTTCCGACAAGACCCGGTTTGTCTGGGACGGGCTGCGCCGTCAGCGGCTGGACCGGCCATACGTGCGCGAAAATGGCAAGCTGCGCCCGGCGAGCTGGCCGGAAGCCCTGGGCAAGGCCGCAGAGGCGATCAAGGGCGCCGAGAAACCGGTCGGCCTGGTCGGGGATCTGGCCCCGGTCGAGGCGGCCTTTGCGCTCAAAGAGCTGATCGAAGGGCAGGGCGGCAGCGTCGAATGCCGCACCGACGGCGCGCATCTGCCGGCGGGCAACCGGTCCGGCTATGTCGGCACCGCGAGCATCGCCGATATCGACAGCGCCGGTGCGATCATGCTGATCGGCTGCAACCCGGCGCTCGAGGCCCCGGTGCTCAACGCCCGTATTCGCGGTGCCTGGAGCCGCGGCGCCAAGGTCGGCGTTGTCGGCGAGGCGGTCGATCTGACCTACGAGTATTTCCACCTCGGCAGCGACCGGGCCGCGCTCGACAAGCTGGTCGCAGGCGACAATTCCGACGCGCTGAGCCGCGAGACGCTGGTGATCCTCGGCCAGGGGGCGATCCGCGAGGCCGATGGCGCGGCGGTGCTGGCCAAGGCTATGGCATTCGCGGACCATACCGAGAGCAAGTTCCTCGTGCTGCATTCGGCCGCCTCCCGGGTTGGCGCGATGGACGTGGGCGCGGTGACCGAAGGCGGCCTGGCGGCGGCGATGGAAGGGGCCGATGTGGTCTACAACCTTGGCGCCGACGAGATCGAGATCGGCGACGGCGCTTTCGTGATCTATCAGGGCAGCCATGGCGACCGGGGCGCGCATCGCGCCGACGTGATCCTGCCGGGCGCGGCCTATACGGAAGAAAACGGGCTTTTCGTCAACACCGAAGGCCGCCCGCAGCTGGCCCTGCGCGCCGGCTTTGCGCCGGGCGAGGCCAAGGAAAACTGGGCGATCCTGCGGGCGCTCTCGGGTGAGCTGGAGGCCAAGCTGCCCTATGATAGCCTGGCGCAACTGCGGCAGGCGCTGGTCAAGGCGGTGCCGCATCTGGCCAAGATCGACACGGTGGTCGAGAACGACTGGCAGCCGCTTGCGGCCGGCAAGCTGGGCAAGGCGGATTTCCGCAACGCGGTGTCGGATTTTTATCTGACCAACCCGATTGCCCGCGCCAGCGCCCTGATGGCCGAGCTCAGCGCCGCCCAGAAGGCCCGGACGGAGAAGCGAATTGCGGCTGAATGATCCGGCATATCTCGATATGGCTCCGGGCGGCGTTGCTGCCCGCGATGGCGCTTGCGGGGTGCGAGGTGTCTGAGACCGCGCAGGATATCCCGTTCGAGCCCGAATACCGGGGCATCGAGACCCGCCTGCTCGAGGGCGATCTGGTCAATTTTCACGTGAAGATGACCGGTGCGCGTGATGTGCAGGACCTGGCCGATTACGCCGAATGCGCCGCGGCGCAATATGCGCTGATCCGGGGCTACGGATTTGCCCGCCACGTGCGGACGACAAGCGAAGTTGAGGCTGGCCTTTGGCGGGGGGATGCGGTTTACACCATCTCGCCAGCGCTGCCCGACGGATTGAAGACGATAGATGCCGAAGTGGCGGTGGCCAACTGCCGCGAAAGACGCATTCCGACTGTGTGAGGGACCATGGCTGAATTCTTTACTACCCCGCTCGGGATCGGCATCACGATCCTTGCGCAATGCCTGGCGGTGCTGGGCTTCGTGATGGTCTCGCTGCTGTTCCTCGTCTATGGCGACCGCAAGATCTGGGCCGCCGTCCAGATGCGCCGCGGCCCCAACGTGGTGGGGGCCTTCGGCCTGCTGCAATCGGTGGCCGACGCGCTGAAATACGTGGTCAAGGAAGTGGTGGTGCCGGCCGGCGCCGACAAGCCGGTGTTCTTCCTGGCGCCGATGCTCAGTTTCGTGCTGGCGGTGATCGCCTGGGCGGTGATCCCCTTTGCCGATGGCTGGGTCCTGTCAGACATCAACGTGGCCATTCTCTATGTCTTCGCCATGTCCTCGCTCGAGGTGTACGGCGTCATCATGGGCGGCTGGGCGTCGAACTCGAAATACCCGTTCCTCGGCTCGCTGCGTTCGGCGGCGCAGATGATCTCCTACGAGGTTTCGATCGGCCTGATCATCATCGGCGTGATCATCTCGACCGGCTCGATGAACTTTGGCGACATCGTGCAATCGCAGGACGGCCGCTTCGGGTTCTTCTCGTGGTACTGGCTGCCGCATTTCCCGATGGTGTTCCTGTTCTTCATCTCCTGTCTGGCCGAGACCAACCGCCCGCCCTTCGACCTGCCGGAAGCGGAATCGGAACTGGTGGCGGGCTACCAGGTGGAATATTCCGCGACGCCCTTCCTGCTGTTCATGGCCGGCGAATATATCGCCATCTTCCTGATGTGCGCGCTGACCGCGCTGCTGTTCTTCGGCGGCTGGCTGTCGCCGATCCCGGGCCTGCCTGACGGGGTGATCTGGATGGTGCTGAAGATGGCGTTCTTCTTCTTCATCTTCGCGATGGTGAAGGCGATCACCCCGCGGTATCGCTACGACCAGCTGATGCGGCTGGGCTGGAAGGTCTTCCTTCCGTTCAGCCTGGTCTGGGTGGTCTTCGTGGCCTTTGCCGCCAAATTCGACTGGTTCTGGGGCGCTTATGCCCGCTGGGCCGTGGGAGGCTGAGATGACCGATCTGAAAAACGCAATTCTCGACGCGAAATACATCGACATGGTGTCGCTGGCGGATTTCGTGGTGCAGGACTGCGGGCTGCCCGACTACGACGACGACGGCAACCCGCTGCCGCAGCAGAACGAGATCGCCGCCGCGATCTTTCGCTGGGCGGCCAAGCAGGGGTCGGCAGCCGAGGCCGCCTCCGAGGCGCCGGCGGGCGACACCAGGCGCAACTGGCCCAACATCGGCAAACTGCCGGAAAAAGATGCCGGCGAAGGGGACGACTGATGGCTGATATCGACTATGGCCGGGCGGCCAAGTACTTCCTGCTCACCGATTTCATCCAGGGTTTCAAGCTCGGGCTGAAGTACTTCTTTGCCCCCAAGGCGACGCTGAACTATCCGCACGAGAAGGGCCCGCTGTCGCCGCGCTTTCGCGGCGAGCACGTGTTGCGGCGCTATCCCAATGGTGAGGAACGTTGCATCGCCTGCAAGCTTTGCGAGGCGATCTGCCCGGCGCAGGCGATCACCATCGACGCCGAGCCGCGCGAGGACGGCAGCCGCCGCACCACGCGCTATGACATTGACATGACCAAATGCATCTATTGCGGCTTCTGCCAGGAGGCCTGCCCGGTCGATGCCATCGTCGAGGGACCGAACTTCGAGTTTGCCACCGAAACCCGCGAAGAGCTGTTCTACGACAAGGCCAAGCTGCTGGAAAACGGCGACCGCTGGGAAGCCGAGATCGCCGCCAATCTCGCCGTGGACGCGCCCTACAGATGAGTGCTGGAAAAACCCCGTTCGAGCTGATGATGGAGCAGGCGCAGGAGATGGCCAAGGCCTTCAACCCGGCGCTCGAGACGTTCTCGCCCAAGGGGTACGAGGCGCTCTGGCCGACCATGCCCAAGGAGATGATGGAGATGGCCTTCGGCCGCGGCATCTCGAAAGAGGGGCTGGACGCCAAGACGCGGCTGCTGCTGACCATTGCCGGGCTGACCATGCAGGGCGCGCAGGCGGAAACGCCGTTTCGCATGACCGTGCGCCATGCCATGGAGGCCGGCGCCACCAAGGATGAAATCGCCGAGACCATCGCCCAGATGTCGATGTTCGCCGGCCTTCCCGCGATGAACCGGGCCATGGAGCTGGCCCGCGACGTCATGGACGACCAAGAGGATGACGAACAATGACCGTCTTCGCCTTTTACCTCTTTGCCCTCAGCACCCTGGCCGGGGGGCTGTTCACCGTGATCGCCCGCAACCCGGTGCATTCGGTGCTCTGGCTGATCCTCGCCTTCCTGTCCTCCGCCGGGCTGTTTGTGCTCCTGGGGGCGGAGTTCGTGGCAATGCTGCTGATCATCGTCTACGTCGGCGCGGTGGCGGTGCTGTTCCTCTTCGTGGTGATGATGCTCGACGTGGATTTCGCCGAGCTCAAGGCCGAGATGGCGCAATACATGCCGCTGGCGCTCTTGATCGGGGTGATCCTGGTGATGCAGTTCGGCATGGCGGTCGGCGCCTGGCAGACCGCAGAGGTGGCCGAGGGGCTGCGCGCCCAGGTCACGCCGGTCGATGTGCACAATACCCATGCGCTGGGGGTGATCCTCTATGACGATTACTTCCTGCTGTTCCAGCTGGCCGGCCTGATCCTGCTGGTGGCGATGATCGGCGCCATCGTTCTGACCCTGCGGCATCGCCAGGACGTCAAGCGTCAGAACGTGCTGGCGCAGATGTACCGCGATCCGGCCAAGGCGATGGAACTGAAGGACGTGAAGCCGGGGCAGGGGCTGTGAGACCCTGACCCGGCCCCGGACGCGATCCGGGGCCTCCGGGCCAGGGCAGACGATGAGGTCCCGGAGCAGGTCCGGGACGGGGACCGGCGACAGCCCGGGACGCGACAAGACAAACCCGGGCGCGCCCCGGGACGGACAAGACGAAACGGGCCAGAGGCCCAGAGGGACGACATGATCGGACTTGAACATTATCTGACGGTGGCCGCGGTGCTGTTTGTCATCGGCATCTTCGGCCTTTTCCTGAACCGCAAGAACGTGATCATCCTGCTGATGTCGATCGAGCTGATGCTTCTCGCGGTCAATATCAACCTCGTCGCCTTTTCCGCCCATCTCGGCGATCTGGTGGGGCAGGTCTTCACCCTCTTTGTCCTGACCGTGGCGGCGGCGGAGGCGGCCATCGGGCTTGCCATCCTCGTCTGCTTCTTCCGCAACCGCGGCACCATCGCCGTGGAAGACATCAACGTGATGAAGGGGTAGGCCCATGGAAAGCATCATCCTCTTTGCCCCGCTCGTCGGCGCGATCATCGGCGGCTTCGGCTGGAAGCTGATCGGCGAACGCGGCGCCATGTGGATCACCACCGGGCTGCTGTTTGTCGCCTGCGCCTTTTCCTGGATCGTTTTCCTGACCCACGGGCCGGAAACCCAGCACATCCAGATCATGCGCTGGATCGAGAGCGGCTCGCTCTCGACCGACTGGTCGATCCGGCTCGACCGGCTGACTTCGGTCATGCTGGTCGTGGTGACGACGGTCTCGGCGCTCGTGCATCTCTACAGCTTCGGCTACATGGCCCACGACCCGCAGTGGAAAAAGGGCGAGACCTACAAGCCGCGCTTTTTTGCCTATCTGTCGTTCTTCACCTTCGCGATGCTGATGCTGGTGACCGCCGACAACCTGGTGCAGATGTTCTTTGGCTGGGAAGGCGTCGGCGTCGCCTCTTACCTGCTGATCGGCTTCTACTATCGCAAGCCCTCGGCCAATGCCGCCGCGATCAAGGCCTTCGTGGTCAACCGGGTCGGCGACTTCGGCTTTGCGCTCGGCATCTTCGGTCTATTCTTCCTGACCGACTCGATCCGCTTCGACGATATCTTTGCCGCCGCGCCCGAGCTGGCGACGACGCAGCTCACCTTCCTCTGGACAGAGTGGAATGCCGCCAACCTGATCGCCATCCTGCTGTTCATCGGCGCGATGGGCAAATCGGCCCAGCTCTTCCTGCACACCTGGCTGCCCGATGCGATGGAAGGCCCGACGCCGGTCTCGGCGCTGATCCACGCCGCGACGATGGTGACGGCGGGTGTCTTCCTTGTCAGCCGCATGTCACCGCTGATGGAATTTGCGCCCGAAGCCACCGCCTTCATCACCTTCCTCGGCGCGGCCACCGCCTTTGTCGCGGCGACCATCGGCCTAGTTCAGAACGACATCAAACGGGTGATCGCCTATTCGACCATGTCGCAGCTGGGCTACATGTTCGTGGCGGCGGGCGTCGGCGTCTACTCGGTGGCGATGTTCCACCTGCTGACCCATGCATTCTTCAAGGCGATGTTGTTCCTCGGCGCCGGCTCGGTGATCCACGCGATGCACCACGAGCAGGACATGCGGAACTATGGCAACCTGCGCAAGAAGATCCCCTATACCTTCTGGGCGATGATGATCGGTACGCTGGCAATCACCGGCGTCGGCATCCCGCTGACCGGCTGGATCGGCTTTGCCGGTTTCGCGTCGAAGGATGCGGTCATCGAAAGCGCCTATGTCGGGACCGCCGGCGGCTTTGCTTTTTGGGCGCTGGTGGTGGCGGCGCTGTTCACCAGCTTCTATTCCTGGCGGCTGATGTTCATGACCTTCTACGGCAAGCAGCGCGGCGACAAGCACACGCATGAGCACGCGCATGAAAGCCCCATGACCATGCTGGTGCCGCTGGGCGTTCTGGCGGTCGGCTCGGTATTTGCCGGGATGATCTGGTACAGCTCGTTCTTCGGCAAGCCCAACGAGGTGGTGAAATACTTTGGCGGCACCTATGGCGAACCCTCGGCCGAACTGGTCGAAGCGGTCAAGGAGCGCAGCCCCAAGGCATCGGAACTGCACTACGTGATGGAAAGCGCGCCGGGCGAGGCGGCGATCTACATGGCGCCCGAGAACACCGTGCTGCACGAGGCGCATTATGTGCCCACCTGGGTCAAGCTGTCGCCGTTCATTGCCATGCTGATCGGTTTCGGCACCGCCTTCTGGTTCTACATCGTCAACCCGGGCCTGCCGAAGCGGCTGGCCGAGCAGCAGCGCCCGCTCTACCTCTTCCTGCTCAACAAGTGGTACTTTGACGAGGCTTATGACTTCCTCTTCGTGCAACCGGCCAAGGCGATCGGCCGCTTCCTGTGGAAGCGCGGCGACGAAGGCACGATCGACGGCACGATCAACGGCGTCTCGATGGGCGTGATCCCGTTCTTCACCCGTCTCGCCGGGCGCTTCCAGTCCGGCTACATCTTCAGCTATGCCTTTGCCATGGTGATCGGCCTCGCGCTTCTGATCACCTGGATGACCATCGGCGGAGGAGCGCACTGATGGACAACCTGCTTTCCATTGTCACCTTCATTCCCGCCCTCGGGGCGCTGATCCTCGGCGTCTTCCTGCGCGGCGAGGACGAGGCGGCGAACCGCAACGCCAAATGGCTGGCGCTGATCGCCACCGGGGCGACCTTTCTGATCTCTCTGTTCATCCTGGCGCAGTTCGATCCCAATGACACCGGCTTCCAGTTTGTCGAAGAGGCCGACTGGCTGCTCGGGCTCAAGTACAAGATGGGCGTTGATGGCATCTCGGTACTCTTTGTCCTGCTGACCACCTTCATCATGCCGCTCTGCATCGCCGCGAGCTGGGACATCAAGGTGCGGGTCAAGGAATACATGATCGCCTTCCTGGTGCTCGAAACGCTGATGCTCGGCGTCTTCATGGCGCTCGACATCGTGCTGTTCTACCTGTTCTTCGAGGCCGGTCTGATCCCGATGTTCCTGATCATCGGCATCTGGGGCGGCAAGAACCGGATCTATGCCAGCTTCAAGTTCTTCCTCTACACCTTCATCGGCTCGGTGCTGATGCTGGTGGCGCTGGTGGTGATGTATACCCAGGCCGGCACCACCGATATTCCAACGCTGATGAACCACGAGTTCGGCTCCGAGAGCTTCTCGCTTCTGGGCGTCCAGATCGTCGGCGGGGCGCAGACGCTGATGTTCCTGGCCTTCTTTGCCAGTTTCGCGGTCAAGATGCCGATGTGGCCGGTGCACACCTGGCTGCCCGACGCCCACGTGCAAGCGCCGACCGCGGGCTCTGTCGTGCTGGCGGCGATCCTGCTGAAGATGGGGGGCTACGGCTTCCTGCGCTTCTCGCTGCCGATGTTCCCGGTCGGCTCGGAGGTGATGGCGCCGCTGGTGCTCTGGCTCTCGGCCATCGCCATTGTCTACACCTCGCTGGTGGCGCTGGTGCAGGAGGACATGAAGAAGCTCATCGCCTATTCCTCGGTGGCGCACATGGGCTATGTCACGGCGGGTATCTTTGCCGCCAACCAGCAGGGCATCGACGGCGCGATCTTCCAGATGATCTCGCACGGTTTCATCTCCGGCGCGCTCTTCCTTTGCGTGGGGGTGATCTATGACCGGATGCACACCCGCGAGATCGACGCCTATGGCGGGCTGGTGAACCGGATGCCGGCCTATGCGCTGATCTTCATGCTCTTCACCATGGCCAATGTCGGCCTGCCGGGCACCAGCGGGTTTGTCGGTGAATTCCTGACGCTGGTGGGCATTTTCCAGGCCAACACCTGGGTCGCGGCGGTGGCCACCTCGGGGGTGATCCTCTCGGCGGGCTATGCGCTCTGGCTGTATCGCCGGGTGGTGTTCGGCGATCTGATCAAGGAGAGCCTGCGCACGATCACCGACATGACCCGCCGCGAACGCGCGATCTTTGCGCCGCTTGTCGTGATGACGATCCTGCTGGGCGTCTATCCGGCGCTGGTCACCGATATCATCGGGCCCTCGGTCGAGGCGCTTGTATCCAACTATCAGACGGCGCTGGCCGCATCGGGTGATGCGGTCCAGGTTGCCGGGCATTAAGGAGCCGGAACATGATTCAGGCTGATCTGAACGTCATCCTTCCCGAGATCGTGCTGTCGGTCTATGCCATGCTGGCGCTTCTGGCGGCCGTCTATACCGCCAAGGACGAGCTGGCCGGGCTGCTGACATGGATCACCGCCGGGGTGTTCGCGGCGCTGGCCTTCTATATCGCCACCAGCGGCGGCACCACGGTGACGGCCTTTGGCGGCATGTTCATCGACGACGGCTTTGCCCGGTTTGCCAAGGTGATGATCCTGCTTTCGGCGGCGGCGGTACTGGCGATGAGCCAGGGCTATCTCGCGGCGCGGGGCCTTCTGAAATTCGAATATCCGCTGCTGATCGCCCTGGCCACCGTCGGCATGATGATGATGGTCTCGGCCGGCGACCTGATGGCGCTTTACATGGGGCTCGAGCTGCAATCGCTGGCGCTTTACGTGGTGGCGGCCCTGCGCCGCGACAGCGTGAAATCCACCGAGGCGGGCCTCAAGTACTTCGTTCTCGGCGCGCTCTCTTCGGGCCTGCTGCTCTATGGCGCCTCGCTGGTTTACGGCTTTGCCGGCACCACGCAGTTCGCCGGCGTGATCCTGGCGGCCTCGGGCGAGACCTCGCTCGGCCTGCTCTTCGGTCTTGTCTTCCTGATCTCGGGGCTGGCGTTCAAGGTCTCGGCGGTGCCGTTCCACATGTGGACGCCGGATGTCTACGAGGGCTCGCCGACGCCGGTCACCGCCTTCTTTGCCACCGCGCCCAAGGTGGCGGCCATGGCGCTCTTTGCCCGGGTGCTGCACGATGCCTTCGGCGGGGTCACCGGCGACTGGCAACAGATCATCGCGCTCCTGTCGGTGCTGTCGATGTTTCTCGGCGCGGTTGCGGCGATCGGCCAGACCAACATCAAGCGCCTGATGGCCTATTCCTCGATTGCCCATATGGGGTATGCGCTGATGGGGCTGGCCTCGGGCACGGTGTTCGGCGTGCAGGCGATGCTGCTCTATATGGCGATCTACGTGACGATGAACGTCGGCACCTTCGCCTTTATCATGTCGATGTCGAAGGACGGCGCGCCGGTGGTGTCGATCGACAGCCTGCATCTCTATTCCCGCCGCGAACCGGGCAAGGCGCTGGCGATGCTCTTCCTGCTGTTCTCGCTGGCCGGTGTGCCGCCGTTCCTGGGGTTCTTCGGCAAGCTCTATGTGCTGCGCGCGGCGGTCGAGGGCGATCTGGTCTGGCTGGCGGTGGCCGGTGTCATCGCCTCGGTGATCGGTGCATTCTATTACCTGCGGATCGTTTTCTACATGTATTTCGGCCAGGAGACCGACGAGGCGCTCGACAGGGGCGGATCACCGATCCTCTACGGGTTCCTGATGGCCTCGGCGGCGGTGATGCTGATCGGCGTGGTCAATTTCTTCGGCATCGAGACCGTGGCAGAGGCTGCGGCGGCAACGCTTGTCAACTGACCGGACCGGCCGGGCCGCGCAGGGCATCGAGCCCCGCGCGGCCCGGTGCCGTTCCGGCACGGGCGTATTTGACAAGAGAAGAAGGACCACGTGATGCACTGGCCTGAGGGGTATGGGCGCCGGGTTCTGCCCGAGGTCGACAGCACCAATGCCGAAGCCGCGCGGGTCGCCGAGGGGCTGAGCGGCCCCGAGTGGATCCTCGGCCTGCGGCAAACCGCCGGGCGTGGCCGGCGCGGCCGGCCCTGGGCCGATCCCGACGGCAATTTCTCGGCCACCCTGGTGATGCGGCCGCAGGGCGCGCCGCAGACGGCGGCGCTGCGCTCTTTCGTGGCCTCTCTGGCGCTTTACGACGCCTTTGTCGCGGTCACCGGGCGGGCCGGGAGCTTTGCGCTGAAATGGCCCAATGACGTGCTGCTGAACGGTGGCAAGGTGGCCGGCATTCTGCTGGAGAGCCCGCGGCCGGGCCTGCTGGCCATCGGCATCGGCGTCAACCTGACCCAGGCGCCGCCGGTGGCGGCGGTGGAGGCGCGGGCGCTGCGGCCGGTGTCGCTGCTGTCGGAAACCGGGGTGGCGGTGACGGCGGAGGAATTCCTGACGCCGCTGGCCGTGGCCTTTGCCCGCCACGACGCCGGTTTCGCCACCTACGGCTTTGCCCCGGTCCGCGAGGCCTGGCTGGCGCGGGCGGCGCGGCTGGGCGAGGTGATCACCGCGCGCACCGGCAAGACCGAGACCACCGGCACCTTCGTGGATGTGGATGCGACCGGCAACCTAGTGTTGCAGACCGCGAAATCCCGCGTCGCCATTCCGGCGGCGGATGTGTTTTTCTGAAAGGGAGGCGCGCAATGCTGCTCTGCATTGACTGCGGCAATACCAATACCGTGTTTTCGATCTGGGATGGCCGCGAATTCCTCTGCACCCTGCGCACCTCGACCCATCACGCGCGCACGGCGGATGCCTATTTCACCTGGTATTCGACGCTGATCAAACATTACGGCATCGACACCGACATCACCGATGTGATCATCTCGTCGACCGTGCCGCGGGTGGTGTTCAATCTGCGGGTCTTTTCCGACCGGTTCTTCGGGTGCCGACCGATGGTGGTGGGGCGGCCCGAGTGCCTGTTGCCGATCCAGGCGCGGGTCGATGCCGGCACCGCGGTGGGGCCGGACCGGCTGGTCAATTCCGCCGGCGCCTTCGACCGCCATGGCGGAGATCTGATCGTGGTGGATTTCGGCACCGCCACCACCTTTGACGTGGTGGCCGAAGACGGGGCCTATGTCGGCGGGGTGATCGCCCCCGGCGTCAACCTCAGCCTCGAGGCGCTGCACATGGGCGCCGCCGCGCTGCCGCATGTGGACATCTCGCGCCCGGACAAGGTGATCGGCACCAATACGGTGCAATGTATCCAGTCCGGCGTGTTCTGGGGATATGTCGGCCTTGTCACCGGCATTACCGAGCGGATCCGCAAGGAATATGCCCGTCCGATGCGGATCATCGGCACAGGCGGGCTTGCGCCCTTGTTCGCACAGGGTGACATGTTATTTGACACCATCGAAGACGATCTGACGATGCATGGGCTGACGGTGATCCATGCCTACAACAAGGAAAACGGGATTGCCCATGAGCAGTGAACGCATCATCTACCTGCCGCTTGGCGGGGCAGGCGAAATCGGCATGAATGCCTATGTCTACGGTTACGGGCCGGAGGACAACGAACGCCTGATCCTGGTCGATCTGGGAGTGACCTTCCCTGACATGGACGGCACACCGGGGGTCGACCTGATCTTTCCCGACATGACCTGGCTGATCGAGCGGCGCGACCGGCTCGATGCGATCTTCATCACCCATGCGCATGAAGACCATGTGGGCGCGGTGCACCAGTTCTGGGAGCGGCTCGGCGCGCCGGTTTATGCCCGGGCCTTCACCGCCAATATCGCCCGGCGCAAGATGGACGAGAAGGGCCTGCCCGAGACCACGGTCAAGACCGTCTCGGCCTGGCCCGAGACGGTCGAGGCCGGGCCCTTTTCCGTGGGGTTCCTGCCGATCTCGCATTCGATCCCGGAAAGTTCGGCGCTGGTGATCGACACGCCGGCGGGCCGGCTGGTGCACACCGGCGACTTCAAGCTCGACGAGACGCCGGTGGTGGGCGAGGCCTTCGATCCGGCGCTCTGGGCCGAGGTGGCGACCCCGGGCATCAAGGCGCTGGTCTGCGATTCGACCAATGTCTTTTCGCAGCATGCGGGCCGGTCCGAGGTGACCGTGGGCCCGGAGATCGAAACCCTGGTGGCCGGCGCCTCCGGGCTGGTCTGTGCCACGACCTTCGCCTCGAACGTGGCGCGGGTGAAGACCCTGGCGGAGGCCGGGCAGCGGGCCGGGCGGTCGATCGTGCTGCTGGGCCGGGCGATGCGGCGGATGATCGAGGCGGCGATCGAGACCGGGGTGCTCACGGATTTCCCCAAGGTGGTCTCGCCCGAGGATGCGGGCAGCATTCCGCGCGAGAACCTGATGCTGCTGGTGACCGGCTCGCAGGGCGAACGCCGCGCGGCCTCGGCGCAGCTGGCGCGGGGCAAGTACAACGGGCTGGAGCTGAAGGAGGGCGATCTCTTCCTGTTTTCCTCCAAGACCATTCCGGGCAACGAGAAGGGCGTGATCCGCATCATGAACCAGCTCTCGGAAAAGGGGGTGGATGTGGTGGACGATTCCTCCGGGCTCTATCACGTGTCGGGCCACGCCAACCGGCCCGATCTGGAGCGGATGCAGGACATCGTGCAGCCGCAGATGGTGATTCCGATGCATGGCGAGCATCGGCACCTGCGCGAGCATGTGAAGCTGACCCAGCGCAAGGGCCGGGCGGCGGCGCTGGCAATCAACGGCACCATGCTCGACCTCACGGGCGACCGCCCCGAGGTGGCGGGTTTTGTCGAGACCGGCCGGGTCTATCTGGACGGTGCGATCCAGATCGGCGCGCTGGACGGCATCATCCGCGACCGGATTCGCATGGCGCTGAACGGCCATGTGATCGTGACGGTGATCCTCGACGAGGACGACGAGCCGCTGGGCAACCCCTGGTGCGAGGTCATGGGGCTGCCGGAGATCGGCCGCAGCCAGGCGCCGCTGGTCGATGTGCTGGAAGAGGATCTGGCGCAATACCTCGGACGCGCCGGCGACCGGACCTTGACCGACGACGACAAGCTTGACGAGGACATGCGGCGGATCGCGCGCAATTCGACGATGAACGAGATCGGCAAGAAACCGGAAGTCACGGTGATTGTCAGCCGGCTGAGTTGAGGTCGCCACGCTTGCGCGTGCCGAGAGCGCCGGGGGCTCTGCCCCCGGACCCCCGGGATATTTCCGGCCAGAAGAAGCGGCGGAGCGGCGCAGGACTTGCGCCGGAGGGAAATTAATCGCGGTTCCAGGGTGCAAGCGCGGCGCAACGCCCTATTGTCTGGAGGGAGCGGCCGCAGGGCCGTGCAATCAGACAACGGAGTGTACCCATGATCAAGAAATCCGGTTCCGCCAATTGGAAGGGTGGCCTGAAGGACGGCAGCGGCACGGTTTCGACCGAGTCGGGCGTGCTGGACAAGGTCAACTACGGTTTCAACAAGCGGTTCGAAGGCGAGGCGGGCAGCAACCCGGAAGAACTGATCGCCGCGGCGCATGCGAGCTGTTTTTCGATGGCGCTGTCGATGATTCTCGGCGAGGCCGGGTTAACCGCCGATGACATCGCCACCTCGGCCACGGTCTCGCTGGAGCAGAAGGACGGCGGCTTCGCGGTGACCAAATCGCATCTGGTGCTCGAGGCCAAGGTGCCCGGCGCAAGCGAAGAGGATTTCATGAAGGCCGCCAATGCCGCCAAGGAAGGCTGCCCGATCTCGAAGCTTCTGAATGCCGAGATCACCCTGGACGCCAAGCTGGCCTGAGGCGGCACATCAGGGCGAACAGATGCGGCGGGGTCGGTTGCGGCCCCGCCTTTTTTGTCAGCCGGCGCGGCGTTCGTCGAAGCTCAGCGCGATGAACTGGGGCATGTGATCGCCCATGCCGACCACCTTGTTGTCGCCCCCGCCGGTGCGGCGGCCGCCCCGGCCGCGGGACGGCTTGTCCTGCGGCTTGGTGTCGGTGCGGTCGTTGCGCTCCTGGCGCTCGGGTGCGGCCTCCTTGCGCTCGGGGCGTTCGCCCCGGCTGCGGCGGTCGGGCTTGGCGGCGGTTTCGGCCTCGGGGGTCTCTTCGGCTTTTTCGGATTTGCCGCGGCGCGGCTTGTCCTCGGTCTTGACCGGGTTTTCGACGCGGGGGATCTCTTTCTGGATCAGCTTTTCGATGGCGTCGAAGTTCTTTTCGTCCTTCGGCACGCAGATCATCAGCGCCTTGCCATCGCGCCCGGCGCGGCCGGTGCGGCCGATGCGGTGGACGTAATCCTCGGCATGGCTGGGTACGTCGAAGTTGAACACATGGCTCACCGAGGGCACATCGAGGCCGCGGGCGGCGACATCGGAGGCCACCAACACCTTGAGCTCGCCATTGCGGAAGGCCTCGAGCGTGCGGGTGCGCTGCGACTGGTCGAGGTCACCGTGGATCGGCGCCGCGTCCATGCCGTATTTCTTCAGCGATTTCGCGGTGATGTCCACATCGGTCTTGCGGTTGCAGAAGACGATGGCGTTGGTGCATTTCTCGCCCTCGCCCTCGATCAGCGCGCGCAGCACCTTGCGTTTCTCGCTGCCTTCGCGATCGCGGCGCGAGGCCTTGAACATCACCACACCCTGTTCGATGGTTTCCGAGGCGGTGGCCTGGCGGGCCACTTCGATGCGCTCGGGCGCCGACAGGAAGGTGTTGGTGATCCGCTCGATCTCGGGCGCCATGGTGGCCGAGAAGAACAGCGTCTGGCGGGTGAAGGGGGTGAGCGAGAAGATGCGCTCGATGTCGGGAATGAACCCCATGTCGAGCATCCGGTCGGCCTCGTCCACCACCATGACCTGCACGCCGGTCAGCAGCAGCTTGCCGCGCTCGAAATGGTCGAGCAGCCGGCCGGGGGTGGCGATCAGCACGTCGACGCCCTTGTCGATCAGGAGGTCCTGCTCCTTGAACGAGACGCCGCCGATCAGCAGCGCCTTGGTCAGCTTGACGTGCTTGGCATAGGTGTCGAAGTTCTCGGCCACCTGCGCGGCCAGTTCGCGGGTCGGGCAGAGCACCAGGCTGCGCGGCATCCGGGCGCGGGCGCGGCCGCGCGCCAGCATGTGGATCATCGGCAGGGTGAAGCTGGCGGTCTTGCCGGTGCCGGTCTGGGCAATGCCCAACACATCGCGGCCCTGAAGCGCGGCCGGAATGGCGCCGGCCTGAATCGGCGTCGGCGTCTCGTAACCGGCTTCTTCGACGGCTTTCAGGACTTTGGGGTTCAGGTCGAGATCAGAAAATTTCGTCATGTGTGTCCGATGTTTACGGACACCTCTGGCCCGTACGTATTTTGGGGGAGGCCCGTATGGCCCTGCGTTTTCGCAGCATGATCCCCGCGCGGGCTTCTAACCTGCCAAGCGCGCGCGGTCAATCATGCTGCATTGCAGCGTAAACAAACGGCCTGAATCTGACCGTTTGTCGCTGTATTGTGACAAATGGGAAGCATTTCCGGCGTTTCAAGAGCCGGGAAACTGCCTGACGCGGGCTGCGTCGAGGTTCAGGTCGTGCCGGCGCAGCAGGCCCTCGGCGGCGAGACGGTCGCAAAGCGCCGGGGTGGCGAGGCAGATCTCGTCGTAAAACCGGCGCAGGCCGGCGACGCCCGCCTCGGATTCGAGTCGCGAAAACAGCTCGTGCAGGCTCAGCCCGCCGGAGTGCCGGTTGACCTGCGGCTTGAGGTCCGGGCGGTAGGAGCCTCTGGCCATGCGATAGCGATAGCTGCTTTGCCAGTCTTCCCAGCTTTGCGCGTGCATGTGGCAAAGCTCGGTCTCGGGCAGGGGCTGTTCGCCGGGGTTCTGGCGGCCGTCGACCTCGATATTGTGGATTTTCGCCCGCAGCCCGTCGATGCCGGTGCGGTAGACAAGCTTGCCCGCTACATGGCTGAGAAAGCCGCCGCTGAGATGCCGGCCATAGGTGGGAAACACCCGCTCGGCGGCGCGCTGGCGCTCTGCCGGGGCCAGGTGAAAGGCCTTGAAGGTGGTTTCGGGGCCGCTGCTGCCCGGGGCGGGGGCCAGTGCCTCGATCGGGCGGGCGCGAGCGCAGAGGCAGTCCTGGGGCAGGTCGGCCAGCTGCGCGGCCAGGGGGCGGGCGGGCCAGAGGAATTCGTCGACGTCGATATGCGCCAGCCAGTCGACCTCGACCCTGCGGTTATAGGCGTGGCGGGCGTTGAGGAACTGTCGCGACTGGTGTTTCTCGGGTCGGCCCCGGCGTTTGGCCCACCAGTTGTCGTCGCAGGCCACCACCTTGATCTTGGGATGCGCCGCAAGCCGGTCGAACACCGCGGGGTCGGGCGCGTCGAGATAGAGATAAAGCCGATGCGCGCCGCGCTCGAGGTGATAGGCGGCAAAGTTCAGGATGTCGCGCGCGTCTGCCTTGACAGTCGAGACGATGCCCCAGCGGGTCATGCGGCGCCCGCATCCGCCGCGCGCGGGCCAAAGACGGTCCGGACCTGGGCATCGAGATCGAGCTCTTGCGTCACCAGCATGTCGTGGCGCGCCAGCCTGTCGCGCAGCGGGGCGCTGTCGGTGCAGACCTCGTCGAAGAAATGCCGCAGACCGGCCTCGCCCTCGGTGTCCAGCACGAAATCCAGCACATCGCCCAGGCGCATGGCATCGTCATCCTCGGGCTTGCGATAAGAGCCGCGGGTCAGGCGAAATGTCACCCGGTCGCGGAAATGTTCGAAACTGGCGGCGTGGCAATGCGCCAACATCATGCGCGGCAGCGCGCCCTCGTTGCCCACCGCCTTGCCAACCAGCCGCAGCCCGTGAATGCCGAAACGCACATCCGAGAGCCGGGTGCGGGCAAAGACCTTGCCGCTGGTGTGGCTGATGAAGCCGCCGGTGAGATAGCTGCCGTAATGCGGGTAGATCTCGGAGAGCACGCCGCGTTTCGCGCCGACCTGGCGGTGGGTGCGCTTGAAATGGCGGGGCAGACCGTCCTGCGGCGCCAGAAGCTCGACCGGGCGCACGCGGGCCTGGGCGCAGTCCTCCGAGACAAAGCGCAGGCCACGCGCCACCTCGACCTGTGGCAGAAGGAATTCGTCGGTGTCAAAATGTCCGAGGAAATCGAGATCGCTGGCGCGGTAGGCGCGGGTCGCATTATGCGCCTGGCGCAATTGATGCGCGGCGGGGCGCGGCTTGCCGGCGTCCTGCCAGTAGGCCGCGTCGCAGGCGATGACCTCGACTGCGGCATGCCCGGCGAAAAAGGCGCTGACCTCGGGCGCGGGATTGTCGAGGTAGAGTGTGATGCGGCTGGCGCCGAGGGTCAGGTAATGCGCGGCAAAGCGCTGGATGTCGGCCAGCGGCGCATGGGTGGTGCAGACCACGCCCCACCTTGGCAGCGGCCCGCGCCGGGGCGGCACGTGGCGGACGGGGGCGGTGACCTTCGGCTCCTCAGGGGTGTCGGTTTCGGCCGCCTGTGCCGCGTCGCGGCGGGCCTTGCGCTGGCGCATGATGCGAAGCCGGCGAAAGACGGTGCGCGGATCGTGGATCAGCAGGTCGAGCAGGTGATGCGCCAGGGGGCGCAGCACCACGTCCTCTTCGGCATCGACCCAGAGCCGGCCGAGCATATTAACGTCGAGCCCGCCGGCGGGCAGGTGAAAGGCATCCATTTCCAGCGGCAGCGGCCCGCGATCCTTGCCTTTCAGGGCAAACGGCCGGTCGGCCGGGAAACCGGAATGGCGCCGTTCGCTCTCGTAGAGTTTCATCGTGCCGAACAGCACCGTCATCGCCTGACCGACCCGGCGTTGCACCTCGGTCTGGCCGTGATCGCCGAAGGTCGTGAGCGCCGATACCAGCCAGCGCGGATCGAGCCGCGCCAGCAGGTGGTCGCTTTCCTCGGCCCACATCCGATGAAACAGCGCGGCGGTATGGGCCGGTTGCGCCGATTTGCGCAGATGCGCGATAAGCAGCCCGTGCAAGGCGCAGAACTCGCTCCGGCCGGCCATTTCCTCGCGAATTTCCAGCAGCTTGCGGCGATTGGACGAGCGCACCGGCGCATGGCGCAGGGGGTCGTCGTCCTGCGGCGGCACGATATGCGCCTTGAGCGGGCCGAAATCCACATCCGGCGGCGGCAGCGCCTCATTGGCGGCAAAGCTCAAGGGCTCGCGCCGCGCCTCCATCTGGGACAGAACGCCCGTGATTCCATTGTCATAGGTGGATGTGCGGTCGGGGCGGCTGGGCGTATCGGTCATGCCGCGACTTTGCCGCGTTCCCGCTGGCAATGCAATTGCCGGCTGCGCGCGTGGACGCCCTTGAAGCGACGCCCGCGCGGCACCCCAAAGTGATCCGCGCCCCGGGCGCGACCCGGGGCCTCCTGGCCGACACCCGGGCCCGGGCTCAGACCATCATTTCCTTGGTCGACGTGAGCTTGACGTCGGGATAGTCGCGCTCGATCCGGTCGATATCCCATTGCAGCCGGGTCAGATAGACAATGTCGCCGTCGTTGTCATGGGCGATGTGCTGCTTGTTGGCATTGATGAACTTGTCCACCGCCACCTTGTCGCCCTGGACCCAGCGGGCCGAGGTGAATTGCGACGGCTCAAAGCGCACCGGCAACCCGTATTCCAGCTCGATCCGGCTGGCCAGAACCTCGAATTGCAGCGCGCCCACGACGCCGACGATGAAGCCTGAGCCGAAGGAGGGTTTGAACACCTTGGCCGCGCCTTCCTCGGCAAACTGCATCAGCGCCTTTTCCAGGTGTTTGGCCTTCATCGGATCGCCGGCGCGGCAGGTCTGCAACAGTTCCGGCGCGAAGGAGGGAATGCCCGAGACGCGCAAGGCCTCGCCCTCGGTCAGCGTGTCGCCGATGCGCAGCTGGCCGTGGTTGGGGATGCCGATGATGTCGCCGGCCCAGGCCTCTTCGGCCAGTTCGCGGTCCGAGGCGAGAAACAGCACCGGGTTCGACACCGCCATCGGTTTCTTGGTGCGCACATGGGTCAGCTTCATGCCGCGCTTGAAATGGCCGCTGGCCATGCGCAGAAAGGCCACCCGGTCGCGGTGCTTGGGGTCCATGTTCGCCTGAACCTTGAAGACGAAGCCGGAAACCTTTGTTTCCTCGGGCGAAATTTCTCTCGGCTGGGCGCGTTGCGGCTGCGGTTTCGGCCCGTAGTGGCCAATGCCTTCCATCAGCTCCTTGACGCCAAAGGAGTTGATGGCAGAGCCGAACCAGATCGGTGTCATATGGCCTTCGAGCACCGCCTGCGGGTCGAGTTTGGGCAGCAGTTCGCGCGCCATCTCGACCTCTTCGAGAAACGGCTCGAGCAGCTCCGCCGGCACGTGTTTGGCCAGCAGCGGATCGTCCAGGCCCTTGATCTCGATCGATTCCGCCACCTTGTTGCGGTCGGCGCGGTCCATCAGTTCCAGCCGGTCGTTGATCAGGTCGTAGCAGCCGATGAAATCGCGGCCAACGCCGATCGGCCAGGAGGCCGGCGTCACGTCGATCGCCAGGTTCTCCTGGATCTCGTCGATGATCTCGAAGGTCTCGCGGCTCTCGCGGTCCATCTTGTTGCAGAAGGTCAGGATCGGCAGGTCGCGCAGCCGGCAGACCTCGAAGAGCTTCTGGGTCTGGCTCTCGACCCCTTTGGCGCCATCGATCACCATCACCGCCGCATCCACCGCCGTGAGCGTGCGATAGGTGTCCTCGGAGAAATCCGAGTGTCCGGGGGTGTCGACGAGGTTAAAGCGGAAGTCCTTGTAATCGAACGACATTGCCGAGGCCGAGACGGAGATGCCCCGGTCCTTTTCCATCTGCATGAAGTCCGAGCGCGTGCGCCGCGCCTCGCCCTTGGCGCGCACCTGTCCGGCCATCTGGATCGCACCTCCGTAAAGCAGGAATTTTTCCGTCAGCGTGGTCTTGCCGGCGTCGGGGTGCGAAATGATGGCAAAGGTGCGCCGCCGGGCTATTTCCCGGGGCAGGTCAGGGCGGTTTGGCGTCACGTCAAGCATGGCGCGCGTATAGAGCCTGGCCGGTCCCGGCGCAATATGGCGCAACCGGCCCGGTCCCTGGCCTCGCGGCAACTTGTACCAGTGAAAGGAGCGTGATCATGCCCAACCCGAGCATCAAGGATGAAGAGACCTATCAAAGTCTGCGCGACGACGGCCATTCCAAGGAAAAGGCAGCGCGGATCGCCAATGCCCAGGCCAACGACAAGCAGGACCCCTCGAAGAAAGGCGGCCAGCAGCCGCCCTACGAGGACTGGACAAAGGCAGAGCTCTATGACCGCGCGCAGGAGCTCGAGATCGACGGCCGCAGCGACATGACCAAGGATGAACTGATCGAAGCGCTGCGCAAGTGAGCGGCGTGCGCCCCGGATCAAGTCCGGGCCGCGATGGTTTCTGCGGCTATCGCGTCGAGGCGCGGCGCAGAAGTTCGGCGGCGTCGGGCCGGCAGGCCAGGTTTTCGCTCAGCTCGAACTCGCTGCGCAGCCGGCTGTCGTGGGCGGGCAGAGCAGAGCGCAGCTTGTCGTCCAGTGCCTGCGGCAGCGCGGCGCGGGTGCGGGTGTCGACCAGCAGCGTCTCGGCGGCGATGCCCTCGGCATAGATGATCTGGTGATCGTCGAACAAAAGCTGGAAATACTCGACAAATCCGCCTTCGATCCGGCGCACGCTGTCGCCATTGATCAGATGGCGCGCCTTGACCAGAACCTCGGAGCGGCCGGCGCCCATGTGATCGTGGCGCTGGTAGACAAACAGCCGGTGATCGGGGCTGACCAGCAGATCGCCGGCATTGTTGAGCGTGCCCGCCCGGATCAGGATCGGGGCCCCTTCGCCGGTGGCGCGCGTGGTGGACTGGCCGACCCAGCGCAGCGGCTGCGCGCCGTCATCGCGGGTCAGAACCATGTCGCCCTCGGCCAGCTCCTCGACCGGCTTCTGGGCGCCGCTTGCCATGGTGATCATCGTGCCATGGGTGAAGGATACGCAGGCGACCTCGGCAAAGCGCCGCTCGGGCGTGGTGAAATCGAGGCCGATGATGCGGTAATCGGTCTTGGCGCGGAGCTGGCCCAGCGGCAAGCCATAGGTCGCGGCAACCAGCCCCTCGGCATCCACCTCGACCAGCACGATCAGATCGAGCGTGTCGCCATCGTTGCACATGAAGGTGATGCAGCAATCGACAAAGACATTGCACCCGGCCCGGCCCAGTCGGCTGCCTTCGGCCAGTTGCAGGCTGCGGGGCCCGCTCTGGCGAAGCCGCAGATCGGATCGCAGGGCCCCTTCGCGCAGGTGATAGACATCGTCATGCTGAAGATCCTCGGCACATCCCAGATCGTCGCCCAGATTGGCGCCGTCGACGACCGTCAGGTCGCCGGCCTGATACACAGATAGCGTCTGGGTCGTGCCGCGTGCCATGCCATTCTCCGATTGCCCGTTTCGGGCGGAAAAATCCAGTTCTGGGGCTTACTCTGGCCGCCGATTGTGGCACCACTGGGAAAAGTGCCGGGCGATTTCCCGGCACGGGCCCCTGATCGAGGATACTAGGGCAACCCGGGACAGAAGCGAAGCAGAACAAGGAGATATATCATGGATCTGGGCATTGCCGGCAAACGTGCAGTGGTTTGCGCCGCCTCAAAGGGCCTTGGGCGCGGTTGCGCCATGGCGCTGGCCGAGGCGGGCGCGCATCTGGTGATCAACGCACGGGGCGCGGAGGCGCTGGAGGACACCGCCGAGGCGATCCGAGCGGCGCATGGCGTCGATGTCACCGCGGTGGCCGCCGACATCACCACCGAAGAGGGCCGGGCCAAGGTGCTCGACGCGGCGGGCGACACCGACATCCTGGTCAACAATGCCGGCGGCCCGCCGCCGGGCATGTGGCAGGACTGGGACCGCGAGGATTTCATCAAGGCGCTCGACGGCAACATGCTGGCGCCGATCGCGATGATCCAGGCGCTGGTGCCGGGCATGATGGATCGCGGCTGGGGCCGCGTCGTCAACATCACCTCGCAATCGGTCAAGGCGCCGATCCCGGTGCTGGGGCTGTCGAATTCGGCCCGGGCCGGGCTGACCGGTTTTGTCGCCGGCACCTCGCGGCAGGTGGCGGGCAGCGGCGTGACGATCAACAACCTGCTGCCGGGCATCCACGCCACCGACCGCGCCAAGGCGCTGGACGAGGGCGTTTCCAAGCAACAGGGCATCTCGACCGACGAGGCCAAGGCGCAGCGCTGCAAGACCATTCCGGCCGGCCGCTACGGCACCGCCGAGGAATTCGGCGCCGCCTGCGCCTTCCTCTGCTCGACTCATGCCGGCTTTATCGTTGGCCAGAACCTGCTGCTCGACGGTGGCGGGGTCAACGCCACGCTATGAGCGAGGCCTTCTCGCTCCGCGATCATCTGTTCAACGCGGCGACCCTCGGCCAATTGGCCGAGGAGTTCGCCGTCGGGGTTCCGGGCTTTGACGCGGAGCGGTTTCTGGCGACGGTGCTGCCGCAACTGCCCGAGCTGGGGCTGCTGCATCGGCTCGAGGCCTTGGCTGACGGGATCGAGGCGCAGCTCGCCGGCGATTTTCCCACCATGGCCGATCAGCTCACCGCCGCCATGCCGCCACCGCTCGACCCGGCGTTGCGCGATGACGATTTCGGCCGCTTCATCCACGCGGTTCCTGGCATCCTGGCGGTGCGCCACGGGCTCGAAGATCACCGCGACCGCGCGCTCGATCTGCTTTACGCGGCGACGCAGCGGTTCTCGATGGAGTTCTACATCCGCCCCTTCCTCAACCGCTGGCCGGAAGAGACCATGGCGCAGCTCGCGCTCTGGGCGGAGGACGGCAATTATCATGTGCGCCGCCTGGTCAGCGAAGGCACGCGCGCCCGGCTGCCCTGGGCGCGGGCGATCACGCTTGATCCGCTGGCGCCGCTGCCGCTGCTGGACAGGCTGCACGCTGATCCCGCGCGCTATGTCACCCGCTCGGTGGCCAACCACATGAACGACATCGCCAAACTCGCGCCCGAGGTGGTGATCGCGCGGCTTGCCGCCTGGCGGGCCGAGGCCCGGCAAACCCCGAAAGAGCTGACCTGGATCACCCGCCATGCCCTGCGCACGCTGATCAAGCAGGGCCATCCCGGCGCGCTGGAGCTGCTGGGCTACCGCGCCGATGCGCCGGTCACGGCGCAGTTGTCGCTGGCGGCCCAGCGGATTGCCCGGGGCGATCCGCTGGAGTTCGACGTCTCGCTGACCGCGCCCGAGGACGTGCCGGTGCTGGTCGATTACGTGATCTCGTTTCGCAAGGCCGATGGCCGGCTCGCGCCCAAGGTGTTCAAGCTGAAACAGGCCGCGCTTTCCGCCGGCGCGCCGCTGACCCTGCGCAAGCGGCACCGGCTGAAATGGGATGCCACCACCTTCCGGCTTTTTCCCGGGGGGCAGCGGCTCGGGCTTCAGGTCAATGGCCGCCTGGTGGCCGAGGCCGAATTCACCTTGCTGGACTGACCTTGCAGGGCGGGGCCGGGGTTGTTATCTCACGCCGAAGCCGATTGTTTTGATCGGGAAACGCGAGAGGCCCCCTTGCCGCCCGAGACCAAGCAGACCCTCCCTCCGCCGCGCCTGGAAATCCGCAACCTCGTCCGCAATTTCGAGGGGCGCCGGGTGGTCGACGATGTTTCGCTCTCGATCCAGCCGGGGCAGGTGACCTGCCTGCTCGGGCCGTCGGGCTGCGGCAAATCGACGACACTGCGGATGATCGCCGGGGTCGACATGCAGGACGCGGGCGAGATCTATGTCGACGGCGAGCTGATCTGCGACACCCTGTTCCGGGTGCCGCCCGAACGCCGCTCGATCGGGCTGATGTTTCAGGATTTCGCGCTGTTTCCGCATCTGACGGTGGGGCGCAACGTGTCTTTCGGCCTGACCGAGCGCGGCGCGGTGGCGCGCGCACGGGCCGAAGAGATGCTGGCCAAGGTCGGTCTGGAGCGGTTCATCGACAGCTATCCGCATGAGCTTTCGGGCGGCGAACAGCAGCGCGTGGCGCTGGCCCGCGCGCTGGCGCCGCAGCCCAAGATCATGCTGATGGACGAGCCGTTTTCCGGCCTCGACAACCGGTTGCGCGACGGCATCCGCGACGAAACCCTGGCGGTGCTCAAGGAAGAGGACACCGCCGTCCTGCTGGTCACCCATGAGCCGGAAGAGGCGATGCGCATGGCCGACGAGATCGCGCTGATGCGCGACGGCAGGATCGTTCAGCAGGGCGCGCCCTACAATATCTACCGCGCGCCCAAGGACAAGGCGGCGGTGGCTTTCTTTAGCGATATCAACGTGATCGAGAGCGAAGTTCACGGCGCGCTGGTGGATACGCCGTTCGGCGATTTCCTGGCGCCCGGCCTGCCGGACGGCGCCCAGGTCGAGATCGTCTTTCGGCCGCAGCACGTCGGCATCGACTTTGATCGCGCGGGCCAGGGCCCGCATCCCACCGCCGAACGGGGCGTGGCGGCGCGCGGCGTGGTGGAACGCGCCCGCTTCATGGGCAAGGAAAGCCTTGTCGAGTTCCGCATGGACCACGACGACACCAGCCTGCGCGCCACGGTGCCCAATGTCTTTCTGCCCAAGAAAGGCACGCCGCTCTGGCTCACGATCCGCCGCGACCGCTGTTTCGTCTTTCCCCGCGTCGGCTGACCTCCGCTGCGACAGATCGCGCCGGGGGCAATTGACCATGTACATCCGCCGCGCTTTGCGCTAGGCGGGCGGCTTCGCAACCTGTCCTTCGGGGCAGATGGGCTGGCACCCTGCCGCCCGCCACTCAGAACGGTTTTCCACATGATCCAGACCCTGTCCGATGCGCTTGCCGAGCGTGGCTATGACACGTTGACCCCGGTGCAGACGGCAGTCACCGACCCGGAGCTGGCCAGTTCCGACCTTCTCGTTTCGGCCCAGACCGGCTCGGGCAAGACGGTGGGCTTCGGCCTCGCCATCGGTCCGACGCTGCTGGACGAGACGGGCCGCTTTGGTCCCGCCGCGGCGCCGCTGGCGCTGATCATCGCGCCGACCCGCGAATTGGCCTTTCAGGTCAGCCGCGAGCTGACCTGGCTGTATGAAAAGGCCGGTGTGCGAATGGCAACCTGTGTCGGCGGCATGGACATGCGCGACGAACGCCGCACGCTGGAGCGCGGCGCGCATATCGTCGTCGGCACCCCGGGCCGGCTGCGCGACCACATCCAGCGCGGCTCGCTCGAGATGGGCGACCTGCGTGCGGTGGTTCTGGACGAGGCCGACGAGATGCTCGACCTCGGCTTCCGCGAGGATCTCGAATTTATGCTCGGCGAGGCGCCGGAAGAGCGCCGCACGCTGCTGTTCTCGGCCACAGTGCCGCCGATGATCGTCAAGCTGGCGCAGAATTACCAGCGCGACGCCGTGCGCGTCACCACCCTGGCGGAAAAGGGCCAGCACGCCGATATCGCCTATCAGGCGCTGCGGGTGGCGCCGCAGGATGCTGAAAACGCCATCATCAACGTGCTGCGCTATCACGACGCCCAGAACGCCATCGTCTTTGCCAATACCCGCGCCACGGTGAACCGGCTGACGGCGCGCTTTGCCAACCGCGGCTTTTCCGTGGTCTGCCTGTCGGGCGAGCTGAGCCAGAGCGAGCGCACCCATGCGCTTCAGGCGATGCGGGACGGGCGGGCGCGGGTCTGCGTGGCGACCGATGTGGCGGCGCGCGGCATCGACCTGCCCAATCTCGAACTGGTGGTGCACGCCGAGCTGCCGTCGAACTACGAGAACCTGCTGCACCGCTCGGGCCGCACCGGCCGCGCCGGGCGCAAGGGCGTCTCGGCCCTGATCGTGCCGCCGAAGGTGACGAAGAAGGCCGAGCGTCTGCTCAAGATGGCCAAGGTCACCGCCGAATGGACCGAGGCCCCTGGCGCCGACGAGATCCTGCGCCGCGACGAAGAGCGGCTTCTGGCCGATCCGACCTGGGCCGAGGAGATCAAGCCCGACGAGGCTGATTTCGCCGCCCGCCTGCTGGATCTGCACAGTCCCGAAGTGATCGCCGCCGCCTATCTGCGGCTGGCGCGGTCGCGCTATTCCGCGCCCGAAGACCTTTCCGATCCCAACACCCGCCCCGAGCGCAAGGAGCGCAAGCCCTTCGGTCCCAGCACCTGGGTCGCGCTCTCGGTGGGCCGCGATGACCGGGCCGAGGCGCGCTGGATTCTGCCGCTGCTTTGCCGCGCCGGCGGGCTCGACAAGGACGCGATCGGCGCCATCCGGGTGCAGCAGAACGAGACCTTCGTCGAGCTGACCGAAGCCGTGGCACCCGGCTTCCTGACCAATCTCGGCGCGGGCAACGTGCTTGACGAGAATATCACCGTGCGTCCGGCCGAGGCGCCGCCGCAAGGTCCGCGCCCGCCACGCGATGACCGCGGGTCGGGCAAACCGCGCCCGAAACGCGATTTCGACGGGCCGCGCCCAAAGCGCGACTTCGACGCGCCGCGCCCGACGCGGGACGAGGCACCGAAGCCGCGCCCGGCGCCGAAACCCTACAAACCCGTCGATCCCGAAACCCATGCCCCGGCGAAGAAACGCGGCAAATCGGCGGATGCGCCGCGCCGTGACGACAAGCCGCGCGATTTCGACAAGGCGCCGAAACACCGTGGCGACAAGCCGGGAAAACCGTTCAAGCCGGGCGGCAAGCCCGGCGGAAAACCGGCCGGCAAACCGGCGCCGGGCAAGGCCTTGGCGGGCCGTGTTCCCGGCGGCAAAGGGCCGGGTAAGCCGGCCAAGCCGCGCGCCAATGCCTCGGACACCTCCAAGCGCTTCACCCCGCCGGGTAAATCCGCAGGCCCTCGCAAGGGCGGCAACCAGCCGCCGCGTCGCAAGCCCTAACGGCCCGGACGCGCTTGATAATCCTGTAGCCTCTTGCCTGGCTCCTCGACAAAGAGGCCGGGCAGGGGCGCCAGCGCCTCGATCTGGTCAATGCGGAAACTGGTGAAATCACCTGCGCTTTCGCTCCATCCGACGCAGGCCCAGATCCTCCCCCAATAGCGCAGCTCCAGCGGCCGCAGGTCGTGCCGCGTGCCGTCGCTCAGCGTGATCCGCAGCTTCTGCCGGGCGCGGATCGCCGCGCGAAAGGCCGGCATGTGGCGAAAGCCGCGCGCCGCCGCCTCGAAGGGGTAGGCGGCAAAGGCAAATTGCGTCGGTGCGGCGTGATCCTCGGGCAGCAGCGCGTCGATCTTGGCCATCAGCGCGCGGGCGGCCTCTTCCATCCCGTCCCCGCCGGAGCGCGCGACAACCGCCAGCCCCAGATGAAGCGCCTCGAGCTCGGCATCGGTGAGGTTGATCGGAGGCAGGGTGATCGCCGCCTGCGCCGAATAGCCCAGGCCCCGCTCGCCGATCACCGGCACGCCGCTTTCGATCAGCGTGTCCATGTCGCGGTAGATCGTGCGCACCGAGACCCCGAGTTCGCGCGCCAGATCCTCGGCGCGGTGCAGCGAGCCATCCTTCAGACGCTCCATCAGCCGGTACAGCCGGTCGGCCCGTTTCATCGCGTGATTCGCCCCCAGTTTTTGCCCATTACTGACAATAATCTGTCACTTGACAATCCTATGTCAAAATGCGCCCGAAATTGCCACGCCCCGCGCCCCGGAATAGGGTGTTTTGCCACTTTCAGGGCGGGGGCGAAGGCTTTATGCAAGGCAGCGAGAGGCCGCGCGGCTGGCGCGGGCGCGAGATGTGGAGACAGAACCCATGCTGAACAATATCGGCCTTCCCGGCCTTCTTCTGATTGCCGTCGTGGTGCTGGTGCTTTTCGGGCGCGGCAAGATTTCGTCGCTGATGGGCGAGGTGGGCAAAGGCATCACCGCGTTCAAGAAAGGCGTGAAGGACGGCAGCGAAGAGAGTGACGAACTCGATGACAAGACCGGCGACAGCGCCAAGGACGTCACCCCGAACGACGAAAAAGACAAGGTTTAACCGCAGATGTTCGACCTTGGCTGGACCGAGCTTCTGGTCATCGGGGTGGTGGCGCTGATCGTCGTCGGCCCTAAGGACCTGCCCGTGCTGTTCCGCCGCGCGGGAGAGTTCGTGGGCCGCGCCCGCGGCATGGCGCGCGAATTCAGCCGCGCCATGAACGAGGCCGCCGACGAAGCCGGGGTGAGCGACATCAAGAAGACCATCCACACCGCGACCAACCCGATGAAATCGGCGATGGACGGGGTCAAGGATGCGGCGCGGCAGGTGGCCGATCCGCTGGGCGATCTGGAAAACGGCAAGAAGACCGGCGGCTCCAAGGGCGACAATACGTCCAGCGCGCCCAAGCCCGACGACGCCGAAAGCGCCAAGCGCGACGCACAGGCCAGAAAGATCCAGGCCGCCACCGCGCGGGCCGCGGCGGAACGCAAGCGGCGCGAGGCGGATGAGGCGATCAAGGCCGCCGAGGCAGCGGAAGCGGCGGCCGACCAGCCGGCCAAGGACACGAAAGACCTTTGATGAGCCATAGCGACGAGATCGAAGACAGCTCGGCCCCGCTGATCGAGCATCTGGCGGAACTGCGCACGCGGCTGATCCGCTGCGTGGTCTATTTTCTGATCGGCATGGTGATCTGTTTCACCGTGGCCACGCCGATCTTCAACTTCCTGACCGATCCGCTCTGCCAGGTGCTGGCCGAGCGCGGGCAGGATTGCGACCTGATCTTCATTTCGCCGCAGGAAGGTTTCTTCGTGGCGATCAAGGTCTCGTTCCTGGGGGGCTTCATCCTGGGGTTTCCCTTTATTGCCAACCAGTTGTGGCGCTTTGTTGCGCCGGGGCTCTACAAGTCGGAAAAAGGCGCCTTCCTGCCATTCCTGATCGCCTCGCCGTTCATGTTCTTCCTCGGCGCCGCCTTTGCCTTCTACGTGGTGACGCCGCTGGCCTATGACTTCTTCCTCGGCTTCCAGCAGTTCGGCGCCGAAGGCGAGGCGGTGGTCGGCGAAGAGATCGAGCAGGGGCTGTCGGTGGTCTTCCAGGGCTCGGCACAGGAGTACCTGAACCTGACGATCAAGTTCATCGTCGCTTTCGGCCTCTGCTTTCAACTCCCGGTCCTGCTGACGCTGATGGGCAAGGCCGGGCTGGTCAATGCCGAGGGCCTGGGCGCGGTGCGCAAATATGCGGTTGTCGGCATCCTGGTGCTGGCAGCGCTGGTGACACCGCCCGATGTGATCACCCAGGTGATCCTTTTCGTGGTGGTGTACGGGCTCTACGAGGTGTCGATCTTCCTGGTGCGCCGGGTCGACCGCAAGCGCGAGGCCGATCTGCGCGCACAGGGCCTGTGGTTCGAGGATGAAGAAGAGAGCGAAGACCTTGCCGATGATCCGCTGATGTCGGAATTCGACGAGGACGAAGATGATCTTGGAAAACCGGACAAGAGTTAATGAGTAAAGCTTTGAAACGTATCGCCGCCGCGCTGGAGCGGATGGCGCCCGCACCTCTGGACGCGCCTGATTTCACCGCCGCCGAGGCCTTTCTCTGGCATGTGGAGCCGGATCGGCTGCAACCGGTGCCAGAGGTCAGCCGGGTGGACATCGCGCTTTTGATCGGTGTCGACCGGGCGCGGGACACCCTGCTGGCCAATACCTTGCAGTTCGCGCGCGGCCTGCCGGCCAACAATGCGCTGCTCTGGGGCGCGCGGGGCATGGGGAAATCCTCGCTGGTCAAGGCGGTGCACGCCGAGGTTCTGCGCCAGGGCGAGGGGCTCAAGATCGTCGAGCTGCAACGCGAGGACCTGCCGTCGGTGGGGCGGTTGCTGGGGCTCCTGCGCGGCCGCAAGGAGCGCTTTGTGCTGTTCTGCGACGACCTGTCGTTCAGCCATGACGACCAGCACTACAAGTCGCTCAAGGCGGTGCTGGACGGCGGCATCGAGGGCCGGCCCGACAATGTGGTGTTCTACGCTACCTCGAACCGCCGCCACCTGATGCCGCGCGACATGATCGAGAACGAACGGTCGTCGGCGATCAGCCCGTCGGAGGCGACCGAGGAAAAGGTTTCGCTGTCGGACCGCTTTGGTCTCTGGCTGGGGTTCCATCCCTGTACCCAGGACGAATACCTGACGATGATCGGCGGCTATTGCGCGGCCTATGGTCTGGAGATGGACAGCGCGGAGCTGCGCGCCGAGGCGGTCGAATGGCAGGCGACCCGCGGCGGTCGGTCCGGCCGGGTGGCCTGGCAGTTCTTTACCGACCTCGCAGGCCGCAGGGGTGTGGCGCTGAGCTGAGGCTGGCGGCTCGCCTGGGCCGGATCCGATTGGGCGGCACCACCGCGCGGCAAAGTCCTATTCGACACGCTCGCATCCTGCCGGGCCCGGAACAAGGGCGCAGCCCGCCGGGTCAGCGGCGGCCCGCCCCATCGGGCTGCCGCTTTGGCCGCTCCAAGTGCATTGATCAGGTGTTCTACGGGCTGGGCTGCCATAAAGCGTGGCCATTGCCAGCGTCGCAGCGGCATCCCGCGGGTCGCCGCTGGCCCGGCTCCGATGCCGGGTCTCGACGCAGCAACAGCGGCCGGTGCGTGACACGCTCTGTGCTCGCATGACGAGTGCTTTACAGATCTTGTGGCCATAGCGGCCCACCGCCGCGAGCCGACCACAATCAGCCCGCCCCGGGCTTGACCCGGGGCCTCCCGCCTCAAGAAGCGGACCTCGGATCAGCGGACGTAGGGCAGGGGGTCGACGCTTTCGAAACCTTCGCGCACTTCGAAGTGCAGATAGGCCGGATCGCCCGCCGCCACCTTGCCCAGGGTCTGGCCGCGGCTGACGCTGTCGCCCTTCTTGACGGTGATCCCATCGACATTGGCATAGACGGTCAGCACGTTGTCGGCATGTTTCACCACCACGATCGGCACCTGGTCGGCGCTGGCGGTGATCGCGGCCACGGTGCCGGCTTCGGCGGCCTTGACCGGGGTTCCGGCGCTGGCGGCGATGTCGATGCCGTCGTTGCGGCCCTTGGCGTATTCGCGGATCACCGAGCCGCTGACCGGCATCTGCATGCGTGTCGCCTTGGCCGGGGCCTTGGTCTGCTCCTTGCCGAGATCGGGCGAAGGCGGCGTCGGCACCGGCGTTGCGGCGGCGACCGGCGTCGCGGCGGGCAGCGGCTTGGCGGCGCTCGGCGGGGTCGGCGTGGGCGAGCCCTGGCCGGGTTCGGAGGTCTCCAGCGGTTCGGGCTCGGCGACGGCGGCCGTTTCGCGCACGGTGGGGATCAGCAGGAATTGCCCCTCGCGCACGGTAAATTCCTGGTCGAGACCGTTCCACTCGGCCAGAGAGCGCACCGAGACATTGTAGAGCCGCGAAATGGTAAAGGCGGTCTCGCCGCGCGCGACCTGGTGGCGCACCGGCTCGGTGCCGGTCTGGACCGGCGGAAGTTCGCTTGTCTGCACCGGCGTGGCGGCGGCATTGTCGATGGCGGCACCGGCAATCGCGGTGAGGTCGCGCGCCTCGGAGGCGGGGCGGATCGGGCCTGCGGCGGGTTCATCGACCTTGTAGGGCAGGGCGATGACCTCTCCGGCGCGCAGGCTGTCGTCGGGCCGCATGCCGTTGAACCGCGCCAGATCGGCCACGTTCATGCCGATGCGTCCGGCCAGTCCGCCCAGGGTATCGCCGCGCCGGGCCACCGCAACCTGATAATTGGGATAGGAAATAATCCCGCGATCGTCGGGACTTGGCCTGTTCGCTGTGGCATTGCGCGCCGCTTCGGACGTGTCATACCGACTGTCGCCGATCTTGCCGCGCAGATCAAAATCGTTGGGCAGGCTCTCACAGCCCGCCAGAACGGCCAGCGCCGAGCCAGCCATGATCACCGGAAAGCGGGGCGGAAAACTCCACATCTCGATATCCCTCAAACTTCGTCCGGTTGGCCCGGATTTGACGTTAACATTTCTATACACCGTTCACGTGTCACGCCCAAGCCCTTCGACCAGCGGCACAAAGCGCACGGCGCGCAATTCGTCGTATTCAAAGCCCTCCGGCCCGCGTTTTACGCGGATCAGGCGCTGTACGGCGTCCGATTGGCCCACCGGCAGCACCATGACACCACCCACCCGCAGCTGCGCCAGAAGCGGCCCGGGCGGGTCTTCGGCGGCGGCGGTGACGAGGATGCGGTCAAACGGGGCCTGATCGGGCAGGCCAAAGGAGCCGTCGGCGGTGAAGGCGGTGATATTGGCCAGGTCGAGCTTGTCGAACACCGCCCGCGCCCCCTGCACCAGCCGCTTGTGGCGGTCGACGGTGTAGATGCGTCGCGCCAGCTGGCTCAGGATCGCCGCCTGATAGCCGGAGCCGGTGCCGACCTCGAGCACGGTGTCGCGCGGCTGCACGTCGAGCGCCTGGGTCATCAGCCCCACCACCGAGGGCTGGCTGATGGTCTGGCCGCAGGCGATCGGCAGGGGCATGTCCTCATAGGCGCGTTCGGAAAAGAAGCCCTGGATGAAATCGGCGCGGTCGATCTTTTCCATCGCCATCAGCACCCGCCGGTCGGTCACGCCCTTGGAGCGGACGGCATAGAGGAACTGCATCTTGCGTTCGGCTTCGGGGCTCATTCCAGTACGCCCCGCAACGCCTCGAGCGCATCCGGCGCGGTCAGATCGGCGCGCATCGGGGTGACCGAGATATAGCCGTCGAGATTGACGCCGGCGTCGCTGTTGGCTGCCACCGGGGCGCGCTGGTCGCCGCCGCGGATCCAGAAGAACCGCCGGCCCGAGGGCGAGAGCTGCGGTTCGACGCTAAAGGCGGTGTTCTCGCGCAGGCCCTGCGGCGTGGCGCGGGTGCCCTTGACGCTCTTGGCCGAGACCGGCGGAAAGTTGATATTGTAGAACAGCTGATAGGCCGAGGGATTGGCCAGGCGCGCCTTGAGCACCCGGCGGACGACATCGGCGCCATGCTGGCGCGCGGCTTCGAAAGGATCGTCGAGGTCTCGGTTCTCGGGGCCATAGTATTGCGACAGCGCCATCGCCGGAAGCCCCTGAAGCGCGGCCTCGAGCGCGCCGCCCAGAGTGCCGGAATAAAGCGCGTTCTCGGCCGAATTGTTGCCGCGGTTCACGCCCGAGAGCACAAGGTCGGGCCTGTTGTCCTTCATCACGTCGTGCAGGCCGACCATGACGCAATCTGCCGGGCTGCCCTCGGCGGCATAGCGGCGCCTGCCCATTTCCGAGACCATGAAGGGATGGGTGTAAGAGATGCAATGCGCCACACCCGATTGCTCGAAGGCCGGGGCCACGGTCCAGACCTCGCCGTCGGGGCCTGCGATCTCGGTGGCGATCTGATGCAGAACCTTTAGGCCCGATGCGTTGATGCCGTCGTCATTGGTGATGAGAATGCGCATGAATACCCCAGGGAACAACTCGCTTCTGCTTAGTGGAGCAGGGGCCCCGGGGCAAGCCGGGGCAGGGCCGATCCGTCCCCGGACCGGTGCCGATTTACCATGCTGGCGGGGCTGGTCTCAGCCCAGCCCCAGCGCCGCCAGGACCCGGGCCGCCTCGTCCCGCGGGCGGGCCAGTTCGCCGGCATCCTGACCGGGAAAGAACCGTGCCCGGGTGCCGCTTGGCATCTGCGCCGGCTCCAGCACATGCACCTTGGGGCCCATGAGCTCGGTTTCTGACTGCCAGCTGCGCGCCAGCGCGATCTGCGCCGCCTTGGTGGCGCCGTAGGAGGCAAAGAATTTCTGCCCGGCGCGCGGATCGTCGAAGAACACGGCCTGCCCCTCGGTGCCCAGCAGGGGCGCGATAAAGGGGATCAACCGGCCCAGCGCGGTGACATTGACCTCGATGCTTTTCTGCCAGTCCTTCATGTCGAGGTGATCGGCCGGCGTCAGCGGCGCGGCATGCACCGCGGTGTGGCACCAGAGGTCGAGTTTACCCCAGCGGTCATGGATGCCCCGACAGAGCTGCGCCATGGCGGCCTCGGTGGTGATGTCCATCGGCGCCAGGGTGGCGCTATGGCCCCTGGCCTGGATCCGGTCGTCAAGCTCTTCGAGCGCGCCGGTGGTGCGGGCCACGGCGATGATGTGATGCGTCGGCGCCAGCGCTTCGGCCAGCGCGGCGCCAAGCCCGCGGGAGGCGCCGGTGATCAGGGCGGTTTTCTCGGTCATGCGCCCGGGTTTGGTGCGGTTCGGCGCGAAGGTCAAGCGGGCGTCGCCGGAAAATGGCGGCCCCGCTCGGGGCGCCGCCATGTCCCGGACGGATCGCGGCCGGTCAGGAGCCGGGAATGGTCAGCTTGATGCCACGCCCGTCTTGCGAGATGTAGACCTCGCCATCGCGGATCGCGGTGACTTCGCCGCCATTGATATGTTCTCCGACGCTGACCGTGGAGACGCCGCCAAAGCCGTTGCGCAGGATGGCCTTGGTGCCGGATTGCGATGTCAGCGTGCCGAGCAGAACGGTTTCGGTCATCGGCAGTTCGGCTTTCTGCGTCGCCGCCGCCCGGGTTTCAGGTGTGATTTTGACAGTCTGTGCCATGTGGCTTTCCCCATACGTAAAAGCACCGCAAACCTATCGAGCAGGTGGTCGCACTGCGATGCTGCGAAAGGCATCTATGCAGTTCGGTGGGATAGGGAAAGTGACCGAAAGATCATCGGCAGAATGGCGCCCCGATGCGCGACCGGGGCGGCAGATTACGGCTTGTTGCGGCACTCGGTCGCGTTTCGCGTCCGGCGGGATTGCCCCGAAGTTATTCCGCCGCCTTCATTTCAAAGCCTTTTTCGATCATATCCGCCGGTGTGACCGGATATTCGCCCGAGAAACAGGCGTCGCAATACTGCGGACAGGCCTTGTTGCGGCCCTCGGCCTCACCCACGGCGCGGTAAAGGCCGTCGAGCGAGATGAACTTGAGCGAATCGACCGCCAGGTGATCGCGCATCTCGTCTTCGCTCATGGTCGCGGCCAGCAGTTTTTCGCGCTGCGGGGTATCGACCCCGTAGAAGCAGGGCCAGGCGGTGGGCGGAGAGGCGATGCGGAAATGCACCTCCTTGGCGCCGGCATCGAGGATCATTTCCTTGATCTTGCGGCTGGTGGTGCCGCGTACGACCGAGTCGTCGACCAGGATCACCCGCTTGCCTTCGATCAGCGCGCGGTTGACATTGAGCTTGAGCCGCACGCCCATGTTGCGGATCTGCTCGGTCGGCTCGATGAAGGTGCGGCCCATGTACTGGTTGCGGATGATGCCCATGCCGTAGGGAATGCCGCTCTCATGCGCAAAACCGATCGCCGCCGGAGTGCCGCTGTCGGGCACCGGGCAGACGAGATCGGCCTCGACCGGGGCTTCGCGGGCCAGTTCGACGCCGATCTGGCGACGGGTCTCATAGACCGAGCGGCCGCCGAGGATGGAATCGGGACGCGAGAAGTAGACATGTTCGAAGATGCAGAAGCGCGAACCGGCGGGGGCGAAAGGCCGGTGCGAGTGCACCTTGCCACCCTCGATCACCACCATTTCGCCGGGTTCGACCTCGCGCACCAGTTCGGCGCCGATGATGTCGAGCGCGCAGGTCTCGGAACTGAGCGCATAGCCCTCGTCGCCGATCTTGCCCAGCACCAGCGGGCGCACGCCCAGCGGATCACGCACGCCGATCAGCTTGGTGCGGGTCATTGCCACGACGGAAAAGGCGCCTTCGACCCGGCGCAGCGCGTCCTGCATCCGTTCCGGCACCCGGCGTTGCAGCGAGCGGGCCATCAGATGGATGATGCATTCGCTGTCCGACGAAGACTGAAAGATCGAGCCGCGCTCGATCAGCTCGCGCCGGAGCGCATCGGCATTGGTGATATTGCCGTTGTGGGCGATCGCGGCGCCGCCCATCGAGAACTCGCCAAAGAACGGCTGCACATCGCGGATCGCGGTCTGGCCTTTCGATCCGGCGGTGGAATAGCGCACATGACCGATGGCGAGATCGCCGGGCAGCGTTTCCATCAGCGATTGCTTGGTGAAGTTGTCGCGCACATAGCCGAAGCGACGGGCCGAGTTGAAGCCGTGATCGGGGTGATACGAGACGATCCCCCCGGCTTCCTGGCCACGATGCTGAAGCGCGTGCAGGCCGAGCGCCACGAAATTGGCGGCGTCGGTTACTCCGACAACGCCGAAAACGCCGCATTCTTCTTTGAGTTTGTCGTCATCGAAAGGGTGGGCGGGGGGCATCTGGGCGTCGGCCAAGGGGTGGCTCCGAATCCGTTGTGGCTTACGGGGGTTACTTAAGCCCTCATTGCGCACATGTCACGGAACTATGACGGACTTGTGCAAAACTGGCGTGCGAGCACCTTACGTTGCGGCACCCAGCACCGTCCTTAGCGCCCAAGAGAGAGCCACAGGCCGCCCGATCAGGACCAGCTGCGGGAACAGCCGCTGTCCCGGATCGTGCGGGCGAGGATGGGCGGGCTTACTCGGCCGGGGCGTCACAGACGCCGACAAGCTCTTCGTATTGCGTGGTGACCCAGCCCAGCGCCTGCTCGGGATTGCGCTCTTCGATGGCGTCAGTCATCCGGCCGAAGACCTGCGCCGAGCGCGAATCGTCAATCATCGCGATGTCCTGGCTGCTAATCACCGTCTCGTAGACAAAAAAGGCGATTGCCACCAGCAGGATGCCGCGTGCTACGCCAAAGAGAAAACCGAGCCCCTGATCCAGTCCGCCAAGCGCCGAGCGTTGGACGATCGAGGAAAACAGCGGCGTGAAGAGCGAGACAACCACCAGCGCTCCGGCAAAGACCACGGCAAAGGCGGTGATGATGCTCAGTTCGCAGCTGTCGCGGATGAAATCGCCGAGCACGGGAATTTCCTTGACCAGCGGATCGACCTGCGGGGCAAAGATGAAGGCGAGGATCGCGGCGGCGACCCAGCCGGCAATCGCCATGGTTTCACGCACAAGGCCGCGCGAATAGGCCAGCAGCGCGGATAGCACGATGACAACGGCCACAATGCCGTCAACCAGTGTAAAACCTTCCATGTCCTGCCCTTCACTGCCCTTGGCGGTGCCGCTTACCCGGCACCAAACGTTTCGCCCACGAATGCGGTCAGATCGGCCATGCGGTTGAGCGAGAGGCCGCCGTTGCCCGACATCTTGCCGCCCTCGGGCACGATCGCGGATGTAAAACCAAGTTTGGCCGCTTCTTTCAACCTGTTTTCGCTCTGACCCACCGGGCGCAGGGCACCAGATAGGCTGATTTCGCCGAAAACCACCGTTTCCGGCGGCAATGCCGCATCTTCGCGCGCGGAAAGCAATGCCGCCGCGACGGCCAGATCCGCCGCCGGTTCGCTGACCTTCATGCCGCCGGCGACATTGAGGTAGACGTCGAGCCCGGCAAAGGGGATGCCGCAACGCGCCTCAAGCACCGCGAGAATCATCGCCAGCCGCGAGCCGTCCCAGCCGACGACCGAGCGCCGCGCCTGGGCATGCGGCGTCGGCGCGACCAGCGCCTGCATCTCGACCAGCACCGGCCGCGTGCCCTCGATGCCGGAGAACACCACCGAGCCGGGGGCCGGGGTGCCGCGTTCGCTGAGAAACAGCGCCGAGGGGTTGAGTACCTCCTGCAAGCCGCTGCCGGTCATCTCGAAGACGCCGATCTCATCCGCCGGGCCGAACCGGTTCTTGACCGCGCGCAGGATGCGGAACTGATGCCCGCGTTCGCCTTCGAAATAGAGCACGGTGTCGACCATGTGCTCGACCACCCGGGGGCCGGCGATCTGGCCGTCCTTGGTCACATGGCCGACCAGGATCACCGACATGCCCTTGCGCTTGGCGAAGGAGGTCAGCTCATGCGCCGCCGCCCGCACCTGAGACACCGAGCCCGGGGCAGAGCCCACGTTGTCGGCCCACATGGTCTGGATCGAATCGATGATCGCGAGTTGCGGCCGCTCCTGATCGAGCGTGGTCAGGATATCGCGCAGGTTGGTCTCGGCGCCGAGCCGCACCTCGGCCTGGGTCAGCCCCAGCCGCTGCGCCCGCATCCGCACCTGTGCGCTGGCCTCTTCGCCCGAGATGTAGACGGTTTTCAGCCCGGCGCCCGCAAAGCGCGCGGCGGCCTGCAACAGCAGGGTCGATTTGCCGATGCCGGGATCGCCGCCGACGAGGATGGCGCTGGCCGGAACCAGCCCGCCGCCCAGCACCCGGTCCAGCTCGTCCATGCCGGAATGGGTGCGGGGCGGGGGTGTCTCTTCGGTCGAGAGGTCGGACAGCGCCACGGCGCGGCCACGGGCGTCGCCCAGGGATTTTCCCGCCGGGCCGGCGGATATGCCGCTGTCCTCGGAAATCGAGTTCCATTCGCCGCAGGCTTCGCAGCGCCCCGACCATTTGGTGGTGACATTGCCGCAGGCGGTGCAGGAAAAGGATGCTTTCGTCTTGGCCATAAGGCGTCATGCCCGAGGACAGACGCCTTGCCAAGTCGATCCTGAGCTATTCGGCGGCCTGGCGCCCGGCGAGTTCGATCATCCGGCCATTCGCCATCCGGCTGGCCTGCCGCAGGTCGGCGCCTTCGGGCAGGTCGAGTTCCGGCATCACGTCGGACAGAAGCTCCGACAGCCGCTGGATCTCGGAGCGGGCGATATCTTCCTCGATCTCGACCCGCATCGCCCAGTTGTGGATGTCGTTGGCGATCACCTTGGCCTCGTCGAGCCGCTCTTCGATCATCTTCACCTCTTGCTGGCGCTGCGCGAGGAAGGCGCGGGCCCGATCGACCTTTTCGTCGGAATAGACCTCGGCCAATTCGTGGCTGATCGCGCCCATCTGGGCCGCCACCTCGAGAAGATCGGTCTCGAGCACGTTCAGATCGGGGTGGTTGCGAAGAAAGATCATGCGTTCGCGAACCGCGTCGAATTCCGACTTGAGCTCGAAGACGCCGGCGCGGTCGGCCTTGTGGACGGCGTCATAGGCGCGGGCGACATCCTGCATGTTGATGGAAAAACGGCGATGGCTGTTCTCCAGGCGCAAGATGCGCTGATTGGATGGCAGATAGACGACCAGGCCAAGCACCATGGCTGTCAAGGCAATCTGGACAATCCAGCCCAGATCGACCGGCGGATTGCTGCCGAACTGGATGGGCAGAGTCAGCCAGGAGGCTTGTCCCAGGGCACTCGCGATTGTAAAACCGAGCAGGCCGATGCCGGCCACGGCATAAAAGGCCATGAAAATCATTTGGAAAACTACGGCGGCCAGCCGCAGGGCAGTGTGAAAATTGCGCATATGATCCCCCTAGGATCTGAAAATGGGCGGCCCAGAGGAGTATGCAGGCCTGCGACTTTTCGACCTAGAAGTATTTGATTGTCGGTCAACCTTTGCCGATCTGCTGTGATCAATATTTCGATTCGTTACGCTTTGTGAGAATTGAGCAGCCAATCGACGTCAGAATGCACAGGGTAAAGAGATACAGCCCCCAGAGCGTCTCGATTCGCCCGACGCCGATTCCCTTGATCACCGTGATGTAGAGCGCGATCAAAAAGACATCCGCCATCGCCAGCTTGCCCAGCAGGGTCAGCGCCGGCAAGAGCCGCGGATCGGCCAGCCCGAAATGCACCAGCGCCAGGCCAATGGTCTTGAGGTAGGGGGCGAAAAGCGCAAAGAGCGTAACCACCAGCGCCAGCACCACGTCGCTCGACCACAGCGCCTGAAGCCCGGTGATGACGCTGATCCGTTCCAGCCCGAAAAGCGGCAGCAGCCCGGCCTGCATCAGAGGCGCGAACCAGGCCACCGGAAAGAGCACCAGCAAGGACAGGTTGATCCAGCGCATCTTGTCATGTCTCCGCACGGCCGCGCACCTGCGCCGCAGGCCGGATTTCATTCTCCGCAGGCGCCGCATTCAATAAAACCGCGTATATCCCCAAAGCCCCAGCAGCACCGCCAGCAGCACAACATGCGCCCAGTCGACCCATTTCCATGCCCGCCCGGCGACAAAGCCGGAGGCCAGCAGCGGCAAAGAGGCGATCAGCGGCAGCATCATGCCCCCCGCCGGCTTGGTCATCAGCGTCGCCAGCCGGGGCAGCGGCCCGGTGTAGAGGTTGAGCAGCGGCGGGCCGAAATGCGCCGCCATGCCCAGCAGCGCCAGCGCCAGGCTGGCCAGCCCGAGCCAGCGGCTCGGGCCGCGCGCGGCGCCGGTGCGACAGGCAGCCAGGATCGCCAGCAGCGGCAGATAGAGAAAGGTCTGAAGGCTCAGCAGCGCCATCACTGCCGGGCTCGGTTGCAAAAAGGTCATCGCACCGCCTCGATCGGGCCGTCGGCGCGGCCACGGATGAATTGAGCCAGATAGGGATCATCGGCGCCGTCCATCTCGGAAATCGGGCCTTCCCACTGGATCACCCCGTCATGCAGCATCGCCACCCGGTCGGCGATGGTGCGCACCGAGGTCATGTCATGGGTGATGGTCATGGTCGTTGCGCCCATTTCGGTGACGATCTCGCGGATCAGCTCGTTGATGACGCCGGCCATGATCGGATCGAGACCGGTGGTTGGCTCGTCGAAAAAGATGATCTCGGGATCGGCGGCGATGGCGCGGGCGAGGCCGACGCGTTTCTGCATGCCGCCGGAGAGTTCCGAGGGGAAAAGATCGGCCACAGCGGCGCGCAGCCCGACCCGGCGCAGCTTGTCGATGGCGATCTCGCGCGCCTCTTCTTTCGGCCGCTTGAGCGCGCCGCGTAACAGGCGAAAGGCGACGTTCTGCCAGACCGGCAGGCTGTCGAACAGTGCGCCGCCCTGAAACAGCATGCCGAAGCGCGCCAGAAAGGCATCGCGGTCGCCTTCGTGCACCTCGCGTCCATCGACCTCGATCCGGCCGCTGTCGGGTTCGACCAGCCCGAGCACCGATTTGATCGTCACCGACTTGCCGGTGCCCGAGCCGCCGATGATCACCATCGACTGGCCCTTGGGCACATGCAGGCTGACGCCCCGCAGCACGTGGTTGTCACCAAAGGATTTATGCACGTCGTTGAGGGTGATCATGCCGCGAAAAACACCTCGGTCAGGATGTAGTTGGCGGCAAAGATCAGCACCGAGGCGGTGACCACGGCCGATTTCGTCGCCCGGCCGACGCCCTGGGCGCCACGGCCCGAATTCATGCCGAAGTAACAGCCGCAGAGCGCGACGATAAAGCCAAAGACCGCGCCCTTGATCAGCCCCGAGGTCACGTCCCAGAGCTCGAGAAAGTCGAAGGTGTTCTTGAGGTAGGCGGCGGCGTTGAAATCGAGCCGCGTCACCCCAACGAGGTAGCCGCCGAGAATGCCGATGCTGTCGCCCACCGCCACCAGCACCGGAACCGCCAGCGTCGCCGCCACCACGCGCGGCACGGTGAGGTATTTCATCGGATGGGTCGACAGCGTCACCAGCGCGTCGATCTGTTCGGTCACCTTCATGGTGCCGATTTCGGCGGCAATCGACGACGCCACCCGCGCCGCCACCATCAGCCCGCCCAGCACCGGGCCCAGCTCGCGCACCATGCCGATGGCGACGATCGAGGGTACGGCGAATTCGGCCTGGAACCGCGCGCCGCCGTCATAGATCTGCAAGGCCAGCGCGCCGCCGGTAAACAGCGCCGTCATCCCCACCACCGGCAGCGACAGCCAGCCGATCTGCATCAGCGCCCAGCCGAACTCGCGCCAGTACCAGGGGGGCCGGAAGACATGGGCCACCGTCGCGCCGGCAAAGATCGCCACCCGTCCGACATAGGCCAGAAGCGCCAGCACGCTGCGTCCCAGCGCCGCGACAGGGAACAGCAGACCGCTCATTCGCCGCGATAGACCCGGCTCAGCCGCGCGCCCAGCGAGGTCAGGATTTCATAGCCGATGGTGTCGGCCCATCCGGCCAGCGTATCGATCGATTGGTGCTGGCCCAGAAGCTCGAGCCTGTCGGGCAACTCCGGCGCATCGGTCACGTCGACGCCGATCAGGTCCATCGAGATCCGCCCCGCGACCGGGCAGCGCGTCTCGCCCGCCATCAGGCTGGCCCTGGGTCCCATGCCTCGGAGGATGCCGTCGCCGTAGCCGGCGGAAATCGTGGCGATGCGGCTGGGACGGCTGGCGGTGAAGCTGTTGCCATAGCCCACGGTCTCGCCCGGCTCCAGCTCGCGGACCTGGATCACCGGCACCTCGAGCGTCACTACCGGCGTCGCATCGACAAAGGGCAGCCCGCCATAAAGCCCGACGCCGGGGCGGGTCAGGTCGAAGTGATAGTCCGGCCCGAGGTGAATGCCGCCCGTCGCCGCCAGCGAACGCGGCACATCGATGCCATCGGTCATCTCGCGAAAGGCCTGCAACTGTCGCGCGTTCATCGGATGTGCCGCATCATCGGCGCAGGCCAGATGGCTCATCACCAGCACCGGGTTCTGGGCCAGGGCGATGTCACGCAGCGCGGCCCATTCGGCAGGCTCCATGCCCAGCCGATTCATGCCGGTGTCGAGCTGAATGCCGAAGGGCGCGCCGGGCAGGGCCTCGACGTGGCGCAGCATCTGGTCGATGTTGTTGATCATCGGCACCAACGACAGATCGTTGATCATGTCGGTATCGCCCGGCATATGCCCGGAAAAGACGCAGATCTCAGGCCCCGGACCCAGCGCCTCGCGCAGGGCGGCGCCTTCCTCGGCCAGCGCCACGAAGAACCGGCGGGCCCCGGCGCGGGCCAGCGCACGCGCCACGCGGGGCGCACCAAGACCATAACCGTCGGCCTTGACCACTGCCGCCGTTTCGCCCTCGGAGCGGGCGTCGAGCGCGCGCCAATTGCTGCGCAGCGCGTCGAGATCGATTGTCAGTTTCGCCTGTGCCATGCGGGCTTAGTCGGGCGGCGCGTGCCCGAGGTCAAGGGGGAATTCAGAACCGCCGCGTGCATTCGCGGCTCTCCGCCAAGGGGCGGCGGCGGGCCTCGGAATGACTGCGGGCCGGACCTTGCCCTGTCCGACCCGCAAACCTGCCCTCGCTCGATTATTCCTGGAAGCCCCGGCCTCTGCCGCGGCTCCGAAAGTTCTAGAAGTTCTGGCCGCCGCCGTCCTGTTGCCAGGGTTTGACGAGGTTGCCGAAACGGGTGAACTGGCTTTCAAAGCTCAGCTCGACGGTGCCGATCGGGCCGTGACGCTGCTTGCCGATGATGACCTCGGCCTTGGCGTGCAGGCGTGACATGGCCTCCTGCCATTCCGCCATCTTGTCGAGTTCGTGATCGCCGGGTTTTTCCCGTTCCTTGTAATATTCCTCGCGGAACACGAACATCACCACGTCGGCATCCTGTTCGATCGAGCCCGATTCCCGCAGGTCTGACAGCTGCGGCCGCTTGTCCTCGCGGCTTTCCACCTGACGCGAGAGCTGCGACAGCGCGACCACGGGAATGTTCAGCTCCTTGGCGATGGCTTTCAGGCCCATCGAGATCTCGGCGATCTCCTGCACCCGGTTGTCGGCGGTGCCGCGCGCGAGTTGCAGGTAGTCGATGATCAGAAGGTCGAGCCCGTGGGTCCGCTTGAGCCGCCGGGCACGGGCGGCAAGCTGCGAGATCGGAATCGACGGCGTGTCGTCGATATAAAGCGGGCAGGCCTCGAGCGCCTTGGCGGCATCGACGAAGCGGCGGAATTCCTCTTCGGTCATGTCGCCCTGGCGGATCTTGTGGCTGGAGATCTCGGAGGCTTCGGCGAGAATACGGCCGGCCAGCTGCTCGGCGCTCATCTCGAGCGAGAAGAAGCCCACCACGCCGCCGTCGATCGCGCCTTCGCTGCCATCGGGACGCAGGCCGCGCTTGTAGGCCTTGGCCACATTGAAGGCGATGTTGGTGGCCAGCGAGGTCTTGCCCATCGAGGGCCGCCCGGCCAGGATCAGAAGATCCGAAGGGTGCAACCCGCCCAGCTTCTTGTCCATGTCGATCAGCCCGGTCGAGAGCCCGGCCAGCCCGCCCTCGCGCTGATAGGCGGCATTGGCCACATTGACCGCATCGGTGACCGCCTTGAGGAAGGACTGGAACCCGCCCTCGGTCTGGCCCTGTTCGGCCAGCTTGTAGAGCTTCTGCTCGGCCTCGACGATCTGTTCGCGCGGCTCTGACGCCACATCGACCCGCGCTGCCTTGGCCGAGATGTCGCGGCCCAGCCCGATCAGGTCGCGGCGCACCGCGAGGTCATAGATCATCTGCGCATAGTCGCGCACCGCAAAGGCGCTGACCGCCGCGCCCGCCAGCCGCACCAGATAGGCGGCGCCGCCCAGCTCCTGAAGGCCTTCGTCATCTTCCATGAAGGCCTTGAGCGTGACCGGCGAGGCCAGGTTGTTCTTGGCGATGCGGGCGGCGGCGATGTCGAATATCCGCGCATGCACCGGTTCGTAGAAATGCCGCGCGCCGATGATCGAGGCGATGCGGTCGTAGACGTCGTTGTTGGTGAGAATTGCCCCCAGAAGCTGCTGCTCGGCCTCGATCGAATGCGGCATTGTCTCTTCGGATTGAATCTCCACGCCTGTGGGATTGATCGTTGTGATCTCGTTCATTGTGCCCGCTCTTGTCTTTGCCCCATGGTGCCCAGTTCTAGCCAAACCGGGGCCACCAATCCATCTGGATAACGCTGTGGATACCCCGCAGGGATAACTTTTGTGACCTTAGGTCACATCGCTTTTGCCTCGGCTCATATGGTAGCCGATTACAGGCGTTCTGCCAAATGTTGAATGTACCGGTGAGTCGCGGCCGGGTTTTCCCCAGCCGTCCACAGGTGGATTTATTTCTTGTTGGCTTCCTGCCACTTACGTGGATCGTTCAGGAAGGTCTCGACCTCCGTCAGCGTTTCGGCGGCGAATTTGCCCTGGCGCCTGGCCTCGGCCAGCACGTCCCACCAGGTGCAGAGATGGTGCAGCGCGACACCGTGATCGCCCAGCGTCTTCTCGGTCTCGGGGAAGATGTCGTAATAGAAGATCACCGCCGTATGGCCGCAGCTGGCGCCGGTCTCGCGGATCGCATCGACAAACGACAGCTTGGAGCCGCCGTCGGTTGTCAGGTCCTCGACCAGCAGCACGCGCTCGCCTTCGGACATCGCACCTTCGATCCGGGCGTTGCGGCCGTAGCCCTTGGGCTTCTTGCGCACATAGGTCATCGGCAGCGCCATGCGCTCGGCCACCAGCGCGGCAAAGGGGATGCCCGCCGTCTCGCCGCCGGCGATATTGTCGAAGGCCTCGAAACCGGCCTCGCGCATCACCGTGACGGCGAGGAAGTCCATCAGCGTCGACCGGATGCGCGGAAAGGAGATCAGCTTGCGGCAATCGATGTAGCTCGGCGAGGGCAGGCCGGAAGCCAGGGTATAGGGCGCGTCGGTGTTGAAATTCACCGCGCCGATTTCCAGCAGCATGCGGGCGGTCAGGCGGGCGATTTCTTCCTTGGCGGGATAGGTCGAGGGGATCATGGCGAGGGTCCGTTCCTGTGGCAGGCGGTGGATTGCGTATTTGAAAAGAGAAGAAGATCAGGCGACATGCCAATGCACCGGGACGCCCGGGTCGAAGACGGTGACGGGGCCGTCCTCGGTCTCGATCTTGTCGGGGAAGGTCACGGCGTCGCCCCTGGTGAGGGTGAGGGTGGCGTCGTTGACCGGCAGGCAGTAGAAGCCGGGGCCGTTGAGCGAGGCAAAGCCTTCGAGCTTGTCGAGCGCGCTTTCCTCTTCGAAGACATGAGCGAGCAGGGCCATGGTGTTGGTGGCGGTGAAACAGCCGGCGCAGCCGCAGGCGCTTTCCTTGTTCGGGTCGGTATGCGGCGCGCTGTCGGTGCCGAGGAAGAAGCGCGCGTCTCCGCTTGTGGCGGCAGCACGCAGAGCGAGGCGGTGTTCCTCGCGCTTGGCCACCGGCAGGCAGTAGTAATGCGGCTTGATGCCACCGACCAGGATGTGGTTGCGGTTGATGATCAGGTGATGGGTGGTGATCGTGGCCCCGAGGTCGCGGTCGTTCGCCTTGACGTAATCGACGCCGTTTTTTGTGGTGATATGCTCCATCACCACCCGCAGGCCGGGGGTGGCGCGGCGGATCGGGTCGAGCACCCGGTCGATGAACACCGCCTCGCGGTCGAAGATGTCGATATCGGCATCGACCACCTCGCCATGGACGCAGAGCGGGCAGCCGATCTCGGCCATCCGTTCGAGCACCGGACGCACCCTGTCGAAATCCTGAACGCCGCTGGCGGAATTCGTCGTCGCACCGGCCGGGTAGAGCTTGACCGCGGTGATCAGCCCGCTGGCATGGGCGGCGGCCAGGTCGTCCGGGTCGGTGTCCTCGGTCAGATAGAGCGTCATCAGCGGGGTGAAATCCGCGCCCTCGGGCAGCGCCGCCAGGATGCGGTCGCGATAGGCCGCGGCATCGGCGCCGGTGACCACCGGGGGCACCAGATTGGGCATGATGATGGCGCGGGCGAAATGGCGCGTGGTTTCGGGCAGGACGGCGCGCAGCATGGCGCCGTCGCGCAGATGCAGGTGCCAGTCGTCGGGGCGGCGGAGGGTCAGGCTCTGGGTCATGCGCCAGCAGTTACACCAGCCGCGTGAGGGGTGCCAGAGGGCTTTAGCCGGCCTTTTTCTTGTCGGCCACGATCTCGTCGAGCCGGCGCTGGAACTTGGGCGCGCTCTGACGCGAGACCACGAAGCGGCAGAGCCGTTCGGCCAGCGCGGTGCGCCGGTCGCGATCCAGCGCGCCGAGCAGGTTGCGCAAATAGGGCGGATGGCTGCGCCGCGCCCGCATCAGCCGGTAGAAGCTTTGCGGATCGAGCTTGCCGGTGCCGGCCTTGGCGAGAATGCGGAACAGGACCGACATCTCGAGCAGGTCGCTCTGGATCGTGTCGCCGAGGCCCGGCACCGGCAGCAGCGTGGTCTGCGGCCCGTGAAAGAGCGCGGCATGCATCGCGTCGAGCGGCTCGCGCGGGTCATAGATCACATACAGCTGATCGGCGCCCTGCGACATGTCGGGGGCATAGCCGTACCGCGAGGTGAAATCCATCGCGCGCAGATCGGTGAACCGGTCGTCCCAGCCGGCAAGCCGCGGATTGAGTGTCGCCTGCGGCTGGATCGCCACCACCGTCGCGCCCGGTGCCGCCACCGAAAAGGCCGTTGCCGCATAGCCGCAGGGCCCGGCGCCATAGAAGATCACCCGGTCGAATTCGTCGAAGAAGCCGTCGTCGGTCAACTCGTCGAAGAATTCATAGACCTCGCCGGTGCGGAACCATGTCTCGCCGTCGCAGACCACGCCGAGATGCGACCAGCCCATCGCGCGCACCAGATCGAAGCCCAGCGGCTGGCCGGTCTCCGACAGGGCCTGGATGCCCTGAAAGCTTTCGAAGGTCACCAGCAGCGTATCGCCTTCCTCGATGAAGGCGGCGGCGTGTTTCGGGCCGAGCGGGGCATAGAATCCCTCTTCCTCGGCGATGTCCTTGAGCGCGCCAAACCACTTTGCCTTGGGCAAGGAAGTCATCGGCGCGTCAAATGTGTTCAGCGTGTCCTGCATCGTCAATTCCTCGGAGCGCACGCGGCTTTTGCGCGATTACCTCAGGGTTAAACGACAATTTAGGCGAAAGTTGGAAGAATTCCCCGGGGAACAAGGCGAATTCCTGACGAATTCTGCCTATTCAGGGGCTTAGTCCCTGGCTTCGCCGGGCATGGACGATCAGCTTGCGGGCGGCGTCGCGCGGGAGGGGATGCGACGGCGGGGTCATCATCAGGCGGCCGAAGAGTGCGCGGTAGTCCTCGGTCTGCATCAGCTCGGCAAATCGTGCATGACGCCAGGCCACCGCCGCGGCATGCAGACGGGCCAGCTCGGGGTCGGCGGCCAGCCGGGCGCGCTCCGCGGCCACCTCGGCGCCAAGCCGCAGGATGCTGCGATCTTCCTCGGTGTTGAAATTGCGATCGGTCCAATAGTCCATGCCGAGCCGGTCGTCGGAATGCACCGCCCGGCCGCGGGCGGATTTCAGGACGAAGCTTTCCATCGCCCCCAGCGCGTAGTGATTGAGCTGGGCGAGGCGGCAATGGCGTTGCCCCAGCGGCGAGAACACCCGCCGGTCATGCGCCTGCAAATCGAGCGTGCGGCCCGCGCCATCGCGCCACTGCACCGCGCGGCCGTCGCGCAGCCCGCGCGGGCGGTGCACCCCCAACTGCCGGAAGCTGCCGTCGTTGCGATAGAGCGTCTTGAACATCTGCGCCCGCCACGGCCAATGCATCACCTCGGGGGCCGCGCGGGTAAAGACCTCGGGCACCGGGGCGTCGCGCCAGGCGATTTCGCCGGCATTGCCGAACAGCCGCCAGGTCAGGGTGATGGCGCTGGCCCCGGGCAGGGCGGCGATCAGATCGGGCAGCTGGTGGCCGCCGGTGTGAATGTTGACAAATTCGTCGATGTCGAGCGCCATCAGCCAGTCGGCCTGGCGCACCGGCTTGACCTTGCCCGCCAGCTTCAGCCCGGTGAACTGGATGCCGGCCTGATGATAGGGCCCGTCGTTGCGGATGTGGGTGACGCCCCCCAGCGCCGCCAGCCGGTCGGCGATCAGATCGGTGCCGTCGGCGCAATCATTGGTGCAGATCACCACATGGGAAAAGCCCACCGTCCGGTGATGCGCCAGCCAGTCGAGCACAAAGGCGCCTTCGTCGCGCAGGCACAGGACGGCGGTGGCCTGCATCAGCGGGCTCCGGCGGGGGACATGCGGCTCACCATCCCCGGCGGAAGGTCACGACCTTGCCATGTGAGGCGCGCGGGAAATAGCTCAGCCCCGCGCCCTGCATGGCGTCAAACACCGCCTGAACACCGGACTGGCCGATCCATTGCGGATGCAGCTCGATCACCGCCGCACGCAGCGACGACCAGTCGCCGGCCGGCAAAAGCTCGGCCTCGCCGCCCTCGATGTCGCAGATCAGCACCTCTGGCCGCACCTCCTCGAGCACCGGGCCGATGGCCTGGCGCGCGACCTCGACGGTACCGGTGATGGCGCCAGGATCGACGGTGCCATCGAGCGACGAGCTGAGGATATTCTTGCGCAGGTAAAACGGCAGCGGGGCGCCACCCTCGGGGGTGAGCAGCGCATTGCGCAGCTCGATCCGCTCGGCATCATTAGCGGCGTGCATCCGGCGGATATGCGGGATCAGTGCCGGGTTGGCCTCGTAGCTCACCAGCCGCCGGGCCTGTCGCTGGGTGGCGATCAGCGTCGAGACATAGCCGATGCCGCCGCCCAGTTCGAGCACCCGGTCGCCTTGCTGCACCACCCGCATCACGGCCTCGCATTCCTTGCGCTCAAAGGTCTCGGCCCGAAGCGCGGCACGAATCCGGCCTGTGGTGATGCCGGGATGGCGCGGCACCCGCATCCCGCGCGAGCGGATAAAGCCCCGGGCGGGCGGCGTCTCGACGTTCATCTCAGGTCTCCATGTCGAGCGCCAGCGCATAGGCCGCGCGTTCGGTTTCGGTCAGGCGCAGGGCCATGGCCTGGTCGTAAAGCTCGGCGAATTCCGGCACCTGCCGCAGCTCGGCGGCTTTGGCCCGGTGCCAGGCCAGCCCCCTGGCGTGCCACTCGGACAGCACCGGATCGGCCAGCAGCCGGTCGTATTCCGCCCGCACCCGCGGCAGGTTGCGCTTGATGGTGATGTCGCGGTGATCGTTCCAGTCCATGCGAATCCAGTAGTTCAGCCCGATGGTCCGGTCGACATGCAGCGCCCGGCCGCGCTGGCGCTTGATCAGGAAGCTCTCGGCCGAGCGCAGGGCGTAGTGGTTGAGCTGCAAGAGGTCATAGCCGATCGAGCGCTTGGAATTGCGCCAGCCGTTCTTCTTGACCTCGTCGCCCATCGGCAGGCCCGAGCCGTTGACCCAATGCACCCGCTCGGCCATGTCCGGCACAAGCTTGTTGGGCCGGTGGCAGGAGAGTTTCTCGTAGGCGCCGATATTGCGCACCATGGTCTTGAACCCCCAGGCGGTGTGCGGCTTGGGGCAGAACTTCGGCGCGCAGCTGTCGAATTGGTCGATGACAAAGCCGTCGCCGAGACTGGTGACTCCGTTATGGCCGAACAGCCGCCAGGTCATGGCGACATTGGTGGCCTCGGGCACCCGGTCGAGGAAGTCCTGAAGCGTGCCATTGCCGCAGCGGATGTTCATGAATTCATCGACGTCGATATGAATGATCCACTCGGCCTGGCGGATCACAGGCTCCTTGAGCGACTGGTTGAGCGCATATTGCTGCGGCGACTTGCCCGACCAATTCTCGTTGTCGCGGTGCTCGATCACGCCAAGGGTTTGCAGGCGATCGAGGATCTCGTCGGTGCCGTCGGCGCAGCCGTTGGTGTAGATCAGGAAACTGTCGATGCCGATGGCGCGGTGATAGGCGATCCATTCCAGGATGTAGGGCGCCTCGTTCTTCATGCAGCCGACAATGACATTGCCGCTCGAGCCCGGCGGCAGGCGGCGCGCCGGAGCCGGGGCAAAGGCCTGCGCCAGCTCTTCCTCGTTGACCCGCCCGAGCCGGTTGTGCGGCGCGAATGGCCCGCCCCGCAGTTGCGCGAATTTCTCTTTCGCCAGCTGCGGCATCAGCGCGGCGGCCTGACGCGACAGCCCCGCGACATCGGCCCCGTTCGCGGCGCGGTCGGCGGCGCGCGCCTCGCGGGTGGATTTTTCGATCCGGGGGAGGGCCGCCAGCAGGTGTTGCGAGGCGCGGTAGCCCTCCGTCGTCTCGGCCTCCTGCCAGCGCGCGAGCGGTCGGTCGGCGGCAAAGGCGGCGGCCAGGGCCGGCGTCTCCTGTGCAAGCGCCGCCAGGTCGCCGGCAAACCGCGCGGCGATCGGCGCCAGTGTTCCGGCCTGCATCGCCGGGCCGGGCAGCCGCAGATCGCCCAGCATCCGTTTCCAGATCTGCCGCGATACGCGGTGATCGCCCTGTGCCAGAAGCCGGGTGAGGACATCGTTGAACTGCCGCGCGCGCGCCATCCATTCCGCCGACGGCATGGCGGGCGCGGTGATCGCCTCATGCTTGCCGATCTGCGCGTCGAGGCCAAGGCAGGTGCGCAGCTCTTCGGTCACATCCTCGCGGCAGAGTGCCGCCACGTCCAGCGGCCGAAACCGCACCGATCCGGCGCCAAAAACTGCCTCCCAATGGCGCCGCAGGGCGGGGTAGTCGAGCCAGGCCGGCGCCATCTGCACCTCGGGGAATATCCCCTGATCGGGGCGCGACCGGGGCCGGTCGGCCAGCGCCGCCGCCCACCAGTCGGGGCAATCGGCCAGCCGCAGTTCGAGCTCGAGCGGCCGCATCCGCCCATCCAGAACCTGCACGATATACTGCCGCAACAGCATCCGCGCCGGGCAGTCCAGATGGGCAATCACCTCGACCCGATCGGAAATCGGCGCCAGCACGGCCTTCAGCCGCTCCAGCTCGGAGCCGGTCAGCAGGCTGCTGCCGAACTGATGCGCCGAGAGGATCAGATGCCCGGCGCCGCTGGCCTCGACCTCGCGTGCCAGCGCCTCGGTCACATCGGCACGCAGCTGCGCCTGCCGCTCGGGCGCGGCAAAGCCCCGGTTTTGGCGCAGGGTGTCCACCGCGCCGGGATCGCTCACCGCCATGAACAGCCGCGTGTGGTTGCGCGCGCCCGGCGTGCGGGCAAACAGCACGCCATTGCGCAAGAGCTGCCGCCGCTTGGCGTCCAGCACCTGCTGAAGCCGGGTCGTGGCCCAGAGGTCGGGCCCGATATGCAGGCTGATCTTCATGCGCTGTCATCCTCTTGCGCGGCGCGCACCGGGTTCACGTTGGTTTTGCCCCACCATGGCAGGTCGCGGCCCAGGAACGCGCCGATCCGCGCCGGCGCCGCCCCATCGGCCACGTCGATCCGCAGGAACTCCTCACAGCCGGCGAAATACCGGTCGAGCGCGGCGTAATGCCCGGCGATCCAGGTCTCGCGTTCGCGGGTCGTCACGCCATAGCCGGCGGGCAGGCCGGGAATATCCGCCGCCGGGAGCCGCTCTGTCCCGAGGTTCGACCAGCGCAGCATGGAATCCGCGATCTCCTCGGGCCGCCGCCAGGTCGCCAGAAACCGCGTGCCCGGGTGACAGGCGCGAATGGCGGCCAGCAGCCCGAAATCGAACTGCGGCCAGATCGAGCGCGGCGGGCGCAGGGCGTTGATCTCGGCAAAGCCGTCAAAGACGTCGAGCCCGTGCAGCGGATCGCCACGCAGGAAATAGCCGTCATACATCATCTCGCCGACGAACCGTCCGTGCAGCGCGGCGTCGTCGGTCTGCACCGGCTTGATCCGGTGATCGGCCACATGCAGACCGGCCTTGCGCAGCGCGCGGGCCAGCGTGGTGGTGCCCGATTTCGGCAGCCCGAGGTTGATGACCCGCAACCGGCTCATGGCAGGGCCAGAACCGGCGCGGCGCCGATCCGCGCCAAGAGCTCGTCTTCGCCCGGCGGCAGGGTCGACGCCGTGCGCAGCTGCGCCTGCATCGCCTGATAGCGCGCCTGCTGCACCAGCGCATCGCGCCGCGCCCGGTGCAGGCGCACGCATTCCGCATGCAGTTCCGCCACGCCGGGCAGCGCCTTCAGGGCCGCGATCTGCGCCTCGAGCTTCGGCAGCATCCGCAGGATCGAGCGTTCTTCGCAGGCGCCATCGTTGCGCTCGCGCCAGTAGCTGTCGTCGAATTCCCGGTTCTCGCGGTTGACGTCGCCGCGGTCGTTCTTGACCAGGTAACTGTCGAGCGAGCGCAGCGCGTAATGGTTCAGCGTGGCGAAACTGCGCGCGCCCTTGGCCGGGAACTTGCGGATCCGTCGCTTGTTGGCGGCCCGCAAAAAGGCCTCGGGCACATCGCGCCCTGCACCGTCCTTCCAGACCGGCGCCGCCGCTTTGTTTGGCTTGTGAAACGGCCGATGCGCGCCGTAATATTGCAGCGGAAAATCACCCCGCACCAGTGTCTTGACCTCGATCGCGCTCTCGCCGCACCAGAGGTCGGGGGCGTGGCAGCGGGTGAACTGGCCGATCACCGGTCGGTCTTCGAAACGCGTGACTCCGGCATTGGCAAAGAACCGGAAACTCACCGAAATGGCCTGCGGATCGCCACAGGCTGCGATCAGCGCCGGGATGCTGTGATCGCCGACGTGGATGTTGAGGAACTCGTCGACATCCGCCACCCAGAGCCAATCGGCGGCGTGCACCATCTCCTGCCCGCGGGCGTGTTTGAGCGCTTCCATCTGGTAATTGCGGCCTTCGGCCGGATTGGCCAGATGGGCCACCACGCCATGCGCCGCCAACCGATCCAGCAACCTGTCGGTGCCATCGGAGCAATCGTTGGAATAGAACAGGTGATCGCGCACGCCGATCACCCGGTTGTAGGCAATCCATTCCAGCAGGAACGGGCCTTCGTTCTTGACACATGTCACGGCGGCTATGCGCATGAAACCGCACCCTTACCGTCGTGTTTGACGCTCTGCATTGCCGCCCCGTGATCGCGGATCGCCGCGATACTGCCGCCTCTTGGTTATCTTTTTGCAAAAACTCGCATGTTGCCGGCCCTGCGTCAATTGCGCTGCCGCCGGGACGGGCGAACCGGAGGCAACGCGACTTTTGTCGTCTTGACCACAAAGACGGCGCGTGTAGCCCTTGCTGCACAAGGGAGAGGGCTTGAATGACACAGACACCGGCAAGCATCGACGCGGTTCAGACCATGCTGGGCGCTCAGGATTACGTCTGCGACCGGGCGCTCGGCACGGTGACCTTTCTGGCGCTCACCCTGGGCAAGCCGCTGTTTCTCGAGGGCGAGCCGGGCACCGGCAAGACCGAGATCGCCAAGGCCATCGCCCGGGGCCTCGGCCGCCGGCTGATCCGCCTGCAATGCTACGAGGGGCTCGACGCCGGCTCGGCGGTCTATGAATGGAATTTTCCGGCCCAGATGGTGGCGATCCGCACCGCCGAGGCCGAGGGCGTCGCCGACCGCAACCTGCTGAAATCCGAGCTCTTCGGCCCCGACTACCTGATCGAACGCCCGCTGCTCGAGGCGATGCGGCCCGACGAGGCTGGCGCCCCGGTGCTGCTGATCGACGAACTCGACCGCACCGACGAGCCCTTCGAGGCCTTCCTGCTCGAGGCGCTGTCAGATTACCAGGTCACCATCCCCGAGCTCGGCACCATCAAGGCGCCGGAACCGCCGATCGTCATCCTGACCTCGAACCGCACCCGCGAGGTGCACGACGCGCTGAAACGCCGCTGCCTTTACCATTGGGTCGATTACCCCGATTTCGGCCGCGAGATGGAGATCCTGCACGCCCGCGTGCCCGAGGCCGCCGACACCCTCTCGCGCGAGATCGTGGCCTTCGTGCAGCGTCTGCGCACCGAGGACATCTTCAAGCGCCCCGGTGTTGCCGAAACCATCGACTGGGCGAAATGCCTGCTCGCCCTCGACGTCATCGCGCTGTCGCCGCAGGTGATTTCCGACACCCTCGGCGCGATCCTGAAATACCAGGACGACATCGCCCGCCTGCAAGGCTCCGAGGCCAAGCGCATCCTCGACGAGGCCCGCGCCTCCCTCGAACCCGCCTGAACCAGAACGCCGAAACCGCCAGATCCACAGACTGATCCTTCTTCTGGCCCAAAAATATTCCCGGGGGTCCGGGGGCAGCGCCCCCGAAAATCAACAGATGCCAGAATACGCCCCGCTCGAGCTGCCGGAAAACCCGGCCCTCACCGCCAACATCACCCATTTCGCCCGCGCGCTGCGCAAGGCCGGGCTGCCGATCGGCCCCGGACGGGTGATCGAGGCGATCCGCGCGGTTGAGGCGGCGGGCTTCACCGAGAAACGCGACTTCTACTGGACGCTGCATTCGGTCTTCGTCAACAAGCCCGAGCAGCGTACCGTCTTTGCCCAGGTCTTCCGCCTCTACTGGCGCGATCCGCGTTACATGGAGCACATGATGTCGCTCATGCTGCCCGCCATCCGCGGTGTGCAGGAAGAGCGCAGCGCCAAGGCGGCCGAGAAGCGCGCCGCCGAGGCGCTGCTCGACGGCGCCGAACTGCCCGAGCCCGAGACGCCGCCCGAGAGCGACGAAGAGGAGCCGCTGATCGAGGTCGATGCGGCGCGCACCATGTCCTCGGAGGAAAAGCTGCGCAGCCTCGATTTCGAGCAGATGAGCACCGAGGAGATGGCCCGCGCCCGCCGCATGCTGGCCCGGCTCACCCTGCCGGTGCCGCCGATCAAGTCGCGCCGCTCCCGCGCCAGCCATCAGGGCCACCGGGTCGATTTCGGCAGGACCCTGCGGCTCTCGATGCGCCGCGGCGGCCAGCTGCGCGAGCTGGCGCTCAAGGAGCCGCGGCTGCGCTGGCCCAACCTGGTGGTGCTTTGCGACATCTCCGGCTCGATGAGCACCTATTCCCGCATCATCCTGCATTTCCTGCACGCGGTCTCGAACGAGAAGGGCGCGGGCTGGGCCCGGGTGCATGCCTTCACCTTCGGCACAAGGCTGACCAATATCACCCGCCATCTGGCGACCCGCGATGTCGATGCGGCGCTGGCCGCCGCCGGGGCCGAGGCGCAGGACTGGGAGGGCGGCACCCGGATCGGCGACTGCCTGCACGATTTCAATCGCGACTGGTCGCGCCGGGTGATGGGGCAGGGGGCGGTGGTGCTGCTGATCACCGACGGGCTCGACCGCGGCGATCCGGATGCGCTCGACAAGACCATGGAACGCCTGCACCTGTCCGCGCGCCATCTCATCTGGATCAACCCGCTGCTGCGCTGGGACGGATTCGCCGCCCGCGCCACCGGCATCCGCACCATGCTGCCGCATGTCGACACCTTCCGCGCCGGCCACAACATCGACAGCCTCGAAGCGCTGGCCGAGGCGATCTCGAAACCCAACGACCCCGGTGAGAAGGCGCGGCTCATGGCCGATCCGGGCTGATCCGATCCGTCAACAGACCGGCATCGATCCAGGGAGGCATCGGCCGCCGCTCACAACGCCAGCGCTGTCGTCGACTTGATCTCCTCCATCGACAGCAGCGCGGTGACGTTGTGCACCTTCACCTCTGATATCAGCGCCTGGTAAAACGTGTCATAGGCCCGCGCGTTCGACACCCGCACCTTGAGGATATAGTCGATATCGCCGGCCAGCCGATGCGCCTCCTGCACCTCGGGGCGTTCCTTCAGCGCCTTCAGAAAGGCCTTCTGCCAGGTGGCATCATGTTCCGAGGTGCGGATCAGCACGAAGAAGCAGGCCTCAAAGCCCAGCTTCTCGGCATCGAGCTGCACGGTCTGCGCGCCAATGATCCCGGCCTCGCGCATCTTGCGGATTCGGTTCCACACCGGCGTCTTGGAAGAGCCCACAACCTTGGCAATCTCGTCCAGCGAGCGACTGGCGTCCTCTTGCAGCGCCTTGAGGATTTTCCGATCGGTGTCGTCGATACGTGCCATCTGTCCGGCCTTTCCCGCGTTTTTGAAACAAGCGTTCCTTCTCTGCGCCCCATTAGAACGAGCATCCTTAAATCCGCAACCCACTAGCGCCAAAACGGGAAGATTTCCTATATATCCTCCTAGGACAGGCAGGAGAGTCAGATGCAGCATTTTCCGATCTTCGTGAACCTCGCCGGGCAGCGCGTCGTTGTCTCCGGTGGTGGTGAGGCGGCGCTGGCCAAGCTGCGGCTGCTGTTCAAGACCGAGGCTGCGCTCGTGGTTTATGCCGCCGATCCCGCCGGGGAGATCGTGCAATGGGCCGAGGCCGGGCGCCTGACCCTGGTGCGGCGCCCGCTGGCCGAAGGCGATGTCGCCGGCGCGCGGCTGTTCTATGCCGCCGACGAGGACGCGGGCGAAGATGCCCGCACCGCGGCCGTGGCCCGCGCCGAAGGCGCGCTGGCCAATATCGTCGACAACCTGCATGACAGCGAATTCATCACCCCCGCCATCGTCGACCGGGATCCGGTGACCGTGGCGATCGGCACCGAGGGCGCGGCCCCGGTGCTGGCCCGCGCCATCAAGGCCGATCTCGAAGCCCGGCTGCCGGTGCGTCTCGGCCCGCTGGCACGGATCGGCAAGGCCTTTCGCAAGATGGCCGATGCCCTGCCCATGGGCCGGCCGCGCCGCGATTTCTGGGCCGATTACTATTTCAACGCCGGCCCCCGCGCCTTTGACGAAAAGGGCGCCGAGGGTGCCGATGCGGCGCTGAAGGGCCTGCTGACCGATCACCTCTCGCGCCAGTCGCGCAAGGGCCACGTGGCCTTTGTCGGCGCCGGCCCGGGGGATCCCGAGCTGTTGACGCTCAAGGCCCGCCGCGCGCTCGACGAGGCCGATGTGGTGATCCACGACCGGCTGATCAGCCCCGAAATCCTCGAGCTGGCGCGCCGCGAGGCCCTGTTGCTCGACGTCGGCAAGGAGGGCTTCGGCCCCTCGACGAAACAGGAAGACATCGATGCGCTGATCGTCGATCATGCCCGTCAGGGCGCCCAGGTGGTGCGGCTGAAATCCGGCGACAGCACCGTCTTCGGCCGGCTCGACGAAGAGATCGACGCGGTCGAGACCGCCGGTGTGAGCTGGCATATCGTGCCCGGCATCACCTCGGCCTCGGCCGCCGTCGCCGCCATCGGCCAGAGCCTGACCAAGCGCGGCCGCAATTCCTCGGTCCGCTTCCTCACCGGTCACGACACCAAGGGCTTTGCCGATCACGACTGGCGCACCCTGGCGCGCGAGGGCGAGGTCGCGGCGATCTACATGGGCAAGAAATCCGCCCGTTTCATCCAGGGCCGGCTGCTGATGCACGGCGCCGATCCCGCCACCCCGGTGACACTCATCGAGAATGCCTCGCGCGCCGAACAACGCATCCTCGAGACCTGTCTCGCCGATCTTCCCACCGATCTCGCCGCGGCTTCGGTCGATGGCCCCGCGCTCACCTTCTATGGCCTCGCCCCGCGCGAAGCGGCCCTTGCCCGGCAGGGGATGGCCCACAAAGACCTCACACTGACACAGGAGCTTGCCTGATGCCCCGTCCCTTTACTCCCAAGGTGATCACCGCCAATGCCCTGATCGAGGGCGATGTGGTCTATCTCACCGAAGACGACCGCTGGAGCCGAGCGCTGAAAGAGGCCGAGGTCATCACCGACGAGGCCCATGCCGAGGTGCGCCTGCTCGACGCCTCGTCGCGCCATGCCGAGGCGGTGGGCGTCTATCTCGCCGATGTGGCGGTGAAGGACGGCACGCCGGAGCCCACCCATTTCCGCGAAGAGTTCCGCCGCACCGGCCCCTCGAACTATTTCCACGGCAAACAGGCCGAAGGCTGAGGTCCACCCCGATCTCGCCCCAGCCCAACGCAAGGATACGACATGTACAGCTATACCGACTTCGACCGCGCCTTCCTCGCCGAGCGCAACCGCCAGTTCCGCGCACAAGTGGAACGCCGTATCGACGGCTCGCTGACCGAAGATGAATTCAAACCGCTGCGCCTGATGAACGGCGTCTACCTGCAACTGCATGCCTACATGCTGCGGGTCGCCATCCCCTATGGCACGCTGAATTCGGCCCAGATGCGCCAGCTGGCACTCTTGGCCGAGAAATGGGACAAGGGCTATGGCCATTTCACCACCCGCCAGAACATCCAGTACAACTGGCCGAAACTGTCGGATATCCCCGACATGCTCGACGCGCTGGCCGAGGTGAACCTGCACGCCATCCAGACCTCGGGCAACACCATCCGCAACGTGACTTCGGATCATTTCGCTGGCGCCGCCGCCGACGAGATCGAAGACCCGCGCCCCACCGCCGAGCTGATCCGCCAGTGGTCCACCGACCACCCGGAATTCCAGTTCCTGCCGCGCAAGTTCAAGATCGCGGTGATCGGCGCGCCCAACGACCGCGCCGTCGTCAAGTCGCATGACATCGGCGTCGAGATCACCGAACAGGACGGCCAGCGCGGCTATCGCATTCACGTCGGCGGCGGCCTCGGCCGGACCCCGATGCTGGGCAAGGTGGTCCGCGAGTTCCTGCCCAAGGCCGACCTGCTGCCCTATCTCGAGGCCATCGTCAGCGTCTACAACCTGCTTGGTCGGCGCGACAACAAGTACAAGGCGCGGATCAAGATCACCGTGCATGAAAACGGGCTCGAGAAGATCCGCGATCTGGTCGAAGAGCGCTTCGCCCTGCTGAAATCGCAGTTCGGCGGCGTCGATCAGGAGATGCTGGCCGCGATCGAGCCGCAGTTCGCCGCGCCCGACTTCCGCGATGCCGCCACCGGCGCCTTCGAGGCGGCCTACAGCAACGACCCGACCTTCCGCTCCTGGGTCGACACCAATATCGCGGCCCACCGCCGCGCCGATCATGCCATCGTCTCGATCTCGCTCAAGGCGCATGGCAAGACCCCGGGCGATGCCACCGGCGCACAGATGCGGGTGATGGCCGACCTGGCCGAAGAACATGCCTATGACGAGCTGCGCATCAGCCACGAGCAGAACGTGATCCTGCCGCATGTGCCCAAGGACGCGCTGCCGCAGCTCTACCGGGCGCTCAAGGCCGAAGGCCTCGGCACCGCCAACATCGGGCTGGTCTCGGACATCATCGCCTGCCCGGGCATGGATTACTGCGCCCTGGCCACCGCCCGCTCGATCCCGATCGCGCAGGAGATCGCCACCCGTTTCGACGAGCTCAAGCTGGAGCATGAGATCGGCGACCTGAAGATCAAGATCTCGGGCTGCATCAACGCCTGCGGCCATCACCACGTGGGCCATATCGGCATTCTCGGGCTCGACCGGGCAGGGGTGGAGAACTACCAGATCACCCTTGGGGGCGACGGCACCGAAACCGCGAGCATCGGCACCCGTGCCGGGCCGGGCTTTTCGGCGGATGAGATCGTGCCGGCCATCGAACGGCTGGTGGTGGGTTATCTCGACCTGCGCAACGACGCCGACGAGACCTTCCTGCAAGCCTATCGCCGGCTCGGGGCCGAGCCGTTCAAGGCGCTGCTCTATCCGGAAGCCCGCGAGAAGGCCGCCTGAGACAGCCGGGCCGTCCACCCTTTCAAGCTACGCAAAGGCGATACAGTGACCCATGTCACCGACATAAAAGACCTGCGCGACACCATCGCCAGCCTCAACACCGAGTTCCGCCACCACGGCGCGACCTCGGTGCTCGAGGCGGCGCTTTCGCGGCCCGAGTTCGGCAAGATCGCCATGGTCTCCAGCTTCGGCGCGGAATCCGTGGCGCTGCTGCATCTCGTGGCGATGGTCGACCGCACCACCCCGGTGCTCTTCATCGACACCCAGATGCTCTTTGCCGAAACCCTGGTCTATCAGACCGAGGTCGCCGAGCGGCTGGGTCTGAAAAACGTCCGCGCCATCCATGCGGACCCGGCCGAACTGGCGCGCCGCGACCCGGACGGGCGGTTGCACAAGACCGATACCGACGCCTGCTGCACCCTGCGCAAGACCGAAGCGCTCGACGGGGCGCTGGCCGGATATGACGGCTGGATCACCGGCCGCAAACGCTTTCAGTCGGGCACGCGGGCGCAGATGGAGTTCTTCGAGATCGAAGCGGCCACCGGCCGGATCAAGGTCAACCCGCTGGCTTTCTGGGCGCCGGGCGACGTGGCTGCCTATATGGAAGAAAACCGCCTGCCGCGCCACCCGCTGGTGGCCCAAGGCTATCCCAGCATCGGCTGCGCCCCCTGCACGTCCAAGGTGAAACCGGGCGAAGACCCCCGCGCCGGGCGCTGGCGCGGCGAGGAAAAAGAGGAATGCGGCATCCATTTTGTCAACGGCAGGATGGTGCGAAAAGGAGAGACAGCATGACGGATACGGTGATCGTGCGCGACACGGGCTTTGCGCCCGAGGATTTTTTCGATGCCTTCGACGGCGAAACGGCGCTTGACCTGGCCTCGGACGCCGATGTCGAGGCGGTGGCAGACACATTTTCCGGGCTCCGGATGATCCGGGTGGATTTTCCCAGCTTCGCCGATGGCCGGGGCTTTACCATCGCCCGGCTGCTGCGTCTCAAGGGGTATACCGGACGCCTGCGCGCCCGCGGCCATGTGCTGGCCGACCAATATGCCATGGCGCGGCGCGCGGGCTTCGACGAGGTGGAGATCTCCGCCGATCTCGCCGCCCGGCAACCCGAGGACCAATGGGTCTTTCGCGCCGACTGGCAGGGCCATGACTATCAGTCGCGGCTGCGCGCCGGCGTCTGACGGGCCAGAACCGGAGGGCAGGGGACGCGCCCGCGACAGCGCGTCCCTTTCTCTGCCTTGCAGCAACGTTTAAAGTGAGGTGCCGGCCAACCGTGCCGGCAGGATGAAATGACAGAGTTGACCAACGTGACCGAAGCCAAAGCCATCAAAGTGCCCACCCTGCCGGACGCCCAGACCGTGACGTCGGTCACCCATTGGACCGACCGGCTGTTCTCCTTCCGGGTGACGCGGCCCGCCAGCCTGCGCTTCCGCTCGGGCGAGTTCGTGATGATCGGCCTGATGGGCGACCCGCACCCCGAGACCGGCAAGGTCAAGCCGCTGCTGCGCGCCTATTCCATCGCCTCGCCCTCCTGGGACGAGGAACTGGAATTCTATTCGATCAAGGTGCAGGATGGCCCGCTCACCTCGAAGCTGCAACACATCCGGCCCGGCGACGAGATCATCCTGCGCCCCAAGCCCGTGGGCACCCTGGTGCATGACGCGCTGCTGCCCGGCAAGCGGCTGTGGTTCTTTGCCACCGGCACCGGCTTTGCGCCCTTCGCCTCGCTGCTGCGCGAGCCGCAGACCTACGAGGATTACGACGAGATCGTCATCACCCACACCTGCCGCGAGGCCGGCGAGCTGACCTATGGGGCTGAGCTGATCGAGAGCTTGAAGGCCGACGAACTGCTGAACGAGGTGATCGGCGACGGGTTCTGGAAGAAGATCAAGTACTACCCCACCACCACCCGGGAAGAGAGCGCCAAGAAAGGCCGGATCACCGACCTGATGCGGTCTGGCGAGGCCTTTGCCGATCTCGAGGTGCCGGCGCTCAGCCCCGACACCGATCGCGCGATGATCTGCGGCAACCTGGCGTTCAATCTCGAGCTCAAGGAAATGCTCGAAGGCTACGGCCTGGTCGAGGGCGCGAACTCGAACCCGCAGCATTACGTGGTCGAAAAGGCCTTCCTGGACTGACCGCACTCCCCGAAGGCATTGCCAAACAGAAGAGGCAGGGGATGCGTCGTCCTGCTTCCTCTTGCTCCAAATCCCTCGGGGTGAGGCCGCAGGCCGAGGGGCAGAGCCCCCTGTCACGCCACAACCGCCAAACGCGAAACGCCGGAGCAAATGCCCCGGCGTTTGTCGTTTCGGTGCCGAAACGCGTCTATTTCTGTGGCAGCGGGCCGATCATCATGATCATCTGACGGCCTTCCATCTTCGGCATGTTCTCGATCTTGCCGATTTCCTTGACGTCTTCCGCCACCCGTTCCAGCAGTTCGCGGCCCAGGTTCTGGTGCGCCATCTCGCGGCCGCGGAACCGCAGGGTGACCTTCACCTTGTCGCCGTTCTCGAGGAACTTGAAGACATTGCGCATCTTCACGTCATAGTCGTGGGTGTCCGTGTTGGGACGGAACTTCACCTCTTTGACTTCGATGATCTTCTGCTTTTTGCGCGCTTCGGATTCCCGCTTTTGCTGTTCGTATTTGAACTTGCCGAAATCCATGATCTTGCAGACCGGTGGGTTGGCATTGGGCGAAATCTCGACGAGATCGAGCCCCGCGTCTGCGGCCATTTCCATCGCGCGGGCCGGCGATACGACGCCGACATTTTCGCCTTCGGCGCCGATCAGGCGAATCTCGGGGGCTCGGATACGTTCATTCACGCGCGGGCCGGTGTCTCTTGTCGGGGGCGCGTTGTGAGGTCTGCGGGCTATGACGTTGTTCCTTTGACAGTTTCAGACATGAAATCAGGGCTGCAAGGTAGTGGGGGGCGGACGGTCTTTCAAGCGTATAATCGGCGCAAGGGGGGCGCCCCGGGCGCTTTTCCCCTTGCCTATGCTGCAAGTGCAGCGCAGGTCTTGGGGCGAGAGGGTCGCGGATCGTCGCCGGCCCCGAAAACCTAGTCTGAGGGATTTCACGAGATGAAGAACAGCACCTGGGTAGTGGTTGCCGTTGTCGCCGCCGTGGCGGTGGGCGCGGGCGTGTATCTCAACCGGACACCGGAGGTCAGTGTGCCTCCGGTCGCCGATGTCGCCACGCCGGTTGAAGAAGTCACGCCGGTTGAAGAAGAGGTGGCGGTGCCGGGAGAAGAGGGCGCCGAAGAGCTGGACCTTGCCGCCGAAGAGGCGGAAGAGCCGGCCGATGCGATGCAGGACGCGGCCGACGAGATGATCGAGACCGTCGAACAGGCGACCGATGAGGTCGCGGGTGCGGTGGAAGAGGCCGTCGATCAGCTTGAAGAGGCGATCGAAGCCGCCGGCGCGCCGGAGACCGCTGAACCCGAGGCGGACGGGACGTCCGAGGCTGAGATGGCCGGCGAGGCTGAAGCAGACATGGCGGCGGGTGACGCGGCCGAGGCCGACGCGGCGGCTGACGCGGATATGGTCGCCGAGGATGCGGCCGCGGCGGATTCGGGCAGCGACGCGGACATGGCGGCGGGTGACGCGGCCGAGACCGATCCTGCGGCGGACACCGATGCGGCGACAGATGACGCGTCCGGCGCGGACACAGGGGCCGATGCGGACATGGCGGCGAACGAGGGCGCCGGGGCCGAATCGGAGGGGGCCGCCACGGAGGCTGGTGCCGGGGCCGATGCGGCGGCCGAGGTGGCGGTTGATGACGCCAGGGCCGCGGATCTGGCAGAGGCCATGGAAGACGCGGCGGACAGCATCGCGGCAGCGGTGGACCCCGCGCCCGAGCCTGAGGCGGAGGCCACGGATCCCGCCGCCGACATGGCCGATGCCCCGGCCGAGGAGGGCAGTGCAGTGGCCCCTGATGACGCGGAAGCGACCACTGACGAGATCGGCACGGCGATCACCGAGGCCATCGAGCCCGCGACAGAGCCCACCGAAGGCGCGGAAGAGACCGCCGCGCCGGCGTCTCCGCAAGAGCTTTTGACCGTCGAAGGCTTTGACTACGACGCGGTGATCGCGCTGATCGACGACTCCGAAGAGGTGAGCCCGCTGCTCAAGACGCCGCTGAAACAGGCGCTGGAGCAGGCCCGCGACAATCCCGATTTGCTCGCGGCCGCGCTCGAACGGGTGCGTGATGCGCTGGGCATCGAAGCGCCGGCCGCCGCCGAATAAGGCAGCGCCAACAGGACAAGCCGCGCCCGGCCTCGAACGGGCGCGGCTTCTCGGGGTGTCAGCCGCGACGCGGCTGCGGCCGCGTCGGGATCTCCTTGAGCAGCCCGCCGACCCCCATGGCGGCGATGTCGGCATGGCTGACCGCGATTCCGCAGGCCACTCGCGCCAGCACCCAATCGGCGCCATTGAGCGCCGGTGCCCGGGCGCACCCCGGCAGGCCGATCACCGGACGCCCGGAAAGCGCGCCCAGAAACAACAGGTTGCCCGGATCGACCGGCATGCCGAAACGCTCCACTGTGCCGCCGGCGTAGCGCAATGCCTCAGGGGCCACGTCATGCGGGTCTGAGGTGGCCGATCCGGTGAGGACAAGCGCCAGATCGCTGCCGACGCGGCCCAGCGCCTCGGCAATCTCCGGCATCCTGTGCGGTACCATGACCACCTGGTCGAGCGTCATCCCCAGCGCGGCGAGTCGCCCGCGGATGGCCGGCACGCCTTTTTCGCCGGCGCCGCCGGGAATTTCCGTCACGATCAGCGTCGCGGTGGCCAGCACCGGGCGGGCCAGCCGCACCGCGCCCCGGGCGATCTCGCAGGCGGCGGCCAGGTCGGCGCCGGGAACGGCGTAAGAGATGATCTTGACCGTTCCGACCATGCCGCCCTCGGCCATCTGCCGGCAGGCGGGTACGGTGGCCAGGGTGATCATCGGGTTGATCAGGTTGAGCCGGCTCAGCCGCGCCACATCGAGCACCGCCACGCCGGGGCCCTCGGCCAGCAGGTTGACCCGGCCGGTAAACGCCTTGGTCAGTCGCAGCCCGGCGGCCTGCGGATCGGGCACCAGGGCGGCGGCAAGCCGGGCGGCGGCCTGGTTTTCATGCACGTCACCGGGGTCGAGCCGGGCCACGATGACCTCGGTCTCGCCGGCCCGGGCGAGATCGGCCAGATGCGCCGGCGTCAGCGTCACCCCCTTGCGCAGCCGCTGGCCGTTGAGCCGCACCGAATGGGCCAGCACCGCGCCTTCGGCTTCGGCCAGCGGGAGGGGGCCGAATTTCATCCGCCTTTCCTCAGAACGCGGATCATCTCGGCAAGGATGGAAACGGCGATTTCCGCCGGGCTGGCAGCGCCGATATCAAGCCCGATCGGGCCGTGGATGCGGGCGCAATGCTCTGGCGCAAAGCCGGCCTCGGCCATCCGTTCGAGCCGCTTGCCATGGGTCCGGGTGGAGCCCAGCGCGCCGATGTAGAAGACATCCGCCGCCAGCGCTGCCATCAGCGCCGGATCGTCGAGCTTGGGGTCATGGGTCAGCAGGCAGAGCGCGGTGCGGCTGTCGAGGCCAAGCTCGTCGACCGCCGCGTCGGGCCAGTCGTGCAGCAGGCGGGTGTCGGGAAAACGGGCGGCAGAGGCAAAGCTCTCGCGCGGGTCGATCACCACCGGGTCATAGCCGATGTCACGGGCCATGGGCACCAGGTGCTGGGCGATATGCACCGCGCCGACCACGATCAGCCGCAGCGGCGGGTTGTGGATCGCCACGAAAGTCTCGCCGTCCGGCTCGAAGCCCGAGCGGTCCATGCGAAAGCGGCTGGCGTGGCCCGCGCTGTCGAGCCGGCGCGCGCCGCTCTCGATGTTGACCACATAGGCTGCCGGGCGGCGGGCAGCGCGGGCGGCGGTCAGCTCGGCCAGCAGAGGTTCGGGCAGGGCGGTGCCGATGGGTTCGACCAGCACCTTGATGGTGCCGCCGCAGGCCAGGCCCACGGCAAAGGCATCGCCGTCCGAGACGCCGTATTCCAGCACCCGCGCCGCGCCGGCCTCGAGCGCCTCCAGCGCCTCGACCACCACGGCGCCCTCGACGCAGCCGCCCGAGACCGAGCCTTCGATCTCGCCCGCGCCGCTGATCGCAAGCTGCGCGCCGATCCGGCGCGGCGCGCTGCCCCAGGTTTCGATCACCGTGGCCAGGGCCGCGCCCTTGCCGGCGCGGTGCCAGTCCAGTGCGGTTTCCGCTATGCCCTTCATCTCAGGTCCTCCCGCGCCGCAGTCTATCAGCTTTGGCGGGGGTGTCTCGCCCCATCGGCCCGGACTTTGGTCGCAGGGGCCGCCCCTGCAAGACACCCCGCCCCGGGCCCGATCCGGGGCCTCCTGGCAGAACGGGATGACAGCCGCCGGAGAGGTCCCGGAGCGGGTCCGGGACGGGGTGCCTGTCTCGGCGCGGTCTTGCCGCAGACGTGAACCGGAGGTCAGAAGCTCTGTTCGATCCGGTCCAAGGTCTTCATCGCCGCCAGCACGTCATGCACCGAGCCATTGGGTTCGCGGCCCTCCTCGATCGCCGAGATGAACTCGCGGTCGATCAACTCGATGCCGTTCGACGACACCGCCACATCGCTCAGGTCGATGGGGTTTTCGTTGCCGTCAAACAGATCGTCGTACCGCGCGATATAGGTGCCGTTGTCACAGATATAGCGGAAGAAGGTGCCCAGCGGCCCGTCGTTGTTGAACGACAGCGACAGGGTGCAGAGCGCGCCCGACGGTGTCTTCATGCCGATCGACATGTCCATGGCAATGCCCAGCTCGGGGTGGTGCGGGCCTTCGAGACCGTAGGCCTGGCTCACCTCTTCGCCGGTCTGGTACTGAAACAGATCGACGGTGTGGCAGGCATGGTGCCAGAGCAGGTGATCGGTCCAGCTCCGCGGCTCGCCCTTGGCGTTCATGTTGGAGCGGCGGAAGAAGTAGGTCTGCACATCCATTTGCTGGATCTTCAGCTCACCGGCGGCGATCTTGTTCTGGATCCACTGGTGCGAGGGGTTGAAGCGGCGCACCTGTCCGGCCATCGCCAGCACGCCGGTCTCTTTTTGCACTTTGCAGATCGCCTCGCTGTCGGCCAGCGAATCCGCCATCGGAATTTCGATCAGCACCGGCTTGCCGGCCTTCATGCAGGCAATCGCCTGCTCGGCATGGAGCTGTGTCGGCGTGGCCAGGATCACCGCGTCGACGTCGTCGCGGGCGAGACATTCCTCAAGCGTGGTGGCGGCGTGGCCGATGCCACGCTCCTGCGCCAGCGCGTCGATCTTGGCTTGGGTCGGGCCCATGACCGAGGTGACATCGACCCCGTCGATGGCGGCCAGGGCGTCGAGATGTTTGATGCCGAATGCGCCATAGGCGCCGGCGACACAAATCCGCATGTCGGTGTCCTTTCGTTATTCGGCCGCGATCATGCGACCGTCGTGGTACGATTTGTTTTCCAGGATGATATGGCCCACGGCGGTGTTCGATGCCGGCACATGGTAATGCCGATGCACCTCGACCACATCGTCCTCAAGCGCGCCGCGCATGACGTGCCACATCACCATTTCCACGCCTTCCGATCCGGCCTCGCGCAGATACTCCACATGCGGCATCCGGCTCAGGCCGACCGGGTCGGAGGTGAGGCGGTCAAGAAAGGCGTTGTCCCACTCGGGGTTGATCAGACCGGCGCGCTTGTATTGCAGCTGGTGGCTCATGCCGCCGGTGCCAAAGATCATCACGTCGAGATCCTCGTCATAGCTCTCGACCGCGCGGCGCACTGCCTTGCCGAGATTGTAGCAGCGGTTGCCGGTGGGGGCGGGGTATTGCACCACGTTGACCGCCAGCGGGACTACCAGGCAGGGCCAGGCTTCTTCCGGCGCGACCTCGCCGAACATGACCGAGAGCGGCACGGTCAGCCCATGGTCGACCTCCATCTCGTTCATAATGGTCATGTCGAATTCGTCGAGCACCAGGCTCTGGGCGATATGCGAGGCCAGTTTCTGGTGATTCTTGACCACCGGCACGGGGCGCGGGCCCCAGCCTTCGTCGGCCGGCTGAAACTCGGCCGCGGCCCCCAGCGCGAACGTCGGGATGCAGGAGGCGTCGAAGGCGGTGCAATGGTCGTTGTAGACCAGGAAGATAACGTCGGGCTTGTTCGCCTTCATCCATTCGCGCGATTTGCGGAACCCGTCGAAGACCGGCTTCCAATAGGGTTGATCGGTGATGCCGGTGTCCATAGCGACGCCGATGGCGGGCACATGAGAGCATCCCACGCCTGCGGTGATACGGGCCATCAGGTTTCCTCCTCTTCGTCCCATTCGGATGTATAACGGTTGCCTTCGACCGAGCGGCCGCCGTGCAGCATCATGTCGCGATAGGCCTCGACGCCCATGCCGGTCATCAGCCCGGCCAGGTTCTGGAAGTTGATGCCGTCGTTGGCGGCGAGCTTCGAGGTGTAATAGATATTGCCGCCGAGCTCGAGCAGGCGGTTCCATTGGCGTTTGCGCACCGCTTCGCGCTGGTCCGCCGTCATCGGATACTTGTCGAGATAGGCCTCTTCGTCGGCATTGAAGGCGTCGCGGTTCTTTTGCAGCCGCAGCGAGATGCAGAACTGGTTCAGATGATATCCTTCGCGGCTTCTGTCGGCGTCAAACACGAAGGTGCCGGGGATATCCTCGTAGTCCTTCTTGGTCATGGCGTGTCCTCCTCTTCCTCCGCACCGGTCCGCCCGGTGCCCCGGCCGCCCCCATCCCGGGCCCGCCGGGGGCAGGCGGCAAAGGTGACCGGTTGCGCAAGAGCCTAGCATCCGGGCCCGGCAGCGGCCAATTGGAATGCGAGGCGTAGCATTGGAAAAAGCTATAGAACCCGAAATTTCAGGGAGTGTTCTCCGGCTCGGGGCGGCTGTGCTGGCGCAGGAAACCGATGAAGCTCTCTTGCGTCCGGGTCGGCCGCCAGTCGCGGCGATGGGTCAGGCCGATGGCGCGGCCGCTGCCGGCAAGCGGGATGTCCAGCGCGGTCAGCAGGCCGGCGCCGATCTCGACCGAGACCTGGTGGCGCGAGACGATCGAGACATAATCGCCCTGGGCCAGGATGCCGCGCAGCATGACCAGCGAGGAAGAGACCACCCGCACCGGCGTTCGGTCGCGTTCGTGGATGCGCAGGGTTTCAAAGACATATTGCCCCGCAGGGGTATCCTTGGGCGAGGCGACCCAGGGGTAGGCCAGCGCCTCATCCAGCGTCACGCGCGTCCGTCCGGCCAGGGGATGGCCGGGCCGCGCCACCACGGCAAGCCGGTCCCGGAACAGCTCTTCCTGCACCACGTCATCGGCCGGCAACGGATGGCGCAGGGCGCCGATCAGGCAATCGAGATCGCCTTCGCGCAACGAGCGCAGCAGCTCGTGATAGCGACCGTCGATCACCCGCACCTGCACCCCGGCAAAGCGCGACACCATCGCATGGGTGGCCCTTGGTACGATGGCGGTGCGCGCAAGCGGCAGGCTACCCAGCAGAAAGATGCCCCGGTCTTCCCCCAGCTCGCGGCCGATTTCCTCCATGCCCTGCCGGATTTCCGCCTGCGCCAGCTTGGCCCCCAGGGTAAAGGCCTGGGCGGCGGCGGTCAGCTCGACCCCGGCCACGGTGGATTTGAAAAACGGCACCCCCGCCACCTGTTCCAACGCCCGCGCGGCGCGGTGGACGGTGGGCTGCGACAGGCCCAGCCGCCGGGCGGCCACGGTAAAGCTGCCGCTGCCGGCGATGGCAATCAGGGCGCGGATCTGCGCCGGGGTGACGTTGCGTTCAAAGCCGGCGGTATCGCGCGCCCGCGAGGCGGTGCCGCGCCGCGCCTCGCGCGCCCCGCGTTGCAGGTGATCGAGCGCCGCCTCGGCCCGGCGCACGAAGAGCGCACCGCAGGGGGTGGCGCCGAAGGCCTGCGGCTGGCGGAGCACCAGCGGCGCGCCCATGCTGGCCTCGAGCTTGGCAATCGCCTGGGTGGCCGCCGGTTGCGACATGTGACAGCGCTGCGCGGCAACCGAAACCGAGCCGCTGCGCAGGCATTCCAGAAACACCCGCATGTGTCGCAGGTTGGGCAGGGTGAATTCCATTTTCGGCGCGCCTCATAGCAAAAACTTATATTAGGAATATTATTCGAAATAGGCAAATCCCGCGACCTGCGCCATGATGCGGCCAAGGTGAAACGAGGGAGGGCTTTATGATGTCCGACAAGAAAACGGCACTGGTGATCAGCGCGCATTCCGCCGATTTCGTCTGGCGCGGGGGCGGGGCCATCGCGTTGCATCAGGCAAAGGGCTACGAAGTGACCGTGGTCTGCCTGTCCTACGGCGAACGCGGCGAAAGCGCCAAGCTCTGGAAACAGGAGGGCATGACCCTCGACAAGGTCAAGACCGAACGCCGCAAGGAGGCCGAGAGCGCCGCCGCCGCGCTGGGCGTGACCGACATCCGCTTTTTCGACGTGGGCGACTATCCGCTCGACCTTGGCCGCGAGACCCGGGATCGCATGGTCGACGTGATCCGCCAGGTGCAGCCAAATTGGATGATGTCGCATTCGAAGTGGGATCCCTACAACACCGACCACATGAACACGACGCAATTCGCGCTGGAATGCCGGATGGTGGCGCAGGCTTGGGGCCATAACCCGGGGCAAAAGGTGCTGGGCGCGCCGCAGCTCTATCTGTTCGAGCCGCACCAGACCGAGCAGATGGAATGGAAACCTTCGGTCTTTCTCGACATCACCGATGTCTGGGACAAGAAATGGGCTGCCATCCAGTGCATGCAGGGCCAGGAGCACCTGTGGAATTTCTACAAGAACGTCGCCGAAAACCGCGCCAACCACTTCCGCCGCAACTCCGGCGGCATGGCCGGGGGCCGGGCGGCGAAATACGCCGAAGGGTTCCAGACGATCTTTCCCCGCACCGTGGATGAACTGGAATGACCGGTGCAGTGGGACAAAGGGGCGTGGTCGTGCAAGAGATCGACCGCGCCGATCCGAAGGTGGTCGATGCCATGGGCGCCTGTGGTGTCGCCACGGTGCACGAGGCGCAGGGCCGCAAGGGCCTGCTGGCCAGCTACATGCGGCCGATCTATCGCGGCACCCGGCTTGCCGCCTCGGCGGTGACGATCAGCGCCGCACCGGGCGACAACTGGATGGTGCATGTCTGCATCGAACAGTGCCGTGCCGGCGACATCATGGTTCTGGCGCCGACAAGCCCTTGCGAAGACGGCTATTTCGGCGATCTTCTGGCGACTTCGGCGCAGGCGCGCGGGGTGCGCGGGCTGGTGATCGATGCCGGTGTGCGCGACGTCATGGATCTTGAACAGATGGGCTTTCCGGTCTGGTCCAAGGCGATCTACGCTCAGGGCACGGTGAAAGAAACGGTGGGCTCGGTCAATGTGCCGCTGCTCTGTGCCGGCCAGCTGGTGAACGCCGGCGATGTGATCGTGGCCGATGACGACGGCGTCTGTGTGGTGCGCCGCGAAGAGGCCGAGGACGTGCTCGTCAAGGCGCAGAAGCGCGAGGCGGCGGAACAGGACAAGCGCCGACGTCTGGCGGCCGGCGAACTGGGGCTCGACATCTATGACATGCGCGGGCGGCTGGCCGAGAAGGGCCTGAAATATATCTGAAATCCGCGCCGGCGGCGCCCGGATGCGGTGCCGGCAAGAGAACGCAGGATCGGAGCTGACATGGACGCTGTGCGCTGTATGTGGATGCGGGGCGGCACCTCGAAAGGCGGGTATTTCCTGGCCGACGATCTGCCGCAGGACCGGGACGGGTTTCTGCTGCGGGCCATGGGCTCGCCCGATCCGCGCCAGATCGACGGCATGGGCGGGGCGGATCCGCTGACTTCCAAGGTGGCCGTTGTGCGGCCGTCCGAGCGCGCGGGCGTCGATGTGGATTACCTGTTTCTCCAGGTGTTCGTGGATCAGCCGATCGTTACCGATGCGCAGAACTGCGGCAATATCCTGGCCGGTGTCGGCCCTTTCGCCATCGAGCGCGGGCTGGTCGCGGCGCAGGACGGCGAGACGCCGGTGACGATCTTCATGGAAAACACCGGCCAGGTGGCGGTCGCGCGGGTGGCGACGCCGGGCGGCAGGGTGTCATATGCCGGAGAGGCGCGGATCGATGGCGTGCCCGGCGGTTCTGCGCCGGTGCCGATTGCCTTTCGCGATACCGCCGGCTCGTCCTGCGGTGCGCTTCTGCCCAGCGGCGCGGTGGTGGACGAGGTTGAGGGCATCGCGGTGACGATGATCGACAATGGCATGCCCTGCGTGGTGATGCGGGCCGCGGACATGGGGATCACCGGCGATGAGCCACCGGAAGAGCTCGAGGCCAACACGGCGCTGCGCGACAAGCTCGAGGCGATCCGGCTGGCCTGCGGGCCGGTGATGAACCTTGGCGATGTGCGCAAGAAATCGGTGCCCAAGTTGACCATGGTCTCGGCGCCGCGGGCGGGTGGGGCGATATCCACGCGCACCTTCATTCCGCACCGCTGCCACAAGACCATCGGCGTGCTGGGCGCGGTCTCTGTTGCCACCGCCTGTCTGCTCGAAGGATCGCCGGCCTACGAACTGGCGTCGCGTGGCGCGGGGCGCGAGCGGGTGCTTTCGGTCGAACATCCCACCGGCGAGATGACGGTGGTGGCGACCCTCGGTGACGAAGGCATGGTGGCCGAGGCGGCAATCCTGCGCACGGCGCGCAAACTGATGGACGGAGAGATTTTCGGATGAGCGAACAACAGATCATGGATGCCGATTGGCTGGTCTTTCACCCCAATCCGAAGCGGCCCGACTTTCGGCTGCCCGAGGGGGCGGTGGATGCGCATTGCCATGTCTTCGGGCCGTCGCCGGAGTTTCCCTTTGCGCCGGAGCGCAAGTACACGCCCTGCAACGCCGGCAAGGAAGAGCTTTACAAGCTGCGGGATTTCCTCGGGTTTTCGCGCAATGTGATCGTCCAGGCGACCTGTCACGGCAAGGACAACCGCGCCATGGTCGATGCCTGCCGCAGCGCCGGCGACCTGGCGCGCGGGATTGCCAGCGTCGGGCCCGACATCACCCTGGACGAGCTGCAAGAGATGGACGCCGCCGGGGTGCGCGGGGTGCGGTTCAACTTCGTCAAGCGGCTGGTGGATGCGACCCCCAGAGAGGTCTTTCTCGGGATTGCCGAGAAGGTGGCGCAGCTTGGCTGGCACATCGTGGTTTATTTCGAGGCTGCTGATCTGGAAGAGCTGGAGCCCTTCCTGAAGCAGCTGCCGACCACTATCGTGGTCGATCATATGGGGCGGCCCGATGTGTCCAAGGGCGTGGATCATCCCGATTTTCAGCGCTTTATCCGGCTGATGGACGAGGTGCCGACGATCTGGTCCAAAGTGACCTGCCCGGAGCGGCTGACTGCGGCCGGGCCGCCCTATGACGACGTGGTGCCGTTCTACCGGGCGATCGTCGAGCGCTTTCCCGACCGGGTGCTCTGGGGCACCGACTGGCCGCATCCGAACATGAAATCGCATATGCCCGACGATGGCGCGCTGGTTGATTACATCCCCCGTATCGCGGTGACCGAAGCGCAGCAGCGCAAGCTTCTGGTCGACAATCCCATGCGGCTGTACTGGGCGCGCTGAGGCGGCAGCGGCCGCAGGCGATCTGTGGCCGGTCCGCTCGGGCGGTTCAGCCCTGGCTCTGCTGCCGGAAGCTGCGGGGCGACAGGCCGGTCGCGCGGGTGAAGACGCGCGAGAAATAGGCCGGGTCGTCATAGCCCAGGTCATAGGCGATGCTCTGCACCGGCAGGTTGGTATAGACCAGATGGCGGCGGGCCTCGCGGATGATACGGTCTTCGATCACCGCGCTGGCCGGGCGGCCGGTGGCGGCGCGGCAGAGCCGGCTGAGATGCGCCGGGGTGATCGCCAGTGCCGCCGCATAACGCGCCACCGGCCAATGCTGGCGGAACCGCGCCTCGACCAGAGCGTCGAAACGATGCAGAAGATCGGTCTTGCCCGCCGCGGGCCGCGCCGTGTTGCGCTGTGCCAAGGCGCGTGCGATCTGTCCAAGCAGCAGGGCGCAAAGCCCCCGCAGGATCTGCGCCCTGGCAAAGCCGCGGTCGGAAAAGGCGGCGGCGATCTCGGATAATGTGGCGGCGATTTCGGCAGGTGCCGGCAGCACCGCCGGGCGCGACAATTGCGCCGCCAGCCCTTCGCCGGGGCGCAGCGTCTCGTCGAGGATTTCCGCCGCCAGGGTGACCACCAGCCCCGCCGATCCCGGCGCAAACCGATATCCATGCACCAGACCCGGCGGCACGTTGACCAATGTGCCATCGCCCAGCGTCAACTCGCCGCCGTCGAGCGTGACGCGGCCGCTGCCCTGTTCGAGCAGCAGCACCTGATGCAGTCGCGCGTGGCGGTGCGGTGCGAATTCCCAATTGTGCAGCCGCGACCGGGCCTCGATGGTTTCGCAATGCACCACATCGGGCAGGTCGCGGGATTCACCGAACAGGTTGTAATTGAGGATCTCGGGGTGCGGCATGTGCGATTAGTACATGTTTCTGCCGTTCCGGTCCATTCGCGCGCGCCGGGTTTTTCGGCATGATGCGAGAGATCAAGAGGAGGGATGGCATGAAAACTCAGGTTTGTATCATCGGCGGCGGTCCGTCCGGGCTGTTGCTCAGCCAGTTGCTGCATCGCAAGGGGATCGAGACCATCGTTCTGGAACGTCAGACCCGGGCGCATGTGCTCGGCCGGATCCGCGCCGGCGTGCTGGAGCATGGCTTTGCCGATCTGATGCGCGAGGCCGGCTGCGGCCAGCGGATGGATGCCGAGGGCGCGGTGCATGACGGCTTCTACATTGCGCACGACGGGCGGATGGACCGGGTGGACCTGCACCGCTTTTCCGGCCAGAGCGTGCTGGTCTATGGCCAGACCGAGGTGACCCGCGATCTCTATCAGGCGCGCGATGCCATGAATGGCCAGATCCTGCATGAGGTGAGCGAGGTCGTGCTGCACGACCTGAAAGCCGCGACGCCGCATGTCACCTTTGTCCAGGACGGAGAGGCCAGGAGGATCGACTGTGATTTCATCGTCGGCGCCGACGGCTATCATGGCGTCAGCCGCAAATCGATCCCGGCGGATGTGCTGAAGGAATATGAAAAGGTCTATCCCTTCGGCTGGCTGGGCGTGCTGTCCGAGACCGCGCCGGTCTGCGACGAGCTGATCTATGCGCGCCATGATCGTGGCTTCGCGCTCTGCTCGATGCGCAGCCAGGTGCTGAGCCGCTTTTACATCCAGGTGCCGCTGTCCGACAGCGCCGAGAGCTGGTCGGACGAGGCGTTCTGGGCCGAGCTGAAGGCACGGTTGCCGGAGGACGTGGCGGCGCGGCTCGAGACCGGTCCCTCGATCGAGAAATCCATCGCGCCGCTGCGGGGCTATGTGGCCGAGCCGATGCGTTATGGCGCGCTGTTCCTGGCCGGTGACGCGGCGCATATCGTGCCGCCGACCGGCGCCAAGGGGCTCAATACCGCGGCCTCGGACGTGCATTACCTCTATCACGGCTTGCTGGCGCATTACGCCGAGGGCGACGAGAGCGGCCTCGACAGCTATTCCGAAAAGGCGTTGGCGCGGGCCTGGAAGGCGCAAAGGTTCAGCTGGTGGATGACCTCGCTCCTGCACCGGTTCCACGACGGTGACAGCTATGACAGCCGGTTGCAGCAGATCGACCTGGCCTATCTGTTCTCGTCCGAGGCGGCGCAGGTCTCGCTGGCCGAGAATTACGTCGGCCTGCCGTATTGAGCCGTCAAGCCTCAGGCCAGTTCCGACAGGAAATGCTCCAGGTCGCGGCCGTCGAGCGGCTTTGACAGCAGCGGCACGCCGAGGCTCTTGCAGCGTTTTCCCAGGCCCGCCGCACGGTGGGCCGAGATGATGCGGGCCGGGATCGGGCCATAGCGTTCGGTGATCTCGCGCAACAGCTCGGTGCCGGTCATGCCGGGGCCGAGATCCTCGTCGAACATCAGCGCGTCGGGGGTGATCTCGAGCTCGTCGAGCAGGTCGAGCGCGTCGCGGGCATTGGCCACATCGATCACATCCGCCCCCAGCCCTTCGAGCGAGAGGGTCAGCGCGCGGCGCAGGTCGGCGTCGTTTTCCACCAGGAAGACCACGCGGCCTGGCACTGGCGCGCCCGGCGGCGAAAGGCGACTGCCGCGCGATGCGGGGTTGCGCGGCGCCTGCGCGGCCAGTGGCACGGTGACGGAAAAGACAGTGCCGCGCCCCGGTTCCGACCGAAGATCGAGCGGCAGTCCGAGACCGGCGCAGGCGCGGTCGACAATGGCCAGGCCCAGCCCGAGGCCTTCGGAGGCCGAAGCCGGGGCGTCGACTCGGCTGAACTCGCGAAAGATCATGTCGCGGTGCTCATGCGCGATGCCGGGCCCGGTGTCCCAGACCTCGATCCTGATGCTGTCGCCCTGGCGGCGCGCGCCCATCAGCACCCGGCCGTGCCGGGTGTAGCGCACCGCGTTTCCCAGCAGGTTTTGCAGGATGCGGCGCAGATAGGAGGGATCGGTTTCCACTCTGGCCGAGGTCGGGCGCACCCGGAGGCCAAGGCCTTTCTGCGCCGCCAGCGGCTCGAGCTGGGTGTCGAGCGCGGTGAAGATTTGGCCGAGATCGATAGGCCGGATGTCAAAGGCCGCACGGCCGCTGTCGAGCTTGGACATGTCGAGCAGCGCCTCGATGATATGTTCGAGCGAGCCCAGCGCCGAAGAGATCTTGCCCAGCGTCTCGCGGCCTGTCGGCGAGAGGGTTTCGCCCGAGAAGGTGCCGACAAACAGTTTTGCCGCCGACAGCGGTTGCAGCAGGTCATGGCTGGCGGCGGCGACAAAGCGGCTCTTGGAGGCATTGGCGCGTTCGGCCTCGGCCAGCGCCGACGCCAGCTCGGTGGTGCGTTCGGCGACCCGCGCCTCGAGCCGTTCGTTCATCTCGCGCAGGGCGCGGGCGGCGTTGCGCTCGGCGGTGACATCGGTAAAGGAGATCACGAAGCCGCCGTCCGGCAGCCCCTGGGCAAAGGCATCGAGGGTCAGCGCCGCGCCTTGGGTCGCCTCGAACCGCAGCGCGCCGCGCCGCGCCGGACGGTCCGCCCAATCCAGCAACCGTTTGCGTGACATGCCGTGCGACAGGGCGAAATCCTCCGGCAACTGGGCGATCAGGCCGCCAAAGCTCGCGCCACGCTGGACCCGGGTCAGCGGCAGCCGCAAGAGCTCGGCCACCCGCGCGTTCCAGCCGATCAGCCGGGCGGCATCGTCAAAGATGCAGACCCCCTGGTTGAGATGTTCGAGCGTCGCGGCGATCAGCCTTGCCTGCTTGTTCTGCAATCGCGCGCGTTCCTTGCGCTCGAGCCGGATCAGATCGGTCACGTCGGTTTGCAACACCACGGTGCCGTTGCTGGCGGTGCGCCGTTCCGAGACCTGAAGCCAGAGATCCTGGGTCAGGCGCACGTTGAACATGGCGTCGTTCTCGCGGTGGCGCGCCTTGCGTTTCAGCGCCCAGGCCAGCCCGGTTTCGCCCGGCGGCAGGGCGAGATAGGCGGACCGGCTGACAAGATCGACATAATCGTCGAACCGCAGCCCCGGGGTGAGTTGATCGGCGATGTCGCGCATGTCCTGGCAGAACCGGCTGTTAGTCAGCACCAGCCGGTCCTGGCTGTCGAAGAGCGCAAAGCCCTCGTGCACCGCCTCGATCGCGTCGGCAAGGTTGGCCCGGGCCGCCTCGGTCTCGGCGCTGGCCTGTTCCAGTTGCAGGTTGCTGTCGTGCAGGAGGTCGAGCGCACGCTCCAGATCGCGGGTGCGCGAGCGCACCTGATCCTCGAGCAGGGCGGCGCGCTCGAACTGGGCATAGGCCAGCCCCGAGGGATCCTGTTGTTGCTCCACCCGGCGCATCAGCGACTGGGTGATCCGCAGGAGCTTTTCGTTCTGGCGCTCGACACTGTCGGCGGGGTTGATCAGCGTCATTCGGCATCGTCCGGCGGATAAAAGGCCACGCCGGTCATCGTGTGGTTTACATGCAGCGCGCCGAGCTGTTCGCCATAGGTCGAAAAGCCGCGCACATTGTGCCGGCGCAGCACGTCCGAGACCGCCCGGCTCTGTTGGTTCTGGCCGGCTTCCAGCCGCCGCAGGATGCAGTCGCAGCCAAGGATCATCGCCGGGTCGCGGTCGCGCGACAGGCCGGAAAGTTCGGTTTCGAGATGGCCCGCCATATCCTCGGTTGTGGCCAGCGTCAGCACCATGCCTTCGTCGATGGCGGAAAAGAACACCAGCTCGCCTGCGGCATTGACCCGCTGGATGGCGCGGACGTGATGACGATGGCCGAGCTGGACCACAACCGGATGGGCGGCAAAGGTGAACTGGTCGAGCTGATCGGGCAGTTTGCCGACGATGCGGGCGTATTCCCGCGCTGCCGGTTCGGCATTGATCTGGCGGACGATGCGGCGTTCGGGGTCGGCATCGGTCACCACCATCTTGATATCGGTCGGGGTCAGGTGATCGAGGCTGAACACCCGGATCGGGCAGATCGAGCGCACCATCGACACCACGGCGGCATTGCCCCGGGTCTCGCCGTCGAGCGCAAGCAGCGTGCGGCGGAACGCTTCGCCATCGCCGGCCGACCCGCCGAACAGCGGCACCCCGCCCAGCCCGGCCGAGAGGACGGCGGTCAGCTCGTCTTCGCGCAGCGACAGGCCGTCGATGGCGAGAAAGGCGAATTCCGAGGTGAAATCCGGCGCGCAATCGGCCAGCGCCACCCGGTGGCGGATCAGCTTGTCGATCTCGGATTGCGGGTCGAGCCGGTCCAGCCCGTCGACCAGGTAACAGACGGCGCGGAAATGCGAGGGCAGCAGGCCCAGCGCCACGATCTGGTCTTCCTCATAGCCCTCGGCGCCGATCTCTCCGGCGGTGGTACAGGCGGTGACATGGCGCGCATCGAGCCGTTCATGCGCCTCGACGGACAGCGCGGCGAAATCGCCGCGATTGCTGACAAACAACAACACGAGTTCGAACGGGCCGGGGCCAAGCCCCGCCGCGATGGCCCCCACCGGATCGGCTTCGTGCACCGACACCTGCGCATTGCGCAGCCCCGCTGCCTGTCCTCCCACGGCGGACGGTTCTGGTGTCTGGCCGTCCAAAATTTCGGATGTCCCGGATTGTTCCTGTCTTGCGCGCCGGATCTTATGCGTGTTGGGAATGGTCTGGCAAGCCGCCACCAAGCCGCGCGTCCTGCGCCACCAGCACCGCCTGGGTCCGGCTCTGCACCCCGAGCTTGCGCATGATCGCGGTGACATGCGCCTTGACGGTGGTTTCGGCGATCGACAGGTCATAGGCGATCTGCTTGTTCAGCTTGCCCTCGCAGATCAGTTGCAGGATGCGCGATTGCTGGTTGGTCAGCGTGGACAGCCGCTCCATCGCGTCGTTTTCCTGCGGCTGTTCATCGGCGTCGGGCAGGTAATCCTCGGGCGTATAGACCTGGCCCTTGCGCACCGCGCTCAGCGCCTTGTGAAAGGCCGGCTTCTGGCTGTGCTTCGGCACGAAGGCCGCCGCACCGGCCGCGAGCGCCTTGGAAATCGTCCGGTTGTCGGCCATCGAAGAGACCACGATCACCGGGCTGTTCTGACCCAGCGCCGCGCGCAACCGCAACAGCCCGTCAAGCCCGTTCACATCCGGCAGGTTGAGGTCGAGCAGCACGATGTCGGGCGATCCGGTCTCGGCCACGCGGGTCAGCCCCTCGTCCAGACTGGCGGCGGTTTCCACCCTGGCCCCGACACAGAGCGCGCGCAGGGTAAGCACCAAGGCGTCGCAGAACAGCGGATGATCGTCGATCACAAGGGCGCGGGAAATGCCATTTATCGGCGTCTGGGGGGCTTTGGTCATTGTGCACTGTCCGTTCTGCGTTAGGCTCAGCCTAGCGGCGATGGCGGGGCCGGTCTTTTGTCCAATAGTCGCATGGGTGCGGCCGCGCCAGCGGCCACCCGGCACCTTTGTATAATAGCCGGTTACGCCGATCCACGCCTAGGTTCGGACCCGAGGAGACCAACACCATGCAACTAACCGATTCCCGAGAGATTGCCGCGACGCCCGAGATCGTCTGGGCGGCCATCCTCGATCCTGAAGTGCTCAAGCAATGCGTGCCCGGTTGCCAGGAAATGACCGGCAGCCCGGAAGAGGGCTTCGAGGCCAAGGTCGTCCAGAAGGTCGGGCCGGTGAAAGCCACCTTCAAGGGCACCGTTACCCTGTCGGACATGCAGCCGCCCGAGAGCCTGACCCTGACCGGCGAAGGCAAGGGCGGGGCGGCGGGCTTTGCCAAGGGCGGCGCCGACGTGCGGCTCGAGCCCAAGGGCGAGGGCACCTTGCTGAGCTATGATGTCGAGGCCAAGGTCGGCGGCAAGCTGGCCCAGCTGGGCAGCCGGATCATCGACGGTTTTGCCAAGAAGATGGCCGACCAGTTCTTCGACAACTTCAAGGCCGCGGTCGAAGGGCCGGGCGAAGACGCGGCCGACGACGCCCCCGAGGCAGCGGCTTCCGACGGGGACGAAGCGGCACCGAAAAAGGGCTGGTTCAAGCGGGCGGTGACCTGAGATACCGTCCGATTCATTCATTTGAGACATAACCAAGGGAGGACTTCATGACCAAGGTAACGATGACCGTAAACGGCAAGTCCGTGAGCGGCGACGTGGCGGGCAACACGTTGCTTGTCGAGTTCCTGCGCAGTGATCTGCATCTGACGGGAACCCATGTCGGCTGCGACACCAGCCAATGCGGCGCCTGCGTGGTGCATGTCAACGGCGGGGCGGTCAAGAGCTGCACCATGTTCGCCGCCGAGGCCGAGGGCGCCGAAGTGGCCACCATCGAGGGCCAGGCCAATGCCGATGGATCGCTCAACACCATCCAGCAGGCGTTTCAGGATTATCACGGGCTGCAATGCGGCTTTTGCACGCCGGGCATGGTGATGTCGGCGGCGGCGCTGCTCAAGGACAATCCCAAGCCGTCCGAACAGGAGGTCAGGGCCTATCTCCAAGGCAATATCTGCCGTTGCACCGGCTATCACAACATCGTTCGCGCGATCATGGCCGCATCGGGTCAGGAGGTCCCGGCGGTCGCCGCCGAGTGATGTGACGCCGCGGGGCGCAAAGAAGGCGCACCCGACAGCAACACCCCGTAGGGTGCGCATTCACTGCGCACCGTCCGTAGGGTGGGCTTGCAGCCCACCGATCCCATGGGAGGAACGAAAATGCCGAAAGATCATGGCATAGGAGCCAGCACCAAGCGCCGCGAGGACGTGCGCTTTCTGACCGGCGCCGGAAATTACACCGATGACATCAACGTCCATGGCCAGGCCTATGTGCATTTCCTGCGCTCCGACGTGGCGCATGGCCGGATCACCAATATCGATACCGCCGCCGCTGCCGCCATGCCCGGCGTGGTGCGCATCTTCACCGGGGCCGATTTCGAAGGCGTCGGCGGGCTGCCCTGCGGCTGGCAGGTCACCGACAAGCACGGCGAGGTGATGAAGGAGCCGCCGCACCCGGTGCTGGCCCAGGGCAAGGTGCGCCATGTGGGCGAGCCGATCGCCGCCGTCGTCGCCGACACGCTGCAACAGGCGCGGGACGCCGCCGATGCGATCGATCTCGACATCGAGGAGCTGCCCGCCGTCGTCAACATGAAGGCGGCGCTGGAGGAGGGCGCCACCAAGGTGCATGACGACCTTTCCGACAACCTCTGCTACGACTGGGGCTTCGTCGAGGAGAACAAGGGCGCGGTGGAAGAGGCGATTGCCAATGCCGCCCATGTCACCACGCTCGAGCTGGTCAACAACCGGCTGGTCGCCAACCCGATGGAGCCGCGCGTCGCAGTGGGCGATTTCAACCGCGCCACCGGCGATTCGACGCTCTACACCACCAGCCAGAACCCGCATGTGATCCGGTTGCTGATGGGCGCCTTCGTGCTGGGCATCCCCGAGCACAAGCTGCGTGTGGTGGCGCCGGATGTGGGCGGCGGCTTCGGCACCAAGATCTTCCATTATGCCGAGGAAGCCTTCTGCACCTTTGCCGCCAAGGCCTGCAACCGTGCGGTGAAATGGACCTCGACCCGGTCCGAGGCCTTCATGTCCGACGCCCATGGCCGCGACCATGTAACCAAGATCGAACTGGCGCTGGATGCCGACAACAACTTTACCGCCGTGCGCACCGAGACCTATGCCAACATGGGGGCCTATCTGTCGACCTTCGCGCCCTCGGTGCCGACCTGGCTGCATGGCACGTTGATGGCGGGCAACTACAAGACGCCGAACATCTACGTGAACGTCAAGGCCGTCTTCACCAATACCGTGCCCGTCGACGCCTATCGCGGCGCCGGCCGGCCGGAGGCGACCTATCAGCTCGAACGCGTGATCGACAAGGCGGCCCGCGAGCTGGGGGTCGACCCGGTGGAGCTGCGGCGGCAGAACTTCATCACCGAGTTCCCTTATGCCACCCCGGTGGCGGTGGAATATGACACCGGTGATTACCATGCCACCATGGACAAGATGCTCGAACTGATCGACCGCGACGGCTTTGCCGCGCGCCGCGCCGAGAGCGAGAAGAAGGGCAAGCTGCGCGGTCTGGGCATCAACTGCTTCATCGAGGCCTGCGGCATCGCGCCGTCGAACCTGGTGGGGCAGCTGGGCGCGCGTGCGGGGCTCTACGAATCCGCCACGGTGCGGGTCAATGCCACCGGCGGCCTGGTCGTCATGACCGGCTCGCACAGCCACGGGCAGGGGCATGAGACCGCCTTTCCGCAGGTGATCTCCGAGATGATCGGCATCCCCGAGGACCAGGTCGAGATCGTGCATGGCGACACCGCCAATACGCCGATGGGCATGGGCACCTACGGCTCGCGCTCGATCGCGGTCGGCGGCTCGGCCATGGTGCGCGCGGCCGAGAAGATCATCGCCAAGACCAAGAAGATCGCCGCCCACCTGCTCGAGGCCGCCGAGGCGGATATCGAGCTCAAGGACGGTCAGTTCTCGGTCGCGGGCACCGACAAATCGGTGGCCTGGGGCGATGTCTGCCTGGCGGCTTACGTGCCGCACAACTACCCGCTCGAGGATATCGAGCCGGGGCTGGAGGAAACCGCCTTCTACGACCCGTCGAACTTCACCTATCCGGCGGGGGCCTATGCCTGCGAGGTCGAGGTCGACCCCGAAACCGGCGTGACCACCATCGAAAAGTTCGTCTCGGCGGATGACTTCGGCAATGTGGTCAACCCGATGATCGTCGAGGGCCAGGTGCATGGCGGCATCGCTCAGGGCATCGGCCAGGCGCTGCTGGAGAACTGCGTCTATGACGAGAACGGCCAGCTGCTCTCGGCGTCTTACATGGATTACGCCATGCCGCGGGCAGATGACCTTCCCGAGATGGCGGCCTATACGGTCGATCATTCCTGCCAGACGCCCTGCACCCACAATCCGTTGGGGGTCAAAGGCTGTGGCGAGGCCGGGGCCATCGGCTCGCCGCCGACGGTGATCAACGCGATCCTCGACGCGCTGAATTCCGGTGGGCATAAAGTGGATCACATCGACATGCCGGCCTCGCCTTCGCGGGTCTGGGCGGCGATCAACAACGCGTCTTAAGGGAGGGCTGAATATGTACAGCTTTGACATCGAACGGCCAACCACTCTGGCCGATGCTCTGGCGGCGCTGGCCGACGACGAGGCGCAGGCGCTGGGCGGCGGGCAGACCCTGATCCCGACGCTCAAGCAGCGTCTGGCAAGCCCGTCGAAACTGGTCTGCCTGTCGGGCATCGAAGAGCTCAAGGGTATCAGCCGCGACGGCGACACGCTGACCATCGGCGGCGGCACCACGCATGGCACCATCGCGCGCGAGACGGCGGAGGGCTTTCCCGGTCTTGCGGGGCTGGCTTCGAAGATCGGCGATCCGGCGGTGCGCAATCGCGGCACCATCGGCGGCTCGCTGGCCAACAACGACCCGTCGGCCTGTTATCCGGCGGCGGCCATGGCCTGTGGCGCGACCATCGTGACCAACTCTCGCGAGATCGCGGCGGACGAATATTTCCAGGGCATGTTCGCCACCGCGCTGGAGGAAGGCGAGATCATCACCGCGGTGAAATTCCCGGTGCCCGAGAGCTCGGCCTATATCAAGTTCGAGCAACCGGCCTCGCGCTTTCCGCTGGTGGGGGTCTTTGTGGCCAAATACGCCGACCGGGTCGGCGTCGGCGTCACCGGCGCCTCGGAAGAGGGCGTGTTCCGCTGGACCGAGGCGGAAGCGGCGTTGGGCGGCAATTTCGCCGAAAGCGCACTTGAGGGGCTGTCGGTCTCTGGTGACGGCATGATCGGAGATCTGCATGGCACCGGCGCATATCGCGCGCATCTGGTGGGCGTGATGACCCGGCGGGCGGTGGCTGCGGCCCGGTGACCGCCAGGGGCATGAATTGAGAGAGGGGCGGCCCTGACGGGCCGCCCCTTGCCGTTGGTTGGAGGTGTCGGGCGGGCGCCTCTGACATGGCCGAGGCTGCGGGGGTGGCGCAATGCGCCATGATCAGAGGCCAATCGGCGATCGCCCGACTGCCCGCCATTGCCGTCCGCGTTGCGGGTATATGGCTGGGATCAGGCCGCTTTCTGGTCCGGACGGCTGAAATTCACCTCGCGGACCACCTGCCAGCGGCCGTCTTCAAAGACGAAATCGATGCTCAGATCGATCATCATGTTCGGGCCACCAACCGGAATCCTGCGCGAGATAAGCACATGGCCACGGTCCCCTGTGACCGTGAGGCTGTGGATTTTCGACCACATGTGATCTTCCGGCGTCTTGTCCCGGAAGGTCTCCTTCAGCAGCGCCATGAAGTCGTTTTTCTCCAGCGTCATCAGGCGGCCGTCGATGCTCAGATCCATGACGACGATGTTGTCATGGTAAATCTTGTCCAGCGTCTCCATGTCAGCGCTGACCCCGGCTTTCATCAGCTCGTCGATCCTTGCGCGCAGAGCGGTTTCAGTTTTTTCGGTCATGATGTTTCCTTCTGGTTCAGGCATATGTGCCGTTGATGGGGGCCTCTTTCATGGGCCCGCGCCGGAAGCTGATGCCCTTGGCAATCCACTCCAGGTTGGGCCGGGAAAACGGAACGTTCGAGATATCGACGATTTGCAGAGCCCCGGTCTCATCGAGGACAAACAGTCCCGGCTCGGCGAAAGGGGCCTCGACATCCATCCCGTTGCGGGGATCCGAGATATAGAGCCCCAGCCTCGCCATCTGCGGGATCGTCAGGCCATAGGCGACGTCGAACCTGGGCGAGACTTTCGCCATCTGCGCGGTCGCCCGGGCTTCGCTGTCGGCCGATACCGCGATCACGTCGACGCCCTGAGCGTTCAGCTCGGGCAAGGCGGCGTTGAGCTCTTGCAAATAGGTCGTGCAAAGCGGGCAGTGCTTGCCGCGATAGACGACAACAAGCATCCATTCAAAGCCCTCGGCGGGCTTGGCAATTTCGCGACGGCGACCGCCGAGCACAGGAAGGTCGATCGCCGGAAATACCGATCCGGCGGCAAGTTTTCCACTGGTCAATTTGGGTGATCCTCTATATGTAGCGATCAACACATAAATCGCAGAGCCCGTGAGGGTCAAGGATTATATATTGTCCGTTACAAAAAAATTAGGGCGCCCGCGAACCTTCGATTATGACACGGCCTTGCTGCAAGCGATGGCCGTGTTCTGGGAGAAGGGCTACGATGGGGCGTCGATGCGCGACCTGACCGGCGCGATGGGGATCACGGGGCCGAGCCTCTATGCCGCCTTCGGCGACAAACGTGGGCTCTACCTGAAAACGATCGATCACTATTGCTCGGCCGATGCCTGCACGCCGCTTGTCGTCCTGGAGGGCGAAGAGAACATCGAGCCGGCGCTGCATGGCTTTCTGGTCGAGGTGATCCGGTCGGCGACCGAGCATGAAAGCGGGGCAAAGGGGTGTTTTCTCGCGTCCAGCGTCGTGGCCTCTGTCGGCCAGGTGGACGGGGTGGCCGAACGTGTCGAGGATGCCATTGCCGACACCGAACGCAGATTGACGGCCCGCTTTGAACGAGAGATCGACAAGGGCACCTTGCCGGCAACCTTTCCCGCCCGGGAACGGGCGGCCCTGCTCTTTGACATCAGGCAGGGCTACATGTTTCGCGGGCGCGCGGGGTTGTCGCGCGAGTGTATGTTGAAGGACGTGCCCGAGCGGGTTGCCATGCTGCTTTCGAACTGATCTTCACCCTGGCAGATCTGGGCAGCGCAATCCGGCCGAACGACCCCGTGGCGCCCGCAGCCGTCCGGCCCATGCCACGTCAGGCCATCCGGCGTGCCATATCGAGCATCCGCGCCGAAAAGCCCCATTCGTTGTCATACCAGCCGAAGATCCGCAGCACGCCGCCTAGCGAAACAGAGGTTTCGCGGCCCGCCACCACCAGCGATTCCGGCCGGCCGCGCAGGTCGGTCGAGACAAGTGGCAGGTCGGTATAGCCGAAGAGCGCGGGATCGGCGGCGCGGATCAGCCCGTTCAGCCGCTCGGCCGTGATCGCCGCGCGGGTCTGCACGGTGAGGTCGATGGCCGAGACGCTGGCGGTGGGCACCCGGATGGCGCGGGCCTCGATCCGGCCGGCCAGATGCGGCAGCACCACGCCGATCAGCCGGCCGGCCGAGGTGGTGGTGGGCACCATCGACAGCGCCGCCGCGCGCGAGCGCACCAGATCGCCGCGCGGCGCATCGACGGTGGGCTGCGAACCGGTGTAGCAATGCACTGTCGTCATGTGGCCGCTCTCCACCCCCGCCGCCTCGTCGAGCAGGCGCAGCAGCGGTGCCAGCGCATTGGTGGTGCAGGAGGCGTTGGAGATCACAATCTGATCGCCCAACAGCTCGGTGTTGGCGCCAAGCACGATGGTATCGTCGGTCGCCGGTGAGGGCCCCGAGATCAGGATGCGGCGCGCCCCGGCGGTGCGGCCACGCAGCGCCACCTCGCGGGTCTGGGCCTTGCCGGTGCACTCCATCACGATGTCCACGCCCGTGAGGTCCAGCGCCGAGATATCCGGCGCATGGGTCATCGGCAGGGCGCGGCCGGCCGCATGCAGCGTGCCGTCGCGGCCCTCGGCACCGCCGGGGAAGGGGCCGAAGACGCTGTCGTAGCCGAACAGATAGGCGCAGGTCTCGAGCGGCGCGATGTCGTTGATTCCAACGATCTCGATATCGGGGTGATCGGTCAGGATCATGCGGGTGATGGTGCGGCCGATGCGGCCGAACCCGTTGATGAAGATGCGAAGGGACATGGGCGATCCTGCGGCTTTGGGAGGTCACCGGAAGTGACCTCATTGCGGCGCCAGAGGCAATGGCCCGCGGCGGAAACTTTTGGCCGCGACGCCCGGGCTGCGACCAAATGATACGTAAAACAACGAAATGGTGACTTAAATTTTCACCTCTCAGCGGCTAGGACTGTCGCAATGATCTGACAGCCCATGGGGAGTGGTGCCATGATCCCGGAACTCGGACAATTCGGCCTGGCCCTGGCGCTCGCGCTGGCGGTGGTGCAATCGGTGGTGCCGATGGCAGGTGCGGCCCGCGGCAACCTGGTGTGGATGCGCTCGGCGCAATCGACAGCGCTGGGGCAACTGGTGTTTCTCGCCCTGGCCTTCGGGGCGCTGATGTGGGCCTTCGTGGTCAGCGATTTCACCGTGCGCAACGTGGTCGAGAATTCCAACTCGCTGAAACCCATGTTGTTCAAGGTGGCCGCCACCTGGGGCAGCCACGAGGGTTCGCTGCTGCTCTGGACGCTGATCCTGGCGCTGTTCGGCGCGGGGGTGGCGGTCTTTGGCACCAATATTCCCCATGCCCTGCGGGCGCGAACACTGTCGGTGCAGGCGTGGATTTCGGTCGGCTTCCTGACCTTCATGCTCTTCACCTCGAACCCTTTCGAGCGCATGTTGCCGCCGCCGGTCGACGGCAATGACCTCAATCCGCTGTTGCAGGACATCGGCCTCGCGATGCATCCGCCGCTGCTCTACGTCGGCTACGTGGGCTTTTCCATCGTCTTCAGCTTTGCCGTCGCCGCGCTGATCGAAGGCCGGGTCGATGCCGCCTGGGCGCGCTGGGTGCGGCCCTGGACGCTGGCGGCCTGGATGTCGCTTACCGCCGGCATCGCGCTCGGCTCCTGGTGGGCCTATTACGAGCTTGGCTGGGGTGGCTGGTGGTTCTGGGATCCGGTCGAGAACGTCTCGTTCATGCCCTGGCTGCTGGGCACCGCGCTGTTGCATTCCGCCATCGTCACCGAGAAGCGCGGCGCTTTCAAGTCCTGGACCATCCTTCTGGCAATCCTCACCTTTTCGCTGTCGCTGCTGGGCACCTTCATCGTCCGCTCTGGGCTGCTGACAAGCGTGCACGCCTTTGCCGTCGATCCCGAACGCGGGATCTATATCCTCGGGCTGCTGGGCATCTCGATCGGCGGTTCTCTGACCCTCTATGCGGTGCGCGCACCGGCGATGGAGGGCGGCGGGCTGTTTGCGCCGGTCAGCCGCGAGGGCGGTCTTTTGATCAACAACCTGCTGCTGGCGGTGGCCACCGGCACGGTGCTCTTCGGAACGCTCTATCCGCTGTTTCTCGAGGCGATCACCGGCGACAAGATCTCGGTTGGCCCGCCGTTCTACAATGCCTCCTTCGTGCCGATCATGCTGCCGCTGGTGTTCGTGATGGGGCTGGGGCCGTTCCTGACCTGGAAGAGGGCCGACCTGAAGGGCGTGCTGCAACGGCTCTGGCTGGCGCTGGCGCTGGCGGCGGTCGCGGCCTTGGTGCTCTGGTATCTGGTGACCGAGGGGCCGGTGCTGGCCGTGCTGGCCTTCGGCCTCGGCATCTGGCTCTTTGTGGCGACGGCGCAGGAATGGGCGTCGCGGATCAAGCTGTTCCGCGCGCCGTTTTCCGAAAGCCTGCGGCGCGCTCGCAATCTGCCGCGCGCCAGCCATGGCATGACGCTGGCGCATCTCGGGCTGGCGGTCTGCATCTTCGGCTTTGTCGGCTCCTCGGCCTGGAAGGAAGACCTGATCGTCTTTGCCGAACCGGGTACAGAGGTTCAGGTGGCGGGCTTTGACCTGCGCCTCGAGGGCGTCGAAGAGGTGCCCGGGCCGAATTACACCGCCTTTCGCGCCACCCTGGTGGTAAGCCGCGATGGTGAATTCCTGCAAAACCTCTATCCCGAGCGGCGCAACTACCCGGTGGCGCGCAGCCAGACCACCGAGAGCGCCATTCGCCATTCGCTGGCCGGCGACCTCTATGCCTCGATCGCCGAGCCAGCCTCGCAGACCGCGGGCGAGGCCTGGACGCTTCGGGTGCTGTACGAGCCGCTGGTGAATTTCATCTGGCTCGGCTCTTTCATGCTGGTCCTCGGTGGCGCGCTTTCGCTCAGCGACCGGCGGCTGCGCGTCGGCGCGCCACGCCGGGCCAAGGCGCCCGAGATGGCGCAACCTGCGGAGTAAACGACATGCAACGTATCCTTGTCCTGCTGCCCATCGCGGTGGTTCTGGTGATCGGTGGCTTCTTTGTCTGGGGGCTGAACCCCGAGCGCGACCCCAACGCCATTCCCTCGGTGCTGATCTCGAAACCGGTGCCGGTGTTTGACCTGGCGCCGATCGCCGGGGTCGATGTGCCGGGGCTGGCCAGCGGCGATCTGGCGGCGGGCGAACCGGTGCTGGTCAATGTCTTTGCCTCCTGGTGCGTGCCCTGCCGGGCCGAGCACAAGGTGCTGACACGCCTGGCTGCGCAGGAAGGCTTTCCGCTTTTTGGCATCAATTACAAGGACAAGCCCGAGGATGCGAAGGCATGGCTTGAAGAGTTGGGCAATCCCTATCTGCGCATCGGATCGGATGAGAGCGGCCGTTCCGGGCTGGAATGGGGCATCTCCGGCGTGCCCGAGAGCTTTCTGATCGACGGCACCGGCACCGTGATCTGGCGCTATGTCGGACCGATTGTCACCGAGCAGGCGCAGGACGATCTGCGCCGCGCGCTGGCCGCGACGCGGGAAAGGGCGGCGTCGTGAGGGGGTTGCTTGCCGCGCTGCTGATCGCGCTGGCCGGAATGGCGGCGGCGGTCGAACCGGACGAGATCCTCGACGACCCGGCACTCGAGGCGCGGGCGCGGGAAATCTCCAAGGATATCCGCTGCGTGGTGTGTCAGAACGAACCGATCGACAGTTCGAACGCCGGGGTGGCGCGCGACCTGCGGCTGCTGATCCGCGAACGGCTGGTGGCCGGCGACAGCGATGACGAGGTGCGGCAGTACCTGGTCGACCGCTACGGCGATTACGTGCTGTTCAAACCGCCTTTCAAGCCGTCGACCTATGCGCTCTGGCTGGCGCCCTTCGTGCTTCTGGGGCTGGGCAGCGTGGCGGCCGGGGCGGCGCTGCGGCGACGCAGCATGCGCGCCGGCGCCGAGGCGCTCAATGCCGAGGACGAGGCGCGGGTGGCCGAGTTGATGGCGCGCTATGACGGCGATCAGAGCAGGAAAGACGACTGAGTGATGACATTCTGGATACCCGCCGCGGCGATGGCGCTTCTGGCCGTTCTGATGATCCTGCTGCCGCTCTGGCGCCGCGATGGCGCTGCGGTGGATCACCGCGAGGGCGCGCTGGCGATCTTTGTCGATCAGCTCAAGGAGATCGACGCCGAACGCGCCCGTGGGCTGATTTCACCGGCCGAGGCCGAGGCCGCGCAGCTCGAGATCAAGCGCCGGATGCTGGCGGTCGGTCGCCAGAAGGGGCGCGGACCGGCACGAACCGGCGGCGCGGCGATGCTGATGGCGCTGGCGGTGCTGGTGCCGCTGCTGGCCGGCGGCGTCTATGTGATGACCGGCGCGCCGGGGGCCGAGAGCCTGCCGTTTGCCGAACGCGCCGAGGAGCGCGCCGACACTCGCGAGATCGTGGAGCTGACCGAACGGCTGCGTGAGCGGCTGACGAGCGACGAGAATGGCGGGCCGACCGAGGGCTGGGAGCTTCTGGCCCAGACCTACATGAGGATGGGCCGATTCGACGCCGCCGCCGAGGCGCTGGGCCGGATCGTCGACCGCGAGGACGCCCATTCCGGCCATCTGACGCAATGGGCCGAGGCGCTGATCGCCGCCAATGACGGCATCATCACCGCTCAGGCCGGAGTTGCGATCGACCGGGCGCTGGACATGGATGTGCTGAACCCGGCTGCGAGCTATTACAAGGCGCAATGGCTGGAGCAGGAAGGCCGCTCCGGCGAGGCCCGCGAGCTGCTGGTGCTGCGGCTGCGGCAGGCAGACGAGGCGCAGCCCTGGATGGAGGTCTTTCTGCGCCAGATCAACCGCCTCGGCAGCGAGACCGGCGCGGCACCCGTGGCGCTCGACGATTTCGTGGTGACCCGCGGCCCCAGCGCCGAGGACGTGGAGGCGGCCCAGGCCATGACCGCAGAAGAACGCGGCGATTTCATCCGCTCGATGGTCAACCGACTGGCCGAGCGGCTGGAGGACGAACCCGACGATCTCGACGGCTGGCTGCAACTCGGCCGCGCCTATGGCGTTCTGGGCGAGCAGGCGCGGGCCTTGCAGGCCTATCAGGCGGCCGAGGGGCTGCTGGAAGGGCTGGCTGCCAACGATCCGCGGCGGGAGGTCGTGGCCGCCGGACTGGCGGAACACGGCGGATAAGCGGCGCGGCCGGCGTCGGAGCGAGGGGCCAGCCCCTCGCGCTCCCCGCGGTATTTTCGGCAAGAGGAAAGCCCGGGCGGGGGATCACCCGCCGGCCTGTTCGACACTATTCCGTTTGCGAATGAGCTGAGGACCCCGGGCCCATGAGGTTTCGGCCGCGCAGGCGTGGTCTTGCAGGTCCATCGGGCGGCCGAGGAGGCTCTGGTGGGGGGCGCCGGGCCGGCAGAAACCGGCGGACAAGCTGCGCGGCCGGCGTCGGAGCGCGGGGCCAGCCCCGCGCGCTCCCCGTGGTATTTTCGGCAAGAGGAAGGCCCGGGCCGGGGGTCAGCCGCCGGCCTGTTCGATCGCCTCGAAGATCGCGGCTTCGCTGAGGATCTCGGGCAGCGGGATGCCGTTGGGCGCGGCCGGGCCGTAGACTGCGTTGAACGGGATGCCGAAGCGGCCGAAGCTTTCCAGATAGGCCGAGATCGCCGGGTCAGGGCGGGTCCAGTCGGCCTGCATCGGCAGGATGTCTTCGGTCGCAAGTGCCTGCGACACCGGGCCCCGGTCGAGCACCAGCGCTTTGTTGGCCTTGCAGGTCAGGCACCAGTCGGCGGTGACATCGACGAAGACAATCTTGCCGGCGTCCACATGTTCGGCCAGGCGCGTGGCGTCGAAGCTGACCCAGTTGGTGGCGCTCTGGGCGGCCGCGGCCGGGGCGGGATCGCGCAGGGCGGGCAGGGCGACGGTGAGCGCCGCTAGCGCCGCCACGGTGAGCACGCGGCCGGGCAGGCGGCGGAAGGCAAGCGCCACGAGGATCAGCGCCATCAGCGTCGCGGTCAGCGCCGCGGCGGTGAGCCCGGCGACGCCGGTCAGGACAAAGAAAAGCCAGGCGGCGGTCAGTGCCAGAAGGCCCCCCATCACCAGCTTGAGCGCCAGCATCCAGCGGCCGGGCTTCGGCAGCAGCGCCACCACGCCCGGAAACGCTGCGACGGCGAGATAGGGCAGCGCGAGGCCGAAGCCCAGCGCGGTGAAGATCACCGCAATCTCGCGGCCGCCGCCGGACATGGCATAGGCCACCGCGGTGCCGAGAAAGGGCGCCGAACAGGGCGTGGCCAGGACCGCGGCAAAGGCGCCGGTGGTGAAATCGCCCAGCCGCCCGCTGCCGCCGGCGACCGAGAGCCGGGTTTGCAGCGCGGCGGGCAGGGATAGTTCGAACAGGCCGAAGAGGTTGGCGGCGAAGAGCACCAGGATCACGATCATCGTCGAGAGGAACACCGGGCTCTGGAATTGCAGGCCCCAGCCCACCGCGTGGCCCATGGTTTGCAGCCCCCAGGTGACCGCCGCCAGCGCCCAGAAGAAGGTCAGGACGCCCGCCGCCGAGAGCAGGAAGCCGGCCCGCACCCGGGCGCGGCCCTGGTCGGATTTGCGCACCGCCGCGGCGAGCTTGATCGACAGCACCGGCAGCACGCAGGGCATGACATTGAGGATCAGCCCGCCGAGGACCGCGATCAGCGCCATGGCCACCAGGCCCCGCCCGGGCGACGGCGCCGGCGGTGTGCTGCCGCCCAGCTCTGCCGAAATGGTGCCGGCATAGCTGCCGTCGGTCACCGTCAGGCGCAGCGCTTCGGGTGCGCCGTCCAGCGGATAGAGCAGCGGCACCTCGGCCCAGAGCCGGGTGCGGTCGCTGTCGAGGCGCAGATCGGGCTTGCCGAAGATCGCCTCGTCCAGTTCGGGAAAGACATCGGGCGTGCGAAAGCCGTTTGCATGGCGCACCGCGAAGGTCAGCGCCGTGTCGGAGAGATGTGCGGCTTCGATCTCGAGGCCCGAGGCCGCCTCTTCCTCCGGCACCCGCGCCAGGGCGTCGGCAAGGGTTTCGGCGGCGGCGGTGTCGATGCCGGTGCCCTGCGGCAGATCGAGCGTGAGGCTGAAATCCTCGGGGATGCAGATGTCCTTGCAGACCAGAAGCCGAACCTGGGTGGCCAGGCGGGCCGGCTGGCCCGGGCTCTCGAGCGCGACCTGGATCGGAAAGGTCACCGCATCGCCATAGCCGAAATTCTCGATGTCGAAGGCGGTGAAGCGGGTCGGCGCCGGAAACAACAACTCGGTCGAAGCGAGATTGCCGGAAGCCCCCCAGTCGAGCTCCGGCGGCAGGCCGACTTCGCCGGGGCTGCGCCAATAGGTCTTCCAGCCGTCCGCCATTTCGAGCACCAGCCCGGCCGAGAGCGTGCCGGCCTCGGGCGCGACGCCATCCTCGGCGGTGATCAGCCGGGCGGTGAGGGCGGTCGAGCTGTAGGTGTCTGACGTGGCTGCCGCAGCCGCCGTGGGCAAGGCGAGGCTCAGCATTGTCCAGAGGACGGGGGCGAGGCGCATGGGATCTCCTTTGATGAGAGATGTTAGCCGATCTCGCGCCGGTATGCGCCATCCGCCCGATCACGTCGAGGGGGGCAGAAGGTCACTTTGGCGCGAGGCTTCAGCCCCGCGGCATGCGCAGGACGATGTTGCGGCCGCTCTTGACGTAGCTGAGCTGGCCGTCGCCGATCGCCGAGACCCGGCCGCCATCGATCCGGTCACCGACCTTGACCTTCTGGTAGCGGCCATTGGCAAGACGCACCAGCGCCCGGCGGCTGGCCGGTTTGCCATAGACACCGATCAGGTTGACCTTGTGCAGGTTGATGGCGTTCTTTTCGGTCGCGGCCGAGGTCACCGAGGCGCGCGAGGGAATGCTGGGCTGGACGGTGCGCGGCTGAACGGCGGCGGCCTGTTGCACCTCCTCCGCCTCGGTCGAGCGCTGCGCGCGGGTGACCAGGGCGGCGATGTTCGACGGCCGGCGCTGCGGCTGCGGCGAGGCGGCCACTGCCAGGGCGCTGGCCTCGATGTCCTCTTCGGCCGCGATCTTCTCGGCTTCCTGCTCGGGCCGGGGGCGCGGGCGCTTCTGGCGCAGCTCTTCCAGGCTGACGCCGCCCAGGTTGGCGCGCTCGTTCTGTTCGATCAGATCGCCGGGACGGCCGCGTGGTTTGATGCCGGAAAGCGTTTCATCCACCGCGGCCGCGACGTTGAGCCGCGGCGCTGATTCCGGTGCGTCCGCCTCGGGATCGGCCTCGGTTGTGGCGGTCTCTGCGTCGGGCGCTGCGCCGGTGGCGGCCTCGGGGCTGGCCGGCAGGGCGGTCTCGACCGGGGTGCCGGTGCCGGGGCGCTGCGGCGGCTTCAGCGGCGGCGGGCCCTGTACCAGAAGGAAGCCGGCCGGGTGGCGCACCCCTTCGGGGGTGGGCCGGATCAGCCCGTTGTCATCGAAGGTCAGCCCGGCATCGGCGGGATAGGGGTTCACCTGCGAGGGCGGCAGGACGTCGGTCTGCGCCTCGCGGCTGGTGGGGATGGCCACGGCGTCGCCCACCGCGACCGAGGGGTCGATCGAGGCGACATAGACATCGCCCAGAAGGCTCTGGGCGGGCTCATCCGGGGGCAGGGGCGCGCGCTGCCAGATGCCGGTCGCCGCATAGCGCGCTTCGGCCTGTTCCGGGCTCAGCGCCTCAGCTTCGAAAGGCACCGAGAGCCCGTCGACCTGATCCTCGACCAGATCGCGGCTCAGCGCCGGCAGGCCGGCATTCAGGGCTGCGACATTGATGGCGGCCGGATCTTCCGGGTTGATCCGATCGCCGGTTTCGGGCAGGGCAAGCGCGGTTTCGGGCACCGGCTCGACCCGGATCGCGGCCGGCGCATCCGGCGGCGTTGCGGCCTGGGCCGCCGCGCTGTCTTGCGGCAGGTTTTCGGGGGCGGCGGCCGCGGCGACCTGGGTGTCGGGGCTGCGGCGGAAAAAGCCGGCGAGCCCCTCGTCGAGGAAGATCGAGGCCATGGCGGCCACGGCCAGCATGACAAGCAGCAGCGCGGCGGTCAGGAACAGCCCGAGGAACCGCGGCTTGCCGCCCACCTTTTGCTGGCCGCGCGCGCCAAAGACGGTCATCCGCTCGCTCTCGTCCATCACAGCGCTGCCTGGGCCGGCGGCGGCGGGCCGCTTGCCCTTGCCAAAGGCCGGCTTGCGGATATCGGCCGCCGGGACGGCGGGTTTCAGCGGCTTGCGGCGGCTGGCGAAGCCGACGGATGGGCCGGAAGCCTCGGGCGCGGCCGTGCTTGCGGCGACGGCCAGGGCAGCGGTGGAGCTGGCGGGTTTGCCCTTGTCCGGGCCGGCTGGGTCGGGCTGGGCCTTGGGCCGCATCGAGAACGAGGCGCGGGCCTTGGCGGCAAGTTCCTCGGTTGCATCCTGCGGCTTGGGCGCCGTGCTGGGGCCGGTCGGGGCGTCGGACCGGGCGCTGATCTGTTTCGCCGGGCGCGGGGCCGGGGCATCGCGATGGGCGCGGATGCTGGCAAAACTGGGCGCGGCGGCGCTGTCGCTGGCAGCAGGCGCCTTGGGAGCGGCCGGTTTCGCCTTGGGCGGGGCGGATTTCGGCTTGGCGGTCGGCGCGGGTCGGGGCGCCGGGGCCGGCTTGGCTGCGGCGGGAGCTTCGGGCGGGACCGCCGGTGCCGGTTTCGGTGCGGGCGGTTTCGCCTTTGGCTTGGCGGCCTTGGGTTTCGGCTTGTCTGCTTCCGGTTTCGCCTTCGGCTTCTCGACGACCCGTTTCGCCTTTGGCGCGGCCGCCTCCGGTTTCGGCTCGGTGACCGGGGCAGGGGCTTTCGCGGAAGTTGTTGCCGGCGTTTTCGCCGGGTTCGGCTTGGGCGTGGCCACCGCATCCGCAGCGGGCGTCGGCGCGGCCTTCGGCTCCGGTGCGGGCTCGACTTTGGCCGCGGGCTTGGCGCCCGGTTCGGCTTTTGCCGCAGGCGCGGGCTTGTCTTGCGGTGCGGAGCCTTTCGCGACGGCCGGTTCCGGTTCGGCGGCGGATTTGGCCTCCGGTTCGGCCACTGGCTCCGGTTTCGGCGGCGTCGGGCGGGCAATCACGGTGATCGGCGCCGCGTCGCCTTCGACCGTCACGCCCGGGGCGAGCGAGGTCAGCGCGGTTTCGGTCGGGCCAAAGAACGGCTCGCGGCCAAAGCCGGCGCCGCTGGCCACCGCCGATACAAATCCCAGCGGGTGAAACCCGTGCGAGGTGGCAAAGCTCTCGGCCTCTTCCAGCGTTTCGCGGGCCACGGCGGCAATATGCAGCTTTCCGTCGCCGGCCTCGTAATCATAAACCAGATCGTCGATCGCATAGGGCGTGGCGCCATCCAGGGCCGATTCGACCGAGGCCACCGGCGAAGTCCCCACTGAGCGCGCCGGAATGTCGAGAAACCGCACCTGTTCGGTCGGCAGGACAAGCTTGACCTCCGCCGGATCGCCGCCCTCTGCCAAGGCGGAATTTCGCAGGTCTGCAAGGGCTTTGGGCAGGTTTTCCGTTTCGGGCGCCACATCGCCGAGCTTGTACCAACGGCCCTCGGTGTCGCCGTCTGCACGGCGCAGAAGGGCGATCCCGTCAAAGGACAGCAACAGTGCAAAATCTGGTTTCATTCGTTCGGCTTTCGCACTCCTTCGCGGGTCGCACAAGTCACGACCGCCTCACCTCGAATTTAGGGCAGCTTCCCGCCGAGAAAACCCTTTGCGCCGCTCCGCCGCCGCTTCTAGATTGGCGGGCACAGGGCGGTCCGGCATCCGCCGTGATGAGTATAACACAAAGGTTCCGCCAATGTTGAGACGTTTGATTGTAAACACTTTTGTTGCCCTGATCGCAACGATTCCCGTGGCCGCGCAAGAAACGCCTGTGGCGCGGCAGATCGTTGTCACCGGCGAAGGCCAGGTGCAGGCCGCGCCGGATATGGCGACGCTGTCGATCGGCGTCGGCCACGAAGCGCCGACCGCGGCCGAGGCGATGGCGGAGGTAAGCGGCACGGTGCAGCAGATCTTCACCCGGCTGACCGAGCTGGGCGTTGCGCCGCGCGACGTGCAGACCGCCTCGCTGCGGATCGATCCGATCTGGCGCGACCGCAACCGCTCGACACCCGAAGAACCGCCGGAGATCGTGGGCTTTCGGGCGCAGAATGACATCACCGTCCGTCTGCGCGACATGGCGCGGCTCGGCGAGGTGATCGGCCTGCTGGTCGAAGACGGGGCCAATCGGCTCTCGGGCGTCAGCTTCGGCGCCCAGAGCCCCGATTTGCACATGACCGAGGCGCGCCGGCTGGCGGTTGTCGACGCGCAGGCCCGCGCGGCGCTTTATGCCAAGACCGCCGGGGTCGAGTTGGGCCCGGTGATCGAGATCGTCGAGCCGGGCAATTCGGGCGGTCCCGGCCCGATGTTTGCCCGCGCCGAGTCGATGTCGGTGGTCGGGGATGTGCCGGTGGCCGGCGGCGAACTGACCTTTTCCGCGCAGGTGCGGATGACCTTTGCGATCACCCGCTGAGGGCGATCAGCGCGCGGCGTCGGGCAGGAAAAACGCATTGCGCTCCATCTGCCCGACCATGCGATAGCCGAGGCCGGGAAAGGCCTCGGTCAGACGGGCCTCGAAGCTGCGTTGCGCCCAGGCCTTTTCGGCCTCGAGCACGAGCAGCGGCCGGCAGGTCTCGATCACCCGCCGGGCGCCCAGAAGAGCCGGCCATTCGTGACCTTCGAGATCGAGATGCAGCACCGAGACGCGGCGCGAGGCATCGACCAGATCATCGATCGGCACCACCGGCACGGCAACCGTCTTGCCGGCGATCTCATCCTCCACCACTCGGGCGCGCGCGGCCATCGGCTGGCCGCTGTCCGAGACGGTCTGAAGATGCAGCGTGCCCGGCGTCTCGCCCACGGCGAGCGGATGCAGCGCGGCGTTGTCGATCCGGTTGAGCCGCAGGGTGATGCGAGCGGCGGCATGGCTGAGCGGCGCGGGCTCGAAGGAATGCACCGTCGCGCCCGGCACCATCACCTGTGACAGTGCGGGCAGGAAGTCGCCGACAAAGGCGCCGCCGGTGACGACATCGCCATCGCGCACCCAGCGCCGCATCAGTTTCAGCGTTTCGGGTTCATAGACGCCGCCAGCCAGCAGCACCCGCGGCACCTCGCGGCGGGCATAGGCATCGGGCAGGCAATAGAACCCGTATTCATTGACGGCGGTGGTATAGCCGAAGTCCGGATCGGCCATGGCGGTCTCGGATCCCTTGGCGGCAATTGTCCTGTGCTGCATCCTGCTTGGCCTCGCTCGGATTTTTGCCGCCAGCATAAGGCCATTGCGGCCCAGTCCAAGACAAATCGCGCCCCGGGGTAAATCGGGGCGCGATCTGTGGCTTGCGGTGGTCAGTCGCGGCTCAGGCCGAGGCGGCCTTGAGCGCCTGATCGAGATCGGCGATCAGATCGTCGGCGTCTTCGATCCCGATCGAGATGCGCACCACGTCGGCTCCGGCGCCCGCCGCCTCCTGCTGTGCCGGGGTGAGCTGGCGGTGGGTGGTCGAGGCCGAGTGGATCACGAGGCTCCGGGTGTCGCCGAGATTGGCAACATGGCTGAACAGCTCCAGCGTATCGACGAATTTGACACAGGCGTCGTAGCCGGCCTTGAGCTTGATGGTGAAGAGGCCACCGGCGCCCTTGGGGCAGAACGCGTCCTTGCGCGCCTTGTAGGGCGAGCTGTCGAGGCCGGCATAGGTAACGCCCGCCACGGCGTCGTGGCTTTCCAGCCATGCGGCGATCTTTTCGGCGTTCTGCACGTGGCGCTCCATGCGCAGCGACAGCGTCTCGATGCCCATCAGCGTGTAATGCGCCGCCTGCGGGTTCAACGTCATGCCGAGATCGCGCAGCCCGATGGCAATGCCGTGGAAGGTGAAGGCCAGCGGCCCGAAGGTCTCATGGAACTTGAGCCCGTGATAGGCCTCTTCCGGGGCGCTGAGCGACGGGAACTTGTCCGAGGCCGACCAGTCGAACTTGCCGCTGTCGACCACCACGCCGCCGGTGACGGTGCCGTTGCCGGTCAGGTATTTGGTCATCGAATGCACCACCAGCGTCGCGCCATGTTCGATCGGCTTGCAGAGGTAGGGCGTGGCCGAGGTGTTGTCGACGATCAGCGGAATGCCGGCGGCATCGGCCAGTTTCGCGGCAGCGGCGATGTCGGTGATATAGCCGCCGGGGTTGGCGATGCTTTCGCAGAACACCGCGCGGGTGTCGTCATCGATGGCGGCTTCGACGGCGTCCATGTCGTCGAAATCGACGAATTTGGCCATCCAGCCGAAGCGCTTGATGGTCTGGCTGAACTGGGTGATCGAACCGCCGTAGAGCCGGGTCGAGACCACCACGTTCTTGCCGGGCGCCATCAGCGGAAAGAGTGCCATGATCTGTGCCGCGTGCCCCGAGGAACAGCAGACTGCACCGACGCCGCCCTCGAGCGTGGCGACACGTTCCTGCAAGACCGCGACGGTGGGGTTGGTCAGGCGCGAATAGATATAGCCCACTTCCTGGAGGTTGAAGAGCGCGGCGGCATGTTCGGCATCGCGGAACACATAGGCCGTGGTTTGATAGATCGGCGTCTGCCGCGCGCCGGTCGCCGGATCGGGGCGGGCGCCGGCGTGGATTTGCAGGGTGTCGAAACCGTAGTTCGGGGCGTCGGTCATGTGGTCCTCCGTTGAAATTGCGCGGAAGGTATGCAGTGCGGGGGCGGAAGGCCAGAGGGTATGTGGCGGGAGAATGTCGAGTGTCGGGTTTGCGGGACAGAGCGTCATTTCGTGGCGTGTGCTCCTGTGTCCGCTTTGGGCGTAACGGATGAATGCACCGGTACGAACGAAACATGTTGAATTAATTGGCGCAGTCAGCCACGATTCTGGGCTATCAAGTTGAGATTTTTAGGTTGCAGCGACCCTTTCTGCAATCTTGCGGAGATGCCGCAGGTCCGTTCCACAGCAGCCGCCCAAAATGCGGACGCCAGAGTGTGACCCCTTGAGGTCGGCGAGCTGCCGACTCAACTCGTCAGGATCGCCATCATCAAGAACTTCCGCATTGTCCAACTCTTCGTGGCTTTGCCGAGATGCATTTGCGACGATGCCAGCAAGTTTGACTTCCCAGTTTCCGCCGTCAAACCCGTTTGCAATATGGTCTGGATGCGCGCAATTCACCATAATCGCCAGTGGATTCGCCGTGTCGGCAAGTTGCGTGACGGCGTCGGCCAAAGTCGTCCCATCGGCCAGCTTACCGTCTGTCTCAACAACAAAGGAGATGACAGCCGGTATGCCCAACTCTTGCGCCGCCAGCGAGATGCCGATCGCCTCTGCTGCTGACCCAAGTGTGTAGGCACTTATGACGTCAGCGCCAGCCTCCTTGGCGGCCGCAATCTGCGGGCGGTGATAGTCGGCGGCGAGCTTGGCCGATGCCATCCCCGGCGCGTAGCCATCGCCTTGAGGGCCAATCTGAACACTGACACAAATCGCTGCATCGGCGTGTTCATTCGAGACGCTGCGCACCAGAGCAACCGCATCGCGGGTCACACGCGGCAGGTCTTCGGCCGCATAGCCGACAGCTTTTGCGCGGTCAGGATTTGCCATCCAAGTTGGCGTGTCCAAAATTACGCCTGCACCGGTGTCGCGGCCGATCTGGATCAAATCCTCATAATAGTCCCGAAGCCGCTGTCGTCCGTCAGAGTTGTCGATCAAGGGGAACGCCGCAAATTCCGGCAACTCTACACCGTGATTGAAAATCAGATCGGTCTCCATGCCTGTCCACGACAGCCAAGTCCGATCACCACCTAGAATTTCCGTTTTCATCATTTTTTTGACCCCCGTCCTCTTGCCGAAGACGGTCATGGCTTCAGCTTGGAATTGGACCTCACATTAGCAACCTTAACTTCGAAATAAAGTGAAAGCTGACCTTCGTGCATTTTGCAGCATCGGTCAAAGTGGGCTCGAAGCAGTTATTGAACCCACGGCAATGCCGCACCATCCACCCCTCATCGCATCCAGAAACCTTCGCGCCTGATCTTGTTGCGGATCGCCTGTTCCTTGCGCGGCAGGTTATCGCGGTCGAACAGGTCGCGTACCTTGTGGCCGCGCCCCTGATAGATCATCCGCAGGGCGGGTTCGTATTCCTTGAGCCGTTTCTTCACCTTGTTCGGCGCGGCGACGATCTCGAGCGTGTCGACCACATGCTTGCCCTCGCGCGCAAAGAGCAGCGGCAGGAACCGGTAGTGACAGGAATGCGTGCCATCGAGCATGCCGGGGGGCAGGGTATCACGTCCGCCGCCGAGAGAATGGATCACCAACGGCAGCGCCACCTGGTCGAGCCAGGGGGTCATCGGCTGACAGACCAGCGCCGGCGGGGGATCGTCGCGGATCGCCAGGGCATAATCGAGGAACCGCGCGCCGAATTCGCGGGGGCAGCGGTAGAAGAAGAAGCCGGCGTTGAAATAGAGGTAACGCTGCCAGTATTCCTCGGGCTGCGTCGGATCGAGCGAGCTTTCGAAATCGAGGCCGAACTTGTCGTAGAGCGATTTCCAGATCTCGGTATACCCCGGCCCGTATAGCTCGATCCTGGGCCAGGTGCCCTCGCGCCGCAGCGAGGCGGTGGGCCGGTCGAAATCGAAAGGCACTTCGGACAAAGCGCCGGTGATTAGTGTGTCGGTGTCGAAGAACACGAAAGGCTCGCCCTCGGGCAGAGCCGCCAGCGCCTCGATCTTGTTGCCATGCGGGTAGCTGTGGCCGAAATGGCGGTTCTCGAACGGCAGGAACTCGGCGCCCAGCTCGAGCAGGAAATTGCGCAGGTCGTCGTTCTTGATGCGGGGGTCATGCGGCCAGAGCGGGCCGGGCTGCGGTTCGGCGATGAACAGCCGGCCGCGAAAGCCGCGGTTGGAATAGCGGAACGAGGCGGCGAAAAGCAGGGCCTCGTATTGCAGCCGTCCGGCCTGGGCCACGATCACGATATTGAACGGCCTGTCGCCTGTTGCCTGTCGCACCTGACTGCCCCCCGGAGTTGCCCATGGCTGTTTTGCCGGTGACTATAGGATGGAACCGGGCGCGCCAAAAGCCGTCATGACCGGGAAAATTCGCCGCCTTTCGGGGGCGGCCGGTTCAGCGCTCGCCGGCGGTTTCGGCCAAGGCCCGCGCGCCGATCTCGCGCCGGGCGGGCTGGGGCGCATGCAGCGGCGGGGCGAATTCGGGGTTGCGATAAATCCAGCGGCCGGCCGACATGGTGGCGGCGACGGCGCCGCTGGCGCGGTGCAGCAGCACCAGGTCGGCACGCTGCCCGGGCGCCAGCCGGCCCCGGTCGCGCAGCCCCAGCACCTGCGCCGGGCGCGACGAGATCAGCGACCAGGCCCCGGCGATCGGCAGGGCGCCGCTGCGGTCGAGATGCAGCGCCGCCTGCATCAGCATTTCGGGCGTGCCATCGGAAACCAGCGCATCGCACATCCCGGCGGAAATCAGGTCGCGCGGATCGGGCATGTCGGGGCGGAGGCCGGGCGATGTCACCCCGGCGGCCGGAAGCGCCACCGGATCGGACCAGGCCCGCGCCACCGAAGCCGCGCCGCTCGCCACCGGGGCGACGCAGATCTTGGCGCCCATCATCGCCAGCCGCTCGCGCGACTGGCCGTCGCGGTCGCCGTAGCTGCCCGAGCGGATGTTCATCACGTCGAAGGCATGGGCCAGGTTGCACAGGAACCGGTGCACCTCGTCGCCGCGCAGGCGCAGCGCCCCGGCGGTGGCACGCAGCTCGGGCGCCACCGGCACGGCGGCATCGCTCAGGCTGTCGACAAACAGCACCGCGCTTACCCCGTAGCGGTGCAGCAGCTCGAGCAGCCGTGTCTCGGCGTCCATCATGTGGGTGTCGCAATGCAGCAGCACCCGCAGATCGGTGCGTGACCGCAGCCGATGGCTGGCGTGGCGGTCGAGAAAGCCGGCGGCGGCATCGGGCGCGCAGGCGCCGCCCTGCCAGCCCCAGCCCTGTGCCACCCAGGCGGTCGTGATCCCCTGGGCCGCAAGCTGCCGGTCGAGCGCGGCAAGGCTGGTGGTGCCGCCGGGCCGGGCGTGGATGTCGACGATGCCGGGCAGGATGTCATAGCCGGGCAGCGCCACTTCCGGCGCCGGACCTTCGGAGATCATGCCATCCGAAATGGTCAGCGCCCGGGCCTCGAAGCCGGTGGCACCGAGCACACGCGCGCCGGTGATGCGCAGAGGCAAGGAAAGAACGGACATGGGCCTGCTCGTGGTTCTCGATCTGAGACCTTGGTAGCGCAGCAATGTTGCGCCGACGTGACAAACCGCCCCCGGATGCCTCACTTGGGCGTTATGTTTGTATCCATGTGTCGCGCGCGCGCCTCAGCCGGTCAGCGGCGCGCGGCGGATCAGGTGAAATCGCCCGGTCGCGACGTCGGCCCCCAGCAGCGAGAGCGCCTCGACGGCAAAGGGGGCCGGCACGAGCGGCGCAAGATGGCGGGTGAGCGCTTCGGTTACCGGCGCGATCTCCTCCGGGCGCAGCGGGCCGGTCAGGGTGATGTGAAAGCGGAAATCCTCCATCACATGCGGATAGCCCCAGCGGATCAGGTTGGCCTCCTGCCGCGGGCTGAGCCGTGCCTTGCGGCGGCGGGCCAGCGCCTCGGCCGTGGGCGGGGCGCGGAAACGGTCGAATTGCTGCACGGTCGCGGCCGCCAGATCGGCAAGCGCCCGGGTGTCGCCGCGCGGGACGAGCGCCAGGAAACGGCCGATCCGCGTCACCTCCAGCTCGTCGAGCCACACCGGCGCGCGGCCGGCGGCAAAGGCGTCCAATGCACCCGTCAGTTCATCCGCCACGCAGCCGGGGGCGAGGTGAAACGGCGGTTTGAGCGTGCCATGCGCGCCGTATTTGCGGGGCCTGTCGGTGAGCGCGGCGGCCGGGCGGGGCAGCCCGGCCAGCACCGGCGGCTGACGATCGGCGCCGCGCGTCGCATCCCAGCCCAGCCAGTCGGCCAGCGCCTCGGCCAGCGCCCCTTCGGGCGGGGTGTAGTAGATCGCGTACCGGTCGAACATCGCTCACTCTTCGGGTTTCGGGCGCAGCCGGGCGCGCAGGTGCCGCTCGATCCTGTCCCAGACCAGGCGGATGCGGCGCGAGGATTTCACCTCGCGATGCGCCACCAGCCAGACCGGGTAGCGGATCGGCCCGTGCCCCGGCAAGAGCCGCACCATGCCCGGGGTGGATCGGCCAAGGAAATCCGGCCCGATGCCGATCGCCACACCTTGCCGGGCCAGCTCCCAATGCACCAGGTGGTTGTCGGCGCGGATGGCCAGCATCTCACGCGTCAGGGGGATGTCGAAATTCGCCAGCGCACCGATCATCTGTTCGGCGCTGTCCATGGCGACAAAGTCATGTCCGGCGAAATCCTCCAGCCCCTGTGGCGTGCCCCGGCGGGCCAGATAGGCCTCGGAGGCATAAAACCAGCCGGTGTCCTCGGCGATCCGCTTGGCGGTCAGCGCCGGATCTTTCGGCGCGGTGTTGCGGATCGCGATATCGGCCTCGCGGCGGCGCAGGTCGGTCACCGCATTGGTGGCGTTGATTTCGATCTCGAGCCCCGGCGCGTTCTGACGCAGCTCGGCCACCACGGCGGGCAGCAGATAGGCGGAATAGATCTCGGATGCGGTGATGCAGACCCGCCCGGCGATTTCCTGGCTCTGCCCCGAGGCGGCAAGCGAGATGCGGGTGGCAGCGGCGCCCATGGCGCGGACATGATCGACAAGCTCGATCCCGGTGGGCGTCAGCTCCAGCCCCCGACCGGTGCGTTCAAACAGCGCCACGCCCAATTCATCCTCGAGGGCGCTGACCTGACGGCCAAGCGTGGGTTGCGCCATGCCCAACGCACGGGCGGCGGCCGAAAGCGAGCCCTCCTCGGCGGTCACCAGAAACGCGCGGGCGCGGTTCCAGTCGAAGGTTATGCTGCGCCAATCCATGCGAAAATGCATATCAGCCCTGCCGGATTGGTCAATTCCCCAAAGGCTCGCGCATGGCTACCTTGGCGTCAATCAGAGGATCAACCCGAGGAAGGAGGCCGGTCATGAAAGCGGCGATCTATCGGAAATATGGCGGGCCCGAGGTGGTTCGGATCGAAGACACCGCCCGGCCCGCGCCCGGACCGGGCGAGATGCTGGTCAAGGTGGCGCATGGCAGCGTGACGACCGCCGACTGGCGGCTGCGCGCGGCGGCCTTTCCCGGCGTCCTGGCGGTTCCGGGGCGGCTGATGTTCGGGCTGCGCCGCCCGCGCCAGCCGGTGCTGGGCAGCGAGTTTTCCGGCGAGGTGGTGGCGCTGGGCGCGGGCGTGACCGAGTTCGCGCCGGGGCAGGCGGTCTTTGGCTTTGTGATGCAGGGCGCGCATGCGGAATACCTTGTGGTCAAGGCCGCTGGCGCGGTGCTGCCGGTGCCCGAGGGGCTCGATCCGGCCGAGGCGGCGGCGCTGCCGTTCGGCGGGCTCTCGGCGCTGGTGTTCCTGCGCGACTATGCAAAGCTCGCCCCGGGGCAGAAGTTGCTGGTGGTCGGGGCCTCCGGCGGGGTCGGTGCCTATGCGGTGCAGATTGCGCGGGCCCTGGGGGCAGAGGTGACCGGCGTCGCCTCCGGCGCGCATGAGGCCTTTGTGCGCGGCCTGGGGGCGGTGGGCTTCGTCGATTACCGCCGCCAGTCGCTGCGCGGGCTGGGCAGCCGGTTCGATGTGGTGATCGACACCGTGGGCGCGACGGATTTCGCCACCGCCCGGGCGGTGCTTGCGCCCAGGGGGGTCTTCGTGCCGCTGAACTTCGGGGTGCGCGAGATCGGGCAGGCGCTCTGGTCGCAGGTCTTCGGTCGGCGAAAGCTGCGCCTCGGGGTCAGCGGTGACACCAAGGCGGATCTGCGGGTACTCGCGCGCTGGGTCGAGGAGGGCCGCCTGCGCCCGGTGATCGACCGGCGGTTTCCGCTCACGGAAATCCGGGCCGCCTATGCGCTTGTCGAGGGGCGCCATCGCCAGGGCGCGATTCTGCTCGACATGGCGGCCTGAGGGCGGCCTGACTGCCGGCCTGAGGGCGGATTGCGGCTCCGGCGGGCGCTCTCAGGCGCTGTGCCGGGGCACCAGGCGACCGCCGAACTGGCACAGGCCGCTGCCGTCACTGCGGTTGAGCACCACCTCGACAAGCGCCTCGGCCATGGCGGTCATCGGCTGGCGATAGGTGGTCAGGTCATAGACCCGGTTGGCCGCCAACGGCACATCGTCAAAGCCGGTGACGGCAATGTCGTCGGGCACCCGCAGCCCCAGCGCGTGGCGCAGCGCATCCATCGCGCCGATTGCCAGCGCATCGTTCTCGCAGACGATCACATCCGGGTAGGCGCGGCGCGACGTCAGATTGCGCTCGATGGTCTCGAAGGCGCGGCGCGGGTCATAGGATCCGACGCTCAGCACCTCTGGCGTGACGTCGAAACGGCTCTGCCAATGGGCGACAAAGGTCTCCTTGCGAAAGACATGCGCCGAACGGGTGTCGGGGCCGGCCAGGAACAGCGGCCGGCGATAACCCTTGTCGATCACGTATTCGGTGATCTCGCGCATCGCCGCGACGTCATCGACGCAGATCGAGATGGTCTCGGGATGGTCCGAGGCGCGGGCAAAGAGGATCAGTTTCTTCACCCGCCGCGCTCCCAGCGCCGCATGCAGGATCGAATCGTCGAAATTTACCCCGATCAGCACCGCCGCATCGACCCGCCGCTGGGTGGCATTGCGCAGCGCGTCCTGCGCATCCTCCGACCCCAGGGTATTGACCAGCAAGGTGTCGAGCCCGGCACTGCGCATCGCCGTGGTGAGCCGTTCGAGCATCACCAGCTTGTGCGGGTTGTTGAAATCGTCAACCAGAACCGCCACCAGGTTCGACCGCTCCGAGGCCAGGGAAGAGGCCAGCAGATCCGGCGCATAGCCCAGCTCCTCTGCCGCCGCCATCACCTTGGCGCGGGTCTTTTCCGAGATCGAGGCATTGTTCTTGAAGGCGCGGGTCACCGTCCAGCGCGACACGCCGGCGATCGCCGCCACGTCGTCTGCGGTGGGCAGGGGCCGGGAAGAAAGCTCGTCGTCCGTCATGCGTTGTGCTGGTCGCTCCTTCTGCGCCCGGCGCCGGGCGCGCCGTAATGAGACCGGGTAGACCACGTTTTGCTCGCGCGTGCAATAAACTCTTGCACGCGCGAGCAAGCTTGACCATGTTGCGGCCAAATCAAAGGGAATCGGGGGAGATGAACATGCTGAGGGTCGGACTTCTTGGGGCAGGGCGGATCGGTTTTGTCCATGCCCGCACCATCACCCGCCATGCCGACAGCACGCTGGTTGCGGTGTCGGATTTCGTTCCTGACAATGCGGAAAGGCTGGCCGCGCAATACGGCGCCACGGCGCGCACGACAGACGAGATCCTTGCCGATGCCGAGATTGACGCGGTGCTGATCGCGACCTCGACGGACACGCACTCCGATCTGATCGAACGGGCGACGGCGGCGGGCAAGGCGGTGCTTTGCGAAAAACCGGTCGATCTTTCGCTGGAGCGGGCGCAGCGCTGTCTTGCCGCGACACGGGGCACGGGCCAGCCGGTGATGATCGGCTTCAACCGGCGGTTCGACCCCAGCTTCGGCGCGCTGAAATCCGCGCTCGACGCGGGCGAGGTGGGCAAGCCCGAGTTGCTGTCGCTCACCTCCTTCGATCCGGCGCCGCCGCCAGTGTCCTACATCAAGGTCTCGGGCGGGCTGTTCCGCGACATGATGATCCATGATTTCGACATGGCGAATTTCCTGATGGGCGGGGCGCCGGTCTCGGTCTCGGCCACCGGCAGTTCGGTTGTCGACCCCGAGATCGGCGCGGCGGGCGATGTCGATACCGCCGTGGTCACGCTGAGCTATGCCGATGGCCGCATCGCGGTGATCAAGAACTCGCGCCGGGCGGTGTATGGCTATGATCAGCGGATCGAGCTTCTGGGCTCCGAAGGGCTGTTGCAGGCGCAGAACATCGCGGAAAACACCGTGGTCAAATCCACCGCGGCCGGCGTGACCGGCGCCAAGCCGGTGCTGTTCTTCCTCGAACGCTACATGCCGGCCTATGCCGCCGAATGGGAGGCCTTCGTGACCGCGATCAACTCCGGCGCGGCGATGCCGGTGACGCTGGAGGACGGGGTGGCGGCGCTGGCGCTGGCCGAGGCGGCGACGCGATCCGCCAAGTCCGGCCAACCCGTGAGGCTTGCGGATGTCTGAAGTATTTGCAGCAAAAGTGGGCACCGGTTTTGCGTCCGCAAATACGTCCGGCGAACATGAGCTCGATCTGATCACCATTGGCCGGTCGTCGGTGGATCTTTACGGCGCGCAGGTTGGCGGGCGGTTGGAGGACATGGGGTCCTTCGACAAGTACATTGGCGGCTCGCCGACCAATATCGCCTGCGGCACGGCGCGGCTGGGGTTGAAATCCGCCGTCATCACCGGGGTGGGGGACGAGCATATGGGCCGCTTCATCACCGAGCAGCTGGCGCGTGAGGGGGTGAGCACCGAGGGCGTCAAGGTCGACCCGGAGCGGCTGACCGCGCTGGTGCTCCTGGGCATCCGCGACCAAGAGCAGTTTCCGCTGATCTTCTACCGCGAGAATTGCGCCGACATGGGGCTGACCGAGGATGACATCGACCCCGATTTCATCCGCCGGGCGCGGGCGGTGGTGGCGACCGGCACGCATCTGTCGAACCCCAAGGTCGAGGCGGCGACGCTGAAGGCGCTGGAGATCGCGCGGGCGGCGGGGGCGAGATGCGCGCTCGACATCGATTACCGGCCCAACCTCTGGGGGGTGGCGGGCCATGGCGCGGGCGAGCGCCGCTTTGTCGAAAGCGCCGCGGTGACCGCCAAATTGCAGGAAAGCCTGCCTCTGTTCGACCTGATTGTCGGCACCGAGGAGGAGTTCCACATCGCAGGTGGCTCGACCGACACGGTCGCGGCGCTGCGCGCGGTGCGGGCGGTCTCGGGTGCGACGCTGGTCTGCAAACGCGGCGCGGCCGGCGCGGTGGCCTTCACCGGCGCGATCCCCGACAGCCTCGATGAGGGCGAGACAGGCCCCGGTTTCCCGATCGAGGTGT